>Ga0208457_1000040_pt1 | contig 198396 bp, 210 predicted proteins | sample June2015DPH_10_1_FD_185513 | JGI IMG/M metagenome (GOLD analysis project Ga0208457, IMG submission 185513) | Peatland microbial communities from SPRUCE experiment site at the Marcell Experimental Forest, Minnesota, USA - June2015DPH_10_150... | ecosystem: Environmental > Terrestrial > Soil >... | reverse complement strand
ACGGACGAATTCGACTGAGCCTCAGATTTGGGAGTGCTCGTCGCTGTCAAATCTCTGATTTCCTTCTTAAACAGTTCGAGAATCTTTGGCTTATCCTTACAAATTTCTTCTTTTGGGCAGCGTTCCCTAAAGGCGATTCTGTCTGGTGCGGTCATTTTAGTGTATTCAGTTGCTAGATCTTTGATGATGGATTTTAGGTCTGGGATCTGCGAACCCCTTATGAGTATAAATCTCCGACAATCCTTGAATATGGCCAGCGTTGACCTGTGCCACTATTAAGCGAGCTGCTGATGTTATTTTCCAAACAAGATTAAGGGCCGATCAGCGCTGATCGAAACTGAATCTTGCGAGTTGATCGCGTTGGACACGTTAAGTGCTGACTTTGTCGCCGATAAAGTCAGTGCGCTATCCTTTTGGCTTTGTGACAAGGATCGCCACGAGAGTAAGTAGTGACGCGATAATCGTCACGAGTTCAGCGTAGGCGATATCCACAGCGCCACCCATCACGTCACTCGCAGCTAAAATGATGATTCCCATGACATAGACGCCGATGAAGAGGGACTGCACCTCTCTGTTGCCGCGCACTATGTAAACGAGTTGAATTATCCACGCAAGAGCGATAAGGCCGAATCCAACGAGCATTAAGGAACTAACCACACTCAACATAGGTAGAGACGGCACTTAATACATTTCTCTCATTTTTGAGGTCTTGTTTATCCCGCCTAACACGAGGGAGTTATCAAACGTGTCCGACTTCAGCTGGGGCGGACTAACCGACTAGATAAAATTCGCTCAAAACGTAAACGTCTAAGTAGTATTTTTGGCGGGATACCAGGGTCGATCGCTATTGACTTAGCGCAAATCGTCATACTTTGACCTCATCCCACTAAAGTCAGAGGACTCAAAAATTGAGAACGCCAAAGCGGTCATAATTATTGTCAAAAATGATGGATTAGCAGCACAATCTTAACGACATCTAAAGCGCCAAATGTATAAAGTCCAGCGCACAAAATAACGGTTTGGTATCGCTGAGTAAGGCGGTTAAGGAGGCGCTAGGTTTATGACGGCTATGATACCGCAATGTTATTTCTGTAAACTCCACGAGCAAGGTATAAAATGCGCCAAATACGACCAAATCGCCCCCGAAATATTGGTTAACCTAAGGAAGTGCCCATTTAAAGAAGATACCGACCCGGAGGGTTAACGATGACGATGATAAAGAGCGTGGTAAAATATGGATTTATCTTCTTTATTGGCTCCGCCTTAACAGTGGGGGGCGTTTGCGGCCTTATGGCCATATTCCGTTTTATATTCGGCACGCTCTGAATTCTAAACTTGGCAATATGATCTTTACGCGGTCAGCATGCGTGAGCGACGCAAGGAGGTCCTTTTAGTATTAATCACGCCCTGCTCGCAGATTTTACCTTCGGCTGCCTGTAAGGAGTGAACAAGCGCGAGCCAAGAACAAGAGGGCCGTCTCCACGAACGCATCGATTTATCGCTCATTCGGCGCGCAAATCTTTCATCTATTGAACTCCAAAGGCGATGATCAAAGTATTGCAACTGCGTTCGAAAAGGAAAATGCAGGCGTGCAGCAGCAAAGCGACAAGCATGCCTTTGTGAAATGGCGATACACATGAAGACTAAAACACTTCGTCAATCGGTTTTGCTAAAAGCAACTCCTCACGAGATCTATGAGGCCCTGATAGATTCCAAGAAGCACGCTGAGTTTACGCATTCACCGGCGGTAATACGTAGGGAAGTTGGAGCGGAGTTTAGTGCCTTCGACGGCTGGGCCTCTGGAACTACCCTTGAACTGATCCCGGACAAGAAAATCGTGCAAAAATGGCGAGCCGCTGAGTGGCCCGAAGGTCATTATTCCACGGTGACGTTCGAGCTGCAGGCCCAAGGCGAGGAGACCAGATTAGATTTCACCCAGAGCGATATCCCTGAAGATCGTTATGAAGAGCTCGAAGCTGGGTGGGTCGAATACTATTGGGACAACTTAGTGGCTTATTTTGGCTAATCGCTTCATTAAAGGTAAAAACCAAGGTTCAACCGGAGAAAAGCACAATTGTCCGTTAAGAGAATGCTCCAGCTGCGTTAGGTGCGTTCTCCTACACTTGTTGGGTAATATCCCAATACTCGACGATCTTGTCACCGCTAAAACGGAACAGATGGACTTGTCTCAACCCTCCGTTGTTAGGATTGGAGCTGGAGAGATGCGTGTGCACTGCAACGAGGTCTCCATCAGCAAGCACGTTCCTGACGATAAGCTTAAAGTCAACCGTGGACCCTTCTATTATCCCTTCCGCTCCTTTCTTCTGCACGGCAATCATAGCATCGATCAATGCGTCCATGCCACCGATGACGTACGGATTGTGGGTCTTACAGTCAGCGGTGAAGAAGCGCAGCCCCTCCTTTGGCCTTCCTACACCAATCAAATTGAGGAATTCGCCTGCAATGTCCTTGTGGATCTTATTCACACTGTTTTCAGGAGTTTCAGAACGCTTTGAACTATCCATTTTTTTTACCAAAAAGTTCAGGTAGTTTTTTTTTCAAACCGGCTGCAGGTCCTGAAACAAGCCGATCTATTCCCTGATGAAACAAGCCAGATAGACCGGACACCCTACACAGATCATTCGCTCTTTCGTCTAAAGAGCTTCAGATACTCCCCGTAGCCCTCCTTCTCCAGGTCCTCCTTCGGGATGAACCGAAGCGCCGCCGAGTTCATGCAGTAACGCTGCCCCGTCGGCGCGGGCCCGTCGGGAAAAACGTGACCCAGGTGGGAATCTCCGTGCTTGCTCTTCACTTCGACCCTCACCGCGAAGAGCGTCCGGTCCTTTCTCGTCGTGACGTTCTCCGGCTCTAGGGGTTTCGTAAAGCTTGGCCATCCGGTCCCGGAGTCGTACTTGTCGAGCGAGCTGAAGAGCGGCTCTCCTGAGACGATGTCAACGTAAATCCCGTCCCTCTTGTTGTCATGGTACTCATTTTGGAAGGGCGGCTCCGTGCCTTCGCTCTGCGTCACCTCGTATTGAAGCGGTGTGAGCTTCTTTTTCAGGGTGGCGTCATCGGGCTTGGAATAGGTCTTCTGTCCCCCGGGGTTGCCGCCGGGGTTGCTGTCCGTTTTATTCTCCTTTCCCCATGTCTTATCGAGGAACTGGTCCCTGCCGGAGCCTGACCGGTAGATCTTGTACCGTGAGGGATTCTTCCTGTGGTAATCCTGGTGGTAGAACTCCGCCTCGTAGAACCTTGAGAATTTCACAATCGATGTGACGATAGGCTTCGTGAACTGTCCGGATTGTTCAAGATCCGCCTCCGATTTCTCCGCGATGCGCTTCTGTTCCTCATCGTGGTAGAAAATCGCCGCACGGTACTGAGGGCCCCGGTCGGCAAACTGCCCTCCCGAATCCGTCGGATCTATATGATGCCAGAAGATGTCCAGGACCTGCTCATAACTCACCTTTTTAGGATCGTAGTATACCTGTATGGCTTCGCAGTGCCCTGTCTTTCCCGTTGAGACTTCCTCGTAGGTGGGGTTTTCCTTCTTACCACCGGTATAGCCAGATATAATTTCTGCAACGCCGGACACCTTTTCAAAATCGGCCGCTAAGCACCAGAAGCAGCCGCCCGCGAGGGTTGCGACCTTCAAATTTGTCCGCTCTTCTTTCATAGGATTGTTCACCTTTTGTTTTTTGCCTCTGCCCTGACCCGCTCAGCGCGAGCATCGCGAAAACATGATGATAAGGAGTTTCATTGAACTTCAGGTAAACTGCCGTCGTATTAATGTGTGAATGTCCCAGCAATAAGCGAGAGTTCCAAAAACTTAAGTCAGAGCCCTGCGCTACCTCCTTCTATGCCATTCGTTCATCAACCTGAGTCAATGCCTGGAATTCCAGCTGCCACCATCACAACCCCCATTAATAACACGCGGGTAGGGGACTCAGTACTTGTTAAAGGCACGGCCCAAAACATTGGGGAAAAACAATATTATCTATGGCTTGTATTATTTGATTACAACGCGAACCGCCATTACCCGTACCACGGACCCGTCGTTGTCTCTTCAGACGGTCAATGGGAGATGACTACCTTTTTTGGGAGCAACGGAAGGTATGATATTACTGCACTCGCTTCAGACCAAAAAGCCAACGGGATGCTCTTAGAATACCAAGCGGCTAGTGAGTCGAGCGGTGATTATCCGGGTCTGCCTGCCATTCCTTCAGGATGCGTAATGCTGGCTTCGGTCACGGTCTTGAGAACATAGTTTTACCCGCGTACTTTTCATTTAAGCGGGCTTGAATTTAAATTCTAGGGCGGAGAAGCGCAGGTCAGAGCCTGTATTAGGCTCCGGCCCCTGTGTCGAATTGGTCCTTCAAAGCGTCCAGTGTTAATAGCTCGGTCGCAGCCTCAATAGGACTATGACCCAATCAAAGCTTGTTCGCGAAAAAAGGAGGAAGGCCTACCCTTCCAGTACAGCTTTCTTCAGGTCCACTCGTGGCCTTTTTCACACCTGTGCTTCTCTTCGTGTTTTGGGTCTTCGTGCGTGCAGACCATCTCAGCACCACACTCAGGGCACGAGACAGTGCACTTTATGATTTCGTTCTTATCGTCTTCTGTCATTGTTCCACCTCTTGTTTAGTGAGTTCTAATTAAAGTGCAGCGGAGTATAAAAGTAGTGTTTTGAATAAGCCAGCTCGCCATAACCTTGCAAGGTCTGCGTCTCTCCAAAACTTCTCATAAACATCAAAAAGCGGCTAAACCTTGTAACCTACATAAGGCTCAGGCGTTTAAGCTGCTTCACGATCTGATCGACCGCATTAGCCGCGTCTTCGGGCTTTCGGCCGCCTGTTATAACCAGTTTGCCGGTACCAAACAAAAGAACCACCACTTTGGGATCCGATAATCGGTAGACGAGGCCGGGAAACTGTTCCGGCTCGTATTCAATGTTCTCAAGCCCGAGACCGACGGCAATTGCGTTCAAATTCAAAGCTGAGTGAAGATCTGCTGACGCGACGATGTTTTGCACCTTAATCTCCGGCGTTCCCTTCACGTCGATTCCGATATTTCGTAGACTTTGAAATACGTTTTCAAGGCTTTTATGAACCTCATCTATGCTCTTTGCGCCCGTACACACAATTTTTCCCGATCGGAAAATTAACGCGGCGGTCTTCGGGTCCTTGGTGCGATAGACGAGGCCCGGAAACCGTTCGGGGTCATAATCTGCACCTTCTAACGCAAGCGTGGCTCGCTTGAGGTTTATCTCTATTCCGATGCCGGTTGAGGCTACCACATTTTCAATTTTAATAGTGTCCCGCGGTTCAACCATACGCTTCCCCTGTTGGTTTATAAAGGCTTAAGCTAGAGAGCATGGAGAGGCTAAAAGCAATATGCTACTTGAATACTAGAATACTAGAATTGCCCCGCGTGACCCGAGATTATCTCCTGCTGAACGGCTGGGGCTTCAGTTAGCCATCGAGGGCGGCAAATTCTAACGAGAGCGGCCTATCGGGCGAGCGTGAGTGGTAAGTTACTGTGTTTGGTACGGCCGGTTGTCTTTGCGAAGGCTCGTGCCTCAGCAATATCTTTCTTTCTATAGCGAAGACCGATATAGCAGTGCAAACAGGTCACTAGTGAGGATGTGATAAAAACGGGAGACTCAGACAAACACGAAGTGAATCCACCTGACCAATGCAATGGCTGTCGTACTGGAAAGATAACCGCTGTTAGGGCAAAGCGTGGCCGCCCTGAGTGTGAACCGTGCTCAACGGTGCAGATTAGCAATCCAAGGTTTAATTACTGCTATGATCGGTGGTGCGAAAAAAACCCCTATAAAGCGGCTTTCGTAAAAGCGGATATTGCTGAGTATTGGCGGCGGTAATCAGGGAGTAAATACAATCGCTAGTAAGTGTCGCTCATCTGCCACTTTCTCTCTAGTTTTGATGCACGCGGTTCAACATCGATCTCGTGCGCTAGAGAGATTAACCGCATTGTAGAACCGTGCTTCCCGACTACAAACTCGGTGCGCATGATATTTTCTTTATGGGTGTGTGGTTTGGGCAACAATGAAGTGTGTTCCCAAAATGGCGATATTCGGAAAATTTTAGGCCCTATTAACACACCTAAATCCTTGTCTGGTAATCGACACCGACTGTGTACGTATCCCACGAAACCCCATACTCAGCTATCGAAGGCGAAGCCAGAGTCGAAAACGACGGAGTATCACCAGGTTCATAGATCCTCACGATTACCGCTTTGGCAGCGTAGAACAGCTCGTTGTTGTCACTCCAACCCCACCACCAACCTGTGTCTTTGATGTGTTCGGCAGATAAGTCCCAGTGGCTTTGGCTTGGGTTTTGTATGTGTTGAATCGGGTTAGCGCGTCGTTGCGGTTCTTCACTACTTCAATGGTGATCTTGTGCTTCTTTTTCACCATAATCCTTGTATCCGAGAAACCCTCAATGAACGGCTCTAATGTATCCGATTGGAAAAAGAACGATGGGCTCGGCCGGATTCGAACCGGCGACCTCTGCCGTGTGAAGACGGAGGATTCTTAGCTTTTTGGGGTCTTTTCGTTAGGCGATAAAACAACGAGAAAAGCGAGTGCTCCGTCGTGCACTGTTTGAAAGATCCGTGTTGGCAGTCCTGCAAGCATAGAGAACTCATAGGGCAGCCGAATCGTTGGATAGCTATAATCTGCTTTTGCGCGGTGAAGCGAGATTTTTGAACGATGAATCTCTAGTAGCTCATCGTTCGATAGTGCGACGTTAGCAATAAGATCCGGGTAGTGTTCTGCAGCAAGCATAATGATGAAAGAGGCCATCACTATGCGCTTACCCTTTGTGATTAACGCGCGCGACTTAGCACACATTATACGCGAAGTGGTGTTACAAGCATCCGTTACCGGAGAACATTTTTGACGCACACATGCAATATTGGAGTAGCGCTCAACTTGTCGACATTGATCAACATACAAATTGACAGAAAATGCGGTGACAGATAAACTAAGGAAGGTGTCTACAGCAGTGTTTCCACGAGTTCAACTGCATCCTGGATATAAGTAGGACATCGCTCCATCGCAACTTTATGCGTTTTTGCATCAGCAAACTGTTTCGGGTCTGACAAGTTGTACCCGAGCAGATCCGTACATGCTACCGAGCCATTGAGCGTCTTAAATTCTTGTAGAAATTCACGGACTACTGCGTAGGTTTTTTCTTTCGCTGCATTATCATCCGGTCGTATGCCACCGTAACGTAGTCCGATCACCATGATCGCCCCAGAGAGAGATCCACAGATATTATCTGTGCGGCCCATACCGGCGCCAAATCCCTGCGAGATTCGAGGCGCCATATCCCGGTCAAGCCCGAAGTCCGGTGCAAAGACCGAGAGAATAGACTGCGTACAGTTGAAACCTTGCTGAAAAAGCGCGACTGCGTCTTCTGCCTTTGTCATATCGAATAATCACGTAGAGAAGGCCTTAATGATATCGCTCAAGCCTCAATCAAGAAAAAACTCCAATTCGACGATAATACTCAGTAGGATCAGTCAAACCAAGCTTACATCATGACGCACGGCGTCAGCGGGATTGATTGGGCGCATTACAAACATCCGTTGCCGGAGAACGCATATGACATCTATATGCAATATTGGAGAGACGTAGAATTCAAATCAGTTAAAGAAAAAAACTAAAAAACGTTAGACTGAAGAACAATAGGCGGAGCGCGGCACCGCCAAGAGAAAAGGAAATTGCAACATATCGCCCTTGCTTTAGGAGGGCCGCGCTGCTCCTGCCCCAGTGATTTGAAACAACTACCTTAACTGTTTTTGTTACTGAGTGATAATAACGCTCTAAATCGCCAACCATTGTCGTAAAGAAGCGAAAATACGGTAATTAAGAAGCTTAAAAAGCGATTGCCAGTTTGTATGGAATATTAACACCCGTGCTGATCAATGATGTACCGCCTCTCCGGTCGGACTGAAGTTGCGGGTCGAAAACCAAAGCGCTACATTTACCAAGCTTATGAGCACGGGAACCTCAATCAATGGCCCGATGACGGCAGCAAACGCTTGACCGGAGTTTATGCCAAAGACACCGACTGCAACCGCTATGGCAAGCTCGAAGTTGTTACTTGCCGCGGTGAACGCCAGCGTACTCGTCTTGGCGTAGTTGATCCCCACTCGCCAGCAGACGTAGAAGACGAGCAAGAACATCACTATGAAGTAGACGAACAAGGGGATGGCGACGCGCACCACGTCGAGTGGCAGCGATATAATGAGGTTCCCCTTCAAAGAGAACATTATGATGATGGTGTATAACAGCGCTATGAGCGAAACAGGTCCGATCTTCGGGACGAAACGCGTTTCATACCATTCCCGACCTTTGAGTTTCAACCCGACGTACCGGGTAACTATCCCTGCAACGAATGGGATGCCGAGATAGATTGCCACGGTCTTTGCAATCTCGACAACGGATACGTTCACCACAGTCACTACTTGAGTAATGCCAAGCCACTGAGGTAGTATTGTGATGAGGAAGTAGGCGTAGACTGAATAGAACAGAATCTGCAAGATGGAGTTTAGGGCGACCAAGGCAGCCGCGTACTCGTTGTCGCCGCTAGCGAGGTTGATCCAGACGATGACCATTGCAATGCAAGGCGCGATGCCGATGAGAATGAGCCCCACGAAGTAGTCAGGATAGTTGCGCATAAAGATGACCGCGAGAGCGAACATCAGAAGCGGTGCAATGACCCAATTAAACGCAAGCCCCAGGCCTAAGACTTTGGTATCCCTAAAGACGGTCCCCAGTTCCTCATAGCGAACTTTAGCCAGTGGGGGATACATCATCACGATGAGCACGATCGCAATGGGGATGGACGTCGTGCCGACCTGCAAGCTGCTAAGCACGGTAGGGATGCCGGGGATGAGGTAACCGAGAAGCACCCCTGTGAGCATCGCTAGGAATATCCATAGCGTCAACAGCTCATTCAAGCGGGAGAGTCTGGCCTTAGGCTTTTCTGGCATAAAAGAAAGGAGATGAATCTATTACCGTCTTATCGAAACCTGATGCACCGACAACGGCAGCCGACGCAGGGTGCTAAGGAGAACCGAACGTTGCGTCGATCCATTCCCTTACCTCGTCACGCACGCGCCTAAAAGACGTACACGGTGCACCTTCAGGCCCCGCATCCGAGAGAGGATCGTCAAAGGCGTGGTGGATGTACTCGATCCCTCCAGGGAAAATGGCCCCAGGGAAAATGGGGCATCTCTCTTGGGCGTCAGCACACATGGTCACGACGAAGTCAAAGGATGCGTCGACATACTCGTCGAGTGGTTTTGCGCGGTGTGAGGCGATGTCGATGTTCTCCTCCGCCATCACTTCGATAGCGCACGAGTGCACTTCCGTTGGTTCGCTGCCGGCGCTGTATGCTTCATACCGATCACCGTGCATAGCGTTGACGAACCCTTCAGCCATCTGCGAGCGTGCTGCATTGTGCGTACAGAGAAACAGTATCTTCTTCTTGCTATTCATTGTAATGAGACCTCGATACGGGTCTGTCCACTTGAGTGTAAATACGTTATCTACGGAGGCTATTGAGTTGCACGGGAAAGGAGCCAAACATTGAAACTTGAGTTGTGCTGCTGTAATCCTCGATACGGCGTGTTTGACCCCCCAGTCTTTCTTGAAGCTAACTATATCTTGTGTTTCACTAACGTACAATGTGATCAATGATGACCGCTGACGACGACTTCACTCGACGTTTAAATTGAATTCAGGCTCCGCGAAAAGGAGGCACTGCTATATTTGCACCTGTATAAGTGCCGCCCTAAGACCCCTCCACCGCTCGCCAAATCGGCAACCTTTATCCCGAGGGCGCGTGCAGTAGTACGTTTAAACAGGCACAACGAATAATGAACTCGATTGAGCTGACTTCGTGATTCGAGTCTGTGAGTGGGGCGAAACGCGTGACCAAAAAAGTGGCTGCGATAGTGCTTGTTGTGATTGCCACATTATTGATTGTAGTGAGTGCAGCGGTTAACGCACAAACAGCCACAGGCGTTTCAACGCCCAGTATTGATTTTGGCACGGTCGGACGCGGAGGGAGCGCAGAGCGAGATGTGACACTCTACAACAGAGGCAACAATTCGACGCTCACTTATTCTGTCAACTTCACCAGTGTTACGAACACAAGCGGACAACTCACGGCGACGCCCTCAAGCGGGGCAATGGCTCCAAAATCAAACGTAACCGTAGCCGTGAGGCTTGACGTGCCGAGCGACGCTAAGGAGGGCAATTTCAGCTCAAGCATGGTCGTTAATACGTCAACAGCTCAGAACTTCGGAGGTGGTTTAACACTGCACCCAGCACTAGCGGCTGAAGTGACTTATACCGTCCAAGGTAACGCGCCTGCACAAACAGCGCAAGGCGTAGACGTGCCTCTCATTGCTGGGGCTTTTGGAGTCTTTGCGCTCATGGCTATTGGCGCGGTTTATGTTATCTTACTGAGGGGAAAATGATGACCGACGCTGACACCGATATTGAAACGACACGCGAAGCTGTTGCTCTAGTCAAGCATATATAGTCGAGCATATATGCGAAAGGCAGTTTTTGTCAAAAATCATCATTTTGGGAAATAATCCTGACCGCTCCGGCGTTCCTTTTTTTGGGCCTTCTGAATTTGGCAGGAGGACGTCAAGGTGTTACGATTTATGACCAGCAGCCAAGGGCGCGTGAACATCTGGCCTTAAAAAAGGCGGCATGAGCCTCCGAAGCGACGTTTTTTATCTCCGTATGCTAGTGAGTGTGCATTCGTTATCCTCTAGACAAGATAACTTCCGCATTTTCGAGTGTATCTTCACGCGTGTAGCTTATCGTTCGCCGTCGCCTGATATTGCGACAGTGTTGGCATAACCCGCGAGAGAAACGCAAATCGCTTTCTACGTAACTCTGATTTGTGATTGTCGTGTGAAGACGGAGGATTTAGTGCTTGCAGTGCTGTTTTCATGACGCCTAGAAGCGTTTCACCTATGGGTACGGACGGGTGGAGGATCTGGCGGGCATCGCCATCGTGCTTACCATTCTTTTTAGCGCTATACTTGCCGGCTACGAATCGATTAACCGCCTCTTTCATCCGCAGGAGGTGCAGTTTCTGTGGGCGGTGGTGGCAGCGTCACTGATCGGGTTTGTAGGAAACGAGATCGTGGCAGTCTTTCGCATCAACGTTGGCAAAAGATAGGAAGCGCCGCACTTATTGCCGACGGTCACCACGCGCGTGTGGATGGGTTCACGAGCCTCGCCGTCTTTGTTGGCGCCGTCGGTGTATATCTGGGCTTCCCGCTTGCTGACCCGGTTATCGGCCTCATCATCACCGTTGCCATTCTGCGTATTGTGTGGGGCTCCGGCAGAGAGGTGTTTACCCGCGTCATCGACGGCATCGATCCCACCATTCCTGACGAGGTCAGAGATGCTGCGCTGAACACTAAAGGTGTCAAAGACGTTACCCAAGTGCGCGTGCGGTGGATTGGCCACCGGCTTTATGCTGAGGTGAACATCGCCGTGAGTCCCGACCTGTCGGTTGAAGCCGGTCATGCGATTGCGACAGAAGCGCGCCATCATCTCTTGCACCACCTCACGTACCTTTCAAACGCGTTGATTCACGTCGATCCGCTCACTGCATCAGGCGAAGAGCATCACTATGTGAGTGGACATGATTATGGCGACCGTACTCCGCACAGCCACAAGTAGAACGGCTGGAGGATCAGCTCGTATTTGGCATCTGACAACGGTGGGCTTGCGAGATAGTGCGGTGCTACTTCAAGTAGCTTCTGTTCACTGACCCGGTTCGTCTAGAGGTGTTGATTCAGACCACGTATCGCCAGTTTTCACTTCCTGCAGTCTCGTCCTGGCGTTTTTCGACGCGCGTTCTATATCTTCAGATGGCGTTTGCGAAAGCGATCCGTGGCCGGGAAAGAGTCGCTCTATTTTTTTCGTATTGAGCACGTCCATGGAATGCACGTAGTCACCAGCACTTCCCGAAGGTGCTATCGCCGACAGAGTCCCGTGTGCAAAAACGGTATCTCCTGAGAATAGCAGTTTGTTATACTCCTCATACACACATATGCAGCCTGACGTATGGCCGGGAGTATCGATCACTTCGAGTTTCGCGTTTTCTAGGTCGATAAACGCGCCGTTCTCAAACCACAAATGCGGTTTCGTATATCGATAATCGGCCGAAAATGACGAGTACATGGTAACATATGCATCTTTTTCGGTTATTTTTGCGGCAGCGAGTCGCCCGGCCGCAATAATGGCCGTGCGGAAGAAATACTTGTTGCCGCCGATGTGGTCAAAGTGTTCATGCGTATTAACGACCAAATCGACATCTGCAGGCGTGAATCCAATGTCGCTTAACCCATCCCTCAGATCACCAAAGCTCGAATCAATTCCCGAATCGAGCATGACAATCTTGTAGGTTCCAACAATGAGGTAAACGTGGCACGATGGCCGCTGCGCCGGAATCTGGAAGACGCCAGGGCACACTTCTAAGGGTTCTTTGCGCTGATCTGTCACGTTTCATGCCTAGCGGTATCATGTCCTTAAAAGTGATCCATATAGACTCAATAGCCGCAAGGAGTTTCCACGCTAGGCACGCGCGGATGCTGTCGAGAACGGACGACCTGCCCACGCCGGATCGTGCATTTCATGTATGCGAAGGAGGGTAAAACTATACGAGCATGCTTGATGGCAGGTGGTCAAAATCTCCACAAAAAAAGAGACGTTAGTCCCGTCCCAGGAGGTATCCTACCATGAACGCAGGGCCTTAGATCGTCTCATTTTCTTCAGCGACGGGGTCTTTGCGATAGCGATCACGCTGCTTGTGCTAAATGTCGCAGTCCCGGTGATACAACCGGGCTCCGTCGCGACTGAATTGCCCTCGGCACTGCTTGCCACGACGCCAAAACTCTTCAGCTATGCGCTCAGCTTTCTGGTGATAGGCGCGTACTGGATGGCGCATCAGCGCACGTTTCACTATATCGAACGCTACGACCGTCGGCTCGCGTGGCTAAATATTTTCTTTCTGCTTTTCGTCGCACTAGTTCCGTTCCCGACAGGGGTGCTCAGCGCCTACGGCGACCAGCTAGTTGCTGTGATACTTTATGCAGCAACGCTCGCGATCACAGGTCTGCTTTTGAGTTTGCTCTGGTTCTACGCCTCGCACAATCACCGGCTTGTGGCAAAGATGCTGACCACGCAGCATATTCACGCAACCACACTCAGGAATGCTGTCCCCCCTCTTGTCTTCCTCGCTTCGATTGGCATCGCGTTTGTGAGTATTCCTACTGCCGAGGTCACCTGGGTACTCGTCTTTGTGATTAACGCTGTGCATCGACTTCACCCCGTCGCCTAGAACGCGGCATTTAGCTGCAAGCCTCTTTTTGAATCATTTTTTGTCTCTTTATAGCACGCGAGCTACGTAATGGCGAAAGAGGCTACGAGAAGCAGTGCGAGCCCTACGATGTCTGCTGAGAGGTGTGCAAGCCACGCTAGCAGCACGTTGTGTGAACGTGCGAAGATGAGACCATAGACCACGCTATCAAGAAACACGAACAGCAAGTCCACTGCAAGGACGAGCAAGGCGCCGATCGTGAGGTGTGACAGGGCAAAGATGAGTGATACGAACACGATAGCCGGCACGTTTCCAATAAACCAGCTGAACCGTTCCTGAAAGAGGCTGCGAAATACGAGCTCTTCTCGTAAGGCGAGCACGATAATGAGCGCGATTGCGACTGTGAGGGTGTTAACGGCTGGGATACGTCCCAAGACGTGACTGACCCCTTCAGGGAGCGCGAAAAAGAGCGCAACCGGTATGACTTGCAGCACAATGACAACCAATAGGAACAGACGCCAGTTTGCCCTGAAGTCAGCATAAAAACCGTGTCGCTTGATTCCCAAGTCCTTCCACGGACGATGTCGTGCCCACTTCTCGGCAAACAGGTATGCGATGGGAAATACAAGCGCGATAAGTGTCGCAAGGCCAGAGAGTGCGGGCACAAGCGGCACAAATAAGAGGGGCACAAACGTAATCAGCAGAACGAGAATCGTTTCGTAAAAAAGGCTGCGTGGTGCGCGTACGTTGCGATGAGAGACATCTATGTCTGAAGCGTTGCTCGGGGTCACCGTATGTCATTAGCTCTGTCGCCGATTTAAGGCCTTTGCCCTGGGCAGGCCACGGCATCGCTCATGTGAAGCCCGAAGAAAGATTGACACGTTACGTTGGCCGTGTAGTCTACGTGCAGAGTATGCAGAAAGAGCTCGAAACGGACTGGACTCAACAGCTTGATCCGTCGAGGACGTGCACAACATTTAGGCTATGATGTGTGAAACAAATACATGTAAAAGATTTTAAGATATCTTGGCACCCAGTGAATTCTCAAGAGCGCTTGAGACGCAATGAAACGACTCTACTATTTTGACAACATTAAAATCGTTCTGATTCTTTTTGTGATCTTCCAGCACTCCGGCATGGCGTACGTTCCCGTGGCTGAGGGGTGGTCCCCGAGCTTCCCTGGACCATTGCCCTTCGCGGATGTGGTCGTCGTCAATACGTTCTTAGCGGTGAGCGCCTCGTTTGCGATGGCACTCTTCTTCTTCATCTCGGCGTACTTCCTCCCCGGCTCGTTCGATCGCAAGGGGCGGCAGAAGTTTCTTAGAGACCGCTTCGTACGGATCGGAATCCCGCTCTTTGGGATAGTGGCATTCTTGCTCATTTTGATGGCTGCAGTAGGGGCAAACCCGGCGACCTTAAATATCGGCTGGCTCTGGTTCCTTGTGTTCCTACTTATCCTTGCGGTCGCGTACAGCTTCTGGCGGAGGTTCAACGTCACGATCCGCCCTCTGTCATGCCCGAGAAACGGCACGCTGATGCTCGCCGCTCTGGCGCTCGGCGCCGCAAACTTCGTTGTGCGCGGGTGGTACGGAGAAGATCAGTGGGTGCTGTGGCATGCGGTCGAACCGGCGCACGTGCCGCTCTACGTGCTGTTCATGATCGGAGGCATTCTGGCGTATCGCAACGGGTGGCTGGACGAGGTTTCCCCCTCTTTGGTGAGAACCTGGGGCATCATTACGATTATCGCTCTCTGCGGCATCCCTGTGGGTATAGCAGCACTCGGCGTCGCTGCCTTTGGGGGCGGCTTCACGGCCCTGACGCTTCTTTCTTCGTTCTGGGAGGCGTTCTTAAGCATCGGCATCTGCACGTGCATGCTCATCGTTTTTAAGCATCGATGGAACGTAACCGGGCGTATCAAGGCAACCCTTGCCAAAAATGTGTACACCGTTTACCTCATTCAGATCCCGATCATACTGTTTTGGCAGTCGCGGTTCATTCAAGGCGGCGTCCTCATTCCAGGCGGGCTGCCGCCACTCCTGCAGTTTGTCCTCGTCGGGGTGCTTGCCACCGCATTCTGTTTCTTAATCAGCAACTATATCGTCCGCAAGATTCCGTACGCGGATAGGGTCATCTTCTGACTGATGCTCGAAGTGAGACAGTTATGTTAGACTGCGACTAAAAAAGAGGCCAGCACAGTTTCAGAGTCATATCGCACAGGGATGTGTCAGCCTCGAAATGGAGGCCGCAGAGCGAAGGAAATCGTCAAAAAATGGGCTCATATCGATCTGAAATGGGGTTTAACGCTCACAGTCCTAAACCCGCAAGTGAAAGATATTCCACATTCTGCTCTTATTAATGAAGTTCATCCATCTTTCGATTTGCGTGCCCCACGCGGGGTCTCGCGGAATGTTCTTTAGGGCAGAGAATTGATCGAGCACTTCAATGCGCGCGTCCCACTTCATCATCGTGCGTGCATCTTTCAACGCCCATCTGGTCGACATTTTTTTCACGCCCGTTCGCCGCAAGCCGAAGTTACCGATGAGTTTGCCTAACCTCGACTGCGCGTTAAGTACAACTTCCGCGCCCGGGAAGTTGTCTGCTAGCAATGAGAGAAACCGCTTAACCTGCGAATCTTCAAACCAGTCCAACACGCCTCCACAGATTATGAATACCCCGTTTCCCGTGTGGATGTCCCTACACCAACCCACGTCGAACAACGATTTTGATATGTACATTGTCCGGTCAGGTTCGGGGAGCAATTGCCTCCGGACGTCGATAACGTTGGGAAGGTCAAGATCGTACCACTCAATAGAACTGTTGTCGATCCGGTAAAACGTGGTGTCAAGACCCGCTCCGAGATTAATGACCGATGCTGTGGGGTGTTCCGCAATATACGTGCGTACTTTGTCGTCGAACTGTATTGCTCGTGCAACTATCATAAGAGTGCCTTCAAAACGCAGGCCTTCATCGATAGTTGAAAAGTCATAATCAATTTGTTCCACGAGCTCGATGGCTTTCGCGTCGTTGAAGACTGAAGGATATTCGCGGCTAAACTTCGCCCGCCCCCAAAGCGGAGCTAACAACGTTCCTTCGACGCCGTGCAGATCAACCTTCATCGCACCCGCTTCCTCGAATGGCTGCAGAATGTCTAGCACGCGATTAGAATTATAGCTTTGCGCTTCCACGAAGTGATGCCCAGTGAGTGGCATACCTCCGCTTGATATAGGCGATCCACGGTGCTATGCGCTTCTAATCTAATCTATAAGCAAATTGGCGGAGCTTGTCTTGATAAGCTCCTTTCTTGACCTCTTCTTGGGAAACGGCAAGGGTATCTACCGGACGTTGCTCACAGAGTGCTTCCATCTCGTCAAATAGCTGTTTATTTTCAGTGCCCCCTTGGGTGCAAAAAAATGCTACGCGTTTGAATTTCGACTTGTTAGCGGAAATATAGGTTCGCATCGCACCAGACAACGTGCCGCCCCACATAGGCGTGCCGAGTATCACCAGATCGTAGAGCGCTGGGTCGTGCTTGATGTCTGCGAGCGTTGTAAGGTTTTTTGCCTCCGCATCTCGTCCGGCCGACACAAAGCCCAGAGGACCGCTGCGTTTTTTCGTGTCAACGAGTTCTTCATTGTCGCACTCAAGCAGTTGAGCGAGTGCTTCCCCTATTCGTTTGGTGGTACCGGTTCGTGAATAAAACACGACTAACGATTTCATTGCGGTTCCACTATGAATCCTTTCACCTGTTTAAAGCTTGTTGCGGCAGTAAACAATTCGGTGTAAGTTTTTGCTCGAGGGATGTTGGAGTTGTGTAGAGTTGTGTAACCCAGCCTCAACCGGACTCGTCAGTTCTGAGGCGGATTGAAGATTTATGGACATCCGCTGCCTGAGCATAACACATATTTAATGTATTGGGATAGGCAGTTACGCAACTTGGCAATGCCATTTACACGCGGGAACAATCGCCACGAAATGGACACGAAGACGGGAGATATGCGTATCGGTTACCAGTGGATTGCGCTTTCCGTAACGACCGTTGGCGTGTTGATGGCGTCGATCGACGGGTCCGCCGTGATCATCGCGCTGCCCACGATCTTAGCGGATCTGCAGGCGAGTTTTATCACCATGATGTGGGTACTCTTAGGGTACCTGCTTATCGTTGCGGCCATTGTACCCGTGGTGGGCAGGCTCGCGGACATACTCGGACGTAAGAACCTCTACAACCTCGGCTTTGTCATCTTCACCGTCGGGTCGCTGCTGTGCGGGCTGTCGCTCCCGCAGTTCCACGGAGTTGACTTGTTGGTGTACCGCATGATACAGGGCGTCGGCGGCGCACTGCTCATGACCAACAGCGTCGTGATCGTCACCGACGCCTTTCGCAAGGGGAACATCGGCTTCGCCCTCGGCGTGAACGGGGTCGCGTTTTCCGCGGGGTTCCTCCTCGGTCCGCTCGTCGGCGGCGTGCTCACCGCAATTTCTTGGCGGCTCGTGTTTCTTGTGAATGTACCCATTGGCATTTTCGGCACGATTTATGGCGTGTACAAGCTCAGAGAACCGGTCGTTCCACTTGCGGATCAGATTTTTGACTGGGCCGGAGCCATTACTTTTACAACGGGGCTGACAGCACTCCTGCTCGCAGTGTCGCTCTATGCGTTTCCCGTGACCGGCGAGTGGGTCGTGTACGTGATGTGCGTGGTCACAGTGATCTCGTTCGCGGCGTTCATCTTCGTGGAAGGACGTGTCCATCAGCCGATACTGAACGTTCACCTCCTCTCTAACCGCGTCTTCACGTACGCCACCGCTGCGAGTGGGCTCAGTGGCTTGGCTCGCGGTGCTGTGCTCTTCGTCCTCATCTTCTTCTTGCAGGGGCCCTACGGACTTGACCCCCTCACGGCAGGCATTCTCTTGACGCCTTTTGGCGCCGCGCTGTTGGTCACTGCGCCGATTTCAGGACGTCTTTCTGATCGCTATGGGGCGCGGTACCTCGCCACCGGCGGACTCCTTATCGACGTTGGGGCGCTCATCGGGATGGCCACTATCGTGAGCACGACGCCGTACTGGGAGCTGGCCGTCTTAATGGCGCTCATAGGGGCTGGGTCGGGCATTTTCTGGTCGCCAAACACGAACGCGGCTATGAGCGCCGTGCAGCCGAACGAGCGTGGCGCGGCGTCCGGCATCCGGACGATGGTCCAGAATACCGGTCAGATGCTCGCCATCGCGATCGCGTTTCCCCTCGTCCTAAGCACGCTTCCTGTTGCCGTCATGTACCACGTCTTTTTGTACGGCGGGGGGTTGAGCAGTGATCCACTGGTCTTGGCAGCCTTTGAGCGAGGCATGCACGAGGCATTTCTCGTGTCAGCGGCCATCTCTGCGTTGGCCGCAATCATCTCGTTTATGCGGCCGAGACACGCACCGCACGACGCTACGCCGGTTGTGTAATGTAAACGATACTACCTAGCCACCCACGCCTATTTTATCAGCTTCCCCTCGCTTCCTGATGTTTACGATCTAGAGCGATCCGGGCTTCAGTGTGGCCGATTGTAAAAAGAACGGTGGGCTCGGCCGGATTCGGACCGGCGACCTCCGCCATGTCAAGGGCTCCTCTCCTTGGCTTGCTCAGCCGCCCCAAATCCGCCGAACCCACAGTATAACCAGCTAGAGCACGAACCCTTTTTAGTACCTCAAGTTCTTTCAGAACTAGCACTTCCGTTTACCGAAGAAGAACTGGCTAGTTTTGCGGAACGATTAATGAGATTGTCTTGTTAGAGATAACACAATCCCGTTTGCGAAGTGGTAGTCTTGCCTCCCCTCATTCTGTGAAGGCCAACGAATAGAGCATTGCGATTAAAAAACCCAAAGATGTTTGGCTTGAAAAAGGACATTACCGAACTTCAAAGACCGGGATATGAGGTATTCAAGAAAGCGTGATAAGATACACGTATAAAGGATAAACGATATGACAACGCGAGAGGCTAAAGGCCTTAAATTCACGATTGATATAAAGATCGAGGGCATAGAGGGTTAAAAATGGCATGCTGCCGTCCAAGTCAAACACAGATAGCGCGCGATGGCGTTAAGGGAATAATCATATCGACAATAGAGGTTAACGGCGCGCCCGAAACCGCGCTTATTGATAAAAATACGAGTTACGTCGTCGCTAAGTATAATACGCTCCGGGGGGCGCTACATGGACATACCTATTTTTGCGATGCGGTCGCCAAATCCTACGTGATAAAAGACGCCTGGGATGATGAGATAACTCTCGTACCGCGCGACGAGAACGACCCCTATTAGTTAGAGAGAGTCAAGATAAGCGCGGATAGGTGTTTTTAAAATATGACATTTTATGACATCACGTTTCGTGATTCGTTCGGATCAACTGTTAGTATGTCCGAATTTCGTGGAAAGGTTGTTCTCATTGTTAACACAGCGACCAAATGCGGTCTGGCGGGTCAGTTTAAAGAACTCGAGGAACTTCACCAGACTTACAAAGACAAGGGACTTGTAGTGATTGGCTTTCCCTCTGACCAGTTTAAACAGGAGCCAGAGACAAATGAGACTATGGTCAAAGCTTGCCTGATAAATTTTGGCGTAACATTCCTCATTTCCGAGAAAATAAACGTTAACGGTAAGGATACCCATCCTCTCTTTGTTTATCTGAAAAAAGAGTTACCCGGAGGTATTCTTGGAAGCAACATAAAGTGGAATTTTACAAAATTCTTTGTTTCCAAAGAAGGTGTGCCTTTTAAGCGGTATTCGCCAACAACAAAACCCGTTGAGATAGAAGGAGACATCATCTACCTATTGGATAAGTGATACCTCTTCAATCTGAAGTAGATAGGTGGATTTGGAATAAATAGTTTGATGAATTGCATTTAGAGCGAAGGTGATGCTCCATCTTCGGCCCTACGTCACCGGCATGGACATGCTCCGCCACATCCCTTATCCCCCTTTCCCCCATACCATTTTTCATGGACCCGATCATTGCGCAGATACAGCAGGAGCTGGAAGCACTGGCTGATCCTGAAATTCAGAAGAGCTCAAAGAGATTCTTCAAGGAAGAGATTCGGTGTTACGGCGTGAAGACCGCCCCTGTGATTGCAATGGCAAAGAGATACTGGGAGGAGGTTAAGAACCGCCCAAAGCCGGAGATCTTTGCTCTCTGCGAGGAACTCTACCGGTCGGGATACATGGAGGAGTCTTTCATCGTTTCTGAATGGGCTCACGCCCTTTCGGGTCGGTATGAGCGCGAGGATCTTGCCGTCTTCCAACGCTGGATCGATACGTACATCACCAACTGGGCGTCGTGCGACGGGCTCTGCAATCATACAATGGGTGACTTCATCGAACAATACCCGGAATATACCGATGAACTGAAACGCTGGATCCAGTCAAAAAACCGGTGGATGCGCCGGGCATCAGCCGTTTCTCTCATTGTCCCCGCAAAACACGGGAGGTTCCTCAAAGAGTCCATCGAAATTGCCGACCTGCTGCTAACCGATACAGACGACATGGTACAGAAAGGGTACGGATGGTTACTGAAGGAGGCAAGCCGGAAGCACACTGACGAGGTCTTTGCCTATGTTATGAAAAACAAGAGGCAGATGCCCCGGACGGCGCTGCGGTACGCGATTGAGCTGATGCCTAAGGAATTGAAGGCAGAAGCCATCAAGAAGAACTGGTAATTCCAGTTTTTTCCCCACAGAACGTAATTTATGGGAACTTCTTTGAGCTGGAATGGGTGTTATCTGAATAAGTAAACGGAACGTTAGTTAACTCCCTTTTTGATTATCTTTATCCCTGAAGTGTCACTCATCCGCTGTCCAAAGTGAAAAATATGTGCAATACTGAACAGATTCTGAGTTTGAAATATAGGACTTGGACGTGATACAGATTTCATTATCAACCATTGATACCATCGACCGCAAATACAAGGTTGATATGCTCACTTCGATGATCGTATGAAAGATGAGACGCTCTCTCAGATGGTTATTGCCTTTATTGTAATTAGTGGAGTCTCTGGAGCCATCTTCGTAGGCATTTCTTTGATCCTATTTTTGCCATTAGAGATCGTGGCGGGTGTGTTTTTAGTTGCGGTTGCTGCGGTCGTTGTTGCTATAGCTCTCGCTATTTTTGCTATTCGGAAGCAAGAAAGAAGATACCAAAATGAGGGATGAAAGGGGGCTCTGCAACCATAAAAAAAATCCGAGCTAAGCCGGATGATGTTCGTGAAACCAGCGAGAGGGATGAGCTTTTGCCTGGACCCGAAGACTACGATCTGATTATTGTCGGGGCCGGGCCTTCCGGGCTTTTTTGCGCCATAAACTCCATGCAGAATGATAAAAAGATATTGATTATAGAAAGAAAGAATTCCCCAGGGCATAAGCTCCTGATATCAGGTTTTGGCCGCTGCAATATAACTCACGATGGAGATATTCAGGACTTTCTTGGTCACTATGGAAATCATGGCAGGTTCCTGCGCCCGGCTCTTCTCGGCTTCACGAACCGCGATCTCATTTCCTTCTTCGAAGACCTGGGGCTCGGAATGGTCCAAGAAAGGGGAGGTAAGATATTCCCAGATACTATGCAGGCAAGAGATGTGCTGGATGTCTTGACCCTGCAATGCCAGGAATTGGGGGTAGTCATCAAGTGCAGCCAGGCTGTCAAGTCCATAACCAGGAGGGAGGATAGTTTTTTTGTGGGCTGTGTTGGTGGCAGCTATCGCTCCAAGCTGTTGGTGATAGCCACAGGGGGATGCTCCTATCCAGCCACGGGATCGAGCGGAGACGGCTACAGGTTTGCCGGCATCCTTGGCCACAGCATATCTGAGATCGGTCCGGCTCTAACTCCAATTTTCATAAAGGAATATCCTTTCTGTGAGCTGGCTGGTCTCTCGTTTTCGGATATGAAGATCTCGCTCTATCGCCATGCAAAAATCAAAGAACATCGGGGCGATGTTCTATTCACTCATAACGGACTCTCGGGCCCAGGAATTTTGGACCTATCCAGATATATCAGAGCAGAAGACGTAATTAAGCTCTCTTTTGTGCCGGAGGACAGACGAGAGGCACTGGAGGAATGGCTCGTGGAAAGGGCCCGGCGTGATGGTGGAAGGAGCTTACGGTCTGTGCTTGCAAGTCTGCCTAACTTTGTGCCTGCTGGTGTGCCACTCTCTCCCCGTTTGACAAAGAGATTGCTGGAGATCTCGGGGATTGCCTCAGCCCTGCAAACGGCTCAATTGACCCGAAATATGCGTAATCGATTGATTGATTGTCTAACAGGTCTACCTCTGGTCGTATCCGATGTTTGTGGCTTTAACGTGGCCATGTGCACCAGGGGTGGTGTGCCAACCGCTGAGGTCGATCCCAAAACCATGCACTCTAGACTGGTCAAAGGACTATATCTGGTGGGCGAGGTTTTGGATGTGGACGGGGATACGGGGGGCTATAATCTGCAAGCGGCATTTTCTACGGGAATGCTGGCTGCTAGGAGCATCAAGAGCGATTTTGACAGAATTAGCGGCTAGAAAAGTGTTTCAGGTGGCGTAATACTTTTCTTGTGTAATACTAATAATCCGGTATGTCTGCAGAAACAGAAGCAGTAAAAACCGTTGCCGGACTTATGGCGCTGGCAGCACGGACCGCACCGAAAGCCGTAGGACTCGATTCAATCACTATTGAGACCGTCACGGGCAAAGACCAGGAGAAGATCGCCGAGAAGATGATCCAAATCGCTGCCGAAACCGACATGGACTTTTTTCGGATCAACGGTGAGCAGGTCAAAGTTAGTGATGCAACGTTCCTCATCGGAGTAAGCGGGGGGAGGCCACTTGGACTGAACTGTGGTGGATGCGGATACGTAAGCTGCAAGGATATGGAAATAGCCAGTGCAGCGGCAAAGGCCAATAAAACGGATTACAAAGGTCCGAACTGCGTGTTCAAGGTTACTGACCTTGGCATTGCTGTAGGGTCAGCGGTGAAAACGGCGAGCATCCATAATGTGGACAACCGTGTCATGTATACCGCCGGCGTTGCCGCTATGAAACTCGGGATGTTCAAAGGATGCAGTATGGTGTATGGGATTCCCCTGAAAGCCTCCGGGAAAAACATCTACTTTGCCGCTGCGATCGAGCATTAAACACGATCTCGTCCTCCCCCTTTAGGGTGTGCAAAAAAGTCTGGGCAGTGTTCAGCGGCTAGCATAATAGTGGATGAGGTAAGTGCTGCGGACTTTGAGCGTTATGATTGGCCGTTCGCGACTAACATCGATTAGCGAGGCTAGTTAAATAACAACAACTATCCCCTTTGTTCTTTCACTTTCAGCACTTTCCTGCAGTTGAGTAATCAACGAAAACATAAATTGGACAGGCGGCATCCAAACCTTAATATTCAGTCTTATGTTTCTAACTTTGCGAGTGAGCTTATGACTGGAGTTATGGAACGCTGTTCGCGTCAGGGTATGGAGAAGAGCTAGTCAAACCTGATGAATGAAAGGTCAGGGTTACGATCATAAGTGAGAGCGCGACCGGGCTTGACAACTCTGCGGACTCGTGATAGTCTGCCACACAGCAGTCGAGGCAGAAAGAGAAATATTGCTTAGGCATGGAAGGTGGTCAGACCCCTTGCAATTCTACATACCGGGCCGGGGGGTTACCAGGTCTTGACCAGAGATTCCCAAAGGAGAATAAGGTGCCAATCCCTCTGAATGGAATCGTCAGCCGCAACCAACTGCAGGACCGTTTTAGGCAGGCGATGAGCGACCCTCTTTGTCAGGCACAGCAAATAGGCGCAGCGGATATCGTTGTGGGGATTCCCTTCTACAATGAAGCGGACTCGATTGGTCACGTGTTGAGGACGGCCACCCAGGGACTGGATCAATACTATCCCGATGCGAAATCGGTGATCGTAGCCGCCGGGTCGCCGGCGGGCGGAAAAGCGCTCCAGGCCTTCAACTCCACGCGTCTGAGGAAGATTTCCCTTGTGGAGCGGATCGCCTTCAAATTCGATGACGACCTACTGGATGGGAAGGGATGGAGCATCCGGGCGATCATGGAGATCGCGGATCAACTGGGGGGCGATCTGGTCCTGCTGGAGGCCGATCTGACCAGCCGAAGAAGCAAAAAAGAAGTGGTGGGGATGGCCCCGGAGTGGATTCGGTCTTTGCTCGACCCCGTCAAGCGTGGTCAGATGGATCTGGTGGTCTCCCGGTTCAATCTGCATTATCCTGATGTCATCGCCCACGCCAATCTGACGTATCCACTGCTCAGTTCGGTGTACAACTCTCCGGTCTATTCCCTCGTGGGCGGCCTCCGGGGCATCGCCCACCGACTGCTTCGGGTTTATCGGGATGACGCGCGCCGCAACTGGAACACAACAACCGGCGGACATGGGATAGACGCTTGGATTGTCACCAACGCTATCGTAACCAACGCCCGGATCGGCGAAGCCAACCTCGGAGTGAAAATCGATAAAGAACCAGGAGGGAAGTGGGAACTGGTGTTCCGGCAGGTGACCCGATCGCTGTTCGATCAAATTCTCAAAGACCATGATTGGTGGCAATCGACTCAAAAAACTGAAGAGCCGCCCATTCTGAAACGATTACCGACCGTCGGCGTTCGGAACTCGCAACGGCCTGTGGCGGCAGAGATGGCTCAGGATGTGCTGATAGCCAAATACCAGGAGGGTTTCAACAGATTCCATTGGCTGTACGATAAGATATTCCCGGCTGAGATCTGCCGGCAACTGGAGAATATGGCTGACGTCCATGCGAGGGAGTTCAAGTTTTCAGCCGGCCTATGGACAACCATCTTGTATAATCTGCTTTTGGCATATGCCTTCAATCGAGACTTTACCCACGATGACCTGTTCGATTCCCTCATTCCCCTGTATGACGGGTTCACCGGCAGCAACTTGATCGAAATCGAAGCGCTTAGAACCGAACTGGGGTCGACCGCTCCCGTGAACGCCGACCATCTCATTTCCATCGAAGCCGAGGCGCGGATCGAAGAGCTGGTGAATGAGTTCCTCGTGCAGAGGCCGACATTCATGACGGCATGGCAGGAGCAGGCCGAAGCGCTCAAACCGCCGGTGCCCCAGGTGACCTATCGGGAGTTCATCCCCGGCGTGCCTCTGGTGGTTCCGTCGCAGATGCCTGCCCCCGATGGCGGGATCGTGACGGCGAACAGTATTTATTATTCGGTGTTTGCCAGACGCCGCCAAGAATTCGAGCATTTCGTCTATGAGCGGCTGGGAGTCCGGCGCGAAGCCAGTTCTCAGGAAACGTCTCTGGCTATCCAGCAATTCCTCCTCTCGGTGGAGAACCGCCTTTTCCCCGATATCGATCTCTCGACCATCGAAGGCACCCAAAAGGTGGTCGACGCCATTTTTGCCGACTTCCCCCATCAGGAGGCCTTCTCCCTTGTTCCCGAAAAGATCTCTGCGATATTGGCGCAGACGCCGCCGACGGTTCTGCCGATCAAACTCGGTTTTGATACTCTGGATGAACTCCTGCAAGAATACGATCCCCGGCACGTTCTGGCCCTGGTTAGCTGGGTTGAGGATCGACACTACGTCGAGGGTCTCTGGGGCATCATTCGGGAGACCATTCGTCCTGAACATTCTGGCCCCTGCGATATCAAGTCGCTCGTGGTTAATGGCGATGATTTCCCGTCGCTGGTGGAGATGAAGGATTCTTCCGCCCTGGATAAACTGGGCTCCGGCATTTTGGTGACCAGCCTTCATAAGGGGATGGGCGGTGAATTCCCCCGGCTACGATACCTGACGACCATTGTCAAGAATATCGTCGAGGCTGAAATGTTCGGTCAGGTGTGGCAGAGATTTGCTTCGGAGCGAACGGACTTTGGCCGGAAGGTCATCGAGTCGATTGAGGGCCACTGGGGAAGAAAACCTCTCTCGGCGTACAGTATATTCGAAGCCGCCATCCACCGATCAGTGGCCACGCGCCTGCGCCAGATGGCTGAGGCCATCGCCACGAAGAATCCGGGCAATAAGGATCGATTGACGCTAGCCGATGATCTCAGATCGGTAGCCGATTCCTATCATCTGGCATTGTCGCTCCCCGATGGCGGCTTTGTGACGTGCTCCGCATGGTCGTGGGCGAGCTACAGCTTCAAAGGGGGCAGGACTTCCCCACCACCCCTCTCAGCGCACGTTGAGACGGACTGGACATCCCGGGAGTTCCTCCTCGAATACTTCAAGGCTGTCGGAGGGGACATCGAAGACTTGGGAGAGAAGGTGACCGAGTTGATGGGGCAGGGAAGGGCACGGGAAGATTTGGCACAACTGGTGCTGGGAACAGAAAAGGAAGCCAGCGAAATTATGCCCAAAGCAACAGCAGGTCCCATCGAAGGGCAGCCTCCGGCCGGAATGCTGAAGCGGTATGCGCATAATCCGGCGCTCGAGTCCGTCAAAAACCACCCCTGGGAATCCAGATATGTGCTCAACGCGGGCGCTATCAAATTGGATGGCAAAGTCTATCTGGTGTACCGCGCAGTCGGCGAAGACAAAGTCTCGCGGCTAGGTCTCGCCGTCAGCGACGATGGATTCAGATTCAAACACCGCCTCGATCATCCCATCTTCGAGCCGGAGGGAAAAGCGGAAGCGCAAGGGTGCGAGGATCCTCGTCTGACGCGGATAGGGGATCGTATTTACATGACCTACACCGCCTACGATGGCATGATCGCCCAAATCGCCCTAGCGTCAATTCCGGTGGACGCTTTCCTGCATAGACGCTGGAAAGCCTGGCAGAGACACGGCACGGTTTTCCCGGGAATCAGTAACAAAGATGCCGCCTTGTTTCCCGAGCAGTTCAACGAGAAGTTCGCCATGCTTCATCGCGTGGATCCGCATATGTGGGTGACCTTCTCCCCCCACCTGAGCTGTCCCTGGCCCAGAAAGATGCATAAAATACTGGCGGGAGCCACCTCCGGGATGATGTGGGATGCGACCAAGATCGGTGGCGGCTCCCAGCCGATCAAAACCAGGTTCGGCTGGTTGCTCATCACCCACGGAGTCGACTATGCGCATATCTATCGGCTGGGGGTTATGCTACTGGACCTGGAAAATCCCGCCAAACTGCTCTTTCGTTCCCCCAACTTCATTCTGGAGCCGGAAGACGAATGGGAGCTGGGCAAGGATGAGCGGTCGTGGGTTCCCCGCGTCGTGTACACGTGTGGAGCTGTTCCAAGAGACGGGGAGAAGGGCATCCTCGATGCGGATGATGAAGTGATCGTCTACTATGGCGCTGCGGATTCGGTGATCTGTGCTGCCACTTCTTGCATTGGGGACCTGATACCGGAGAGGTTCCGCCGGACGATTGCTGCCGAACCCAGTCCTGTCTAGATCGAGGATGGGGTCTCTTGTCCGAGCTTATGTTATGACTTATTTTCAGCTGAAGAACGATATCTCCCGTCGCTCCCGCAAACACCCCTACCACGTTTTATTCTGCGTAAACCTTACCATTAAGCGACGGGGGGATTTTTTTCTTTTTCGCGCGGGGATAAGAAGCAAATATAATGCGCAATAAATTAATCCCTGTGTAAGCTTCGATGAATAAGTCCCGTTGTTCCTTGAAGTAGCGTCGATTGTATTTGTTCTCATCACGAGTGTGCGCGGCGCGGCCTCTCAATTTTGCGATGTTTTTGAAACATTTTATCATTTCATTGATTTGTGTTCTGTCGTCGATATGAAAGCATTTTTCAAGCCATTCAGCCAACAGTTCAACGCTTCCTTTGTTCTGCTCCTTGGGTCCTGAGCGCGTCTTGATAATCTTTATCTTTTCAACATCGTCCCTGAAGAACTTGATATTGATGTTGTCGCCGATTGCTTTGTTCAGCTCTAACGCGAACTTACAAAATTCTTTGCGCGTAGGCATTATCAAAAAACTAAGTTCCGTTGCCCTCGTGACGCGTAATTCATCATTGAACAACGGTGGACGTTTCATCAACTTACAAACTTGGTTAATTGCGATAATATCTAACGAAAGAGCATCAACCACAGAACAGCCTTCGGGCCATTCGCCTAAAATCATAGATCGATAATAGTCAGGATGTAGCTTATACTCGCCTCTCAGCAATTTTGCATTCCATATTTGTTGGTGCGCTGCGTTCAAACGGCGTAAGTAAATTAAAAAAACGGCGACAGCGCGGTAGTGTTCAGAATCATAAGAGTAGCCGAAAGACTTTAGAAAGACTCGATCAGACTGGTCTAACTCCTTGATAGTTTCATCATCTTTTATGTCTATACTTCCGTGAATATCGTTGTTGTAATAATCATAGCGTGGGTCATCTCTATAGTTAAGCAAAACACGCAAATCAAACGATTCGAAGTCAAGCTGCGGCGCTCCTAACGCGATTTTTAAAGTAAAAGGTTTGCCCTCAAAGGAATGCCGATCCACAACTTTATGTAAATGAGTAGGGGACGGATATACGCAAATCAATCCGTCTTCGCTGTCAAACCTGATAATCTGATTTTCACGGGACTCCTCAGCAAAGCGTTTAATATATGGATTAACATCCTGTTTTGAAGATACGATTGATATGTGGTTCTGTCCTAGAAGTTCTCGTAGCGCACGAAGAATGCTTTCACGTGACATTCGCATTTCTTTTTCAATCGTACCAACAGGGACTCCGTTGAAATCACGGGACCCTAGATAAAAATCCGTTACGAAATCAAGGACTTTAGTTCCAGTTGTCTTTTCTTTGTTATCTCTTCCTAAAGCCATGTGTAATCCTAATAAGTATAGGTAAAGACTTGTTAAAGTTTTGATTGAAGGCTACCGTACCTTGCGTTAAATTGAAAATATTTGAGCTATCCCACGGATTTTCGTCAGATTTTACTTGACATTGACTCCAAGACATTCTTCGTATACTCACATCTATATTGGCAAACGTATTTCAGATTCAGGACCATTATTAATCCTGAAAAGATGTCGAGGTGAAAATTTGAGTAAATCTGGTGAGACCGATAGCCTTGACGTTCAAGAACTCAAGCGTGTTCATGATGTGGGGAAACTAATCGCTATCTACCGAAATAAAAGAGATACACGCAGTGATGAAGCACGAGATTCACTCATTGAAATCGGTGAACCGGCAGCAGCAGCGATACAATCGTGGTTACTAGATAAGAGTGCAAGTGATCGACTTCAGGCGGCATACCTACTTGTGGACATATGTGGACCGAAAGCGATTGAACCACTCGCATCAGTCATGTTGGATAAAGAGGATGACATAATGGTGCGAGATTTTATGCCTTATATCTTGGGCAATTTGGGAGATATAAAAGCAGTCACGCCGCTTTCACAGCTGATATTGGACGAAGATGAGAGCGAGATGTTACGTGTCTTTGCCGGAGCACATCTTGAGACTTTGCTGCCGTGGGAAAAAATCGATCCGCGTGTTCGCGAAGTAATAACAGAAATCGGTCCAACGGAATTTAAGGCAATTGTTCCGGTTACAAATAGACAAGATTTGCAAAAGATGCTCGAGGATGGCACCTATAGATATCCACTCTATGCATTTTTGCTCTATACAGAAGTCGATAAGACCTTTGCTCGTTTTGTGAATACAAAGGGACGCTGGCTGCATGAGCTAAGTGGCGAGGAGTGCCTTATTGGTACGGTTGAAAATCCAAAAAAATGGGGTGGGGGTTGGCAAAATTATTGGAAAGAAAAACTGGGAACTGATTTCGATCTCAAGATGATGAAGTGGATGGAATTAACGCCTGTCGACAGAGATATAGCATTCGGATTAGCAGAGGAGCTGCACGTGGACAAGAACTTGCTGCCGTGCATTGTTTTTGTGGATCCTGACTCCATACACGAAGTGCTAAGTATTCCGGTGATAGCAGATACAGCAGAATATGCTGATTTTTTCAAGGATTTGTTTACTGCCGTCCAGAGAGCTTCAAAAGTGAAAGAAGGACAAAAGGTCCGAGATCTTAAAAAAGCGTGGTTGAAATATTGGCTAAAATGGTCTGCTCATCAAAAGGCGAAGCTCCTACAAGGAAAGATGAAAAAATGGGGCTCTATTCTGGTAGAATTCGACGAAACTACGAGTATACTTAGCATCCTAGCAAAATATTTACCGCTTATTGCAGCCTTACTTTCGATTAGGTAGTCGCACGTTATACGTTCTATCCTAACTTTCTCAGCTCGTTTAACTTACTTAACGCAAATGACAGCTAATGATCTGATTGGCCATGATCCTCGTAACCGGCAAAGCCCCAGCAGACGCTTCAAGTGTGTCCGGTTGTAAAAAGAACGATGAGCTCGGCCGGATTCGAACCGGCGACCTCCGCCGTGTGAAGACGGACGATTTTGGGTTTTCTGAGGCTTTTTCTTGAGGCGAAATGACCACGAGAAAGGCCAACGCCCCATCGTGAACGGTTTGATATATTCGGGTCGGTAGCCCTATAAGTCGGGAGAATGTGTGCGGCAGCCGTATTGCTGGATACGCGTAACCAGTTTTTGCGTGATGCACAGAAATTTTACTTCTATGGACTTCCAGCAGTATGTTTTTTGGCAATGCTCTTTGGTTGAAAAGGTCTGAGTAAAGTTCTGAAGCTAGCATAATAGCGTGCCAACAATACCAAACACTTTAATCGTTGTGATTAGCCGCGGGCGACTGAGTGAACAGTCTAGGCTTTAGTCACGATTTCCGACCCGCAACAAATGAAATATGAGGTGCTACCGTCAGCATCCCACATTTTAGACCAGTTATAGCGAGGGGGGTTAAGCTTTCCCCCAGTTAATATCGACGATGATGCGGGCTCGTGAAACACCCTTAAAGCCATTGACACGACACGGTCATATTCTGCGCTGACGGTTTCGCGAGAAACGGTGACTTCAGCAGATATACAGTTGCCGTCTTCGCAGCTCAAGGAATACCCGTATGCTTGCAACGCCTTAAGAAATGTCACTGCACTCTCCAACCGCGGAATGTCGACCTGAGAGGCGCGAGAACACAGAAACACGAAAACCTCAACAAAGAATGAGGGGTGATCGGCAGGAAGCGTGCGTGCACCGACGCTAATGCGATACTGCTTACCTTCGCCAAGTACGCGATAGGATTCGTTAAATCCTGAGTGCGCCGCTTGTTTTTCCAATTCGTGGATGTCGATCGTATTATTTTCTTTCATTCAACGTTCGTCCTATGCGTTCCCGTACTTTCTAAACAACACGATACCCGCCACGAGTGCGACGAGGCTGAAACCAGCAACTACGACGATATCCTGAAGAATCAGAGGGCTCGTCACGGGCGCTCCACGCAGCAACAGTGAGGTGAGTGCGTCGGTGACGTAGTAGCTTGGCACGAACTTCGCGGCCGCCTGCACGCCAGATGAAGTGGCGGCCACAAAGGTACCAAGGAACATTTGTGGGAGTATGAACAAAAATGTTATCCCTGTTGCACTTCCTGGGGACTTCGCAACGGTCGCGGTGATGAGGCCAAATCCCACGTTGCACAACGCGAAGACAGCGACAATGCCAAACGCCAGTACAAGGCCCGGGAGCGCCGCATTTGGACGGAAGCCGATCGCAAAGGCTACCGCGAAAACCAGCGCGACTTGCACGACCGCTATGACCATGTTGGCGACTGACTGACTTGTCATGAACTCGGCAGGTGTCGTAGGCGTTGTGTTGATTCTCCTCAGCAAGCCTTTTTCTCTGTCGACCGTAAATGACTGGGCAACTGTCATAGTGAGGAAGATAACCGCATAGGCGAATATCCCCGGTACCATATAATCAAAGGCGGACTGCTTCGTTGCTTGCACGAGCGAAGGCGACGCGATCTGGACAGGCAGAGCGACGGCAGTCGCGTGGGCTCCGGACAAGGTGGTCGCGAGCGCCTGCTGGAGCAGTGGAGGGATTGCCTGGGTGGCAAACATCGACCCACTGTCGCAATAAAGCGGGATGGTCGTCGCGATCCACCGATTTGCGTCTGAGGGGGCCGCAGCAAATGAATCACAGCTGATGCTGAAATTAGCTGGAATGACGATCAGCGCCTGGATTTTTCCTTGGGCTAAATCGGCGTGCGCGGCTGCGTTGTCTGCATAAGTGGTGACTTTGAGAATCTGCGATGCGCTTAGGTTTTCTACAAAGTGCTGCGACCAAGAGTGATTCGGCGACATATCCGCGTTAATGACACCAACCTGGTACGTTGTTGCCGGCGTGCCTCCGACCGCACCGAACGACAAGCCGAAAGCGAGCGTCAGAGCTATTGGGAACAGAAGAATTAAGAAGAGGGCCGCCGGTTCTCTGAGAAACTTCTTTTGTTCTTTCTTGATGAGCGATGAAACGCGCCGGAAGTTCATTTCGGCTCCTCCCGAATTCTCTTACCCGTAAGCTGAATGAATACGCCTTCAAGGGTCTCCTCGCAATACCGTGCTTTGAGTTGTGCTGGCGAGTCAAGAGCGATGAGCTCACCATGATCGATGATGCCAACCCGGTCACAAAGCTGCTCTGCTTCCTCCATGTAGTGTGTCGTGAGAATGATGGTCTTGCCTTGCCTGTTGAGGTCCCGGATGACATCCCAGACCGCGTGGCGGGATTGGGGGTCCATCGCGGCGGTCGGCTCATCGAGAAATACTATATCCGGATCGTGGACCAACGCCATCACAAGATTGATGCGACGCTGCATACCGCCGCTGTACTTGCTCACGCGCCTGTTTGCATCCTCAGTGAGTCCTATTTTCTCAAGTAGGGCGTCAGTATTTTTTCGCATGCGATCTTTCGGCACCGAATAGAGGCTGCCGAAGAGCTCCACATTTTCTCTGCCTGTCAGATACGAATAGAGCGCCGGCTCCTGAGGGCAGACTCCTATCAATTCTTTCACCTTTCTTGTGCCGTTCCCCACGTCAAAGCCGCATACGCGGACCGAACCGCTCGTCGGCTCCTGAAGGCCACAGAGAATGTTAATAGTGGTGGTTTTTCCCGCACCATTTGGCCCGAGAAGCCCAAAGAGCTCACCGGCGTTGATCTCAACGTTTAGATCAGCGAGCGCCGTGGCGTCGTCGAACGTTTTTGTGAGGTGGTCGATTACCACCGCTTTTGTTGCGATCATTTTAATCTCCCCCGTTACACCCGTTTTGTCGCTGAGCTATTTCTGTGCATGTTAGCCGGATTGGAGCAAAAACAGCAGAAATGACCTTAAAAACGTCGCTTCTTTCAACTAAGCGGATGAAAGAGTGCCCATTGGAACGCCTAACGCTCGTTCAGTCACGTTTGCGAGTCGAGCGCGTCGGAACCCCTCGCTCGAGGACAAGTGTATCGCGCCACGTGTCAAAGATATAACCGGTGTAGAGCACATTGGGCATGACAGAATCAAACACTTCTTCGCGCTCTAAACGTTCACGTATGTCGCGCAACTCCTTCATTGTGTTGGTCCATACCACACCCAATAAAAGTATAGGAAGGTTGCTAAAGGACCAATAAAAAATAAGGTTGAGCCCATATGCCGTTTTGAGAAGCTGGCCAATAGAACCCTTATCAGCAGATGTCGCGAGGTACAAATGCAAAGTCGTCATAATGTCGTTTGACGCATCAGGGTACCATTGTATTGACAGTTCAATAGAGCCGTCGCGCATCATTTTTTGCAGGCGCCGTTGCACTGTCTTGGCTGAAACGCCTATCTCTGCAGCGACTTCTGAAACGTGCTTCCTAGCGTCGGTGCGGAGTGCGTAAATGATCTGATAATCCAATGAGGAGAGCGCTGTTTCGCGGGGAAGAGATCCACGAGGCGGCACAGCAGGCGGCGCTTCAATGCCCACGGTGGCGTCAGGCATCGAAGCGTGTGTCCGGACGAAGGCAACAAACGGTTCGAGCTCCGCAATATTCCGCAGATACGCCCCGACGTACAGATAGTTACCCCCCGCAATAGCTACCCAATACGTAGCCTCATGGCTCCCGAGCTGCGTACGGACCTCGTCAAAGGAAGTGGCCTCAGACCTCCCAAACACAAGTACGTGCAGCGCGTGCAGCGCTACGAGACTGATCTTTGCGGTAAATACACGGATGATTTCCTCTTGTATCAACGCCCGAAGTCGTTTGTGCACCGCGTTGACGGACATGTTTAGCCTGTCGGCTAGTTCGCTATAGGGTAATCGAGAGTTGCCGAGGAGCGTCAGCGCCAACTGCAGGTCTAATCTGTCCATATCGTCTCAATTGTGTTTAGATCTGCTTGCATCTAGCTGTCTTGCTCCACCTTCTCTTTTATAAACTGATATAGCCCGTTTAGGTGAATAATCGCTTTGCTCCGGTTAGTAGGATCTTGTTCGAAGTCTTGAAGGAATACCACATCGTCGTTCTCTGTGATAGCAACCACGGGATTGAGGTTATTCTGGAACTTCGCAGCTCCTTTCATCTTAAGCCATTCAGTTAGGTCACCGATGACTTTCACCCCAGACTCATCGTATATGGTATTGTAATCGGAACCACGTAGCAGCTTCTTTAGCTCCCACATTCTAACCTTAAACCAATCTATTGATTCCGTCATAGCCGTATTACCACCCTTCGCGTTTTGAACCTCGTCGGTTTCAATCCTTGTTTTGATGGATGTTGCGCTGCAACCTCCAAAAAATACTCTTTTAGCGTAATAATCCTTGTCGTGTAGTGCTAACGTGCAGTTCTAATAACGGTACTCTCGATTGGCGGTTTTACTAGCATCCGCTGCCCTCTCTTCTAGAGACAGTGACTGAGGCTAGCGTTATACATCCTGAAGGAAGGGCAGGCAACCCCGGATAATCACCACTTGATTCACTGGCCGCTTGGTATAGTAAAAGAACCTCGTTGGCGTTTTGGTCTGCAGCGACTGCAGTAATATCATACCTTCCGATGCTCTCAAAAAATGCAGTTATCTCCCATTGGCCGTCTGAGGAGACAACAACGGGGCCATCTTGTGGGTAATGGCGGTTCGCGTTGTAATTATATAATACAAGCCATAGGTAGTATTGTTCTCCCTCAATGTTATCGGCCGTGCCTTTAACAAATTCAGAGTTTTCTACCCGCGTGTTATTAGTGGGGGTTGTAATGGTGGCTGCTGGAATTCCAGGCATAGACTCAGTTCGATGATCGATTGGCATAGGAAAAGGTTGCGGAGGGCTCTGACTTAAGTTTTTGTTTTTAGTACGATTACAGTGGGATCAGTCGAACAAAAACTACATTTTGACTCATAATGTGGCAGGTGTTGACTGGGACTACCGATACGTCTTAGGCGAGCTATCTGGTTTTAATCGAACAGCTTACGCATACAGTCCAGCATCTAAAGAAATCAAAGCGCTCTGGCAACGATTCGCCGAAAGAACACAGAAATAACGTCAAACCATTATTCTGACGAAATCAAAAAGTAATACACGTTGAGATCTGTCAGACACAAAAAGTTGCTGTAGGTTTTGATTTTAAGTATCAAAAACGCCTTTGAAGAGGTTAAGCCGGGGCCTTCGCACGATTTTTCGTTTGTAATGCCCGTTTATGCTCTTAGAGAAGTATTGAAGGTCTGTTTTTTCAAGGTTTAAGCCCAAAGAATCCATGAAGCCCTTGTAAACCTCCTCAGGCACCTCTGAATACTGAAAGATACTCGAATCACAAAACTCGATTTCCAGCGTTGATGTGTCCTTGTCGTACCCGACCGCTCTAACGCTTACGGAGACGACGATTTCACGATTCACGATCTTACTCTGATGATAAACTATTAAACTCTTTGCAATGTAAGAACATCTGTAAAAATGCAGTAACCGATTAAAGGCTTGTTAGGACTGCTTGAGTTTTATTACCGTGGTTTATCACTCAGCCGCTGGGATGAGCTCTACCACTTCACGTCTTATCTCTTTTAGGCGCGCCGAGCCGTCTTTTATCTGTGTATCAATTTTTTGCTGTTTTTTCCAGTCTGCAACGCCGTGTTCAACTTTTTTTATGTTCTCTTCTGGTATATATTGCCATTTTCCTCGGCATTTTGACGGCGCAAAATAACAGTAAGGGCCATGCAGTCGTCCTTTCCTGCACCTGCATTTCTTTTTGCCGCACTTGATCATTCGCTGGCGAAGTGAGCCAGGGAGAGGCTGTAGCTGCGCTCTTTCGGCTTTAAGGGCCTTAATTCGGTCAACGAGCTCGTTGCTTTCGTCCAGCAGCTTCTTTACCGTGTATAATTTGTCCTCGGCGTCTTCAAGCGCATCTTCCATTTTCATTTAGCCGATCCTTGTCCCTTACTGCAAGCATTCTGGCGACGCTTCTTCTCGCCTTTGAATTATCCTACATTATTGTATTTCTTTTGGATATATTACTTCTTAACCTGATAGCTGTATTAAGATACCTGATCTGGGTAAGACTTATATGGTCCGAGCGACACTCAGTTCGTGCTTAATAAGTTGATCGCATTGAAGTCTTCCCCATTAGGCAAGCTAGGAATCTGACGTATAAGAATTTCAAGTGCTCAAAAAATGGTATTCTATCCCGAGATGCCCCCATGCATAAGATTGCAACCCCGCTTTTAAGCATTGCAGTCACGTGTTTGCTAGTAAGCACACTCGCTGTTTCAGTTAACGGCGCCGCACTAAAAGTAGGCTCAGGGGGTCAATACAAATCAATCAACGAAGCGATAATCGCCGCCCAACCCGGCGACACGATCACCGTTAGTGCTGGCACCTATACCGAGAATGTAATCGTGACGAAGTCAGTAACCATTAAGGCCGCCAGTCCTGGATCTACAGTAGTCACCGCGGCAGATCCTAGCAAAGATGTGTTTCTCGTGCAAGCGAAGAACGTTCGCGTAGAAGGATTGACGATTACAGGCGGGGCGTCGGGCGTGCACATTCAAAACACGTCGAAGTGTGTAGTGACGAATGTCGTCGCACACGATAACGTGCGAGGCGTGTACCTCTCACAAAGCACGGAAAATGAGGTCAGTAACAGCAATCTTGCTGACAACGGCTACGGAGTGTATGGCGATGCCGCTTCAAGCAATACCATATCCTCTAACGTCGCAACTGGTGAAAGGGGGAGTAGTGCTGCGCTCGGGGACGGCATATTCTTGAACTACGGCGAAGCGAATGCTATCATGCACAACAATCTGAGTGCGAATCATGACTTCGGAATCTCCTTATACACCTCACCTCGAAACGTCATCTCTAACAACACCATCAGCGACAACGACCTGATTGGCATTCGTCTCGGTCCGGGATCCAACGATAACACGCTTACCTTTAACGCAATTGCGAGGAACGGTCAGACAGCTCAGACAGCGGCACAAACCTTCCCACCTTCCGGAATACTGATCGTCAGTGCAACAGGCAACCAGATCTATCTTAATAGCTTCGTCAGTCAATCAAGCGCCTTAATAGGCGCGTCGGCCGCGATTTTGGATTCTCCGGAAAAGATGGTGTATACCTACGGCGGCGTTGAGCGAACGGGGTATTTAAGCAACTATTACTCAGACTACAAAGGGACCGATGTGAACGGCACCGGGATCGGCAGCACCCTTTCTGCGTACGGCGACAATTACCCATTGGTCCAGCCTTTTGAGAAGTATACGAATATTGGTGCAGCCTCTGCTGCCACAATAGCTACCACTACGTCTACAGCATCCACGCAGCCATCTAACCTAACGAGTGCAGCAGCACAAACTTCAACGCCTGGATTTGGCGTAGAAGGTGCATTCCTTGCGCTCGCGTTGATAGCATCTGTCTTGGCGTACTCACGTGCTAGACGTCATAGAACAGACATTCGCGTAAATCGCCAGGCGAGGAAAATCCTTCATTCAGATGATGGGGACAAGTGATCGTCTCTCTTATCCTTCTTACGAGCAGCACTATTTTCAATCTCAGTCCATCCACTCTTCCGCTGAAAGCCGTCTCAGGCCATATTTTTTCAAATCAGCTCGCATTATGGAGAGCTGCTTCTCCTTCAGCTCAGGAGATGGCTCAAAGTGCACCACCACATGATTCTCGTATCCAACAAAGGCCCAATGGACGGCTCCAATACCTCAGACTGCAAAAAGAACGATGGGCTCGGCCGGATTCGAACCGGCGACCTCCGCCGTGTGAAGGCGACGTCATAACCACCTAGACCACGAGCCCTGATATTTAGAGATTTTAACAAACAGATAAGTTTATCGTTCGGTCTTTTCAATTCCCATTTTGTTATCGAAATTGCGAGAAAAAGCTGCTTAAGGTGCCTGAACGCTCGCTCAGCGCTCTATGTCCACGCAAAGAAGTCACAAATCGACGGTATTTTCTGATATTGATCTGAGTCGCTGGAAGGAATACGACGACGTCATCCTAGACTCCTTATGGCTCCTCGGACCACGCGATAAGACCGGCCCGCACGTGGGGGACTATTGGGGCAACTTCATCCCGCAGATTCCGTATCAGGTGCTGACTCGTTTCACGAAACGCGGAGACACCGTCGTTGACTTTTTTAGCGGCATGGGCACGACGCTCATCGAATGCAAGCGGCTGGGGAGGAACGGAATCGGCGTTGAGATTGACCCCGTCGTGGCAGATCGTTCGATCGAACGCATAGATAGCGCGGAAAACCCGTTCAACGTTCAAATCGCCGTTTTTGTGGGTGACTCCACAACGCAGCACACCGCTGACCGCGTAGCTGCCCAACTCAACGAATGGGGGGCCGCTTCGGCTGATTGCATCATCCTCCATCCGCCCTATCACGATATTATCCCTTTTAGCGAACGTGAAGGGGACTTATCTCGCGTGCCATCAGAGGACGTTTTTCTGGACAAAGTCAGCCTGGTTGCGCAACACGCCTTTGAATTGCTTAAGCCCGCCGGATTTATGGCGCTGGTGATCGGTGATAAATACGCGGATTCGCAACTCGTGCCGCTGGGATTTAGCTGCATGCAGCGCTGCACAGACGCCGGTTTTGTGCTCAAGGCAATCAACGTCAAGGAGATTCTCAACAACGAACGAGGTAAAGGAAAGAACAACAACCTTTGGAAATATCGCGCGCTCGTTGGGGGGTTTTATCTCTTCAAGCACGAATACGTCATGATCTTTCGCAAGCCCACGACGGGTCGAAACCCTAAAGGTGCCGCGCCATAAGCTTGTCGACGTCAATATCCTCTATCGGCGCACGGGCGAGGGTCTCCGCGTTTAAGGAACGGTACTCGTCATCGAACGTCGGTTTTTCCACCTCGTACAGCACCCCTATAGGTATTTTGTCTCCGACTTCCTGCGCCTTTTTAAGGGCGAGGTCGTAATCGAAGCGATCGTGCTCCGTTTCGTCGAGCGTATAGACGTGGTCGTTCCACCACTTCCACGTGTTAACGTGGTTAAACGTGACGCACGGTTGGCCGATGTCGACGAGCGAGAATCCCCTGTGCCGGATTGCCTTTACTATCAGTTCGCTGAGGTGCTTGTTCTCACCACTGAAACCGCGTCCGACGAACGTCGCTCCGGCGATAAGCGCAAGGGGTAAAGGCGGGACAGGGGCCGCAAAGACGCCTTCCGGGGCGACTTTCCACTTAGTGCCCTTGAAGCTCGTGGGCGACGGCTGGCCTGTCGTGAGGCCGTACACCTGGTTGTCGTGCACGAATACCGTGATGTCGATGTTTCGACGAGCCGCGTGTAAAAGGTGCCCGAGCCCCTCGCCGTACGTGTCGCCGTCCCCGGCATGCACGATGACCGTCAAGTCGCTGTTTGCGAGTTTCACTCCCTGGGCAACAGGAATCGACCTCCCGTGCAGGCTGTGAAGCACATACGTGTTGATCCAGTAGCTGAGGTTTCCCGAACACCCGATGCCGCACACAATCGCCGTCTTGTGGGGCGCAAGGTCCATGTTAGCGTACGCATTTTTCATTGCGTTCCAAATGCCGAAGTTCCCGCACCCAGGACACCACGTCGGCCACGTATCGGGCACGTCGTAGCGATGAATATCTCCCATCTCAGAGCACCTCCTTTATGCGTTCGTAGAGTTCATCGGCGTTGAACGCCCTTCCGTCGTACCGCAAAATGGTGTGATCGGGCCTGATCTGCGCGTGCTCTTTTATAAGGCTCCCCAGCTGCGCACCCCTATTGTTTTCGATCAGAACGACTCTTTTCCCTTCAAGGCGTTCTTTCACAAGTTGCGAGGGGAAGGGGCTCATAAAGAGCACCTGCAGGAACCCGAGCTCAACGCCGTCGCGTGCTCGCAGGAAATCCATCGCGTCAAGGATTGCTCCTTTCGTTGAGCCCCACCCTACCAGCACCGTGCCCGACGTGACATTGCCGTGATACTTGATCCCGTCGAGGAGCGCGGCGGCGGTGAAGTACTTCCGGCACCGCTTGTCGACCAACGTCGCAACGACCGGCGCGTCTTCAGAAAAGTGGCCGCGCTCGTCGTGTTCGTCGCTGTTTGCGTTGAAAATGCCGCCTTCTACTCCCGGGACGGTCCGCGCGGATACGCCGGTAGGGGTCGCTTCATATCGCTTAAAATCAGCGGGTACCTCTCCTTCTGCGAGCAGCAAGCCGCGATCGATAGCGAGCCCGTTCGTTTCAAAGGGTTCCGCCGCAAAAAACGTGGTTGCCAGATGCTTATCAGTGAGCACGAGCACCGGCGTTTGGAGGGCATCGGCAAGATTGAACGCCCTGAAGGTCTCAAAGAAACACTCTTCTGGGTCACCCGGCGCGAGCACCACCCTAAAAAAATCACCCTGAGAAGCGTGAAGGCAAAATCGCAGGTCGCCTTGCGCGGTGCGAGTTGCAAGTCCCGTGGAAGGACCAGGGCGCTGGCCGTCAACGACGACAAGCGGGTTCTCGGTCGCCCCTGCCAGTCCGAGACCCTCAACCATAAGCGAAAAGCCTCCCCCGGACGTTGCCACCATTGACCGGGCGCCGGCGAAGCTTGCCCCGACAGCCATGTTGATCCCGGCGATTTCGTCCTCAGGCTGCACCATCGCAACGCCATATTCTCGCGCGTGCGAGGCGATGTACGTCATAATAGTATGCGTTGGCGTCATTGGGTAGATGGCAATGAACTTCATCCCGGCTTTAAGCGCGCCCATACAGATCGCGTCGTTTCCGGTTAACGTCATCCTGCGCGGGCCCTGGATAGGGGCCAGTCCGCCCTTGTACGGTTCTGGATACGCACGCGTCACATAGTCGTATCCTGCTCGTGCCGCGCTGACGTTTTGCTCGACGATTTTTTCGCCTTTGCCTCCGAATGCGTCTTGAATGGCGGCATTCAGTAGCGTAAGCTCGTATCCAATCAAGCCGACGGAGGCCCCCATTGCGGCCACATTTACGGCCACTTTGGGTAACTGTAAGTCAGTTACGAGCTGTAGCAGAGGCACCTCGCACAAGATGATGTCTTCACGCGTCGGTGCAACGTTGGAGCTTTGCGCATCGTAGAGAAGCACACCTCCGGGGACTAGGTCGTTCAAATCCAGTTCTACCGTCTCTGCGTTTAGTGCGACGAGGATGTCCACCGGCTGGATCGGAGCTCTAATGCGTTGCGCGTCGATCCTGACCTGGAACGTATTGTGTCCGCCGCGGATTAATGAAGGGTATTCTGTGTGTGCAACAACGCAGTAACCGCCTTTGATAAATGCCTTTGAAAAGATCTCGCCGACGGTCATTATGCCGTATCCGGCCTCGCCTCCAATCTTCCAGTTGAGCCGACTGTTGCTCATCGTGCCTCCTATTGATCCCTAGCAGCTCTGCCCGTCAAAGTGACATACAAAACCATCCCGCGAGCGAGTTCGACGAACGGCTGAGCTGACACCTGCGAGCACCTGCGACTATCCTCAGGACTGCACCGCACTGAGTTTCTCTATAAGGATCTTGTAGACGCCGCCTGCCTTTCCGCTTGTAATTGCTCGTGCAGCGTCCTCATACGATCCCTCTATTAGATTGATGTTCTTCTCAATCGTCCTTAGCGAGTCTCTCAGTTCTGCAGGATCTGTAACGCGGCTGATCCAGCCTTCAATAATAACCGATCTCCAGTCTCTGAAGCCTTTTATATCGTGAATCTCAAAGCAAGCCCTCTGGTTCGCTTCAAGGTACTCCAGCGCACGTCCACGCGAACTCTGATACAGGAGCAGCGCGGTGTCGGTGTGCGTATAAGCGATCGGAATGCAGTACGGCTGGTTTCTGCCGCATAGTGCGAGGTTCCCATGCTTTTTCGCTTTGATAAACTCTATGGCTTCATCGTGGGGCAATTCGTGCATGGTAGCTACATAAAACGCGATGGGTAAAAATGTATTTGTGGGCGGACGTGAACGCGGCATCCCTCCGTTCGAGGGTCAAAGCACGAACTAATTTCCCGGCACGAGCTCACTTACGATCGCCCCTTGCGAGCGTACCGTGCTGACGGCGGTTCTTTGAAGCACTTAAATTCGCGCAGTTTCGTGGCAAGAGGCCAAAAAAAGCCTTAACGGAACTCTAACGTTTATTAATCTGAAGCGACATAAGCAACACATACCGAGTGATCGGAGGTTTCCAAAAAGGCATGAGCTCTGGAATGTGTACCGTTTGCGGACTCCCTAGTGAGTTATGCATCTGTGAAGAAGTAGCTAAGGAACAACAACGAATAGCAGTAAAAGTGAACAAAAGGCGCTACGGAAAGGAGGTTACCGTAATCGAGGGAATCGATCCCCACGAAATAGACCTCGAAGAGCTCTCGAGCTACCTCAAAGCAAGACTTGCCTGTGGAGGGACTGTGAAAGACGGTCTCATTGAATTGCAGGGGAATCACAAAGACAGAGTAAAAGAAATCCTTGCTAGCAAAGGATTCTCTGCTGCGCAGATCAAAGCGTAAGTTCGGCTGCGCTCACTAAAGCACTAGTATGGAACCGGGCTGATGTAAGCGAAAAAGGGCGGCTCGCGCCTCCAGCGCTCTTAATACTGTTTTGCAGGTGCTGGCTTTACTGATTCGTATCCGTCTCCGACCGCTTCGAAGTGATCGGATCTCACACGAGTGTCTCTCACTGTATATTACACGTTTAGCGTGTCGGTTACCAGCTGTACGCTAAGCAAGACAGTTTTTCTACAACGACAGACTGCGGGTCTTAGCACGTCGATCCGCGCATGATCCGTTTGCATTTGCCTCAAGCGGCTCATGTGTTTTAACAAAGCGAGCATAGTCTACCACGTATTGCTGGGTCTCTGCATAGCTAAATATTTCTAACATGGCTCACGTGTATACCTGATGCGATTCAGCGATGAGGCCGTGCTGAGCGTATTTCTCAGCGGTGCCTTTTTTTTGCAGGAGATGCGACTTTGAACGTTGACTATCGGGACCACCAAACGGCACTTACGCTCTCCAAAAAAATCGGTGAGCAAGTCCGCAAACACGGCAAGGAGATCAAGATAATGCACGTTTGCGGCACGCACGAGGCATCGATCACCCGTTTTGGCGTCCGATCCCTTTTGCCTGACAACTTGAAAGTAGTGATGGGCCCAGGCTGCCCTGTTTGCATTACTCCCCAAGGCGAAATCGACGCGGCCATAAAAATGGCCAAGGACGGAATAACGGTTGCGACGTACGGAGATCTGATGCGAGTGCCTGGGACCGACGGCTCGCTTGCAGATTCAGGTGGCGACGTGCACATCGTGGGCAGCGTTACGCACGCGATAGAGCTCGCAAACAAGACGAGCGGTGACGTGGTCTTTGTCGCCGTAGGCTTCGAAACCACAGCGCCAACGACGTCAGTTGCGCTCTTGCAGACGTTGCCGAGCAATTTCTCAATAATGTGTTCGCATCGACTTATTCCTCCGGCGCTCCGTTGGCTGTTGGAGCGCGTGAGCGAGTCCGGGGCCCAAATAGATGGCTTCTTGCTTCCAGGGCACGTCTGCACTATTATCGGATTGCGGCCGTTCGAAGAGTTTTCCGTCCCTCAAGTCGTTGCAGGGTTTGAACCTAATGACGTGCTCTACGGGTTATACCTTATTGTTAAGCAGATTGCAAATGGCGAGAACAAAGTCGAAAACGCCTATCCTCGCGTCGTGCACTACGAAGGAAACGTCAAAGCGCAGGCGCTCATGCGACGCACGTTCGACGTAGTCGATCTCGAGTGGCGCGGTTTTCCCGTTATCCCTCAGTCAGGCTACGCGATAAAGCACGCGTTTGCGTCCTACGATGCTCAACTTCGCTATTCTCTCGATTTTACGAGCAGAGAGGTGAAAACTGGGTGCATCTGTAATCTTGTTTTGCAGGGCCTTAGAGTGCCGACCGATTGTAAACTCTTTGCGAAGGTTTGCGCGCCGCACAAAGCGGTGGGGCCGTGCATGGTTTCTGGAGAGGGCGCTTGCAACATTTGGTACAAAAACCGCTGAGCACCCGCAATGTAACTCGCTGGACAAGCGTTCGTAGCCCTTAAGGAGTTTTATGGCACAAGAAAAAACGATTCTGATAACGAACGACGATGGAATTCGTTCCTATGGCTTAGTTGCGGTAGCCAACGCGCTCAAGGATCTTGGCAGAATCGTTATCGTCGCGCCCTCGGTCCAAAAAAGTGGCGTAGGCAGATCACTGTCGCTTTTCGAGCCAATACGGGTTTCAGGCGCTAGAGTTGAAGGATACGAAGCGTATGCGGTCGCTGGAACCCCTACAGATGCAGTGCTGATTGCTGAATATGCCATATTGAAACGAAAACCGGATTTGCTGGTATCGGGCATCAATGTCGGCGAGAACCTCAGCACAGAGTCTGTTATGACCTCTGGAACCGTAGGCGCCGCGCTCACTGGAGCAAGCCAGGACGTCCCAGCCTTGGCTATCTCATTGCAAGCGCATCGTGCCCATGTCTTTGAGTCACGCACGGAAGTAGATTTTGGCTTGGCAGCCGACGTTGCCAGGATTATAGCCTCCCACATCCTCGATTGTGGGATGCCGGAGGAGGTGGATGTGCTGAACGTGAACGTTCCGATGGATGTGAGTGACCCGCGATACAAAGTAACGAAGCTCCAAAGAAACGTTTTTGACATCAGGCTCATTGAACGACTCGATCCGCGCGGAAACGCGTATTTCTGGATCGGAAGCGACTTTAAGAAGAGCCAGCAGGCTGACAGCGATGTCTATGCGCTCAACAATGGGTTTGTCTCTATAACTCCACTCACGCTTGACAGCACCGCCGTTGTTGAAGAGGGCACACTTCAAAATTGGCTCAAGGCTCTTGACGCGGCTCGTGTCAGGTGACCTGCGCAGTCAACTCAATGAGCTTGAAACCGCCGACTTCGAGTCCGACGGAAAAACCACGAATGTTCGTATTCTCTCGTACTCCCTGATCGTACCAGTCGTCTATCTCGCTGTGGAACACCCTTATTCTATAGCGACCGGGCTTGACGTAGGTTTCGGTAATCTCGCTCACGCTGAAGGTGAACGAAGTCGAACTGGCAGCCATGTTGCCGACACAGATGACGACGTGGGTCGGCGTTGCGAGCGCGACAAGGTGAATCTCTTCAAGCTTCTCGTGAATAAACGCCGTAACGTCATCGTCGAGTTCAACGCGAGCGTTTTTCAAACTTGTGGTAAACGGATAGTTTGCGAATATGTTTAAACGCCCGTTGACCCAGCAGGCAAAGTAGGTGACTGTGCCATCGTGGTACGGCATGTTTGAGAGGCTCACCCATTTCCATCTGAGCGGAATGTTGGGATTGATGTGTAGCCCACGGTAGAGCCCAACGCCGCAGACCCCTTCCACGGCGGTCCACAAGTATTTCGGGGGAAACCACGGCGAGAGCTTCATGCCGTTGTTAACGAGTGACTCTCCGTGATACCACTCCGAGAACTGCCCTGGAACGGTGTTCTGGTTCGTCGGATCTAGCTCGTACTGGCGAAACGTACCGCGCATTATGTTTACCATCACGTCTGGTTGATGCGTCGAGCACGAATAGGCGAACATGAATGCGACGTCCGGCCACACCCCACCAGTCAAACCCCATCCTCGTTCGGGATGGTAGTTCAGAGCCGTCCGTGGCACTGTCCGCAGGCCTGCCGTCGTCAAGAAATCAGGACGATTAAGCCGGTCAATGATGAGGTGCGATGTCGCGGGCGTGGCTACGTCAAAGATCACCGGAAATATCAGATCGCACGTGACGTCAGGGTGTTCATTGCCGCTTGCATCGACGTTAAGATAGTAAAAACCGCTCTTGGGGTTTATCAAGTGCTCGTTGATAGCGTTCTTGAGCTTTTTGGCTTCAGCTCGAAAATAAGCCGCTCTCTCATCGCTTTCCATCAAGTCGGCCAGCAGCGCAGTCGCTCGCAAAGCTGCGAAGCATTCGGCATTGACTTCGGTAACCGCGCCGTTGATGGCGTAGTTTGGAATTATGTTGCGCCAGCCACAAATGCCATAAACGCCCACGCCATTCGATCGGCAAAATATGAGTCCACGTTCGTCTTTTTGAGAAATAATATAATCTGCAGCTTTTTCGACGGAAGGGTACATCTCTTCGAGAAAAGCACGATCATCGGTTATCTGGAACGTATGAACGACGGCAAGAATGTAGAGGGGCGTATCGTCGTTAACGTTAAGCATGTAGTCGTCCACGTCCCCCGTCACGCCGTTGTAGTATTCGGCGATGAGTCCGTCCGCCGACTGCAGTCGTTTGAAGACGCGTAAAGCCTGTTTGGAAAATTCGGGAGCTACGTAGTCACACCCGAAAGAGAACCACGCGGTGTCTCGCGCGACGATATTGCTCGACATACCTGGATCATTGGTAAACCCCCAACCTTGGGGGTACTGTGCCTTCACGCGAGCCATATTTGCCTTGGCCCACTGCACCCCCCTGTTAATGACCTGATCCGGCGTCATTACTACCGAATTGCTTGCTTCGTGCACGAAATGGCTGATGGTCAGTTCGTATGCCTTTTCATAATCTTCCAGCAGTTCAAATGTACGAATGGCGTCTGCGTCGCTAGTCGGCGAGAAGCCTATTATGAACGTGAACTGCTCTTCTCCATCCACCGGAACCTCGATATCTACTTGGATCCTGCCTATGATCGCACGATCTTCAGCGCTTTCTGCTGCAGAGTCTGCTGTCGATAGTTCGTTTGCTAACGGAACGTATTGTACCGAACAGCGCTCTGCCGAAAAATCGATCCCCACGTACTGCTCGCAGAAGGGGCGCAAACTCGGAGTGATGTTGAAGTTGTCGGTAACCGCTGAGATATCGGTCGTATAGGAGCAGATAGCGTTTTTGGCCGTCGTGCCAAAAAATCGCGTCCAGTGCTCATTGCTTCGATTGCTAGCTATAATGGCCTTATTCTCATAAGTATAACGCGCCTCCACATCGGCGGTTGTTGCGAGGTACGTTGGCCGCAGGTCCGAGTACGCGACGACGGAGATTCGCTGAATATGAGACGTTTTGTTCGCAATCTTCAGTCCCAAATAGGCGGCCGGACACGTGTCAAGATTGTCTTGCGGCGCGTTTGGCACATAGAATATCTCTGAAATACGGAGGCCGCGCGCGAGTCTGAACTTGTGCTTCTGGTAGGCTGGATGAATTACGAAATCTCCGGTGCCCGCCTGTTCGAGTAATACGCCAGATTCTGCGTCATAGTAGCGGACGAGCGTTGAGCCGATGACGTTCCGCCCCAGATCAGTCGAAAACAAGTTCTCAATTGCCCCAGTCGCCTTTGAATTTGCGAAGCATTTCTTGTTTCCGTAGCTACTGCCGGTCACCAGCTTGTCATCCGGGAGCACGTATGCCCACAGATTATTGATGCGTTCAATCTGAACGATGTTGGCAGCTTCTGCCTCACTTTGCCTCATGGGACAGGTATTAATAGCAGTGCTGCTAGTTTAATGTTTTTGTAAACGAAATCAACTGTGGAAAGCTGGAGAGCGGCCAACGTTTGCTGGGCCTCGTTTTTCGCAACGAAATAAAACAGTTATATAAGGGTGGAGCACTTCAAGGACTCCGAAGGAAGTGAGCGCCATTAGCGGATATAAAAGCTCGTGGACCATTTTGCATACGTACCTCGGCTTGAAACAAACCGAGACCGTGCTCATTGTCACAGACACGTTGCGGCTTAGAATTGCCAAGTCGTTGTACGACACCGCACGCGAAATGGACTGCGATGCGATAATGATGACGATGCCGCCCCGATCCCGCCCTGGAGAAGAGCCGCCCCGGGCAGTAGCAGAGGCGATGCGCAGCGTCGACGTCGTCATCGCCCCTACGACTATGTCGTTGACGCACACGAGTGCGCGAAAGCAGGCGAATGACGCGGGTGTGCGCACGGCCAGCATGCCCGGCGTTACGGAACAAATGATGATTGAAGGGGGGTTGACTGCCAATCCACAGGATGTGATGGATCACACCCGTCGTCTCGCAGAGACCTTCAAGGGCGCGTCGGAGATCCGAATCACATCAGAGCCCGGAACGGACATCTATTTTGATGTGAATGACTCGAAATGGAACCTCGATGTGGGGATTTGCAGAGAAAGGGGCTGCAGTACAAATTTGCCTGCAGGGGAAATCTACACAGCCCCGGAAAACTGTAAAGGCACCGTCGTGATCGATGGTTCTATGGCAGGGCTTCAGCTTTTGAAACACCCAATAAAGATTCGAGTCGAACAAGGCGTCGCCGTCGACGTCCAAGGCGATCGCGCGAACGAAGTCCTCAAGATTATCAACCCGCTTGGCGACGAAGCGAGGAATATCGCAGAGCTGGGAATTGGCACAAATCCGCGAGCGCGTATAATCGGCGTTGTTTTGGAAGATGAGAAGGTGAGGGGGACAGCTCACATTGCTTTAGGCGACAACAGCACGATTGGCGGACACGTTGTAGCAGGCGTGCACCTCGACGCGATAATTCGAAAACCGCGGGTTTTTGCTGATGGCCGCGAGATTGCTCTACTATAACTAGACGACTCTTTTAAGAAACGTTGATCCAGCGGTCTGCTTATAAGAGTTATCTCAAGCAGAATAAACACGTTAGTGTTCTAAACTGCATACACGCATGGTTTCACGCTCAAAGCTGTTGGTCACGCGTTGAGCGCTGCTGCTGGGGAACGCTCTTAGTGTGTGGTTATCTCTGCTCCTTTTTTCTGGCACGATTCGAGATCAGCTTTGGATGGCTTCCCCTTCACTTTAATCGGGGGCTCCAGAACGGTTGCTCCTTTTGAGCGAAAAAAATTCATCATCTGCTCTGTCGCTTCGCCGAGCTCTTCATATGAACCTAACGCGAAAGCTGTCTTGTTGCTGAAATCGAAATTATCGTAGTACTTCATGAAGTAACGCATACTTGAAGGGGGTTTTTGATGATAGGTCGGAGTGGCGATGACGATTGTATCTGCTCTTTTGACATCGAATGGTTTTATTTGTCTGATGTTCTTTATCGTCGTATTAGCCCCCGCTTCTCGTGCTCCGCGCTCTAACGCGTACGCCATCATCCGCGTGTTGCCGTGGTAGCTCTCATATCCGATGACAATGTTCATGGGTGTTACTGCTACCTAATCAACATAAAACTTTTAGCTCGAGAGGATGACAGTCGCGCCAGCATTCTTTAATCCTCGTCGTCGGCGGGGCTAGACTAAGGTGCACGGAACAATAGTGATATAGCCAGAGAACCTTACGGCAGAACGAGGACTAAAAAAATGGCTGAAAAGGAAATCGAAAAAGGACCAGAATTGCGTACACGGATCGGCGAGGCATTAGTTGGAGAAATGCCAGAGCTTGCACACATAGACGTTGCTATTGGTGAGAAGGGAGGAGCGTTCGAGACGGCCTTTCTCACGGCGCTCGCAACACCGCGAGTAGGGCATACAGCGCTGCTGGCAATATTAGCGCCAAACTACGCTGTCAAGCCCACGACGCTTATGGTAAACAAGGTGACCATCAAGGGCGCAGCACAAGCAGAGCTCATGTTCGGACCTGTACAAGCGGCGATCGCTAAAGCAGTGATCGACAGCGTGCAAGAACGAGTCATCCCGGCCGCCGCTGAAAATGAGCTGCTTATTATCGCTTCAGTCTATATTCACGGGAACGCTTCAGATAAAAACAAGCTATACGACTACAACTACGAAGCGACAAAACGCGCCATTGGTAACGCAATACGGGAATCCCCGACCATTGACGAGCTATTGTCGCAGAAGGATACCATTGTGCATCCTTTGAGGTAGGACAGCTCGCTCCTACGGGTAGAGAATTACCCCTTCTTCTATCAGTTCCCAATATCTTGGTTCGATCTCTTCCTCCCATTTTAGCACGACGTGCAGCTCCCGGTGAGGTTTAAGAGCCCTTATTAAATTATAGACTTCGGAATAGAACTGGGAATGATCGAAGTCGCTGGAAAAAAGCAACACGATGTCGATATCGTACTCTTCCGGAAAAGTGCATTTCGCAATTGAACCGTAGAGTATGATCGACTTCAAATTCGTCGGCGCCCAACTTTTCACAACTTTCACGAAATTCTCTATCAGATCTCGATCGGTCGCGGGCATCACTAAACTGTCAAAATCGCGCTCGTTCATCACACGTTCGTACCTTAGAAACTACGTGATCGTGCCACCGCTGACAAAGTGAACTAGGCACGTTTTGCTTTTCTCTCCCGTCTTTCTAGCGCCATGTCCTTAAGCAAAAACGCATCGTAGTTTTTTGTGTCGATGGTAAGAGTCTGGTCAAAACATTCAATAGCGGCTTCTAGCTCATCAAGGCCAAGGTAAAAACAGCCGAGGTTGTTCCAGGCCATTGTGTAGGAAGGATCAATATCGATAGCTTTCTTTAGATCTTGGATCCCTTGGGTATCGAGACCGAGGTTGAATTCAGATAAGGCCCGCGCGTTAAGCGCCTCCTTGTTGGTCGGAACAAGGCTTATTATTTCATCTAGAAGACTTTTGGCCCCGTTAAAGTCGCGTTTGCTGTTCAACGATATAGCCTTATTGAGCTTTACGTGCAGCGCACCTGGGCGGACCTCAAGGGCTCTATCATAACACTCGATCGATTTTTCGAATTTGTTAAGAGCGAACAATGCTAGCCCTTTGTTGTGCAGCGCTCTGAAGTTACGAGGTACCTGCTTAAGAACTGCATCGTACTGTTCGATCGCTTCGCTGAATTGTCCGTGTTTGAACTTGTTGTCAGCTCGGTCAATGACCTGGGCGACATCCCCTTCTTCGAGCATCTTGCTCTTTTTTGCTCGGCTTTTAAACATCGAACCCCACATCGCGCGTCATCGTGCTGGTCTGCGCGCTGCCGCTAAATCTCTTAGAGACCCCACACACGGAACGGGAGATCCGCACACTATAAATACTACACGATGTTTTAGAATATGTGTTTGCACGCCTGTTTGATTGCCATACGGCACAGCAACGAGCGAATACGTCTTCTTCATTCAATTAGAGGCATCGTTGACCGAGGTGAGCTATAAACGAATTTAGGGTGGTTTAGGGAGAAGCACGCAGAAAGGGCTGTGATGCTTTTTGCTGTGTTTGTCGTTGCTCTCTATCTGCGAGTCATACTGCCGTATGCCAGCTCGATACAAGGCGGCAGCATAATTATATCGGATTTTGATCCTTATTATCACCTTCGGATAGTCGAGTATACCATACAGCATTTTCCAAACGTGCTTGCCTTCGATCCCTATGTGGATTATCCTAACGGTTTTTGGATCGGATGGCCGCCACTTTACGATTTTTTAGCTTCGGCTTACGCGATGGTAGCAATGGCCCTGTTTCACGTTGACTACCAAGTGGCCGTGGCAACGTTCCCAGCAGTTTTAGGGGCTCTTGCGATCTTGCCCATATATTACATAACAAAGCTCGTCTTTGACTGGAAGGCGGGCATCGTCGCGGCCGCCCTTCTGACGATCATCCCGGCGAATCTCTTGCGTTCGATGGTGGGCAATCTCAATCACCACGTCGCTGTGGAAGTGCTTTTTCCGGCACTCTTGTTCCTGTTCTTGATGTTCGCGCTGAAGGGTGAGCTGACGTTTGCCAAGGTTCGGCGTTTGGCCTTGACGGGTGAAGACAAGCGTACCTTGCTCTTTGCAGCACTAGCCGGCGTTTTCGTAACTGCCATTTTGCTGACGTGGCTCGGCGGGTTCTTGTTCCTGGGCATTATCGGAGCGTTTGCCATTGTACAGTATAGCATATACCACGTGAAACGGCTGTCGTCTGATAATCTCACGATTGTCTCGATAGCGATGCTTTTCGTATCACTGATTACGCTCCTTCCTGTGAGCCTCATGAGCCATTTCGGGCGGGTAGTAGACACTGAACACCTTTCTCTGTTTCAGCCACTATTTTTGGTGGCGCTCATCGTCATTTTTGCGATATTTGGATTCCTCGCTTATTACATGAGAGGTATGCGGCGGGCAATTTACCCGCTGACGATCTGCGCGCTTGTGGCCGCTGCGAGTATTGGTTTCTATCTGTTGAAGCCGGACCTTGCCGTGACTATTTTCAGCGGCTATGGCTTCTTCACGCAAAGCGGTGTCTTACAGACCATAGCCGAAGCGCAACCGCTATTCGGCGGGGCAGGGGGCTTCCAGCTCAACTCAGTCGCTAGCTATTTCCAGATCCTGTTCTTCGTTGGTCTCGCTGGTCTCGCTGCGCTCGTATATCGCTTGTGGAAGAAACAGGACGAGGCTGCCCTGTTGCTGGCCGTTTGGAGCGTTTTTGCCTTTGCACTTGCCGCTATACAAACGCGTTTTACGTTTCTATTGTCTGCCAACGTTGCGATCTTATCCGGGTTCGTGATAGTATGGATAATGGACGCGTTAATTGGCAAAGCTTATAGTGAGGTGGCGGGCATACACGACGCTGGGGCGGTGCCCCAGCTCTTTGGGCGCGAAGTGAAATACACGCAACTCCTCGGGGTTTTCCTGGTCTTACTTATTCTGCTCTTGCCAAGCATTAATGTGACTGCGTCGTATGCAAAGAACGTCCCCGCTATTGACCCCGACTGGGCGGAATCGCTTCAGTGGATGAAGGCCAATACGCCAGCAACTTCGAATTATAATGCTACCACGGACCAACGACCGGAATACGGGGTACTTAGCTGGTGGGATTACGGAAACTGGATCATTTTTCTGGGCAATAGGCCAGCCGTCGCGAACAACTTCCAGACTGGCGTCAGCGACGCGGCGCAGTTTTTCACGAGCCAGAATGAGTCTGACACCTTAAGCATTGTCCAGAACCGCAACGTTAAGTACGTGATGACAGATTATCAAATGGCGGACTATCAGGGCAAGTTTCAGGCAATGGCGCTCCTCTCAGGGAACGGCGTTGATACGTATTTCACAACGCAGTCCTACCTCAACGAAAATGGATCTGTGCAGCAGCAGACTGTCCCAAACGAAGCGTACTACAATACGACGGTCGTTCGATTGCATTACATGGATGGCAACGGCTTCAGTCACTACCGCCTGATCCACGAATCTCCATCGTCCGTGGGCACGCTCGGCGGAACCGAGATCAAGGCTGTGAAGATCTTTGAATACGTCAACGGTGCAAAAATTGCAGTTAAGGGTAATGGAAATGCCACTCTGTCGCTAAACGTTACAACAAACCAAAACAGCACGTTCAACTACACGCAGAGCGCCGTCATAAACGGCACGTATACCTTTATCGTGCCATACTCGACAAATTGGACGTCCTATGGCATGCAAACAGCTAATGCCTACAACGTGACCGTCGGAAACTCCACGAAATCGATTGCCGTAAGCGAAAGTGACGTAATCAACGGAACAGAGCTTAACTTGAGTTTTTGAAACAAACCAAATCGCTCGAGCAGATCCGTCGGGATTGCTCGTCGCGCAAGCGTCTCTTTCGACAACTGTAATTCAGGACTTGGTCTCCCCTATTCAACGTATCGGATAGCCTCTGCGGGCGATGCTCGTGAAGCGTTTCTCGCCGGAAGTATCGTGCATACTACGGCGGCCAAATAGACGGCCGCAAAAACCAGGGCAAGCTGAGGGATCGGTATCGTAAATGGCGCTTTCATGGATTGACTCAAGCTGAGATAGATTGCGCCAGAGACGGCGAGCCCTGTTGACAGCCCGATGAGCACTGCCAGGGTGATTGCAAAGATCACTTCGAGTATCAGCGACTTTTCCACGCATCTTCGGCTAAAACCGACGGCTCGCATTATGCCGATTTCTTGGCGCCGTTCAATTGCTGATCGTGATGTGATTACGCCGACCGACGCCATTCCAAGGATCAGTCCGAGGCCGACACAGGCCGCTGTGAGCTGAAACAGAAACTGGGTCTGACTCATCATCTGCAGCAGCTCATCACGTATCAGAAATGCGTTAATACCCGCTATTTTATAGCCCTTTTTGAGGTCATAGCTCAGGTCAATAGGTTTCATGCCGTTCTCTGACTTGATGAGGAACAAAGTGTCGCCCTGAATCGCCGGAAAATACTGTAGCATCTGTTGCTTGCTCAGGAATATCCCGTGGAGGTAGACTTCATCCAGAACGCCCGCGACGATCATTCGCGCTGTCCCGTTAGCTGTTGCCACTGAAATGACGTCGCCTGCCTTCACTTGAGTATCATTGGCGCCGTAGAAGTAGCTCGAATCGACCACGGCATAATGCGGATTGTTCAGAGCGTTCCAAACGTCCTGAGACGAATTGAAGCCCGCCAAAGTGTCTTGGAAGCTATACTGTGAGTGCTTGGAGAAATTCGCGTCAACTCCGTAGATCGTGCCTTCCCCGGCTCCTTGGTAGATCGGTTGCTGATCATTGATCATCATCCCTGTCACGTTCGTCGTAAAAAGTCCGTCGTAGTAGTCGATTTCTGACTGGTTTAACAATGCAACCGGCGCCGTGCCCGACTGGCCTGGGGTGAGTGACTGCACCTGCAACATCGTCAAGTTTGTCAAAGGTGTCGTCGTCGTCACCCGAATGTCATATCCGCCTGTCTGCTTTTCGATATCTGGATTATACACAGCTGCTGTCACCGAAGCGAGAACAACTAGAAAGATGACAACGGACACTATGATGACGGTCATTCTGAACTGGTATTTTTTTTGCAGACTGTAGGCGATGGCTAGCTTTAGCGAAGATTGAACGCCCGTAAATCTTCCCAACAACTTAGCGAGTCCGTGCAGCCAGATGCTAGCGTTAGCCAGCACCACTAGAAGCGTCCCAATCAACAAAAGTACCCCTAGAGCAGCAAATACAAGCGTCGACGTAAAATCGCCAAAATGTGAGGGGTTAGCCACGGCATTGTAAGCCGCATAGGTTATGAGAATCATTCCCGACATCGTCAGTGCCAATCGACGAGTGACAGCCTGCTGAACGATCAAAGCGAGCCCAGCAATAGCCAAAATTGGGGCTATAACGCGGAAGACAATGAGATCCTTCGACGTCGCATACGCTGCCAAGCCACACGCCACCAGCGCAATCCCGACTAGAACGGTGCCGATGGTCCTGTGCGACTTGTTCACGGAGTGCTCGGTATTGTGAATCGCTCCTGCGATACTCAGCCGGCTGATTTTTAAAGCCGACAGCGTTATAGTTAATATAGCGATAAGCACGCCCACGAGAAAGGCAGTAACCAGATCCGAGAAGTCGTAGTGCAGTGCGAGGGACGTTCCTACGAGATTCTCTCCATTAAATGCCACGTTGAGTACGCTGAGTATACAAGCTCCGATGCCCACGCCCAGGACAGAGCCTAACGCCGCGGCCAACAACGCTGCAATCGTCCCCTCAAAGAGAAGCAGCAGCACAAGATGCCTTCGCTTCATGCCTATTGCGCGGGCCATTCCCAGCTCGCTTTTTCGTTCTTCGCCGAGCGTGACAAAGACGTTGACGATGAGGGTGCCGCTTGCGGCGACCGCGAGAACAGCAAGCACGGTTAACAAGTTTGAGTAAAGGGCCTCTTGTTGTTGAGTAGCGGCCAGCGTGTCCTGCTTGACGGCCTTAACGTCAAATCCCTGCGGCGAATCTGACAAAGCTTTGGCCACCAATGCTGAAACGTCGTTCGATTTTGCTAACCCTGATTCCGCGGTGCCTAGGTTTGAAATTCTTATCTCATTGATCTGGCCCTCGTTTTGAAAAACGACCTGGGCAGCGTCAAGCGTCACAAAGATATTCTTGTTTAATCCGTACAGGGCTTTTCCCTCGTCTTTTGCAACGTACTTCACCGCAAACGTGTAAGCCTTAAGGGAGGATCCATTTCCGCCGTAATAGATTGTCAGTTTGTCGCCTTCGTGCGCATTTAGATCCTGCGCGAGCTTATTGTTGATCAGGGCTTCCCCACCGCGTAGGTCGCTCGCATTAGTCTGCGTGTTGTTGAGTAGTGTGAACTCTCCAAATTGGGCATCGGTGCTGAAGTTCAACCCGACCAAGGTTACTTGTGTCGAGGTAATACCGCTGGTCACATCATCTACTGATGGCACCTGTCCATACAGGCTTGGAGATAAGCCCTCGGTGTTATTAGCAACAATGGGATCCGCCGCAAGCTTTTCGTAAACGGAAACGTTGAACGGTTGACCGTTCAACGTGACAATTTCGTCAACGTTGCCGAGAGCATCGTACGTGGCCCTTACTACCGCATAATTGAGGCTATTGCTTGCGACCAACGACCCTGAGATGATTGCGGTGCTCATGAGAATCGCGGTAACCACAATGGCCGCATGTTTCGGACGTCGCGCAAGGTTCCTCACGCCGAGCGTGAACATTGTCTTGTTCTTGACTGCCAGCAGCGTCACAAATAGTAGGAGCGCAGCGACCATACCGAGGAGAAGTGCTGAGTCCATCTACATTCCTCAATCTGTGCTCGGTCAGCTAGATCGAAGTCGCAGCGGATTCCGAGAGAATGGCTCCGTCTTTCATATTAATCAACCGGTCGGCAATCTTTGCGACGGACGGGTTATGAGTCACAATGACAAACGTCTGTCGATTCGTCTCATTGAGTCGTTTCAGAAGCGTTGTGATCTGATCGGCGCCTGTTGAATCTAAGTTTCCGGTCGGTTCATCAGCCCAAACGATTGCCGGCCGATTGATGAGCGCCCGTGCGATCGCTACTCGCTGTTGTTGACCGCCGCTTAGTTCGGATGGCTTATGGTTTGCCCACTCGCGGAGTTCGACGCTCGCTAGCATGTCCAATGCTTGGACATGTGCCTCCCTCTCACGAGTGCCGGCGATCAGGAGTGGCAACTCGACATTTTCAACGGCAGTGAGCACAGGGAGTAGATTAAACGCTTGAAATACGAATCCCATTCTCGTTGCACGGTATTCTGACAGCTCATTGTCGTTCATCTGGGCGAGCGGGATTCCTTCAATCTTTACGACGCCCGAGGTTGGGTCATCGAGTCCCGACAGGCAGTTGAGGAGGGTTGTCTTGCCGCAACCGCTGGGACCCATAATCGCTACCATGTCGCCTTTTTCGATTAGAAGGTTGATATCTCTGAGCGCGTGGACTCTTACCCCGTTCAATTCGTATATCTTGTGCACGCCTTGGGCTTCTGCCATTAGCATGTTGGACTCCGGTTGTTTCTGTCGCGCTGGTTTTTCAGCAGCGCCTCCGAATCGAACATAAGTGGGCACAATAGCGCTTTAGGGACGGGTCGCTGATTGCACACTCAATGCATAGGTAATTGATTGAATGCTTTATTTAGAGCTGCCGGCAAGCGCCTGTAACTTATAAATATTATCGAATTATACCCCGAAGTACCTCTCCGAAGAAACTACACAAGGTTACTGATGAAAAACGCAAAGAACCTCTACGTGCCGTTCAACGAGGAACGTTGGAGCAATTGGCTCGAGTGCGCAAAGCAAAGCGACTATAAGAATATGGACGAGACAGCGACTACAGTCTTCGTCGAGATGGAAGAAGACGTTGTAATTACGTGCTGTAAGCTCGTCAGAGGTTTTGAAATCGGCAAGCTCACGCGGGAAGAGTCTTTAGATGGCTTACACAATATCGAGGCAATAACGGAGAAAAAAACCAACACAGGCGATGTAGAGCTAGATGACCTAATCGGACTCATCCAGGCTTCTCTAGTCGGGGCTTTTGCATCATTTGAAAGCTACGTGAAGGAGTCTTTCGCTGACAAATCGCCAATGGATGAGTTGATCAGAGAAGCGCTCGATCAAGAAAAAAAAGGGCATTTTGACTTGGCACTTGCAATAGTCGGGAAAATCGGCGCGCGTGTGATCGCAGGCGAGGCGATTCACCAAGAAACCATTGCGGAGTTGGAAGACAGTTATGTTGCTGAGTGGCTTGACGGCGTTGACTCAATATCAGCTGCCATTTCGAGCTCGATAGAATACGACAGCGGTGAGGAAACGACTTAGTGGCACTTTAAAGCACGTTTTTAGGCCCGATTATTAGCTTTCTCCGCGAACTACTGATTTGAGCAATACTTCCGTTTTGCGTGCGACTGACTCCCATAGCCAGTATCGTTGGATGAGTTCAATACCTCGTGACTGCATTTTTGAGACGTCTCTTTTTGAAAGGTTCAAAAGCGCAGTCACGACTGACTTCATAGCGGTGCTGTCACCCGTATCGAAAAACTTTATGACATCCGAGCCGTGGTCGACAAACCTGTGGGCTCCGATATCGCTGGCAGCGACCAAACAGCCCGATGCGAGACCTTCGAGAAGCGTTATTCCGAATCCCTCGACTGATGACGCTGAAACGAGAACCCTTGCCCTTGCTAGCAGCTCCTTCTTGTCTGATTCTGAAACAGCACCCGTAAAACGTATATTCTTGCCGCCATACTCGTGCTCGATCTTCTTTCGCAGTTTTCCCTCGCCTACAATGCACGTGCTAATGTTCGAATTAAACAAGGCATCGCACACAAGATCAACGTTTTTGTATGGAACATCAAATCGAGCGATACAGACGACATCAATATCCTTGGGTCCGGCTCGATATTCGTCTAAGTATACCCCACATCCGGTGAGCCTGATTTTGTGTCGTGGGATCCAGTATTGCAGCGCGTCTGAGCTCGCCTTCGAGATCGTAATAACGATAGGGCAGCTTGAAGCGTAGTACAGGCATATCCTCTCTAGTAGACTTCCTTGGAGCCCTCTGGCGAAGCTGCCGTTCTGTAGATCCTGCCACGCTGCTACCCCACTAACGAAGGGTAAAGGTTGATAGACGTCGTAAACAAGCGGCACAACAGGCTTTTTGACTCGTCCTAGCCACGTCGACAACACCGGTATAAATGTCTGAGGAACGATGACGTCAAACGCCTCCGAAAGGCGCCTCAATCCTCTTGACAGCCGCACAGCAAATCTGAGGTTTTCGGGACGTTTTAAGACGGTTTTTCTGTTGTAAACGCTGTGCACGGCAAATGGGAAGAGCTCCTTAGGGTAGCTTGACTCCGGCATTTCCGACGTAAGCACGGCCACCTCGTTGTTATTCGAAAGCTCACGAGCCAATGCATAAGTGTTGATTTCGCCGCCGCCCTGTATTTGAAGTTCACCAGTTGCGTCGCAGAATGGAAAAAGCTCAGCGGTGAACAGAATCTTCAAGTTGTTGCCTCCACGGGTTCCTACAGCAAAGCTCTGGGCTCATAACACCTGTATGTGAAAGACAGCATAGCTTAATAAAGGTTATCGAGTGCGGGTAGTGCCTCAAAAATCGAAAGACCCGTAACAGGATCCGTGATTTATGTTATGTTAACGAGTTATAGACGGCGCACAGTCTCTTGCATAAGTCGTTCCAGTCAAAGTGCGCCGCACTCTCTTTTGCGGCGAAGGTCATTTTCTTTTTGTCAGCACGTAACAGCGCTTCCTTTATCGCCTCAGGGACGGGATCGACGATGAAGCCGTTAACGTCGTGATCGACTAGGTCTTGCGCGGCGTTGTTCGTTGCGGAGCTGGTGATGACGGGGGTTCCACACGCGAGCGCTTCAAGCGCAACAATACCGAAACCTTCGCGACTCGATGGTAAGACCAACACGTTTGCCGCTTTTATCACTCCAATGAGCTCCTCGTATCTGAGGCTAGATATGAACGTGGCGTTTACGTTGAGCTCGTGCGAAAGCGCCGTCAACCTCTTTTGCTCAGGACCGTCGCCAACAATGCCTAAAGTCATTCCCTCCGGCACTGCCTGCACGAGGATATCCGCGTTTTTCTCAGGGATAAGCCTACCCACGAACAAGACATCGAATGAGCGCTCCGAAGGAGCGACAGAATCGATCCACTTGATGTCTGCGCCGTTTGGCACCAGTGCCACCGCTTTTGCTAGACCAACGAGTCTTTCTTGAGTGCTTTTGGACACGGCGATTATCTGGTCGGCTAGTTTGACTGCAGCTTTTTCCGTCAACTCGCCGAATGCTCCCAGTCTGCCGAGGTATGTATACCAGTAGTCGCCCCAAAACTCGTGCCACGTAATGACAAAAGGCACACCCCGTAGTGTCGAAAAAGCTCGCGCAGGAAAACAATGTAGATATGGAAATTGGCTGCAGTCAACGACATCAAGATCGTAGGAGAGTATTGGTCGTAAACTGCTTGCAAATCGCAAAGCTTGCGCAATAGATCGCCGATCGCTCGTGTAAAGGCGCGACGGCTTGCAGATACCGTGCAAGGTCATTCCGTCCATTTCTATGTCTGTCGCGCCCTTCCACCATTTCATTCCAAAAACGTGTACCTCATGTTGGGCTGCCAAACGCCTTCCCATCTCAAAGATGCGTTTTTCTGCGCCGCCCTTGACGAAAGGGTATACTACGTCGGTTATGTATGCGATTTTCATGAGGTTTTGTTATCTTCGCCGCAAGTTGGTCAAGACTATATCTGCGAGCAAGCCAAAAAGCACTATTTGTAAGCCTGTTAATATGAGCAGAACGGAAAGAATAGCTCCTGCAAAACGCGTAACAACGCCAGTGTTGATATACTCGATGAAGATCCCTATGCCGTAACCAAAGCCAATGAGAAGCAGAACTAAACCGATCGGCAAAAAGATTACGATGGGATTGTAATCCCGTACCAGGCGAACGGTAGTGAACAGAATACTCAAAGCGTCTTTATATGGGTCCAGTTTTGCCTGGCCGACTCTGTTTCTGTATCTAATCGGAACTTCAACTATGGCCAGACCTTCTTTTTGTGCCTCAATGATCATTTCGGTTGCAAAAGGCATGTCAGGCGATTGCAGCTTCAGACGATCCAGTGCTGGGCGTCTAATTGCTCTCATTCCTGACTGAGAATCGGTTAGGGGGACATGATATAAGCTTCGTACCAGGGCGGTGATCATTCGGTTGCCGAGTGCATTTCTTCTGCTCATCGCTCCTTTGTCCATGAGAGCGAATCGGCTCCCGATAACAAGGTCAGCGCCGTCGTGAATAGGCTGCAGCAGAGCTGGAATGTCGTAGGGGTCGTACGTATAATCGCCGTCCAGAATGACGACTGTGTCTGTGTCTTTTGATATGTGCTTGAAACCTGTAATGTACGCGTCCCCATAGCCGGTTCCGGTTTGGTGGATGATCTTTGCTCCAAGCTCGGAAGCTTTTAACGCTGTTTCGTCTTGGGACTTATCCACAACGATTACTTCTACAGTCTGTTGTCTTAGCGCGTCGAAGACGTCGTGAAGGACACCTTCGATCGCCGGTTCGTCCATCGTCGGGATAACTACAGAAATGTTCATGTATTTCCGCTCACCAAAAGCCGGCTAGGTTGAGTTTAGTGTACTATTTAACGTTAAAAACATATCGTTATCTGTTGCTCTGCTGTCAGTCTTCCTAAGTCACAAAAGCTCTTAAGAGTGATTGCGAGCGAGCAGTGGTGGGCAGTTCGAGTTAAACGACGAAAGTTGCGCGTATGCTTCTGCATCGGGCACCCGACAACCTGTCTGAAGAGCAAGAGCAATGGCATCGATTTATCTGGAAACATACGGCTGTACGCTTAACCAAAGCGAAAGCGAAGAGATGATGAACCAGCTAGAAGGCCACAGCGTGGCCGAATCGGCGCACGATGCTCAAATCATCGTTCTAAATACTTGTATGGTTATTGAGAGGACTGAGAGAAAGATTCTGAAGCGGATCAGCGCCCTATACAAGCAGCTAGGAGATCGAAAGCTCATCATCAGTGGCTGTATGGTAGGGCCGCTCGGAGACAGGTTACAGGCCATTTACCCAGAGTTGGAGGTTGTGCCGAGCGACCTTGTGGTATCGTATATCGACGCTAATTTTGCACGTGAGCCTGCGGTGTCGCCAAGACTTAACTTAACGGCTAAAGTGAAGATCGCTCAAGGGTGTCGGGGAAGCTGCAGTTACTGCATCGTGAGGCTTATAAAAGGCCCTATTGTAAGTAGAAGCATCGAGGCTGTCACGCGGGACGTGGAACACAGGGTTCAGCACGGCGCAAAGCAAGTATTTTTGACAGCGCAAGACGTCGGAGCTTGCGGATTAGACAGCGGATTCAGGCTTCCTGATCTTATCGAAGCTCTCTGCGAACTTGAACACGAATTTAAACTCCGTGTTGGGATGATGAACGTCTCGTCAATCCACGATATCGTTGAAGATCTTGTCCGAGTGTTCAAACATCCGAAAGTGTATAAATTTCTGCACTTGCCGGTGCAATCGGGTTCGGACAGGGTTTTAAAACGAATGGAGCGGGGTTATACGGTATCCGACTTTAAACGTATCGTTGCAAGATTCCGTCGTGCGTATCGAGATATTACCTTATCGACTGACTTCATAGTCGGATTCCCGACTGAGACGGAAGAGGATTTTCGAGCGACGATGCAGCTGCTGCGAGCGGTCCGCCCCCTTAAAGTAAATATCACACGTTTTTCACAAAGAAAGGGAACCCCTGCATTCGTCTTGGAGCCTGTTACTGGCAGAGTAACCAAAGAACGGTCGCGAATGCTCACCGCCGAACACCACCGCATCGCTTACCGGCAAAACTGTAAGAGCCTTGGAAAAATTTACGGGGCGCTTGCGGTCGAACGAGGCAAGAACGGAAGCACCATCTTGTATACCGACAGTTATAGGCCTATAGTTGTGGCGCGTGAGCTAACGCTCGGGATTCGCTACGCGGTACTCGTGACAAGAACCACACCCACTTATTTGGTAGGCACGCTTAGCTGATTGTTTTTGAGAAAACAAGCCCGCTTCTAAGCTATTTTCGTAAAAAAGCAATAGGATTTTATATCATAACGGTTGTGTATGTGTAATATGCAACGGCCTCGTCAACTGCGAATCGACTGGATTACATTTATCTTAATATTTGTTGTTTCCCTGGTTTTGTACTTGATCCCTTACCTCAGAGAGCTCCTCATTGTAGTAGCTATAGCGGTGATCTTGTACACATTCGTCAAAAGTCTGTACTAGCTAAAGGCATTCTATGCGGCGAACACACTCCCACTATGTGCTTTTTTAGCTTAAAGACCACGCTGACTCTGGTGAAGGCAGAACTTGTCACGGTCGTAAGACCGCCGTGCAACCGTGATTTCAGAACCCAGGAGGGCTACGTGTGCAACTTCTGCTAATGCACGTTGATTACATTGAGTACCAGGTTACGAAGGCTAGCAAGCATGCTGAAGAAGTGGAAGAATCGCGCAAACACGCGCGAATGGAAGAGGCCCTAGTCGTGTTCGTGGCCGCAGAACGTGGCGACGAGACAAACATTGACGAGGTGGCAGCCGAAGCCGTAAATGCAATTTGCGACGTCGCGACCAAGGTAGCCACAAAGAGGATTATGCTCTATCCCTACGCTCATTTGAGTTCCGAATTGGCGTCGCCTGAAACTGCAGTTAGCATCTTGCAAGAGATTGAGTTTCTGCTTGCCGGCTATGATGTGCAGAGAGCGCCATTCGGATGGTACAAATCGTTCAGTCTGAAGTGTAAGGGGCACCCTCTAGCTGAGCTATCAAGATCTATTCACCCCGAGACAAAACTAGAGAAGAAGAAAGTCGAAAGAGAGTTTTACGTGCTCGATCCTCGTGGCACGTTAACTCCGGCGACTGCGTTCCGCTCATCGGACGCTGAATTCCAGGACATTATTAGTTACGAATTGGGACAACACGCTCTATACAGCACGGACGCGGAGCTGCCCCACATTAAGCTGATGAAAGAGAAGGAGCTTGTCGAATATGAGCCCTTGTCTGACGTGGGACACCTCAAGTGGCTGCCTAAGGGCAAGCTAATACGCGACCTCCTGATCGACTACACCTACCTTTTGTCGGTGAATTACGGTGCCATGCCGGTCGAGACGCCTGTTATGTATGACCTTTCGAGCAAGGCGGTTAGTGAACATGCGAGCAAGTTTGGGGAGCGACAATATCGATTAAAAGCTGGTACGCGTGACATGATGCTCAGATTCGCCGCGTGCTTTGGCATGTTTAGCATGATGAACCACATGCACTTGACTGCAAAAGACCTCCCGTTGAAACTGTATGAGCTTTCAACTTACTCCTTCCGCTATGAGCAGAGGGGCGAAGTGACCGGCCTCAAGCGCCAACGAGCGTTCACCATGCCCGACATGCATACGGCGTGCCGAGATATAAGCGAAGCGAAGCGGTTCTTTATAGAGCAGCTGAGACTCGGATTTAAATCGGGTTTAGATCTAGATGTCAAGTATGAAGCGATATTTCGCAGCACTAGAACATTTTATGAGGAGAACAAGAAGTGGATCGAGCAGATGGTGCGCGAGTTTCAGCGCCCGTTCCTGATCGAACTCTTGTCAGAGCGTGTTCATTACTGGGTTTGTAAGTGCGATCTCGCAGCGCTGGATACCTCGCGGAAACCAATCGAATGTCCTACTGTTCAGATTGACGTGGAGAGCGCGGAGCGGTTTGACATAAAGTATTACACTGAAACAGGCGAAGACTGGCCTATTATTTTGCACACTTCGCCGACGGGGGGGATAGAGCGAGTGCTTGGCGCGATCCTCGAAGCACAGTCGCTTAAAAGCGTGCCGTCATTGCCTGTGTGGCTCGCACCAACGCAGGTAAGGATTATTCCGATTTCCGAGAAATACCTTCAATATGCAGAAGTAATCTTAGGCAGAGTTCAGAACGCGAAGATTCGTGTCGACATCGATGACCGCGACGAGTCTGTCAGTAAAAAAGTAGCCTCTGCTGGAAAAGACTGGGTACCATACGTCGTTGTCATAGGCGAAAAAGAGCAGCAAGAAAAAAATCTCACTGTTACCACGCGCATTAAAGGTGCAAAGCAATCAATGTCTGTAGATGAGTTGATCGAAGAGGTGCGTCGAAACACCCATCAAATGCCGTATCGGCCGTTAACTTTGCCTCAGATGCTCTCCAAGCGACCAAAATTCGTTTGATGCACTTGGCTATCTCTGGTCTTTCAATGTTGCTTGCACCAAGATTCTCCCTTTCGTACTTCTCAAGGCTTCAGAACGAGTCGTCTTGTGCATAGCTCCTTCCTAACTTCAGTGCAATTTCTGCCTGTTTCAACTCACGTCCAAGATACCCTGCGTGAGGTCCGGTAGATACCAGTTCGAGCTCAAAAATAGCGTCGAGGATTCTCTCTGCAGAATCGCCTTGGATTGTTGTTCCTGTGTCGTGCCGCGCAAAGATCGCCCCGTCTTTGATACCGATCACGAAGTTGCCTTTAGGGTCAGGCGTCCATTTTGCAGGATCGAAGGTCTTTGCGTTAAAGACATGTCTGCTCGTGACTGCATACTCTGGTCTGCGTCTGCGTTCTTTCAGCATGAGAAGATCAATGCCCAGGTCCTTAGGCGCACCCTTTTTGAACTGCGTGAGCTGCATCATCTGAGCTGCGGTTTTAAGTTCTCGTACGCTACCTTTTGCTTTGTCGCTGTGTTCAGGGGTGAAGAGTATATTAACCCCGAGCTCCATAGCTAAGCCAGCGAGCAAAGCGTTAGCGCCGACCGAATCAGCTTCCATGAGTTCCACGATGTTGCCCACGCCGAGAAATAGTGGCACACGGCTGAGAGCTCGCACGCGGCGGTACTCCGCAAGTGAATCGACGGCTCCAACGCCAATCGGATACAGCACAGGATCAGCAATGATTTTTTTGATATGGTAACTGCGTGCGAGAGCCACGGAAGAGCACACGTCGCCGTTGTGGGGCAACACTACAGCGGCAATGTTTTTCTTTGCTATCAGAGCGCCAATCTCGCGGGCGTTGTCTGCCGTAAATGAGAGAACTAGTTCTGCTCCAGCGTCTATTCCAGCGCAGATAAGCGCTGGATCTAAGCTGTCGACGCTAGTTGCGACGTTGTGCGGACTAGTTACTTCGTTAACATCGGCAAAGGTCTGCCTCACCTCGTGCTCTGTGGTTCCAACGGGTATGCCGACATCGATGATATCAGCCCCGTTTCGGATATGTTGCTGAGCGATGCGTCTCGCGTCTACAAAGGGCGCATCTATTATCTCAGCGAGCACCTTCATCCGAGAATTACCGCCTATCTTGTGGTCACGAATCTTGAAATCGTAGGTGGCGGATCTTTCTAGTTCTTCTAGTAGCCTCAAAGCATCATTCTTGCGTTTTTCCAGAATAAGATGATCTGCCGGTTCACTAAGCGATAACGGAGACTCATCTAGGGAACTAAGCACCAAGCTGAGATCATATGCTTGCTTCGGGCCTAGGACAATGTTCACGTTGAGTTCATCGGCGAGAGCGCCAAAACCGGCTGCGTTAGAAGAACCAGGGATCAAGACCACATCATAAGTGCGCGCCAGCCGTCTCACGTGTTCGATGTACGCTTTCTGCAATAAGGAAGGGGTCATCAGCGTTGCAATGTCGATATCTAAAACAAGCACATCTGCAGCTTCGCCGACACTCTCCTTAACGACTTGTTCGGCGCAGCGACCGGTTGCCACTAGCACTCGTGCAATAGGTTCTCACCAGTAACTACATACCCTTAATATATTATATCACAATTACTGATAGCATGCGGCTTGACCTGCACATTCACTCGCAGTTTTCGCCTGACTCACACAGTTCGATCGAAGCGATACTCAAACGGGCTCAAGAGGTAGGTCTTGACGGTATAGCAATCACTGATCACAACTCTTTGCAATCTTTTTTTGCTGCATCAAAACTTGCTCAAGATCTTGGACTTGATTTGATCATAGTACCTGGTGCTGAGATCTCAACGAGCGAGGGCCATTTGATTGCACTGGGAATTCATGGTCCCATTCCTTCCGGGTTGTCTGCTGCTGAAACCATAGAGTGCGCTCACGATGACGGTGGAATCGCTGTCGCGCCACATCCATTCGCGGTCTTCAGACAGGGCATCCGAAATCTCCAAGTTAAACGATTAGACGCTGTGGAGGCGTTTAATTCGAAATATCTTTTTGGATATTCAAACTATGTTGCGACCCGTTCTGCTCGAAAGCTGAACCTTGGGGTGACGGGCGGAAGTGATTCACATAAAGTAGAGACAGTCGGTTTTGGATATACTGAAGTGAATATTGCGAACGGTGCCGATGTGGAGCAAATACTCTGTGCCATAAAGGATGGCAGATCGCAAGCTAAGGGCCGAGCATCGCCGCGCCTACGATTAGTAAGCCATTCACTCAAAGCACGACTCGGCAATTACAAAAATAGTAGGTAAGTCCGCGCAGCAAAAAAGGCCGATTGAGCATGCGAGCCGTGAAGAGCATATCAGAACATTGCCCAAAGCGCGTCTTTGAGCTCGGTCGGATCGTTAAGAACCGTGATTCCTGAGAGTTTTCTAAGCGTTTGTACGTTATTTTTATCAATTTCACGGACAACTAGGTTAACCGCCCCTCCCTGGATCGCATCATAGTCGCAAACATCCGTACACAACCCGCAACCGTTGCAACGAAGGTAATCGATTTGTTCGTTAATGGCGTCGTTCGGGCACGCTCGCGCACATTCGCGACACTCAGTGCAGAGGTCCCTATCTATAAAGTAGGGCACAGGACTTTTGATGCTGCCTGCAATGTCGACCGGAACAATGAAAACCGAAACACCGGCTTTCACTGCGTGTGCGGCTGCGTTAGTGACCAGTGAGTCGGCAATGCCGTGGGCTATCTTCGCAACTGTGTTAGAAGTCGTAGGGGATACGAATAGAGCGTCATAGATGCCGCGTGAGAAGCGACCGGTTTTAGGATAGCTCCATCCTTGCTCTGTTTCGAGTATGATCTCTTCCATGTACCCGCCGGGAGAGACTGCCGGCAGGTACTGAAAGAGCCCGTACACGCGTGCAACTTCTTCTGCTGCCCGCGAGACAAACGACGTAATGCTTACGCGATCACTATAATTTCGCTTGAGTTCAACGAATAAATCAACGGTATCTTTTAAGTAATGCCCGGCACCGGTCATGCCCCAAGCGATTTTCACACTCTCCTCCAAACGCTGTGATCTCGATTGAAATGCCATACTTGTCCTTATACAAAATATCCCTTGAGCAGCTGAAATGCTTCTAACTCCCGTTTTCCGCCGCACTTTCTAACAACGGTCTCGTAGTGGGCTGCGCGTTCGAGGTACTTTGGATCTTTTAGCGCCACATACCGTGTTGCATCAATCGTTGCCTCAAGTATAGCGCAAAATGCTCTGTTAATTGATACTATCGGTCTCTGTAGAACAACAGACCTCACCGGCAGAAGTTTTACAAGCGCGCTCTTTTGAGTCGGTTTTTCTAGAATCAGACACTTGAATTCAACCCACGCGTACGCTGCTTTGAGAACTGGCGCCGATTCATCTGAGCGAAAAAACGAAGAATCAAGATCCTCAAAGGCCGTCTGCACGTAAAGCAGCGGGTCTAAAACAAAGTTTGCAACCAACTCAAGATTCTTTTTGACGTTCAGAAAGGTGTGACTCTCTTTGTAAAGCAAAGTGTAGAGGAAGTCGCGATTTATAATGCCTACCGGAGCCGCATTGGGCTGATCATTGCGCGTGGTGGCTACGACCTCTGAAATCCCCTCGTGAAATTCGATCTCCATTAGTACCTGAATCCTCCTAAGAGCGTGACGAACAATGACCCAATCACGAGATCTGCTGTCGTGCCTGGATTGATGCGCCGCGAGATAAGCTCTTTGTCCAAATTCTCAATATTGCCGTGTTTCAACGCGTCTGTTGCCTTCGCTGAAACCTCATGAGCTACCTTAGAGCCAAATTTCTTAGCCACGAGGGTGTCAGGCGCCTCGCTCAGAAGGCGAAGGAACAAGTGCACGATCGACTCGTTTAGGTTTTGTCCCGATTCTTTGATCTGTTTGAACAGTTCAGCACCACGAAAGGTTCGCGGGAATCCCTCAATCCACTCCTTAGCGATCGTATCGCTTGAGCTAGAAATGTCCATAACATCGAAGAGCGTCAGTTGCTGCTTTTGAATAGTGTTTGTTGATTCGGGATCATTTACGTCAAGGTAATGCTGCTCTCGGACGCGGACGTTAACGCTCCGAAACGATTCATAAAACCGTACGGCGTCCGTGGTTGTGGTGCCTCTCACTACTTCTGTTACGTTTGTCCTAAGCTGATCTATCGTGCTGCTTCTGCTTGCCGCAGCACACAACGGAATCAACAGAAGAATAGCGCCAAAGTGGCAGTTTCCTGCTCTTTGCCATGTAGCGCTTGCCCGCACTGCGTTTAAAATCAGATCGCCAATGTGATGTCCCCCTGATGCCGCTTTTCTGAACGCAGGAAACATGCCCACAGACGACCCGAGGAAATGCTCGTAGGCTAGATCTTCAAAGTCGTGTGTTCTGTCTACATTGCCGGGCTTTGGCGTCGCGGAGACCTCGAGCAACATCGCAAGCTCCGCGGAACCGGCTATAAAGTCTGTTTCGTACATGTTGAAAAGGTATCTCACTCAAGATTTCGACAGCTGAGGAACGCTTCCGCGAGCTGTTTTTTGAGTTGCATATACTCAACGTCAGAAAAGCCTAGGTCCTGTAAACTGCTGTCCCTCCAAGGACACGGCCTCGTGATCTTGCAGCACCAAACCATGCTACCAAAGCATGTATCGGGCCCTGCCCCGAGCTTTGTTCCCTTAAAGCTCTCTTTGATACGGACATACTCTTCCTTCGTGATTCCTGCTCTTTTCAAAACGTAATGGAGCGGGCAATCCTTTACCGGCGTGCAGCAATACGTCAACCCTCGCAGGTCCCCACCGGCACAGATGTGTTTTGGTGCGTTATACCACCCAACTGTCTCTTGATATGATTGGACCTCAGCTAGTATCTCCTGTAGAGCTATGTCGCCGGCCATTGCAGCGCGAGCGACTGAAACGTAGTCTGCGCCCATCGAGAACATTTTGTGGGCGCTGCTATAGTCCACAATTGAATTGTTGGCGATGATTTTGAGGGTGGTAGCATTTCGTATCTTCTTGATTAACGTAGGTCCCGAATCCATTGTGTCGATATGAATCGCATCGGCACCTGCCCTGTCTATAGCCTTAGCGAGCTCGACATCGCCGACCACTCCTGCGCGAATTTTCACAGACAACGGCACGTCCGTCTGTTTGATCTCCTGGATCCATTCGCCTAGCTTGGTTAGATCTCGCGCTAGAAATTGACCAGCGCCTATAGCTTCCATTTCTGGCTGCCTGCAGTGCGCATTCAGTTCAAGAATTGCCCCTTCTTGATGAGTCAGTTCTGCGATTTCGAGCAGAGGTTCTAACGTGCTCGACCGTGCATTAACTCCAGCTATGATCTCGGTCGCGTTCATGACTCCAAGCTCGTTTTTAATAACTGGCATCGGGTCATCATACGCGAATTCGCTTCGCCCTTTCTTAACCAGCTCTTTTGCGGCCTTGATGGTTGCTTCATCGAGATTATACCCACCCAAAATTGCAAGCCCAGCGCTGCGCGTTATGGCAAATGAACTGTTCGTCAGTCCCGCAATCGAAGCGAGAACCAAAGGGTTCGGTATCTTGATGTCACCGATTGTTAAGTCAAAGTCTATTTGAGTCAAGGCAAAACCTCAATCGTCTTGCACGACGTTGGTCGGAGCGCTCAAGTAACTGAGCAGCAAACGTTGCGTTTCACTATTGTGGTTCGCTGTTATTTAATCTTACTTTGCTGAGGGGTCCAGATTTCGATTAACGACATCAGCAATGCTGACCAACTACTTGCAGGATTTCTGCTGCAAGTTCTTCGCTGTGCTGTCTGTCTAGCATGATAATACTCGCGCGCAGCACTTCGACATCGCCTGGCAAATCGCGACGTGAAATGTCGAAGTCCGTATTGTCAACGATTAGGACGTCCAAGAAGTCGGCGTAGAACTCGGCAACCCCGACAGAGCTAACGGGAAGTCTTGCAGCTTCCATAAATTTGCGCGCCGGTCCGCTCACGGGCTCAGTCTGAATGATCGGACTGACCGCGACGACAAATCGCTCTTTAAGAGCTTCTCTCATCCCATTTACGCGCAGAATTGGCCCGATGCTTGAGATCGGATTCGAAGGGCCGATGACAACAGCATCGTGCTCCCCTAAGGCGGCTTCTACTTCCCGTGTCATAGAGCCAGCCCCACAATTGACTTGGGAAACGGAGGGCCGCTGCTTGTGTTTTATGAGAAAATCTTGAATATGCATCTCGCCCTCGTCCGTTTTAAGCATCGTAGGGACAAAGTCGTTCGTCATTGGCAGGACTTTGGAAGACACGCCGAACGAAGCGCACAGAAGCAGCGTCGCGTCAGTCAACGTCGCTCCCTGTCGCACGATATCGGTGCGGAAAATGTGGGTCGCCCTATCAAGCTCGCCTATAACGAGTGCCTCTTCGTGTCCGCGGCTGACCAGCGCCTCGTGGGTCAAGAAAGTGTCATTCTTTATGCCCCACCACCGGTCGGTTGAAACTCCTGCGATCGTATAGATGACCGTGTCGACGTCGGGACAAACAAGATTGCCAGAGACCCATATATCATCTCCCGTATTCGCGATAACGGTCAGTTGTGTTTCAGGACAAAAGTGCAGCAGCCCGCGAAGTAACTTTGGACTGCCTGTTCCCCCAGATAGCAATAGCAACGCCTTCCTCCGCGTTTGTAGTAAGTTTTTCTTAGATAAATGCGTATGTTCATTCCAGCTAAAATTGTCGCCCAATTGCAAGCCTTCTATCACAAGTATTTTCGTGAAAGCTGCAACGGTTTGGTTCTAAAACATACCTTCTTTTCGATGCCGCAAGACCTCACACGCGGCGCCTGCCTTCTTTTTGCGTATCCCAGAAAAACTGAGCTGACTTTAAGGATTCTCGGTCGGCGCAGTGGTTAAGATTCACAACTCTGCCAGCACTGCTACAACTCGCAGGCTCGTCTGTTTCTGCGAAAAAAGCGCAAAACCCAAAAGCCTTTAGGCTGTCAGTAAAATAGAACTAGAGAAGGCTGCGTCGTGCTCATCACACGGCGTCGGCGATTCAACGACTTAAATGGCCAAAAAAGCACCCAACAAGGAGTAAGTGTTTGTTTCGTGATACCTTGGAGTTAACAAGAAGCGCAGGTTCAACAGATTTGGTGATCGGCGTGACTCATTTGGGTCAAGATTTGCTTGTGACGTTGGTGGGGGGCGAAGCGCATGTGGGCGCCGTCGCGTTGGGCGGATTTAGCAAGCGATCATACGCGTCAGTACTCACTGTGCCTGACCATCGGGATGATGTGATAGCCAAAGAAGCTGCTTCGCGAATTTCGAAAGAGCTGAATTGTAGCTGCGCCGTGATAGTCGGCATTCATGTCAGCAATGCGTCTGAGCAGCAAGTCAGCCAGATTGTTGACGCATCATTTGCGCTTGTGAACGAACTTATCGAGGCACTAAAATGACGATAACAGTCGCGATTACCGGCGCGAGCGGAGTACAATACGGCGTTCGGTTACTGGAAGCCCTACGGGATCTGCAGGTTGAAACGCAGCTCATTGTGACCAAGAGTGGCCAGGATCTTATGAGTATCGAGACTCAGTATAGTTTGAATTACGTTACCTCGCTGGCCTACCAGATTTACGAAGAAATGGATTTATCGGCGCCCATTGCCAGCGGATCTCACATTAGCAACGGCATGGTGATAATTCCGTGTAGTATGAAGACGCTTGGAAGCATCGCACACGGCATCTCTTCAAATCTTGTGACGCGTGCGGCCGATGTATGCTTGAAGGAAAGAAGAAAGCTAATATTAGTGGTGCGCGAGACGCCGCTTAGCGGGATTCATTTAAGCAACATGTTGAAATTGTCCCAATGTGGGGCCGTAATAGTTCCGGCAAGTCCCGGGTTTTACACACGTCCAGCGACGATTGGAGAGCTCATCGACACGCTAGTAGCGCGTGTGCTTGACCTGTTGCAACTAGATCATTCGCTTTCGCAGCGATGGGGTGACTGAATGAGACGCTTTGTTCAGCATCTAATGGACTCTGGACAACTTGAGGTTATAACGAAGGCGGTTTCACCGATCTTAGAGGCCCCGCGTCTAGCTCGCGGACGAGGACCAGTCCTATTCGAGCGTGTCGCCGGTTGTCGAGCTATCGTAAATCTCATCGGCTCACGCGCGCTGCTTGCCCGCGCACTTGGCGTTCAAGAACGAGGAATCATCCGCAAACTTCTAAGCACGGCACCGAACGGAAAAACGACGGTCCAAGAATTTGCCTGGGACGTGGAACACACTCCTCGTCTGAGTAAGTTGCCGATTATGAAGTTCTTCGAGCGAGAGGGTGGACCTTACATCACCGCAGGTGTTCTGGTGGCAAAATATGGTCAAAAAGTAAATGCGTCCGTTCATCGCATGATGGTCATCGACGACACTTCGCTCGCCGTAAGGCTTGTTCCTCCGCGTCACACATACTTGATGCATAAGGCCAGCGCGAAAAAAGCGGAGCCTCTAAACGTCGCTATTGCTATAGGCGTTGATCCTGTCACACTGTTTGCTACGACAACGAGAGTGCCGTGCGGTTTTGAATTCAATTACGCTGCGGCACTGAAGGGCGAGGTGCAACCCCTCATCGAATGCGAAAATGGAGTCCCAATCCCGCCGAGCGAAATAGTCTTGGAGGGGCAGATAAGCCCAACAAGAACGGCAGACGAAGGTCCGTTTGTCGATCTCACAGGCACTTATGACCTTGTGCGACAGGAACCAATCATAGAACTGACGAGACTAGCTTCAGTTAAAGATCCAATATACCATTCTATATTGCCAGCCGGCGTCGAGCATTCTCTTTTAATGGGCATTCCCTACGAGCCGCGAATATACAAAGCGTGTCAGGACGTCACGAAAGTCAAGAACGTGATATTGACTGCGGGGGGCCGTCACTATCTGCACGCTGTCATTCAGATAGAAAAACAGACTGAGGGGGATGCAAGAAATGTTATGATGGCAGCGTTCGCGGCTCACACGAGTTTGAAACACGTCGTAGTAGTCGACGATGACATTGATATCTACGACATGGCTGATGTTGAATTCGCAGTTGCCACCCGAGTTCGAGGGGATTCAGACATTATGATAGTGCCACACGTCCGGGGATCATCACTCGATCCGCGCGCGCGCAGCGACGGCACTACGACAAAGGTTGGTATCGATGCCACCGCCCCGCTGACTGAACGTTGGAAGTTTGAGAAGGTTAAATAACACGCGAATCACCGACCGGTGGCTCTGTTCTTGCGTGCGCAGTGTGCGCAATCGCTACGCAAATCACGGCGTATGACAAAACTTATGATTTACAAAACTTAGTCTTACGCGTGCGAACGATGCTCGTTGTTGAGGGCCAAACTGCTGTTTTGGTGCCACGATTGGATCTAAATGCGTCGTACCCCCCTTCCTCGGCGGCGGTCTTTTATAATCCGACAATGGAGTTTGGCCGAGACATAAACGTCGCTTGCATGCAGGCTCTCGCTGATAGTCAAAGCGGGAGGAGCACGATCACATATCTCGATGCGCTCGGCGCGAGCGGCATACGGGGACTCAGAGTCGCAAACGAAGCGCATTTGGCAGTCACGTTAAATGATCACGATGACGCCGCATACAAGCTCATTAGAAGGAACGCAAAACGGTTGCTGCTAAACGTTCACGTGAAGCACTCCGATGCAAACGCTTTAATGTCAGAAGAAAGGTTCGGTGTCGTCGATATCGATCCGTTTGGATCGCCGGCTCCTTTTGTTGATGCTGCGTGCAGATCCGCCAGCAAGATGCTCTGCGTGACGGCTACTGACACTGCCCCCCTAAGTGGCGCCCATTTCAACGCCGGCGTAAGGAGGTACTCCGCACTGCCTTTGAACACTGAGTATCATGCAGAGACAGGAATAAGGATACTCATCGGAAATATTGTTCGAGAATCTGTCAAATACGATAAATCTGCGGTTCCTGTTCTTGCGCATGCGACCGAGCACTATTATCGAGTTTATTTGCGGATCGAACGAGGCGCAAGACTCGCTGATGCGTGTCTAAGCTCACTCGGATTTGTCTTCCACTGCTTCAAATGCGGGCATCGCTACGTCACGCAAGGGCTTGCTCCTGTGCAGTGTTGTGAATGTGCGTTGTGTGCCGCGAAACCGGTTGTTGCTGGACCGCTTTGGCTTGGGCCGCTCTACGACCAACTTTTCTGCAAGAGAGTTCTTAACAGCCTTGAAAATGGCGTTTTTGGAACCAAAAAGCAAGCCTCTAAGACAGTTGAGTTGTGTCTTAATGAGCTTGATGTCGTAACGTTTTTTGATTACCATAAGCTATTGAAAGAGCTTAAATGCCCGCCGATCCCCATTGAAACGCTTTTAAGTAGCTTACGGAGTATCGGTTATCAGGCATCAAGAACCCATTTTTCAGGTACGTCAGTCAAAACAGACGCTGACGTGGCCACGTTGAAGGGTGTATTGCTCGATTTGTGTCGAGCAACCGACGAATAACAGTTCAGCGACAACTCGGAATTACACCGGCTTGGATCAGAAGCGCTCTTTAATGCAGAGGGTATTTTCTCACAAAAAGGCGAAAAGAACGTTTCTTTGGCCTGTTAGATGTGCCACGAACGATTACATTCCCAACGTTTTCCGAATAACTTGGGTGAAAACGAGCGAGCAAACGAGGTACCAAATGAGCCACACAGGAAATGACAAAATAACGCCTTGGGTATACGACAGGGTTCCGAAATAGGGCATGTTAATCGTCGTTGGCACGTACGAGGCCAGCGACGGGAAGTAATACATGACGTAGCTCAGCCAACCGAAAAGCGGAAGCGAGATGATGAGTATGTATGGCATCGGTCTCATGGTCTGCGCCTGAACATCCATGCTAAGTTCCATAACTTCGGCGCGTTCGTTCTCGAGCTTCTTGAGTTTGCCTTTATCTCCTGCGAGCTGGGCTTCACGATACACCTTCTGAAAGTCCCTCATCTTTGCTTGAGACTGCTTCACCTGGTCCTGATCGACGAATCGGTTAAGGAGAAGAGAAGAATAAGAGCCTGTGATAACTGATAGTATGAGGATCGTTATAAAAAGCGGCACGTGAAGGGTGGTCACTAAGCCTCCGAGGACGACATTCATCGCTGTACCAACGGGAATCCGCAAAAACGCATAGGCTACTGTCATAGCCAAATAAAGGAGCAAGAGCCTCGTCATTACGCCAGTCGTGCTTTTTTGTGCCATTTTCGCTCTTCCTTCGCGCGGGTACAAAAGAGTTGCCTACGTCAGGTCCAACGGATCAAAACTGTAATCACTAATGTTCGATACGTAATAAATAGTTTTACGTGGATTCGCGGGTGGTTTTGCCGTGCTTTTTACGCGACCGAGTCTTTCCGATCGAATTGCGTGGCTATCGGCCTTCAAGCCTCTCTCTTACCTGCGTAGCGCTTAGCGACGATATATATTTCAGCGCTCTGCTTTCTTGACGCTCGCGGATTAAAAGCTTTAACAAAGCTAAAATGAGCGCCAACCTCGCGTGTGAACGGGTCAAAGAGATCTCCTTGGAAGACTTTTACTACAAAATTACCTCCCGTTTTGAGTACGCATGTAGCGATTTTTAAGGCGGAGCGCGAGATGTCGATTGACCGAGCGTGATCGAGGCTCCATACCCCGCTAAGATTAGGAGCGGCGTCTGATATGACGACATCGACCTGACCTTTAATCTCTTGGATTTTTTTAATGACAGTTTCTGGAGCAGTAATGTCGGCTCGAATGGAGGTTACTCCTTCTAACGGCTCGATTTGCTGGAGATCGACGGCTATGGCAGTTGCATTCAAATGGCGAATCACTTGGAGCCATCCGCCAGGAGCAGCGCCTAAGTCAACGACGATATCCCCCCTACGCACAACGCGGTAACGTTCTTGAATTTGCAGTAATTTGTAAGACGCTCGTGATCGATATCCTTCGAACTTAGCCTTTCGGTAATAGTAATCTTGTTGCTTTTTCACGATGTCCTTCATCCTCGATACAAGTTGGGCACAGAACTAAAAAGGCTTATGCAACTCTCCGACCCCTTATATATCATTCCATCAATAGACAAATGCGTCAATCTCAACGACTGAAACGCATAAAAAAATCGCAGCTAAGATGAATCGGCATATGTGGATAGAGCTTAACGGGTGGCAGGCAAAGCTCAGGTTCTCAGCGTGCCATTTTATTCCAGACCACCCAAAATGCGGACGCCTCCACGGGCACACATATGCAGTCAGCGTCAAGATCGTCGGTGCGCAGATTGACGATTTTGTAATAGACTTTGAAGAGGTCAAAAAATACGTCGGCGAGATCTGTGAGACACTTGATCACAAGACGCTGCTCGCGTCTCAAGATGCGGACGTACAAATAACAAACACGGAAACTGGAGATTTTGCAGTTACGGTAGGAACGAGTAAAAAGCGCTATTGCTTCCCGAAGGAGGACGTTGTCATACTCCCCATTGATTCCGTGAGCGCGGAAGATCTTTGTTCTTATCTGCTAGATGAGCTATGCAACAAGCTCGATCTTAGCACGATAGTAGAAGTAAGCGTGCGGCTTGACGAAGGTTTGGGGCAAGGCGCAGGCAGCGTTCGGCACTTTCCGCAGCAAAAAGGCGACTTGGGCCTTGGTTAGACGCGATTTCAGTTTGTTCGCCGTGCGTTCAGCTAGCGAATGAGGAACAGCAAGATATAAAGTAATGAGGACATATAAAGGGTGTTTGGACGGTCATAAGGGAGTAGGATTATGTTTAAAGCTGATATTCTTGGAGAGACGCTGAAAGACGGCATCGAAGCATTGACCATAATCGTGGACGAGGCGCGCGTGCACTTAGGCAAAGATGGCGTTTACGCCAGAAACGCAGACCCATCGTATGTAGCGATGGTGCAGTTTGAGTTGTCAGCCAAAGCCTTCGAGAATTACGAAACCGATGAAGAGGTTGTTACACTCGACTTGAAAAAAATGCAGGACATACTTGAGCTGGCTAATCGCACGGACGTAATTCAAATGGCGATTGACGACAACCGGATGGCCTTGTCATTTGGAGATCTGAAATACACAATAGCCCTCTTAAGTCCCTATTCGATAAAGAAAGAGCCGAAAGTGCCAAAGGTTGAATCTGCAGCACACGTCGTCATTACGGGGAAAGAGTTCAGGTGGGCGGTCAAAGCGGCGGGCAAGGTGAGCGATAATATCGCGCTTGGGTGTGCAAATACTGATTTTTTCATGGAAGCGCTAGGTGACGCAGACACAATGCGACTTGAACTGTCGAAAGACCAACTCGTAGACGTGTCGCGCACAGACGGCAAATCAGATGAAGTAAGATCACTATTTAGTTTAGAATTTTTGATTGAAATGTCAAAAGCAGTCGGAAAAGCCTCTGAAGTTTCCCTCGATATAGGCAAGAACATACCGCTTAAAGTTGGATTCGATTTTGCCGACGGGAACGGTTCTGTCTCTTACTTACTTGCGCCGCGGATAGAGCAAGAATGAGACAGTCGGGCGTCGTATTTGATCGACGCTAGAAGCATGGAGGAATATTTAGCTCTTTTTCCGTATACTTCTGCGGCAGCGCGCTACGTTGAAGCTTCTACAAGAACGTTTGAATCATTCTTGACAGTCGGCGAGTTTTCAAAGCTTATTCTCAATAGGAGCGTTGAAAGAGTTACACGCGCGATCAGCGGTGATACTCCTGCGTCGTTAATCGAGCGCGACGATTATGAGGTTGAGATCTTCTCTTACGTAATGGCAAGAGCACTGGTGTCGTGTATCAATGAAACGCTTCTGATTCAAAGATACGCAAATGCAGAGGCACAAGACGCTTTTGACAATTTGCGGCATGCTGACGAACCGTCTCGGGACGAGTATATAATGTCGTTGCTTGAAGACTTTCGGATGCCGGTATCTGTAGAGAACGACGCCTTCCGGCTACATTTCACGGACTTTGTCAAATATACAGGAAGGCTCAGAGGCCCTCAATGGCGGCTCGTTAATCTCTTGAACAGGGGTAGTGTGACTCTAGCTAAGGGAGAGATAATCCAGATCTTGGCAGAGGCGGTGCGGTTGAAAGTGCTGAGCGGGTTGCCGCTGAAACTCAGCGGCAAAATGTGTGAAGAACTCTCTCCTTACACATCGCCCTTGAAAGAAGCGTTCTCTCAAGTCTCGTCACATCTCGTAGACTCTGGACCCGTCGTCTTAGAAGCGTGCCCGCCCTGCATCAAAGCGTTGCTCTCGCAAGTGAAAGCTGGCAGGAATCTGTCGCATCCTGCTCGGTTTGCATTAACCTCATTTCTAGCGAATGTCGGCATGAAAGCCGACGAGATTGTGCGCATTTACGAGACATCTCCAGACTTCGACTACGACCTTACCCGCTATCAAGTCGAACATATTAGGGGGGCGTCTGGCAAAGACTACATCGCTCCAGGGTGTTCAACGATGGAGACGTATGGCAATTGCGTAGAGAGCGACGGCTTGTGCAAGCGCGTTATTCACCCGCTTTCTTATTATCGAGTGCGAAACAAACGTCACGAAGGCGTGCAACGAAATCCGCGGGAAGGACCAGTTTAGTAGCATTTTGTGATGATTCAGCCCCAAAAATTATACAAAGGGCTCCTTAATCTAGCGTAGCACAGAGATGGTGGAAGCACGTGAACGCAAAAACAAAAGCATTCCTCGAAAGCAAGTTCAAAGAGTATTACCATAACCCTGTTATCGGGCTCCCTCCGAGGTTCCGGAAACGAGAATGGGCGTTTGTTCTTTTTGATTCAGCTTACCCTCGGCTTGTGATGCGACGGCACAAAGCTTTTAGCTCGCAGAAGGACCTCCAAGCATATTTGGGGGCGGTAGCTCCCGCTCACGTGTACTACTCAACAGCGTATTACGCGTATCCTAGCGCCACACGTATGCAAGACAAGAAATGGGAGGGGGCAGACATAATCTTCGATCTGGATGCTGACAAGCTTTTGACGGATTCTGCGCCGTCGTATGCACTTATGCTGCAAGCAGTAAAAAACGAAACTGACAAGCTTTTGGATTTCCTCGTGAATGATTTCGGTTTTGACTATGCAGACTTCAGTATCGTTTTTTCCGGTGGTCGAGGTTATCACGTCCATTTGCGAGAGAAGCGACTTGTCACTCTAGGCAGTCACGAACGGCGAGAGGTTGTGAACTACTTGACCGGTACGGGTCTCGAGCCAGAATACCTCTTAAGACGAACAAATATTATTCCAGTGCCTGGCGACAACAGCTGTTGGGAGATCAGGATAAGAACGTGGATTGATAAGTATTTCAAGCGCTTGCGCGAGCTTGACGCAGAAATGGCAATCACAGAGCTTGCCGCTGTGAAAGCCATCGGAAAGCGGCGCGCAAAGGAGATTGTCGACGTAATGTCGCAAGATACAACGATCCAACCCCTCTTGCAATCGAGACTAATGCCGCTAACCGCGTGGAAGAGTCTAATCAGGGAAGCCATCTCGCAGATAAAGGTACGTATCGACGTGCCGGTAACAGCGGACACGAAGAGGTTGATCAGGTTACCCACGTCGCTTCACGGGGGGTCTGGGTTTCGCGTTACACCGCTGACGTTCGATGAATTCCGCAGTTTTAAGCCTCTGCACGACGCAGTCGTCTTTGCCGACCGATCTGTTTCAGTGAAAATTCTTAAGCCCGCAATAGCCGAAATCAAGGGTGAAACTATTAAGGTTCATCAAGGTACAACAGAGTTACCTGAACACACGGCCGTCTATCTTATGGCGCGAGGGCTTGCGGAATATGAATCTCGACGACTTAAAAGTGATCAGAAATGAAGAGCGCCGCTCACGACAATTGACCGAGTTGAAGAATGATTTCTACTCCGAGTTCAAAGAATACGTTGATTCGTTGAAAAACAGTGATGATCCTCAAAAAAAAGACGAACTTGAAAATGCTTTGCGAGTCGCAGACGCGATTTATGACAAACGTGCGGCGAAAATAATCAAGCTAGCGGCGCTCGCCGCAAAAGGACATAAAGAAGATGCATCGCTAGCTGACGCCGAGGCCCAGATTTACGACGCGGTTTATAGCGTATTTACTAATTATCGGGACTGCTTGCTTGCACAAAAGGAATCCATAGAAGCTGGTCATCCTCGATCACCCGCGGATCTCCAAGCGGACGAAAACCACAGAGTCGCTCGGCCACTCCTTGAAGAGGACTCTTTTCGAGCGAATCTTGACGATACAAGCGTTAAACAGCCTCGTGGGGGAAAGGGAAGTCATCGCTTGATCGACTTCAATGAAGACGCGCAAGAGAATACGGACGTAAACGAAGCTCACCACGACGAAAGGACTTTAATACGAGAACACGAGAATATGAGATACCTCCAAGTGCGAGTTTTGACAGACATTCCAACGTTTATAGGGCTCGACGGCGAAAACTACAAACTTGGTGAAGGCGAAACGGCTATCCTGCCGGAGGGCAACGCTCAAGCTTTGTCTGATCGCCACATAGCTATCATAGTCGGTGATAAACTTGAAGATGCCAAAGAAGGTCAAGTCGATATGTCCGGTGTGCAGGAAGCACACCATTCAAGAAGTTGAAAAAGTGCGTAAGGGGCGTGCATCGTCCTTGACGTGGATCACGCGCCAAAAAAAGCGGCGAAGCGGTATTGGTAATCTCGGCAAGTTTTCAAAGGTCCCGGGGGGGGATAAGCCCACCAAGCGAGTAAACCTCCGCTATCGCTGCACTGAGTGTAACAAAGCACACACGCGAAAAGGGTTTCGGGTATCGAAATTCGAGTTGGTGGAGGTGTAGAGCATGAGTAAATTCCTGCGCGTCCGATGTGCGGATTGTGAGAACATCCAAATCGTGTTTGGCAATGCCTCCTCAGTTGTGAACTGCATAGTCTGCGGGCGAACCCTCGCGGAGCCGCGTGGGGGAAGGGCGGAGATACGGACGCAAATACTTGAGGTGCTATGAGGAAAGCCTGGCCTGAGATCGGAGACTTGGTTGTTTGTACTGTGGTTAACGTAGTCGACTTTGGGGCCTTCGTCCAGCTCGATGAGTACGACAAGAAGGAGGGGCTCATTCACATCTCCGAAGTAGCCTCGGGGTGGGTGAAATACATCAGAGACCACGTAAGAGAAGGTCAAAAGATCGTTTGTAAAGTTCTGAACGTCGATCCTGGCCGAAGCCACATAGATCTTTCGTTCAAAGACGTGAATGAACATCAGCGCCGCGCTAAGATTCAAGAATGGAAGAGCGAACAAAAGGCGGAAAAGTGGCTCGAATTTGTGGCGGAGGCAACAGGGGCGAACAAAGAAGACCTTTACGATCAACTCGCTGACAAGTTTGGCGGTTTATACTACGTTTTTGAGGACGCTGCCACGCGGGGTCCAGAAGCTCTCACGGGACTTCAACCAGAGGTTGCCGCTCAGATTGCGCTTATTGCGAAAGAGAACGTAAAAATACCGTACGTCTACATAACAGGCTACGTGGATTTGGCCTGCCCCCAACCGAACGGGATAGACGTTATTAAGCGAGCTCTAAAAGCTGCCATGAAGTCTGAGAACGATGAAGTTCGCTTTGATGTAAGTTATATTGGTGCGCCTCGCTACCGGATAAGAACAGTTGCCTTGGATTATAAGACTGCAGAAAACGCGATGAAAAAAGCGGCGAACGCAGCGATAGCGGTCATCATCAAGGCTGGCGGCACTGGAAAGTTCCATAGGGAACTTCAATTATCTTAGTTGCTCACAGCGTAGCTGAACAGATTATGAAGCTTCGGAAATGCCACGAGTATACCTTTCAGGAAAAGTGCCCAACGTGTGGGCAACCAACTACGACGGCGCGTCCACCAAGATTTTCGCCAGAAGATCGATACGGGAGATACCGGAGAATTCTCAAGCGTGAGACAAGTGCGAGATCTAAGTAAGCCTTTTGATTTGAGTGGCATGGTTTCTCGGGAAGAAATGGGATTTAGATGAAGCGAATTGAAGTTAAGCAAATTAAGGACGTCGAATTAGAAAATCCTATTCTGGTTGAGGGATTACCTGGAATTGGACACGTCGGAAAACTAGTCGCCGAACACATGATAGACGAGCTTGGTGCGCAGAAAATCGCAGAGGTATACTCATCGCATTTTCCACCGCAGGTAATCGTGCTTGCTGATGGATTGGTGAGGATGGTCAGAAGCGAGTTTTACGCATTTAAGAGTGAGAAACAGGATCTGTTGATCCTTGTGGGGGACCATCAAAGCGCGACAAATGACGGTCACTACGAACTGACTGACGCGTATCTGGACATAGCGAAGAGAAACAAGGTACAAAGAATCTACACACTTGGCGGCTATGGTCTCGGGCAACTCGTCGAAAAACCTGCGGTCCTCGGGGCAGTGAACAACGCAGCGCTAGTCGAAGAAATGAAACAATATGGGGTGGTTTTTAAGGAAAATGAGCCCGGAGGGGGCATCGTAGGTGCTTCTGGATTGTTGTTAGGCCTCGGAGGCCTGGCAGGAATTGATGCAATCTGTTTGATGGGTGAGACGTCCGGTTACTTGGTCGATCCAAAAAGCGCTCAAGCGGTATTGCGAGTTTTATGCAAGGCCCTTAGCATAGACATTAGCATGCGAGCTTTGGAAGACCGTGCTAAAGACATGGAAAAAATCGTTGCACGGCTCAGGGAGATGGAACAAACGGGGATACACGAAGTGGCGAGCGAAGAGGATCTGCGCTACATACGCTAATAATTTCAGTTAAAAGATTGCTTCGATCTTGCTCTTAATAGAACCAACTCTTTGCTTTTTGACATACGTAGAAGGAGGTTAGCTGTGATTCAGGTCAATATTGAAAAATGTGGACATTGTGGCGCGTGTGTGTCAGTTTGTCCGACTAACTCGATAACGCTTATCGAGTCGTGTTTAGAAATTGCAGATACCTGTACGACTTGCGAGACGTGCGTAACAATCTGTCCAGTTGGAGCGCTAGTCGTTTCCTGAAGAAGGGGGCACGAGGTTGAAAGACGAATACGACGTCGTGGTAGTAGGCGCTGGTCCTGCGGGAGCTTATGCTGCCGCGACGGCTGCGAGCGAATGCGACGTTCTTTTAATCGAAAAGCGGCAGGAGATCGGCAATCCTGTACGCTGTGCTGAAGGCGTTTCAAAAGAAGGACTAGCGAGGTTTCTGCCACCTCAAAAGAGATGGATTGCAAATAATATAGCTAGTGCCCGCATATTTTCGCCTGATGGTACGGTCTTAGAGGTATCTGAAGAACTCGCTGGTCCCGAGGTGGGCTATGTGCTTGAACGTAAGATTTTTGATCGAGATCTTGCTAAGCGAGCAGCCCAGGCAGGGGCTGATGTAGCCGTTCGTACACGCGCTACTGGGGTCATTAGAGAAAATGGGTTCATATGCGGTGTCAAAGTCCGGCACCTTGGCGAATCGCTTGAAATGCGAGCGAAGGTGGTTATCGCGGCTGATGGCGTCGAGTCACAACTCGCCCGCTGGGCTGGTATCAATACTACCCTCAAACCCATCGATCTCGAAAGCTGCGCACAATACCTAATGACAAATGTCGATTTGCTCGATGACTGTTGCGATTTTTATCTTGGTTCAGAAGCCCCCGGAGGCTACGCCTGGGCGTTTCCGAAGGGACATCAAATAGGAAATATCGGGCTTGGAGCCCTCGCAAGCAAATTGCAGAGCAAGCACCCTATCGACTATCTGAACGCGTTTGCGGAAAGACACTTTCCTGACGGCCAACCAGTTGAATTGAATATAGGTGGGGTTCCGGTCAGCAATGCTGCCCGAAAAACCGTAGCAGATGGTCTGATGCTCGTCGGTGATGCAGCCCGTCACACCGACCCCATAACGGGCGGCGGCATAATCAACGCTTTGGAGGGGGGCAGGCTAGCTGGCGAGGTGGCAAAGCAGGCGGTTCGAGTGCAAGACCCCTCTTTAAAGGTATTGAAGCAATATGAAGCAGCGTGGCGCGCTTCTTTCGGAAAGAAACTTGAAAGAAACTATAAGATAAAAGATATATTTGTCAATCTTTCCGATGCCGAGCTGAACAAGCTTATTCGCTCGTTGGAAGGCTTGAGGCTAGAAGATATGAGTGTTGCTGGTATAATAAAACGTTTGATCTCCCGCAATCCGCGCCTGTTGGCGGGGGTGCGTCACTTGTTTTGAGCGGGATATGAAGATTGCTGGAGTGGATGAAGCCGGAAAAGGAGCTGTTCTGGGCTCTCTTTTCGTTGCAGCGGTCTCTATCGACTCTTCAGCGCTGAAGTATTTGGAGAGAATGGGGCTAAGAGACTCAAAAGCGTTAAGTCCAAAGCGCCGCGAATTTTTGTCGAAGCGAATCGAAAAAGTATGCGCTATCCAGTTGAAGGAGATTACGGCCCAACAAATAGACGAACTGAGAAAAGTCTTGACTATGAATGACATCCTTGTTAGGGGGCATGCTCAAAGCTTGCGCCATTTAAATCCCGATGCAGCCTTTGTCGACGCTGCCGACGTTGATGCTGCGCGATTCTCTGAGCGCGTTATGGAAGCGAGCGGCATACGCAGCGTAATCGCTGAACACCATGCGGACTCGAATCGTGTCATTGTATCGGCAGCGTCGATCATCGCGAAAGTTAGTCGTGATGCGAGCATCCAAGCGCTCGAATACTCACTCGGTGTGGAGATCGGCAGTGGTTATCCATCAGATACAAAGACGATTGCTTTTTTGAAAAAGTGGTTGGATGAGCGTGGCGAATTACCACCTCAAACCAGACATTCTTGGAAAACGGCTCAGGATTTGCTTGAGTTCGCTCAAAAAAGGGACCATAGCAGCTCGCAGTGAGAGGAAGGCTACCGCCGCACCCGTCCACACAGACGCGCTATCTTAGCTTCTCACGGACTTTCTCGAAAAAAGTCTTTTCACCGAGCACGAAAAGGGACTCCTCTTGATCCTTATAGAAATGGATCTCATCATCTTTATGAACGGTCTCACTGTATTGGCCATCAACCACGATCGCAGCGTCTTTTTCCCTTATTGTGACAGCAACTGTGCCCTCATCGTTGACCACCCACGGACGAATTGAAAGTTTATGCGGCGCAAGCGGGACGATGAGGAATGCGTTTACTCGCGGATCTACGATCGGACCGCCGGCGCTCATCGCGTATGCGGTCGAACCAGTCGGCGTCGCTACAATTACTCCGTCTGCACGCAAGACATCCACGACGTGATCATCTATCTCAATACTGTACTCAAGTATTTTTGCTGGTCGTGAGGTGATGATTACAGCTTCGTTAGTAGCGGACGGAAGGTGTCTGTCATTCACTGAGATCGCTAAACGTGAGTGTGCGGAAACGCGGAAACCTCCCAGTAGGTTCTCAACGACGCTGACAGCCCTTTCGGGACTAACATCTGCCAAGAAGCCGACTTTTCCGACGTTTATGCCAACTATTGGAATAGGGTGCCGAAGTTTTTGAAGAACGCGTAGAATCGTGCCGTCTCCCCCTACGGTCACTATCACGTCAACGTCGAAGGTTTCTAAGGGAATCCCTTTTTCTCCCAGCGCTTGAGCGGTTTCATCGTCATAGATCGTCTGAGCACGCCCGTTTAGGTGGCGACCCATTTCCGCAGCTAAGTCGGTTGCTTCTTCGCTGTCGCATCTGGAGACGATTCCTATCCGCATCTTTGCGTACTCGTCGGTTTCTTGAATAGCGTGCGCTGCCGGACGCTCGGGATTTAATCTAATGCGTATACATTTATATTTAATGCTCATCTATTACCCCGCATGAAGGAGCAAACGGAAATAAGAACGCTCAAAGTCGGCCGTTATATCATAATAGATGATGAACCTTCTACTATAGTCAGTTTAGCAACATCAAAGCCGGGCAAGCACGGATCAGCGAAAGCGCGCATAGACGCAATCGGAGTTTTCGACGGGCAGAAGAGATCAATTGTGCAACCCGTTAGCGCTAAGATCTACGTGCCTATTGTAGAAAGAAAAGGGGCGCAAGTCCTTTCTGTAATGGGAAACGTCGCGCAGCTCATGGATTTGAACGACTACTCAACGTTTGAGATTGAGATCCCTCCAGAACACGTAGACAAGCTGGAAGCGGGTAAGGACGTGACGTACTTAGAATCGATGGGAAAACGCAAATTAGACATCAAATCATAAGTCGAACCGGAACTGATTTTTGCCGCATGATATTTGCCGATTCGGGTTCCGATTACGCAAGCAGCAAGTATGTAATTCACGGCATCTTGTTTGACGGTACCTCTTCGTTTAGAACAGGCTCCCGATGGGCTCCTGAAGCTATACGGAAAGCTTCCCATAACTTCGAGCCGTATGACTTTGAATGCGATCGGGAACTTTCAGAGCAGCTAGTCCACGATATGGGCGATACCGAGTATGGTAACCTAGACGAGATGGTTACCGATCTCGAAGCAACAACTTCTCGCTTGGTGAAGGACGAGAAAGTGCCAATAACGTTGGGCGGTGAGCACTCAATCACCCTTCCTTGCATAAAGGCCTTAGCCAAAGAAACGGAGCTCGTGGCAGTTATTTTTGATGCGCATTTGGATTTCAAGGAGAATTATCTTGGTAATGAATTCGGCCACGCGTGCGTTGCGCGGAATATAGTCCGTCTTGGAGTACCGCTGATTCAAATCGGAATCCGCAGCGGGGCTCGCGATGAGTACGAGCGTGCGCTAGATACCAGCGTTATTTATACAATGGACCAGATTAGACGCGTGGGAATTAAAGAGATCTTGAGCGATATTGAACTTTCAGCCAAAAACAGAGCCATCTATCTTTCCATTGACGTGGACGCCATCGACCCTGCTTTTGCACCCGGTGTAGGAAATCCTGAGCCCTATGGGTTGACGCCATTGGAACTGCGAACGGCAATCCGAGCGTTGGCGCCTCGTGTGTCTGGTTTCGATATTGTCGAAATCACTCCTGATTACGACATGGGAATGTCGGCTCTTGTCGGGGCGAAACTAGTTCGGGATTTCTTATTCGTTCACTCAAGCTTTTTGTAACAAGCTATAATAAGGAGACTATTCGGTGAATCCGGTCAAACACGCTAAGGTCGAAAAAGGCATGACTGTAGCCGCCCTCATGCAGCAGTACGAAAACTGTGCTTTTGGAGCGGGACGCTTAGCCAAAGCAGTCAAAATTTACAAAGAAATGCAAGCTGAAGATGTTACGAGCTTTTTCGGCCTCGCTGGCGCTATGATCCCTGCTGGAATGCGACAGGTCGTTGTCGATATGATTAAGCGCCGTGATATTGATGTGCTGGTCACGACCGGAGCTAACTTGGTGCACGATTTGATCGAAGCGTTCGGCGGTGAGCATTGTCAAGGCCAATGTAGTGTGAACGACATCGAGCTCAAGAACTCCAAAATTGATAGGATATACGACGTCTATCTGGCTGATCAACATTTTACAACGTTTGAAACTAGGTTTGACGCGATCGTTACCGATATTCTTGATTCACAGCCACCAAAGCAGTTTACTATCTGTGAGTTCTTACAGGAGATCGGGTCGCGCATTTTGGACAAAAACTCCATTTTGCGAGCCGCTGTGGATAACGAAGTCCCTGTTTTTTGTCCTGCAGTTGCTGACTCTTCCATTGGCCTCCAGAGTTGGGTGTTCGGGTACAAACGTGATCTTCAAGTTGATACATTCAAGGACATTCGACAAATCACGGACATCTGCTACAAGGCGAGACGAACAGGAGCGCTTTTTATTGGTGGCGGCGTTCCAAAGAATTTCATCATGCAATCTATGCTTCTCATTCCCAAAGGGCTTGACTTTGCCATTCAACTCACAATGGACACGCCCGAGACAGGGGGCCTTTCCGGCGCTACTTTGGACGAAGCGAAATCGTGGGGGAAAATAGGTGAACACGCTGAGACGGTAACCGTGTATTCAGACGCGACTATCACGCTGCCAATCTTAGTTGCTTCCACGTTGCAAGACGCTAGTTTGTAACCCCATAAGTGCTAAAAGCGCCGACCTGAAACGCGATCTATATCAAAGCTCGCTGTTTTTGCGATCGCCATCACAGCAAAGGTTCCAGCCTGAACCGGATCAGTGACTACAAGGTCGGCCACTTCTGGTACGGAGCCTGCCATGTTAAGAGCAATGACCTTAAAGCCCTCATTTTGCAGCTTTGTGACTTCTTGAGCAATTTTTCCCCCCATGAGCGAACCGGCCAATACTAAAATACTTGCTCGATGCGTTCTGGATACCGCATTTACCGCTTTCGCGATGTTATTTTCGTCTACTATAGGCAAAGTGTCGATGCTAATCCGCTCTCCCCGAATATTATGTCTATCAGCTTCCGTAATTGCTCCGAGCGCTACTTGCGCAACCTGAGCGCCCCCGCCGATTATTATGATCCTGGAGCCCCAAATCTTTTCGAATGGTTGGTGAAAAGACACGCTCTCAACGTAAGCGATAGCTTTTAGCTTTTTAGCTAATTCACGTGCACTGGGCAAGTTCTCGATTTCCATGTAAATTGTAGCCAAGCCTTTGTGCTTCCCTTTCGCGAGAATAAACTGCTGCGTATACTGTATATTTCCCTCAAAATGCGCAACTGCAGCTGCAACATCCCTTAAAACGCCAGGTTTATCTTGGCATACCACATTTATCGCTGTTGACATATCTATCACTCTTTGGCTCTGATCAGCGGCTCGCGGCCCGATGTGGCCCATTTATGATTCCTTCTTCCGTAATTATTGCCGTGACCAGTTTTATCGGAGTCGCATCAAAGGCGGGGTTTTCAACGTGTACCGAGCGAGGGGCGATCTGTTTTCCGCGACAAAACCTAAGCTCATTCGCGTCGCGCTCTTCAATCTTGACAACTGTGTTTTCATAATCAAAGGTTGACAAAGGCGCGGCCACATAAAACGGTACGCCGTGAGTTTTTGCGCAAATCGCTAGCATGTACGTTCCCACTTTGTTGTAGACTGTAGTTTGTGTAATCCTATCCGCTCCGACTATGACGCTGTCGATTTTTCCTTGCTTCATTATCGAAGCAGCCATGTTGTCAGCGATCAAAGTAGTAGGGATATGGTCTTCTAGCAATTCAAACGCTGTGATGCGGCTTCCTTGGTTGAGCGGCCGAGTCTCGCACGCATATACCGCGATCCGCTTACCCTCTTGTATTGCAGAGCGTACGATTCCCAAGGCAGTTCCCCAACCGACCGTTGCGAGTCTTCCGGCGTTGCAGTACGTCATTACGACGTCGCCATCTTTCAGCAAAGATGCGCCAATGGCACCTAGGGCCTTATTTACTATCACGTCGTCTTCTGCCACGCGGAACGCTTCATTAAGCGCGACTTCTCTGACTTCTTCAACCGTGATGCAGGGCTCTATGGCTTTTAGAACTCGATCAACCCCGTAAAACAGATTGATGGCTGTTGGTCGTGTTTCTAGAATCGACCTTGCTGCGAGACGTAAGTGCGCTTTTAGTTTGACTGCGCTGTGGCCTTTCTTCTTGTGGGCAGCAAGAGCAACGCCGTATGCGCCGGCCGCTCCGAGGGCCGGCGCTCCGCGCACTTTCAGCGTCTTTATCGCATTGATGAGTTGACTTATCGTCGTTATTCTGACGAGCTCGTAAGTGACAGGGAGCTTAGTCTGATCGACTAGTACAATGTCGCCAGAGTCCCAGAAAATCGTCAGTTTTTCATCAAACTGCTGGTCCATATACTTAACTAGAAATTGAAGTTTACAAGCTTAACGGTAGTCCGGCATTCAAGAGCGCTGGTTTTTGGGGCGCTCGAGCGACTGGCGTCCTTCGCATTCGACTACCACTGATGGAGTCTCCAAACTCAATCCTTTCTCCGATAACCGGTTCATCGTTGAAAGCGCATTTACTTTTTTACATTTCCTTTTTTGTACAATTTATTGTCCTATAGTAACCATTAAATAATAAGTACCATAATTGTCCCAAGAAATCGCAAATGCTTGCAGATGATCTCATTCGGGCAACGTTTTCATCAGATGAGGAGCTAAAGAGCACACTTTTGCACGCAATCAAAGAGCTTGGATTTACGGTCACTAAGTTTGCTGAGATATCAGGGGTCTCCTCAAGCACGCTTTATAAAATCATTTCCGGAGAACGTGAACCAAACCTTAAGACACTCAGAGAGATCCTCAGAGCGGTCAGAAGGCTGGAAGGAGCCTCAAAGAATGGAGACCTCATTGCCGTCGTGGCGGCAAGACCTGTATTGGATAAGATAACAGAAAGGTCGATGTTAATAGAAGGAAACGAGATTATCATACGAGAATACCCTGCAACCTCAATTGAAGAAGCTTTGATTGCAGCTATCCACGCTGAACGAGACGGCGCGCTCGCGCTGGTTTGTGCTCCGATCGTTAGCCCAACAGTGGAGAAGATCTTACGCATCCCGGTCGCATCGATTATGCCGCAAAATAGCCTAGTTGAAGCGATTAAGCTTGCCGCACGGAAAATCAGTTGACGAAGGTGTGTGAAGAATGGTTTTGGGAGCGCGTTGCTGGGAGCAAACATAAACAAGTTCTCGTTGGTCAGTGCAGAAACGGTCCCTTTCGCGCTCAATTCTAAGGTCTCGTCGCTAAAAAATCGGTAGCAGCAAAAGAAAGCTCATTTGTGCTTTTCGGTCGGTTTTCTGTCATGACTGTGAAGAACCAGCAACGCATAGGCTTGCAGTGTGTCTGATCTTACTTAAATCAGGTATGCTGCGATATCGCTGTCGATGATGGTTTCGCAGTAATTGCACCGTAACATAAACGAATTAAGGACGCTGAACTTTGAATAAACCGGTTCTGTGCTGTTGGAAATACAGTTTAAGTTGGGGCACCGAACGACGTGGGTGATTACGTTCGGCAAAACAACTGAGTTTTTTTGCACAACTTCATAATCCCGTATGATGTTGATCGTCGCTTGAGGAGCTATCAAGGCAATCTTGTCAACTTCTGCTGGAATCAGCTCCCGGTCTTCTATCTTGACGATATCTTTTCGTCCGAATGGCAACCTCTTGCTTGGGACGTTCATAGCAACGCTAACGATTGCTTTCGTAGTGCCGGTTATATCGAGTATTTTGAGCACGTTCAAAGCATTTCCGGCCGTGATGTGGTCTATGACAGAGCCATTTCTGATCGATCGGACTCGTAGTTCTTCCTTGACTTTTTTCGGTATCATATCGAACCATTCATGAGAATCGCAAGCAATGCCATTCTAACGGGTATCCCGTAGAACGCTTGTTTGAAGTACCTCGCATGCTTGGTTTGATCTACTTCCGGCGCTATTTCGTCAACGCGCGGCAGTGGGTGCATGATAATTAGATTTTCGCGCACCCGCTCTAAGACGCGTAATGTTAACCGGTAACTTTTTGCAACTCGTAAATACTCGGTTGGATCAGGAAATCGTTCTTTTTGTATTCGCGTGACATAGAGAACGTCTACATCGCGAATGACTTCGTCCACGTCCTCGACTAACCTGACTGAATTCAAGGTATCTACTATATGCTTGGGCATTTGAAGTCCTTCTGGGGCGACCAGTGCGATGTTCGCATTGAACATGTTAAGGGCATAGGCCAATGAATGAGCGGTTCTTCCGTATTTGAGGTCTCCCAGTAAAGCTATGTCGAGATTATCTAGGTGACTCTCTTTTTTTATCGTATAAAGATCTAGGAGAGTTTGCGTGGGATGATGCCCTGCTCCATCCCCCCCATTTATGATGGGAATCCTCGATATTTCACTAGCCATGCGCGCTGCGCCCTCTTTTGGGTGCCTGAGGACTATCGCATCCGCATATCCTTCAACAACTTTTATCGTGTCGGCGAGAGTCTCCCCTTTCAATACTGAGCTTTCTTCTGAAGTCAAGCTTAGAGTCGAGCCGCCCAGCCGCTTCATCGCTGAGTCGAACGAGAGCTGCGTCCTTGTACTGGGTTCAAAAAAAAGTAGTGCCAATATCCGGTTTTCGAGCACCCGCACGCCAGCTTTTGCGTACGGCATCATTCTCTCGGCATAGTCTAAAATAAACTCAACATCGTCGCGCGTCAAATCCCGCATTGAAACGACGTGCTTTTTCTTGAACATCTCATGTATATTGATACAAGAAGCTTTTATAGTTTGTTGAGTATTGTTGCTATTCCTAACGATCACGTGTGCAGGCTTCGAATTCGGCACAAATATGCATTACAGCTGCTTAATGACCGCCTCTACTTCTTGTCTATACGCGTCCTGATCGTAGCCCGAAATGCAGGCTAAGGTCATTGCCCCGCCGGCCCCGACACCTTCTTTCACTTCCCCTTGTTCATATTTCTGGAGTGCACTAATCGAGCTTTTTGAGAAATCTGGATAAGCGCTAAATGCGTCTATTTCTAACGCTTCAACCAGCTCAATGAACCGCGCTGAAGCGTCGTCAAAAACATATTTGGTCGTCGCTAAAACAACATCATCGCTCAAGTTGAGCTCCTTTAAGATGGCAGCGACTGCGCCCATTTGGGTCCCGCCGGCTAGCAAAACCTCCTTTCCTGAGTTGAGGAAGCCTTCGGTCAGCCCAACCACACACGGCATCATCGGATCACCGAATAGCTTAACTGCCCGCATTGGATCGTCCCGTAAGCTTCCTGGACTAATCGACGCCCCATACATTGCCTCTCTCACGACTTTTTCCTTTAAGGCCGTAGGATTCGCGGCAAAGCTGCTGCTAACATTTGCGTTGTAGCCGAGTGCTCGCAGCACGCATAATGCCGTGGTGGTCCCTCCTGGTATCGTCTCTCCTATCACTGCCAGATCGCAGTCGCAACATCCTGCTAGCCTGCGAGAAGCGTCGCGGATTTCGGGGGCGTCAGGAACTCCAGGTCGAACACGGATGTCATAGCCGTGTTTTGCGCGAAGGTCGTAGTAGGGCACCCCCGGGACAATCTGCAAGCCTGAATTTATTAGGAAATGTGCGCATTGTGATAGATTAAGGCCTGCACGAGTCAGAACGGCCGGGGTAGCTGCCCCAGACGGAGCATCAGACATCACCCCTATTGTCTTCAGCTTTCCGTTGGAGACGATTTCTGCATCCGCAGCAGGCGTATATTGAATGTACTGCTCGAAGCTTCCTGCCCCTGATATGCCAGTAACAGTCGCGATCTCCGAGTTGGACAGAACCAGCAAAAAAAGAGGGTGCTCTATACTGCCGAATCTCTTTCTTACATTTGAAGATTTTCCTGAATAGTTGCGGCAGTTCGTTACCCACATGATTAGTGAAGTACTTCGCGCATTCTCGTCCTCTCACCGGTTGTGTCCTTTTGTCGGAGTCGAGGGAGAGTATGGGCCCCAAATGGCATCACTGCAATTCGGGCGTTTGGCCCGTACTTGCGCATAGCTGCTTGCAGGGCACTGTCTAAATCTCGGGAACAGAGTAAGAATGCTCGCTCGACGATTTCCTTTTGAAGCTCGGAGACGAGGTAGACGTCCGCTCTTTGAGTAAGCTTCGCCAAAATTCCGGCTTTGTGTCCACCAATTTCGAAGGCATAGTCGAGCCTGTCAACAAGCTCCTGCTTGTCGTGCGCTTCATTAATCCATCGTTCGAATACTTTTTCGCCTAGTCCTTCTGGACATTCAGCCGCTAGCAAGATGGCGCCTCCGACTTTGAGCGCGTATTTCGCGTTATCGAGCGCTTTTTGTGCTTGAAAAAGGTTTATGTCCTTCGGTGTGCCGCCGGCGGATACCAGCACAACGTCCGCGAGCTCTTGTATCGGTATTATGTACATGGAATCGACGACTTTCGCTCCTTCGCGGTGTGCCTGAATCGGATCACCTGCAACGGCTTTGACGATCTGTTTTTTTGCGTTAAGCACAACATTTACGATAAAGTCACATCCAATTAGTCGGCCCGCGTCCTCAAGATCCTCCCTTACGGGGCTGTCCAGCCTTCCCGCCTCAGCGTTTGGTTGCAGCATCAGTTTGTGATTCGATTCAATCGTCTCGCGCGCGCAAACGCCTGGGAGCAAGGATTTATATCCACCGCTGTATCCAGCAAAATAATGGAGCTCAACTGCGCCGAGGCAAACCCTCACATCGGAGTCGAGCACTACTTTGTTAGCGTAAACGCGTGTCCCTCGTGACGTTGTACTGACAAAAACACAGTTATTGCCGTCGTGGTTGATGCAACGGTAGTGATCAAAAACATCATCGCCTACGAGGCCTTTCATTTCCAGCTCGGAGAGAGGTCGATGAATTCCGAGAGCAAACACGATCGTGATCCGGCTGTCAGGAATCTCTGCTCTTTTTAATTCGTTTAAGACGTGCGGCAGCAACTTTTTGACTGGAGTGGGTCTAGTTACGTCGCTGACAATAATCACTACGCTCAACTTCTTTTTCGATATTTTCCGTTGCGCTACGATTTCGCGGAGCGTGAGCGTTCCTATTGGAGCATTCATGGCACGAATGATCTCGCTCTCCTCATCCAATACTTCGATTTCGTGTGGTTCGATAACCTGAATTAGGTTTTTCTCGTCGAGAGTGACTGAGGTCTCACCTTGCCCATATTTGAGAGTGACGTGCGATTTCCCCATCAGGGACTGTTACGTCTTTTTTAGTATATCAATATGCAATAGGCCGTAGAGCGCGGATCGGCGAACGAGACGGAACTAGTTTCATATAGAATTATTGCCATAACAAGAACTGGGAACGTTATATGAGTGATAATCGAGTGGAGGAGCGTTAAGTTGTACAGGTCATATGCTGAAATGGAGAAGATCAAGCTCCCGGGCGATGTAGACGTTAAGATAAGCGACAGCACCTTAAGAGACGGGTCACAAATGCCCGGAATCGTGCTTAAGAAAACACAGAAGTTTAGGATATTCGAGTTTTTGCACGAAATGGGAATAGAGAAGTTGGAGTGTTTCCTCTTCAACGAGCGAGATCGCACGTTGGCCCGCGAAATGATCGATTGCAACTACGATCATCCTGAGATTACCGGGTGGGCGCGTGCAAACGTGGCAGATATCGATATGAACCTCAGCATGGACGGCATAAACGAGGTAGGCATTCTGATGTCTATATCAGATACGCACATTTTTGACAAACTTGGATTGACAGATCGAGAACAGGCGCGCGACAAGTACACCGAAGCCCTCCAATATGCCGTGGATCACGGGTTGAAGGTCCGATGCCATCTCGAAGATATTACGCGCGCAGATATCCCAAACTTCGTTATCCCATTCGTGAAGGAATTACTCAGCATCGCCCCTGACGCGATTTTTAGAATCTGTGACACTTTGAACTACGGCATGCCGTTCGAAGAGACCCCGTTGCCGTTTAGCATACCTAAAATCGTGCGCTCCTTTAAAGAGATCGGAGCGGAGAATCTCGAAATGCACGTTCACGATGACTTCGGACTCGGCGTGGCCAACACTTTGGCAGGATACTGGTACGGAGCGAATTGGTCGAGCTTGACCTTTATGGGTATCGGAGAGCGGGCAGGAAATACCGAGCTTGAAAAGATTCTAACCTTCCTTTTTTGCCGCGTTAAAGGGTTCGAAAAGTATAATCCCGCGCCGGTTACGGAGCTTACACGCTACCTAGAACACGAGCTTGCTTTTAGACTCCCAAGAAACAAGGCCATTGTTGGTGAAAATATTTTCGCCCACGAGAGCGGCATACACACCGACGGCGTCTTGAAGAACCCTTTTACGTACGAGCCGTTTCCTCCTGAGGTCGTGGGGGGACAGCGAATACTGCTCATAGGGGACTCTTCAGGGAGGGAAGTGGTCCGCTACAAGATGGAACAAGTTTTGAACGAGCTTCTTGGTGTGGAAGTAAACTTGCGGAAAAACGACCGCCGGATCAAGATGATCTGCAACGATATTCACAAGCTCTACGACGAAGAGGCTCGTACTTCGAGCGTTTCAGATGATGAGTTGAAGGAGTACGCCATCAAGTACTTCCTCACGAGCGAAGAAGTGTTCCCGCCCTGGATTGCTCACACGCGTTACGAATAGCTAGCTCGCGGAGGCAGGAATTACGAAGGAGTGTCGCTACCGCAGGCGCGAAAACATCTCGCTGGGCTCTGGAAACCTCGGGTACCACTCCTGCTCCCTTGCCGGTGAGGGTATTATGGTTCACGAGGCACAGTGCGATGAGTGCGGAGTTGAGGAGCTTCAGAGGAGTTTTGACTGTCGTCATCTACGACCGAAAAAGCGGTTCCTAAGTGGAGGACATTCGCAGGAGTGTGTCAGCTGTGCTGCGAAGGGTATCGTATTAGATCAAAAGCGCAGCGCTTGCACGACCTGTTTGGAAAAAGAATAGACTTCGAGCCCTGTCTGGTCTTACCGGCTTTGCAGGTAGCTTTCGACCTTGTTGATAATGCAGTCAACGACTTGACTTGTTCGAAGACTGCCTCCGAGGTCGTACGTCGTCTTGCCTTCGGCAATTACCGCGTGTAGGGCGTCAAAGATCATGGCAGATTCGCGCGAGCTACCTAGGTAATCAAGCATCCACGCTCCGGCGAGCACAGTGGCAGTGGGATTTACTTTGTCAAGGTTCTGGTACTTTAGAGCTGATCCGTGAGCAGGTTCAAACATTGCGTAACTGTCGCCAAAATTAGCCGAATAGATCATGCCGATGCTTCCTACCAACGCCGCGCATTCTTCGCTTATTATATCCATAAAAAGATTGGTTGAGAGTAATATCGATTCGTTGAAAATCTGTGGATTTTTCACGAGTTGTTGTGCTATGTTGTCAACGTGATACTCCCACAGTTCAATGCTCGGGTCGTCGTTCTTTGCCTCTCGAACAGCTTGGAGAAAAGCGCCGTCAGTCTGTTTTAGTATATTGCTTTTGTGGATAGCAACAACAGTTTTCCATTTTCGCTTTTCTGCTTCTCGAAAAGCGAAGTTGGCTATTTTTCGGCTCGCCGATTTCGTGATTTTCCGCAGGGCGATAAACATGTCAGCGGAGAGTTGTATTTCGCTCCCTGAGTACATGCCTTCAGTGGCTTCACGTACACACACAAAGTCAACATCCCCGAAAGGGCGGGGGGTGTTGACAAACGTCCGTATTGGACGGACGTTTGCGTACAAATCCATCTCTTGTCTTATAGTGACCGCTACACTGCGGGGGGAACCAGGGCCTCCTGGCGTTGTGGTTGGCCCTTTGAAACAGGCTTGGGTTGAGTTAATCACGTCTCGGGTTTCATCGGGAACCAATGAGTTCCCTGCGTGAGATTCGTACCAGTCGCTTCCGGCTTGACATGGGATCATATTTACAGACGCTCCTGTAGCAGTCACGACTCGCATCATTGCCTTGACTAACTCAGGTCCAACCCCATCTCCCAGTATTACGGCTACTTCTTGCATTACCCTCACCTAACAGAGTTGTCGTTTAAAAGGTCGCCAAATTGATCAGTCCGTATATCCACCGCAGGCGTCTAAGTACGGCATTAGCCCGCCTCTTTCTAGCAATTCTTGCATAAACTGTGGGATCGGCTTGAAACGATATTCTTTGTTTCGATGCTCGCTTCGAATCATCCCAGCGTCAAAATCCACTTCTAGCCATTCTCCTTGGGTCACATCTTTTGAGATGTCCTCGCACTCGACTAGTGGAAGACCGATATTGAAGCCATTGCGATAGAATATCCGCGCGAAGGACTCAGCGATGATGCACGAGATGCCGCAAGCCTTGAGAACCTGTGGCGCCTGTTCTCTTGACGATCCGCACCCAAAGTTCGCCCCGGCAATCAGAATCGGATTTTTTAAGTCATGGCAATCCTCATAAAAGTGCGAATCGACTGATTCAAAGGTATGTTTGGCAAGCTTGTTTAAATCGAGCTCATCATACTTGTACTTCCCTGATATAATCTCGTCCGTATTGGTATCGCCAGGGAAAACTCTGACAACCTTCCCTTTAATATTCATAGTTCCACCTTTTTGTAATTGTGCTCTACTCTTTGGGATTTCGCGGATCTGTGATTCTACCTTCTATGGCGCTCGCTGCGGCGGTAGATGGACTCGACAGGTAAATAAATGACGAGTCGTTGCCCATCCTGCCTTTAAAGTTTCTATTTTGAGTAGATAAAGCGACCTCATTGTCTCCTAAAGCGACTGTCCTCCCAATGCAAAAACCACACCCAGGCGGACCAACAGCGGCGCCTGCCTTTAGGAACGTCTCCAAGATTCCTTCTTTCAACGCTTCTAGAAGGACTCCACGACTTGCTGGAAACACCACTAGTCGCACTTTGCTTCGATGGCCGTTCAGGATTCGTGCTGCCACTCTGAGGTCTTCAATCCGCCCGTTCGTGCAAGAGCCGATGCATACTTGATCTAGCTCCTCGCCTTCAAGCTCTGTAACTGGGACGACGCTATCGACCTTGTGCGGCTTAGCAATCATAGGAACGACAGTTTCAGCGCGTATGCGAACCTTTTTGGTATATACAGCGCCCTCATCAGGGTACAACGCTTTGAACTCATTACTTCGGCCGTAGCGCGTCAGATACGCTTTCACTTTCTCATCTGCTGCGCACACACCGACTTTAGCACCGGCTTCGATGGACATGTTAGAGAGCGTAGCGCGTGATTCGACGCTCATCGCCTCTACCCCTTCGCCGCAGAATTCAAGCGCTTTGTATGTGGCCCCGTCTGCCGTAATTTGTGAAAGTAGCTCTAAGAAAACGTCTTTTGAGTGAACATATTCAGGCATTTTTCCAGAGACCTCCACACTAACAGTCTCTGGGACTTTTAGCCATGTTTTTCCGTACGCCATAATAGCGGCCACGTCAGTCGAACCCATACCAGTCGCAAAAGCGCCGAGGGCACCGTGGGTGCACGTGTGGCTGTCACCGCCAACTATTACTTTGTAGGGCGAGGCGTGCCTCTCGAGGACAATTTGATGGCAAATTCCATCTCCATTTTCATAGAAATCCATGCCATGGTGGCGGGCAAACTGCCGCATAAGCGCTTGTACGTTTGACACTTTTTCAGAAGGTGAGGGCGAAGCATGATCACAAAAGGCCACCACCTTCTTGGGATCTTTTACTTTTTGGCCGCCTAGTTGCTGAATCGCGAGCGGTAGCGTACCGTCGTGGGCGAAAACTAAATCGACAGGCACGGCTACTATGTCCCCACTTTCAGCATCCACGCCACTCCGCTTTGATAGTATCTTCTCAGAAATTGTTTTCAACTACTCCCCCTTAGACAACAACACCATCTATCACCAAAATACGATCATTAAGTCGTGTAGAATCATTGCGCAGCGAGTTGCGCTCTCAATTACAATACGCGCAGTTGGCTATTATCTTTTCCGGTGAGCATCTCTAACGACCGCCTTCTTTCACGTGCACCGGCCGCTTGGCTCGTTTGGATCGAAGCACAAGCAACGGAATAACGGCTGCAAAGACGAGCAACACCGCCACCACAACGCTATAGTACTTAGAGGTAATGCTGTGCCAGTTGGTGCCTAGGTAGAACCCCGCGAAAGCCAGTGCGGCGTTCCACGGCAATGAGCCCAAAAAATTATAGCCAGCAAACTTCTTTAGATCCATTCTGCAGATTCCCGCTGGCATGGACGAGCAAGCCCGTACGCCCGGCACCATTCTGCTCACAAAAACGGAGACCTCCCCATATTTATCAAACCATTCATTTGCGAGGTACACTTCACGTTCAGTTATCCCGACATACTTGCTGTAGCGTTCAAACAAATAATTACCGCCGAAAAAAGCAATAAATACGTAACGAGCGAACCAGCGAGGCACGCGAAAGTGCCGGCGATGAACACTCCCCAAAAGTTAAAGCGCCTACAGCGAAACGTGCAAGAAATGCCTCGGGACTTACAGAATGTGGCCTTACACATTCAAATTATCATAAGTGGTGCGACCGCTTTAGGACGTAGAGTGCAATAGGTATACCGAGAACTGCCCCAAGACTTTGCGATATTGTCGTCGCATACGCAGCGCCAAGGGCGCCCATTGCTGGTATCAGGATCGAGTTCAAACCAACGTTTGTCGCTGTCAAATAGGTGGCATTTAGCACGTGCACCTTTTGATTGTTTGTTGCGTCAAGCAGTAGAGAAGTGGGGATGGTCAGTAGATTGATGGCAAATCCAATAACAAGGATGTTGATGAACACGATAGAATCAGCGAATTTGGGACCGAAGGCGAAAATCATAACTTGGCCTCCGAACGCATACGTTACTCCAACAAATACGAGTCCGGCTACGGCGAAATAGCCGAGGTACTTCGACAACTCTTTTTTGGAAATCCTCCTCTCGAGCACGGCTCTTGAAATTATGGGAAAAAATGCCCCCGTAAGTGCCAGGACGGCCATGTCGCCTATCCCTACGTAGTTGACAGCAGGTGTGTACAGTCCGACCTGCGTCATATTCGACAAAAGTGAAATCATGATAGTATCTACTCGTTGCCATATGAACCCAAGCATTCCTGCGAATCCGAACCACACAGCCGGCGTCAGTATTGCACGGTCGAATATCGGTTTAAAGTTCAGCTTGTAGTAGTGAATTTGCCGGCTATATATGAAATTCAGCATCAGGCTGACAAAAGCGGCGATAATGATCGCAAGTATGACGCCGGGGACGTCAAGTCCTGCAATCAGAAAGACGAACGCCAAAGTGGCGAAAGTAATTCGCTCGGCAATCTGAATGATCGAGATATACTTCATGTCTTGGTAAATATTGAACACCGCACTGAACATACTCCCGATGCCGCCCATTACGAGCGTGACCGACATTAAGACGATCAGCGCTTTGACCTCGAGTGAATACGGCGTGAAAAGAGCGAATACGATTACGGCAAACATCGTCGCAACGGACATGAGAAACTTAAGGCCCATCGAGCTAAAAATGAGCTTATGTGTATCTTCGGGCTTTTTAGCCCCTTCACGAATTATGACCGTGTTGATTCCAAAATCAGTAAAAATACCAAATAATGTGACGAATGAGATCACAGTGATATAGGAGCCGAAGTCTGAGATAGGTAGTAAGCGCGCGATATAGATAGTGATAAAAAACGAAATTACAGCCGAGATCGCATTTCCACCAAACAAAAGAACCGTGTTTTTAATACCGCGCGCAAGTGATCCACGTTTTAGCTTGGCTCTCTCTTCGCCATTGGTTAGTGTCATCTGAGCGGTGCTCACGTCCTTTGGCTATTTGAAGAAAAGTATACGAAAATAGATAGGCGCGGCTGGCGTAAATTAGCTGACGTCTGCAATGCTTTCATAAATCCCCTCAAGTCGGTCGACTACGGCGCTCCACGTGAACCCTTTGATGACTTTAGCCCTACCTCGGATACTCTTCTCGCGTTCTAGGTCTTCATTGTCGAGAATATCAATGATATTTCCAGCAAGAGCTCGGATATCTCCGTACTTAAATATTCTGCCGACGTCGCCGACCACGTCAGGAATTCCTCCGACGTCTGAAGCAACGATCGGGGTTCCGCAAGCCATCGCTTCAAGAAGGACAATGCCAAAAGCCTCCCACTCACTCGGCAGTACGAAAACGCTGGCAGCAGCATATCCTGACTTAAAGAGCTCAAAGCTCTCTATATGGCCTGTGAATACGAAATAGTCATCTAAATTATTCGCCCATATCTTCTTCTTGAGCCTTTTCAGCACCCCCCAATCTTCTCCAACGATGACGAACTTCGTTTTCGGGTGCTTTGCGACGACCTCGTAGGAAGCGTCAATGAGGTGCTCCAGTCCCTTGTTGTCTGCAAGTCTCCCAGTATAAAGGACGATCTTTTCATCGTTGCCTATCCTATATCTGCTTCGGAACGGCCGGCCGTCAGGAATTGGGGTCCAGTCCTCTATGTCTAGACCATTTGGAACGGTCACGCACTTCGTCAGAGGTGCGAATTTTTCAATGAACGGCCTCTCGCTATCCGTTACAACGAGAATCGCATCGACCATTCTGTAAATTCGGCGCGAAAAAAAGAGGTCATCGACGCCCATCAGGAATCGTGAGACCGCTGATTCCCGGTTTGAGGGTGGATGAAAGTGAGGTGTGACAACGAGTGGCATCTGGTATCGCCCGCGTCGGCGCCCGCGCTTTAGTTTTGCCGCTGCGCAGGCGAAGATCTGGTAGTACCTGTGCGAATGGGCGTGGACAACGTCGGCGTCGGTCTCGAAAATCCTCTTGATCAAGCCTGGGATTGTCGGGTACGGTGCATAAGGGAATGGGTATCGTTTCACAGGCAGCCGAAGCACTCTCACGCCGTTGACGTAACTGTCTGGGGCATAGTCTTGAAAGCATTGCCACGGCACCTGTGTTTTGAGGTTTGTCGTATAGACGGTGACGTCGTGACCACGTTGCACTAACCGCTCGGAGATTTTTTGTATGTGCGTCTCCACGCCGCCAGGAGCGAGATATCTAATGCAAACTTGGGCTATTTTCAATGTCATCACCCATTCTTCGCGACTGGAACTTGAATTAAGCGATTTTTGCAGCAGACAGTAACACGCTGCAAGCTGTATTTATTTGTAATAGGACGAACAGATGATTGCTCATCTGTTAGTTTGTGGTAATAATCCAGGCTAAGCGGGGCAAATGCACTCGCATAACGACCGAAACAAGCATCAATTTCTGCAAGATGCACGAATACCAGCAACTGACCGTAGCCCACTAAAACCTAAACTCAGAAGCGTTATAGCTGGAGATTGTAACGGCATTATTGGCTTATGAAAGTAACTGTTATCGCCCCTTTTCCCGAACACAAAGACGGGATACCGAGAGTTACCGAGGAACTGCTCAAAAGAATCGCCGACGCAAATCAAGTAGACTCTGTTTCGGTAGTAGTTCGCCGAGGCATGGATTTTATCAGCCCTTCTCTTCTCGCGAGTCAAAAAATCTCGCTTTTTACGATTGCGAGGTTCCTGACGCCTCAGACTTTGGTTAAACTCATCAGGCTGTATAAGTCAAGCGATGTGGTCCTATTCCTAGCTCCGCCTTGGGATGTGCTCGACCCGTTAGAGGCCCTGTATTTTTTCCTTCTTCTTATCAAATACGGCTTTTTGCCCCGATCGCGATGGGTTCAAGTGGTGCACGATTTCATCCCTTACATTTTTGCGGATGACGGAACGCAAGGCAGGCGGACGATAAAACTCCTAAACACGTTTCAGAAGCATTTCAGTGACGTCCCTGAACGATATATAGCAGTCTCGCAATCGACGAAGAAGGACGCGATACGTTTTTGGGGTTTGCGGGCAGACAGGGTTGTAGTTATTCACCACGGCCCGTTCGTCACTCCCAAGGCCCCTAGAGTCGAGTTCGGAAGCAAGAAGATCTTGATCGTGTCTGATATTTCTCCACGGAAAAACCATCTCCGGCTGATACAAGCGTTTTCACGCGTCCAAGAACGATCTCAAAGTCCTTTGGAGCTTGTCGTGGTCGGTTATATGAGAACGGCTATTCCTGAACTCGAGGATATGCTCAAAGACGTTGCTAGGCGACGCGAAAATGTCAACATTACATTTGCAGGCTATGTGCCTGACTCCGAGGTATTATCTCTCTACGCCCAAGCTGACGTTTTCGTTTATCCCTCGCTCTACGAGGGGTTTGGACTCCCCGTACTCGAAGCGATGGCGTCAGGGTGCCCCGTGATTACCTCGAACGTCTCCTCATTACCCGAAGTGGTCGGAGAAGCAGCCCTTCTCGTTGATCCATATGACGTTGAAGCGCTCGCACAGGCAATGCTCACCGTGCTCGAGGATGACGAATTAAAAAAAGAGATGAGTAAGAAAGGCATTGCACAAGCACAGAAGTTTTCGTGGGAGAAGGCCGGCGATGAATTGCTTGCGGTCTGTCGTGAGGTGGCGGATAAAGCTAGCACAGCCACAACTTGAAAGCAAGATATTCTGCGCTTCACTACGGTGCGGGTGCCAACAAACGAGTGAAGAAACGAGCTGCAGTAGGTGCAGAGAGGCTGGGCGTTTGTTGGCTAAATTTCGACGCCACAAGCTTCAAAGGCACGAGTCAGTATAGACACAATGCGCTGGCCTGAGTCGCCATCGCCGTACGGATTGCTCCAATTGCGTGGCGTGTTTAGCATCGCTTTTGCTCCAGTTACGATCCGATCAGGGTCGGTTCCGACTACTAAGTTGGAACGAACGGCTATAGTCTCTGGCCTTTCCGTGTTGTCTCTCACAGTAATGCAAGGCACTTTTAGAATGCACGCCTCTTCTTGCACGCCGCCTGAATCGGTGATAACGAGCTTGGCATTTGCTTCTAGCAGTAGGAACTCGAGAAATCCAATTGGGGAAATCGGTGTGACGCCATCTAAAGGAAGATTGAACTCGGCAACACGTTTCTTGGTTCGTGGATGCATTGGAAATATGATCGGCGCATCAAATTTATAATGCAGCTCAGTTAGTCCTTTCAATATGCCGGTCAGGCGCGCTTTGTTGTCAACGTTCTCTTGTCGATGTGCAGTTATCAGAAAGTAGTTCTTTTTTTCAATATTGAGCTCATTGAGAACGCTCACTCTCTTTTGCGCGAGTCGAAGGTTCTGGTGAACGGCGTCAACGATTGTGTTGCCTGTGATGGATATCTTGTTTGCAGAGATTCCTTCGGCTAACAGATTTTCCTCTGCGTTCGCAGTCGGAGCAAACAAGTAATCTGAGACGTGGTCAGTGAGGACGCGGTTAATTTCTTCTGGCATGAACCTGTCAAAGCTTCTCAAGCCAGCTTCTACGTGCCCCACTTCGATATGGAGCTTGGTTGCGGCAAATGCACCTGCAAAAACAGAATTTGTATCTCCTTCAACAAGCACAACGTCTGGTTGCTCCTTGGTCAAGGCGCTCTCGACGCCAACGAGTATCTTGCCAGTTTGTTCAGCGTCTGTGCCCGATCCCACGCCAAGCATATAGTCTGGGTCACGAAGCTCTAGCTCGTCAAAAAAAACTTTATCCATTTCGTACGTGTAGTGCTGCCCTGTGTGAATAATTAAGTCTGCTATTCCCCGCTTTTTGCATTCCCGGATTACGGGCGCCATCTTGATTATTTCGGGCCGAGTTCCGACAACAAATGCTAACATATTAAGGTTGTTTCTTCAAATGCTAACATATTAAGGTTGTTTCTTCAAATGCAGACCATATGGATTTTTGGGTGCTTGTTGCGAATTTCTTTAGACAAAGCTTTAAAATACGGCTCGGTATCAGGAAATGGGTCCAATAGGACAAGATCCACTCCGGAGTCTTGAATGTTGAACTCCTCAAACTCACCGTGATATAGCTCTATAATGGCGTGATCAGTAGTGGCGGTACAGAAAAGATTAGGAGCCCTGCTGGGCGCTTTTTTAGCCACTGGGGCTCGGCTTAATGTGCGGAGACCAAGTATCTCCCTATTTACTTGTAAGTTGAGATACGCGTTCTCTACAGCTGGCAGCCAGGCGTCGTTTAGAACAACTTTTTGAGCGCCCATCAGCACGCTCATCAGCCCGAGAGTTCCAGGTCCAGCGAGTGCGTCAAGCACAACGCGTCCCGCTATGGGAAGTGTTCCGAGTTTCGTCATTTTTACCGCGTTGTCGTGCTCAATATGAATCTTCGACTGGCTTTTGTACATTAGGATCTGTCCGTACGCTGAGGTGACTAAGTCGGCTCGCATGTCGCAGCCAGCCAAGACGCGGCAAGTGTGCGGAGCTGCATGGCGGTTAGCTAGGCCGATCACTCGTTTCATATCCCCGTAGATGACCCCTCTAACTTCGGGTATGTCCCTGAGAATCAGATTACTCGCATCAGCGATAATTTGTTGCTTGGTTAGGAGCAGCAGATTCTGGTACCCGATATGTGGCGGAGCATAGGTGGGGACGCCGGGCGACAACAACGGAGTACCTACCTGCCGAAGGGTCAGCTTTGGTCGGTTCTTATTAGGTTCAGCTGATACAGCGAGTATTTGCGCCATAACCGCATCCAACGGTTTTCTTCCGCAGTTCTTACATTTCAGGTCGTCAAAGCTGATGTCGGTCAAATCGATGCGGTTTGTCTTGTCGAGAACTAAATCATTGCACGATGGGCACTTAGCGTACAATGTGGGAGCTGCTTCAATGACGCGCTCTGCTGAGTTCACGCACGAACGGCTGCCGCAGCTCGGGCAACGAAGTCTCATCGCTCATCTATAAGTCTTTTCGCTATATAATGCTGCAGTTTAGAGCATTCACTGCCAGCGTTGCGTTTCCACTTCGGAGTTCGAGGTGAGCACAAATGGGGACCAAAGACAGCTGACGCGTGTGCGACTTTATAGGGGATGGTTGAGGAGTATTTGTGGATGCGGATGCTGGCGTCCAACGATGCGTCATATGGGTGAAGAATGAAGCTGCAGCTTAAATATGAAAGTGGACCGGTCGGGAATTGAACCCGAGGCCTCTACCATGCCAAGGTAGCGATCTACCCCTGATCTACCGGCCCAAGTCGGAGCTCATTTTTGCCTGTAGTATGTGCATCAAATGGAGGTAGCAGATTTTTAGGCCCAAGGCATATAAGCGTTGCTTCGACCGAAAGGTATGTCGCACGTCTCGTTCGGATTAGAATTGGCAGACAAGAATTGTTATATATCTCGTTCGCCTATAGGCATTGCGCTATCCGAAAGGGCCCGTAGCTTAGCCAGGTTTGATTCCGTCCTGTGTTTTTTCAGGACGGAGAATATGCGCACGGCTGATAACCGTGAGGCCAGGCGTTCAAATCGCCTCGGGCCCATCATTCTCAGTAAACGATGATTGTAGCTTATAAGCCAAACCCTCGCACACTGCAACGATGCGTTGATCGTCAGTCCGTACGATAATCTTGTATAAGGCGGTGGTTTTGCCTGAGCTCTCTTCGCTAGCTTCTGCAACGAGCCGCGTGCCAATACTGACTGGTTTACGGTAAGTAATATGAAAAGAAAGAGCGACCGCTGTTTGATTGAAAGAATTACATGCTGCTGCAAATGCCACGTCTGCCAGCGAAAAAATCAGGCCCCCGTGCGCGACTTGGTTAAAATTCAGCATATGCTCGGCAACTGTTAATACCGCTTGCGCATACCCGCGTTCAATCTTTGTTATTCGAGTCTCTAAAAAGCTCGCGTAGCGGTCGCTCTTTAGCTTTTTTAAGACTCGAGCCAGTTCGCCGTTCGCATCGTTTCTTGTAAGATCCATTACGAATCAACTACGTGCAGCATTTTCTTGTGTCTGCGAAGCTCCTCTGCAGCGTACTCAGCTACGTGCGCCACAACTTTTTCGTGGCTTATGTTAGAAGCTTAAGACCCAGCATGCATCCGCGTGTCTTGTTTTTGCAGAACTTCTATGTGCCATTTGAGCTCAGTTTGGGCTAGGTGCGCTAGTCGCAAAAATCTCGTCGATCTTAGCTGCTATTATGAAATCGTTTTCAGATAAACCACCAATATTGTGGGTAGTAAGGCTAATCTTTACGTAGTTGTAGGATACGAAGACATCGGGATGGTGGCCTTCTTCTTCTGCTAGCTTAGCAACTTTGTTGATAAAGCGCATTGATTCGACGAAGTCTTTAAATTTGAAACTTCGCACGATTTTTTTAACGTCTTCGTCTGGCTTCCACTTAGGCACCATCGGCAACAGGCCCTGAACGGTCTCAAGATCAAAAGGTTGTGCACCGACCTCGCACGGAACGCAGTGTTTTTCTGTCAAGCGGGAAGCATTTTTAGTGTCAGCGTTGCTCATTTTCAATACCCCTTTAGTTTTGCACGTCGTAGCGTTTAAGTCTGTTGGAGAAAGCAGTGGAGCGCTCCTCAGTCACAGACGAAAAACAATTCCCGGCTAAGATGGACTTCGTACAATTTGATATGCGGGGGGTGCGATTTGAACGCACGAACTCCTACGAGAATAGGCCCTGAACCTATCGCCTTTGACCTGGCTTGGCAACCCCCGCGCTATTCCCAGCCAACTGTGTGATTTGTGGCGTGATATATACGTATTTCTACCAGTCGCCTAAACTGCGCGGCAATTTCACATATAAGGCCAAGTTGCACAATCCAAATCGTGGCGATCACTTTTTTTGTGATGCAAAATTCGGTTCACGTTCACGTTCCGGCTTGACACGGCTATCTTTATGTACGATATACAATTTATTTAAGACTGCGTCCTCTGATTAGCAAAGCTCAGGATAAAGCATCACCATGGAAATCGTTGTTTTACGAGTGGGTCACAGAGTCGACCGCGATAGACGCGTTACAACGCACGTCGGTCTATGCTCGAGAGCGTTGGGGGCCCAAGGAATGCTTCTTGCAGCTTCTGACCGCTCCATTGTCTCTACAATCCGTGACGTCGTGCAACGCTGGGGTGGCAACTTCTGGATTCGCGACCAGGTAAACTGGAGGCAGGAGATCGCGAAATGGAAACATGACCGGGGGACCGTAGTGCACTTAACGATGTACGGACAGAACCTGCCAAACGTCATTAACCACTTTGAAACTGAGAGGCTTATGGTCGTTGTAGGGGCGGAAAAGGTGCCTCCAGACCTGTTCAGACTTGCAGACTATAACGTGGCGATTACTAACCAACCGCACTCAGAGATCGCAGCCTTAAGCATCTTCCTCGATCACGTGCAGCGTGGTCAAGAGCTCACAGCAGATTTTTCGGGCAGAACGAGGATTGTCGGCAATCTCAACGAAAAGGTAGGTGTTAAGCGTTCTGAGCCGATCAACTAGCACTTCGAGTCGAAGTGACGAACCTCTCCGAGTTCTGGTCGTCGGGTACAACACAAGGCACATCATGTGCTCTGCTAAACGAGCAGGGTTTTACGTCGAGTCAGTAAGCCATTATGCAGACAGTGACTTGATTAAATGCGGCGATGTCACGCGTTTCATTAGAGATGAATTTCCTGGAGTAATTACCGACGCGGATTATACCGGTGTGAAAGCGCTCGTGAAGGGCCTCGCCTACGATCACGCGATACTAGCCGCTGGGTTTGAGACGCTTGATATCCCACGAACAGCGGGGAATTCTCCATCACTTTCGAGCTTTGTCAATAACAAAGACCGTTTGAGGGACAAGCTTCAATCCTTAGGCTATCCTGTGCCTAAGCATTTTGACTTGGAAGACAACCTTTCTTATCCAGTCATTCTGAAGCCTACTCGGGGAGCAGGTGGATTTAAAAACGTTCTTATTAGAGACAAGCAACACTTGCAGAGGAGTATTGAGCAGTATCATGATAACGGCTGGGATGATTTTTTCCTCGAGGAATATGTCCGAGGTATTGATGCAAGCGCGTCGGTGTTGTCGACCGGAAAACAGGCACTCACGATAGCAATTAACGAACAGCTCATTGGTCTAAAGAATCTGGGCCCGATGCGACGATTTAGCTTTTGTGGCAGTTTGACTCCGCTAAGAACAAACTATGCAAAGGAAATCGAAGAAATCTCAAACTCAATAGCGACCGATCTTGGTTTAGTCGGGACTAATGGCATCGATTTCATTATTGGTGCAACCGGCCCAGTCGTAATCGAGATCAACCCGCGGTTTCAAGGAACACTCGATACGATAGAAGGCGCACTGGGCATCAACCTCGTTGAGGCGCATATTAGGAGCTGCCAGGGGGACCTGATTCCCCCCGCGAGATATAACACATTTGCGTGCCGCATGATCCATTTCGCGGAGCACGACTTGTGCGTGACGAAGACCTGCGACCACGCGAATTACATGGACGTTCCTCGAAAAGGGACCTTTATCGAACGCGCAAAACCAGTCATATCAGCGATCGGATATGGCAAATCGAGAGACTGTGCGTTCAATAACGCGTTGCATTACATAGAAACCGCAAAAAAAGTATACCGGAGCTGAGTTGCGCAATTCGGAGCTTTCTGCTCACGGATATCATCATTAGTTATAAGACCCTTTGACGATAAAAAATAGTATGATGGTTACGGATGTTGCAGTTCGGGGCTATTTGAAAAATCTCGTCGGAGAAGACGGCCTAGAAATGATTGAACGCGCGTCTATAAATGAGCTGACCGATGAAAAAATTGCGGAAGAGACAGACGCGAACCTAAACACGGTGAGGCGGACTCTCTATATACTATATGAAAATCGATTAGCAAACTACCGACGTGAAAGGGACAAGGACAGTGGGTGGCTCACATATCTCTGGAAAGTCGATCTAAGCGATATCGCGCGTAACATGGATGAAGAAGCGCAAAAGCTTATTCGAAGGCTTGACACACGCTTAGATTTTGAAGGGAAAAACGTTTGCTATACGTGCGAAAACGGCTGTGGTCGTTTTCTATTTGAGAACGCAAGCGACTATGATTTCATCTGTCCCGTATGTCAGGCCGGGCTTGATTATCAGGACAGTTCGATTTTGGTCGAAGCAATGAGACAAAAACTGGAAGAACTTAGAATTGCCTTCGAATAACCTCCCCTCCTACCAGGGAGCGTTACAGCTTCTCAAGGACAATGGCTGCAGCGAAAGACTCATAAGACACGTCAAAGCTGTTTCTCAATACGCTGTGGAAGTTGCCAAATTGAGAGGAGATGCTGACGTAGAGCTTGTCCGAATAGGGGGACTTTTGCACGATATCGGAAGGTGCAAGACGAACAGCATCAAACACGGCGTCGCTGGAGGAAAGCTTCTGCGCAGCTACGGAGTAGACGAACGCGTCGTCCAAATCGCTGAGAAACACGTTGGAGCCGGGATAACGGCGGAAGAAGCAACAACGTTGTGTTTCCCCCCAGGAGATTACATGCCGGAGACGGTCGAGCAGAAGATCGTAGCAGCTGTCGATAATCTCGTAGACGGTACGCGGAGAATCAGTGTTGAGAAGGCAGAAGCGGACTTCCGTGCTAAGCTCGATGGAACTCCGATAGCACGCCGAGTAAGAAGCCTTAACGACGAAGTTTTTGGCAGCGACAATCGGTCTTTGAGCCGACGTCTGGACAGCAACTGTCAATGAGAACACTTCACCTTATGCAGCTCGTTTGCGGACAAGCAAACAAGGTGAGCCGATCCTTTGAAGCGATACTGCATAATGATCTTAGTGGACTACGTGTCGCTCATTCGCTTCACGTCACGAAATGGATCTCGGTGACGGTTTCTGGGCCTGATGAGGAGCTTGCAGCTGGCCTGCTTACGAAGAAATACGGTAAGTTGCACGACGTTCAACGAGGTGATGTTGTCCTTGCTTGGCTGGCAGCGGTCAATGATGAGGGCGTTACCCTCGACCTGGGCTGCAAACTTGTTTTGGTGCCTCATAGCCGGCTCAAACCGTTGGGGCGGGGTACTGCTCCGCAAGTCGCCTCGAGATTTGGCCTAATTAAGTGTTTACCGCTTGAGGTGATACTCGTCGAAGCAAACGAGGCAGAGTTCACAAAAAACCAAATCGACACTCTTTGGCGGTGGAAAAAAGGGACCGACCGGATCAACGTTAATAACGCGACTCGCGCACAGATTCACTCGGCGCTCAAGCGGACCGGTCACGGTCGAGACGTCTATGCGATTGAGAGGCTTGGCATCTTGGAGCACTCTATCGTGTGTAAACAGGGAACTGACGCGCCAGGCATTATCCCGAGAATAGGCCCTTTCTTAGACTCGGAGCTCGGATGCGTTAGGGGCGCCCTCGGCGCGCGGTAGCCTATTCTTTGTGACGAGGCTCGTACGGCCGGACACTCAATCAAAAAATAGCAACGCCCTTCACACTTGTGAGTCGTAATAGTCTCTCAACAAGCGCGCCGGGAACGCGCGTATCGCAGATCAGCGTCAGTTTCGGGTCATCAACGAAGTAAGAATCGTCAGTCACAGCTTGCCTAACGCACACGCCGCATGCTGCGACAGTTTGTGCTACACCCTCTATAATGCCGATTTGTGAGGCGTCTCTTGGCGTTATGACTATAACGCCGAGTCCTAAAACGGGTGCGACGTCGCGGAGAAAAACAAACGTCTTTATGTTCGAAAAAAAGTCCTTGAGCATTTCGTCGCCCAAAATTGTGGCAGTCGTCTCGTCGACCGCTCGGCGATCGACTTTAGCCTCGCGTGCAATCTCTGTGTCAGGGATTCGAATGGAGCCTGAGACAACCGCCCCGGCGCTGTCCACTTGAAACCCGTGCTCAAGCAAAACCTCTGCGACCCGCTCTTGAGCGGGAAATTTGGCAAACCGAGCGAGTATTCCACTCCACATGTCAGGCGATTTTCTAAAGGTTTTTAGCTTGTACACTCATGGATGATACATACAAGAAGTTTGCGCACATATGCGGCTGGATACGTATCTCGTTCAGGAAAAGCTTATCGCATCTCGTTCTCGAGCGCAAAGAGCGATCAAGAGCGGGTTTGTTATAGTTGATGGCAGACCCATTTTAAAGCCCTCGTTTGAGGTAACGCGCCTCCAAATCGTAACTGTCGCTGCTACGGTCGACAAGCCAGCTGGTTATTCGAAATTGAAAGAAATCCAAGGGGCCTTTGAGCTTATAAAAACCGGAGACGTCGTGCTAGATATCGGCGCTAGCGCAGGCGGTTTCTTGTGGTACGCGGCGGAGCTTGCCGAAAGCGTTTATGCAGTCGAGTTCAGTTCATCCTTCAAGCGGTTCCTTGACGCTGTCGTAGGCTGTTATCCTAATAAGGTGCATATAATTTATGCTGACTCATTTTCTTTCGATTTTATGAGTCTCGGAGTGGACTTTGACGTCATTTTGAATGATGTTACCGCAGCACCGAATGCCTCACTTGAGCTTCTCGCAAAGTCTTCTACGGTACTCAAAATCGGGGGGCGCGTTTTGCAGGTTCTGAAAGGTAAAGCCACGGAAGGAGCCGTTGAGGATTTTAAGGAACGATTTGAGAAGCGCGGATTCAAAACGCTGAGCGTAATGACCGGTCAAAAAGACGAGCTTTACTTTATTGCTGAGAAGCGGGTGACTGAGACAAACGCCGAGGAAGGGATTTGAACCCCTGCGAGGCAAAAGCCTCACCAGCTGTCTGATTCCGAGACCTCCAGGCTGGCGCCGTAGTCCACTTGGCTACCTCGGCACGTTTAGATGCGCCAGCCGGGATTCGAACCCGGGTTTGAGGCTTGGCAAGCCTCAGTGATAACCACTACACTACCAGCGCAAAAATCGAGCATGCGATCATGCAAGCGTATCTATATAAAAGTTATTAACGCGACGATAGGGGCTTTCGCGGTGGTTTGGCGAAGGAGAGCGCGTCGTTGTCGCGGAATCAAACAAGCTGGTATAACTGATGTCTTCGAGTTTGAACTTCAACTTTTATACAATGGCCGCAATGTCGAAAATCAAGGTGAGCGCATCTTGCAGGCGAAGACCTCGTCGTGCTGCTGCTATTTATTTCTACGCGAGTTACTCATCGCTTATTTTGACAAAGCATTACTGAGCGCTTTTGCACTCGTCCACTTACTGAGGTCAGCAATCTTCAGCCATATTATCTTGAGGTACTCTATCCGCGCCAAAGAACCACGCTAATAAGAACCTTTGCTTAATTTGTGACATGGTGCACGGGCGGGCGCCTCTACGCGTTCCTGTGCTGATCCACTTTTTCGAGTTATGGCAGCAACTGTCGATCGCAAAGTATAAGCGGGGAACTCGTTGAGGGGGTGCTATGCAATATGAAATTTACTACAAGCCCACCTACAGCCTCGCAGAAGTCAGTCTCTCAGATGGCGAGAGCATTCAAGCCGAAAGGCGGTCGATGGCCTATATGAGCGCGAACTTCAAAGTGAGTACCGGAATCAAGGGTGGAGTTCTAAGGGGGCTCAAAAGAACGGTGCTCGGTGGCGAAGAACTTTTCCTTAACACCTTTGTAGCGCAAGGCAACGCGATCGTTGGTCTCGCTCCTCCCTACGTAGGAGACGTCGCATACAGAGAGATACAGGATGAAACGCTTCTGATTCAAGGTGACAGCTTTTTGGCCTGCTCTGAGAGTTTGGACCTGGATACTAGATGGGGGGGCGTCAAAGGGTTCTTGTCCGAGGCGGGGCTCTTTTTCGTCAAAGTTTCCCAGCCAGGGTACGTGTTCTTGTCAAGCTTTGGAGCGATTCAAGAACGACCTATCGACGGACGGTTTCGTGTCGATACCGGGCACATTGTTGGATTTACTGAAGGCCTCGACTGGAAAATCGGGACTTTTGGAGGCGTCAAATCAACGGTTCTTGGTGGCGAGGTGTTAGTCACAGAGTTTAACGGCCAGGGAACTGTCTTTATCCAAAGCCGGAGTGAAAAGATGTTCGTTGACTGGTTGGTGCCGTTGTTGCCGGAACAACAGAAAAAGTGAGGGCGCTTGCGAGCGCTGTTAGTTAGTAGAAATGCCCCAGCCCGGATTTGAACCGGGGACAACCAGATCTTCAGTCTGGCGCTCTCCCAGGCTGAGCTACTGGAGCGTTACTGCGAATGAGTCCCGCCTCCCCGATTTGAACGGGGGACATGTCGGTCTACAGCCGACCACTCTGCCAGACTGAGTTAAGGCGGGTAACGACATTATTGCTGTCGTTATTACTTATCCTTTACTGTGCGAAGCTAAAGACCGTAAAAGTGCAATACGCTTTTTATTTTTTAAGAGGGCGTGATGTTCGTTAACGTTTCGTGTGTATGGTCTAGAGTGATGGAGTTTTGGTCTTTCTTTTTTATAAAAAAGTGATAACGCAAGGTTAATAAAGCAGGAAGATGAATCAATGTCAGACATATAACTGACATGCGTCTGACAAATGGCAGCTTTTTGTGGCCTCATAAGCAGACAGATGTCAGCTTCTCGTCTGACGAAAAAAAACTCCCAGATTATTCTTATGGAACGAATCACCCTGAGATTACCAAAACAACAGCTTGAACTAATAGATAAACTGGTAGTAGCAGGAGAATTTCCCTCGAAGAGCGAAGCAATACGAGCAGCTGTTCGGGACTTAGTTGACACTCATTACGAGAAGATCCTCAACAGAAAGGAACGAAGTGCGGTTTTAATTTAGTAGAGGTGACGATAAATATGCAAAGTATTGTCGAAGAAGCTTTGCGGCGATGTGAGATGGAAAAGCAGCGACCCCAAATGCTTCAAGGTGACGATGAAGAGGAATTTGGAGCCCCTCGAATACTCATTGTAGGCTGCGGAGGGGCTGGCAACAACACAGTCAACCGACTCTATAATATGGGAGTCGAGGGAGCAGAAACGATCGCGCTTAATACTGACAAACAGCACCTAGACATGATTGAGTCGGACATCAAGGTGTTAGTCGGCAAATCGATTACCAAGGGTCTAGGCGCAGGCGGCGACCCAGAGGTCGGCCGATGTGCGACCGAGTTAGGTCGGAGAACACTTGAAACGCTCTTGAAAGACACCGATCTTGTGTTCGTCACTGCTGGGATGGGGGGCGGGACAGGCACTGGCGCTGCTCCGATTGTCGCACAGATCGCAAAGGCTCACGGCGCTATTGTCGTAGCTATGGTGTCAACCCCATTCAACGTGGAACGCGCGCGGTTGATCAAGGCTGAAGAAGGGCTTGAAGACTTGCGTAGAGATGCTGACACGGTGATTGTTCTTGATAATAATCGTCTTCTCGATTACGTGCCAAACTTGCCGATCGACCACGCTTTTTCGGTGATGGATCAGATCATAGCAGAGACTGTAAAGGGGATCTCTGAAACGATCACGCAACCTTCGCTAATAAACCTTGACTACGCAGACGTCAGAACCATAATGAACAGCGGTGGCGTCGCTGCTATGCTGGTCGGCGAGTCGGGAAGCCAAGACAAGGCACGAGACGTAGTCCGTGAGGCGTTCAACCATCCCTTGCTCGAAGTCGACTTTCGCGGTGCAAGGGGAGCGTTGATCCACATCACAGGCGGACCTGACTTAACGCTAAAGGAGGCCGAAGAGATCTCTAAGGCCCTCACCTCACAGTTGGACCCTAACGCAAACGTCATCTGGGGGGCACGTATTCAGAAAGGCTACGAGGGACGCGTGCGAGTTATGTCTATCGTCACGGGCGTCCAATCCGCCCAAGTCTTAGGGCCGACCCACGGAGAGCTTTTTAAGTTTCAAAGCGCGAAACACGGTGCGGGAAGCGTTAAAAAGGGAACGAGCACCAGAGACTATAGTCGTGAGCTTGAATACAGCGAAATTGATAGCATTTTGTAAGCAGAAGTAATTCGAGCGCTGGCACAGCAAGGTGCGGATCGGAGGCTCAAGTGGCCCTATCTTGACTAGTCGACCGCAACTTGTCGAGGACATTACAGCTCTGGCACAAAGTCCCCACCGCGGGTTCGCTGCATCGTGTACATTGACCGAGCTCAAACGGTAGCCGATTTGTCAACTGCAAAATCCTTTCTAGACCTTTAACGAGCGCGTACTTGGTACCTGGATGCTTAAGCTCCAGCTCGTTAAGCATGTCGCGCACCTCGGCTCTAAAAACTCCAGCGGAAAACCTGCACTCGTCGAGATTGATTGGAATGCCCTTAAGAATGGCATAGAGCGCTACCTCTTTTTCAGGGACGTATTTGAGCGGTTTCACGCGCCGCACGAGTCCTTCTTTAGCTGGATGATCAAGCCGGAGTAGCCGGTCGATGTCTCCGCGTAGGTAGTTCATTTGCACGGTCTGTGCTTCATCATCGAGATTATGTCCTGTGGCAAGCGTCGAAGCGCCGACCGCCTTTGCCAGGCGGTTGAGGAGGGATCGTCGAAGGATGCCGCAAACTGTGCATGGTCGTTCGTTCACATGATCGATTCTGATACCAAAATGCTGCTCAAACGATGCCACCTCCCATCTGACGCCGAGCTCTGCAACAAGGATTGCAGCCGACTCGAGTGCGTTCTCGCGATATCCAGTAATACCCTCATCGATGCTAATTGCTATTATATCAACGCCACGATGGGAAAAAAGGTCGTTCAGCACGCTCAGCGCGACGGCGCTGTCCTTCCCGCCGCTGAATGCAATTGCAAGCGTACCTTCGATTTTCTCCTTTCGCACTTCTCTTTTAATCTTCTTTTCGACGTCAGCGAAGAAGTGTGTCTTGCAAAGGTGAAGCCCTGAGTACTTCTGAAATAGAACCGCAGGCGCGCTACATTTATCGCACTTCATCTCGTACTTAGTCTCCGGATAAATACTATAAACTGTTCTATCGCGCGTGATGTAAAAATCCCGACGTAGAATAGCGAACTAAGAATATGCTGCAGGATATTGCACGCGAATTTAGGGACTTGGAGCGATACGATTTTAGGGTGTTGACCGCAGTTGAGACCGCCATGCGCTTTTTTGACTGGGTTCCCGTTGACGATTTACCCAGCTATGCCCGACTGCCACAAGAGGAGGTGGATTACCGCATCGGACGACTTTCGAAACATAAGCTCGTTCAGCGTAAAACGGCCCACTATGTCGGCTACAAACTTACTTTTACAGGGTATGATGTCCTTGGGATTGAAGCGCTCGTTCGGCGTAACGTGATAGAGTCCATCGGATCGAAAGTGGGTGTCGGGAAGGAGTCTGATATTTATGACGCAGAGCGCGAAAACGGTGAGATTGTGATTGTGAAATTCCACCGAGAGGGCACAACGTTTCGACACGTAAAAAGATCGCGCGGTTACTTTGGCCAGGCCGAACGATGTTCGTGGATGCTTGCTTCAAGGCTCGCGGCTGAACGAGAATATGAGGCCTTAACCAGCCTTTACGGGAGCGTTGTTGTCCCAAAGCCGATTGCCCACAATCGACACGTTATCGTGATGGGGTTCCTTAATGGGCGCGAGATGGGCAACACTGCGCTTGGGAATCCAGTCACCGTCCTTGCTAATGTCATGTTGCAGATTAAATCTGCATATGGTCGCGGCGTTGTGCACGCAGACTTGAGTGAGTACAACGTAATTGTATGCGCAGACGGAGAAGTTGCGTTGATTGATTGGCCGCAATGGGTACACATCTCGCATCCCAACGCAGATGAGCTGCTCTATAGAGACGTGACCAATCTACTATCCTATTTTGCCAGAAAATATCAAGTAACAAAACGAACAGAAGATCTTGTGGCATACGTAAAACAACGCGACTAGGGCGCCACAAAGCAGCTAAAAGGTTAGCCAAGATCTGATTTGAGACGCGTTGGAGGTGCGGTGCAATTTCCAACACTCGGCAGAACAATGGACCTCGGTTCCCGACAAAGAGGACATACACAATCGTCGGCATAGATCCCGGAACAACCACTGCCTTTGCGGTTTTAGATTTGAAAGGCCAGGTCATTAGTATTGCGAGCTCACGATCTTGGGGTTTTTCTGAACTAGTCGGGTTGCTCATCGAGTCGGGGCACCCTATCATCATAGCTACGGACAAAAATCCTACCCCTGGAACGGTTGAGCGAATAAAGCGTGCATTCAACGCCATTCTGTACACGCCTGTTTCGTCACTTTCCGTCGAACAGAAGCTGCGCGATACGAAGCGCTATCCCTATGCAAATGAACACGAACGTGATGCGCTCGCTGCGGCAATCGACGCGGCCAGAAGCGTTAAAAATAAGCTCGAAAGCGTGGAGAAGAAAGCGCCTCTCGAGGTAGAACCCGACGAACTACAGATGCTCGTTTTGCGGGGACATACGGTTGAATCTGCCATCAATCTGCTCAAAAAGCCTTTAGCGACAGTCGATAATCGCGTGCAAGAGGAGATTCCTGCCCCAGAGAAAGATCTGCTTGGCCCCGATATCCTCTATCTTAAGGCTCTCATAAAACGGCAAGATGAGCAAATCAATCGGCTTTTGAGCTACGTCGTTGATCTGAAGCGATCTTTGCAGTCAAGTCAAGAGAAAGTCCTCAAACTGCAAAATAAGATTGAAGTCATCCGGTCTGAAAATGCTAAGAACGTCAAGCTAAACAGGGAAATTACGTTCAGGCAGAAGGAAATCGACCGCCTTTCAGCAGACCTTGCGCACAGTAAAAGGGTCAATAAGGGCTTACAAAAACGCGCTCGGAAGCTCAAGCAAATCGGGGAAGCTGAACGTACCAAGGCGCTTAAGGCCGTTAAAACCATCAAATCCTTTAACCGAGAAGCGATTCTAGCGACGGATGAGCAGTTTGGGCTTGCTGAAAGCATCGTTTTGTTAGAAGACGCAAGCGGCGGTGGTGTAGCGGCTGCAGAACTGTTGGTCAGCAAAGGAATACGCGCCGTCGTTGTGAAAAATGAGATGTCTGAAGTGGCCAGAAAAGCGTTTTTCACCGCCAACGTTCCAATATTCTCAATGCGAGAGCTCCCGATGGAGGTGTCTGGTAACCTCATAACGATTGATAAGAATGTGCTGGAGATCGCGATAGAAAAAGGTCACACGCAAATAGCTAACGCGAAACAACAGGAACAACTTGACCGGCTTGAAACCCTCGTTGACGCGTATAAACACGAGCGAATGAAAAGCAGCTAGAAAAACGACTGATAACGCTTCGTATCGTGGGCCTTTGCGATAAGGTGATTATTGAAGGAGTCTCTCGCGCGAGCTCTCCTTAATGGTTTCGTAGATACTCTCGCCGTAAGAGTCTATCGCTACTAAAAGTGGGCCAAAGTCTCGCACCTGCAGTTTCCAAACAGCTTCCGTAAAGCCGAGCTCGGTGTAGTACACGTCTAAGACCTTTTCTATCCTCTCTCGAGCTAATATCCCGCAACCTCCAGGGAAAGCGAGATAAAAGCACCGGCCAGTCATCGAGTGGGCGACTTCTGCCGACATGCCCCCTTTGCCGATTATTGCGGTCACGCCCTGCTTTATAATCGCGGGCGTCTGCCTATTCATTCGCGCACTGGTCGTCGGTCCGGCGGCTATTACGCGATATGTGAGCTCCTGTTTTACGACAAGCGGGCCGCTATGGTAGATGCACGCATTTTGCAAACTGAAGGGGCGTTTCGGATCAGACAGCATCTTGACATGTGCCTTGTCTCTGGACGTGTAGATTACGCCGCTGATATACACGACGTCGCCTACCTTAAACGAGCGCACGTCTTCGGGGCGTATGGGAGTATTCAGAACGGACGACATATACACCATTTCCAGAAGCTGCTTGCTACAATTTCATGCGGAAGCGAGCTTTTCTGTCTGCCCAACACTGGACAGCTACTGCGACAGGAAGCATTGCTGTGTGACAAGGAGCCTTTTCGACAAAAACGCGCAAAGCGGTAGTACGGCCTCCGAGGCCCATTGGTCCGATGCCGAGTTTGTTAATGTTCTCCAAAATTTCTACTTCAAATGCGCTCTCTTTTTCATTAAGGTATCGGAAAAGGGTTTTTTTGGCCAGCCGTGCACAGCCGTCAAATGTGCTGCCGATGCCAAGTCCGACGATAACTGGTGGGCATGGCTTGCCGCCGCTTTCCCATATCGTGTTGAGGACGAACGACATGACATCTTGCGTCGGCTCGAGCATGGCCAGGGCGCTTGCGTTTTCTGAACCCGCTCCTTTGATGAGCACCGCCACAGAAAGCTCGTCCCCGTCGCAAACATCATAGAGGATATCGAATAGCGGCGCGTCGGAGTTCGCTCGTGTTATTGGGTCAACCGCGTGTTTCCTTAGGGGAATTAAGTCGGTCGCGCGCTGAACGGCAGTCGCAAGCGCCTCTTTCAGGCTGAAGTCGATGCTTGATCTTCGTCCTATCTCCAAAAAGAAAACTGGAATGCCGGTATCCTGACACATGGGGAGGCTTGCAGCAGCTGCAAGCTCGGCATTTTCAAGAATCGCTTGTAGCTGTTCTTTTGCCCGCTTGTTTGTCTCAGCCTTGATTGCACTGGTGAGGGCACTCCTGACATCGCTGGGGAGTTGTGTCTCAGCTTCGAGCAGCGCGTCTATTGTGTGACTTATGAATGCTTCTCTCTGGACGGCATTGTTCATTCGAGATAGTCCATCTGGGAACGTTTCAGTTCTTGTCGTTTTCTTTCAAGGAAGCTGTAAACAGCAGCGTGTTTGGACCCCTCTGCGAGCATCTCGATCGCTTTTCTCACGGTCTGGATTTGATCAACGTACCCAATCGTGCTGACTGTCTTGCCATAGATTGACACGTTCGCGCCAGTTAGATTTTCGAGAGCTTCCCGAGTTCTACCCTCTTTTCCAATAATACGCCCCATGATGCGTTTAAGTTCCTTGGGCGTATCAGTAACCTTTGATAAGTCTATAATGTCGAGGGTTATTTGTTCATCTTCGAAAATCCTGAACGCCTTCTCCGGGCTAAAACCGCGAGCAATGGCATTGATGACCTCTGTCGCGTTTAAAATGCTGAGCGAATCGCTTTCGATTGAAACGGTCCCCTCGACGCTATCGATGTCAAGCATCACTTCGCCTTTTTCCTCAATCTGCGCTTTCGTGCTCCCGTGGGTGCCAATAATGACCCCTATGCGGTCTTTGGGAACCTTAAGATACTCTATCATTCAATGATCTCTCTTAAAACCGTGATTTCCGAAGCCGCAAATCCGTATTCGTTAAAGAACTTGATCACGTTGCTGACGTCGCGGCGTAGAAACTCCTGCGCTCGAGGATGATCGGTAAGCACCGACTGCCCCATATCAATAAACACGGGGTCGCCTTGTTCATCGATAAGTATATTGTACTCGCTGAGATCTGCGTGTACTAAGCGAGCATCACGGTAGAGCCTTTTCATAAACTCGATCGTCGTTTGGTATACCTGTTCGACGTTTTCTACGCTGTCTATCGCCTGCTTCAGAAGCGGAAAAGCAACGCCATCTTTTCCCATAAACTCCATGACAAGGACATTCTCTCTATATTTGAGCGGTTCGGGGACGCGAACGCGGGCTTTTGACGCACGCGTCAAGTTCCGGAACTCTTTTTTTGTCCACGCAAAAACCACGTCCTTTTTTGCTTTTTTGACGCGCGCGAATCTGTGATCGCCTAAAATATAATCTTGCATTGCCTTAAAGTCGCTCGTTTTGATTCGATATATTTTAATCGCAAGCTCTCGTTTGTCGGGCCCTAGCGCGTGGAAAACGTTTGCCTCTTTTCCCGTCGAAATAACCCCACCGAGCGCCTGGATCAACCCGCTGCTTGCGAGATGATAGAGAGCTTTGAGGGTAGGTTCGTCGAATACTTCCTCTTGCACCTTGAAATCGTCTGCTTCTTTGTCGCGGACACGAAGCTTGTCAACGTCTCGTTCGATGCGCTCAATTTTTTTTTCAATCAGGTCAAACACGTCTGTCATCAATTTTTTGATAGACCGGGGCGGCGCGCCACTCCTTGCGGTTACTATAAATACCCACTCTTCTTCAGCCACTCAACCTGCGTGCCTTGGTACCGCCATGCGATGTCTGCCTTGTCGTCGTCAAAAGTCCAAGGCACCATAACAATAACATCTCCGACACGCAGCCAAACTCGCTTTTTCATTTTACCTAGAATCCTTCCCATGCGAGTTTTGCCGTCCATCGACCTCACTTTCACCCTATTTGCGCCGAGCATGCTCTCCACTATCCCGAGGATCTCATCCTGCTCCACTCGAGGCAGTCTTACCTTCGTTTGTTGTTCGCCCAGCGAAACACCTCGTTCGTAATGCAGCTGCAGGTCCCTGTTTTCTCCCGGCAACGGATTAATCGCTATATAACACGCCGCGAATAGGACCGACGATTCGTTCGATATACGTTGCTGCACCGTTTTTGAGATCCAACGGGTGCAGTTTGCCGGCGGCGAAGTCTGTCTCGAGTTTGGCGAACTCTTCGTAACCGATCGGACCGCCATATTGTTTTGGTCGCTCAAGCTCGACTTGTTTAAATCGAGGGAAGATGAAATACCGGTATAATTGGAGGACGGGATTGTCTTGGATAGTTCGTGCCGGACAATAAGCAGAGTCAACTTTCTTTTTGATAGATTCGGGCGAGTCTTCGACGGCAATGAGGTTGTTCTTAGACGAGGACATTTTATTTCCGTCAAGGCCGAGGAGAATTGGCGTGTGTATGCAAACAGGGGATTGGAATCCCATCGAATGGAGCTCTTCACGTGCCAACATGTGAATCTTTCGCTGGTCGATCCCACCGACTGCGATGTCGATGTTCAAGTACCCTATATCTGCTGTCTGCATAATCGGATAGATCATTTGTGACACAACCGGGTCTTCTGCATTTCTTGACACCTCGTCCATACTGCGCCGAGCTCGGTTCAGCGTGGTGTGCCTCGCTAGTCTTAGAATTAGCTTCGTATAGTCAGGTTCGAGCTGGTAGTCGCTTCCGAGCATGAATCTTGTCTCTTCGGCAAGGCCTAGGGCGGTAAAGCACTCTTGATAGTGGCGCGCCCACTCGCGGATTTGGTCAATCGTACCCTTCTCGTTTAGGTATGCGTGCAGGTCTGCCAGCAGCACGATGATGTCGACGCCAGCCGATTGTAGGTCAATGAGCTTGTAGGCCGTGAGGAGGTGCCCAAGATGGAGTTGCCCGCTGGGTTCGTAACCAGCATAAGCAGTAATGTTTGTCTCAGTATCGAGGAGGGCAGCTAGCTCATCTTCGGTCACGGCCTCTTCCACATTGTTCATAACTTGTTCGAACTTCACATAGATCACGCTGCTCAGTTTAATGCGTTCGAAAACGCCGATCAAATATAACGGCGATCCAGTCGTGCCGTATGCCTTATGGCTAGTCTCATATTTATTTGGCTCGGTGTCGCTTGATTCGTACGAGCCAGAAAGCCATTCGCGGCGCAATAACGGGCGGCAGATCAATCTGCTTCGTTCAAGTCGGTTATTATCTCGAGCAAAAGCGAAATTGGCGCACGGCCGCAACCTGGCTGGCCACGTCGCCCATGTCGCGCGGCCACTAGTACTAAGGCCCTTTTATAGCCATAAAACCTTAGAGGTGGGCCTGACCGGATTTGAACCGGTGACCGCCCGGTTATGAGCCGGGCGCTCTGACCTGGCTAAGCTACAGGCCCTTCGACGCCGCCAACAGGGCTCGAACCTGTGACATCGTGGTTAACAGCCACGCACTCTACCAACTGAGTTATGGCGGCTTCACATCTCTCTCTAGTGTGTTTTTTTACTTAAGCTTTGAGGTCGTAGAACCATTTGCGCGACGAGTAACGCTCGTTATGGGCCTCTATTAAGCTTCAGTCTTTCGTAATCTTATAGTTTGCTTTGACTTCGGTTAGTTTCTTCAGAAACTGATCTAGAAGCTGCTCGTAGTTCTGAATAAACTCTGAAATCCTAGTGCTCGTAATTGCTCCGTAAGGTGATGGCTTGATCAAACCCTCTTGCTCCAATATTCGCAGCGAGTAGCGCACTTTGTACTTGGAATGTCCGGTCATTTCTGACAACTTCGAAATCCCAATGGGCTCTCCGACAACGACTGCGTTTAAAACTTCGAGGTGCCTCTCAAGCATTTCTATCTCGTTTTCCAGTCGATCTAACATTACTACCACACGTTTAAATAAATTGATTCTAATCATTCATATATTATGAACGTGAAGGTCTTGCAATCCACGATTCGCGGCAAGCTGGACGCCCCTCCGTCGAAAAGCTATACTCACCGTGCCATAGTCATGGCCAGCTTGGCGAAGACCTCACGCGTGATCAAACCTCTCGTCTCTGAAGATACGTGCGCGACGGTGAACGCGTGCGAGGCGATCGGTGCTACTATAAATCCTGTAGGTGATACGTTTGTTGTCGATGGGGTGCAAGGAGAGCCCCAACAGCCAGAGAACGTAATAGATTGCCAGAACTCGGGAACGACGTTGCGATTCATGATTGGGGTCTGCTCCCTGATTGACGGCACGACCGTTTTGACAGGGGACGCATCGCTAAGAACCCGACCGAGCTCTCAACTCATCGACGCCCTTAATGAGCTCGGGGCAAAAGTTGCAGCGACAAAGGCAAACGGTATGGCGCCGGTGATCGTACAAGGCGTGCTTTCAGGCGGGAGATCAGCTCTTACGAATCCGATGAGCTCGCAGTTCTTGTCTGCGCTTTTGATCGCGTGCCCTCTTTGTCAAGCGGACACGACGCTAAACGTGCACAACCTGCGGTCGCGGCCGTACGTCGACATGACGCTCGAACTGCTGAATCAGGCACAGATCAACTTAAGCACCGATTATCACGAGTTTATGGTGCCGTGTTGTCAGCAGTATGCAGACACAGATTTTCTGATTCCCGGCGATTTTTCGTCCGCCGCATTCCATCTAAGTGCGGCCGCCATTACCAACTCACGAGTAAGCGTGCATAATCTTTCTGAATCGAAACAAGGTGATGAGAGAATTGTGCCCATCCTCAAAGAGATGGGGGCTAACATCTCGTGGGAAGGTGATGTGGTTACCGCCGACGGTGCCGAGCTGCGCGGTGTCACTATAGACGCCGGCGATGTCCCAGATCTTGTTCCGATACTCGCCGTTCTAGGCGCGTACGCAAAAGGAACTACTGAAATCTCTAACGTCGCTCATTTGCGCTATAAAGAGACAGATAGACTTATCGCTATGATTACAGAACTGCGCAAAATGCAGGTGGACATCAAGAAGGTGGATGATACGTTGCGAATCCAGGGAGGGACACCCAAAGGAGCTTCTTTAAGCGGATATGGCGACCATCGCATCGTTATGGCGCTTGCTGTCGCAGCGTTAGGGGCGGATGGAGAAACCCAGATTGACACCGCAGAATCGGTTAAGGTATCTTATCCGGACTTCTTTGATGATATTTTTGCCCTAGGAGCAAATCTCGAGCCGACGAGTATTGAGACCTTCTGAAACTCATTGCGGGAGATTCGCGTTGTATGAACACTTGGGGACGCATCTTTAGGGTAACGACGTGGGGTGAGAGCCACGGTCCAGCTACGGGAGTAGTCATCGACGGGTGTCCTGCGGGGTTGCGAATAACCCAAGAGGATATTCAAAAGGACCTCAACCGCAGACGTCCGGGTCAGAGTGACGTTACCACGCCACGATCCGAAAAGGATACTGCGGAGATACTCTCAGGCATCTACGAAGACAAGACGCTTGGTACGCCCATCTCCATTGTCATACGAAACGAAGACGTCGACTCACACACATATGACGAGCTGCGTCACGTGCCGCGCCCTGGACACGCCGACTATACGTTTCACGCGAAGTACGGATGGCGAGATCACCGAGGCGGTGGGAGGGCGTCAGCACGTGAGACAGCGGCTCGCGTTGCTGCGGGAGCGGTCGCGAAGGAGCTGCTGGCGCATCACTCCGTCCGCGTGCTCGGGCACGTGGTCGAAATTCACGGGATACAATCGAAGTTCGTTTTTGAGAGCCCGGAAGATTTGTTGCTAGCTGAGCGGAGTATCGTGCGATGCTGCGACGCAGCTGCGTCGGATGAGATGGTTGCGTGCGTTGAACGCATGAAAAAGACAGGCGACAGCGTCGGGGGAATTGCAGAAATCGTCGCCTTTAACGTTCCGGCTGGAGTCGGTGAGCCTGTGTTTGGCAAGCTCGACGCAGAACTGGCCAAAGCGCTCATGAGCATTGGCGCTGTAAAAGCGGTTGAGATTGGCGTAGGGTTCCAGTCGGCAAGACTCACAGGAACAGAAATGAATGATCCGTTCACCGCAACGGGTGGGCGGATAAAAACCAAAACGAACAAGGCTGGTGGAATTCTGGGTGGCATTTCTACCGGAGCGCCAATTATCTGCAGAATTGCTGTGAAACCGACCCCGTCAGTCGGAGGGCGGCAAACCTCAGTCGATTTGGAAACGTTGGAGGAAGTCGATCTGTCTGTTTCAGGCAGACACGATCCATGCATTTTGCCGAGGATAGTGCCAGTCGCTGAGGCTATGGTTGCTCTCGTGCTTGCCGACTTAATGATACAGGGTGGCTTTATCCACCCGGTGCGTGTCTAACCATTGCGCAGTCAACAGGCGCCCTTCGGCAACGGTTTCTTATTCAGGGTTGGATCGCCTCCTCAAAGCATCGCCGCGCGTCAAACCCGTTCTCCGCGATTTCCAACAACTATTTATCGAGGTCTGCGATAAGAAGTGCTGGAACTCGCAAGCTCGCATATCCGGGAAACGGAACTTGCAGGAAGCAGCGTCAGGTATCGTCCAGCATGGCACGGTTTGTAATGGTCTGTGGGACCGCTTCGCACGTTGGCAAGAGCATCATAGCTGCTGCGCTGTGTAGGATTTTGGTGAATAGCGGATTCAAAGTGGCGCCTTTTAAGTCACAAAACATGAGCTTGAATTCGTGGGTGACGCAGGACGGCGATGAGATCGGAATTGCTCAGGCTGTACAAGCTTGGGCTGCTAAAGTTGAACCGTCAGCTGATATGAATCCGGTGTTGTTGAAGCCTAAAGGCGACCTGATCTCACAAGTCATTTTGCACGGAAAACCCCTTGGTGACAGGAAAGTAGGTGAGTACTACGATTCAGTAGACGCCATCTTTAAGGACGTTTGCGATTCGCTAGAAACGCTTGCTCGTTCACACGAGATTATCGTAATCGAAGGTGCTGGCAGTCCTGCCGAGATTAACCTCTATGAGCGCGATATCGCGAACCTGCGAGTCGCGCGCAGTGTCGACGCTCCCGTAATCCTGATAGGTGACATCGAGCGAGGCGGCGTCTTTGCGAGCCTATATGGGACAGTTCAACTGCTCCCTGACGACGATCGGCGTCGGATCAAAGGCTTCATCATTAACAAATTCAGAGGTGACGAAAAACTGCTTGAGCCAGGAATCAAGCAGCTCGAGAAGCTCACGGGCATCCCTGTTTTAGGCACCATTCCGTACGTAAACGTCCGGTTACCTTCTGAAGATTCCGTTTCTCTTGCGGACACGTTACCCCCCTCACACGGCGCACTAGACATTGCAGTGATAAAGCTTCCTCATATCTCCAATTTCACTGACTTTGAACCCCTCGAAGCCATTGCCCAAATCCGATATGTCTCGCTAGACGGCGATCTTGGTTCTCCAGACGCGTTGATTATTCCCGGCACAAAAAACACCATTGACGATTTGGCCGCAGTGCGCCGGTCGGGGATGGATAAGCAGATCTTAGCGAGTGCGGGAACAATCCCGATCATTGGCATCTGTGGTGGATTTCAGATGCTCGGTGAGACTATAACTGATGAGGGCTTTGAGGGCACGAAAAACGAAAGCAAAGCGATAGAAGGGTTACGGCTGCTGCACGTCCATACCGTTTTTAACTCGCGTAGGAAAGAGACGAAACAGGTGGAAAAATACGTTACAGGAAACGGGCCACTGCTCGACCGCTTGCGAAACAATACGATACGAGGATACGAAATTCATATGGGTACCACTACAAGTGCTTTCCCGATATTCAGTGATGATGGGGCGCAGGATGAAAAAGGCCTCGTTTTGGGCACCTACTTGCACGGCTTGTTCCACAACGACAATTTTCGCTCAGTTTTGTATGAATATCTGCACTCAAGACATTCGCAGCGGCGACAACACGTGCGCCATAAGGCGCTCTCGCTCTCAACGACTTCGCAACGTGCTCCGCACTCCGATTACGATGGGGATCCCTTTAATGAGTTGGCTCGGGTAGTGCAGCAACACGTCGACATGGAAGCGCTGTATTCAATCATTGGATTGTGAGAAATGCTTTCTTGGCTTCTAGTCCAGATCTCGATCCTTTTTGTTGCCTTGGCGCTTGACGCATTTGTCGGCGAACCTCCCGCAAAAGTCCATCCTGTCGTCTGGATGGGGCGAATCGTTGCAGCACTCGAGAAAGGTCTGTATAAGGGAACCGAACGCACTCAAAGACTTAAGGGAACGGCAGCAGCCGCAGTCGTGATTGTTAGTTTTGCCGTGCCTGTGGCGCTTTTTCAATTGCTCGGCTATCGCATCGCAAGCGCAAACAGTGCTTTACTGCTGCTTTACGTTGGGCTGAGTGCTTACCTGCTCAAGGCCTCCTTCACTATATTTACGCTGCAAAAAGAAGCCCTCTGCGTGACGGATCTGGCTTACACAGACATCGAGGCGGCTCGCTTCCGACTGCGAGCACTCGTCAGCCGGGACAGAGAGGGTCTCAATCGCGAGCGTATCCTTTCGAGCGTATGTGAATCAGTCGCGGAGAACACCGTTGACAGCGTCGTTTCTCCTCTCCTGTTCTTTGCCGTTTTTGGCGTCGTCGGCGCCCTATGTTATCGTGCCGTGAACACGCTCGATTCAATGCTTGGCTATAGAGATAATAGGGAGCACGCAGGGCTGTTTTCAGCCCGACTGGACGACTTCCTCAACTACCTTCCGACTCGCCTCGCAGTTATTCCCATGCTGCTCGGGTTTCGCGTGATGTCAGGCAAAACGGCCTGCAGTTTGGCGTGGTCAGTATTAAAACGGGACCGACATAAGAAGCGCGCGATCAACTCGGGGATCCCGGTTGCCCTATTCGCAGGAGGCTTAGGCGTGACGCTGACTAAGCCTTCAAGCTACGAAATTGGCGAAGGCAAAGAAGATACCACTAGGGCCACCGTCAGGCGCGCGGTAAACGTCATGCTCTTCACATCGATGTTCACCTTCATACTCGCGGTCGTGCTGCTGTTCGGACGAGCCTTGACGTAGCGCCCTGCGATTGAAGATACGCGGCGCCATAACGCAAACAAGTTAAACTAGGAGCGCAGAGTTCAGTTATGCTTCGAGGGGTTGAGACGAGACCACTCATCAAACACGCAGACGAGCGAGGATTCTTCACAGAACTAGTCAGGCAAGATTGGATAGGCGATGATTCACTGCAGCAATGCAATTTCTCCATCACCTACCCCGGCGTCGTCCGGGCGTGGCATCGGCATACTCGGGGACAGACCGACCAATTCGTCATTTTGCACGGTGCGATTAAGCTTTGTGCATTTGACGATACTACTGCAGAACTAAACGAGATCATTCTCACCAGCGACGTTTCACAATCAGTACGTATTCCCGGGCAGTATTGGCACGGATTCAAAGTCCTCGGCGAACAGCGAGCATATCTGGTATACTTCGTTAACAAGCTCTACGACTACGCGGCACCTGACGAGGAGCGGCGCCCTTGGAACGATCCCACCGTGTGTCCCGCACTCATAAATGGAAGTGCGCAGGATCAGCGTTGTGGACAGCCGTGGGATTGGCAGTATACTAGCTTCAAGTAGCGAAAGGAGCACAATGACGCTCGCGTGCTAAACTGGAAGCAAAAAAAAAGTTAGGAGGCCAAAATGACTGAACTACCTATCGCTCCCGTTGACAGAATTATCCGAAAGGCGGGCGCGGAACGGGTAAGCCAAGAGGCAGCGGAAGCCCTTGCTAACGTTATGGAAAACTACGTAATTGATTTGACTGAACGCGCTTTGATATTGGCACAGCACGCTGGAAGGAAAACGATTCGCGTCGATGACGTCCGCTTGGCCGCATCGCGAAGTTAAGATGGATCTTGCAGACATACAGGAGCAAATCAAGGTCAGGTACGGCACGATCGACAGGGCGTCGGGTCCACTCTTTCTTCTTTCGGTCCTCTTAGAAGAATGTGGCGAGCTTGCGACTGCGGTACGACGTCAGGAAGCGACTGCCACAGAAGAGGTTGTTGACGTCATATTTTGCGCGCTTTCAATCGCAAACCTGCTCGAGGCGGATGTCGACCGCTTATTACAAGAGAAATACCTGCAGAGGGCGTTCGACGAAGTCACGCAAAGTTGGACCGATCTTTCAAAATGAAAAACGCAGCGCACATTGCCGTGTGTGAGCGCTCAATGAAACGCAAGAAGGTCGCAAATAGCAGCTTAGGCGCAACGAGACGCGTTAGGCCACTACGCTTTTCGCTCGGGGCACAAAACCCATCGAAATGACTTTTCGGGGAAGATACGTTGCCAAGTGAGGCTTTTTGATGCCGCGGCGGTCAGTTCGCGTAGCGGTAGTTGTGTCTCTAATGCCTTCAGTTCGGCAAGATCCGCATTAGTAGTCGGGTGTCGGTGCGCAGCCCCGCAAACTGCAGGATGACCAGCCGTCGACAAAGGGTATGTTCCGATACGTCGCGCCAACTTAATGCTTTCCGTCTTATCGAGGCCTATAAGTGGACGGTAAACGGGGGCATCGGAAGCTTGGTCGATTGCTAAGAGATTTTGGGTCGTTTGGCTTGCAACCTGTCCAATGCTCTCTCCAGTCACAATACCGTGCGCTCTAGTTGCTTTCGCGATCGATGCGGCGATCCTATACATCATGCGTTTGCAAAGTATGCAGGTTGCTCGTGGGGCCAGCTTCCTAAACTGACCTAAACTACCGCCGTGTTGCACTATAGCGAGATCTAACGGGCGTCCCGCCCACACCGCGAGTGCTTTGACAACACCCAGTGCCCGCTCGCGTCCGGCGTCGCTTGTGTAGGGCTCACAGTCAAAAAACAAAGGGACGATCGTGCAACCGCGCTTCATCATGAGCCACGCTGCGACTGGTGAATCGATACCACCTGAGATGAGGGCGACCACTTTTCCTTGGGTTCCGAGCGGCAGGCCTCCGACTCCGCGGATAACCTCTGTGTAGATATAAGCGCGCTCCGCCCTAACTTCGATAAATAACGGGACATCTGGTTTTGTCAACCGCACGGGTGCGCCTGTGGCTTTTTCAATCGCGCGTCCGACAGTGACGCCAATGTCTTTACTAGTGTAGTCGTGCGTTCCTGTTCGACGTGGCCGAATTCCAAAGGATTTTTCCCCCGTAAGCAGCGGCGATATGATTCGCAAGGCTGCGTCTTTCATAGCGTCTAACGTCGCTATGCTCGTCTGGACGGGGCTAACTGAGACCACCCCAAAAACACGTGCTACCGCCGGAGCTGCTGCCGCGTGTTGCGTATGGACAAAAATGCGGCCAAAATCTCTAACAACAGCATCATGCGGAATTTCGCAAAAGTCTAATGCTTTTTCTATGTTGTTAACGAGCGTGTGCTCATAGCGGCTCCTAACTCTGTCGCTTTTGATCCCAATTTCGCCGTATCGGACTAAGATGGAATCGATTGTCTTCATCGCGCTTTGATTCGTCATCTGTATGCAAAACAACGAGGTTGTCTTGGTGGCGTCGCACGTCTATTTCAAGAACCGCTAGGTGGTTATGAGGTTCGCCGTGACAAGAGCGACACAGTCAGGTAATACAGTTAACGTTTTCCATAATAGTTTTGGATAGCCCGAGATTTTGTGGGGGTTATGAGCGGCCTGCGGTTATGCGTCAGCTGGTGCCAGATTGACGTTGCGGTTATCAACGTCTCTCCTTCCTATTTCAGGATTAAGGGTTCATGAAACTGGGTGCGTAGGAGCGCTGTTTGCTAAGCAAGCTGCAGGGGCGTATCAGCTGTAGCGCGCGAGCCATCTTTTTCTCGTGCTCGGTCTTAATGTGAACCCGCTATCGAGAGTTTGTCCAGCTGAACGTGTAAAGCATTTATATATGTCTAAACATACTATGCGTGGCCGCCGTGGCTAAGCTCGGCATAGCGGCTGATTCGTATTTGAGCACCGCTCAAAGAAGTATCAGCAGATCGAGGGTTCAAATCCCTCCGGCGGCTTGTTCAAAGTACTGCTTTTACACGCTACGCGTGTACCACTTCTTGGGTTAACGTCTACGTGAAGGGTGCAAGCAAAAAAGAATATATTATTACGTGTGAAAATACATAAAGTTTATCGTTCATAAAGGCTATCCGAAACACGATGGCTAACGAAGAGAAGCATCAAAGCATGAAAGAGGACATAATCGAGCAAATAGAAAAGCTCGATGTGTTACGTGAGAAAGGTTTTATCACTAGCGAGGCCTATGAAAAGCGAAAAACCGAATTGCTTCAACTTCTCTGATGTTCGCATCTCCACACATTTTGTCACTTGAGCCCTTGTTTCCTCAAGAACTTTTGCATGTCTTTTTGCGAGCGAACGCCTTTCAACGTTCTCTGCATCATTTTGTGATATTTTAGGAGCTCACGCACGTTATCAGAAGGGACGCCCGAGCCGCGCGCGATCCGCTTGATGCGTGAACTGCGAATAATGCGCGGATGTTCGAGCTCTTCATCAGTCATCGAATCCATGACTACTTTAAAATGGTCTAGCGTTTCTTTCGTCGATTGAAGCGCAGTGTCGGGGATATCGACACCGAGTGATCCAAGCGGAAGCATTTGGACGATTTTAGTGAGGGGACCCATCTTACTAATCGCTTTCATTTGTTTGTACATATCTTTCAGCGTAAAATCGCCTTTGAGCATCGCCTCTGCTTCTTCTGTCTCGATGGGAGGTTCTTCTTCGATCATTTCGACCAAGGTCTTAATATCCCCCATTCCGAGCAGCCGAGAGATGAATCGGTCCGGTTCGAACTTTTCGAAGTCATCTATGGTTTCGCCCGTGCCGATGAACGCTATGCCTGTTCCAACCTCCGCAACTGCTGAAAGTGCGCCACCTCCTTTCGCTGTTCCATCGAGCTTCGTCACAATGACGCCTGTTAAGCCGATCGCTGCGTTAAACGCTCGCGCTTGCTCGCTCGCCTGCTGACCTATGCCAGAGTCGAGCACCAGGAAGCGCTGGTCAGCGTTCGCTATGTCGTTGATGGCCTTCATCTCGAGAACGAGGTCTGATTCGAGTGCGTGGCGTCCCGCTGTATCGACGAGGATAACGTCGTGGCGTTTGAGCTCAGCGATGCCGTGGGCCGTTATTTCGACCGCGTTGGTGTTCTCTGATTCGCCGTAAAAAGCGACGTCGATCCGCTCACACAGCTGTGAGAGCTGGTCATACGCCCCCGGGCGGAAGGTGTCAGCGCAGATGACCGCGGCTTTCAAGCCCTTTTTCTGAAAAAATCGCGCAAGCTTCACCGTAGTCGTCGTCTTGCCGCTGCCCTGAAGCCCGACCAAGATCACGGTGTGACGGGTGAGTGGTACCGTTATCGGCTCACCAAGGAGCGCAACAAGCTCTTGGTATACTATGTTGATGACGTGTTGACGAGGGTTCAGTTTCCCCGAGAGCTCCTCCTTCAACGCTCTTTCTTTAATGCGCTTCGACAGCTGCTGCACGAGAGCGACGTTGACGTCAGCGCTGAGGAGCGCACGTTGAATATCCTTTACGACTTCATTGAGCGTTTTTTCGTCGATGCGATTAGCTCGAGCTAGTTTCTTGAGCGTGTCGCGAAGCGAGCTGCCTAAGTTCTCCATTACCATTTACGTGTCCGCCTCGTCGAACAGTCTAGTCAAAAGCCACTGGGGGTCAAACTTGACGATGTCTTCGTAATTCTGTCCTATGCCCAAAAACAGGATTGGCTTGCTCGTTGTGTGCGCTATCGAGATGGCGGTGCCCCCTTTCGAATCGGCATCCACCTTAGTAAGAATCGATCCATCGATGGCCATTGCCGTATTGAACTGGAGAGCACGCTCTACGGCGTCGTTGCCCGCGAGCGCTTCGTCGACAAAGACCACTAAATCTGCGTCTATGACTCGCTCAATTTTTTTGAGCTGATTCATCAGGTTGACGTTAGTGTGGATCCTCCCGGCGGTATCTGCGAGGACGACGTCCTTATGTTTCGCTCGCGCATACTGCACGGCATCATAGATTACTGCGGCAGGGTCAGCGCCCTGTTGGTGTTTGACGAGCTTCACTCCTAATCTCTCGGCGTGGCGCTCAATCTGTTCAAGAGCCCCGGCCCGATACGTGTCCCCTGCAGCGAGCACGACGCTATAGCCCTGATTTTTGAGGCGGTATGCCACTTTTGCGATGGTTGTGGTCTTCCCTGTTCCATTTATTCCGGTGAATACAATGGTGATAGGTTTTGGAGTGTTTTTAATGATTTCATCGAAATCGAGGCCATTGACATCGAGCACCTGTAAGATTCCGTTGCGAAGCGCCTGTTCGACGAGAGCACCGATGTCTTGGCGCCATTTTCTTTTTGTACCGACCAGCTCTTTTTTTACATTCTCAATGATCTCTTCAGAGACCGATACAGCGACATCGCTTTCAAGGAGGGCAATCTCAAGGTCCCAAAGAGACTCTTCAAGGTCTTTATCTTTGATTTCTCGTTCAAAAAAGGACTTGCCGCTTTTGGACTTTTTGCCATCATTTGGTTCAATGCGCTGCGTCAGCTCTTCGGCAGATTTAGAAGCAGGTTGAACAGGCTCAGCGCTTGTTGCTTTTGGTGCTTCAGGTTCGCGCGAGGGCTCTCTTAAAGTTGTATCAGAAGGCGGTGCTTCACTCGCAGTGGCTTCGATTCCCTCATTATCAAGCTCGCGTTCTTTAGTGCTAACGCTCTCTCTAAATTGACTGAGCCGTTGCCTTAAGCCTTCAAACATCTGGTGTTGCCTTTAACTGCGACTGAACCGTCTGCAACTTCGATTGGAGTGAGTAGATTTGAGAGCCGATCTGGTTAAGTCGAGCGGCGAACTGTCCTTGCATTTCAGTGAGTTTTTTCTTTCGCTCAGTGAGGTATGACACGGCGTCCGTGACGTCCACCTCGGCGGAGACGTTCGCGCCAAGTCCAATTATAACCCTGTTTGTCTGGGGGATGGTGCCATACACGAACGAGTTTGCCCCAATTGGTATAAGCGTCTCTTTGCCGATATCAGGTTTCGACAGCGCTTCCACGGCGACGACTGCATTTTCTATCTCGCTGATGGTGAAGCTGACGATTTCCATCTGCTGTTCGTAGGCACGGGCTTCTGCCTCGGATTGTTGTAGCTGGCTTAATATCACGCGTACTTCTTGTTCGCTCGCCATGATATCACTCGTTTTCAACTTCAATAGATTCAATTCGAATAAGGTTCCGCTTCAAGCCGTGCTCGCTTCCAATGAGCGAATAGAGCTTTTCGGCGGCATTTTTCTCGTTGTTGCTCGAGACTTCTTTTGTAAAGCGTTCCCACGAACGTCCTGCTTTGAAGGAACCTATTATTTGAAAGGTTTTTCTTTCCATGCTTAAATCATCCATCAATAGGGGCGTTTTGTACGCCATTGGCGTCTGCGTATGAGGCTGACATGCTCGCGTCGAGCACTCACTTGATCACTGAGTTATTCGCGAGGTTATCGGTTAAATAGGTATCCAAACCACGTGGCGCAGTGGATGCTAGGTGCTTTTGACGGTTTACAGAAACCCTAATGAGTCCTCGATCCGTCCGAGCTCGATTCCTGTGCTCTCGTGACCGACGACGTAGCCCTTCGTGTTCGCGAGGAGTGCAGAACCTACTAACGGGGAGCCGTAGTTCACGGTGCCGATGTTGACAGGAACGCCAAACGTCTCGTCCATTTCCGATAGCTCACCCTCCGTCGCCTTTGGATGCGCTAAAACGCCTTTGTTGGTGGCGCACGCAGCCATACCGACCGTTTTTAAGCTGGCTACCGTTCCGCGCTGCACGTCTACACCTAAGGTCTCGGAAATGACCCGCTCAGCGCGAGCGATCAAGCCGGGGTGTATCAGCGCTGCGGTGTCGTTTGTGAGGATGACGTTTCCTGCCGCATTGATTCTCCCAGGGAGCTTTCGCACGTTCAAGCCTTCGGCACGTGCTTCGAGTAGCGCTATTTCATGTCTCATTGCAATACCGGAAACAACAAATCCGTTCGAGTTTCCAGCCACGAGCGACCCGACAACCGAACTCGAGCCTACGAGAAGCGGGACAGTGAGCACCTCTAGTTCCTGTGAGAAGTTTAGCTGCTCTTCATCGGTCGTTGGCGGCGCAGTGAGCAAGAAGTCTTCTGTACACGTCCCAAAAACGCCGAGCACGGCACTTCCGCCTAAAGTGATGCGCTTGACCACGTTGCAGCCTCGAGACGTACGTTTGCTGGTCGGTACGCTCGCTTACGATTCGGTCGCGAGTTCTGCCTCGACGATGCCGTCGTCGAATTTCATTGCTCGCACAGTGATCTTGTTCGGCGGATTGCTCGAGCCCCTTTCCCAAACTCTCTCATTGATCGATCGGTCGAGTTTAACTTTGTCTGGCTCCGCGCTCAAATGATGGGCGAGATACTGGCGAATTTCTGACATCGCCTTCTTGCTGCGTCTCCACCTGGGCGTGTGTTTTACTCCTCTCAGTGGTATGGTGTACACACGCTCTTCCTCTATTTTCGTGTCTTTCGCCATGAACGATCACACCTTAAGGTTACTGCGTCTCCAATGCCTTCTCTTCGGATGGGTGTTTACGGTGCGGTTTGTCCGTACAATCACCCACGCTGGCACACGTCTGTTCTGCTTTGTCGCTTTCGCGAGCCGCTTCTTCTTCCCTTTTGTTACTTTGCTCATTGCAGTCCCTCTGTGGCTGAAGTCGTTGGGTTGCTCGGCACTTTAAACATATTCCGATCAGAGTAGCCTATACCCGCTCATCGTTAATAATTGTTTACGCCCCCAATGCTCAGAAAAACGCGTTTTTTCGTTTTGTGACCTTCGATTGGAGATGCTTTTTCGGGAAAACGCGATTCACAGCTTCGTGGCCGTACGAAATCGCCATAAGTTGCCTCAGTTCGACTTCATAGTCGAACGAGATACACTCGCCGTAGATGACCTCGAGATGCTCCGCGGCAAGAGCGTCAATCGCCCGTCGTCCATAACCGAGCAGTGGCCTGACGTAGTCGACGCGCAAGCGATCCTCCAGACTTCGCGCCTCCCGCAAGGTCAAGAGCGGAGCCTTGTCGTCGCGGCGCGTGCCATCAGCCACAAAGTGATAGCGTTCCGATGCACGTTCAAGCGCCGTTTGGTGCACTTGATTGATGCCCCTGTTGGGGTACCCGTCCTTGATCATCGCATCGACGGACGTCTTTGCGAGTTCTTGTTCGAGGCCGATCGTTACGTGGGGGAACCCGAGTGCGCGCGCCACTGCAGCTGCGTCGTTCGGCACGATTCCGAAGGACATCGTTACAAGTTCAATTTGCGCAAAAGGGCTGAGAAGAACTGCCGCGAGCGCGCTATCTTTGCCCCCGCTGAACAAAACGCCGGCTTTCATCTGCGCGTGATGCGTATGTTCTGTTTCTTGGGGGTGATTTGTTTGAGAAGTTGCTTGAGCTGTTCGTCGGTGATCTGTCCGGTCAATTTTCCGCTTTGGTAAAGCGCGAGAAGCTGTGACTCAACGGAGTCCGCAAAGTCGGGACGAGTAAGTCTTATGCTGCTGAGCCGTTCGCGCGCTTCTGGCGTGAGCACCTGTCGCAGGAGCGCACTTCGTCGGGCCTGTGCTTGCTCTATCTCGTCGGTGGACGGCCCTTGCAAACCGCTCTGCTGCGCTTGGAGTTGTTCGAGGCGCCGTTTCCGTATCTGTTCAAGGTCATCGTCCATAATTATTATGCTCCGCGTCGGCTATGCGCTTTGTAAGAGCTCGTGCGCGCTGTTGTCTAAGAACGACCGACCCTCTGACGAGATCTCGCGGCCTTTCGGGGTCGTTCTTACAAACCCCGCGATTTCGAGCTGCTGCATCGCTTTTCGAATTATTGAACCGCTGCCCTTGACGAAACGCTCAGGCCTTGACGCGTTGTCGGTCTTGCCTCCGTAGACTGAGCGGAGTCGCTGGGTGCCGACGGGGCCGTCGATTGCAATGCGCCTTAAAAGCGCGGCGCAGCGCACGTACCACCAATCATCGTTTTGTGGTGGATGCTCCTTGTGCATCCCCGTCTTTACCCACGCAGCCCATTCTGGGGGCGTAAATCGTTCATCACCCTTTAGCTTCGTTGCGGTCAGTTCGATAAGTTTGCTTGCGGAAACATCGTACAATGTGGTCATTTAATCTCCAAAATTAGACTTCTTGCTGGAATGAGCGACTTTACGTCTTTTTTACTTATATCATTTTCTCTGATGCGCGAAGCTGTTTTTCGGCGTCTTTTTGACGCGGTACGGCGAAAGATACACGGCGGTGGCGCCTTTTAAATCGACCAACTGCGCACCCGACGCTTGCCCAAGTTCATGCGCGATCTCATCGCGACTTGATTCGAACAACGCAGTCCTAAGGATCCTCACTTTGACCATCTTGCGTAGCTTGAGTTGCTCCTGCAGCTCGTGCACGATTGCCTCATTCGCGCCATTCTTGCCGACCCAAAGCGTCGGGACGAGCTCCATGGAGAGCGCCTTGAGTTTTTGCGTCTCGCTTCTTCTGGTCATCTGGTGGTGAACCCTTATTCAATAGCGCCTTAGGTCGTGACACCTCAAGCATGTGATAACCGTTCGCTTGTCTTTTATGCGAACGCGTGCATTCGTTCCGTATACGAAATATGCCCCGCAACTTCTGCAAAAACGCATTTTGTACGTCTTTCCGAGAGGCACCCTGTGCTTCATTGCTAGCTTCCGAGCTAGCTCAACGTAGCGATCACTTCTTTGCGTGTGAGCGGGAAACTCGACGAAAGCCGCGTCGAAGAGACGCTCTACACGTTGCAAAACGATGTCGTTAATAAACGCCTTTCTCTTCCTTCGTCGGGACATTTTCCGCACACGTCGTGCAAAGCATTAATATACGTTCTGTTAAAGTAGTTTTGCGTCGCGCACCGATGGTCTAGCGGTTATGACTTGGGCCTTCCAACGCGTGAAGAAAGCCCACAACCCGGGTTCGAATCCCGGTCGGTGCATTGCTGCGTACAGGCGCGGTCGGCCACACGTCACAGCATTCTGGTCACGGCGCCGGCTTGAACGCTTTCTACCTCGTTGATTTCCGATATGGAGGCTTCTAAAGCTTCAGTTCCGCCTTCTTTGTCTTCAACGATAACCGTGAGCATCAACGCCTTGAGTCCAAACGCGATGGGTTGCACCTCGCAGCTGTACAGTCGTCCGTACGGCGCGACCTGAGAAGTAATTCGACTGCTGAGACCTTTCAGATCAACGTCAGGGCCGTTTGGCATTATCTTAAGCTGTACTGCTACTTCCCCCATTTAAGGGCCTCCGAAACCACACGTGCATCGATACGGATTGCTCAGCTTCTTACATTTCTTGCATCGCGTGATGATCTCTCCGCACGAGGGGCACGGGTACGATATGCCGCTGTCCTTGGCCATCCGTGCACCGCACGATATACACGTCTTTTCCATGTTTTCATCGTCTCCGGTCGCGTTTCTATGATTAGTGAGAATCGCCAGTAAAGGTTGCTTCTACTCTATAGAGCAAGGACCTTTATTAACTACTTTCGTCCGATAATCGTCGTGCCGACCGTTTCGCGTCCCTGAATCGCGGCGACGACACGTTGAAAGTGATGACCATTCACGATCGTGCAATCTCGGTTGTGGATAGCCAAGAGCTGCGGCAGAAACGCATCGACGCACGTTTGCGCCCTGAGTTCGCTCGCCGAAACACGCGAAACCAACTTATTGGAAAAAACGATTCCGTCGACGTCCGTCGCTATCACGAGATTGGCCTTGAGCTCGTGGGCAACCCAGCCAGCGACGGAGTCGGAGGTGACATTCCAAGAGTGGGGCAGCGGATCTTTGTCGTATAACATCTTGAAAGGTAAAAAAATGCAAATTCCGTGTTCAAGCGCGCTCAGCTTCTCGACTAGTGTCGCTCCTGGAGCTGCCATATAGAATCCATACTGATTCATTGCGAGAACTGCCATCCAGTGGGCGGCAGTCTCGTTGGTGCGATCCGCATAGCGTCGGACCGTCTGTGCAAATGGCCCCCCGCCGGGTACCACTACTGCGTTCACGTGAGCCTCTATCAAGTAGTCAATCAACTCTTTGGAGACTGCGAGTAGACTGCCTCCGACCTTAAGCACGGTGCGCGTCATTTTGTCCCGCTATAACTGTCGACGGAAGAGGGCCGTTCGGACGGCGGGCGTTTTCCGTTGTTGAGCATCTGATTCTGCTGCTCGACTTGTGATCCGAGACCGTGAGGGATCGCAAGCGGGTTTCACCAGCATCGTCTTTTGCGTCCAATTTGATCTGAGCATTCTCTCACATTTCCTTCAGCGAAGCAAGAGTTACGACAACGGCAGCGAATTCTAGCGCTCATAGGCTACGGGCGTGCCGACGAGAGTCGTTTGCGAGCATCTCGGCCCGCGTGCGAACGCGTTTCGGCGCGCAGACGCAGACTCGGTCGCATAACTATCAACTCTTGCGTCCTAGCTCAGAGCGTCTCGCGCGTGCGGGTCTACGGCAGCTCTTCTTTGGGAATCACCTCAGTGCCCAAGCGGCCGAGGTCGAGGCGATCCCACGGAGTTCGCGGGAGCGGTATGTCTTCCATCTCGTGGTGCAAGTCGTGCGGTTCCCAATTTCGGTAAATATCCTTATAGTTTTCAGGTAGCGACGTAATTCCAACAAGTTTCAGTCTTTCTTCGGCAAATCGCTTCAGTTCTTTCTTTTGCCTGCGGATCTCCGACAGAATCGTTGTGTCCACTGCGCCGATTTCGTCCCAACCGCATAGCATAAGTGGTAAGCAGAGGATCCGCATCGGATATAATCCCTTAAGCGGCCACTGCTTCGTCGCTTGCGCCCATTGTTCGATGAGTTTGTGTTCGTCTCGCCAGATGGCAACCCGTCGAGACGTTATCTCTTTCGTCAGCTGCTTACATCGCTTGCGCTCAGCTTTTGGGGCGTCTAGCTCATCGAAAGCGCGCATGTGGCCCTGGTCGATGTTGATTTTCAAAAGGCCGATATTCAACTGTGCAAATCCGTGAACGGGGACTAGGGGGTCGATGACTTTCAGACATTTGATTGGCTTATCGCTTTGCTTCGCAGCTTCAAGATCGCCGGTGGTGAGCTCATCTAACACAATTGCTGCTGTGCGGTTTGCTATGTCGATCAAATCACGATCCCCCTTGCTGCTCCAATCCATGCAATTCGTGCTAAAGTCCTCAGTGCGGATGTCGAAAACGCTGCTCGTGCTCCAGTCCTCGGTCGCGTAATCCACAACTGAGTCTTCCCCCGGAGTGAGACGAGGCAGACAGAGAATGGCATAGATCTCATCGGCCTCGCACTCGACCGCCCCCGCGACAGGGACGACTTCTCGGGCCGAACCGTCGATATACCAGTTGCAGTCCACCTCGGCGGGAGAAAATATCCCTGGAATCGCTGAAGAGGCTAGGGCGGCCTTGACGAGCTTCTCGCGCGAGTCGCAAAGGACGTATTCTTTACGACCTCCCCTTTTCTTCTCAGGATCGATTTTGCAAGCTTTGTTGTGGAAACACGTGCAAGCCCCCGTTTTAAGGTCTGTTGCGTAAATGCGCAGTGCTATATCTGATTTCAGGGCTTTGTCGAGATCTTGCGTATCATCATACATCTTTTTTTCGAGAAGCTCCGCTGAGTAAAGCGCACGTTGCTTGCGAGCAAGCTCGAACATTTCTTCCATGTCCTTGATTGCGCCCCTAAAGTCGCTGAATGTGTGCTCTGAGTCGAGCGCAAGACAGCCCATCGCGTACACCCACGAACCAACCACGCCCCGAAAGATCGCTTCCAGCAGAGGGCCTAAGGTGTCTGACCATTCGTGCTGCGGAATTAGGTCCACGCGGGAGTTTACGTCCTCCTCCCAGTACTTTTCGAGTCTTGCGGTGCACCCGTCACCCGTTGCGATTATCGCAGCGTTGATTGCGCCAATTGACGTGCCGCAGACACATTTGATATGTGGCAGAACGCCCTTCTTGTAGAGGTACTTCAAAACTCCGACTTGAAAATCGCCTAGCGTTCCCCCGCCGCCAAGCACAATTCCGGTTGGCATACTTTCACCCTTATTTCACAATTTTGCGGTTTTTTCCGCGATTAGAGATCTTATTCGGCTTTCGCAGGTTTAAGGTGCCCGTCGAGGATCGCTCACGGCCACCCACACCAAACGTCGTCGTTCAACACGCTTCATTGTTGCAGACAACGCATGTGCGTTCCAGGCCACTCTTGATGTGACTATGGACTAAAAGATCTTAGAGTCTACCTATAAAAGGACATGTTTGCGATTTGCAATAAGGAGGCTGTCCTAGGGAAAAAGTTGTTGATAAATTGCTTGTTTCTCGTGACTACGGCAGATAGCCGCTTGGTCATTAGGACAAGAAGCACTGGGATGACTTTACTTGAGGTGGCTACGCACCCTTGTCAATCACGAGTCACACAATACTACAGCTTCAGCGGCCTCCAAGCCACCGCAAAATGTCACGTTCGGAAAGACTGCTGGTCAGAGTCCGCTCGCGCAGAGTGGCAAGCCTTGTCCGGGCAGTCAACAGCGCGAAGTTTAGTTGGGCTCTGTCACGCAGTTGATCGACACGCCATTTCTTTGTGAGACGTTCTGAGGCTTCATCGATTAGAGGTTCGGTAGCGTTTTTGCTTATTCGAGCACTACGTCCAGTCGAGCGCAGCATCTCATTGACAGCGTGTGTCAAACGATCTGCGCACGTTCGACAGTTAGGATTCGATGCACTAGGGCAGCCGACGCGAAGCCCATAGAAGCACACACTGTTTTCAGTGGTCATTACATTAGTGTGGCGTAATCGGTGCTCTGCCGAGTGTCATCTGCGGGCGCTTGAGCTACTGCAGAATCAATCTCGATCATCGCACGAAGCGTCTGCTCTATAATGGCAATGTCGCGTTCAAGTTTCGTCTGTTCCTTGTTTACCATCACGGTCACCTCCACTTCAACCTGCGCAAAAATGTTTCTTTAGGCCGCGTGAGGCATCCTACGTGTACGAAAGTGTGACAACAAGCTCGCGTCACATCCGCGCCCAACTGTAGAGGAAGACATACCCGTCGTGTGCCGTCGATTCCGCTGAGGCTAGGTGCCGTAGTCTAGCAGGCGGGTTTTCTTTCACCCCCTTGGATTTCTCACGAGTGTAGGCGGAAATTTAGCACCCACATGGCGGCAGGCGGTTTTGTGAGTGAGGTTTGCTACGCGTTCCGCTCGCTCGTCCCACGGTTTAATTTGTCCTGCCTGCAGCTCGAAAAATAGCCGTTATTGCCAACAAGAGGACGTTTAATTCTAGTGTTCATTTCGATAATGTCCCCATCCGCGGCAGTAGTCAAGATCTTACTTTCGAATTGCCGCGCTAATATTTTCTTACTCCCACGTAAGCGTAACTACGTCGCGAAAATTCACTTGGTTGCTATAAGGCGCTAAGCTGCATTATTACGCGTTAGCTGACGACGTTTGGTTTCCGTAAGTTCACGAAAACTGTTGTCACAGTCACAAGCGACCGCAAAACCAGGAAAACAACTTTTTTCGCTTTTGTGCCTATCAAGGGCCCGCAGTCGACAATTGATACCCCCGCGACATATATGAATGTGCAGAAAACGGGAAAACGAAGAATAGCTAGACTAGTTGTCTTGCCTTTAACAGAAGCCGCGGATCCTTTCTTAGAAAACGCATTGTAATGCTCTTCAGACTCAGTTCTCCGGGTTGGATACCATTAAGTACCCGCATCACCCTGTTTATTTCTTCATCGGAAAGGCTTACGGCCAACTCCTTGCAACTGTACCTAAGCCTCCGCATAGTGCCAAATGAATGATTATACTCAGTTTGGTATTCGCGAAGCACTCTCTCTGAGGGGTCGTTCTTACGGACGGCTTTGCTCGCAACTTTGCCTGCAATAGTCCCGCTCTCCAGCGCTGGGACAATGCCCCCACCCGTCAGTGGATCAGTGTGGTGCGCGGCGTCACCAACAAGCATCAGTCCGTTTCGCACGATCGTGCGAAGCTCGTTGCTGATGGCGATGCCACCCAGTATAAGTCCGATAGGCTGAGCACTAGGGAAGCGCTTCGCCGCAAACTCATCAAGATAGTCTATTGGCCGCTTAGCACCGCATCTGCTTCCAGGAACAGCGAGCCCTACATTTGCTGTTTTGTCACCTTTGGGAAATACCCACGCGTAGCCGCCTCCAATATTCGAGCCATAGTAGAGGTCGACAGTTTCCTGGGATACGTCGACATTTTCCGCGTAATACTGGGCGCAGCTCGCGATATCTTTGGCTTCGAGGGAAGTATTGATGCCGCCCCATCGACCAACTTGTGATTCCAAGCCATCTGCAGCGATTACAACCTTAGCCGTCAGCTCAAATTCGTCACCAAGCCTGTTTGCCCGGACGCCTTTAACCACGTTCTCGTCAATAATGAGCCCTGACGCGCGAGTGCGCACCATTATATCGGCCCCCGCCCGTGCTGCGTCTTTGGCAAGTTGTCGATCGAAGAGTTTTCGCTCGATGATAAAGGCAAGCGGCCCGTCGACTCCAAACGTTTCTGAAGACACTTCAATAGTCGTGCCATCGGGACTGGTGGCTCGGATTCGTCGAACCTCACTAGCAATCCAGTTTGGATCTGGCTGCACATATTCGCTAAATGACTTTGGAAAAATGGGCGATTGCCAAAGAGGGACACCTTCCGCACATCTTATAGGCTCCCCGATAGCCTGTCGTTTTTCGACAAGCAGCACATCGCACTGGGCGGCCGCGTGTTGGGCAGCGATGGAACCTGCTGGGCCCGCCCCCACCACTATTACGTCATACTCGTCTCTCATCATCCTGTCTCTGGCTGCACATTCGTGCGGATCGGCGATAAAAAACGCACATCCGTTAGTCGTTCGGAGCAGTTGATAGAAATGTGGGCACCGTTTTAAGAACGCTCTGAGCATCTATCGCGTTGTGGCGCACATAAGGAGAAACAGGCCAACGATAAGCTTTCGCATTTAAATGCTTCGTTGGATCATGGCAGTTTTGCGAAGGTTGAACCACTCTTGCTCTAAACAGGTCTTTTCAACGGTCTCGTTCGTGCAATCTGAAATTTCTCGGTGTTTGAACGCCTCACTTGCGCGTGCATCGCTAATCACGGGGCATTTTGGCTTTTTTGGGGTGTTCCTTTGTGCTCACCGGCAGAACGGATTTGCGCGCGCGGGCTAGTTAACCTAGTTTCTGATGACGTTGGCAGCGACTTAAGCAGCGAGTCCATATGAGAATTTACTTATACAGCGTATCAAAGAAGTTTTTCGGAAAATAATGCAATTCGCTGCTAAATTGAAGGCTTATGTCAGTCTAATCAGGGTTCCTTATATTCTTATGCTGGACCTTCTCTGCGTGCTCTTGATATTAACGTTCCAAAAAGGTTTCGGCGATCTAGTTTCGATGGTTTTAGCCATTCTTACCGTGTCGCTCGTAGTTGCTGGGGGTGCAGCCATCAATGATTACTTTGACTGCGAGTCGGATTGGCTTACCCATCCCGAAAGAGTTATTCCGTCAAACCGGATCTCTCCCATAAGAGCAGCGCAGTTTTCCGCATTGACCTTTTTTGCTGGGCTGCTCGCGTCGTATGCGATCAACGTTCTGGCCTTTGGAATTGTCGCGCTTAACGTTGTCCTTTTTTTGTTGTATCCGCGCGTGTTCAAGCGGATTTCTGGGTTTTTAAGCAACCTTGTGATGGGATACTTGGGGGCAACTATAGCGCTCTTTGCAGGGGCAGTCGTGTTTAAAACCATCGATATTGCCGCTCTCTCGTTTGTTGGGATGATTGCTGCAGCCGCCATCGGCCTGAACGTCCTAAAGGACGTCCTAACTGTGGACGGTGATTTGAAAGTGGGATACCCCACCTTGGCCATCAAGCGCGGTATACGTATAGCGGCGATTGTTGGCGCCCTTTTTCTGCTTCTTTCCGTTTTAACATCGCCCTTTCCATTTGTTGTCAGGGTTGTGGGCGACGCGTACTTAATTCCCATAGCAATCTGGGGAGCCATCGGAATCTTTACTGCCTTATCTCTGCTTAGGGCGCCAGACCTTTTAAACGTAAGAAAGCAGTTGGTTATGTTTACTTTGTATTTCCCTTATCTTGTGGGGGCCGCCAGCGCTGTTTACGCGCTTACGGTAGCTGTCTGGGGGTTCCAGTGAAATGGGTGAAGAAACCACCGAGTGCAAAACCACTGAATTCACAACTGATTCCACAGCGCGCGAGCATATTGTCGAACAAGATGATAATCTTGAGTTATATCTTGCGCAGATTCGTAAGATATTCGACATACCACGTATTATTGACGCACCGCGCGACAAGTCACAAATTATCAACTATTATCTGATGAACAAACGTTCTTATAGACTGGCATGGAATTTTGAGGGATTTATCCATTGCGGAATTAGCTACGACGGGAAACGCAAAAAAGGGGATTTCAGGGAACAAGCAAGAATAGTTGACACGTATATTCAGGACAACAACGCTAAAAAGGTGCTCGAACTTGGCTACGGGCTAGGTACCAACTCCGCATACCTTGCGAGGCGGAACCCTCACGTGGCCTTTGACGCGATTGATATTTCCAACAAACCTTTGAGAAGTTTCACAACGATACCAAATTTGCACTTTTGTTTTGGGGACTACCATAATTTAAGCCAGTTCAAGGGTAATTCGTACGATATCGTCTTTGTCATTGAGGCCTTGTGTTACTCGACTCAGAAATTAGAAGTCCTGCGTGAGGTGAAGAAGAAATTAACAAAGGGTGGCTTTTTCATTATTTTTGACCCGTACACGAGAAATCGCGCAATCCCGCTGAGTGAGTCGGAAAAAACCATGTGGAAGCTCATTTACAGAGGCTCTGTGCTTGAAACGTTTGAACGCATTGACAACGTTGAGGATGCTATGCGAAAGGAGTTCTCAATCGTTATAGCTCAGGATCTATCGACGTATGTTCTTCCGTCCTTGGAGGCGCAGGAATCCAATGCGCGCCACTACTTCAATCATGCTACTTTTGCGAGAGCTATCAACAAGGTCCTTCCGTTTGACGTCGTCAGACATCTTCCGCAGTTATTGCTGATGCCCACAAGCGTGCGAAGGCAGATTGCGTGCTACTACTTGCACGTGCTGAAAAACGACAGGTGACTTTACTTTGTAGATGCTGCGCAGCAAGCCAGTCAAACCGGTGGTGGGCCTTGTTTTTGTAGTTCTTCAATTCGCTGTTCGGCGGGAATTGACTGTTTCCACAGCATTTCAAAAGTGGCTAACAGGTATTGAGCGTAGTTAGGATCATCGGTAAAGAGTACTGCAACGGGTTGATTGAGCGAGATATGCTTGATATCCATGTTAATACCGTGCCAACAAGTTTTTCTGTCCAGTACAGCCAAATACACCCCGTGATATTCGTGTAAGTGGCGTACCTCCTCCCCAACTTGCAACGCTTCTTTAATTAACTCAATTCCGGAGTACGATATATCGGTCAGCATTCTGAAGCTCACTCCGCGCCCTATCATCTTCTCGACTTCGTCTAATACGAACAGCGAAGCGATACCGATCATTTCTTCAGGAGTTACTATAACGAATTCATTTTGGCATGCAGCTGCGACGGGGACAGAGATACTAATGAGTTCCTTCATGCTTTTAACGATTTTGAACGTCGAGACTTCGTCAGAAGGTCTGAACCGCTGCCGCTCTGAAAGCTCGTGAAGCTCCTGCTTTCGCACTTCCATCTCACGCAGTTCACTTTCGTGCTTTTTTACTGCAGAGTCAATGGCAGTGTCGAGGTCCACCGCCGCATAGATCGTTGGCGCGTCGAGCGACGGACGTACCATGCCCTTCTCGATGAGACTAGTAAGTGTGCGGTGCACGTCCTCACGGTATGTCTTCAAGGATTTTGCGAGGGGAGAAGGGGTCTTGGGGCCGTACTTGAGCAAATAAAGGTAGGTCTGTGCTTCCTTTTCGCTAAGCCCGAAGCCGATCAGACGAGTTACAAACTCTGCTTCGTCATCCATGCAACAAAGCATGATAATAGGCCGTAGATAAAAGTTGCTTTGTTTGATTGTATACTGTTGATTTGTTAGATCAATTAGATATCTAATCGTTCCGGGAAAACACGTCTTACGCTCTGCTTTCGTTCTTTAGGGTATGCTTGGCCAAGGGGCCTTATCAGCAACGGGACGAGAATAAATGCCAGATCAACCAGACACTCGGTCATAGGGGGTTGCTCGAGAACGCTCGAGAATTTTATTATCAGGGGCCTCAGCATTGCCTACATTTCAAAATAAGGCGCAAAGTGCTTTCGGCAGTCGTACACAGGCCGTTGTCGTAGAGCGTTTAACGTTTCTCCGTTAGCGCGTCTGCAAGCTCTTTCAAACGCGCCAGATCGTGCATAACAAGCAGGACCTTCGGATTCGCTGCAACTAAGCGCACGACGCTTGCAAAATTGATCTCTTGCGGTCTTATGCCCTTCAATGACCGTATAAGCTTGCTTAGCTCATTATCAGACAAGGTTACTACAAACTCTTTGATTCTGTAGTTGTGTTTTTGTAGCTTACCGAAAAGCGATCCACGCCGCGTATCTTCATATTCCTTAAGAACGCGAACTGAAGAGTCTCGTTGCTGCACTGCTTTGCTCGCAACGTTGCCTGCTATTTTTCCGCCTTCCATTGCGTTAGTAATACCGCCACCGCTCAGAGGATCGCAATGGTGTGCGGCGTCACCTACCAGCATCAGTCCGTTGCATATTACAGTTTTGAGCTCATCGCTGGAGGGACCACTTCCCATGATAAGGCCAAGCTGCTGTCCCTCCGGAAACTGTTTCGAGACAAACTTGTTCAAATAATCTATCGGCTTGCTCCCGTTTAGCATGCTCGCTGGCATACCAAGCCCTACGTTTGCTAGTTTTTCGCCCTTAGGAAAAACCCAAGCATAGCCTCCCGCTGCTCGCGAGCCGACGTAGACGTCGCAAGAGTCTTCTGCCACATCGACATTAGTCATTAGGTACTGAACGCCGATCCCAACGTCTTTGAGCTTAAACGCAGTATTGATCCCAGCCCATCGGCCGACCTGTGACTCCACGCCATCTGCACCTATCACGACCTTTGAGCGTACCTCGAGACTCTCTCCAAGCCTTTTGATTTTCACGCCGTTCACTACCCCGTCTTCTATGATGAGCCCCGTAGCGCGGGTGCGCACCATGACGTCAGCACCGGCCCGCGCCGCGTCTTTCGCGAGCTCGCGATCGAAAATCTTGCGTTCAAGGATGTACGCGAGCTCGCCCTCAATGCCCATCGCTTCCGCCGATATGTCAAGCATCGTGCCATCAGGAGCGAAGATTCGGTACCTACGGATGTAGCTCGAAATCCACTTCTTATCTGGGTACACTAATCCTACTAACGCGCTCTTAAGAACTGCCTCTGCGCAGCGCACCGGCGCACCGATCTCCTGACGCTTTTCAATCAGCAGCACATCGCACGTCTCGGCAGCGGTGCGTGCTGCAGTAGACCCTCCTGGACCCGCCCCGACCACAATGACGTCATACTCGTCCCTCATGTTTACACCTGTGCTGATGAGGCTCTCGGAGCTTATTAACCTGTGACGCCGTTGCGTCGCTCAACCTCATTTCTGACGATGCTGACTAACGGAGGCAGCAAGGATGTGGCGCAAGGCTCGCTTAGGCTTTCGGAGGTCCTCGTAGCAGAAGTTTCTCGATTTGCTCGCTCGCGGGGATGGATTGTTCCCACAACGTGTCAAAGGTAGCTGTGAGATATTTAGCGTAAGTCGGATCATCGGTCCAGAGCAGTGAAACGGGTTCATTCAGTGAGATCCGGTTGATATCGACGTTGATCGCGCTAACGCTTTGCTTGCTATCTACTACCGCGAAATATATCCCCCCATAACTGTCATAGTGCCGCAATTCTTCGCCAATGTCCAGGACCTCTTGAGCGGGCGCTATATCCGCATACTTAACTTCACTAATTCCCCTAATATACCCCCCTCGCTCTATGAGCTTTTCGGCTTCTGCGTTTACCCCTAGCAAAGAGGTGATAACGAGCATTTCAGAGGGAACGATGTACAAGAATCCGTTTTTTGCAGAGGATATGAGAGTTGAGGCAGCAGCGACGACTTCCTTGACGCTCTTGATAATCTTGAAAGTGGCATGCTCGTCTGAGCTCGGAAAACGCTGTCGCTCTGAGAGCTCCTCGAGCTCTCGTTTTCGCGCTTCCATCTCGTGCAGCTCGCTCTCGTGCTTTTTGAGCGCAGCCGCGAGAGCGGTGTCGACGTTCACTGCGGCGTAGATCGTTGGAGCGTCGAGTGAGGGGCGCACCATACCCTTTTCGATGAGACTGGTGAGCGTCCGGTGCACGTCTTCACGGTATGTCTTGAGTGACTTCGCGAGCGGCGAGGGCGTCTTGGGACCGTACTTGAGCAAGTGAAGATAGGTCTGTGCCTCCTTTTCACTAAGCCCGAAGCCGATCAGACGAGTAATAAATTCCGCGTCATCGTCCATCACAAAAAGATATGATAGGGCGTAGATAAAAGTTGCCGTCTTAGTTTTAGCCCATACTGTTTTATTTTGTCATACAGACGTCTGATCGTTCTAAGGGCCGCTTGAGCTCTTCTTTCGTTGTGTGATTATGCTAGGCTAATGGAATTATCAAAATAATAATGAGAATAATTGTCAAATCATCATCTGAGTCCCGCAAACTCGCGGGGCGGGTTAGGATAGCTCCTTATTAGTTAAACTCCACCTGTTGGCGAAATTATCCGAATGCCGAGTGTTTTTGTAAAACATGGTCTAACACGGGTCGCAGCAAGTCTTAGAACTAGCATATGAAATAGCTTGATCAGCGTGGAGCTGCTTGCGCTCCGTGCGCTCTATTTGTCGGGATCTTTCTCTAAAATTCGTGGATCCGCTTTTGCGCATCAGTACTTTCTGCCCAGACCGTTTCGAAGTTTGCAAGCAGGTACTCGGCGTAGTCAGCATCATCAGTCCAGAATGCAACGATCTTGTCATCAAGTGAGAGATCTTCGACGTTGAGGTGAATCGAACTAATGCTTTGGCTTTTGTCTGCGACGAGCATAAACGAGCCCGTGTAGTTTTCAAGATGACGCACGTCTACGCCCGTGTCGAGGAGTTCGCGTACGGTTTCGACATATGGTGATGAGATCGTGGTTATTCCGCGCACTCGTCCACCTTTTTGTATCAGGCCTTTCGATTGAATGTTGTATTGCGCGCCCATCACCAACATAGGCGCTGGAAGAAGCCAGGCGAGCTCTCTCTCTGCAGATTCTACTATAGTCGAAGTCACTGCTATGGCATCTTTCACAGTTTCAATAATTGTTTCTTTAACCATTAAGAAAGAGAAATGATTAGGGGTTTATAAAGTTGCGTGACATCATTTCCTTCATGTGGGCTATGCTAGGAGCTGAGTCTAAGTGAGCGGCACGCAACATTATGCGTTCTCGTTGCCAAGTGCCCTCGCTCGTGCTTCACGTCTGCGGCGGCCCTCGTTCTAATAGCTCTTGAATCCGCTCTGCCGCTGGAACTGACTGTTTTCACAACATTTCGAACGTCTCAGCAAGCAAAAGCAAACTGCTGAGAAACACATAGTGGTGTGCAGAATTCGCTGTAGTAAGCAAATAGTGTTCTCGTTCAGTCACATATCAGTGCCTAAGTTGAAGCGTCCTAGTAGGTGGTTGGGGCGGACTCTAGTGATGGACGTTCTTGCCGCAGTAGCTTATTCAAGTATTCTTCCGCGCCAACGGCTTGTTCCCAGGCCGTCTCAAACGCGCTAGTAAGGAATTCTGATTGCGCAACGCTGTTGCTCCATATTGCCGCGACTTTTTCATCCAACGAAAAAGCGCTCTTCATATCGGCGTGGATGAGGCTGACGCTCTGCTTGCGGTCGGCCATAACCATCGTGATGCCTTTGTACGGGTTTATATTCCGCAGTTCAACGCCACAGCTTATATACGCGCGCCCCGCAGAAGAATTCCTAGGCGAGATATCAAGCACACCACGGACACGCACGTCGCGCCCAATGGCACATTTTAGGTGATCCAAGAAGCCCCCCATTGATAGGGGGCTGAATCGTTGATGTGCAGCGAAGATAATGGAAGTCTCTGCCGAGTTAATGAGCTGCGAGATTGCAGTGACTACTTCCCCGACAGTGTCAAGATTCTTGAACTCGGGAGCGCTGCTCGATCCTCTGTTGAGGATGACGTTCGTCTCTTCGATTAGCTCCTGCTTGGCCCTTTCTAAGCGGCGAAGCTCGTTCTGGTGGGCCCTGAGCGCGCCGTCAAGAGCTTGATCTAGCTCGACTGGTGCGTAGCGTGCCTTATCCTTTACGCCTTTCACTATCATACCTTCGTCAATCAATCGCGCACACCTCCGGTACACGTCTTCACGGTACGTCTTGAGCGACCGCGCAAGATCCCCCGCGCGCTTCGGACCGTACTTAAGAAGGTGCACGTAGAGCTGCGCCTCCTTATCGCTAAGTCCGAATACGCTCAACAGTTGTACGAGCACTTGCTCGTCGCCATTCGCAAGCGTTGTTGGAAGAGAGTCGTCGGCTGCCAGCGGGTGCCTGCCGTTCACAAGGGCGACTAGATCGCTCTTAATGTCCTCTACTAAGCGAAGCTCGCGCTGGCGGGAGGCTATTACGGCGTCAAGCGCTTCGGCAAGGTCCACCGCTGTATACACGGCGGGGCTCGCTCTCTTTGTGGTCACAAGCGCCTTATCGATGAGGCCTGCTAGTTTTCGATAGACCCCTAGACGATACGTTTTCAGAGACCGCGCAAGATCCCCTGCGCGCTTTGGACCATACTTCAGCAAGTACACGTAAAGCTGTGCTTCCTTTTCGCTGAGCCCGAATTCGCTGAGCTTTTGTATGACAGTTTCCAAGCTGTTCAGGGGCGATGCTCCATCATAAGCGTTCGAAACGGACAACACGCCTGACATCGTCATCTCCTCGTTTTGCCTTGCTTCCTATTTTGCCGTACATTCTGTGGCAGCGTCAACACGACGCATTTTCCGTGCGTGGTGCGTCGACTGTGCTTCCACCCGGTTGCAGTGAGTAATTCACTGCGTTTGTGAGGCGTTCTGCGCAGCGTCGACAGTTGGGATCGCGCGCGGCGCAGAGGCATCCAAAGTGAACGCCGTAGTAGCACCCTGTATCCGTTGTCACCATGATCGTTGCCTCTAGGTCCAAGAAAGGCAAAAAACGGTATAAGGCCGCGTGAGTACATTTGTTTGTCACACATATGCATACACGACAACGCTTCGACAAACGGCGTTTCGATGCTGAAGTTAAAAAAAGAACTCTTTAAGGGAAGCACGAGTCAAGAGGATGCAGGCAGTTTTGAGGTTAGTGGCGGTTCGAGACTGATTCGTTTGCAGTAAGCTACGCGTGTTGGACCAACTGTGCAACCGCAAATGCCGGGAACATGTTCGAAAGCTCGCGACCGTATTGCCGCGAGAGCAATCGACATTCAAGTTGTGCCTTCAAGGCAGCCTTGGCTACGAGAAACTCGCCGAGACCTGCGCCGATGACCGTGTTTAACTCGAATTTTCGTGCCTGAAACGCGAGTGCGTCGGCAAGGTCATTGATCTGGGTTCGCTCCACCTGCTTGGCAACTTCGTGTGCATTTTGCCTGCCAAGCTCGTCTACGTCACAAAGCACGAGTCGCGAGATTCTTCGATAACATGCTTCAAGATTGCGTGATTGAGAATCTGGCGTGTCACAAGTGTAATCCGACTCATCGATGTTTCCTAGAATGCGGTGCGCGTCTGCGGTGATGGTGAACAGTTCTGAGCAGAGCCTGTACTTCTTGCCATTAAGGTTGACAAAGCGCAAAAGGGCCGCGATGTTGGTTCTCAGCACACCCATGTAGATGAGTTCGTGCTCCCGCAACCGTTCAAAGTCGGTCATCAGGGTGACCGGCTTGCCATTCTTTATAGGAATGACGTCGCTTGTTGTGCTCCCTACGTCTGCGAATATGCAATCTTGGGAACTTTTTGCAAGAAAGGCGGCCGAGGCCGTCCAGTTTGACGCAGCGTATAAAAGCGCGTCTCTCTCTGCGATGGCAGGCGTAAGCTGCCCGCGAATGTTTAGATAGCACGGCTTCGTAAAGACTGAGTTGACAGCAGACGCTATTGAGCAAATCCCTTCTTTCTTGCTGGTAAAAGCGTCGGCTAATTCGCCTGTAATCACGATCCCCACGCGCTCCGGTCGAAACTCGTCTTTCACGCTCTTCAACAAGCCCGCGAGGTCGTTCTCCCTCCATAGGGGCATATAAAAGCTTCTCGCGGTCCCGCTGGTAGAGGCTACTTTTGTGTTTGCTCCACCGATGTCGATTCCGATTGTTTCGCCTTGGGTCATAGCAGTTTAAAGAAGGCGGTTGCTGCCGCAGCTGGTTCTTAAGAAAGTGTGTATGCCGTGCGGTTTCAGAACCGTTGGCAATTCTTCTCCTAATCGCGCTTTGAGAATTAGATCCGCTACGTTGCCGATCACCTTGTCGACGCTTACTATCGCCGTCGTCGGACGCGGATTCACATCGACGATATTCACGACGCCGTCGGACTGCAACACGATGTCAACGCCGACGTACCCTTCGCACCCCAGCAACTGCGCGGCTCTCGAGGCCTGATCGATGACTTCGCTCGCGTTCGGAACGGAATACGGTGTCGTGTTACCTAGATAATGGATAGTCTCATCGATGCGAATATGCTGCTTGTTGATCGATAGAGGGAGCACAGTTCTTCCGATGATAAGACTGACGCTGATGTGATCTCCAGTGACGAACCTCGAGACGAACGTGTTCTCGTCGATGCCGTTTGCTTCGAACGTTTCGACGATGTGAATTCCCTCTGCGCCACAGCCCTCGCGTGGCTTTAACACATATGGGCCTGTAGGGGGGTTTATTTCAGGAACGGTCAGCGATCCTTGCGAAAGAACCACAGACGCGGCGAGTTTGTCAGCCGCTTTCTGGACTGCCTCTGCGGGACACCCGAGATTCGTCGTGTGTCGTTCAATAAGCGCAGTAAGATCGTGAAGGAGGTAGTCGGGAGCGATGACGAGTCCCGCGTCACACGTTCGTGCAAGTCGCTCTATCTGCGCATAAAAAGCGCTGGCGTCGCCCTTCTGCAGCCATGGCACGTGCACGGAGTGCCCGCATTTTTGAAAGCCTGCTTCGAGCGTGTGTAACATCGCACGCCCCTCTTCTGCGAGGCTGGGCACCATTGCGCTTGCGTACTCGGCTAAAAGTATATCCATGGGGACTCTTTGGATGCACTATAATGCTCGATTGTTCAAAGCCAAATGAACCGTCGAAACGAGCTCACGGAATGTTGCTTTTTCTGGCACGGCATTGACCTGAACCTCGTTTGCATAAAGCGCCTCGGCTGTTGGTTTTCCTATGGCGCCAACGAGTTGATTCGCCAGTCGTGCCGTAAGTCGCTTACGTGTTCCCGTTCGGTCAGCACAGTCAAAGAAAGCGTGTACTGTCATGGCGCTCGTAAAGAGTACGCCGGCCACGTCACCCTCTGTTACTTTCGCTATAAAGTCTCGCTGCGGCTGCCCGCAGCGCTTCTTGAGCGTGTACAGCACGAGTTCTTTGACAGTAGCACCGTTATTCTGGAGCCCTTCGATCAGTTCGGAACTCCCAAAAGCGCTCCGCAAGACCCAAACGTTTTTTCGGGTAAGGTGGTTGAGCATCTGAACGATTCCGCGTGAGCTGTACTCTGACGGCATAAGATCAACGCGGAGATGCTCTTTAAGCAGTGCAGTTCTGGTTGTTGGTCCTATGGCCACGACGCACGTCGATGCCGGGATGCTTGCTGCGTTCAGTCCAAGCTTCGCGCAACTCCTTGCACCGTTGGCGCTCGTCAGTATCACATAGTCGATGTTGCCTACTTTGAGCTCGTCCAAGAAAGCAGGCCAGAGTGGGTCCCGTAACGGTACGATGTCGATGATAGAGACTGCGAGCGGTCGGAACCCGAAGGATTCCACGATCTTTTTCGAATCCTTCAGCTGTTCCTCAGGTCGAATGATTGCCAGCGTTTGCATCTTGCGGTTTCAGTATGTGTGTGAGCTTTACCACGTCGCCGATAACTAGCACCGCGGGAGCATCTACGTGAGCTGCTTCAGCCTTGAGCGCGATGTCATCCAAGGTACCTACGACGATTTTTTGGCTGCGGGTCGTTCCCTGTGCAATGATCGCCGCCGGCGTTTGCGCGGGCTTTCCAAAAGCGATTAGATTGGCAACGTTTTCTGCGAGGGTGCTTACACCCATCAGAATCACAAGGGTGCCGTCAAGCTGAGCGAGAATGTCCCAAGGCAGCTCGTTGCCTGCTGCCTCGTGGCCGGTGACGACGGTAAAGGTGGACGCGTAGTCGCGGTGCGTGACCGGGATGCCGGCGTACGCAGGAACCGCCACGGCCGAAGAAATGCCGGGGACGACCTCCACCTCGATTCCGTGGGCGACCAACTCCTCGGCCTCCTCGCCACCGCGGCCGAATACGAAGGGGTCGCCGCCCTTGAGCCGCACTACCCTTTTGCCCGTTCGCGCATATCTAACAAGCAGATCATTGATCTTGTGCTGCGGCACCTTGTGGCGGTTCGGGTCCTTGCCGACGTCTATGAGCGTCGCCTTTTTGGGAACAAGCGCTATAACGCGCTCATCGACGAGCTTGTCGTAGAGCACCACGTCAGCTTCTTTTATAACGCGTTCGGCTTTTCGGGTCAATAGGTCGGGGTCACCCGGCCCCGCCCCTACCAAGAATACTTTTCCTTCAGACCTGTCTTTCGGGTTCATGTGTCAATCAGGCGCCGAAACCGATTGCTATAGCTTCGGCAATTAACGTGTCACCCCCACGTTCTTTTATTTGCTGGGCAAATGCTTGTGAGGTGCGCTCGTAACTGTCGACAGGCATGCGGTCAGTGAGACGCACCGCGCGTTGGCCGTCGAGCGAGAGCACCTCGGCAACGGCGGATACCGATTCACCTTCGACTTGCGCAAAGATGCCGAGAGGGACTAAGCACCCACCTCCTAAAGCCTCCATTATGATGCGCTCTACCATGCCTTCAATGAAGGTGCGCTTGTCGTTGAGTTTAGCAACAACATCGAACTCGTCGACTCCCCGATTCGCCATCACGGCGATGATTCCTTGGTTTGGCGAAGGAATGAACGGGAGGCGTTTCTTGTTGATTCGGATGCCGAGACGCTCGAGCCCTGCCTCGGCGAGAATCACCGCGTCGAACTCGCTTGCCCTTAGTTTTCTCATCCGCGTGTCGATGTTGCCCCGAATTTGTTTGCGATTGTAGAGGGGGTAGTATCGCGCCAGTTGCGCCTGTCGTCGCAAGCTCGAGGTGCCTATTATGGCCCCATCACGCAACGGACGCTCGAAGATCAAAACGTCATACGGCACTGCACGGGGCAATACAGCACAAATACTTATCTCCTCTGGCCTTTTTGTAGGCACGTCTTTCATGCTGTGCACGGCGATATCGATGTCGCCTGCGAGCATGCGGTCATCGATCTCGCGCACGAAAGCGCCGGTGCCCGCCTCTCGGAAGGGCTTGTCGCTAAAACTGTCGCCGCTCGTTTTGACGATCACGAGTTCACTTTCAACGCCGTTCGTTGCGAGTAAGCTCCTGACCGTCCTAGCTTGAATCAACGCGAGTTTGCTGCCTCTGGTGCCAATGCGCAATATGTTGATCACGCTCTTTCCGTTGTTCGCTGTCGTTATTCGGGGGGATTAATAGCCGGGGGTGTCGACGTCAAGGCTGTAAAGCCGTTCGAACGCGTTTGCGTACGCGCGAATGGTGTACTCCAGGTCTTCGTTTGAGTGGGCAAGCGAGATGAAATTAGTCTCGTATTGCGAAGGGGCTAAGAAGATGCCCTCCTCGCGCATGAAGGCAGCAAGTTTGTTGTACCTGTTAACGTCGCAGGCGAGCGCATCTTGATAGTTTCTGACCGGCTTGTCGGTGAAAAAGACCTGGAACATCGTGCCTATCCCTTGCACCACGAAGCGAATATCCAGTTCTGCGAGCAGGTCAACGAGCATCCTTCTGAGGAGGTCGCCTAGGCCATTCACGCGTCGGTAGCCCTCCTCGTTAAGCACGTTGAGCGTCGCTAGGCCTGCTACGAGTGAAACGGGATGACCGCTGAAAGTCCCTGCGTTAAAAACGCCTCCGGACGGGGCGACGCATTCCATAATCTCTTTTTTGCCCCCGAACACCCCAATCGGAAATCCGCCACCAACAATTTTTCCTAAGGTGGTCAGGTCAGGAGTGACGCCGAAAAGACACTGTGCGCCTCCGATGCACAATCGGAATCCGGTAATCACCTCGTCAAATATCAAGAGCGTCTCGTTCTCTTCGGTGACTTTTCTTACGTCCGCTAGGTAGGTCTCCTCGGGCAGCACGGGACCTATGTTTCCCATCACGGGCTCTATCATGAGGCACGCCGCATCGACTTTTTCTAAGGCGTATGACAATGCTTCTATGTCGTTAAATGGGACTTGAACGGTGTTTTTTACAGCGGCGGCAGGCACCCCGAGTGAGCTAGCGGTGGAGATCGCCGCCGATCCAGGCTTGACGAGCACCGCGTCATGGGCGCCGTGGTAACTTCCTTCAATTTTTACGAACGTATCTTTCCCAGTAAACCCGCGAGCGGCGCGAAGGGCGCTCATTGTGGCCTCGGTTCCCGTCGATACGAATCGAAGCATCTCCATTGAGGGGAAATCCTCTTGAATGCGCTCTGCGAGGTCAATCTCCGCTTTAATGGGGGTGCCATAGTCCCACCCCAGTTTCAGTTGTTCGGCAACCGCCGTCTGCACGGCAGGGCGAGCGTGGCCGAGAATGAGTGGGCCGTAGCCCATGCAGTAATCGATGTACAGGTTGCCGTCCACATCCCATATTCGCGAATCGCTTGCCCTCTGGACGTAAAACGGGTAGGGGTCGATCGCCCGCACTGGGCTTGAAACGCCACCGGGCATAAGCTTCAGGGCTTTGTTGTATAATCTCTCAGACTCGTCTGTTTGCATCGGCATTCCATTCACTCTGAGGCCAGTTTCTTTGCCGCCTCCTTAGCAAAATAGGTAACGATCATATCGGCTCCGGCACGCTTTATCGAAAGCAACGTCTCATAGATGGAATCATCCGTCAAATGCCCGTTATCAATCGCTGAGCGTAGCATGGCGTACTCCCCGCTGACGCTGTATGCAGCGACTGGAACGCCGAAGGTCTTTTTGATGCGATAGATGATATCGAGATAAGGCAGCGCGGGCTTGATCATGATAATGTCGGCACCCTCTTCTAGGTCCAGACGCACTTCGCGAACCGCTTCGTCGCTGTTCGCTGGATCCATCTGGTGTGTCGACCGATCTCCAAACGCGCATCCTGAATCCACGGCGTCGCGAAATGGTGCGTAGAAGCTTGAGCAGTACTTCGCCGCGTACGGCATGATGGCGACGCCATCAAACCCCTCCTCGTTGAGTTGCGTGCGTATCGCGCCGACCATCCCGTCGATCATCCCGGAAGGCGCGACGATATCGACCCCGGCGCGTGCATATGACGTTGCGATCCGACGCAACATTTCGAGGGTCGGCCCGTTAAGGATCGCACCTGCTTCGTTGACGATGCCGCAGTGTCCGTGGCTCGTATACTCGCACAAGCATGTGTCGGCAATGACCGTGGCTTCCGGCACGTCTGACTTTATTGCGCTGATAGTGTCTTGCACGATGCCGCTGAGCGCAGAGCTCCCGGTGTCGTTTTTGTGGCGTGGTACCCCGAACACTATGACCGCAGGAATACCGAGTTCCCAGATCGCATCGACCTCGGATACAGCCGTTTCGACAGTGTGACGAAAAAACCCCGGCAGGGATGGGATTGGCACAGGCTTTTGCGCGTTTTCATCGACGAATAGCGGGCATATCAGATCGCGAGGGAGCAGTGACGTCTCTCGTACCAACGTGCTAACGCCCTTCTTTCGAAGCCGCGCTGGTCGACTGGCCAACTAATCACCCTTTCGTCTAAACAGCTTGTGCGCGGAGCGCATGAGGTCTTCATCATCATTAGCCGCTGCTTCTCTGAGCGATGCGGTGAGCTCGAAGAGCAGTTTGTTGACGATCGAAGCGGTAAGGTCGTCTAAAATCTGCTCGTGCTTGCTCAGGTCCCCGTCGCTTCGCAGGCGGTTGTGCGCTTTTTCGAGCTCGCGTGCCCGGAGCTCCTCGGCGTTCTTGTACAGGCTCGCAATAAGCTCGTTAGCGCGGTCTTTCTTGTATTGCTCTTCGAGCAGGTTGAGCTCTTGGTTGATAATTGCGACCACTTTGCCGATCTCAGAACGTCGCTTCTTGAGGTTGTGTTCGGTGATCTTTCGCAGGTCATCGATGTTATGAAGGTCGACGTTGTCGAGCGTCGCTACGGCCTCTTCAACGTCACGCGGATTGGCGATGTCTATAATGACCAATGACTGGCCGTTTCGCCGCTGCATCGCTTGGCTGACCTGCTCACGCGTCAGTATGTAGTGCGGCGCGGCGGTGGCGCTTATCACCAGATCAGCTTCGCATAGGTACTCCTCTATCTTGTCAAATCGGATAGCGGTGCCGCCAAGCCTCTTGGCCAGGGTCTGCGCGCGCCGGAAGGTCCGGTTCGACACAAACATCGCCTTCAGTTCTCGTTCGGCGAGCGCGACAGCCACGAGCGTTCCCAGCTCACCTGCTCCGATGCTCAGAATCGCCTTGTCCTCGAGGGTGCCCATCACCCGCTCTGCGAGATCGACCGCTGCAGAGCCAACGGAGACTGAGCCGCGGTTGATCTGCGTCTCGGTCCGCACACGCTTGCCGACTTTGATTGCCTTGGAAAATGCTAAGCCCAGCTCGGGCCCTAACGTGCGTTCTTTGCTCGCCGTTTCGACCGCCGCCTTGAGCTGGCCGAGTATCTGGTCCTCGCCTACGATCATTGAATCGAGGCCTGACGCAAGTCGCATCAAGTGTCGAAGTGATTCGCGCGACTCGTAGTGGGCGATGAGCTCCGGGGGTACGGATGGGAAAAAACGCGCCACAAATACTGTGGCGTCGAATTCGCTGGTCACGTTGAGGTAGAGCTCAATCCGATTGCACGTCTGCACGATTACGCATTCGCTAACGCCGCCGGCCGAGTGCATTGCTCGTAAAGCATCTTCTACGTTATCAATGCGAGCACACTCCAAGTCGTTTAGGCTTGCCCATTTGTGCGAGATCGAAAGGTTGCTGATACCATTCACGTGCGAACCCCTTATGTCGCTGCCTGAGGCGTCACTCGTTCATTTTCTATAATCTTAAGTGCCAATTGCAGTCCCGCGTCGTAGCTCCGCGCGAGTTCAGCCCATACCTCTTGGTCGTTGATGATTGCCTCAAGGATGCGCTTTCGCTCCAGCTGGCTGTCAATCTCTTTTTTCAAAATGTTGCGCAGTTCGTCTTGAAGCGTGACCATGAGAGCGACGCTTTCGATGAGCTCCTCGATGCGCAGTCTGAGAAAAAGGGCCGATGCGGGACTTTTGCCCATCGTCGAAATCCCGATGTGGATGTCGTCCTTGTTGATGACCGACGGCACGATTACTTCGCCGATGCCATCCACCTGGTTGACGAGAATGTCCATCGCCTTCGCTTGGTCGGCTATGAAAGCGTTGAGCGTGCGGTTGTTGGTCGCCGGAACGACGATGAACGCCCCTGTAAGGTACTTCTTGACGTCTGTTAAATCGTCCACAATCGCATCGATGAGGCCACTGTCTGCCATTTTCAATAATTCAGCGGTAAAGCTTGTGCTTACAACCTTCGTTAGCCCGTAGGCGCAAAACATCTTGGCCTTTCTCTCTCCGACGTGGCCGCCGCCGAATATGACGATACGCCTGTCTCGTAGATCGATAAAAAGGGGCACGTGAGCCATAACAACGCCAATTCTGCACTATTGTGTCACTTGATGATTGCGTCGAGGAAATGACGCAGAGCTCATCAGGATCGCCCGGCTGATTCAAATGCATACGACGTCATCCTGGTATAAATGCTTACCTCCGCCGCTGAGGCGCTAGGATCGTCGATGCATCTCTTGTTGAGGCCAAGCAAGGCAAAATGCGCACGAAGGCCGCATCAGGGGTCGGCAAGGTCAAGCTTCCTGGACTCGTTTGCGCAGCCGTGGCGAGATGACGCCTCCTTCTACGATTAGCTGTAAGAGGCAAATGATCTCCCTCGATGCTCGCGTAATCCATATCTCGCGTTCCGCGAGCTGATTACAAATCAATTTCGACTTCTTTAAGCGTCCCGTCTTCTGTTTTAACGACAACAATCAGTTTTATCACACGTCCTGATTGCAGACCAGCTTTGCGCGCTGATTCCGGAGGGAGCACTCTGCTCAAGGACTTTTGTGCGAGCCGTTTGACCATCTCGCTCGGATCGTCAAGCAGCTGTGCAAGTGGGTTAAACGCTTTGCTGTCACCAATAGCACCGAGCGCTTTTGCTGCGCCATATCGTATGATGACATCCTTATCAGCAAGGAGCGCAATAAGGGGCTCTACGGCGCGCGTATCACCCATCTCGCCGAGCGCCTCAATCGACCAATATCTCGTGTTTAGGTCTGGGCTTTCTATCACCCGAAGCAACGGCGTGACCGCAGGGCGACCGATTTTTACAAGCGCTTCAGCGCAATAAGCGTCGATCCCCTCCCACGTTTTGCTGAAGGCGCCGATGAGATATGGGATAGCGCGTGTCGAACCGATCTCCCCCAACGCCCATGCTGCATTGCGTCTCACAGACCAGCGGTCGTCGCTTAGCGCTTCGATGAGGGCACCGGCGGCGACCTCGTCTTTCAACTCGCCGAGTATTTCAGCGACGCGCAACCGAACGTCCGGATCAGCGTCCTTGAGTGCGTTAATTAGCCCGTAGAGGCTTTTCTCTCCTTTGAGCTTCTCGATATCAGATTTTGTTCGCATCAGCATTCATCACTTGCTTCTCTGCTTAGAGCAGTTCATGCTCTGCATGAAAAGTCACGACGTATCAATTCTCTCAATCGATCCACTTTGAGATAGTACAACAACGCGACTAATGGGGGACCCCGCGGCGACTGCATACCCCGTTCTTTCCGCAAAGTCTTGTGCAAACGACATAACACCTTCGTACGGCAGCATCGCGGCCCGCGACAATCGCTTTCTCGAAAAGCCGAGGTGCATATAAGATTTGACTTCGACGTAATCGGGTTCGGCCATCTCAATGAGCTTTGCATAGCCTGGCTCTCCGAAAGTGTTCACCTCGTTTGCGAGCGTGATACGTACAGCGGTGCGGGACGGATGATCGGCGAGCACCCGCAAAGACTCGAGCAGCTGCTCAAACCGGTGCGTTCGTGGCTTGCACATCACGTAGAAGTGCGCTTCATCTGGGCTGTTTAGTGAAACGTAGAGTTGAGTCGGACGAATCTGCTCGAGCACCTCGGGATGACTCCCGTTGGAAACAACGAAGGTCGTCATGTGTTCGCGATGGTAGCGTTTGATAAGCTCGCCGAGGTGCGGGTAGAGCGTGGGTTCCCCGCTGAGCGATATGGCCACTTGGCTTGGATCGTAAGCCTCTTGAAGTTTTTGCAGGTTGGTCGTCGCGGCGCCCTTGTAGCCTGAGATAAGGCTTCTCTGCGCCGCAATCGAGCCATCGACGAGAGTCTGCGGCTCGTCAAACGCGAGTTCCTCTGCTTTGTCCAGATCGGTGGCCCTCCAGCAGTGGAGGCACTGCTGATTGCACTGCAGCGTCGGCGTCATTTGTATACAGCGGTGAGCGTGAATGCCGTAAAACTGCTCCTTGTAGCACACGCCCTCGTCTCGTAGGGACTTTTTGAGCCACAGGCAGGGCTTGACTGCCCCGCCACAGCCGATAGCGTGATAACCTTGTTTTGCAAGAGTCTCTCGGTATGAGAGGGGAGCTGACGCCTTGGCCTTACTTCGTCGCATGAATAGGGCCTCGCTTTGTCTTCACATCGAATCGACGGGTTCAATCCCGAGACAGTTTAGCACGTTTCGCAACACGACCCGTGCGCACGTCACCAGGGCCAGCCGAGCGCTGCGCATCTCAGGTTCGGCGGAGAGCACGGGCATGAACCGATAGAATTGGTTAAACGCCTCGGCAAGCTCGCGCGCATACGACGCGAGCACACTCACGCTCAAGTTCACGGTGACGTCTTCGATTACCGCGGGAAACTGTGCGCACAGCTTGATGAGCTTGATCTCATATTCGTCAGTAAGCAGCTCTGGCTCGTATTGGTAATCGAATGTCGTCTTTTTGAGGATATTGCTAGCACGGGCGTGTGCGTACTGCAGAAACGGCCCCCCTTGTCGCTCGAAATCGAGGGCTTCAGTCCAGTCGAACACCATCGGTTTGTCGGTCGATACCTTGAGCAGGTCATAGCGCGTTGCGCCGATGCCAACGGCTTGCGCGATCGCGCGTTTCTCCTGCTCGGACAACGTCGGACGCCGCTTGTCGACCTCGTCGTACGCCTTTTCGGTCACTTTCTCTAGTACCTCGTCTGCGCTGACGAAGTGTCCCCGACGCGTGCTCATTGAGCCCTCGGGCAATGAGACGAACTCAAAGAACACGACTTCAGGAGCGTTGATGCTGAGGAGTTCAAGCACCTTGCCCACTTGGAGAGCGTTGAGTTTGTGGTCAGCGCCGAGCACGTCGATCATACGGTTACACCGGCCCGCCTTCCAGACGTGGTAAGCTATGTCGCGCGTCGCATACACCGACGTGCCGTCCGAGCGTCGCACGACGAGATCTTTGCCGATGCCAAAAGATGATAGATCGACGTGCGTCGACCCGTCACTCTCGGCTACACCGTGGCTCTTGAGTTCATCGATAATGCCGTCAATATCGTCGAGGAATTCGCTCTCCCAGACGTAGCGGTCGTGCGAAACGTGGAGGCTCTTAAGAGTCTGGTTAATTCCGCGTAGACAGAACTCAACCGCGTCTTTGAACAGACACGCAACGTCTCGATCGCCGCTCTCAAAGCGCTGCATGAGTTGGCGGATCTCACCGAGCTTTGTGGGGTGCACTTCTACGTCAGCATTCGCCTTGACGTAGATATCGGCTGTAGCGTGATCCGATTTTCTCTGCCCGTTGAGCTCGAAGTTCATAATGCCCCAAACGACGAGCGCGATCTGTCGGCCCATGTTGTTGACATAGTACTGGGTCTCGACGCGGTACCCTGCTTGGCGTAGACAGCGTGCGAGCGTGTCGCCAATGACTGAGTTTCGCACGTGGCCGATGTGGAGGGGCCCGTTCGGATTCGCGGAGGTGTGCTCGAGAATCACCACACCCTCTGCGTCGACGCGTCCATAATTCTGATCTTCTTCCAGGACGGCGCTGAGCGTGCGGCGCAGGTAGTCGTCGCTTACAAAGAAATTCACGTAGGGTCCGGAAGCTTCGGCTCGCGCGACGAGCTCATCAGAGCCGAGGTGCTGCGTCACATTGCGCGCGATCTCTTGCGGCGCGAGCTTAAGGACGGGCGCGAGCTTGAACGCGATGAGGCTCGTAAGATCGGCGTAGCCGGGCTTAACAGTAAGGGCAAGGTCGCTGCTTGGGTACTCGCACTGTCCTAGCGCCTCGGTCAGCAGCTTTTTGACGTGCTCGCGAAAGGTGAGAAACATCGCGTCTCCGTCAGTGCTCGTCGATCGCAAAGCGAAGGATGGCCGCAATGCCGCCAAATGCTCGCATAAGCTGCTCGCCCTCATTGAAGTCGGTTGAGATGAATTCCACCGAGGTTCCCGTGTCTCCGGCCCGGCGGATAAGTTCATCGACGACGTCTTCTTCGTGCACGCGTTCCATAGCGCCCTCACACTTGGGACATACACCCACCCCCTTTATGCCGCGGATCGTCTCTTCGAGCGTGAACCCGCACAGCGGGCAGCTATTGGTCACGCGCTGGATGCGAAGTGCCTCTGAGAGGAGGAGTGTGTCAACGGCGCCTAGCTGGAGCGCTTTTCGCACCTGTCTCTCACCGTAGGTCGCCTTGTTTGAGTCGTGCACGAGCTCTTTGAGGAAGCGCTCCACGACGTTCTTTTCGCGCATCAAATCGAGCTCTTGTAGCACCTCAGCGCCGTTTTCGACGAGCTCTGAAAGGCCGAACTCGTCGGTATAGGACGCGTCAAATGCCCCCAGAATCCGTTGCTGCAGCTCGTGGTGGAGGTACTCGCCGTCGACGAACTCTTCTTTGGTCGGGCTCGGGCCACCGATAAGTACGCCCTTGAGTTCGGGATGCTGCAGAAACTCGTTGTTGGCAGCCTCACCGATGCGCTTGTAGAACTCGTGGATCGCGATGAGGCGCAGCCGTTCGAAACGGCGCTGCGATTGGCCGCCCTTTGTGTGCTTGCCGGGGACTCCGGATGTGAGATGCTTGATCGGCTCAATACGCTTGCCGTTGAGGATGCCGACCGTTGCCTCGTTTCGGTCGAGCACGACGAGTCCGAATACCTCCTTTTCTTTGAGCATCTCCTTGAGCGGCTCGAGGTTGAAGGTCGAGTCGCACCGGTACTGGTACGACTTGATCGGTTCAATGGGTTCCACGACGAGCGTTTCCATGGTCGTCTTGTCACCTCCGAGCGAGATCGTCCCCGTAAAGATCACAAGGCCATTGGACGGCGGGAAGCGATAGTACTTAAGGCGCGACGTGATCGATGAGAGTGCGCTCTGCACGTTGGTGCGCGTGCTCTTCGATTTGATGTTGGACGCCTGGCCGTATTCGTCGCGCAGCTGGCTTACAACGTCAGAGATCTGTTTGTCAGGCGGGATATAGATGGTAATGAGTTCGGTCGCCTGTCCTTTTTTGCCTTCGAGGGTCTCGATGACGCGCTTAAACTCGTAGCGCTTCAGTGATTCGATTGAGTCGCTCATATTGGCATATCTCCGCCTCCACACGGACAAAAAGCTAAAGAGGACCACGCGTCTTGCGGCCGGTCGCTCGACAATGGATATAGTGAGCGCTTCATTTAAAAACTTTTTAGCGCGTTTGTGGCCAAGCGGAGCGAGGTAAGCTATATATGGCTCGCGGGACAGATGTACGTAACGAAACGAAGTACGCCCCGCTCTTCTTGTAAGCCGGTGCTGCGACGGGCTTCGCATTCTTGCTCGTTATAGGAGTCAATTTACATGTGTCTTGCAATTCCTGCCGAGGTCATTAAGGTCGAAGGAAACAAAGGCGTCGTCGATTACGGCGGCCTAGAACAGGAAATAAACTTGGATCTCGTCGAAGACGTCCATCCAGGCGACTATGTGCTTATCCATGTCGGTTTTGCCATAGAGAAGCTCAGCAAGGAAGCTGCGCTCGAAACGCTTGCGATTTTTAAGGAGTTGGAAGAGCTCGAGCAGGAAAATGCATGAGTTTGGCCTCGCGACCGAGATCGTTAACGTCGTGAAGGAAACGGTCGCAAGCAAGCCGGTGAAACGGCTTATCTCGGTAACCGTCGAAGTCGGTCAGCTCGCGATGGTGAACCCCGAGCAGCTCAAGTTCTGCTTTGAAGTTATCACGGAGGGCGGCCCCTTTGAAGGCGCCGAAATGAACGTCGAGACACTTCCTGCAGTAGCCAAGTGCAAGTGCGGCTTTGAAGGCGCGTTGGGCGACGAGGATTACTTGTGCCCCAAGTGCGGCGGTATGTACGAGCTGCTTTCGGGCAGGGGCATCTGCATTAAAAATCTCAAAGTCGAACTCGAAGACGAGAGCTAGACGGCGAGGGGACTGATCCAATGCAATCGGAACGAGCGAGAGTCGAAAAGAACGTCAGCCTGCTCCACGGCGCGGGCGGAGAGATGATGAACGCCTTGATCGCCGACGTCCTGACGAAGATCAAAAACAAGAACGCCGGCGGTATTGGCTTAGAATCGTTAGATGACGGGGCTGCTATTCCGCTGGCTCAAGGGGGCTTCCTTGTGCTCACTACGGACACGCACGTCGTCAAGCCGATCTTCTTTCCCGGAGGGGATATTGGGCGGCTCTCGGTTTCAGGAACGGTCAACGACCTTGCGATGATGGGTGCAGCGCCGCTCGCGCTGACGAGTGCGATCGTCATGGAGGATGGATTTGCGATCAGCGATTTGCGCAAGATAGTCGCATCGATGGATGAGGCAACGCAGGAGGTTGACACGGCGATCGTGACCGGCGACACGAAGGTCGTGGAAAAAGGCGCGCTCGATAAGATTATCATTAACACTGCCGGGATAGGCTTTGTTGAAAGGCCGGTGCGGGATTGCGGTCTGAAGCCTGGGAACAAGCTCATCATCACCGGCACGATCGGCGATCACGGAATCGCTGTGCTTGCCAAGCGAGAGGACTTTCACTTTCGAACTGAACTGCGCTCAGACGTCGCACCGATCTGGCACACCGTAAAGGCTGCTCTCGACGCGGCTGACTCAACAGCAATAACGGCTATGAAGGACCCCACGCGAGGTGGCGTCGCCAGCGCGCTCAACGACATGGCGCACAAGAGCGGCGTCGAGGTGCTCATTCAAGAGGAGTCGCTGCCGATCAATCCGTCGATAAGGGCAGCTGCCGAAATGCTCGGCATCGATGTGCTCGAAGTGGCAAACGAGGGCAAGGCGATCATCGGTGTGGAGGCGGAGAGCGCCGAAGCAGTGCTCCACGCAGTCAAGAAAACCAAGTACGGGAAGAACGCGGCGATAATCGGCGAGGTGAAGGAAGGCCAAAAAGTCCTGATGACGACGCATATCGGCGGAACTCGCTTTGTTGATGCACCGCTTGGTGATCCCGTTCCACGCGTGTGCTAAGCTCGCACTTCGTTTCAAGTTGCTTCTAACGGCCTGCACTCACTCGTAGAAAGTATGTAATCAACGCTTGACTAGCAACTGGGCTGTGTGCACCCCCGCGATTGCGCAAGCTTGGGAAGTAGCGGCCTATCAGTGAGCCCTGTCAGGGACTCCTATTTTCGAAACAGTTTCGCAGAATTAACAGCTATTTTGTGTTGCCGGGCAGCCGCTTAGTAATACGCTTACGCTGTAAACGCACAATTGGGATTTTTGCCTGCTCCACACTAGCAGCAAAGCCTCAGGACGTTCCAATTGACATTCTTCTGCGGAGTTTCAAAAGAGATGATATGTGTGATTCTTCGCAATCAAAAACAGCCTTTGCTAGTCATGCCGGCCTGAGGGTCGACAATCAACTCTGCGGCAGATCTTGCTGCAATAGCTCTTCTATGCGCTTTTTTGCATCGACTGCTTCTTTCCACGCAGCTTCAAAGGTGGTGATAAGGTATTCGGCATAGGCTGGCTCATCAGTCCAGAACCCTACTACGCGATCATCAAGCGAGAGATCCCCGATATTGACACTCTGCTGAGGTATTGAACTGATGCATTCTGTTTTGTCTACAACCACCATGAACTCTCCTCGATACTGATCGACGTGGCGCACATCTTCGCCGATGTCCAACAATTCGCGCACGACACGAAGGTCGGTTTCTGAAATCTGAGTGATGCCCCTTACTCGTCCGCCTTTTTCTATTAGCGCCTTTGATTTGCTAGTCACGCCGAATTGACCGGCGAAGACCAACATCTGAGGTGGTAGGAGCCAGATGATTTCGTTCTTTGCAGATTCCACTACCGTTAAACTGGCAGCTATAATGTCCTTCACGTTTTCAAGGATTGTCTTATAGACCATTGCTAAAAAAAGGACCTTCGAGTTTATAAGGCCGCGTGACTTATTTGAGTCACGTACCGCAAAAAACGGTTGAAGACCTCTGCTTAAAAGTGGAGCAGTTGCATTTGTATTATCGTCGCTTGCGCGCCCTTTATGCCTGCTGAGGTCCCCGCTCCAAAGCTCTTGTATTTGTTCTTTCGCCGGAACAGCCTGCTTCCATAACATCTCGAAGGTTGAGGTGAGATATTGAGCTTGGAAGAACTCATAGAACAGATTGGATAAACACGTCAGAGGCAGAAGCACGCTCCGAATCTCCGCAGAAACCTTTATCTTTCATCCCCTGCCTAGTAAGTTGTGCTCTGTGCAACCACCATTTTTGCGCAAGCCCGGGTAGTGTAGCGGCCTATCATGGAGCCCTGTCGAGCTCTCCTCCTCTTTTTGGTGCTCTTTCGACAAAGCAAGACATTTCTGATGCTCAAAGCTTATTTCAAACCATTTTAACGAGTGAAAAAGCACGGATTAGAGTTCCACTTGAATCAGTAAACGGGCAAGACATTAGCTCACTTCAATTAACGTTCTCACGAAACCAGCTTATTGGTTATAAAAAATGGCGTAAAGCAGGCCTTGACCGGAAGAGCAGCAACTGGATGAATAAGGCGGCTGAAATCGTCTGGAAGCATACGCACGGCACTGTTAGCAAGGAAACGATAGACGCAGTGCGCAATTTCACTCTGACAAAATACACTTGCGTCTATTCAAAACGCAAAGTGCTCTATTTCACCAAAGGTCTTTTGAAGTATCTCGCGAAGACGACGTTCGACATGCGCTTTCAGGCATTTGAACTCTTTTTGGAAATGCCTAAAACGCTCAAAACGCGTAAGCATGTCACTTCGAGAATCATTACGAAAGAAGACGTTGAGAATGTGCTGAAGGCGATTGAACTCTCCTATAGTGTCGGGCGGATAGATGACTATCACCGCCTTAATTACAAAGCACTGACGTTGTTTGGTGCGTTCACTGGGCAGCGGCCTTTGGCAACAATAGCACGGTTAACCGTCGGCCAGTTCAGGGAAGCTGTGAAAACGAAGAAGCCTGCTGTCGACGTGCTTCCGTGGCAAGACAAAATCCGAATGCAGCATTATTGCCCCCTGCATCCGCAAGTTGTAGAGGCGATGATTCCCGCGTTGGAAGATCGGCCTGATGATGAATTTGTTTTTCAGCAACTATCCTTTCAGGAGTGGCTCAAGCACACTGGCGTTCGATTGTTGAACAGCGGGGCCCGTATAGTAAACGGAGATCTAAGAAAATTCTGTGAGCAACAATCCGATATTCTGCTGTGGGATCAATCGAATAAGAACTATGTACTCACTCACGGCGTTTCAGGTGTCGATTGGCGATTTTACAAGCACCCGCTGCCTGAGAACGTGTATGACGTATACATGAAGTACTGGAAAGATGTGAGATTCGACGCTTAGCCCAGTTAAAAAGGTCGCTCGCTATTCCTTATCTCGTTTGAGTTTCTGATATTCGCGTTCAGTGATCCTATCCGTCATTCCACCCCCCATAAAGACGCTCGCGCCGTGGGCGACTAATCCGATCGCCCAAAAACCGATCACAAAGACAAACCACGGGAACCCCGCGCCTGTAAACCACCATACGGCTACGAGGAAAAGGTTCACCACGACGTAAATGGTGAGGTGTATATAGAATCCAACCCTGTCTTCAGCGCGTTTTCGAGCTAACCTCATCAGTTCTTCGTCGCTTTGCAATGTTTCACCTCCCACCCATTCGCAGACTGGATCTAGTTTGTTCGTCGCTTTGAGTTCAGTTATTTTTTGTCTTTCGGTTCAACTGATATCTTGAGACAAATGCACTCGCTTTGCCAGTCCATTTAAAAGGTAACGAGCCTGTCGCTTTCCACTACAAGAGAGTGTAAACCGGTGAGCAGGTAGCGAAAGGTGAACCGACTGTTAAGCCTCGGCCGGGAAGTGTAACAGACTTCAGCGTCGGGGTTATAAACAAAATAAGAGGTTATATCACCAAGCATTTCAGATTGCAGCGAAAGCAATGATGTCTTGCCCCACGGAGTTTCACGCGTAGAGTGGTGACGTCATAAGCATCCGCTGCGATGCATATGACGCGTATGCGCTATACTTGTGGGATCATAAAAGCCTGCACGAGTGCTTATTTTTTCGACACCGATCTACACGATCTTCTCTCCCGCGCTCGGCCCGGGCGCGACGTCAAACACCTCAGTGACCTTCATCACGAGGCAGCCCTTAGCTGGCAGGTTCGGGTTGATCGCCTTTATAAACTGCTTCATCATCTCGTAGTCGGGGCCGTCAGTCACGTAGTTACCAGTGCCCTTCACCTGATAGCCCTCCCTGCCGATCCACGACGTTACGGCCACATGGCAGTTCGGTCGCCTCACGTTTTCGGCTGTTTTCTTGAAGAAGTTGTCGCCGATGAGGATCGTCTCTGGATCTTTCACCATAAGCGCCCCAACAGGAACCACGTTGGGTACGCCCGCATCGCTTACCGTCGCGAACACGGCGCGGGCGCGCCCCTTCCACGTGTTGAAGTTCTCTATTACCTTTTCAGGTAGTGCGACCATTCTACTTACCTCCTTTACACGGTTATGAAAGGTTCCGCGATATAGGGTTTCCCCCCATCAAAGCGCTTGAATGAGCATTTTAGCCGCGCGATAAGGGCACGGCTGGATTAAGGTGGCACCTTGAAATCTAGTTATTACGTTTAGACTAGCCTGTTAGTTACTCCCCGATCATCATCTCTTTTTTGAATTTCCTTCGTTCAGGGGCTTCTTTTGAGACTTGATGAAAAAAATGTGGGGATGGTGGCATTCGATGTGCCTCGTACGCACGCAAACTGCGGCACTGCCCTGCCAGATCCTACCGCTGACAGAAGCGCTACCCAACGATCTGTGTAGTTTCGTGAACAGTATTGGTATTATCGAGTGGATCCAACCAAATCGCGCTGACATCCTGACGCACGGGGTGAGCGGCATCGATTGGAAGCACTACAAACACCCATTGCCGGAGAACGTCTATGATACGTATATCTAGTATTGGGCGGATGTGCGGTTAGCGTGAGACGATCCGTGCCCTGACCGATAACTTAGATGAAAGCACGTGCGGATATAGCGTAGGCGTGCAACCAAGAAAAAAGAAGCGCGAAACGCTCCATATTGGAACCCTTACCGCGCTGTAAACATCTGTCTGCCTGAGCACAGGTTCGGCATCTATATACGATCTAAGAAGAACATTTCTCAGTATCGAATTAACCATTTTTTGTTCGGTTTGAATATATCGTGTGGTCTGACGAAAACAAAAGAATCCATGATTCGTTGCGCTGGCGCTAAATACTGGTCGTACTTGTCTCGCGCCGTTTTGTAGGTGACGACGTAAAGCGCGTCATTATTCACCGCGCATATTTGTTTCGCTTTATGTATTATATCTTGGGCGACGGGAGACGTTTCGCTTAGCTGAACAGGAACAATCCCTTCAAACACCGCTGTGTAGGAAGGATGATTAGCGATAGTGGAGTTTCTTTCTGATACAAGGCGGATGTCGTTAAGGTTTCGAATATCATTTAAGTTGTATTTGATAACGCCATCAAGCGATGTATTTGGCTCGAGACTGAACATAGCAACGCTAACGTTATCCTCGTAATCATCTGTAGGTAAGAAGATGCGGACTCTGACGGGATCAAACGCGGAAAGCGCCTCTTCAATTTTCCAAGTTACAGGATATGTTATTCTAAACCCATATGCTTCGTTCGTCAGAGTAGTTAATCGTCCCACGGTAGATATGACGCTCGACGGTGAAGGTGGTGGCTTCAGAGTTATTGAAGCGCTAGTATCGGTGTCTTTTAGAATTGAAGATATACCGGTATGACCGTCTAGTGTATGCACACCTATCTGACAATGACGACTTATGCTATCAAACTTAGGCTGAATTGTTCGAATTAAACGGGCAATTAATGACCAATGATATTCGATGCTGTCGCCTATCGTCTTAAACTGATCGAAGCCCTTTATTGATTCATTCAGAAAGTCAAAGATAAAACTAGCATCTTGTTTAGTTGCCTCGGGTGGCGGAATTACGCAAGGGCAGTTGTCGACTATGTGGCGACGTCCAATGATGTCTATGCCACGACCATTGACGCCTAGTCGAAGAGTCGGTGTGCCTTTGTCGAAAGTTCCTTCGCTAAACGTTAAATAGCTAAAAATCCAAGCAGTGTTTTCAATGCCTTGTTTGTTCTCTGGGTAAAGTTCGCGGAAATGTTGTCTTTCATTGTTTATGATTCTTCGAACTTCATCAGTACTAATGATCTCATGAATTTCATCAAACTTGGAATTGACAAGTTCAAGGAGTTCATCAATACCTCGACCTGCGACTATGCCAGAGCTAGTCTTGTTAATCTTTTTGTGATCATCGCGACGGCGGTATGGGCGGTTGCTCAAGTTGAGGAGAGTAGCTCGTGTATCGGCAGCTAATAACACATACGCACCGAAATTGATCCCTATGATAATCGTCATTATTTGGAAAAAAAAAGTATAAAACCAACACTAAACTCTTTCGGTCGAGAATGTGTATGATGCGTACATACGGTATTGGAAAGATGTACACTTCAAAGTTTAAGCTCCAGTATGCAGCTTTGCAATGTTTTTCAACCGCGAGTTTAGGGCCATGCTTTGGCCGCCAGAAGACCATTTTTGATGCCCAAGACTGGTGCAGTTCAGCGGGAATCTGCAAGTATTAGCTTAAGCACAACCGACGTCTCGATTTGCCTTCTTAGAATGTTCTAGTGCTGTTGCAGAAGCTCATTCGTCTCCTCGCGCGAAACCACCGTAAATCCATGGCGCTCATAAAACGAACTGCCTAAGTGCGTTTAAGCCCTGAAAGAGCGCCGCTCAATCAGTCGCGTCGTAAGCGCGATGAGGTAGCATAAGCCGCTTCGATTGAAGCTCCCCGCAAGTTTTTCGTCTCCTGACTCATCACCGAGTAGCTCATTAAGCTCATTCTCAGTCTCTGTTGCCCAGTGCTCACGCACGAGCTTTGCCATTAGAACGGGATCGGCGCAGCACATATCTGTTAAAAACGATATGATATCGCCGCGTTCGATGTGGGCGCGTATCTCGGCAACGTTTGTATCGTAGCCGGCGTCGACCGCCACGCTAATGTTAGCGATAAACTGCGTTAGTGCAGGTAGTTCCATATTCACAGATGCGTCGTCTAAGGCAAAGATCCTTGTCGTTGGTGGTTTGCCAGTTCAGCATGAAGGTTCGCAACCGACTCTTGTTGAACTTAACGAATAATCCTTTCCAATACGCCATCTTTGGCGGGGAGTCGATCGAAGAAAAAAAGACGATGAAGCTGTTTTCCGACATGGCTTTTTGGGGATATAGATGAAACGGCAGAAGATTCCGATGTCACAGTTTAAGGGGCATTTCGTGCTTGGCGATCTGCGCAAGTTTTGCGAGCAGGGCGGTGACGCAATAGGCTGGGATCAGTCAAATCGTGCTTACATAATGACGCATGGCGTGAGCGGTATAGATTGGAAGCATGACAAGCATCCTTTGCCTGAGCACGTTTATTACGGGTTTATAAAATATTGGCACAATACCCGCCTAGACAACTAAACTGTCGCTAACAGTTTTTTGAATCAAATGAACACTGAAGCGTGAGCAGTAAAACTATGGTCGACCTCTTTGTGAGAGCTCTTATTATCGCTACCATCATCGTCGCAGTCACCGATGCTATTGTTTTTTATCTTGTCTGGCGTGGAAAAGCAAAAATAACGCCACTGTTCGTCATCTTGGTTATCATAGTGACGATGGTACCTATGGCGATCAATCTCTGGGTTCACATTTTCAGGTAGCTTGGCAGACAAGTTTGCCTTAGCTCACAGCGCGCACATAAGAAGGAGCAGAAATTATTGGGCGGCATTACGATTCTGTCGGTCAGAGCGTGTACGACGCACGGCGTCAGCGGTATCGATTGGAAGCACTATAAGCATCCGCTGCCTGAGCACGCATATGATGTGTATATGCAATATTGGAATAACGTTAAGCTCATAATTTCCAGATAAACCGGCGAAAATCAAACGCCACTCCATCTCAAACCACGCTACTGCCGCAGAACACAAGCCGATAAAGTTTTCAGCAGCTAAGATAATTCCACTAGAATTGACAAAGCAAAAAGTGCAGCAGCGTGCAACGTGGAGTGAACCGTTAGACGGATGCGCTTATGGCTGACTCTGTTATGCCAATTTGACGAGTGAGATCTTCGATGGTCAATGAATCACATCTCGAAATCCTAAAGCAAGGCTTTAAAGTCTGGAACAGTTGGCGTGAAGAGTACCATGACGTGAGGCCCGATCTTAGCGGCGCCCACCTCCCAGAAGCCGACCTCTACGAAGCCAACCTCATCGGAGCCGACCTCTTCTACGCCGACCTCACCGACGCCGACCTCTCTGGCGCTAACCTCTCTGGCGCTAACCTCTCCCACGCCGAGCTCACCGACGCTAACCTCTCTGGCGCCGACCTCTCTGGCGCCGACCTCTCTAACGCCGAGCTCTCTGGCGCCGACCTCTCTAACGCCGACCTCAGCGGCGCCGACCTCTCTAACGCTAACATTACAAATGCGGATCTGACGGGTGCAGACCTCACCGACGCCGGCCTGACGCTCGCAGTGAGATCTTCTACGGCAAATGAATCGCACCTTGAAATTCTGAAACAAGGCGTTGACGAGTGGAACAGTTGGCGTGATAAGTACTCTGAGGTGAGGCCTAATCTCAGCGAGGCCCACCTCTCCTTTGCCCACCTCTCCGGCGCTAACCTCTCTGGCGCTATTCTTGTCGACGCATATCTTTCAAATGCGGATCTGAGGGGCGCCGACCTCTCGTTAGCCGACCTCACCCGCGCCCACCTCTATAAGGCCAAGCTCACCGACGCCAACCTCTCTGGCGCCACCTTGCGAGAAGCCCACCTCTACAAAGCCGTCCTCTCCCACGCTAACCTCTCTCACGCTACCCTCTATTCTGCCGATCTTTCAAATGCGGATCTGACAGGTACCGACCTTTCAGACGCCAATCTCACGAGGGCAATTTTTGTAGAAACGACCATCGCGGATGCCATTTTTGCTGGATGTGCCGTGTACGGTAGCTCGGTGTGGAACCTTCAAGGTAAGCCAAAAGATCAGTCAAACTTGAACATCAGCAATATATACGAACGAGAGCCCGTGATCACCGTTGACGACCTTGAGGTCGCGCAGTTCATCTATTTGCTAACGAAATACGAAAAGCTGCGAAATGTTATTGATATTATGACCTCAAAAGTCGTGCTTCTCCTCGGCCGCTTCACTGATGAGCAAAAGCCGACGCTCGACGCAGTCCGAGACGAACTTCGTCATCATGACTATGTGCCTGTAGTATTCGACTTTGAAAAACCGGAGAGCCAAACGTTTATCGAAACAGTATCTACTCTTGCACGTATGGCGCAGTTCGTTATCGCTGACTTTACTGACCCTGAGATGGTGCCTATCGAGGTGCAACACATCGCTGATACGGGCGCTGCTGTGCCTATACTGCCCATCCGAGTCGCCTCAGAAAAAGCGAAGGGAGAGCATATGGTGCTGATTGGCTTGCGAAAGAAACTTGAAACGATGATTCTCGATACCTATTGGTATGAAGATACGGCCGATCTGGTCAAATCGATAAACAAAAACGTAATAGAGCCTGCTAAGGCGGTGTCGCAAGAAGCAATTAAAGGCGACAGGGAACGCTCAGCCAAACTTGTGCAGGCATTTAGAGAAAAACAGCAGCGACAAGGATGAAAACAGAGGATGTCTAGATTAAAAAGCATTGGGAACCTCACGCTACCCCCGCTTATTGATCCTGAAGCCGCCGACATTTTGAATCCCGCGATGCCCACTAAAAAGCCGTCTTCAAACCACCCGTGGAATCGAACGCCGGCTCTTATTTCATCGGCCAGTTCGTTCGCTGACATGTACGGCTCTTTCCATCGGTCATCAGGGATGGCGCCTTTGTAAGCATTGGCGGCATCATTGATTATCTCTAGGATGCTGGTGCTGTGATCTGGTAACAATTCTTGGATCTTTTGCATAGTGTCGAAGAAGTAGCACTCAAGGGTTTATAACAAACTGTGGCTTCCGTGAAAGCACTAACTTGTTCTGTATGGAACATGTTCTATAGGAGAACAAGTTTAAGTAAAAAGCAAACCCAGTATGAAGCGTGCAAGTCGACGAACTTCAGGCTCATTTACACAAATACGGAGTTGGTTTAGCTTCCAGCACAATCAGAAAGCTTGCCCACGAAGGGGTCATTACCGCGCCTCGTCGTTACCACAAGAGCGAAGGAAAAGGTCGAGGCGGGCCAAGCAATTGGCCTGAGTATTCGGTCGGCGAAATCGTTGCTTTTTGGGTGCTTACACATGATCCTATGCGTTGGCCTGTGCGGAAATCTACCATCAGGTTCATCAGAATCGTATGGGATTCTCTCCACGCTGACGACGTGGCTAAGAGCCTCGGTCTTAGTGTACAAGCTGACGGTATTCACAGCAGCGACCCCCTTATCGGTTTTTCGTACAGCCAATTAAAATCTGGATCAAGCTGGTGCTATGTCTGCAATTCTGTCGTTTCAAAATGGATTGCGACGGTTCAGAAGGTGGAGGATGGCCTTCCGATCGATGAACCCTTGTCACTAACATATGTGTGGGTGCTTTACAAGGATCAAGACGGCGACATTATGGCACTTTTTGATCGGGTGGAGCGTGGGGAAAAGCCTCGGAAAGGTGCAGAAGATTCGGTGGCTGTGGAGTTCTCATTGCATAAGACACGTCGACCGACAGAGAATGCGAACCCGTAGGAGGAAAGACAAAACAAAAACAATCAGAGCACTGTAAAATGGAGAGATGGCGGAGAGTTATGATCTCCGCCGGTAAGAGTAGATCCCGATCTATCCTCTCATTCCTTGTTTCTCCATACCTAATTGATTAGATTAGGTAGTACGTAATTGCGGTTTCTTTTTATAAAGAATATCCGCTTGAAATAAGGTCGTTTCTCTCTCCATTTATTGGGCTTTTTGGAGTGAGAAACATGTTTAGAAGAAACAAAATTTCGAAAAACTTGCCGGCTCCTCTAATGAGGCTTCAGCCGGATGAGTCTGAAAAGAGTCCCTTAGACTTTGAACGCAGTTTTAATCCGGATCGTTCATGCAAACGCATGAAGTTGACCGATCCCCAAAAGAAGGTCAAAGGCGTACCTAACTGCCTTTGCTCATTGCCGCGTGACCTTGACAGAAGCTGTATACCATTCGCTGGGCGAAGTAGAGGCGCAATAACGTGCCGTGGTTCTGAGCGCAAGAACATGGAAGCCGATGTGCCATTGGCGACTAAGACTCCAAAAGAGACACACGGAGGTTTCTCGTGCACGCGGTGAGCAGTGACGGGCTGCGCTTTGATAAGCGCTTTGATGCAGAGCGCCCTCTTTTGATTTTGATAGGGGCACAGGAGCTCTACGGCGACCTGTGTTACGAGCTTGAACGCGTCGAAACCGAAGACGACGAATACCACCTCGTACTAGCACCCTTCGTTTATGACCTAGAAAGCTTCATAGGCAGAATGGAGCGGTTGTGGGAGGCGAGGTCATGAGCATTTCATGGCCTCGCGTCATCACCCGAGCTGCTGAAATAGTGCGTTCTTATGACACCGGCGTCTCTCTCCGACAACTGTTCTATCGCTTGGTCGTTGAAGGCGCGATACCGAACAGTGAGTACGCGTATAAAAGACTCAGTAGGGTCACCGCGGCTCTTCGTCGAAACGGACAGTTTCCGCAGCTAGTTGACCAGACACGCGATATTCACCGCTTTGGCGGATTCAGTAGCCCGCAAGATGCTTTGAAATCGCTCACTAGGAGCTACTGCCGTAACCGCGATGAAAGGCAGGAGTACTCGGTCTATCTCGGCGTTGAAAAGTACGGCATGGTGCCGCAGTTGAAGCAGTGGTTTGAAACATACGGTGTTGCGATCGCCCCGCTTCGTGGGTACTCGTCGCAAACGTATGTCGATGTGATCATCGAGGATGTTACGAACAATGACCGTCAAGCCGTGCTCATTTATGCTGGTGATTTCGATCCGAGCGGCGTCGACATATTGAGAGACTTCAAAAAGCGGTGCAGCTGCTTTGACCATGTGCAACGCATTGCGCTCAATGAGGATCAGGTAAGTGAATATAATTTACCGGTAAACCCGGGTAAAAAAGGCGATTCACGTGCAGCCGGCTTCATTCGAGACTACGGTCAGCTCATGCAGGTGGAACTCGACGCCCTTCCTCCTTATACACTCCGGGAGCTTTACGAAGCTGCTCTTTTCGAGTTTTACGACACGTCTGTTTTTTATGGCGTACTTCGGGCTGAACGTGTTGACAGAGAAAAATTATGGGCAATAGCGAACGGGGAGCATCGAGCATGACCGACATTCACGACGACCTAGACAGCTTCATATTCAGAATGGAGCGGTTGTGGGAGGCGAGGGCATGACGAGTTCATATTTTGACCCGAATCGCGGCTATGTCACGCCCGCCGATGACTACGAGAGCGAGACACACAGAAGCTTAAAGGAAGTCACGACAGAGCTGAGACGTGGCGAGACGGCCACGCTGTCCAACGACCTATACGACGCGGCAGAGCACTTGCTCTACGAATATCAGATATTCGTGCGTCAGGGAGTGCGCGAGAGCTTTGGCACGCAGCATAAGAATGTGAGCTGGTATTTGACTGAACGCGGCGATGAACGGGCCCTAATCAACTATCAAGACGGCGCTGGGGCTGAGTGGCGTAACGATTGCTACGCTGACGAAGTACCGTTATGGCTGCTTTTAGCGCTGTTCCGCAGGATCCAACGACGTAAGCCGCTCGGTGACCAAGACGCTGATGAGACCATAGCGCAAGTGCGCGCGATTGATGTGGAGTATACGAAAGCAAAGGAGATGCAAGAACTCCGAAAGCTGCTGGGCTTTGGCAACGACCCTCAGTCGAGTTCGCTCTCGGGCGACGGCGACGACGGAGGTCGTTCGTGAGCGGATCACAACCCGGGATACGTGAGCATACATTGTCTGAGCTTGACCTCAAAACCAGCACACATAACGACGTGCGGGTAGTGTGTGGTTATCCTTTGACAGACGGCGGCAATGCGCTTCGACTTATTGCTCTGTACGGTGATGATATCCGTTATTGCGCTGAAATTGGTGAGTGGTTCATATGGGATGACTCGCGATGGCCTCGAGACGTCACACTCAAAATTCGAGAACTGGCCAAAAAAACGGTCAAACTCATACACGCAGAGGCGAGTTTCATCGATGAGGATGATCCGAAAGAACGGAAAGCGGCACAAAAGCGGTTGACGAACTGGGCGTATCAGAGTGATTCCAATTTTCGCATAAACGCGATGATTCAACTTGCACAGTCAGACCCGCGCATCGCAGTCATGGCGAAAGACTTTGACGCCAACCCTTGGCTCATCAACTGTCAAAACGGAACCCTTGACTTAAATGCGCGGGAATTGCGCGACCCGGATCGCAACGACTTGGTAACCAAAATAGCAGCCGTGCCCTATGAACCCGAGACGGTAAGCTCGGAATGGTACGAACGGCTTATCGAAGTGTTGTCACTCGAGCAAGGCGCGTTTTTACAGCGGGCTTGTGGGTCAGGATTGACAGCGATCAATCGAGACAAGGCCCTGTTCGTTCTCTACGGTGAAGCGAACGCACGTAAGTCAACGCTTTTAGATGCGATCTTTAAAACCCTAGGCGATTATGCTGCCCCGGTCAACATATCGACATTCGCAAAGGCGATACAAAAACCCGGAGGAGCGCGGGCAGACCTTGTTAGTCTCGAGGGCGTGCGTGCCGCGCAGTGTAGCGAAGTGCCTCGGGGTATGGTCTTCAATGATTCGTTTCTCAAGGCTGTTACGAGCGGGAACCCGCAGAGTGCCCGAGGCCTGTTTGAAAAAAGGCAGCGCAAGATAGATCCGCGCACAAAATTCTATATCGAGACGAATTTCTTGCCGAAATTAGACTTCGACGATGATGCGTCGTTTAATCGGTTCTTTATCGTGCAGTTCTTAAACCCGATCGCTCTCGAGGAGTGCGACCCGAAAATCAAAGAATTTCTCTTAGAGGATGAGAACGCGCAGAAGGCTATTTTTGCGTGGTTAGTGCAGGGGTGCTATGATTGGCAAGACTACGGCCTTATGCCGCCGGATTCGGTCAACGCTGCGCGGAAAGACTACCAAAAATCTATGAATCCGCTCGCCGCGTTTATCGAGAGTGAGTGCATAGTCGAAGCGGGCGCCGAATCGACGTCTAAAGCCTTGTATGAGCGATTTCGAAACGTCGCGACCGCCGAGGAGCGTCATAACGTCTCGACGCCGACGAGTTTTTACTCATATCTTACGAAACTCGGATTTAAGAGCATACATAAAGAAAGCGGCAATCTGCGGGCAGGGATTCGGTTACGGGATATTGGCGAGTATGACGATGAGGTTGCCGCACCGCTGAAGGCTGAGCTGAATGCTGAAGGCTATGAAGGTGGTTTTGACATTCGTTACATGACGGCTGAGGGGTATCATGAAAAGTTAGTCAAAATGGGTTCATTGCCTTCAGGCCCTCAGGTGAATGGCGAGCGTGAAAAACATGAAAAAGAACTCGTCGAAGACGTCAAGCAGATACTAAACGGGTTCAAGAAGGCGCGGTCTGGGCCCATCGACATGACAACTAACGAGTTTGCTGCCGAATTGAGCAAGACCATTAAGGCAGATAAGCCTTGGTTGCGCGACTACCCCGTCGAGCAGTTCTATAAAAAGTTAGCCGAGACTGATCCGGAAGTGCAGACGCTCATAGCCGACTGCTCGCGTGGTAAGCATGTACCAGACGACCACGACCGGGAGGCACACTTCGACGGCTACGTAAGCGAAAGGCTCGGATGGTTGGCCGATGGCGATTACAAGGAACCCCGCGATCCGGAATATCTCTGCAATTTCACAGTCGCGATGTATTGTGAAGAAAATAACATCTCGGCCGATGATAGACAGTCGCGCATTATCCTCGAGCGCCGCTTCAGCGAGCTCGTGAACGGAAATGGCCCGGCAGCATCGATCTTTTTGAAACTAACCGGCGGAAAACCGCTCTTGTTAGAAGGGGACGAAAGTGAATAACAAAAACAAAATCAATGAACTCGATGAGCAAATCATAGCTCGGATTTGCAGGAGATCCCGTTTCACTCTGGGGCTTTCTATTGGTCACAATCTAGAGTGCGTACCGCTTGCCGATCTCAACAAAGAGTTCTATGACACCGCCTATCAGGAACTCTACTACAGGGTTCACAGATTGGCTCGGTCAGGGTATATTAAGATTCGCCGCGTCAGAAGATCGATTATGTGCTGCCCTCCTTGAGATAAAGGAATCGTTTGAATGACCGAAGCATGGGATCGTTTACCCAATGAACGCAGCAAGGCGTATGAGCTTTTTTGCCTTTATCGAGACATGGGCCCTTCCCGATCACTTCAGAAGCTGCGGCAAACCTACAGCCTCTCTCTTTCCTTGCGCCAACTTGAACGGTATAGTGCGAGATACGATAGGGTCAAGCGGGCACAAGCTTTTTCTGATCGAATCTTTGCCCTTGAGCTGAACGAACGTGAAAAGTGTATCTTGGAATCATACAGAACGTCTTTAGGAAGGGTAAACAGGTGGTAAAAAAGTGTCGGTCAAGCAGCGGCAAACGGTCGGTAAAAGTAGGGAAAAAACACGGTAAAAACACGGGGATTTGGGCAATTCTTTGTAGAGATTTTCGAGAACATAATGGATGTAAAAGCCCTTCGCGTAGGTGTCAATCCTAAGCCTCACAATCCCGAGCCTTGGAAGCGTTGGATGGCGAAACCGAGCAAACATTTCGAGCTTTTAATATCTATTTGACCTTGCCACGAGACGTTCGATCGACCCGAAAGCAGCGGATGAGGGGGGTATCCGACGGGTTACGACAGGAACTTTTGGAGCTAAGAACTCGGGAAAAACTCGGGAAAAACTCGGGTATTCAAGCGATTCTTTTTTTTACGTGTTCAAGTGCGCCGAGTTTTACTTGGCTGGGTACTCTCGTCGTTGAACAGTGCAAGCATCCCAAGTAAGTGCACAACGCGCCTTTTTTATAGCGGCGGGGGCATAGGTTCGGTTTGATGGCTATGGCTTACTGGATCTATGTAACAAACTCTGACAACTGGACAATCACAAAGAAGACAAATATTCTCGGGGCTTCTGCACGATACAAGAATGCGCTCTCCAGAGTAAAGAAAGGCGACCAATGCTTAGTTTATGTGAAAGGTGAAATTAGCGCAGGCGAAACGTTAAGACCGAAGATAGTTGCACAATATGAGATCGCTTCAACAGTCTTCGAAGACAGCAAGAAGCTGTTCGTTACACCTCCGAATACGCCAAATGAAACTTTTCCGTTGAGATTACGGTTGGAAGCTGTAAGGGTATTTGAACCACCCATCGATTTTAAGCCTTTAATACTGAGACTTTCTTTCTTACCGAACAAGACATACTGGACTGGCCCTATTAGAGGTAAAGCTGTGGTTCAGATTCCGCAAAGCGATTACGATCGGATAATCTCACAAGCTAAAAAAACAAGCCAAAAAAAATAAACGTAAGCAAAGAAGACTGAGCAAGTCAGCTAAGCAACTGGTTTGCGGCGATTTAAGAACCGCCACAATAAATCTGTGAGTTTGAGGGGTCTTAACAGTCGCACGGTTTTACTGCATCTAGCTAGGAGATATCGAACAGAGAATACTTCGAGACGATGTTTGAGAAGAGGTGCTATGGCTATTCCCAAATACCAACAAGCAATGCTCCCACTCTTACAATACGCTTCTGATGAGGAAGAGCACGCGATAAGCGACGCATACGACTACGTCGCTTCGGTTTTTGAAGTATCAACTCAGGAAAGGAGAGAACTATTGCCAAGCGGCTACGAGCAAGTTTTTGATAACAGAGTCCGATGGGGGTTGTTTTACTTAAAAAAAGCAGGGCTGGTCGACTCTACGAGGCGCTCTTTTTTTAAAATAACGGAAGACGGCGTAAATGCGCTTAAGGCGAGTCCCAAGACAATAGACGTCAAGTTTTTAAAGCAATATCCGCGATTCGTGGGGTTCTTGCAGCGGAAAAAAGAAGATAGAACAGAAGGCGAAGCCGAATCTGCAAAAGTCCCTGATCAGACGCCCGTTGAGGTGATGGAAAATGCCTATCAGGAGCTGAGGCTGAACTTGGCTAGAGAGCTGCTCGATAAACTGAAAGTCTGTTCTCCTAGCTTTTTTGAGAGACTAGTGGTTAAACTACTTGTTGAGATGGGGTATGGCGGCTCAATCAAAGATGCCGGACAGGCGCTAGGCAAGAGCGGCGACGAAGGGATAGATGGCATTATCAAGGAAGACCCATTGGGGTTAGGCGTGGTCTACGTGCAAGCTAAGAGGTGGGAAGCGACGGTCGGCAGACCGGAGATTCAGAAGTTCGTTGGGGCGCTCCACGGTCAGCGCGCACGCAGAGGCGTATTCATTACTACGGCTGATTTTTCACGTGAAGCAACGGACTATGCCTCGCAAATAGAGGATAAGGTTGTTCTTATCAATGGAGATATGTTGGCACAGCTTATGATCGATCACGGCATCGGGGTGTCAAAGGTCGTCGAATACGAAATAAAACAAGTCGATTCTGATTTCTTCACCGAAGAGTAGGCTCTACTTAAGTCTCGGATCAAGTTCAATCGCTTGTTCCAAAGTGTTTATGAAAAACAGGATAAAAACTCCTTTTGCTCCTCAAATGGAACGCGATCATCGAGATTCCAGCCAATGATCGTCATCTTATTGCATCGCGTCACTAGAGTACTACTGCAAAATTCTCACAACAATCGGATTGATTTCATTTAGTTCTTCTTGCAGCATCTCACGAACTATTGAGCGTAACTTTCCTATACTTTTGATTTTTCCTTTTCCTCCGCTTAACACCCAGTTCTGCACTTTGTCCGTACATCCTTCACCTAATTCGCTCAACTTGCGATGTTCGGCGTTCGTGGCGTCAAATTGCGGGATAGGAAGCTCAAAAACTTTTTTGTGAATGTCTCGCGGCCCCCACGACCCTCGGCTCTGCATTGGCTTTATAAGCCTATCGATGATGGGTGCATTCAAAATCGACGCTAAGTAAAATGCTTCGCTTCTGTTGTTTAGATCGAAAAAGTAGACTTTGTGATCTGCAACAAATCCTTTTGTACTAGTGTCGTTCTCTCCTAATATGTTCTTAACTTCTGCACTTTGAATAACCGCGGCCGTTAAATAAGTGCCAGAAGTGTTGTAGATTACTCGCCACCGTGCTTGGGGATTTTGTTTTGTCAGCCCGTGGCGATAATCTAGCCGTTCCAATGCATTCATTCGCCCCACTTTTGAACTGCCCCGTTTTGTCCATTCTTTTTCTGCGCGTTCCACCCATTGTGCTAGGTCAGAATACCCGCGCAAGCGCGCCTCTTCCGATTCAACAAGTTTGTATTGATCTGCCTGTGGTTCAACGGGTAGAACGGTCAAACGATAGTCAAAATGTCCAAAAGGAATCAGATCTTCCGAATAAAGTGTAGTATAAAGGAAGTCACTTTCAATATTGCCTTTTATAAATAAGTCCTTATACGGCTTTTTTGCTTTCTTTACGGCATAACCTGCAGTTTCTACCATAGGGCGAAACTCATCAAATCCATATTTTTGTGAGCTAGGTTCGACAATCCATGAAGAGCGAGGTATGATTGTGGCACCTTGCATGAATTTCGTTTTGTACGGACTAACCGCTTTCTTTTCTTTGCAGTCAAGAGTAGACCAGAAAGAGCGTGTCCCAGTAAAACATAGTGATATTCGCGTATCTTCAACGTGCAGTTCTTTTGCCGCGCTCTGTAGTGACATATTTTTTTGGCTTAGTTTTCCAGTTAATATTTGCCCTTTGATTGGATAAAGAGTTTGATTTTGGCCTTTTTCTGCGATTAATACGCATGCAGGGATATTAAAAAGCGGCGTAACTGCTTCACAATCCCATACTTCTTGAAAGGCTAGATGTTGTTCGGGGTCATTGCTTAATCTGAAGGTACCTCTTCGCAGTTCGTCGTGCTGATCGCTGCTAAATATGCTCCTCGTAATTACAAAGGCTATTTTTCCACTGGGTCTCAAATACAAATCTGCCGCTCTTGCTAAAAAAAGAGCGGCTACTTCCAGATGGGTTATCAGCTCTGCGCGTTTGGTTAACAATCTGTACTCCTTCATCACCTGTTGTTTTAAGAACTCTTGATACGCAGGCTCTGCGGTTCGTAACACTATCCACGGCGGATTGCCCACAACGAAATCGAACGTTTGCATAAAAAACAATGGTTTATAGGCGTTTTTGAGGATATATGCCCATATCGTGTCACGGTTCGCTTCGATAAAGTGTTTTAAGATAGTCGCCATATCAAAGAGGGCTTCAACTAGAATTTCATTGTCTATTTTTGGGAAATGTCGTTTCTCTAAAAAATTGTGAAAAAGTCCAGATTCGACGTCTTTGCCCTTATTCTGTTCAGCGAAATCCTTTACCAGCTCAATTGCGTGATCGTAGAGAGTGAGGTCTTGAAGTAGCGGTTCGGGCAGTCGTATTTTTTCTCCATCTAGTTCGACACGGTAGCTCGAGAACTCCATTGATAATTTATGCTGCGTTTCCCATTCAGGTAAGTGAATTGTATCTGCCAGATAAACGGGTATTGTAATCGTGCTTTTTCGCTTTTTCAGCAGATCGCCTAGTGCTAAGACATAGTTTGTTTTAGCAATTATCACGGCAAGAGGGTGTATATCTGCTCCATATACCGACTCTAATACGTGTTGCAGGGTTTTAGGAGAATCGGACATCCATTCACGCTTTTCCCTGATGGCGAGATAAAGAAAAGTGCCCGACCCGCATGCAGGATCAAGGAGGGCCCCGTCCGGTTTCTCATCAAGTAGTTTCGTCACAATGCGATGTGCTAACCAATCTGGCGTATAAAACTCGCCAAGGTCGTGCCGCGTTTCTGGGTCTACCAATTCTTGATATAATGTCTTTAGCACGTCCTCTGACAAGTCGTGCAAATTGTAGTTCTGCAGCAGGCTAAACAGCCAGCGTACAGCATTAACGCCTATTTTTGAAGCTTCTTTGTGAGTAAGCCACGAAAAAAAGTCCTCTTCTAAAAAGTTGTCAATCCCATAGACTCTGAAAAATCTTCCCTCTAGTATTTCGATTATTTCATCGCTATGTGGCAGGCTTACACTTTCACTAATACGCATCCACGACATTAGCTTCGCCAGTGTTGCCAAGTAGGTGTGCCGAATGAAGAGTTGTTGATCCGAAACGTCACTCCCGTAAACTATTCGAAGGTACTTTTCCCAGTTGCTGTATATTACCTGATAGACACTCTGTGACTCAACTTCTTGCCAAAGCGCAGCGAGGAGATTTGTTGTCGTCTGAAAAGCGTGGCTCTTTGTGCCGAAATCGTGGATTACGCGTTCACTTGTCACTGGTAGGACTTGGCGGCGAAGAAAATATCGATCAAGCCAGTAACAAACTTCAGACGACGTCAGCTCTGTCCAGTCCGTTTTTTCGATTGTTTTGAGGACGACATCATCTTGGGTGACGTTTTTGAGTGTCGCGTCCGCAATCACTGGGGAGTACGCTAAAAAGTAGACACCATCGGTAGCAATACAAAGGTAGGGCGTACGTGCATTTGGCGGCTCATTAGACCAGAGTAAGCGGGTTTCGTCGGCGTCAGCACCGGCATGGCGCGTGCTATCAGCTTTATGCTTATTCTTTCTGTGCTATGCGAGTTTTTAGTGGTAGCTGTGACAGGACTTCTCGAATCACGAAGAGCCGCAGATTCATATGCGGTACGTCAATTTTGGGGAACAATAATCTTTGTGATTTTTTTATTATTATTTGGTCGTGGTTAACCATTGGGGCATTCTTAGAGATTATAGCCTGATAGCGTGTTCCTATCGCCCATTCCTTATCTCCTAGGCCGTTATCTCTTTTTTCGATTTCCTTTGATTTCTGAGGCCCGTTCGGAAGCGTGGTGGCGAAAGCACGAGGTATGCTGCAAAAAGCCCTTGAAACGCACTGCGGCGAATCACAATAATTATGCACGTTTGGCGCGTTCTGCTATGTATGCAACCGATCTGCACGCACAAGATAGGCGCCCACAGCGCAACCCCATCTCACGCATATCCGGTGATCCGACTTCCACGTGAATTCAAAGGACTAATCGGAAAGACAGCCAACATTTACAAAACGGAACTTGGAGGAGAACCTGCGTTTGCGATTACTGTTGGCGACCACGTTGGCAAATTTTGTGCAAATCTTGAACAAAATCAGATGACTAAGCGGCTTAATAGATTGGAATCGGAGATTAGCGAACTAAAATCATTTCTTCTTTCAAACGAAGCTAATAGCTCTAACGAAAACAGAAAATCAAAGGCCGAGGGCGAGATTCGAACCCGCGTCGTGGCCTCCACAGGGCGCTAATTTTGATATAAAGCCCAAAAATAGCTTCTTTTACGCAAGTCTGCAAACTGAATAAAAGTCGGAATCTCCATTACAATCTTCAGGCAGAAACAACTCAAACGAATCCAACAACCTCGCTTTAATTACCCTTGAATATTGCAAGAAGAGCTGGAAAGTTACAGAGCATTTCGTGTGGCTAGGATCGGCAAGGCTTCAATTCCGTGGATGAATAAGTGTACGGAGACTTTTTGGAACTTGACGCGCGGCCAGCTTTGCAAAGACAATATGATTGCGCTGCGTGATTATCTGCTGGGCAAATACACCGATCCGTATGCGCAACGAAAATACTCAACGGCTCGAAGGCTTTTCTCAAGCACCTTTCAAAGAGTCGATTTGACTCACGATACTCAGCCTTTCGACCCTACTAAATTTAGAGATAGAGAGATCTGGTGCGTCTGCAAAGGTATCGTTTAACCGAGCTATAACCCCAAATCACATTCTCTTTCGATCTTCAGCTTTTTCCGACGTCTTGCAAAACATAGCTAGAGCGTCGCTCTTGAGTTTAACGTTGACAGTGCGTTCGAAGACATAATAGAGTCCGACTATAGCAGCGCAAGTTCGATGTTGATACGGCCACAATAAGAAAATCGAAGTTGTGTATAGTGACGAGATTGTTAGAATAAGCCTGATGTATAAGATTCATCTCCGCTAAGGACAGCTTCTACTAGATCGTTGTATGCTTTCCACGTTTCTTGGGAAGTTTCAGCTTTTAAGGAGGCTAAAAAGTCGTTTAATTCCAAACGAAGAATGTCTACTAATTCTTTCATCCACGCGGATTCTACTTCTACATTTGGAGATAACCTTCTGCGCACTTCTGTTATATGCCAGATATTAACCACAATGTTCCTCATCAACAACAGACTTGGATCAATTTTGAATGTGACCTCAGGAAGAGACCGTAACGTGTCTTCTTGAAAAGGAACAAAACGCGGCTTGTTGTAATTATCCCATTCGAATTCTTTCGCTGTTCCTTTAAATTCTTTTACGTGGCTTAAACAGCTTTTAGTTAGCAAAATCGCGTCAAACCGTTGCACGCGGTTATGATCATCAATGAACATAAGTAAATACTGATCAATTTCGATTTCAGCTAAATCACTCAAACCTTGTATCAAAGACGTGAGAAAAACTTCATCAAATTGCTCTAATTTTTTCCCCTTCATGCCCAGCGCAGTTTCTCGAAGACCGCCTCGTTGAACTGTATAACAGGGCCTAATAAATTCCATATGAAGCTCTTTTTCAAGATGGTTGAGAACATCGCTAATCTTTTCAATTCGTTTTTTATCCAGCTGAGCCCACCATTGATTTATCGCTGATTTAGGAGCGGCTATGTTACCTATTTTGTCAGGTTCTAGGGCAAGAAAAGTTACGATCTTTAACAAATAGTTGTAAGTCTCTCTTTCCTGATTTTTGAGACGTGAAACGTTGAAGTAAGAGAAGGTTGCTTCTACTATTTTGTCGTAAGCAATTTGCATACTCAACAGTGCTCTGCAAGTGTCTTGGATGGCAAATTTAAGTCTATCAAAATAGCTAATCTGATTTTGACTTGACGTTGGCTGCTGGGTGATAAACCTGCGCCAAAAAGATGCCCAGTCCGAGATGTCCTTGAGTTCTTTTTCGAACTTTTCTGAGTCAATTGCGGTATTAATTTTGGTCGGAAATTCTCTGTCCGCATCTAAAAAGGAAATAATCGCTTCTGTGAGCTTCGCGATCTTATTTGCTTTTCTCTTAAATCTTTTTTGGTCTTGAAGTATCAACGCTTCAAATGCTTCTATATACTCAGATGTTAGCAATTGAGACTTATTTCGGATGTTGTGCCACTGTTTCTGCCAATCATACACTGAAGGGCTTTCATAGTTTGCATCGATTCGGGCTTTCCATATCTTGTTTATATGTATGTCAAAAGGACTGTGAAGATATTTCAGTGAAATCTGTTTTTTTGATTCATCAAACTCTATGTAAGGGGTTATATCGGGCGGCCACAAACCCCGTGTACAGTAGGTTTTGTATTGAGGATGAAGAAACGGGAGTATCCGGTTAATGCGGCTTACGCTTTGCTCGTTTAAGCTGTTCTTCGACTCAGTTTCGATGAAATATTCAATAAGTAAATCGGAGTTGTTTTCCGATATAGTCAAAGTATCTGTCTTGATTTTGAGCATACCAACAATTTCTGGCTTATACTTGTTGAAAAATGCTTCGTACATTTCAGGACGCATTTTATAACACGCCGCGAATAATTCTCCTGAATCTTTAAGTTCAAGCGATTTTAATGCATCCCACAATTGCGTTCCGTTAATGCGTAGAAAGGGTGGACAAGCTACATCGAATTTATGGAACCAAAGCGCCAAGCGACCAAGACAGCTTAAGTCGTTTGCAAACTCTGCTTTAACCAACGCACTAGATAATGACTGAATGAAACTGTACGTATCAAATTTCTTTGGTTCGAAATTTTTTCTAATTTCGTAGATCTTTGTAGTAAGGCCTTCAATAGGTTTTAATCCTGCAACTGCAAAATCATCAATGTTTGCGCCGCTCCAAGGAAAAGCACAAATGGCGAACAGGCCCATTTTTTGAGCAAAAATATCATCATAGCTGCTTTGATTTTCTTTCCAATGCTGCAAAGCATCAGCAGAAAACAGGCCGTCGATTATGTTAACAATGTCACGATAAGATTTGTCTGCAATACGTGTAGCCAGTTCGTGGAGTAACAATCTACGCTGTTTACCTTTGACTAGTAGTGGTGCATAGGCACTAAAGTCAAAGATGGCGTCAGTGTGAATTAAGGGCAACAAATTCAATAAAGTCTTGCGAAGAGGCAACGTCTTGTGCAAAAGGTTGCATATATGTTCAGATCTTAAAGGATGTAACCCTTCTACGTACTCTCTATCTTCTATTTGGATATAGTATTCTTCTTCGAGGCTTTTTAAACACTGTCCCGTGTCACCTACAAAACCAATTCTGCGTTCTATAGAACTGACTAGGGATGAAGTAGAGAGTCGAAGACAACACAAATCAGCAGCTGACACCAGCTTCAGAATTTCTAGCTTGCTCTTGCCATCTTTTTCGTCATCCAACTGTCTGATTTGGTGAGATAGCCTCTCTTCAATCATTTCACCTTGAGTAAGCAGGTAAACATACTCTAAAAGGAGGCCCCGATCTGCTACCTTCTCCCAAGCAGCTTGCCAGCTGTTAATAGTGGGATGTATTTTATTTTCATTTTTAAACAAATAAAAAATCTCTTTTGCTTCTTCTTTGTTCATCTCTATGTCGACTATTTTGAGTCGAAACTGTGATTGATCTGCTCCAAAACGGTACCAATCTTCAGCCCTTGTGGTAACAATGTATTTGACTGGAAGGTCTAGTGTCTGCTTTACAAGGCTATGCCAAGCCGAAACTTCCCGCCTTAATCCATCAATTATTATTAGCGGACTCTTTCCAACTTTTACGCGAGATTCAACGTATCTAGTAACGTCGCCAGCCAGTTTTTCGTCTTCGCACCATAATAATTCGAATGGAGTCCATCCCTCCCTTTGAAGGTCAAAAACAACTTGCCAAGCTAATGTAGATTTTCCTTGGCCGCTTGAAGCTCGGATGACGATAACGTCGGATTCACGAAATCTTCGCAGAACATTTTCTTCCCATCTTCTACGACGAACAGGCAAACCTGCAGCAATATGGGTGGGCCGTGCCGCTTTTCCCTCAAAATAGGATGACAAAGATTCTGCCTTGATTTCAGCGTTAAAATCAACATAATTTAACCATTTTCTTTGTACAGCTAAAAGCACGGGGCCTTTCGCAATGTCTTCCTTTACACTGTCGATACAGCTAATCAGATCATTTTGTTTTATCTCTTGTTTTTGACGGGACGTGTCTTTGACCAGAATATAAAGAGCATTCAAATATTGCTGTTCGTTACCGCTTGTAATATCATAATTTAAAATCAAAAGACGACGAGCCTCATATCTAAGAGAGGATTCATTTAGCTTCTCAAAAGTGATCCTACTCAAAAAATCAACTAAGTCGAAATTAGCCCAGTTCCATCTTTTTGCTTTTTCTGAATTCTTAAAATCATCAAATTTTTTTTGCCAAAACTCTAAATTTGAAGATGAAGGAGGCGCGTGCCGCTTAGACGCGTTTGCCAAATCATAAAGATAGCCCTTAGCAAAATCCATATTGTGGACGAAACGAAAGCGGCTTTGACCGTCTATGATGTATGCTTCAGCAAAATTTTGTAAAACGTCTGCGTCCCAAAAAGTGCTTGCGTTAAACTTGTTCTTAGAGGACTTTACTTGAATAAATTCTGCAAATGTTGATATTACATCAACGTCTTCGACGCCCTCAAGGCGAATGACCTCTTCTTGTGACACATTATTTGCAAAATGACTGAGGATTTTGTAAACTGCATACCAAAATTGAAAATTGTAGCCTTCAATACTTCCTGAGCCGCCTATTCGCTCCTCTGCCAACATACCTAACAGAGTTTTATGAGGAGATTTGGGAGCTAGGGACAGAGATGATGACTTAGCATCTTTTTTGTGGACTCTCTCCCTAGTTTTTTTTGACTTAGACACAGTCACTCACTTCTGCAAAACTCACGGTAAGTACAAAAAACTGAAATGATTGGAGGATCCTTCGATCTGGGTGTATTTTTGTTCAATTTGCAAATATTGGATCTATCCGATATTCTTAGGTTAGATTAGATTATTTTTGTCCAATATTTCATTTACTGTCATAATTTTTGATGTTGTTACTAATTGCGTCTTAATGTTTCAAGGTCACCAATATCGTCAGTAACGCTTCGTTAAAGTAGGAACTGTGTCGCGGATTGCTTTGATTCATCTCGCAGCTTGCGATCACAAAAAAAACGTCCCACTCACATTTTTTGCTACCGCATTTATTAAGATCCCCTTTTCCCGCATTTGGTTCATCCTGCCCTCGACAACACATTTGCTAAAACTTTAGTCTCCCAGCAATGTCATTTTTATATGCTGATAGCGTGTAAGGCGACATACGATGTCAAAAATGGTCAGACTTGATGAAGACGTTTATTTTGCCTTAAAAGCCCGAGCTTCTAAGGAATGTAGGACATTAAGCGCCGCCGTGTATGCGTTAATGCATACAGCAGATGAACACGCCTCAACTCAAAAGCAGCTCATTTCCTTAGAATCACAAATTAAAAATTAAAGAGCTGAAATCGGATCTTTTTTTAAAAGAAGACTCTTACAATGTTCATAGAGAAAATCAAAGGCCGAGGGCGAGACTCGAACTTGCGTCGTGGCCTCCGCAGGGCCACCCTGCTCAACTCAAAGATAGCCTTTCAAATAGGTTATTATTCTACTAGCTTGAATAACTCTCCTCATCGTTGATTGATATGTGGTGTCGCTATGCAACGCATCGGAAAATCAAAGATCGGTGCTCTTTCTGCTAGAAAAGGCGTATGCTACCCGCAACTGCGCTTACCTCAACAGTATGCCGACGTGATCGGTGACATGGCTGACATTTTTGAAACTGAACGAGAGGGAAAACGCGCTTTTTTGATCGTTACTGAACGAACCATGTCAAATGACAATGTTTTAAAACAGAATGCCAATGTTTTAAAACAATGTGCAGATGTAGCAGAGACCTCGACCGACGACCTCTGCCATACATCGGATTTCAAGCAACAGTCAGAGGCAGAAGCACGCTCCGAATCTCCGCAGAAACCTTTATCTTCCATCCCCTGCCTAGTAAGTTGTGCTCTGTGCAACCACCATTTTTGCGCAAGCCCGGGTAGTGTAGCGGCCTATCATGGAGCCCTGTCGAGGCTCCGACTCGGGTTCAAATCCCGACTCGGGCGCTCCTTTTTTGATGTAGAATAGCCGGAGTCGTTATTTGCTTGTATGAATTGTAAAATAGCATCTGTTTTTGATTCGAGGGACGATATGCAGTTTTCTATGTCACTCGCTTCAACGGTTGCGCAACAGTTGTCTACTTTCTTATCTACGGTAACGAGAAACGCCAACTTCCCATTGTGCGCCGTTTGATAAATCTCAGCTTGCGACCCCGTCAGCTCGCGAAACTCCCGCGGCAATCTGATAATCGGATATGCGTGCGAGGGCTTCGCGCTTTAAGCGCTTATAGTGTGCGTGCAGATCGGTTGCATGCACGGTAGAACGCTTCGGCGACGCATAACCGTTGTGATAATCGTTAACAGACGAGAAAGCCGGAGCCGCCCTCGCTCAGACGACCGGGCGACACCGTGAAAAGCTGTTGGGGCGCTCAGTAGTGGCGTGGGTCAGAGCGTAACGGTTTTGTCCGTGCGGTTGCGCTTCATAGTCGGCGTATGCTGCAGCAAACTGTAACAAACACGCATCACACAACCTTTATAACGAATACACGTACTACTAACTATTTTATTCGGTAAAACGAACCCCGCTGGCGGGCGCGCATGCGTGGATGCGGATCCGCGCGCACGGTACGACCCGTCTAGGAGGGGAGGTAATCGAGTTATGAAACACAAACGTAGTCTCATAAGTATGGCGATGGTGACCTTCGTGGTCGTCTCGCTGTGTGCGGTGTGTGCGAGTCCGCTGAGCGTGAGTGCGGCACAGAGCGGCAGCGCCAACGCACAACCTTCCGCCGCCGTATCCGGCATCGCGTACTTCACCGGAGCACCGGCCGTGTGCGCGCCGAATGCAAACAGCCTCGACCTCTTTGTAAAAGGTATGAGTATGGCGCCTGGGGAGGCTGGAGCTTTCTCGGCAGACGGCGCCCTCTGGTGGAGTCACTGGGATGGCGCGGTCTGGTATACGTGGACGTCCCTCGGCGGGATCCTGACGTCAGACCCCATTGCCGTGTCCCAAGGTGCAGGGAAGGTCGACGTCTTTGTACGCGGCACCGACGGCGCCCTCTGGCAGAGGGAGTATAACAACAACGCGTGGGGAGGCTGGACCTCTCTCGGCGGAATCATTAACTCCGGTACAGGACCAGCGGTCAGCTCATCCGCAGGTCGTCTCGACGCCTTTGTAGAGGGTACAGACGGCGCCCTGTGGCATCGATCGTATACCAGCGGCACCTGGTCCGGCTGGGAATCCCTCGGCGGGATCCTTACCTCGATACCCGTGGTGACGTCACCGGGTAATGGCGTAATCGACGTCTTTGTACGCGGCACCGACGGCGCCCTCTGGCAGAGGGAGTATAACAACAACGCGTGGGGAGGCTGGACCTCTCTCGGCGGAATCATTAACTCCG
>Ga0208457_1000037_pt1 | contig 207354 bp, 201 predicted proteins | sample June2015DPH_10_1_FD_185513 | JGI IMG/M metagenome (GOLD analysis project Ga0208457, IMG submission 185513) | Peatland microbial communities from SPRUCE experiment site at the Marcell Experimental Forest, Minnesota, USA - June2015DPH_10_150... | ecosystem: Environmental > Terrestrial > Soil >... | reverse complement strand
ACAATCGGCAAAGACGGCAAGCACGGCTGGGGTACCTATCCCCAGCTGTCTATGAGCGGCAGTTCTATGTAAGGCAGGTTGCAGCGTGAGAGAGCGTTTCGTGTCCACTATTGACATCAGGGGTCAACTCATTACTTTCCGCATAGCGGGAAAGCGCGAATTAGGGCAGATGACACCTTTTGACTTGATCGTTCTGCTAACGATCAGCAATGTATTACAAAATGCAATGATCGGCCCAGACAATTCACTCAGCGGCGGTCTGATTGGTGGGTTGACACTATTTTGTGCAAATGGTTTGATTGGACGTCTCACGCTTCACTTCCCAAGCATAGCAAGGCTACTCGAGGGCAAACCCACACCATTGATTGAGAATGGCCGGATTCTAATAAAGAACCTAAGGCGCGAGGTCATGACAAAGGGCGAATTAGAACGTGCTATTCGCAAACATGATCTCGATCCAGAGACTGACCTAATGTTGATCAAGCGAGCATTGCTGGAGCAAGATGGGACAGTGGCCATCTTCCATAAAAGTGGGCAGGAGGAAGTTCATCGCCATGAGACGATATAGGATGTATCATTTACTTGGTCCCATTGATATAATGGTTTGAATCTCAAAGCGTCTCAAGCCTTGGAGAGAAAGCTTTATGGCGCTCTTTGCAGTGAGTGAAGAAAAGAATAGATGGCTTCGAGAAAAGATGGAAGCTCTCGGAATCCACGAGAAGGACATTGAAGAACAATTCATTCGGTCCTCTGGCAGCGGAGGGCAGAAAATAAATAAGACTTCCACCTGCGTTTATCTCAAACATATTCCAACAGGAATTGAAATAAAATGTATGAAGGAAAGGAGCCAATCCGTTAATCGGTTTCTTGCAAGGCGTGGGCTCGTGAAGCAGGTTGAGAAGCTATCAGGTAAGTTAACATCGGATGATCACGGGATCAAGAGGGCGAAGCGGCAAAAGTTAAAAAGAAAGAAAAGGGCAAGGTTGAAATATGGCGGAGAGTAAATTATAGCGTAGCTTTGGATCGGCAGGTAGGTATGCTTCCAAAACTTTATGAAGCGGTTCTTTCTTAAATTTTATAGGGAACATTCGATTTTATCTGAAACGCTCTTCGTAAAATGTTTGGGAATGGAGCAGTAAAAAGATTAAAGGTGCCGTTATAAAGTTTCTTCAGCATACCCACCTGCCTTTGGCAGGTTTTTATCTAACTTTGGGGTAAAGAGACAAAATAGTGAAAGGGGAATGTCGTGGGGAAAGACATTGCAAAATTTCTGTATGAGATGGGCCAGCTCAAAAGGGTAAAACGTTCGGGATGGTGGATTGCCGGAGTGAAAGATCCGGAAAGTGTGGCAGAACATTCCCATAGAACGGCTGTGATTGCTTATCTTCTCGCCCGTTTAGAAGGGGTTGACCCTGGAAAAGCCATCCTCATGGCGTTATTTCATGATATGCCAGAAACGAGAACTAATGATGCCCATCGAATTGTCCGAAGATATGCGAACTGGGAAGATGTTGACAGAAAGGCAGTTGACGAACAGTCAAAAAGACTTCCGAATGAAATGGCGAAGCAAATGGTAACTTTATTTGAGGAATTTGAAAAAGAGGTTTCTCCTGAAGCGAAGGTAGTTCGTGATGCAGACCTTCTGGAATGTATTGTGCAGGCACGAGAATATCAGGCATTAGGATATAACGATGTCACTGATTGGATTTTTAATGCTCAGGCTGCCCTCAAAACAGAATCGGCAAAGAAGATCGCTGCTGAATGCCTTAAGACCGAGCCCAAAGAATGGTGGCAAGGCTTAAAGGCCTTGGAAAAAAGGCGAACATGATATAATGCATCTCACTTAGTTTTAGAAGCCACTTATAGAAAGGGATAGTAGAAAATGATGAAAAGACTTCTTGTGATAGGAGGAGTTGCCTCAGGTCCGAAAGCTGCTGCCAGGGCGAGGAGATGCGATCCTGAGATGGAGATTGTCCTCTACCAGGAGGAAGACGATATTTCCTATGCAGGCTGTGGGCTTCCATACTATATCAGCGGTGTGATCGAAGAAAGAGAGGATTTGATCTCACGGACACCGGGCAAATTTGCCCTGGAAGGGATCAAAATCCTGAAAAATCGCAGGATTGAAAAAATTGATATTCCGAACCGCGCTGTCTCGGGCCGAAAAATTGGATCGGGAGAGACCTTCACGGATCACTTTGATCGATTAGTCCTCGCCACAGGCGCCTATCCCATCCGGCCCCAAATCGATGGCATTAACTTGAGCAATGTCTTCTATCTTCGTTCCATCTTCGATGCCGATGCCATCTTCGAACAGATTCGATCAGAAGGCATCCGAAATGTGGTGATCGCAGGAGGAGGCTACATCGGACTTGAGATGGCTGAGTCCCTTGTCCATTTGGGCAAGAACGTGACGATTGTGGAGCTGGCCCCACAAATCCTGACACTCTTCGATGAAGATTTCGCGGGTGTCCTCAGACAATATCTGGAAAAGAAAGGGGTTAAAATCTTCACCTCAGAAGGGATTCATGCCTTGAAAGGGAAGGGAGGAAAGGTTACCCATGTTCAAACAATGTCCCGAGAGATAGAAGCAGATGCGGTTTTGATGAGCCTCGGAATTCGCCCGCAGGTTGAACTGGCAAAACAAGCTGGACTGAAGATGGGTGAGACAGGAGCAATTTGGGTTAATGAGAAAATGGAAACAAGTGCCGAAGGAGTTTATGCTGCGGGCGATTGCGCAGAGACGACTCATCTTATAGCAGGGAAAAAGGTTTGGATCCCCTTGGGATCTACTGCGAATAAACAGGGGAGAGTTGTTGGAGTCAATGTCTGCGGTGGGAACGCCACTTTTCCAGGGGTCATGGGGACAACGGTCTTCAAAACCTTCGAATTTAATGTCGCCAAAACTGGATTAAGTATGAGAGAAGCGGAGAAGGAGGGATTCCATCCTGTTCAGGCCATTGTCAGGGGATTTGATCGGGCTCATTATTATCCGGGCAGAAAAGAATCGACACTCAAGGTCATTGCTGATAAAGAGACGGGTCGAATTCTGGGAGGGCAAGCGGTCGGAGAAGGACCTTCGGATAAATTCATCGATATTCTGGCCATGGCTCTTCATGGCAAGATGACCTGCCGGGAGCTGGCCAATGTGGATTTGGCCTATGCCCCTCCGTTTAGTCCAGTCCTTTCACCCATCATCGTGGCAGCCAATGTGCTTGTGAACAAATTGGAGGGCAAGGTAGAAGGAATTCAAGCCTCGGAGGTGAGAGAGAAACTTCAAACCTCAAAAGAAAATTTTCAGGTATTGGATGTCAGAGAAGAAGACGAGGTGAAAGCGGAACGAATCCCAAATACCATCTGGGTCCCTTATGGGGAATTAAAAAAGCGTCTTAGCGAACTCGATAAGTCAAAGGAGATTGCAGTCCATTGTGAATCAGGTCTCCGCTCCTATAAGGCCTGTCTCAAACTTCAACATGAAGGTTTTGAAAATGTGAAGAACATTGATGGGGGGATGCTCTGCTGGCACTACGATGTCGAGTCCACCCCGACACCCCCCTCCCCCTCGAAGGGGGAGGGATAGGGTGAGGGTGACGTGATCTTATTTTTTTCATGGTATTATTAGTTTGAGATGGAGAAAGAAGAAATAAATGAAGCGCCTTTGGTAGATGGCCATGCTCATTTGGAAGAGTTGGATGATCTTTCTGAGTCAATTCAAGAGGCCAAAGCAGCAGGTGTACGGGGTATCATTGCTGTAGGAATGGACATCGAGTCAAATAAAAAGGTTCTTCAGATCACTGAAGTAAATCGTGGATATATCTATCCGGCTCTTGGTTATCACCCATGGGAGATTAAAGAAGAAAAGGTGGAGGCAAACCTTTCTTTCATTCGGGATCATGTTGAGGAAATGGTGGCTTTAGGTGAGATAGGGCTGGATTATAAGATCAAAGTTAAAAAAGAGTTGCAGTGGGAGGTTTTTGGAGGCCTTCTGGATATCGCCCTTGAATCTAATAAGCCAGTGATTATTCACTGCCGATATTCCCATCGCCGAGCCTTTGAAATGGTGAGAGAAAGAAAGATTAAACAAGCTATTTTTCATTGGTATTCCGGCCCTCTTGATCTCTTGGATAAGATTTTGTCCGTGGGCTATTTTATTTCAGCGACCCCTGCTTTAATTTACAGTCCTCCTCATCAAGAGGCTATCAAAAGGGCTCCCCTCGGGAGAATTCTTCTTGAAACCGATACTCCGGTCATTTATCAGGGTAAAGAGAGCAGGCCTAAAGATGTGTGGATTTCCTTAGAACAAGTGGCTAGGCTTAAGAATTTGGATCCCAATTTCGTATCAGAGCAGACGACAATAAACGCCTCTCAGTTCTTCAAAATTCTTTTCCAACGGAAAGATTAATTGCTTGTTGACATATCAACCTATCCATATTAGAGATAATCGATTGGGAACAGGATAGGTGATCTGACCACTGATTCTATGGAAGAAAATTGCACTTTCTGTAAAATTATCAGAGGAGAGAAATCAGCCGATTTTTTATATCAGGATGAATCTCTGGTTGTATTTAAGGATATCCGCCCCCATGCCCCGGTTCATCTTCTCATCGTTCCCAGGGAGCATATTCGGAGCCTCAACGATCTAAAAGAAAAAGACAAGGACACCATTTTCAAGATGATGGTGAAGGCGAAGGAAATGGCAAAAGAACATTCTATCGCTGAGTCAGGTTATCGATTGGTTTTTAATGTGGAGCGGGGTGGCGGTCAGGTCATTTTTCATCTCCATCTTCATTTGTTGGGAGGATGGTGATTGGATTTTTTGAAAACTGTGGTAAAAAGAAAAGGGTAAAAATGAGATTGAAAAAAGGGGGCTTCATTCTTCTGATGTTCTCTTGGGTGTTTTTGAATAGTGGCTGTAGCTACATGGTGAAAAATGACCAACACGAGGTTTATTCAAAAGCTAAGTACGGTATGGATAAATTCGTGGTGGTCAGGGGTTATAATATCCATTATGTTGAAGCGGGGGAAGGGGAACCTATATTTCTCATTCCCGGAGCATTTAGCACGTACAGACACTGGAATAGAATCATACCACTTCTCTCAAAGCATTATAGACTTCTCTGTATCGATTATCTGGGAGTGGGTGATTCAGACAAACCTCGATCTGGATTTAAATATACCATAGAGGAGCAGACCGATTTAATCGCCAATATGATGGAAAAATTACAGATCCCCAAAGTTCATATCGTGGGCGTATCTTATGGCGGAGCGATCGCTTTAAACATTGCTGCTCGGTACCCGGAAAAGGTGGACAAGATCGTTTCCATAGAGGGGAATGGCATTAACGGAAATAAACACCAAAAAATTTCTTACGGACCGATGGAAGACTTATTGAAATTTCCTGTAGTAGGAGAGATCCCTATAGGAATCATTCGTTCCGGGTTAGCGGACAAGTTCATAGTGAAATCGGTGATGGGAAAGGCATGGGGGCAGATGAGTGGGACAGAAAAAAGGGAAATTAATGAGATCGTCTCTCGAAATAACAGAACGGCCTCGCGAATCTCATGGTACCATATCTCCCGCACCCTGAAGACCTCAAAAGATTTTACGGAAGAGGCAAAGACCGTCACCATCCCGATTCTTTACCTTTATGGGGCAAACTCCGATTATCACGATATGGCAAAAGGGAATGCCGATTTTTTGAAGACTCACCTTCCCGATGTCGAGATCATTTCATTTCAGGATGGGATTCACGATTTGCAGCTGCAAAAACCGGAGGAAGTGGCAAGGCTCATTTTGGAATTCCTGGCCAAACCTCGGATCAATGAGCAAAATGCATTCAATCCAAATGCTCAAATGTTCAAGTAAGGGAATCGTTTGTTTATTGGCGGAAAGGAGGTGAAAGTATGAAAATTGCATCAGTGGCTGATGTGAAAGCACGTTTTAGCGCGTTTTTGAAGGCAAGTAAAAGCGGCCCTGTAGTAGTCACACGAAACGGGAAACCTGCAGCGGTATTGCTTTCCGTGGATGATGAAGACGAGATAGAGCGGTTGACATTAGCTTACTCGCCCAAGTTTCAGAAGATGCTAAGTTTGGCGAGACAACAGATTCGAGAGGGGCGTGGTATCCGGCATGAGGATTTCTGGAGAGAAGTTGAAGATAGGGAAGGTTAGGAATCAACAACTCTTTAGGCTTTTAACTTCCACTTTATAGTCGCCAATCAGAAGTCAATCTGATCAGGAGACAACGATCTCCTCGACATATTTTACCCAATCATACCCGTAGGCATCTTCATAGACCAATCTCAAAGGAAAACCGTGTTTTTGAGGAAGTATTTCGCCGTTTACACGGTAGGCCAAAAGGATCTTTTTTTGATCGATTGTTTTTAAAGGAATCCTGACACCCTTTCCATGCGCTCCGTTAATATCGATATATTGGGCCTCTTTTTTAATCTGCGCTTCCTGAAGTAAACTCTTCAAATTCACCCCGGTCCAGCGACCATTATTGGAGAAGAAACCAGGACAGATGAGGAGGACCACCTCAGTCAAGGAGGGATACTTGAGAATTTGATCGTAGCTCAACGAGAGAGGGCGTCCCACTTTTCCTGTGACCTTGAGTCGATAAGTTTTTAAGTCGATCGCTACATCGATAGGGCCCATCGTCCCAAATTGATCGAGAGGATCAATTTCGAGATTTCGATTGTCAATCTCCTCGGGGTTCATATTTAACAATTGGTTCTTCGGGAATCCCTTTGGAAGGAGCTGCTTGGCCTTGGCCCAGACATTCGAGACGAAGTTCCAACCCAACAAAAAGGTTCCAAATCCTATTTTTAGGAATAGTCTCCTCGTCCACATAGCTTATTAAAAAAACGCATAGCGCAGAGCGCATAGCGTAAAAGATTTAATGCCCTACATTATCTGCTTTGCCTTTTTTTACCTAACCCCATGCCCCATGCCCTATGCCCTATGCTCTTTACGTTTTTTCCCGGTCCACATGGATCAATAATAAAATAATCTTTATGATAAAGAAAGGAAGAATAGATTCTTTGAGGCAACATGGGTGTAGATCATGGCGGTCTGGAGTTTTTGATGGCCGAGCAGTTCTTGAATCGTCCTAATGTCATATCCATTTTCTAAAAGATGCGTTGCAAAACTGTGCCGCAACGTGTGCACCGATGCCTGTATGGTAATCAATTGCAGGCCGTCACACCCAGAATTGAGTCGATTTTCAACAACAAATCTGGAATTGTTCGTTGACAAACCATCTCCATTAACTATAATATGACAACATATATAAAATAAGCTTAAAAAATACGTTGGCGGGAGGGACATTTGAAACATGAAGTGGCTCAAGGATATGCTATCAGATGCCAAGGCGGTGCTCCTGGCTCCGTTCACCAACATTCTCTGCGGCGGCGGGATCCTTTTGCTTTTCGCATCGTTTGTTGACTACGACAAGGTGAATGGTCTGTCTCTGCAAGGTAATGTGCATTGGACCATGCTTAGTTCGGGGCTTGCTCTGGTCGCAGCAGGTGGGGTTCTGTTCTTCTTGACACAGAAAATGCCAGAGACGCATAGCACCCTCGATTACGTAAAGGGTGTCACGATTAAGCGGGGCGAACTGACGATTTTCATCAAAACTGGCGAGATTCAGGCAATTCAGGAAACGACGCGCAACTCCGCAATCGTGCTGCCTGCAAACACAACTTTTGTAGACGACTGCGCGGCTGACAGGCGAACAGCAATGGGAGCATTCTTCACAGAGAGATTCCCAGAGGAAATCGGAGGACTCCCTGCATTATTAAAAGAGGTTCTCGACGGTAAGGGGATACGGCCAGTGGAAGGCGGCCAGTATGCGCCAGGAACAACAGTGCTCTTGCCCGACAGATTTGCCAAACCGGCAAGAGTCGTGGTCACGGCGTCCACCACTCGGACCCTGGGAGTTGGTATTGTAAGCACGCCCCACATTATTTGTAACTGCGTGGAGGAGATATTAAGGATAACTGCTGATCAGAGAGTGGACACGATACACGTGCCAATTCTCGGCAGTGGCCACGGCGGTGTCGAGCGAGGCATGGCGCTGATGTTTCTACTACTCGCCATGCTGCATTTCTCGAAGCTTTATCATCACATCCGCAAGGTTCACATTGTCGTGCATCCAAAGGATGTCAATGGACTCAATGAGTCCAAGGAACTTCGCCAGATCCTTGCCCTATAGGAGGTCGCAGATATGATTCTCTACCATTACACAACAAAAGTTGCTTTTGACGAGATCATGCGGACCCGAAACCTCCTGCCAACCGAGCCTTGGACAACAATGGACAAAGCATATGGTCATGGTTGGTACTTCACGGATTTGGCTCCGGATAAGTGTGACGCATGGACTGTAGCGTATTGTTGGAGAAGCATATCTGAGTTTGGCAAGGTCCAGTGCTATTTAAAGTTCGACATTCCAGATGACATTCTGAAGCATTGCCGGGACCACGTTTACATGATCGCAGCGTGGAACGATCGCATAAAGTACCTTGAAGGAAAAGAGACCCAAAAGTGCCCAAAAGGTCCCTGCATGGTCTGTGATGTCATATCACGGGTGAAGCAGTTCCTTGGATGGAAATAGAACGCCGCCAACAAGCGCATTGAGAGCGACTTGGGTTTCGCGCTAGGCGCGTTCACCCAAGCGCCTCATGCTTGGCGTTGGGCACATAACCTATATAGGTTAATCTATGGAAATTGGTGATGACCGGCTCATGACATGCCCTCACTGTGGCAATCAAACACCACATAAGCTGGTCTTTAAGCATACTTACGATGGCAGATGGTATGGTTCCGATGGGAAACTTAGTGAGGAACCAGAGCCATCGTCCATTTATTTTGCCTTCGAATGTGCCACGTGTCACGACATCTCCCTCTATCATTTATTTGAGCCCCAAGAGTATAAAGATGCCACCCTGATGTATCCCCAAAGCGGTACTTTGGATGAATCCGTTCCATCCGCTGTTGCAAATAATTATCGTGAAGCGAAAGCCGTTCAAAATGTTTCCCCAAATGCATTCGCTGTTCTTATTCGGAGAGCGTTAGAGGCAATGTGTGATGATCGTGGCGTTCCTACGGGCCGTTTGCAGCAACGCCTCGAACAGCTTGCGAAAAGAGGTGAAATACCACCAATTCTTGCAGAAATAACTTCAGTGCTCAGGACGCTTGGGAATTCCGGCGCTCATAATACAAGCCAGTGCGTAACTGTTCCGATGACCTGGAAGATAGATGAATTTTTTAGAGCACTTGTAGAATATGTATACATTGCACCATCGAAGCTTCGCGAATTTAGACAGGAAATAAAAGACGATCAAGCAGATACTTAAAGCAAATATACAGAAACGAATGTAAGCACACGAAATAGAGGTGTGGTTATGAACGCAGTTAAACAAGTCGTGCCTTGGAAATGTCATATTTGCTATGGGGAGTTCGATACCCCGAGCGGCGGAATATGCTCGCGATGTAATCGAGCGACTTGCCATGCCCACCTCTATCAAATCGGAAAGAAGCTCAAACTTGAATCCGAGTGGGTTTGCTACGGCTGTTTAACAAACGAAGAAAAGGCGTCAAAAAAGAATAAATTCACAGTGAAACTGCCCAACTTGCCCCTCAAGCGGACGCGCAAAAAACTGCGCGTCGCTTAGCTCATCGTTAGGCGGAGATGTTCTATACGATACACTCATCGAAAGGAGCGCTTCTTATGGAGATTCGCATTGGAGGAGTATATTTGCCGGACGACAGCTTACTGACCAAAGACGAAATCGAACCTGAAGATATTTTTTGGTTGTATGCAATTGCAATTGAACGCAAGATATGGATTGAAGCAATTAGCTTAGGTTATACAATGATCGAGATCGGCCTGACGCAACTGATGCGATCCGGTGCACAGGGTCACCCAACAATTTCTGAATCAAGAATTAATCAATGCAATTATTTGACCCAACTCGCGAAACTGGCTCACGATGAAAAGATCATCGATCAATCCCTCTACGACAAGATCGATCAATTTAACAAAGTAAGGCGGGCAGCCATTCACAGGCTGGCAGAAGGGCGAACGAAAAAATCAGAGCTCGAATCTGCAGCGCACTCTGTGACCGACTGCTTGAGTGAATTCCAACGGCTGTTAGGAATTAAAATCACCGTGGGACATGAAGAACGCAATCCGAATTTTAAAGAGTAACCCATTCGGGCAACCCCCAATGTTAGAAAAAGTGACTTTTGGGATATTGACATTATCCGAGCCTAACTGAGTTATGCCTAACGAATCACTCAAGCCGACCCGGAATAAACTTCGTTTGGTTGTCAAAGTTCGGTGGCCGGTCGGCTTACCTCTGTTGGTATATGGTAAATAAAAAGGGAATGGCGAGCGTGTTAGAGCGAGCACAGGAAAAAATATTAATTCAACTCGTGGAAGCTGAAAGAAGTCTTCCAAGAAATGAACGGCAGTATTTTTACGTTGCGCACACAGTTGGACCTCTAGGGGTTGAGCTTATACATCCAGCTATACCGAGACAATCTCCAAGAATTTTTGAAGGCGATTTAAGGACACTGGAGTCGTATGGTCTTATTTCGATTGTCTCTTACGATAGGAACGGGATCGAAAGCTTTTATATTACTAATGACGGATTCCGCATGTACGATCAGATTATGAAAAAGCTCGGTCAGCCAACAGAACGCGTCCAAATGATTATCAGAGAGCACCTTGAAAGCGATGGATTTAGAGCATCTTATCCGAATGCCTACGCCAAGTGGGCACAAGCTGAAAACCTCCTGTGGACAGATGATTCAGTATCGGTACTCACAACCGTTGGACATCTTATCCGAGAAGCTATGCAGGAGTTTGCGGAAACATTGGTTAAGCGCTATAACCCACAAGAATGTACTTCGGATAAATCCAAGACGGTAGCTCGAATACGCGCTGCAATGAACTTTTTGGTTCAAGAATGTGGAGAAACAGAACGAGCATTTCTCGATGCCCTATTAGTTTACTGGGGTACTGTCTCAGATCTGGCTCAACGGCAGGAGCATGGAGCGCAGAAGGAGGGTGAACCATTGCTTTGGCTCGATGCAAGACGTGTAGTTTTTCAAACAGCTGTTGTGATGTTTGAGATTGATAATACGCTTTCAAAACTTAGAAAGAATCAATGAGTATATCTCATAACAACCTGCTCCAACGGATCGCCGATAAATCCGGCTCCCAGTGAGCTTTGGCGTTGAGTCTGTAGGAAAAGTCATTTTTCATAAATTCGCTATTAATGAAATGAAATACCTCGAATCGGAAAATAGCCAGAATCGGGCTTTTTCTACAGACTCGTGATGCTTATAGCAATTTATTTGGAGATGGTGTAGAATTGAAACATGAAACAGAACATTGCCGAAATCCTAAAGGAGGCGTTGAAACTGCCCCCGGAGGCACGGGCGGCTCTTGCAGGGACCTTGCTTGACAGCCTTGACGAAACCGTAGATAAGGATGCGGAGTCAGCGTGGGAAGCCGAAATCATCGTGCGGCTTAAGGAAATTGACGAAGGCAAACTCAATCTGATTCCCTGGGCCGAAGCCAGAGCAAGAATCACAGGGCAGTGATGTCTCCTCGGCAGATCGATGTCCATCCCGAGGCTGTTGCCGAAGCGCGGGCGGCAGCCCAGTGGTACCGAGAAAGGAGTGCCTTAGCGGCAGTTGCCTTTCTTGCTGAACTTGATCTCGCCGTCGAAAGGATTGCCGAGAACCCTGAAATGTATCCACACTATGTTCGGGGTACTCGACGCTATCTCCTGCAGCGCTTCCCTTTCTATTTGGTATATCGTGAACATCCCGAAAAACTTGAGCTTGTTGCTATTGCCCATGGTAGGCGAAGACCCGGATATTGGAAGAAACGTATAGCCTAACGTGTCAATCCAGCGAACGGTTTATAGCCGCCGTTAATTTTAGTTCGTTGGGTGGGAAGAAAGGCGGGATGTGCTTTCTTTTACCCTCCTACGCAGAAAGACAAAACCTCTCAGACCGTGGGTGAATGCGGAGTGTGTTTTGTCTAACTTGAAGCTCCTAAAGAGCAAAATGGGATATGCTTCGGAGGGTTCCGCCCTACGAAGTGTATGGAGGGGCCAGGACTTTAGCCCGTGGGGCTTCACTTTACTTCCGGGATGATATTGCCTCCTGAGGGAAAGACTGCGACATCCGCTTTGGGCATCTTTTCAGAGACTTGATTGATTGCTTCCTGAAGACGGGAAGAGTATGAAAATTTCATCATCTTCACCTGTTCCGGGGAAAGCCCCTCGGTGACATGCACCACATTGAACTTTTCTGCTAGCTCCTTAAAATAGACCACCTGCATGATGTAAGAAATTCCAAAAGATTTGAGATGGTCAGGAACGTCCCCCTGGATTAACCGACGATGGAAATCACTCGCACTTTCCGAGCTTCCCATCTCCTTGATTAACGGCATGATCGGCCCTGCTTCTTTCTGAGGGGCAACCCAGATGATGGCGCCTCCTGATCGGGTGCAGAAGCCTGCCATGGTCAAAGCCTTTGTCGCTTGAACGCCTACTTCTAAGGGAAAAGCTGAGGTGATGGTCACATCCGCCAGTTTCGATAGAGGAATCGTGTAGAGGGAGGCTGAATAGTGGGAAGCTTCTCTGTGTTCTGCGATGGGATTCCCTGCAAAGGCACGGATGACCTCCTTCTTATCGTTAATGATGAAATCGAGTTTAAAGGCCAGTCTTGAGAGACGCCCTGCATCCACAATCTCTTCATAAAAAGAATTTCCATCGAGAAGATTTACTTTGCTATTTCGGTGGCGCATCCAGGTGAAATGATGACTGGCTACAGAGCGATAAGAGCATACCCCTGGCATGATAATTTTATATCCCCCTCCAAATCCGGCGGTAGGATGGGGCATGCATTCTCCGACACCGATGATTAAATCAGAAAATGCAACGCGTGGGTTAATCTCCACCAGTGTTCCCCGATGGGTTCTCCCGATGATGACATTATCAGAAGCATGAGGATCATGAGGAAAGATTCGGCCCTGCAAACGAGAGAAAACTTCTTCTCCCACTTTCTTTTTTAATTGCTCCAATGTGGGGATAGGATGTGTGCCTAAGGAACAGATTCCACTGATCCGATTATCTTGGATACCGACGCGATTAAGCCGATTCAGAATCTCGGGCAATGCCAGATGAACTGGCGTTGGACGCTGAAGATCATCAAATAACAGAGCAACCTCCATTCCCGGACGCGCCAATTCTTCAATTTTAGGTGATCCGATGGGATGATCTAAGGCACGTCTGATTTCTTGTACCGGGTCGGCAACTCCTGGAACAGGAGGTTTGTCCTCAGAAGAGATTAGATTCCATCCCTTCGGGAGAGAGAAATCTATTTTTTTTCTTTCATAGTTAATATAGTGACTCATGGAATCTCCGTGTGCTTGAAGAAAAACTAATTCATTATAAAACATTTCTATCGGTTTTTCTTCAAATCATCCCCAAAAGATTCTTTTCCTCCCTCAGAATGACAGAGAAAGAAAGCTCTTACTGATTTTTCTTCAAATAATCGAGGCAGAATTTCAAGGCCTCTTCCGCGGGAAGCCCTTTAGCTTTCATTGTCGTCACATACTCATCAAAGAGGGGCTTCGTGGCCTTTGCCCATTTCTCTCCTTCTTGCTTTGTCAGGGCGACGATCTGGTTGCCTAATTTGACGGTATAATCTTTTCCCTCTTTATCAATCTCATCCCATGCCTTTCCCGCTTTCTCGATATATTCCTTATTCAAACCTTCGATGGTTTTTTGGATATCGGGTGGCAAAGCATTCCATTTATCCTTGTTCATGGTTACAAAGAAAGCCGAGAAGTAAGCGCAAGGATAATCTTCAGTTGTCGACTTTATGACCTCAGCGAGTTTCCAACCATATAAAGCTTCATAAGGGCATACAATCCCTTCGGTAACCCCCCTTGATAAGGCATCATAAGCATCACCCATAGGCATAGCCACTGGAGTTGCTCCAAGGGCTAAGACAATTTTGGTGCTCATCCCGGTGCTACGAATTTTCATGCCTTTCAGCTCTTCAAGTGTATGAACAGGCTTCTTTGTATGAAGTAACCCCGGGCCATGGCAGATAAAAAACATTATCTTCGTTTCATCCAACTCTTTTGGCTGAAACTTAATATAAAACTCATTCACCATTCTCGTCGCCACCAAAGCGCTTTTAATTCCCAACGGCAGGTAAAACACTTCTGTTAAAGGAAATCTTCCCCTTGTATAGGCCAAATCTGAATTACCGAAATCAGAAATCCCTCGGATCACCCCGTCGTAGCATTTGTCTGCTGGAGTGAGAGTACCACCTGGGAATATGGTAATCTTAACTGTTCCATTTGTTCTTTTTTCAATCTCCTTTGTCCACTCCGTTAAAATTGCGGTATTCCTATGAGGTGCAGGAAAAAAAGTGGAAAAAGAAAAACTAAATGATTTCGCCTGTCCGAATGCAGATGGGGCGAGATGAAAAAGCCCGACGAGCATAAGAGATGAAAGAATGAGTAAGATTTTGTTATGTTTCATTATGGCCTCCTTTATGAGTTTATTGGGGTACAGTATGCCAATCCCCTAGCAGATTGTCAAGGAATATCTTATAGTTCCATTAAAACTTATTGACAAAATACAAAACGTTGGGGTACAGTTTCTCGCATGAGACGATTGGTCATAAAAACCGGTAAAACTATTCGCAGAAGGATCTACGAGCATCTTCGTGAAGAACTCTTGAATGGAGAAATATCCCCTCGTCAGCATTTGATAGAGGCGAAGATTGCGAAAGAGCTCGGGACATCCAGAACGCCGGTGAGAGAGGCTTTCCATAGCTTGGAATTAGAGGGTCTGATCGAATCGATACCGAGAGTAGGCTATGTCGTCAAGCCCATCAGCGAAAAGGAAGTTGAGGAGATATGTGAGATAAGGGCAGCGATAGAAGGATTGGCTGCCCGCTGGGCCATGGAAAAGGCCCACGAAAAATTGGGCGCAGAACTGGAAAAGAACATATCTGTTGCAGAAGATAAGGTTTCAAAAGGAGACGTGAGGGCGTTTGTGGACATGGATGCCCAATTTCATGAGATAATTTCCAAATTTAGCGGAAGCAAACGCTTGCTCGAATTGGCCCAGACCTTGAGACGACATATGTTACGATACAGAATTCAGAGCATCTATTCGGTCGATAACGTAATAAGAGCGATTGAAGGGCATAAGGGAATAGTTCAGGCAATAAAAAAACGAGATCTGGATGAGGTCAATCAGGCCATCAGAAATCATATGGAGCAATCCAAAAAAGATGTTTTGAGATATGCCTTTAAGGAGACGCCGAAGGGAAAGAGATAGGTTTTAATGATCGAGATCAAGTTTAGAGGCCGTGGAGGACAGGGAGCAGTTATTGCCTCCGAAATTTTAGGAAGGGCATTTTTCTTGGAGGAGAAATACCCCCAATGCTTTTCCATTTTCGGAGGAGAACGCCGTGGCGCTCCGGTCTTCGGATTTTTACGAGTGGACGATGAGCCGATCCTTTTGAAATGCCAAATTAAGCATCCGGACCAGGTGATCATATTTGATCTTTCTTTGGCAGATGAAATGGAAATATCACAAGAGCTCAAGCCCGGTGGAACGATCCTGGTCAATACGAATAGGGAGATCGATTCCTTTAAACAATTGAGAAAATTCAAAATGGGTTTGATCGATGCGGGCCCTATTGCAAGGAACGTCGGCCTGGGAGACAATTTTAACACAGCCATGCTTGGTGCTTATGTGCGTTTAACAGATCTGATTAGAATGGAGACTTTGGTTGAAGCCGTTAGAACAATGGTCCCAGCTAAAATCGAGGCTAATATTCAAGCCGTGAGAGAGGCTTTTGGACAGGTAAAAGTGTATGAAGTAGAGAGATAAGGGGACGATGAAAAATCCCGATCATGCCAATGAGTTTGTGATTCCCATCTCATACGGGAGCACGGAGGTCATCGAAACAGGAAAATGGGGGTTCCAAAAGCCCCAAACCGTATTTATGACAGCCCCGTGCCAGGAGACCTGTCCTGCAGGCAACCCCATTCCTCAATTCCTTTACTTTGCGACCCAAGGCAAATACGATGAGGCGCTCCGGACGTTGTTGAGGGAAAATCCTTTCCCTGGTGTATGCGGGAGGGTCTGCTTTCATCCGTGCGAGATTGATTGCAATAGAAGTCAGTACGACGAATCAGTTTCCATCAAAGCCGTGGAGCGATATGTATTTGATGCCACCTCAGATCACCTTCCTGATATCCTGCCCATAACAAATACGGATTCAAAACAGGTGGCGGTTGTCGGATCTGGTCCGGCGGGACTTTCCTGCGCCTACTTCCTTGCTCTCTTGGGCCACAAGGTGACTATTATTGAGGCGCAGAAAGAACCAGGCGGGGTGATGCGTTGGGGGATTCCCCAATATCGTCTCCCCAAATCGGTTCTGAAAAAAGAGATTCAAAGGATATTTAATCTCCCCATCGAAATCAAGACAGGTATCAAAGTTGGAGAAGACTTATCTTTTGATGAACTGACCCGGTTTGATGTCGTTTTTCTTTCCCCTGGAGCAGGACTGAATGCATCTCTTTTCATTGATGGCGAAGATTTAAAACGGGTCCGGAAGGGTGGAGATTTTTTGGAGCGGCTCAATTCAAAAGAGAAGGTTATCTTAGGAAAAGAAACCATTGTGATCGGCGGTGGCAATACAGCCATGGATGTTGCCCGGTCAGCATTGCGTCTCGGTTCCAAAGTGACGGTTGCCTATCGAAGGACTAGGGCTCAAATGCTAGCCATCCCAGACGAAATCGTTGAGGCTGAGGAGGAAGGGGCGCGGTTTGAATTTTTGATTCAGCCTGTGAAAATAAATCTTCTTAAGAATAAAAGGCTGGCTGTAAAATTCCAGCGAATGAGACTAAGTGATCTGGATCAAAGTGGTAGACCCAAAGCGATCCCTGTCAAGGGGAAATTTTTCACCCTCGAAGCTGATCATCTCATCACAGCTGTCGGTGAACAAGTTGATCTTTCGTGGATCCCTCAGGAGCTTATTAAAAATGGTTTGATTAATGTGGATTCCTCTTCCATGATATTTGCTGGGGGAGATGCCGTTGACCAGCCTCGAACCATTGTCACTGCTATCTCTGTAGGGAAGAAGGCTGCTATTTCCATTGACCTTCGTCTGAGGGGGGAGTCTTTGGATAAGGTCTTTTCTAAGATTAAGGTTGGGAATAAAGGTTCTGTTTCGATGGAGTCATATCTTTCTGGGAGGGATGAGGGGAAATGGCCAGAGCCCAAAGGCGTTATTTTATATGATAGGATAAACACCCTATATTTTGAGGCAAGCAAAAAGATCAATATGCGCAAACTCGGTTTCGACCAAAGACTGAGAGGGTTCTCAGAAGTTAGTTGCGGTCTATCTTCAGAAGAAGCCAGCCTGTCTGCATCAAGGTGCTTTTCCTGCGGAACATGCAACTACTGCTACAATTGCTATTTCTTTTGCCCCGAAGGGGTGATTTCACTGGACCCTCTTCACCAGACAAAATATGTTGATTTTGACCACTGCAAAGGATGTGGGACCTGTGCAAAGTCTTGCCCTCGAAATGTCGTGGAGATGAAGGAAGTATCATGAGGGATTTTCTAACCGGAAACCATGCCGTCGCCCATGCTGTCAGGCTCTGCCGCACTCCCCTGATTGCAGCTTATCCGATTACACCCCAGACAGCCATTTACGAAAAACTTTCTGAATGGGAAACTTCTGGCAAACTGAAAGGGATCATGATGCGAACAGAGTCCGAGCATTCAGCTATGGCCTCCTGTATTGCTGCTTCCTTGACCGGGGTGAGGACCTTTACGGCGACCTCCTCCCAGGGCATTGCTCTCATGCATGAGATGCTCCATTTTGCAGCCGGCTGTCGTGCTCCAGTGGTCATGGCCAATGTTAATCGGTTGCTGGCTGCTCCCTGGGGATTTTGGGCTGACCAGTTAGATAGCCTTTCCCAGAGGGACACGGGTTGGATTCAATTTTATTGCGAAAATGGTCAGGAAGCCCTGGATAGTGTGATTCAGGCTTATAAAATAGCCGAGCAGGTATACCTTCCCGCCATGGTTTCTTTGGAAGCCTTTTTCGTTTCTCATTTCATGGAACCTGTGGACATTCCGGAACAGGAACAGGTCGATCGCTTCCTTCCCCCACTTGATCTCCCGCATAAGTTCGATATTGACAAACCTGGATTTCTCGTCCCTGTGGTTTCATCGGAATTATACCGGAAGTATAAGCATATGGCCCAGATTTCCATGGACTCCGTCAAAGAAATTGCAGTGCGGGTGGATCAAGAATTTAAGAAAGAATTTGGAAGGGGCTATGGAATCATTGAGCCCGTCATGCTTGAAGATGCAGAGATTGTTATTGTGACGGCAGGGTCAATTACAAGCACGGCAAGGATGGTGATAAGAGACCTTCGTAAACAGGGGCACAAGATTGGGTTACTTAAAATACGCCTCTTCAGACCTTTCCCGAGAGAGGCTGTTCAACAGGCCCTCCGTGGGAAGAAAAAGATTGGAGTCATTGACAGAAATATCTCTCTCGGAAGCGGAGGGATATTCTGTCAGGAATTGAGAGCAGCACTGATTCATTCTCCTGACCGTCCTCTCACCTACAGTTATATTGCTGGAGTAGGAGGGACGGATGTCACTCCCGAAGTGATTCAAAAAATTGCCTTGGAAGTGATGAATCGTGTTGACCCATTTGATCAACCCATCTGGGTCATGGAGGAATAGTCAATTGCAGATTGCGGATTTCAATGGTCTATCGGGTTTCTTTAGTTTATTTAGTTTGTTTGGTTAACTAAATAAACCAGAGAAACGAAAGAAACCGAAGAAACTAAACTAACTGGTAGTCTGAAATCTCAAATCAAGAATTATTTCAGTTATGCTGCGATAAGGGAGAAAGGATATGGTATTACCTGAACAACAGCCGAATCTATTGAGATCTGGTCATGCGGCCTGTGCTGGTTGTGGTCTGGCGGTTGCGATGAAATTGGTCCTTCAGGCCATGGGACCTCGAACCATTTCCGTCATCGTTCCGTCCTGTGAAGGAGCGATAGGAGGTGTATACCCTAACACTTCCTATGGTGTCCCGACCTTTCATTCTGCTTTTGAGATTGCCGCGCCCACTGCAGCCGGGATCGCCAATGCCCTTAAGATTCAGGGAAAGGATGATATTCAAGTGCTGGCCTTTGCAGGAGATGGCGGAACGTTTGACATCGGTTTGCAGTCTCTTTCGGGGGCGACAAAAAATAACGAGGATATCATCTACGTCTGCCTCGATAACGAAGCCTATATGAACACAGGGATTCAGGTGAGTTCCGCAACCCCTTCCTATGCCTGGACAGGGACGACTCCTGAAGGGAACCCGCGACGGAAGAAAAACATCATGGAGATCATGGCCGCCCATTATAATCCATATTCTGCGACAGCCACCATCGGTTTTCCAAGAGATCTTCAACAAAAGATTACTAAGGCCAAAGGGATTCGAGGAACAAAATTTATTCATATGCTTGTTCCTTGCCCAACAGGCTGGAAGACACCGTCAAATCTTTCTCCTGAGTTGTCCATCCTTGCAGTAGAAACGAACGTTTTTCCTCTTTATGAGGTGGAAGATGGGAAGAGATACACCATCAATCGTGAGCCACGCCGTCTCCCTGTCCAGGAATACCTCATGAAGCAGGGAAGATATAGACACCTGAAGGAAGAGCAGATCAGACAGATTCAAATGGATGTGGATGAGGAGTGGGAGAAATTGAAGCAGAGAGCAGGTCATTCAACTTCAGGAGATCGATGATAAACTCAACGAGGGAAAATGAGAATGGAAAAGGCTTCTAAAAAAAGAGGACGTTCAAAGAAAGGATTCTGGAAGATTTTTGATAAGCTTTCAGACGTCATGGCAGCATTGGCCGGGGCCATACTTGTATTCATCACGGCTGCTGTCTGTTACACCATCTTCATGCGATTCTTATTTAATCAGACGACGATATGGATCATACCGATGACGGAGTATGCCCTGTTGTGGATAGTTTTCCTTGGAACGACCTGGCTTTTGAGAGAGGGAGGGCATATCACTACCGATGTCATATATGTTCATCTCAATGAGAAAACCAAGCACACTCTCGATTGTATCATGTCTGTCATCGGCGGGCTTGCCTGTGCTATGATGGTCTATCTTGGAATTGTCCATATGTGGGACTGTATTATCCATGGGGTAACGGATGTAAGGGCAGTTACTGTTCCGAAATCGGCTATTTTCATCATCATCCCCATAGGGAGCATCCTCCTTACCATCCAGTTCTTCAGGATGGCGTGGAGCAGGCTTATTGAGATTAGGACAGGGAGGTAACCCATGGAATGGTGGCTGATCATCAGTTTGCTCTTTGGGGGTATGGTGTTCCTGCTTCTCACCAACCTGCCTATTGCCTTTGCCTTTCTCGTTGTCAATATGATTGCGGCCTATTTCTTCCTGGGGGGAGTACCAGGCCTTGTAGGGGTTGTGACAGGAACTTTCACCTCCATTACAACCTTTACCCTGCTCCCGGTCCCCTTTTTCATCCTTATGGGAGAACTGATATTCCATTCAGGCCTTGGGCTTAATGCTGTGAATGTGCTCGACAAATGGCTTGGCAACCTCCGGGGCAGGCTCTCTCTCCTGGCTATTATTATGGGTGTTATCATCGGCGCTTTGAGCGGCTCCACTATTGCAACGTGCGCCCTCCTTGGCACCATCCTGCTTCCTCAAATGCTGGAAAAAGGCTACAGCAAAAACATGAGTCTCGGTCCACTCATGGGAGTAGGGACCGTTGATGCCCTTATTCCTCCCAATGCACTTACCGTGGTACTTGCAAGCCTTGCCAATATCGACGTAGGGCAACTTTTGATGGCTGGCATACCCGCGGGCATCATGATGTCTGCTCTCTACTTCATCTACGTCGTATTATGGTTGCGCATTAAACCTGAAGAGGCGCCTATGTATGTTGTGCCCCGTACCCCTTTGAAAGAAAAGGTGCGGGTCACCGTACAATATCTGTTACCTCTCGGCTTCATCATCTTTATGGTAATAGGTCTGATATTTCTGGGTGTAGCAACCCCCACGGAAGCTGCTGCAACAGGGACATTGGGGTCATTTATCTTGGCCCTTCTTTACAGGCGTTTAACCTGGGAAATCATGAAGAAGTCGGTCATGAGTACCGTCAAAGTGACGGTAATGATATTCATGATTATTATTGTCTCAAGCACATACGGTGAAATATTAGCCTTTACCGGTGCTGCTGCGGGCATGACAAATTTTATTACCAACCTTACCATTTCGCCGATAGTGATACTCATCGGCATGCTTGTCGTCGTCCTTATTATGGGTTGTTTCATGGAAACCGTTGCAATTATGATGATCACAATACCGATATACATGCCCGTCGTCAATGCCTTTGGGTTTAACAAAATCTGGTTCGGCGTGATGATGCTTATTGCCCTTGAGACAGGTTTGATTACCCCTCCCTTTGGCGTTACCCTCTTCGTGATGAAAGGTGTAGCTCCTCCTGACATCACTATGGGTGATATCTGGAGGGCGGTAACTCCTTATGTCATTATAGATATATTATGTATTGCGCTTGTGTTGGCAATGCCAAGTATAGCAACGATTGTACCAAGTCTTATGGGAATGAAGTGAAGCGAGGGAAGGGGGGGATGATAAATATTTGAGGGTAAATATTTAAGGGTTGTGCAATCAAAATTATACAAGGAGGTTGGCCATGAAAAAGGGATTAGCTTTAGCGTTTCTTGCCGTATTTTTTGTATTTGCCGTATTCGCAACTAAGTATGGGATTGCCAGAGCCGAAACATTTACTCTGAAAGCGGTGACAGCATGGCCCAAGACAGCCAGTGAGTACAAGGCCTTCGCAACCTTCGCTGACCTGGTGGAGCAGATGGTTACAAAGAAATATCCCGGGGAGCTGAAGATACAGTTCATCGGAGGACCGGAGGCGGTCAAAACACAGGATCAAGTTCAAGCCTGCCAACGTGGCATGGTGGATATGGTATTTACCACCAATGCTTACTACGTATCGGTACTTCCTGAAGTGGATGCCCTCAAGCTGTCCGTCTTTACGCCTGCGGAAGAAAGAACAAAAAGTGCCTGGGCCTATATCAATCAGCTCCACGAAAAGATCGGGCTCTATTACGTGGCACGACTTGGTCTGGGCACACAATTCCATCTCTACCTTGAAAAACCCATAAAGACGGCTGACCTCAAAGGGTTTAACATTCGCGTATCTCCAATGTACCTGCAAATGGTAAAAGGACTTGGCGGGAACCCCGTTGTGATACCGCCCACGGAGGTCTATTCCGCTCTCGAAAGGAACGTTGTCGATGGCTATTGCTGGCCCTCCGTCGGGATTCGTGATTGGGGCTGGGATAAGCAGACGAAATATGTCGTAGACCCGGGCTTTTACCAGGTCCCAAACCCTCTTCTTATGAACCTCAACACGTGGAATAAGCTTCCCAAGAAGCTTCAGGATCTTTTAACGGAAGTAGCCACAGAAGCAGAGAAAAAGGTCGTTGCGGATTTTGATAACCTTGCAAAACAGGAGCGCCCCATTCTCCTCAAAGGAGGTATCCAGGTTATTGACCTGCCTCCGGCAGAAAAGGAAAAGTTCCTCAAAGTGGCATACGATGAAGGCTGGAAAGATATTTTGGAAAAAAGCCCTCAAATAGGAGCTAAATTGAAAGAGCTGCTCACAAAAAAGAAGTAATTTCCCCAGGGGATTAAGGATAAGATTGTAGGGGAGCCCCTCCGAGGGCTCCCAAATCGGGCGGCCACAGTGGGCCGCCCCTACAATTTTATGGCCATCGAACGATTGCCGAAGAGGAAGCCATGAAAAAAATTATTATTGCATTGTTCTGTTTAATCTTAGCTATATGGGCCATTGCCACTGCTGCCCAGAAAGACTTAGAAATTCAGGGGGAAAAATTAATTTCCCAGAAGCCGCCCTTTACTTTAACATTACCTTCTGAATTTAACCTCATCCATTCTTTCTCACATGAAAATCCAGGAGAGAGTTCACTCACCCGTTCCTATTTCCTTGTTAAAACTAAGGGGAAACAGGTTGAAGAAATGCTCATCCTTCAGATTGCAGATAAGACTAACCCTCAAGCCGGGCCGATGACCGTAACCCCATTGAAGCCCTATACAGAGAAAAGATTATATTCGAAAGGGAAGGTGAAGAAGGGAGAATTAGAAGTGGATACTCTGATTCAATTGATGGCATGGAACCCTGACGCTCCCTCTCTTCAACCCATTGTGAAGAAAGGGTTTGTCATTCCCTCCAGTTGGGTTCTTCAAGGACAATTTCTATTCCTTTATCAGGGAGAGCATGCGGTTTTCTTCAGATATTCAAAGGATATTAATTCTTTTGGGATAAAGGCCTCAGAAAAAGGGGATGATTGGGATAAGAAACTGATTTCAGGAAATGAGAAGAGGGTTTATGAAACCTTCCAAAAAACTTTCATGGAAATGATGGATTCCATTCAGATAAAAATCCAGTAATTTATCATTGGCAATTTCTTAACCTTCAATACCGTGACAAGATAAAGGTGAAACATTGGAGCCTAAGATCTTTTCAATGAAAGAGGCAGTAACCCGGTTTATTGAGAATGGTGACTCCATTGTGATGGGCGCTGCCTTAGAAGCGGCCATCCCGTTTGCCGTTGGACACGAGATCATTCGCCAGGGGAAAAAAGATCTCACCCTCATAGGTCCTATCTCGGATATGCTCTTCGATCAAATGATCGGCTCTGGCTGTGTGAAAGAGGTGATCGCTGCCTGGATAGGAAATGTTATCATGGGGGTGGGTTATAACATGAGAAGGGCTGCCGAGGAAGGGGTCCCGAGAAAAATCGAGATTGAAGATTACACCAATTTTACCATCTCGTTAGCCCTCCATGCAGCGGCCCTCGGCATTCCTTTTATTCCAACGAAAAGCCTTTTGGGCACAGGAATGATGTCAGGAGGACAGCCCTTCAAGGAGATGGAATGTCCTTATACAAAAGAAAAACTGGTCTTAGTCCCCGCCTTGAAACCTGATGTAGCCATTGTTCAAGCCCAGAGGGCGGATGAGGAAGGGAATACCCATTTTTGGGGTGGAAGTGGTGTGACCAAAGAGTCGGCTCTGGCGGCTCGAAAGGTGCTTGTGGTAGTGGAAGAAATAGTCAGTAAGAAAATGATTCAAAGAGATCCAAACCGTACTCTCATTCCTGGATTTTTAGTCGGTGCTGTGATTCAAGAACCTTGGGGAGCTCACCCATCCCCTATGCAAGGCTATTATAATCGAGACCATGAAAAATATGTGACCTACCATCAGGAGTCAAGAGACAGAGAGGGATATCTGAAGTGGCTTGAGAAATGGGTTTTAGGGGTAAAAGACAGAGAAGAATATCTCAAACTCTTGGGCGAAGAAAAAATAAAATCTCTTTTGGTAAAGCGCCATAGAAAATCTCTTCCGGTGGACTACGGGTATTAAATTCATCAACAGGAGATTGCTTCGTGGCCCCGCCATTACGGAACTCCTCGCCATGGCACGGACAATGGTTTCTTTCTTTGTCATGTGAGCAAAGCGAAGCAATCTAAGTTTTCCAAAAAAAATATAGGAGTAGACAGGTTTGATGATTGATTATACCCTGGAAGAATTGATGGTTGTCGCCGGGGCGCGAGAGATTCGTGACGATGATGTAGTCTTCGTAGGGATGAGGCTTCCGCTTTTGGCCTTCCAATTGGCAAAGGACACCCATGCCCCTCATGCCATTGGGATCTTTGAGAACGGGATCTTGAGAGACAAGCCAGCAGACAATGCTCTCTACACAATGGGAGATGCTCCTAATACTGAGGGCGCAATCTGGACGACCTCGATGATGGATATCATGGCACTTTTACAGAGCGGAAGAGTGAGTTTGGGTTTTATTGGAGGGGCGGAGGTGGATCGTTTTGGCAATCTCAATACAACCTATATTGGAGGAAGGGAACATGTTCAGATTCGTCTTCCCGGTAGTGGTGGTGGAAGTGATATTGCATCGCTCTCCAAGCGGTTTGTCATCATTATGAAACATGAGAAGCGCCGATTCTTGGAGAAGGTGAGTTATATTACCTCCCCTGGTTTTGGAGACGGAAGGGGGTGGAGAGAGAGAAACGGTTTAAGGGGAGGAGGCCCTAGTGCTGTGATTACAACCAAAGGAATATTGAGATTTGATTCTGAAACAAAAGAGACGGTTCTCGATTCGATTCACCCTGGAATCACTGTAGAGGAAGTTCTAAAAAATACTGGATGGGATTTGAGATGTGCACGCAAAATTGAAAAAACAAAACCACCTACACGCTCTGAACTCCGAATAATAAGAAAATACGATCCTCTTGGATTTTGGACAAGAAATGCTATGAAGTGACAAATATTTGACCAATGACTAATTTCTTTACTATTTCTCTCCTCAAAGAAAATTTTTCATTTCCTTCCAAAAAGTCAAAAAAATATCTTAATTTCAATAGGTTGAAATTTACTTGACAAAATATAAAATTTGTGCCAATTTTTGGCAATCATATTGCATAGTTTTGGTCCGAGGTATTTATGCCTGAGATATTCCTTGGTGACTTATCTCAAGTAAAACTATTCGACATTCTCAAACCCTTATTGATGGGGAAGAAGACTGGTAAGTTATCCTTCAAGGGGAAAGCGAATGGTGAAATGTACCTAGAATTGGGTAATATTGTTCACGCGAAGACTCCTGATGCTTCCGGAGAATATGGTTTTTTCACAATTATGGGATGGAAGATGGGGAGAATTGCGTTTGAGCCAGATGAACCTCCTCCAGAAAGAACCATTCCTATTCCTTCTGAACAGTTACTTCTAAATTGGTCCTCGAAAAAAATGGAGTGGGAGAAGATCCGAGAGATGATTTCTTCTAACAGCGCCGTTTTCTGTCTTTCCCTTCAGAACAACGGAGAAAACAAAACTGTAAGTGCAGATCAATGGAATGTATTGGCGTTGTCGAACGGGATGAGAAATGTATCAGAAGTTGTGAGAGCTCTTAATTGGGATGAGTTTAAAGTTATAAGGGCCATTTATCAACTTGTCCAAGCAAGGTTAATGGAGCAAGTAGGTGAACAGAAACCTGTTAAGAAAAAATTGGTGCGAGAGAGTTTTTTCTCAGGGATTGAAAATGAGCTGAGGAAAGTAATGGGAGCAGTTTCTCCTTTCGTCATCGATGATAAACTCATTGAATTTGGAGAGAAAAGGGATTCCTTTCCACAGGATAAATTGTTATCCTTTGTCGAGGCATTGGGTGAGGAGATCCCTCATGACGATAAAAGAAAGGAGTTTAAAAAAGCTGCAATGGAATTTTTCTCGATAGAAAAATAGAAAATAATTCCAGGATCCTGTCCTCTGGACAGGGAACTTCAAAAGGAGGGACCTCATGGCAGTGAAAAAGATAAGTGGAATAGGTCTGCTACCCAAATTACTGATAGGGACTTTGATCCCTATTTTGGTAGCCTTTTTAATCATCTGGGTCATTGTCTTCTTCAGTGTGGATTTAGGGAATTTCCGGATTACAAGTGTTAAAGACATTGGATCTGAAAGCCTGAAGGAGTTAAGCACTGCTTCTTCGAAGGAGTCCAAGTCCTCTCTGGATAAACTGGGAGAAAAGATCATCAAGGAGGAGGCGATCGATGTGGCCGCACAGATTGAGATTTTTATTAAATCGCATCCCAAAATAAAAAGGGAGGATTTACTAAAGGATCCGTGGCTCAAGTCCATTGCTGTTCAGAAGGTTGGAGAGACTGGTTATACGGCTGTCCATGATGATAAGGGGATCAATTATTTCCATGCGAATCCCCAAATCGTAGGAACGGATTTGCATGATCTTTCCGCTAAGCTCCCTGCATTTTGGAAGATTCTGGAAGCGAGTTTAAAGGGTCCCGCTTCTGGCTATTATGATTGGAAAGATGCAGACGGTAAGATCCGTCCCAAATACATGTATTTAGCCTCCGTAAAAGATACGGACCTCATTGTCGCGGCAACCACTTACATCGATGAATTTTCAAGGCCTTCAAGAGCCATGGAAGGGAGGATGAAACAGATTCAGAGCCGATACTTGGAAGCATACGAAGGCAGAATCAAAATATTCTATGTTGTTATTTTATGTGTTCTCCTTATTTTGTTGGTGAGAATCTATTTCTATGCCCGTTCAGTGATTGGTCCCATTCGCTATCTTTCAGAAGTCGCTGATAAAATTAGCATGGGGGAATTGGATACACCCATCCAGATCAAGCAGAAAGGGGAGGTCGGTGCTCTGGCCGAATCCATCGAGAGGATGCAGACAAGTGTGAAGGCTGCCATTGAGCGGTTGCAGAAGAGGAAAGAAGGAAGATAAGACGTTTTCTTCTAACCACGATTTCTTGAAACAATGTCTATAAAAGGAAAAGGAAGAGGGAGGCCATGATATTTCCAAGGGGAGAGGTGCTTCATAGAAGCTTATCGACAGCGTTTACGGATTTTCCTGCCCTTTTATCGACCTTAAAAACAGGAGATTTTAGCGGGATCATCGAAATGGAATTCCCTGAAAATAAAGGAGTCATTTTTGTTGACTCTGGGGAGATTATCAATGCAGAGGCCAAGATTGGGGCTGATTCAAAAAGGGTCATCGGCCAAGAAGCTGTTCAGACTCTTCTGACCCTCTCGAATCAAAAGGATGGAGTGATTAACATCTACCGATTGTCACCTGAACGAGTGGCCATTGTGGCCAGCAACCTTCAACACGAGATCCTCTTCAAAGGACTCTCCACGGATTTCACCCGTTTAGATCGGCTTCTCCTGAAATTGAGGGAAGAAAAACATAATGGTTTCATAGAGGTTCTGACAAAAGAACATCAAGCCATGGGCGTCCTGTTTCTTGAGGGAGGAGAACCGGTGGAGATGTTCACCACTCCGGAAACCGGGCCCTCTGTGTTTGGTCGAAAATCGATTCCAATATTTGTGGAAAATGCTATCAAACAGGGAGCCATTTTTGATGTTTACAGGAGTCAAGGCAAAATTTTGAAGAAAGAAATAAAAGAAATAAAAGAAATTAAAGAAATAAAAGAAAAGAAAATTCCAGGACGAGCTGAAGAACTGAAGGAACTCATCACGATTTTCCAAGAAGTTCTATCTGAAGCAGAAAAGTTGGTAGATGGATCCTCACGAAGAAAAGGATTATTTCATAAAATATTTAAAGAATCTCTCATAGAAAAGTCAGAAGAATTTGTCTTTCTCGATCCATTTGCCGGGGAATTCGAATATCGAGAGGGGGCAATCCAATTTACAGGGGATATTGGAGTAAAAGATTTTGCTAAGGGTATTGTAGAATGTTTAGTCGCCACCCTGTTTGGTCTCGAGAAGGAATTACCGAAGGATAAGATACTCCCATTGAAGTTGAAAGCAGGGATAGAATCCTCTCTGGAGCAGCACAGTGGGGCGTTAAAGCGATTGGGAGTTAATGCTATTGCTTCTTCAATTTTTAAATGAAGCTCCCTGCCCAAAGGGCGAGCTTCCGGGTTAGGGTAATTACGCTAAGATTATCCCGCCTAGAGGCGGGACTTCCCGCAAATCTTTTCTATTCAGTTGATTCCCCTTTAGAATTTTGCCTAACGATTTCTCTTGACAAAATTTTTGTTATCAATATACTTGTTAAAAAATTCTCAAAATAAGGGGGGATTTGGGATTACCCCCTATCTTATTTTGAAAAATATCGACTACAAGTATTGAATTTAATTTTAACTTTTTCGTCATAAAGTTCAGGAAGGGGGCGTTTAGGAAAATTTAAGGAAGTAAGACTTTTAATTGTAACTATTCAATTCAATAACTATTTAATCTCAAAGGGAGGTAAGGAAAATGAAGCATTGGAAATTGTTATCTTTAGTTTTATGTTTATCTGTCATTGGATTTTGGTTTTTGAATTCATCTGCGTTTGGCCAGGCAAAACCGATCGAGCTTAATTACTCTATCTTTTTTGCTGAAACTCATAAAAACGCCAAGTCAGCTGCTGAATGGGCAAAGGAGATTGAGAAACAGACCAATGGAAGGGTCAAGATCACAATGTTTTATAGTGGCACACTGACCCCTGCTGACAAGTGTTATGACGGGGTTGAGAAAGGGATTTCTGATATCGGTTATTCAGTTCTTGCATATACCAGAGGGAAATTCCCTTTGACTGAAGTGATCGACCTACCCATAGGTATCAAGAGCGGTCTCGCTGCAACAAAGTTGATTAATGAATATTATAATAAATTCAAACCTAAGGAATTTGACGGAACAAAAGTTATGTACCTTCATGGCCATGGCCCTGGAATTATCCATACCAAAAGGCTGCAAGAAGTCAAAACACTTGAGGACCTTAAAGGGCTGAAGATTCGCTGCACGGGTATGGCTGCAAAAATAGCAGGAGCCCTTGGTGCAACTCCTGTGGCCATGCCAATGGGCGAAACCTATGATGCGTTAAGCAGAGGGGTGGTCGATGGTTCGATGGCTCCCTATGAAGCCCTACAAGGTTGGAAATGGGGAGAAGTTGTAAGGTTTACCACCGAAGACTGGGGGGCTGCTTACAGCTCAGGCATGTTTGTGGTTATGAATAAAGATAAATGGAATGCGTTGCCTCCGGATATCCAGAAGATTATAGAAAAGATAAACGGAGAGTGGATTGAAAAGCAAGGGAAAACATGGGATGAGATCGATAAAGAGGGAAGAGATTTTACACTGAAATCGGGCAATAAGATCATCCCTCTTTCAAAGGAAGAAAATGAGAAATGGATAAAGGCTGTCAGACCCTTGCTTGACGATTATGTCAAGAATATGAAGGATAAAGGTCTGCCAGGAGAAGAAGCATTGAAATTCTGTCTTGATCAACTGAAAAAGCTTCAATAGGAGAGGGAGAGTGGGGAGAAGGAATGGTTGACATTCCTTCTCCCCTTTATTATTTACTGTGAGAGAAATGAGAAAAAGGAAAAGGAGTGCTCAATGAAAGGATTTTTAAGCGGTGTGGAGAGAATCGGTAAATTTCTCAATGTCATTGCAGGAATCAGCCTCACCTTTCTCATGTTATTGACAATAACCGATGTTATTTTAAGGATGTTTAAAAAGCCTGTCGTGGGTACCTATGAACTGGTGGCTTTTTCAGGGGCGGTGGTGATTGGATTCTCAATGCCCCTCACCTCCTATGTGAGACAGCATATTTTTGTTGATTTTTTAATTTTGAAGTTTTCCCAGAAGGTGAGAAATGTCTTCAACATTGCTACAAGATGCCTGGTGATTGCGCTATTTTTACTGATCGGTTGGAACATGTTCAAGTATGCATGGGATCTACAGAGATCAGGCGAGGTTTCCCTCACTTTACAGATGCCCTTCTATCCTGTTGCTTACGGGGTGGGGGTTTGCTGCTTTATTCTGTGCCTGGTGTTCGTGTGCGATATTATAAAAATATCTAAGGGGGAATACGAGGATGTATGAGGTTACGGTAGGAATTGTTGCTCTGGCAGTGGTGTTACTATTATTCCTTACAGGGATTGAGTTAGGATTTGCAATGGCATTGGTCGGTTTCTTGGGATTCGGGGTTCTTGTATCCACAAAGGCCGCATTGAACCTAATAGCCAAGGATTTTTTCGATGTCTTTGCATCGTATGGGTTTACCGTTATACCCCTCTTTATCTTGATGGGTCAGATTGCGTTCAATGCCGGTATCGCAAGAAGGTTGTTCAACACCGCCTATCGGTTCATCGGCCATGTCCCCGGAGGAATGGCCATGGCCACGGTAGCAGGGGCAACGGCCTTCAAAGCCATCTGTGGATCATCACCGGCCACGGCAGCGACTTTTGCCAGCGTGGCTGTTCCTGAGATGGATCGATATGGTTATGACAAGAGACTATCCACAGGGATTGTAGCTACAGTAGGAACTCTTGGGATCCTTATCCCGCCGAGTGTCACTCTGATTGTATTTGGCATTATCACGGAACTTTCTATTGGTAGGTTGTTTCTGGCCGGGCTTATTCCGGGATTGATCATCGCCTTCTTTTTTATGGTCATCATCTATGGATGGTGTAAGATCAACCCAACGATTGGGCCAAAAGGAGAAAAATCAACCTGGAAGGAAAGGATAGCCTCCCTCCCAGAGTTTGCATTGGTGGTGGTTATCTTCTTGCTGATGATATGGGGATTGATGAAGGGGCTCTTTACTCCTACAGAAGCAGGGAGCGTTGGGACCGGTTTAGTCCTCCTTATGTCCATTTTAAGGAGGGACATCAATTTCAAAGGGTTCATCAAATCGGTCGCGGAATCTCTGCGAACGGCTTGTATGGTATTGATGCTCATTGCCGGTTCTACCATCCTGGGCCATTTTATCGCCGTGACAAAACTCCCTATGATTGCAGCCGATTGGGTTGTTGGACTTCCTCTGAACAGGTACCTTATTATGATCATTATCAGTTTCATCTATCAAACAGGTGGTTCTTTTATTGACGACCTGGCTTTCATGATCCTTGCCACTCCGATTTTCTATCCGGTGATCATCAAACTAGGTTTTGACCCGATATGGTTCGGCATGATCATTGCAATTACGGTAATGATCGGGGTTGTCATTCCACCTGTGGCGATCAATGTCTTTGTGGTTAAAAATATCACCAAGGTGCCCTTCGGTGTGATTTATAAGGGAGTCTATCCGTTTTTAATCAGCCTTGTGGTTGCCGGAGCGTTGTTATTCTTCTTTCCGCAGATTGCCCTTTGGCTTCCCAATCTATTAATGCCGATTAAGTAGGAAGGTCGTTCCTGAGTGTAGATTGCGCCCTGAACCATGTGAGGTTCAGGGCGCAATCTGCTTCTACGTAGTGCACGGTGCCTTCTTTTTAATTCTTTTGGCCACCACGGTTAATAAATCAGAAGGCGCCGCATTTTGGAGAATACGAGGGACCTTTTCGCCCTTTGCTTGAGCCTCAATTCCAAATAGAAGAACTGCCTCTTTGAAATATTTCTTCATCCTTAGTCTCTTAGGAATGACTCCCTTTTGTATCGATTTCTTTAAATTCGATTGGGCCATTAAAATCTGGGAAGCCATCTCCTTTGCCCCTCTTGGGAAAGAAAATGGAGTGAGAATTTGATGGACAGCCCAATGGATCGTCTGCATCAAGTAGAGGTGTTTTTCTCTTTTTCCAAGAAAGGGATGTTGAGGTGTGACGGCTCGAAGAAAAGGGGTTAGAAAGAGGGCGAAAAGAATCGATTCTGATACCCGTCTCCCTGTTTTGATCAATTGATCCACAAGATCGAAGAGAGATAGAAAAAATTCCTGGGTTTTTTCCCCAGAAAGGCCGCGGATTCCTAGAGCCCTCTCGAGATCGGGGAAAAGGGAAAAGAGTAGATTTGTTTGAAGCATGAGGTGGAGAGAGGGTTTTGCCACGCCTCCCTTCAGTTCACGTAGGAATTCATCTCGAAGTCGAGAAGGAGAACATTTTCGTATTTCTTTCCGATGCCGGAGGATGGCCTGGTAGGTCTGATCTTCGATGGAGAATCCAGTTCGGGTGGCATGGCGGATGACCCGGATCATTCGAACAGGGTCTTGCTCAAATCTTTCATCGGGATCACCGATGGTTCGAATGACCTGTCGCCCGAGGTCAGCAATTCCGCCAACATAGTCTATAATAGAGAAATCTGCAATATTGTAGAAGAGGCCATTAATCGTGATGTCTCGTCGCAGGGCATCCTCTTCTGGCGTTCCAAAACTGTCTGTCCGGATGATATCCTCTTCTTCCGTTTGGACCTCTTCAAATTCTGACCGGCTCCGAAAAGTCGATACCTCGATGATCTTTCTTCCTTTAAAAAATACATGGACCAATCTAAATCGGCGGCCAATGATCCGGCTGTTTTTAAAGAGGGCATTGATCTCATGGGGATGAGCATTAGTAGCGACATCGAAATCTTTTGGGATCTTTCCCAGGAGAAGATCCCGAACGCTTCCTCCAACAAGATAAGATAAAAATCCATGGCGATGAAGGCGGTAGAGAACTTTTAGAGCCTCTTCATCGATCATCTTTCTCGAAATCGGATGTTCAGCTCTTGGAATGATCATAGGAATCATTATCTTTCTTTTATGTGATTTAAAAGAACGGGCTTATTATAACAGAATCGGTCTGGAAATCGCTGTTCCTTAAATAATGAATCCCTTTGTAATCACTCACAACCAATCATATAGATTTGATTCCAACCCATACATCACTTCGGACTAATTATCAAGAAAAGATAATCTTCCTCAGATTACCCTCCCATCCATTTTAAAAAAGCCACCACTGTGTAAGTCAGCAGTGTTAAAGAAAAGAGATGTAGATTGCAAGAAGCTAGCACCTTGCTGTCAATAATTATAATGTACTCGTTGGACTATAAGGATTGATCTCGGTGACGAAGGAATTCGATGATACCAGGAAGGATAGAAAGAAAAATAATTGCAAAGATGACCAATGAAAAATTATGTTTGACGACAGGAATGTTCCCAAAGATACAGTCTCCAAGAACAAAAATCACAACAACTCCAAGTGACCCCATCGAGATGTTTATCAAGAGGCATTAAGATTTCAACAAAAGCTTTTATTAATTCCATGAATCCTGCCTTAAATATCTCTAAAATTTCAAAAAACACAAAGTCCCGGAAAAATTTTGTTGTCAGAATATCTGAAAAGGGTTCCTTACTATATATTTTACTTTAACTTCTTAATCAATTGGTGAATTTCCTCATGATAGATATAAAAGACTAAAATTACCAATCCAGATACCCCCAACAGAATCAAAAATAGTATGTATTGGTGCTCAAAAGCCTTCGCTCCCTGAAGGGTCGCCATCAATGTCCCGGGTATCCTTCCAATCGTGGAAATGACCAGAAAAATTCCTAAATGCATCGGTGTCAGACCCAAGATATAGCACAGAGCGTCTTTTGGAAAGCCGGGAATTAAAAAGAGAAGAAAACTGAGGATGACGCCTTCATGGCCAATCAAATAATCGAATTTTTTCATCGTTTTGGGTGAAACAAATTTTTCGACTACCCACTTTTCGAAGATCCTCGCTAAGGCAAAAGCTAACCAGGAACCCAATATAAGACCGATCATGGAATAGAACATCCCAGCCCACACCCCAAACAGGTAACCTCCTAAGAATTCTATAGCCCCTCCTGGAATAGGGGCAACAACCACTTGGATAACTTGAAGCAGGATAAAAGCCAGAGGAGAATAGATCCCAAAAGAGAAGATGAATTCTTTTAATCGGTGGTGATCCTTAAAGATATCCCAAAGTCTAACGGCTAGAATCCATAACTGAGAATTATATCGATAAATAATAAAGGCAAAGAGTCCTATGAAGCAAATGACTCCTCCCCACTTCATTTTTGATTGGAATGATAATTTCATAAACCGAGATTTAATCCATCCACCCAGCGTACCAATATCTCATTTAATCTCATCTGTAAGAATCCGCCCAGGTTTTTTCTCGAATATTTTACAGAGCAGAATGCTCACCTCATAGAGCCCCATCAGAGGGAGAGCCATGAGCACCTGAGAGATGAAATCGGGTGGAGCGATGACCAAGGCGAAGATGAAGATCAGAAGAATGGCATATCTTCTCTTTTGGGTCAACATTTTAGCATTGATTGCTCCGATCCTTGCCAAAACCAGTAAGAGCACGGGAAACTCGAAGACCAGGCCGAAAACCAATAGAAATCTAACACTAAAGGAGAGGTAAGCATTCATATCCATGAAGGGCCTGATAGATTTAGTGGCATACTTCAGAAGAAATTTACAACCGAAAGGAAGAGCAACAAAGTATCCAAAAAGAATACCCAGTGCAAAGAAGAAGGAACCGACGAGGATAAAAGGTAGGACATATCTCTTCTTATCCTGATCCAGGCGGCGGCTCACAAATCCCCAGATTTGATAAAGAACAAAGGGAGAGGCCAACATAAGACCTGCCACAAAGCCTACCTTCATATAGGTAAAGAAAGCTTCAGCCACGGTACGAAAAATCAAAGTATTCTCAGCAGGCATAATTTTAATAAGAGGGGCAGCAAGGATGTCGAAAATGGAATCGGAAAAACCATAGCAAATTACGAAACCCACTCCAACACCAATAAACGAAAGAATTAATCGTTTCCTTATCTCTTGGAGATAAGTTGCAAGAGGGGCTTTCTTCTCATCCATCCTTTACGCCCCCCAATTTCTCATTCTTTCCCTCTTCCCCATTTCCAACAGACACGGAAGTTAGAGATATTGTTTTATTAGAAACAGACTCCTCTTTAGGCAATGATGCGTCTTGGGTGCTATCCGACAGAGCCATGTATTTGGATGTTTTTTCAGCCAAATCGGTCAAAAGATCCATTCCGGTGAAGTTGCTTCTCATCTCTTCCAAATCTTTAATTCCAATACTCTCCTTCATGTCTTCAGTTGTTTTTTTAAACTCCCCTATTGCTCTCCCAATAGTCTTGGCTAGCTCCGGGAGTTTTTTGGGCCCAAAAACAATCAAGGCAATCACTAGGATAACCAACAAATCTGGTCCTGCAAGCATAAACCCTCCCTTTTTAAAATTTCCAAAAGAAACAATTCAAATGACGAAAGATACAAGGAACCTTCTACTGTTTACTGTCTCCTGAAAGCTCATCAGGCTTTTTGGGGGTCACATCAATCTTCTCTTTCTCGGTCGCACTTTTGAAGTTTCGGATCGCTTTTCCCAGGTTTTCACCAATCTGAGGGAGCTTGCCTGCACCGAAAACGATCAAGGCAATAACCAAGATGACCATCAACTCCGGCATTCCAATACTTCCCATTTTTCTCCTCCTTTAAAGAGATTAGGTCCTGAAATAATCTAACCCCTTACTTCATGTTGATATAGCTTTGTTGGAGATGATCCCTACCACGCTATTTAATATATGAATTAAGGCATGAAAGGTTAATTAAGAAATCAAAGGTAATTGGGTCTTCTTAACAACGAAGGACTAAGGTTTTCTGATCGAGAGAAAGTATTTGGGAAAAGAGATGGAAAGACTGTCCGTATAGACATGTTAACAAATGAAAGCCTTTGAAAAAGCCATCTGATCCATACACTTTAAATTCGCTCTGATTAGCAGCAAACAGATATTCCTGATCGAAATTCTCAATCTTTAGATCGAGAGAAATAAAATCGGCTGCTGCCACAGTATAATAACAGACGTAAGTTGAAGACACGGGGATAGCAAATGAAATTGCTATAACCAGAAAAATTTGGATGGGTTTTCTATTCAAGTAAGAATCCCAAACTTGTTATATTTTGCCAATCGCTTAGATTAAATAGTAATTTTCCTACCCACATTCTGAAATTTATCATAATTTTTTCTATACGTCAACAAAGGGTCCTCAGATTATGTAATCTCATTTTATTGATGACCACCTGAAATCTTATGTTTTAAAATCTCAGAAAGGGGAGTAGGAATTAGGAATGGGTTTCATAGGAAAAGGAAATTTCTTGTTTTAACTATTCGATAGAAGGTAGGCCAAATTATCCAGGACCGTTGTGAAGAAGATATCCTTCAACACATATCCTTCAGGGACTGTAATCTGCGTTGGCGCAAAGTTAAGAATTCCCCTCACCCCTGCCTCAACCAGCATATCTGCTACATTCTGAGCTTCTGAGGAAGGGGTTGTGATAAGCCCAATTTCGATCTTCCTCTCCTTAGCTACTTCTTTAATCCGGTTGGTGTGAAGGACTTCCACGGGCTGGCCCAACTTTTCTGAAACCCTCCCGATTACTTTTAGAGGATCGACATCGAATGCCGCAACAATCTTATAATTTTGTCTTAGAAAATCATTATAAGCCAAAAGGGAGGAGCCCAAATCCCCAATGCCGATCACTGCAATTCTCCACTCTTTGTTTAATCCCAATACCCGCCTAATATCAGAGAGTAGGTCTTTCACATGATAACCTAAACCACGAGTCCCAAACTCACCGAAAAAGTTCAGGTCTTTTCTCAACTGATTAGGATTGACCATGCATTTGGCGGCTAAATGGGCTGATGTAACTACCTTCTTCTCCCTCTCTTCTAGCTCTTCTAAGTATCTATAATATCTTGATAACCTTCTAATCGTCGACTCAGATATTTTAGAATATTTCAATTTATGACTCTTTCACAAAATTCTGAGACAATTAAACCTGTGCCTTCATTAAGGCATCGGCAGGCCGATATTTTATTTGTGAGCCGCTTAGAGATTCTTAAGTCTCTCCGTGAGCAGCGGGATTATATCGTACAGGTTCCCGACAATTCCATAATCGGACATGGCGAAGATGGGAGCTTGATTGTCTTTATTGATGGCCACTGTAATGCGAGCATCTCGAATCCCTACGGTGTATTGAATCTGGCCGGAGATGCCAATAGAGATGACCAATCGGGGGCCGGTCTTTTTGCCAGAGAGGCCGACCAGCCGATCTTCTGAGAGCCACTGGTAGTCGGTACACAACGACTTGGTGCACCCGACCTCTGCACCGAGAGCCTTTGAAAGTTGCTCGATGATTCCGAGATCTTCCTTCTTCTCCAAGCCCCGGCCGATGCAAACAAGCACTTCCGCATCCTCAAGGTTCACCTTCTCTCCAACCTTTTCCTGCCGTTCAACAATTCGGGTCCGGGGTGACTTCAGGTTTAAGTTTACCTTGACAATCTCTCCCTGTTTAGCTTCCTTTGCCCCCAACTCAAAAGTCTTGGGCATTACAGTGATCACTTTGTGGGGCGTCTTGATCATTTCCACTGCCACCGTATTCCCGCCCAGGGTATATCGGCTGACTAACAGATTCCCGTCTTTCACTTCCACACTTGTGGCATCGGTGACACAACCTGCTCCCAGTTTCTGAGCAACCCGGGGACCCAATTCTTTGCCCCGTTTTGTGGAAGGTAGCAATAGAATTTTAACATCGTTTGGCTGTCCAATCTGGTAGAGGGCCTCGGCGAAAGACTCTGCATTAAAATCGGCCAGGGCTGGATTTTCAGCTATATAGACCCTGTCAGCGCCATAAGCAAAATATTCATCAGCCTTAGCATCTATCTTCTTACCCAACAGAGCAGCGCTTAACTTCATATTGAATACGGAGCTGAATTCCTTGCCTTTCGAAACCAGTTCAAAGGCAAGGTCGTCCTTTTCAGAGAAAACCAATAGTTCGGCCATAATTACCTCCCAAGTACCCCTTCTTTGGTAAGAGCGTTCACCAAGTTTTCAACCACATCTTTTAGGTCACCTTCAAAGACCACCTGCTTTCTTGCTTGCTCCGGGGCAAGGTTACTAATTATCTCTCTGACCGACCCTTTCACCCCGACCTCATCGCCAGAAAGCCCAAGGTCTGCTGTCTTTAATTCTTTAACAGGTTTTCGCCCTGCTTTTAAAATATCTTTTAGTAAAGCCAATCGCGGCTGATTAATCTCATTGGCTACCGCCACCAGGGCTGGCATTTCAGCTTCCACGACCTCAAAGCTTTCTTCCATGTTGCGCACGGCTCTGATCTTATTGCCATTGATTTCTAGTTTTCGGACATACGTAATCTGCGGAAGGTTAAGGAGGTCTGCCAGCCTCGGCCCAACTTGGCCAGAGTAGTTATCTGTGGAACCCTCGCCACAGAGTATGAGATCGTATCCCCCGATCTTCTCGATAGCTTTAGCTAGCGCCTTGGCCGTTCCTGCAGTGTCCGAATTGGCGAAAAGAGGATCCGTCAATAGAACCGCTTCATCGGCTCCATTGGCCAAGACCCCTTTGATGCCTTCCTTCAGTTTGGCACCGCCCATCGCCACTGCGATCACCTTCGTCCCTTCAACCTTTTCCTTGATTCTTACTGCCTCTTCGAGGGCGTTTCTGTCCATCTCTCCAAAGATTAAGGGGGCTCCTTCCAGAATGGGTTTTCGATCTTTTACTCTGATATAGACCAGATCAGGAATCTGCTTCAAGCATACCACAATGTTCACGTTCTAACCTCCTTTCTATCCATCCACAACATCATTGTTTCGATGGCTGAAATATATATCCTTTATTAAATAATCGAAGTCTTTATTCCAAAAAACGGGTAAAGTTCTAAGCTGATTAAGACCAGCCCTTGCTTTTCTATGCAGCCATAAGTTGCAGAGGAAATCCACCTGATAGGATTCCCCCTGCTTAAATGGCATCAAGTGCATCAGAAGGTATTAGTGTCCTACCTGCGTCCCGCGATACGGTACTCCCTCGTCACCGATGTAGTCACGGGCGATGATGATCTTCTGAACGTGATAGCCGCCCTCTGCTCCAACGACATAGGACATAGCGCCTCTCAGGGCCATCTCAAGCGGTGTGTCCTTGGTATAACCAAAACCGCCGTGGTACATCATGGCATGTTTCGCGATATCCACAGCAAGCATCGGCGAATTGGCCTTGCAGATAGAGATCGTCCGGTTGATCTCTTCCTTGGTAAAGCTGGATCGATCCTGGTAGAAGTTGTCGATCATCCAGGCCCCCTTCTGAAGCATCAGCTTCAGCATCTCCAACTTGGAATAGTCATCGGCGATCTCGAAGGAGATACCCTCAAAGCTCGACAGGGGCCGGCCGAAGATTATCCTCTGTTTGCTGTAGTCCCGGCCGATTTCCAGGCACTTCTCAGCTCCTCCCAGGCAAGCGGCTGACACTAATACTCGGGCGGCATTGAAACCTTCCATGTTGATATAGAACCCTTTGCCTTCTTCACCAAGAATGTATTTTTTCGGAATCTCGACGTTTTTGTAAAGAAACCCGCCGGTGGAGAGCCCCATACGCCCCATGTCTTTATATACGGTAAAGGTTGTGCCCGGAGCTTTGGCCGGAAAATAGGCAAACGTGGCTCCTTTATAACCTTTTGAAGGATCGGACTTAAAAAGGGTTAGATGACCTCCACCCCACTCATTGGACTCCCTGACACCGCTGATATAGGCCTTCTCACCGTTGACGATAAACTTGGTTTTTTCGCTCTTGGCCCAGGTCTTAATGTTGGCAAGGTCGGAGCCTCCGCCGGGCTCAGTCGTATTGATCCCCAAGAACCATTCGCCTTTTGCCACCTTAGGTAATATCTCTTCCTTCGCCTCCTTGGTGCCATACTGAGAGAGCATAAATGCCCATCCAATGCACAGCAATGTGTATACAGGCACCGACATGCTCAACTCACCCCTCGCAATCTCATGAATCGTAATCATAGCGTACTGCATCGTCTCTCCAGGCACAGCCATGCCGCCATACTCCTCCGGAATGGTCACTCCGAAGATCCCGAGATCAGCCATTTTCTTGATGAGCTCTTTTGGGATTCTCTCCCATTCCTCATCAATTTTCCGTGCAATGGGTTCCAATTCCGCTTTAGCAAACTCCCTCACCGTGTTTTTCCATAGCTCCTGCTCTGTACTTAGTCTGAATTCCATAAAATTTCCCCCTTTCTTTTTTTAAGATTTTTTGTAATTTGTTTCTATTAAACTCAAAGTAATTACCAAGCCTCATAACTGCATTCTTGGATTCAAGCGTTTCCAATATTTGGGTCTTTTCCACAGCAGTGTTTTTAAGAACACAAATGGACTGACTTAATAAAATAATCACCTCCTTTTTAAGTCAGTTGAATGGATTAAGAAGCAAAGAGTCTCAGTTTGTAATGGTATACAGTGTACAGATTCAAGGTTTACTTTATTGTAATTTTTTTCACATGTCAATATAAAAAAATTATTTAATATTAATTGAGAAACTCTTGAATGATTTTAGACATCTACCTATCTTTTATAAAATTAAAATGGATCAGACTAAGCCAGATTATTTTGAATCAGAAACAAAATTTATAACAATCTCTTTTATATAACCCTAATAAACTTAAGGCAAAAAATAGCGTTCCAACCCACTGATTTCCAAATAAAATCTTCTATACTGAAGATCAGCAACTAAATCTCAATTTAATGAAGAGAATAATACCTTTTTACGTTTATTATTTACTCTTCATCCTTTTGGCTTGCGGCTAAATTATGAGATTTACGCTCTTTCGCCGGTTTTTTTCGATGAAATGGACAGACGAGCTTATTTATAAAATAAGGGCAATTCTGGCAATCAGGATTATTTTTATAATCTTCTTCTTTGTTTAAAATGGTTTTTCTTCTCACATTCACATCCTTCTGTTTCAATAGGAGTGTAATAAATCATGAAGAGGACGTCAATAAGAATTGAAAAAAAGGTGTAGTTTTGTTCTACTAGGGAGATCTTGATAAAATAATTATAAATTAAAATCTACACAATTACTTTAAACCCTTCTAGTATTACTTTCAAGAAGGAATTAATGCTTCGCCCCTACCATGCTTGGTACTCCACAGGAGGCCAATTAATTTGAAGAACGATTGTCTTTTTCTTTGAATCGGGGAAGAAACAGATCGAAAATAGAGATGGACACTGCGACTAAAAATAATATGAAAACTTAAAGTAATATTTAAGTAATACTAACGCAAAAATAGGGTATTTTTTGGTAAAAATCAGTAGAAATTAGTAAAGGGGGAAAATACTTATAATATATTGATTAAAATAGAAATTTCCATTTCATATCCATATCTTACCGATTCTCCAATTTCAAACTTAAAAGGCGTAAATTCAACCAACAAAACTTTTATCGTTTAGGTTGCTGAATTGGACTTGACAAACGACTAAAATCGTAAAAGAATAATAAAGATAACTTTTGATATTTCAGAAGTTTTGAAACGGTGGGGGTTAAAATGAAAATACAGGAGGTGAGGGCGAAGGCAAAGGCTCTGGGTCTGAAAAAAACCTTTGGATTATCAAAGACGGAATTGATTCGAAGGGTTCAGAAAGCCGAGGGGAATTTTGATTGTTTTGGAACGGCTAAGGACTATTGCGATCAATTCCAATGTTGCTTTCGAGAGGATTGTTTTAGATTCGTCCGTGATTGATTCTCCAGGCCAAATCGTAGATCAGGGCCCTATTTAAACAATGGAGGCTTAGCGTCTTCAGGGTTTACGAAAAACTAATTCAACGAAAGGAGGATTCGTTATGGGAAAACAAATTCAGTGGGAGACCTCTCTTACCACGGCCAAGGCAAAGGCGAAGAAGGAAAAGAAGTTAATCTTAATGGACTACTATAACAATCTCTGAATTGGATGCCAACAGCTGGCAGCTGTTACTTACCCCGATCCTAATGTCTGTTTTTCTGTAGAGAGTAACTTCGTTCCCCTTCAAATTGATTTCAACAAAAACAAGGCTCTGGTAAAACGATATAGCATTAAATGGACTCCGACGATTGTGATCTTAGATCAAGATGGTGAAGAGCATCACCGCTTCGTCGGATATTTGCCTCCTGAGGATTTCATCCCCCAGATCGTCCTTGGGAAGGGGAAGACGGAGTTCGAGCTTGATCGTTTTGAGCAAGCCATACAGTGCTTCCAGGAGATTCTGGTCCGGTTTCCTAAGACAGAGGCCGCACCCGAAGCCCAATACTATCTCGGGGTTGCCAAATATAAAGCGAGCCATGATCCAAAAGAGCTAAAATTAGGATTGGAAGTCCTCAAGAGGGATTATCCGAGTAGCGAGTGGACCAAGAAGGCGCAAGTCTACTCCCTGATTCCATGACGAATTTTGGATTGTGGAGTCCATTAAACAAATGTTTTAAGAGATCAGAATGATAAGGCAGAAGTAACGCCGTGGCAAAGGGAGGCAGTACTGACCAAGATGGAACGGCCTGAATTTTTCTTTCTTTTAATATCCTCTAGTAGGCCCAACAACGCCTCTGGTTTAAAGCCTCCAACTCCAGGTGCCAGTTGGAGGCTTCGGATCACCTTTGATTCGAAAGGCCCTTCTAAATTGTTCAAGATTTGATAAAGAGGTTTCGGACGCCTTTTCTTTGTAATAGTGCAATACTGAGAAGGTTCTGGACAGTCTTCAGAGCAAAGGAAATTGGCAAGGCTGGTATAGAGATCACCTGTCTTGCCTATCATTGGATTGGACAGTCCAGAAAGGGGAGGGACCTTCCTTCTTTTTCCACCCAGAGGTTTCAATTGAGAGTGAATGAATTCGAAGACGAGGTGGAAGGGGACTGCAGGGATGATATAGTCGGCCTTTCGCCCCTCTGATAGAAATTGTTTGAGATATAATGTCCCTTCACAAATCGTGGATTCAATGGAGAGATGAGAAACTTTTAGGAGTGCCTTCTTGCTCTGATCAACAACAATGATCTTTGAGTGGGGATCTTTCTGAAATAGCTTCTCCGCCGCCCGGCTTCCAAAATGGCCACATCCAATAATGAGGTAAGAATGAGGGTTACTCTTTCCCCTCTTTCCATAACTTTTCAAGTTCAACATATTTTGGCGGGAAGGTGGCCTCCCAATTCATAAAGAAGGGGATGGGGTAACGGACGCCTCCTTTATGGGTTCCATGTAGTCCATTAATGATCTTATCGATTTGAGTATATGGGATGGCAAAGGCCATTTCAAAATCCTGGACAAATCCAAACACCCGGTCTCCATTACAAGGGAGGATGACTTGACATTTTCCTGAATCTATCACCCCTGCGGTGTAATCCGCACAGTCATACCTTCCCATGAAATTAGAGGTAAGCGTTCCTCCCTCTTCATAAAGGGCAGCATGGACGAGCCTCATGACCTGAGCTGAATCTCCATAAATGAGGATGATATCGGGTTCATAATTCGCCCGAGCAACAGGCCCGATGAGGATATATTTGTATTGACCATGTTTGAACTTCGGGACAGCAGCTTCTGTTCTCCTTCCTGCTTCTTTTGTATTGGTGTACATCCCTTCGCAGAGATTTCCTTCTTTGAAAAAGGGTAACTCCCTTTCAAAACCTAAACTCACTTGGCTCAATGGACAGGAGACATCCTCGTTTCCAAGGGCAAAGGTCCATCCCATTCTCCTCGACATTCCCACAGCCTGACAAACAGAAAATCTTTTTTTGAAATCCCTTTGAGGTCTCCTTGTCTTTTCTGGAATCTGCTCCTCCGAGGTCAGGAGTTTAATTGCCAGTGGGAGAGTAGTTGGTTTAATATAAGTTTTAATTTCTTGCTCGAAGTTTTGAAGGTCTGGCATAAGAAGGTTCCCTTATCTTAGTGGCCTTTTGGAAGTTCACAAAGTTCGATGAGAACACCACTTGAGGATTTGGGGTGGACGAAAGCCACTTTCGTGTTGTGAGCCCCAGGCCTGGGTTTCTGGTCGATCAACGTCGCTCCCTTCTCAAGATAGGCCTTCACCTCTGCTTCCACATCATCAACTTCAAAACAGATGTGATGGATCCCCGGGCCTTTGGTCTCTAAAAATTTAACGAGAGGGGAATCCGGTTCCGCAGGCTGGACCAATTCAATATTGGACTCCCCAATCTTAAAAAATCCTACCCTGGTCTTTTGGGCGGTCACCACCTCAACACCTGTGAGGTTAAGATCCAGGACATTTTGATAGAACTTGGCTGCTTCCTCGATGTTATTCACGGCAATGGCAATATGATTAATTTTTTTAAGCATCGTTTTCTCCTTCTATTTGTAAAACACAGAGAGCAGAGGGCATAGAGTAATTATATTTTATATTTTGACGCTATGCGCTTAGCCCTATGCTCTTTGCCGATTTATTTTAAGTGTTTTTCACATTTTCTTTAATGTATTTAATAATGTCTTCTGTAGAGGCACCGGGTTGGAAGATCTCCCGGATCCCAACTTTTTTCAGCCCTGGAATATCATCGACCGGGACAATCCCTCCCCCAAAAACGAGGATATCTCCAGCTCCTTTCTCTCTAAGGATCTGAACAACCTTTGGAAAGAGATTGTTGTGGGCACCGGAGAGACTGGAGAGGCCTACGATATCTACATCTTCCTGGATGGCAGCATTGGCAATCTGCTCAGGGGTCTGCCTTATTCCTGTATAGATCACTTCCATCCCAGCATCTCTTAGGGCTCGTGCGATGACCTTTGCACCCCTGTCGTGACCATCCAATCCTGGCTTCGCAATGAGCACTCTTATCTTTCGGGCCATAATCCCCTCCATCATAAGTGCGGAATTCGGATTTCGGAATGGAAACCTTAAAATATTTATCGATTATTTATTCCGCATTCCGCAATCTGCAATCCGCATTCAGTTTATCTTTCTCTGTATTCCCCAAAAACCTCTCTTAAGGTGTCTGAAATTTCTCCTAGGGTGGCATAAACCCTGACCGCCTCTAAAATGGGAGGAACCACATTGTCCGTTCCCTGAGCAGCCTTCTTTAGAACAGCCAAGGTCTCCTTCACTTTTGTGTTGTTCCTTTCTTTTTTGATCCTTGCCAGTTTTTCTTTCTGGTATTGTTCCACCTCAGGTTTGATACGAAGGATATCCCTGAGAGGTTCCTCTTCCATCTGAAACTGGTTCAATCCAACAATGATCCGCTTCTTGGTTTCGATCTCCTTCTGATATTGATAAGCACTTTCACCAATCTCTCCCTGAATATAGCCCGATTCGATGGCTTTGGTGGCTCCGCCCATCCCCTCGATCTTTTCGATATATTCTGTCGACTTTCTTTCTATTTCTTCCGTAAGGGCCTCCACGGCATAGGATCCTCCAAAGGGATCGATCATATCGGCGACCCCGCTTTCAAAAGCAATGAGTTGCTGGGTTCTCAATGCAAGCCTGACGGAGTCTTCTGTAGGCAGGGCATAGGCTTCGTCCCTGGAATTGGTATGGAGCGACTGTGTTCCTCCCAACACGGCAGCCAGAGCCTGAAAGGCAACTCTCACCACATTGTTGTCGGGTTGTTGAGCGGTGAGCGAACAGCCGGCCGTCTGGGTATGAAACCGCAACATGCACGACTCGTCCCTTTTTGCTTTAAATCGCTCCTTCATGATTTTTGCCCAGAGCTTTCGAGCCGCCCTGAATTTTGCAATCTCTTCAATGAAGGTGTTATGGCAACAGAAGAAGAAAGCGAGTCTGGAGGCAAAGGAATCCACATCAAGACCCGCCCGAATAGCTGCTTCCACATACGCAATCCCATCGGCCAAGGTGAAGGCGACTTCCTGGACAGCCGTGCAACCTGCCTCACGCATATGATAACCGCTGATACTGATGGTATTCCAACGGGGGACGAGGTCTTTACAAAATGCAAAAATATCGGTGACGATGCGCATCGATTCGAGAGGTGGATAGATGTAAGTTCCCCTTGCCGCATATTCTTTTAGAACGTCATTCTGTATTGTCCCCTGGAGGACTTCACTTTTGACGCCCTGTTTTTCTGCTACAGCGATGTACATTGTCAGGAGGATGGCTGCTGTGGAATTGATCGTCATCGAAGTGGAAACCTTATCCAGGGGGATACCATCAAAAAGAATCTCCACATCTTTCAGGGTATCGATAGCCACTCCAACCTTTCCGACCTCACCATCAGATAGGGGGTGGTCAGAGTCATAACCAATCTGCGTCGGAAGATCAAAGGCGACGCTCAAACCGGTTTGTCCATGTTCCAAGAGATATTTATATCGTTTATTCGTCTCTTCGGGCGTGGCAAATCCTGCATACTGGCGCATTGTCCAGAGACGTCCCCGATACATGGTGGGCTGGACTCCTCGGGTGAACGGGAACTCTCCGGGAAACCCCAGTTCATCACAGTAATCCAAATCGGCGACGTCCAAGGGGGTATAGAGGCGCTTCAATTCAATATGGGAAGTCGTTTTGAAAGAAGGTTCTCGTTCAGGTGCCTTTGAGATGACTTTGTTCAGAGTGGTTTTTCCCCATCTCTCAAATTCTTCTCGAACATTTTTAGCCATATTCACCTCACCTTGTAATTCGGAATTCGGATTGCGGATTTCGGAATCATTTTAATACAAATTAGACTCTTTTCTGTAATTCATGTTCAAAAATTCAGCATTCCGCAATCATCTAGAGTGGTATATTTCCATGCTTTCGCCAGGGATTGGTATCGATTTTGGTCTTCAAAATATCCAAAGCCTGGATGATTTTGGGACGGGTTTCCTCGGGTTCAATGATCTCATCCACATACCCTAATTCCGCTGCCTTGTAAGGGCTGGCAAATTTCTCTTGATATTCGGCGACCAGTCGTTGGCGCGTCTCCTTGGGATCTTTCGCCTCTTTGATTTCGTTTCGGAAGATGATATTCACTGCACCATCTGCACCCATGACCGCAATTTCGGCTGTCGGGTAGCAGTAATTGATATCTCCCCGAATATGTTTACTCGACATCACATCATAGGCGCCCCCATAACCTTTACGGGTGATGATGGTAATCTTTGGGACCGTCGCTTCACAAAAGGCGTAAAGGAGTTTAGAGCCGTGTCGAATGATTCCCCTTTCCTCCATATCCATTCCAGGAAGAAAACCCGGGACATCGACGAAGGTGATAATGGGAATATTGAAACAGTCACAGAAACGAACAAATCGGCCGGCCTTCACCGAAGAATCTGGGTCGAGGGATCCGGCTAGCCAATTGGGCTGATTGGCGACAATCCCTACTGGCATCCCGTTATAGCGGGCAAAACCGACGATGATATTCTTGGCCCAATCCTTCTGTACTTCAAGGAAATAGCCGTTATCCACAGTCGGCAAGATCACTTTTTTCATGTCGTATACTTTTTTGGAATCCTCTGGTACGGCCGTCTTTAACGAATCCTCCATTCGATTGGGATCATCCGTGCACTCGATGATCGGCGGCTTCTCCCGATTATTCTGTGGGAAAAATCGGAGCAACTCCTTGATGAGATGAACCGTATCCTCGTCATTCTCACCAGCAAAATGGGCCACTCCACTTTTTTCCATATGGACCTTTGCTCCCCCTAATAATTCAGAGGTGATAGGCTTTCCATCCGGAGTCTCTGTTTTACCCAAGGCTGCCCGGATGACATCGGGACCCGTGATATGCATGTAGCTTGTCTTTTTGGTCATGATAATATAGTCGGTCATGGCGGGGGAATAGACTGCTCCTCCTGCACAGGGTCCCATGACGGCTGAGATTTGTGGGATGACACCGGAGGCAAGGACATTTTTCAAAAAAATATAAGCATAGCCCGCGAGACTCTCTACGCCCTCTTGAATTCTTGCCCCTCCAGAATCGTTTAAGCCGATTAGCGGTGCTCCTGTCTTCATAGCGAGGTCCATCACCTTGCAGATCTTTTCTGCGAAAGCCATTCCCAGAGCGCCACCGAAAACAGTAAAATCTTGAGAAAAGACAAATGCCAGGCGGCCCTCAATCTTTCCATAACCGGTCACCACGCCATCCCCAAAAAACTTCTTCTTCTCCATGCCAAAATCGGTGCAACGATGGGTGACAAAACGGTCCAGTTCAACAAAAGTCCCGGGGTCAAAGATAAGATCGATACGTTCACGGGCGGTCATTTTTTTATCCTGATGCTGTTTATCGATTCTTTCCTGACCCCCACCTAATAATGTTTCAGCTCTTCTCTTCTCTAATTCCTTACGGATCGCTTCAATAGACTTCATGAACGATTCCCCTCCTCCTCGTAGGATTCAAATCAAATTTAATGATGTTTGGTGAGTTCCTCAGCCATGACCCTTTCCGCCACGGAGTAAGGGTCTATCCGGCGATTCATCAGGTCATCGATGATCTTATCCCATTGTCCCTCTTTTTCCATTTTTTCAATAAAATGGGCCATGACTTCGCTTTCAAGGATTTCTAAAAAGGTTGTTTTCGTCCTTTCTCTCAGCTTTTTTTCAAAGACATTGGTCTGTTCCAAAGCTTGCTTATGACGGTATATCCCATAAACCAGTTCAAAAATCCCTTTCCCTAAGATCGCCTCCGTTCTAAAAATGAGAGGTTCCCAGTTATCCTCTCTCCTTCGGCCCATTTCGAGAACCATTCGGAGATCTCGTTCCACCTTATCTGCCCCTTCCCGATCGCATTTATTGATGACAAAGAGGTCTCCGATTTCAATGATTCCAGCTTTAATGGCTTGTATATCATCTCCTAATCCCGGGACGAAGATAACGATGGAGGTGTGGGCGGTGTTGACAATCTCCACTTCATCCTGACCCACACCAACTGTTTCAACCAGGATGATATCCTTTCCCATCGCATCCATGACATTGATAATATCTTGAGTAGAACGGGTAAGTCCACCCAGACATCCCCGAGTTGCCAGGGAGCGGATGAATACCCCTTCGTCTGTGGCGTGGCGTTGCATCCGAATCCGATCACCTAAGATCGCTCCACCGGAAAAAGGGCTGGTGGGATCGACCGCCACAATCCCAACGCTTTTCCCTTCTTTTCGAAAGATGTCCACCATCTTATCCACGATGGTGGACTTACCGGAGCCTGGAGGACCTGTAATCCCGATGATATAGGCTCTTCCTGTCTTAGGATAAAGTTCTTTCAGCGGTTCCAGGGCGCTGGGCATGCGATCGTCAATATCCCTCATCAGCCTGGAAGCAGCCCGAATATCCCCCTCCAAAATTCGTTTGGCCAAACTCATAGTGTCAACAAAATATCAAAATCAAGGAGAAGAGGCAATAGATAAAATGAGAGTTAAGAGTGAAGAATTTAGAATTAAGAATTATGAGTTAAGAATTTAGAATTGAAATTCATAACTGATAACTGATAATTCATAACTCATAACTCTATAGTGCTCTTCCTGGAACCCCGATGTGACGGGCGATGACAATCCTTTGAACTTCTGAAGTCCCTTCTCCGATGTCCAAGAGTTTTTGGTTCCGATAATGGCGCTCGACGGCATATTCCTTCATCAAACCATATCCACCATGAAGCTGGACGGCTTGGTTGGCCACTCGATGGTACATTTCGGAACAGAACATTTTTGCCATAGCCGATTCTTTGGAGAAAGGCCGGTGTTGCTCACACAACCAGCAGGCTTTATAAAGCAATAGCCTTGCCAATTCAATCTCGGTGGCCATGTCTGCCAATTTAAAGGAATTGACTTGGAATGAACCGATCGGTCTTCCAAATTGCTCCCGTTCACTGGAATATTTGAGGGCCAATTCAAAAGCACCCTGGGCGCCACCTAAACCCATGGCGGCGATACTAAGTCTTCCCCCATCCAATGTTGCGAGCATCTGATGGAAACCATCTCCTCGCCGGCCAAGGAGGTTCTCCTTGGGGACTTTACAATCCGTGAAATAGAGTTCCCCTGTATTGGAGGACCTCCAGACCATCTTGCCATGCATGGTTTTTGTTGTAAAACCGGGTGTGCCATTCGGAACTAAGATACAGGAGAGTTCAGTCCTTCCATCTTCACGTTTTCCGGTTAAAGCCTGAACCACACAGACCCTGCTGATATCGGTAGTGGAGTTGGTGATAAAAATTTTCGAACCATTGATGACCCAATGGTCTCCTGCCAGAACTGCGTTCGTTTTAGAAGCTCCAGCGTCTGAGCCAGCATTCGGTTCGGTCAGGCCAAAAGAAGAGAGGGCTTTCCCTTCACAGAGTTCAGGAAGCCATTTTTTCTTCTGTTCTTCATTTCCGTAATAATAGATGGGTGAAATCCCTAAGGAGTTTCCAGCAGCCAGGGTGGCAGCTTGAGACCCATCTATTCGTGCAATCTCTTCCACGGCAATGATGTAAGAGGCATACCCTACATTGCTTCCACTGTATTCTTCAGGAACAAAAGGGCCAAAAAGGCCAAGGTCCCCCATCCGCTTGGTCAACGTATAGGAGAATTCTTCTTTGTCGTCCAGTTCCTGAGCAATGGGAGCGATTTCCTTTTCAGCAAAGTTTCGGACCATCTTCCGAAGCATTTGCTGCTCATCGTTCAAATCAAAATCGAGTGGCATATGCACCTCCACATGCAGTTCAGAGTTCGAAGTTCAGAGTTCGGAGCTTCAAACCTAAATACTCCGAACTCCGAACTAATCACTCCGAGCTATTTCTCATAAGGTACCCAGTGATAATCGAGCACCGTATTGGTAGGGTTTTTTGTTCTGAATTCAGCCTTGACCTTCATCCCGATATAGGGTTTTCCATATAACAAATAACTTTTCGGAATTGTAGCTAAACCCGGGAGCTCCACATCTACTTGCCAGTAGGGGGTGGAAAGCTCAATGCCAATTCCAGCATAGACGACTTCCGTAAAGCTATAAATCTTGCCGATCACCGGATTAGGTAAAGTCTTCCATGTCATTTCAGTGTGGCAATCTGGGCAATGAGCCCGGGGTGGAATCCAGAGACGGTTTTCCGGACAATTCTTGTTTGGACAACGGGTGGCCATCAATTTCCCTTCCCTGAGACCCTTAAAAAACGGGGATAGCATCCCATAGGTATGAACATGGGTAAGCGTTCGTGGCCATTCAATCACTGTACGCGGTTCGGTCTGCCGGATTTTAGTGACCTTGCCAATAAATTTTATCTCTTCTTTTTTCTTTGTCTGTTTCTTTTTCTTCGTCTCTAATTTTTTCTTTTTCTGTATCGTTTTCTTTACCATCGAGTTTTTCCTCCTTTACCAGCTCTTTCTGAGAATGCCAACGGTTACATGGGAACCCACACCTGCATGGGAGACCCAAAGGGCCTGTTTACTATTTTTAGGGATCTGTAAACTCTGCCAATCTTTGGGTTTCTCTTTCCACCATTTCTTCCAGATCTTGGGATCGCCATGGAATTTGTCGTACTTCTGCTGTAACTGCCATAGGCACTCAGCAGCCTGAAAGATACCTGTTGCCCCTACTGCATGCATTGTTCCAATCAGTCCACCTGACAGGTTGGAAGGACATTTCCCAGGTTTCCCTGTATTGGGATTGATATAGTAGGCATCCCCAGACTCAATATAATCTTGCTCCTGACCATAGGGCCTGAGTCCGATATCTCCATAGGTCTGTAGGTCACTGATGGTAAAGGCATCGTGAAGCTCTACCAGATCCATATCCTCGAGGGGATTTTTGATATCAGCCATACGATAGACCAGCCAGGCTGCAAATCGGGATGCTAAGAAACTCTCAAATCCTGGATAACGGGCTCCCTCTTTACCATAGAGATCTTTGTACATTCCTGGGGTTTCGTGTGGAAGTAAAGGAACTTCCATGTGTCGGCGGTCAGCCACCCGTAAAGTATGGGTTCCACCACAGATAAATAGTTCACAGGGATGGTCCGTTAACTTGTAAGCTGTTTCTTCATCACAGACCAGTACACAGGCTGCCCCAGCGCTCATGGCGCAGCATTCAAGGAATCGCAGCGGATAGGCAGACATGGGGCTAGCCAAGACTTCATCGACCGTATATTTCCCTGCTTGTTGGGCATAAGGGGAAGAACAGGCATAGAGATGGTTTTTGACGGCTATTTTGGCCCGGGTGACTTCGGACACATTAAAGGTCTCGGCAAAGCGGTTCGCCATGGGGGCATAATAGGATGAGTAAACCCGACCCAAGCGGGTTTCAAAATCCTTGCAGGCCGCTGTGGCAATATAATAGTTACCGGTCCGGGTGTCCACTTCGTCCATGCGCTCCCAACCCGCAGCTAAGGCTACATCGGCATAACCCGAAGCCACTGCCATAGCTGCAGCAAGGATTGCTGAACCTCCAGTAGCCCCTCCTGTCTTAATCCCTAAATTATGAAGAGGGTCCAGCCCAAGATAGTCATGGATCTTAGCCTCACAGAGCAGTTGGTCTTGGAAGTGGTCGGCGAACTCACCATAGGTGGCAAAGTTGATCAGGCCCTTGACCTCCAAGGGGTCCATTTTTAAGTCATTATCCTCTAACATATTCTTGAAGGCAATCATAGCCAGCTCTTCCAGTTTATATTCAGGGAAATATTTTTTATAAGCCGTTGTTCCTCCGGCCACGATAAAAACCTTTCGATTCCATTTGGGAATCCTTAAGTTCCCTTCTTTAAATGTTATCATTCTTATACCTCCTGAAAGCAGAATAGTTGTTTTAGATTAAAACAATTAATTAAATTTCGATTTCCTTCTATCTCAAATTTTAAATTTTAAACTTTTAAACCTTCACCCCCCTTCTTTTTCGTGATTTGAAAAGACTGTTTGATCCCCCCTCTCGTTAGACTTTAATTTCCAAACCAAAAACCCAAAACTCCAAACTATTATTTTCTGGGTTTTACATTTTTCCGAACCCAGTTTACAGCATCTTCGATGGAAGTCCCGGGAGTGAAAATCCCTTTCACTCCAATCTGGGTGAGGGCAGGGAGGTCCTCTTCGGGAACAATTCCCCCTCCAAAGACCATGATATCGTCTGCCCCTTTTTCCTTAAGAAGTTCAATCACCCTTGGGAAAAGGTAGTCATGGGCCCCGGCCAGGCTGGATAATCCGATCGCATCCACATCTTCCTGGATAGCAGCCGACACAATCTGCTCAGGCGTCTGATGGAGGCCTGTATAGATCACCTCAAAACCGGCGTCCCTGAATCCTCTTGCGATCACTTTTGCTCCCCGATCGTGTCCATCCAAGCCAGGTTTGGCAATAAGAATTCGAATCTTCCTTTCCGGACTCATCATTCCTCCCTATGTTGAGGGTTCAAGGATTCAAGGGTTCGAGGGTTCTAGTCTTCCCGATTTGTTCACTAAAACCCTTGACCTCTAGGCCCCTCGGGCCCTTAAAAATATCCCGGATCTGAATATCGACCAAAAACGTCTCTCCACACATCACAGATTTCCTGGATGGTGGCATATTCCCTGACCGCGTTGATAATGTGAGGCATGAGATTCTCCCCATTTTTAGAAGCCATTCGAATCTGATTAAGATGTTCTTTTACCTTTTGATTGTTTCGTGTCTGCTTCACCTCACGGAGTCGTCTCAATTGCCTTTCTTCAATCTCCTGTTTCATTCTCCAGATCGTAATGGGGGGATGTTCTGTCGCATATTTGTTGACACCGACCACCGCCTTTTCACAGGAGTCAATCTGTTTCTGATACTTGTAGGCGGAATCAGCAATTTCTGCTTGAGGAAAACCTCGTTCAATCGCTGCGACCATTCCTCCCATTTCATCAATCTTACGGATATATTCCCAGGCCTGTTCTTCCATCTGATGGGTCAGAGCTTCAACAAAATAAGAGCCGGCCAGGGGATCAATGGTATTGGCTACCCCGGTTTCCTCTGCAAGGATCTGTTGTGTCCGTAAGGCAACAGTGGCGGCTTCCTCAGTGGGGATTGCATAGGTCTCGTCCAGAGAATTGGTGTGGAGGGAATTGGTTCCCCCCAGTACGGCAGCCAATGCTTCATAAGCAGTGCGGACGACATTGTTATAAGGTTGTTGTGCGGTCAAGGAACAACCCGCCGTTTGGGTGTGGAAGCGGAGCATCCAGGAACGTGGATTTTTTGCCATGAAACGCTCGCGCATGATTTTTGACCACATCCTTCGAGCTGCTCTGAATTTGGCGATCTCTTCAAAAAAATCAATATGAGAATCAAAGAAGAAGGAAAGCCTCGGAGCAAAATCATCTACATTGAGTCCTCTTTCCATCGCTGCCTCCACATAAGCAATGCCATCAGCCAGAGTGAAAGCGAGCTCTTGAATCGCCGTTGCCCCAGCCTCACGGATATGGTAGCCGCTGATGCTGATGGTATTCCAACGTGGGACTTCCTTAGTACAATATTCAATGGTATCGACAATGATCCTGAGCGATGGTTTCGGCGGGAGCATGAAGGTCTTCTGGGCAATGAATTCCTTCAGCATATCATTTTGGATGGTCCCTCCAATTTCTTTTTTACTGACACCCTGCTTCTCCGCGACGACAATGTACATCGCCAGCAAGATCGAAGCGGGTGGATTGATAGTCATCGAGGTGGTGACATTGTCCAACGGAATTCCTTCAAAGAGAATTTCCATATCCTTCAGGGTGTCGATGGCCACGCCACATTTCCCAATCTCCCCTCTGCACATTGGAGAATCGCTGTCGTAGCCCATGAGCGTAGGATAGTGAAAGGCGATGGAAAGACCGGTTTCACCATGAGACAACAGATAATGGAAACGCTTGTTTGTTTCCTGTGGGCCTCCCAGGCCGGAGAACATTCGCATCGTCCAGAGCCTTCCCCGGTACATGGAGGGTTGGACTCCCCGGGTGAAAGGATAGACACCCGGAAAACCAATGTCTCTGGAATAATCAATGTCTTTTGTATCTTCCGGAGTGTAAAGGCCTTTGATCTGAAGATCGGAGACAGTGGTAAACCGCGGGAGACGTTCAGGCGTTTCGCAGAGGATTTTTGATAAATCCTCTATCCACCTTTTCTTCTCCTCTTCAACCTTTTTAAGTTTGTCCTCTTTGAACATGCGTCATCCCCCCTTCAATCCATATGACTGTGGAAAGTTCATCAAAGGTTTGGATGGTGAGGTGTAGTAAACAAAATAATTTTTTTACCTCTTTATCTCTCTATCCCTTCTCTGGCCGGCACCCCTTTATCGTAATAGTGTTTTCTATCTACCATTTCCGTTACCAAATCGGCCCTCTGCAAAATTTCGCGCTTCACATTTCTACCTGTGAGAATGAGTTCTACCGTCTCTGGTTTGGAATCGATGAGTTGGAGAAGATCATTGACGGGAATCAGACCATAATCAATAGCCAGATTGATCTCATCAAGGATCACGATATCATATTCTTTGTTTTGGATTGCTTTTTTTGCCATCGAGAACCCTTCTTGAGCCAACTGTAAGTCCTTTGGATCGGGATTAGGTTTTGAGATAAATGTTTCTCGACCCACCTGTTTTAATGTAAGATTAGGGGAGAGTTTCTTGGCGGACTCCAATTCTCCGTATTCGACATTTCCTTTCATAAATTGAACCACCAACACCTTCATCCCGTGACCGACCGCCCTGAGGGCAAGCCCTAAGGCTGCCGTGGTTTTTCCCTTTCCGTTTCCGGTATAGACTTGGATAAGGCCTTTCTTCATACTCCTGAATCGTGATCCGTGATTCGTGAATCGTTAAAAAATTAATAACTTAATAACTCAATGGCCTAATGACTTAATGACCCCAAAGCTTTATTAACAAACTTCCCGAATCTGGGCGATGATCTGTTCTGTCTTAAAATGCCTGAGACTGATGGCACTCGAGGGACAGGCAGCATTACAGGCTCCACACCCTTTACAAAGGGCCTCATTTACCGTCATGACTTTCCGATAAGGATCCATCTTCAGGGCTCGGTATTCACAGATCTGCTCACAAAGACCACATCCCGCACACATGAGGCGGTCCACCACTGCAGTAATTGGTTCAATTCTCACCCTTCCTGCAAAGAGGGGAATGGTGGCTCGAGAAGCTGTCCCGTGAGCTTGTGCGATGGTATCGGAGATATCTTTTGGTCCCTGACAGGTTCCAGCCAGGAAAATCCCATCGGTGGCCGTATCGAGAGGTCTCATCTTTGGGTGGGCCTCTAAATAAAAACGATCTGCCCCTTGAGAGAGTTTGAGAAGGCTTCTAAGACGATCGGCATCTTGTCTCTGTGTGAGACCTGTTGCCAAAACGACCAGATCTGCCTCCTCTTCATAAGGTTCTCCCAGGAGTTCATCCTCTGCCTTGACGATCAATTTCCCAGACCTTTGATAAATCTCAGAAGGGATTCCCTTCCGGTAAAAGATCCCCTTTTTCTGTACCTGCTCATAGAATTGTTCACAACCTTTTCCAAAAGCCCTGATGTCAATGTAGCAGATGGTGACCCGTGCCTCAGGGAGCCGATCCTTAATGAGATGAGCCTGCTTGGCCGTAAACATACAGCAGACCCTGGAACAATATTCATTGCCCACGGTTTTATCCCTTGAGCCCACACATTGAATGAAGACGATCTTTTTGGGTTCCTTTCCATCGATGAGAATTTTTCCCTGGGTGGGGCCACTGGCGGAGAGCAATCTTTCGAGTTCAAGGCCTGTCATCACATTTTTATAGAGGCCATACCCAAATTCGGGCTTAAGTTTTGGATCAAAAATATCGTAACCTGTGGCCACAACGATCGTCCCGATATCGACCTGGAATTCCATCCCCACCTCTTCAAACTGGATGGCTCCTTCAGGACAGGCGTCCCTGCATTTTCCACACTCCCCTTTCTGTAGGTAGAGGCAGTTTTTTGAATCAATGATATAGCTGAAAGGAACCGCATTGGGGGAGGGGAGATAGATGGCCTTTCTCTCCACCAATCCCATATTAAACTCACTTGGAACTTTGACCAGGCAGACCTCTTCACAGTTCTTACAGCGATTGCATTTGTCTGGATCTACATAACATGGATCATGTTTGATCTTGACTTTAAAATTGCCCACAAATCCTTCTACTTCTTCCACTTCACTGTTGGTGAGGAGGTGAATCAAAGGATGATTTGCCACTTCCTCCATTTTGGGCAACAGGGTAGAAGAGGTTTCCTCTAAATTTGGAAAGGTTCGATCGAGTTGCGCAAGATGACCACCGATGGTGGGAGATTTCTCGACCAAATAGACTTCGAAGCCTGAATGGGCAATGTCGAGACTGGCCTGAATCCCTGCGATGCCCCCTCCGATCACCAAGACCGCTGGCGTGACACCCACCTCATTTTCTTCCAAGGGTTCATGAAGGGAGACCTTTGCTACCGCAGAGGCGATCAACTCCATTGCCTTTTTCGTCCCCTCTTCTTTGTTGGGATGAACCCAGGAACACTGCTCACGGATGTTAGACATTTCAAAAAAGTAAGGGTTGAGGCCTGCGGACCGAACAGCATTTCGATAAGTGTTTTCGTGCATTCTCGGAGAGCAGGCAGCTACCACTACCCGATCGATACCAGAATTTTTAATGTCATTCTTAATCAGATCCTGACCGGGATCGGAACACATATACTGATAATTTCGGGCCATGGCGACATGGGGAAGGGTTTTGGCGAATGCCGTCACCTTCTCAATATCGATTGTTGCCGCGATATTAATTCCACAATGACAGATATAGACACCGATCTTCATTTTTCGTGATCCGCAACTCGTGATTCGTGATTCGTAATTTTATTAACTCCGAACTCCGGACTCCGAACTTCTGGTTTTCGTCCTTTTGCAAGGAGGGCGCAGGCCAAAGAAGCTGCCCCGCTCGCCTGGGCCACCGTATCCGGTATGTCTTTGGGTCCCTGACAACACCCCGCAAGAAAGATTCCTTCTACTTTGGTCATGATGGGATCGAGACCTGGAGCCTCTGCATAAAATTTGTCAGAAGAATTCTCTAGTCCAAGCATATTTTTCAAAATATTTTCTTCCTTTCGGGGAACGAGCCCAGAGGCCAAGACGACCAGATCCGCATCCAATTCAAAAGGTTCTCCTAAAAGGGTGTCCTCACCTCTGACCACCAATTTCCCATTTTTACGAAAAACCTCAGATGGATTTCCTCTCCGGTAAATAATTTCCTCCTTTTGAACCCTCTCGTAAAATTCCTCAAATCCTTTCCCAAAGGCTCTCACATCCATATAGAGGACAGTGATGCGGGCGTCCGGAATCTTATCTCGGAGAAGGTGAGCTTGTTTGGCTGTGAACATACAGCAAACCCTTGAACAATATTCATTGTCCACTGTTTTATCCCTCGACCCCACACAGTGGATGAAAACCACTTCCTTGGGCTTCTTCCCTTGGATCAAAATCTCGCCTTTGGTAGGACCCGAGGCAGAGCAGAGCCTCTCCAGTTCGAGACCATGAAGGACATTGGGATAGACCCCATATCCAAATTCAGGCTTTTTCTTCGGGTCAAAGGGATCGAAACCGGTTGAGAGAACAATAGCTCCTACTTGGAGCTCAATCCTTTCTTCTTTCATTCCATAAACGATGGCTTTGGGTTGGCAGTATTTGGCGCACTCTCCACAATCCGAACAACCTCCGCAGTTGAGACAACGGTTTGCTTCTTCAATGGCCTCTTCTGATGCGAGGCCTGAACCGAGAGGTTTGACCATATCAGGAAGAACTTCCTTTTCTTTCCTTTTTGAATCAGGAAGGGTACTTTGAAAAAGTGAGATCTGCTTTCCTTCTGATTCCCTTCCTTCCACCAGATCTTCGCCGCGGAGATATCGATCAATCGAGATGGCGGCCCTTCTTCCATGAGCCATCGATTCGATGATCGTTCCAGGACCAGTAACTGAATCTCCTCCTGCGAAGACCCCTTTCAGGTTGGTCTCAAGAGAAATGGGACTAACCTGAATCGTTCCCTTTCGAGTGCTGTTTAATTCTTTAAAGATATGAGTCATTGATTCTGCGCCGGTCATTCCCACACCAATAAAAATGGCATCAAAAGATTGAAGAAGAGTTTCCGGGGAAACATCTTTTCCTACTTCGGTGTTGAGACGGATCTCAATTCCCATTTTGTTGATGATGGAGAGATCTTTCTCAATCACCTGCCTCGGTAACCGATAGGAGGGGAATCCATGGGTGAGGAGACCGCCCAAATCATTTCGGGATTCAAAAAGAGTGGCCTGATAGCCCAATTTCCTCAGATCGTAGGCAGCTACCAATCCGGATGGACCTCCGCCGATAATGGCTACCTTTTGATCCTTCTCTTGGGAAGGTTTAAACTCAATTTCAGGTTCCTCGACATGATCGACGAGGAATCTTTTAAGATGGCAAATGGGGATGGGTCGATCCTCCTCGATTCGCTTACACTCCTTCTCGCAGGGGTGAGAACAGGCATAGGCGAGAATTCCTGGAAAAGGAAGTTTCTCTCTCACCAGTGCAAGGGCCTCTTTAAACTTACCCTGAGAGATGAGGGCCACATAACCCTGAGCATTACAATGGAGAGGACAGGTAGCTGTGCAAGGTGGTATTCCTCTCCGGTCGATGGTATATTTGAGAGGGACGGCTTGGGGAAAAGGGGTGTAGATGGCCTTTCTCTTTCCAAGTCCCATATCAAATTCATTGGGGAGTGTGACAGGACACTGCGCCACACAATCTGCGCAGGCCGTGCATTTGGTTACATCTACATAACGGGGTTTCTTCCTGAGGATCACCTTGAAATGTCCAGCTTTCCCTTCGATATGGACCACCTCAGAATAGGTGAGGAGGTTGATATTGGGATGGTTGGCTGTATCCACCATCTTGGGCGTGATGATACAAGCGGAACAATCAAGGGTCGGAAAGGTCTTGTCCAGTTGGGCCATATGGCCACCAATAGAAGGGTCCTTCTCCACCAAATGGACCTTAAATCCTTTCTCAGCGATGTCCAAGGCGGCCTGCATCCCTGCAATGCCCGCACCAATCACCAGGGCCTCAGGAATCACATCTTTATGGCTTTCATTTTCCATCATCAACTAATAAATTCCCCCTCTCCCTTGACGGGAGAGGGTTGGGGTGAGGGTGATTTAAATTGATCTTTTCCCCCTCCCCTTCATCCCCTCCCCTGGCGGGAGGGGATTGAGGATAGATTTATTTCAGTTTTCCAATCAATGCCGAAGCAATCGTATTTTTCTGAATCTCTTTTGTCCCTTCGTAAATTTCTGTGATCTTGGCATCCCGATAGAACCGCTCTACTTCGTATTCGGTGATGTAACCATAACCTCCAAAGATCTGGATGGCTTCATCAGCCACCTCCACAGCTGTCCTTCCTGCAAACATCTTGGCCATGGAAGTGAGTTTCGGATCGATTCTTTTCAGATCATAGTTCCATGCCGCCTTATAGGTCAACAGTCTCGCCGTCTCAATCTTCGTGGCCATATCAGCCAATTTGTGTTGGGTGATCTGAAAATCAACCAGTTTTTTTCCAAACTGTTCCCTCTGTTTGGCATAGTCCAGTGCCCGATCAAAAGCTCCTTGGGCGATGCCGAGAGCTTGGGCAGCGATCTCAATTCGGCTTTCATCGAAAAATTCAAGGACCTGATAAAATCCTTTATTTTCTTCACCGAGAAGATTGTTCAAAGGCACTCTGACATCGCTGAAGGAAAGTTCAGCCGTTGAGGTCATTCGAATGCCCATTTTAGGTGTGATCTCTGTTGCGTCTAACCCTTTTGTCCCTTTTTCAACAATGATTGTGCATTGACCTCGATAAGGAGGTTTAGCACTTGGATCCGTTTGACAAAGAACGACAAAGAAATCTGCAAGGCTTCCATTGGTGATAAATGTCTTGGTCCCATTGATCACAAAGGAATCTCCTTGCTTTAATGCCGTGGTTGACATGGTGGTAATATCACTTCCGTGGTTAGGTTCTGTATAGGCACCTCCGGAGATGAATTCTCCCTTGGCGATAGGAATAAGATACTTCTTCTTTTGTTCATTTGTTCCAAAACGGAGAACGACCTCAGAGGAAAAATCAGCCAGACTCACTGCCACGCCGACCCCGGAGTCCTTCCGGCAAAATTCTTCAACGATGAGAATATTCTCGAAGACACCATAACCCTGACCTCCGTATTCCTCAGGGAAGTGAATGCCGATAAATCCCAGCTTGGCAGCTTTCTTCCAGATCTCTTTAGGAAAGGTATGGGTCTGCTCCCATTCCAGAATCTTTTCCTTATCATATTCTCCCTGGATGAATTCCCTGGCTGCCTTCTGAATATCCTTCTGTTCTGATGTCAATTCAAAATCCATGTCTCACCTCATCCCAGTTCGGAGTAATTAGTTCGGAGTTCGGAGAAAATCTTGTTAAGAGAATTAGTACTAGTTAGGTTTTGACTCCGAACTCCCAACTCCGAGCTCCTAACTTTTCTGTTTGAATTCTTTGATCTTATTTTTTAAGACAGGGACGATTTTGAATAAATCTGCCACAATCCCGTATTGAGCGACGCTGAAGATAGGAGCTTTGGGATCTTTATTAATAGCAATTACTGTTCCAGCACCTTTCATCCCTGCCACATGCTGGAAAGCGCCGCTGATGCCGATGGCGATATAGACCTTCGGTTTTACTGTTTTCCCAGAAGTCCCCACCTGACGGTCCTTGGGCAACCACTTCTTATCTACCACAGGCCTGGAGCAGGAGAGGGTTCCTCCTATTGCATCGGCAAATTCCTTGACTATTGGGATATTTTCGGCTTCCTTGATCCCTCTTCCTATTGAGACCAGAATATCTGCCTGTGTAATATCTACTTCGCCAATAGCGGCTTCCACATACTGGAGAAAACGTCTGGCCAGACCTTCATCGGTCAAGGGCGAAGGAAGCTTCACCATTTCACCCGGAAGAGCCTCTTTTTCTAAAACCGGAAAAGCCCCAGAACGAAGGGTCACCATGTAGGGTCCTTTCTTCAAAAAGGAGACCGTTGCATTGACTTTTCCTCCATAGAGTTGGCGGGTGAGTGAAAAGGCTTCTCCTGTTGCCTCAATCCCAATGCAGTCCGTAGCCAGGGGCATCTTTAAATGAGCAGCGAGGCCAGGAGCAAAGTCCATGCCCATGGCTGTATGTCCGATCAGGGTGAGTAAAGGTTTCCTCTCAGTGATCAGCTGGGTAAGAACTTTTTCATAAGTCTCGGAGTTGTAAACTTCGAGGCGTTCATCCTCGATAAGAAAAACCTTATGGGCTTTCGGTTTGAGGGCCTCGGCTAACTGGTTTACTCCCTTACCCAAAAGGGCCACTCCGATCTCTGCACCGATGCTCTCTGCTAATTGTCTCCCTTTGGAGAGCATCTCCCATGTCACATCCCTCAATTCTCCACGTCGATGTTCTGCTAGGACGATGATCTCTTTCATCAGGCGAGCCCTCCTTTATCTTTCAGAATATCGAAAACTTTCAGTGCGACCTCTTCAGGTTTTCCCTCCAACATCTCCGCTCCTTCACCGACTGGAGGAAGGAAAATCTTTTCCAACTGAATATCCGAACCGGAAAGGCCAACCTCTTCAGCCTTCAGATTGAGATCTGAAACCCCAAAGGTTTTAATCTCTTTTTTAGCTACCTTTCGGATGCCCATAATGGAGACATAGCGGGGTTCATTGATTCCAGTTTGAATGGTAAGAACCGCGGGGAGGTCGATTTCGTAAACTTCCTCTAAACCCCCTTCCAATTCTCGATGGACCTTGACCTTCTTGTCTTGGGCTTCGAGGCGGGTGACTAAAGCGGCATGAGGGATTCCAAGCAGTTCGGCCAGGACCACTCCCACTTGCCCATATCCATCGTCTTCGGCTTGAGTGCCTGTGAGAATGAGGTCATAAGGAATTTTTCGAATCGCCTCTGCCAAAATCTTTGCCGTGACAAAGCCGTCTGATCCATCAAAAGCAGGATCGGTTAACCGGATGGCATCCTCCGCGCCCATGGCCAGACATTTTCTCAGGGATTCATTCGAATCTTCTCCTCCGATGGAGAGAACCGTTACCGTCCCGCCCAATTTCTCCTTGAGCAGGATGGCCTCTTCAATCGCATAACTGTCCCACTCGTTGAGATCGAACGCGAGCCCACTTTTATCGATGTCTTTTCCTGATTTGCCGATGGAAACATCTGCATCAGCTGTTTCCGGGACCCTTTTTATACAGACAATAATGTTCATTCAATTTCCTCCTTTCCTTAAACTTTCAACTTTTATCGAAGAGATGCCTCCATCATCAATGAGAGGGGAGGGGTAGGGGGAAGTGATCACCCCCCCAAATATTCTTGAAGAATATTTCACTTTCATTTGCAAAGATCGACCGTCATGAGTGGATACCTGTACTACCTCCCCATCTTCTATCTTGAGACGATGACCATCTTCTGGATTCATTTCGAGGTAAGGTTTTTCTGAAACACTTTTTAAAGCATCGCTTTTTGAACTGAGAAGACCGGATTGAAAAAGAGAAGGTCTTTGGATCAGATGGAAAGGATAGCCTTCCGGATTTTGATGGACTGTTCCTCCATTGACAGGTATCAGTTTTGCTTTTCCTATCGGGAACCCTTCCGCATAGAGGTAAGGGGAACCATTTGGCCATTGTTCTCCGTCCTGAATACCTCGGTAATGAGGAAGATCACGACCAATCTCTTCAAAGATGGCCTCTGGGGTTTCTCCTGGGATGGGACATTCAAGAAGGCGAAGCAAGGAAAGGAAAATATCAAAATCCGATTTTGACTGCCCAAGGGGGGAACGAAGGGGATTCAATTTTTGAACCCTTCGCTCCAGGTTTGTAAACGTTCCTCCTTTTTCTACAAAGGAACATGCAGGGAGAACAACGTGAGCCTTCTCCGCTGTTTCAGTCATGAAGAGGTCTTGGACGATAATCAAAGGAATCTTTTCTAAAGCCTGTCTTCCAAAGGCAGGAGAAGAGACAAAGGGATTTCCTCCGATGAGATAGAGTGCTTTTAATTTTCCTTCGAGAGCCTTTGGCAGGAGATCTTTCTTTCCATCTTCCTCCATATAAGAAAAGAGCCCCATATCGATGGCTCCTTGATCGTTGCATTTTTCTAAGAGGATGAGGATGCCACAGGATTCCTTTCCCATGTGGCCTGTGACGAGAGCGAGGTTGGAGGAAGCCATGGCAATCTCTTTTGGATCGAGGTGTGACCAAAGGCCAGATCCGATCAGGATCATTGCCTTCTTGGCTTGGGCATAGATTCTGGCTGCTTTTTCAACTTCTGTTTTATTAGCTTCGGTCATTCCAGAGGCTTCAGGTTGAAAAGTAGAGATCTCCTCCCTTAGTTCTTTTATTCCTTCTGCCCTCTCTTCGATGAACCCTTTATCCTCCAGGCCTTCTTTGAATATCGTTTGGATCATTGCGTTGATTAGGGAGATTTCCATCCCCGGCCGATCAAGAAGGGTGATGGAGGGAAAAAGGAGTGGAGAAATTTGTGTGGCCCGGGTGAGGCCGATATCATAGCTCCCCAGCACAATCAATTGAGCTCTATTTCGTCGAATGGCCAGATGGATCTCGTTCTTGATAATCGGATGTGTCTGAGTCGGGTCTACACCGATGACCAAGATGCAATCTGCTTTGCGAATCTCTCGGATCGAGTTGGTTGAAGCAGCCATGCCCAATGTCTTTGCCAACCCTTCTGTCAATCCACGGGTAGAAGCCTCACCACCCTGTGCGATCTGGTTCGTTCCGATAGCATTTTGAAATAATTTTTTTAAAAGATAGTATTCCTCATTGGTCAAACGGCTGGAGGCAATGCCGGCAATGGCCTCTGGACCATATTGATCTTTAATCGCTTCAAGCTTCTGCGCCATCAATTGGAGGGCTTCCTCCCAGGATGCCTCTTTGAAAGTTCCATTCACTCTTAGGAGTGGCGTCTTGATTCTTTCCGGGTGGTCAACGAAGTCCCATCCGAAGCGACCCTTGACACATAGATTTCCATCACTCGGCCCCTTCTTAGGATCAGAAAAGACCCGCCTGATCTCTCCTCCCTTTGAGCCTATCGTGAGGGAACATCCGCATGCACAATAAGGGCAGGGCGTGGTCGTCTCCCTCAATTCCCACGCCTTGATCGTGTAGTCGAAACGATCACTGGTGATCGCGCCCACTGGGCAGGTGTCCATACATTGGCCACAAAATTCGCATTGGAGGGGTCGATGAAAATCTGTGTCAATCACCGTTTTGATTCCTCTTTTTGAAAAAGAAAGCTCTCCGACTCCCTGTACTTCATCACAGATTCGAACGCACCGGCCGCAGAGAATACATTTATCCGAGTCCCTCTGAAGAAGAGGTGAACGATCATCCGCAGGAAAAGACATTCGCTCCCAAGGGTAGAGTGTCTCGACCACGCCATACTCGTAGACCAACGTTTGAAGTGCGCATTCTCCTTCCTTTTCGCACCTGGGGCAGATCATAGGATGGTTGAGCAAGATGAATTGAAGTTGCAGTCTTCTGGAATCTAAAATTTCAGGGGAATGGGTGATGATCTCCATGCCATTTTTTGCAGGCGTAAAACAGGCTGGCAGGAGTTCAGACTTTCCTTTCTGCTGGACGACGCAGAGACGGCAAGCCCCAAAGGGGATGAGCCTTCGATCGTGGCAGAGAGTGGGGATTCGAATACCAGCTAATTGGGTGGCCTCGAGAATGGTTCTCCCTTTCTCAACGTCTACTTCGACTCCATCAATCTTCAGTTTAATCGTTTGATTTTTCATTTATTCAATCGCATTAAACTTACATGCCTGGATACATGACCGACACCTGATACATTTTTCCAAGTGAATGGCGGCCGGTGTTTTTTTCTCCCATGTGATCGCATCCATTGGGCATGCCTTTTTGCAGAGACCACACATCTTACACTTTTCTTGGTCGACCCGGAATTGAATCAGATCCACACAGACCAGAGCAGGACATTGCTTGTCAAGAATGTGTGCTTCATATTCATTTCGGAAATAACGAATCGTGGAGAGAACAGGATTAGGTGCGGTCTTTCCTAGCCCACAGTGGGAAGTCTCTTTAATATGGTGGCCCAGTCGTTCCAGTCTTTCGATATCCTCCATCTCCCCTTTACCCATGGTGATCCGATTCAAGATATTGAGCATCACCTTCATCCCTACTCGGCAGGGAACGCATTTACCGCAGGATTCATCCACAGAGAAGTCAGTAAAGAATCGGGCTGTATCGACCATGCAGGTGGAGTCGTTCATCACGACCAGACCACCGGAACCCATCATGGCTCCTGCTTCATCGAGGGAGTCGAAATCTACCTCTATATCTAAAAGAGATGCTGGAAGGCAGGCTCCGGAAGGCCCACCAATCTGAACTGCTTTGAACTCTCTCTTCTCAGGGATTCCCCCTCCAATATCATAGACAATTGTTTGAAGAGCCGTTCCCATAGGAACCTCAATGAGGCCCACATTATTGACCATCCCTGTGAGGGCGAAGACTTTGGTCCCTTTCGATCTTCCTGTTCCCAGAGAGGCGAACCACTGCCCACCCTTTAAGAGAATAGGGGGCACATTAGCAAAGGTTTCAACGTTGTTGAGAACGGTCGGTTGCCCCCATAACCCGGCCTCGGTAGAACGGGGTGGTTTAATCCTCGGCATTCCTCTTTTCCCTTCGAGGGAATACATGAGAGCCGTCGATTCTCCACACACAAAGGCTCCAGCACCGGGATAGATACCGATATCAAAATCGAAACCGGAACCGAGTATATCCTTCCCCAAAAGCCCATAGTTTCTAGCCTGCTCAATGGCGATGTTGAGTCGATGAATGGCGAGAGGATACTCTGCCCTAACATAGATGTACCCTTGATGAGCCTCCAGGGCATAACCGCCAATGATCATCCCTTCCAAAACTGAGTGAGGATCCGCTTCCAGGACAGAACGATCCATGAAAGCGCCCGGGTCTCCTTCGTCTCCATTGCAGATGACATATTTCGGAAACGAGTCGTAACGGCGTCCCTCTTCCCATTTTAAACCGGTTGGAAAACCAGCTCCTCCTCGGCCTCTCAGGCCGGAAATCTTTACCTCCTGGATCACCTCTTCAGGGGTCATGGAAGAGAGGACTTTTGAGAGAGCGGCATATCCATCTCGAGCGATATATTCATCGATATTTTCTGCATCGATCAGACCTCGATTTCTGAGGGCTCTCAGCACCTGATGCTGGAAGAAAGGAATATCCTTCAACAGTGGGACCTTTTCTTTAATGGTCGGTCCTGTATATAAGAACTTCTCTACAGGCCTTCCTTTCAGGAAATGTTCCTCCACAAGAAAGGGGATATCCTCCGGTGTGAGCTTTTTATAGAAAATACCTTCAGGATAGACCACCATAATGGGGCCTTCGGCACAGAAGCCGTTGCATCCTGTGATGACGACCTTCACCTCATCGGAAAGACCCCGACCCTTCAATTCTGACTCGAGGCGCTCCTTCACATTCAAGGAGCCGCAGGAAACACATCCTGTTCCAGCGCATACCATGAGGTGAGTTCGGTAGGTTTTCATCCTTTTACTTCAAATTTGATCGAATTAGTAAGTCGTCTCACTTCCTCTTGCCAACGCATAAGCCTCGACGATCTCTCCATTTAAGACATGGTGAATCAATATCTCTTTCATTTTCTCTTCATTGAGGTCACAATATTTGACAGGCGGTTTTCCAAGAATTTCCACGGTGGCCATAGGTTCCCGACTACAAAGCCCTGCACATCCAGAGGTCGTCACCCTCACATCATTGATTTTTCTTTCTTCAATCTCTTTTAGGACAACAGACATTAATTTTCTGGCTCCGGCGGCGATGCCGCAAGTGCCCATGTGAATGTTGATCCTTGCCCGGAAGCCTCCCTCCCTCAGAACCGTGGTGGACCGAACCTCTTCTTTGATCCGTTTTAAGTCTTCAATCGTTAGTTTGGCCATCGCCATTGATCTCCTATGGGTAAGACCGCACAATTTCAATCGCCTTGCCCGGACTGACCATACCGTAAGTGTCATGGCCTACGACCAAAACCGGGGCTAAACCGCAAGCGCCAAGGCATCGCACCGCTTCCAAAGAAAATTTTCGATCCTGTGTGATCCCTCCAACTTCCACATGGAGTTCTCTCTGGAGATTGTCTAAAATCTGTTTCGATCCTTTTACATAACAGGCTGTTCCAAGACACACTCGGATAATGTGTCTTCCCCTTGGGGTGGTTGTGAAGAATGTATAAAAAGAGACAACCCCATAAACTTGAGAAGAGGGGAGATGAAGTCCCTGTGAAATTCGATGTTGGACTTTCTTGGGAAGGTATCCACAGATATCCTGGACCTCTTTTAATACAGGGATGAGTGCGCCATGTTTTTCTCTATATTTGTCGATCACCTGATCAATCTTTCCCCATTCTTCTCGGGAAATCTCTTCTGCCCATCTCATCCTTGAACTCCGATCTGAGCCAACCCCTCTTTGAGATGTTTTCTCAACCATTGAATCACTTCTGGATCGGTGAGAGATCGGTTTTTAAACCGTTCCTTCAGCCACTGACTACTCAAAGTGTATGACTTTCCTTCTTTCTTATGGATGTAGGAAATACTTAACTCAGGGTTCCCCAGAAGAAGCATCGTCATCGTTTCCACCATATTCCCCAAGGGTTTCCGGTCGATATGGTGGTATTGAAAGGTGGCGATCACTTTCGTCCCTTTTTCTAATTCCGATTCGATTCGAAGCATCCCCCCTGTCTCCCGAGCAGCTTGGGCCATTAGGGAGAGGCCCAGCCCAACTCTCCTCGAAGTGCGGGTCGTGAAGAAAGGATCGATCGCTTTTCGACTGACCTCTTCATCCATACCGATTCCATCATCTTTGATTTCGATCACCAACCGATCCTCTTTGGGTTCTTCCATCACCAAAATATCAATCCTTTTAGCCTTGGCCGAAATCGCATTCTCAACAATGTCCAGTATATGGAGGGAGAGATCTTCCAACCCCGCCTCACAACAAAGTTTTACTGCTCCACCACCCTTCGTCCTTCTTGATCATGAAGGGCCTTCTTGACTTCCTCTGAGGTTGTCTCCTTCAGGAGGAAGTGGGTGATATTTTTTCCGATGTCTTCAAGGTGGTGGGCATCGGAAAATCGTACAAAAGAGTAACGCCGATAAGCATGAAATCTTTTCTGAGCCTCCTCTTTAGAGGTCCGCGGGGAGATCTCCAGTCCATCCAGGGATAACCCCTCTGGGATAAAACCCAATTGGCCGAGGAGGCTGAATGCCTGACGGTCGATGTGAGAAGCAATGGTGACTCCTCGAAGCGAACCCACCGCAGAAACGATTCGTTCAAGGGGAAGGCGAGTTGCCCCAATCAACATTTTTCGGTTGATTCCTATCGTTTCGTCTTTTTCATTGACCATCATCTGGCAACCGAACACCTCCTCCACATTTTCACCAAGAAGATTTTGATAGATCAAGTTTTGGAGGGCCATGCAGTCCTCCTGCCTGCTGAAAAGGGCAAGAAGATGAATTTCCTCCTTGGAAGTGACTTCAATCCCAGGGAGCACAGCGAGACCGCTTTCCGACCCAGCACTCATGAAAGCGGCTATATTCTCCGCTGAATTATGGTCACAGATGGCGATCATATCTAATCCCATGGCTAGGGCTTTTCTCACTATGGCACAGGGCCTCATCTTTTCATCTCCACAAGGTGAGAGGCATGAATGGATGTGGAGATCTGCCCGAATTGTCCTCAGCATGGGCTCATTCACAAAATCCCTATCTGGTAAAGTTTGCCCACCAATTCAAAAGTAAAGAGAGGAGAGACCAGAATAGGCATCCCTTCCTCTTCAGCTTTTTGAACGGTGTCTACATCAGGTTCCCTCCCTCCCGTCAAAATGATCCCTGACAACTCTTTCATGGTGGCCACCGCCACAATATTGGGGTGGGTCTGGATGGTGATCCAGATATTTCCTTTGCGACTGTGGGCAATCACATCGCTGAGGAGATCACTTGCATATCCTCCTGTTACTTCTTCATGAAGTCGATCTTTTCCTGTTCTCGTCTGTAATCCAAAAGTTTTAACGATATCGAAAACCGTCACGAGGGGCATTCCTCCCTATTCATCATTCCGTGATATTGGGCAAGGGAACCCTGCTTTGTTTCTTCTCGTCTATTCAAAAGGTAGCTGGGTTTCTTGTCTATCCAAATAGATGATAAACTCAAGATGAGTTCCTTGTCTAAATTTAGAGGTCAAAATCATTTCATCTGCATTCCTCTTAATATTTGGGAGACCCATTCCCGCACCGAACCCTAATTCGCGAATCTTTTCGTCGGCGGTCGAATATCCCTCGCTCATTGCCAGATTCACATCAGGAATACCCTTCCCTTCGTCTTCGACCACTACTTTCAGGAAGTTGGGCGTAATGAAGAGCGAAAGGTCTCCTCGGGTGGCATAACAGATGACATTCATCTCTGCTTCAAAGGCTGCAATCGAAATCCGGCGGATGATTTTATTCGGAAATCCAGCCTTACTTAAAATCTTCTTGACATGGTCCGAAATCGACCCCGCATTTGTAAAATCGCCTCCTTCGATATGAAACATCTTATGGAGGAGGATATTATTTTCCTTTCTTTCCATTCTCCGTTTTTATGGCACATGTCTTCAAACCATATTCGTATAAAATACCGCAGGCCTCAAACATCATAAAGGAGGTGGTGAGAAGGGGCATCTTTTTCTGGTCCGCCAGTCGTTTGGTTTCGTCGCTGGGTCGTTTTCCCTTGATAAAGACGACAGCGCACAAATTGGCCAGATCAGCCGCGTAAACGACTTGGGAATTGGTGAATCCTGTAATTAAGAGAGCTCCTTCTTGAGCAAGGGCGAGGACATCGCTGAGGAGTTCGGCCGCAAAAGCGCACCTGATCTCTTTCTCCAAATCATGATCCCCTGAAATCATTTCCGCATTAAGAATCTCTTTTACTTCTTTAAGTGTCATCTCATTCCATTGCCTCCGCCAATAATTCCATCACATCCATGACCTTAATTTTTTCTTCATTTCCAGAGGTCTTGACCGCATCTTCTAGGGTGAGGACACAAAATGGACAGGCTGTGGTGATAATCTCAGCACCCAACTCCACGGCATCCTGGACTCGAACCTCGGCAAGACGTTGGCCGACCTCGGAGGAAGACTCCACCCACATCCTTCCACCCCCTCCTTCACAGCAAAGGCTTTTCTCCCGGGAGCGGTCTAATTCTTTGAAGGTAAGGCCGGGGATGGCATTGAGTAACATTCGCGGTTCATCAAAAACATTATTCTGCTTGCCCAGGAAACAGGGGTCATGGTAGGTGACCACTTTTTTGATCTCTTTCGTGAGAGAGAGTTTTCCTTCCTCCAAACGTTTAGCTAAGAGCTGGGTCGTATGAAGGACATCAAACTTTCCTTGAGGATATTCATTCTTCAAAGCGTTGAAACCATGAGGGCACATGGCGATGATGTGTTCAATCTGATAAGCATCGAAGCGTTGCATGTTTCCGTCGACCAGTTCCTCAAAGAGACCTGACTCTCCCATCCTGCGGATCTCATTCCCACAGCATTGCTCTTCATTTCCCAGAATTCCAAAATCAACCTCTGCCCGTTGGAGGCCGAAGACCAATGCCTTGGCAACCTCTTGAATTCGAGGGTCAAAGGAAGCGGTGCATCCAGTAAAATAGAGATATTCAGCCCGATCTCCCTGAGAGAAATCTTTGACCTTGAGATCCTCGGGAAGACTCTTTATCCATTCCGTCCTTTTATTCTTCTGCTTCCCCCAGGGGTTTCCGTGTTTGTAGACGCTCTCCATGGCTTCGATGATCGTCTTGGGGATATGACCTTCTTCAACGAGAGTCCCTCTCATCCCGATGATGAGATCCATGGGTTTCAATCCACGAGGACACCGAATCGTACAAGTTTTACAAGTGGTACAATCCCAGAGTTCCTCCCGTTCTGTAATCCGTTCGAGGTTCTTTCCTAAAATTCCTTCGATCATCAGCCTGCGGATGTTCAATTTCGATTTGAGGGAAACGGGACATCCTCCTGTGCACTTTCCGCATTGGTAACAACCATAGAGCTCAAATTTTTCTGCAAATGTCTGTTCCGATGGCTCCATTGCCTAAAATCCTCCTCTATCTCAGCGATTTAATATCTCTCTCGAAATCACAATCCGTTGAACCTCAGAAGTTCCTTCGTAGAGAGTTGTTCCGATAATATCCCTGAGGTAACGTTCCACAGGATAGTCTTTCGTATAACCATACCCGCCCAACATCTGAACAGCACGGATCGCCACATTCCTTGCCGTCTCTGTGGCAAAGAGCTTTGCCATCGAAGCTTCTTTGGTAAAGGGTTGATGGATTTCCTTTAGATGGGCAGCACGTAAAACCAGAAGTTGAGCGGCTTCCAATTCCGTATAAGAATCGGCGATCATCCATTGAATGGCCTCGAAGCTGGAAAGCGGTTTACCGAAAGCCTCTCTTTCTTTAACATATTCTATTGCAAAATCAATAGCGGCGAATCCCACGCCAAGTCCCAAAGATGCGATACCAATCCTTCCGCCATCAAGCTCCATCATAGCGATTTTGAAACCCTCTCCTTCTTTCCCCAAGAGACAATTGGTCGGGATAATACAATTATCGAAGACCAATTCATTGGTCTGTGAAGCCCGGTGGCCCATCTTTTCTTCTGTCTTTCCAATAATGAACCCAGGCGTTCCCTTCTCGATGACGAAAGTACTGATCCCTTTCCCCTTTTTAGCATTTCTTTCAGTGATGGCCCATGTGACCGTGACCCCTGAAGCTTCTCCACTCGTAATTAAGGTTTTGCTTCCATTGAGCACGTAGGACTCCTTTTGGCGAACGGCCGTTGTTTGAATATTGGCTGCATCTGACCCTGTATGAGGCTCGGTGATAGCAAAAGAACCGGCAGGAAATTGGCCGTTGCAAAGATTAGGGACATGCTTTCTTTTTATCTCCTCTTGTCCAAACTCATAAATCACCTCAGCGACCATATTCGTCACTGAGGTGGTGACAGCATGGGAGGCGCATCCCTTTGCAATCTCTGTGATGGCAAGACTATAGGCAACCACTCCGACTTCAGACCCTCCGAGTTCAACAGGGATGTTCATCCCCATCAGACCCAGATTGGCCATTTTCTTGAGATTTTGATAAGGGAATTGCCTTTCCTCGTCGAATAGAGCTGCGACGGGTTTGATATTCTTCTCCGTAAAATCCCTCACCATGTCTCGGATCATCTCTTGTTCTGAAGTAAGTTTGAAGTCCATATGCTGAGCTCGTTAATGTCAAATTTTAAAGCTTAAAGAATTTTGACATTTGGAATTTACTCAGTATGTATAAAACCCTCTTCTTGTTTTTCTGCCGAGATAGCCTGCATCGACATATTTCCTGAGGAGAGGGCAGGGGCGATATTTAGAATCCCCGAAACCCTTGTAAAGCACCTCCATGATGGCTAAACAGGTATCGAGACCAATGAGGTCTGCCAATGCCAAGGGCCCCATCGGGTGATTCATTCCCAGTTTCATGACGGTATCAATGGCTTCCGGTGCCCCGACTCCTTCGAAAAGAGTATAAATCGCCTCATTGATCATGGGCATTAAGATTCGATTGGAGATGAACCCCGGAAAGTCATTGGCTTCGACAGGAGTCTTGCCCATTTTCTCGGTGAGAGATTTCACTGTATTAAAAGTTTCTTGGGAGGTTTGAAGTCCCCGGATGATCTCCACAAGCTGCATGACTGGCACAGGGTTCATGAAGTGCATGCCGATGACCTGTGAAGGTCTTTGAGTCGCTGAGGCAATCTTGGTGATGGAGATGGAGGAGGTATTGCTTGAAAGAATGATCTCTCTTCGGCAAACCTGATCCAATTCCTTGAAGACGTTCAATTTAAGGGATTCATTCTCGATGGCTGCCTCAACCACGAAATCAGTCTCTGCCATATCTTTTACTTGAATAGTCCCTTTGATCCTTCCCATCATTTCATCCTTCTTCTGGGAAGGAATCTTTCCCTTTTCCACCATTCGGTCCAAATTTTTAGAAATAGTGCCAAGCCCTTTTTGAACAAAAGAGTCCGCAATATCACTCATCACCACCCGCAATCCCGAATGGGCAGCAACCTGAGCGATACCATTTCCCATCTGCCCAGCCCCCACAACACCAATCGTCTTGATCTCCATACCCCCTCCCTTTCAATACTCATTGAAAAATTAACAATGATCAATAATTAATTATCAATGGAAAATTGGTTTATTGCTAATTTTCCATTGAGTATTTTGCAATAATTATTTTTATATCATCTCCACAATTAAGCTGACGGCTTCCGCACCTCCCAAACAGAGAGATGCCATTCCTCTTCTGGCTCCCCTGTCTTTCATGGCGTAGAGTAGGGTGGTGAGGACTCTTGCCCCACTTGCTCCAATTGGATGGCCTATGGCCACAGCGCCACCATGAACATTGACCTTGTCTTTGTCGATTCCGAGGGTTTTGAAGATGGCTACGGTGGTTGCGGAAAATGCCTCGTTAATTTCGAAGAGGTCAATATCCTTAAGAGAAAGGTTTGCTTTTTTCAGAGCCTTTGGAATGGACTGAATTGGGGCAACCAATACATCCTCTAATTCGACACCCGCTGCTGCCTGCGCTCCGACTTTAACCATGGGCTTGACCCCTAACACCTGGGCCTTTTCCTTGGACATCAACACGAGAGCGCTTGCTCCATCACTGATCTTGGAAGAATTGGCCGCCGTGACGACCCCGCCTTCTTTAAAGACAGATTTCAATTTGGCCATGGACTTAAGATCTGTTTCACGGGGTCCCTCATCGGTGTCAAAGAGTGTTGGTTCCCCTTTCTTTGAAGGGATCGGAACAGGGAGAATTTCCTCTTTGAATTTTCCTTCCCGCATTGCCTTCATTGCCTTGAGGTTCGATTCATGAGCAAATTGGTCCTGTTCTTCACGGCTGATATTGAATTTTATTGATTGGATCTCAGCGGTATATCCCATGTGGTAATCATTCACTAAATCCCAGAGACCATCATGGACCATGCCATCCACCAGTTTGCCATCCCACAGTCGGTATCCTGTTCTTGCATTTTCTAAATAATAGGGAACTCGGCTCATATTCTCCATTCCACCGGCGACGATTACCTCTGCATCTCCGGCCATGATGACTTGGGCAGCTAGCATCACCGTCTTCAACCCAGAACCACAGACCTTGTTCACCGTAATGGCTCCTCCGGACATCGGGAGACCCGCCTTGATCATGGCTTGACGAGCTGGATTCTGTCCTAGTCCGAATGGGAGGACATTGCCCATGATCACTTCATCCACATCTTTTTTTTGAATCTTCGATCGCTTGACAGCCTCCTCGATTACTTTTCCTCCCAACTCTGTAGCACTGAAAGGACTTAATGCCCCGAGGAAATTACCGATGGCTGTCCGGACGGCGCTGGTGATCACCACTTCTCTCATGCGTGCCTTCTCCTTTCTGAAGATCATCATCAATTTTTAATTTTTGATGGATTTTACCTTGGTAGTTAAAAATATCCGCCTTTAATTTGTTGAGACTGTTGATCCGTTCGTCAATCTTTACTGCATGACCGTCCAGTAATTCTAAAAGTCGAGGTAATACTTTTTTATTTGTCCGATGGATTTGATAAATATCCTCCAGTTCGAGCATTTCTGAAAGGGTGAGCCCGAGGTGTTTAAGCCTTGTTATAAATTTTAGACGCTGGAAATCCTTATCCGTATAGATCCTCTTTCCCCCTTCGATTCTTTTGATGGAATTGAGGAGGCCAATTTCCTCGTAGTATCGAATCGTTCGGGGGCTCAATTCCAATACATTGGCCAGCTCACCGATTTGATAAAACTTTGCCCCTCCGATTTCCATAGAACTACCCTATTAATGCCACTTAACGTAAACTGTTAAGTTTCATCGAAAAAAATTTAGACTAAATGGACGGCCATTTGCCTATGGATAAAACATCATAGCCTGCTTTCTCTAAATCCTTAACAACCTCCTTGTAATCTTCTGTTTTAATCCGAATGGCAGCGATCCTTTTCCCTTCTACCATAAAGGACGGGGTGACAATACTAATAATGTTGATATTATGTTTTTTGAACAATTCAAGTATTCCGAGCATCGTACCGGGTTTGTCTTCAAGAGCAAGGGTCAGGCGAGTCCCTTTCTGTTTAAAACCAAATATATCAACCAGATGGTCCAAAGCATCCGTTTCTGTAAAGAGTCCGTAAAGTTTTCCCTGCTCCAAAACAGGAAGGCACCCAATCTTATTATCGTGCATGAGTTGGACGGCTTCTTCAATGATTGTATCAGGGTTGATAGTGATTAATTTATCCTTTGGCGTCATAAAGCTCGAAACTTTAAGCTTTCCTAAAAGATAATTAAGTTCCTGAACACTGAGTAGTGTGGCATCCGAAGGGGCTGCTTCCCGGATATCTCGATCTGTAACAATTCCAACTAACATATTGTTCTTATCGATCACGGGTAGATGTCGTACACCCTTCTCATGAATGAGGTTTCTGACCTCATAAAAGGATGCCTCCGGGCCTATAGTTACCGGATTTCTTTGGATTTTTTCCCTCATAAACCCTTTGTAATGAATTTTCATAATCTTTCCCTCCTACATTTAAATTTGATTTAATATTAGCATATTTTACAGAGGGTCGTCAAAAGTTTATTTTAGTTAACGTCCTCATTCCCATGTGCGTTGGTCTTCGATCTTTTTAGCTCCCTCGGGGATAGTCCCCTTTGGAACTAACTGGACATCCCCCCTTACTTTCATCACATCCCGAATGGTCTTTTCAATCTCTTCTTTTAACTTTTCGGGTTGGAGAACTTCTTCTTTGAATTCAATTCGGAAAATCATCTCATCCTTGTCTTCTTTTCTTTTGATGACTAACTGATGCTTTGCAATTTGTGGATACCTTGAAGCGACTTCATCCACCTGACCGGGGTGTACAAAGAGGCCTCTGACCTTGGTCGCTTGGTCGACTCTTCCAAGAATCTTTAACAGTCTGGGCGAGGTCCTGCCACAAGGGCAGGGGGTCTCAGTCAGGATGGAGAGGTCTCCCGTTCCGAATCGAATTAAAGGGTAAATCTTATTGAAAGTGGTGGCGACAATCTCCCCTATTTTTCCCGGGCCTAATTGTTTGCCTGTCTCGGGATCTATGATCTCCACGATTTTATCATCCGGGATATGCATTCCGTTTTTCTTCATACATTCATAGCCCAGACAGCGGACATCAGCGGTCCCATATGTTTGTCGAATCATCATTCCAAATTTCTCTTCCAATTTGGATCGAAGTGATTCTGGGAGCATCTCTGCTGCGACAAAACCGGCTTTCAGGTTCAGGTCTTTTTTTAAATCGAATCCCATCTCCTCAGCCTTTTCAGCAATGTTGAGAAGAAAACTGGGGGTCCCACAGAATCCGGTAGCTTTGAAACTCTTTAAAATATTGACCTGTTGTTCGGTATTGCCAACGCCCATAGGAATAGAGATACATCCGATCATATGAAGGGAATTGTCCACCATTTGCAGGGCAAAAGGAACCATATGGTAACTGAATGTATTGATGGTAATGTCTCCTGGACGGAATCCCCCTGCATACATCCCCTGTGCCCAACCCAACTCATCGTAATCAGCCTCGCCAGGTTCGTAGATGGGACCCGGTGAGATAAAGATTCTTCTCATTTCAGTAATGGGAACCCCTTCAAATCCACCAAAGGGAGGATTTTTCTTCTGGAGTTCCATTAACTCAGTCTTTTGGGTGATAGGAATTTTTTCTAAGTCTTTAATGGTCTGGATGTCCTTTGGCTTTAATCCGACGGAATCCAATTTACTTTTAAACGCTATAGAGTTTTTATAAGCATATTGTATAATGCCTCGTAGTTTTTGATTGTGATATTCTATTCTCTTTTTATGGGGCATGGTTTCTAGATTCTTCTTAAAGAAACCTACAGTCCGGTCCATCACCTCTGGTTTGGGCATATAAGTCTCCTGAAAAATTTGTCCTTTTTAATCCCCTCTCATCCCTTTTTAAAGGGGGAGAGGGGATTAAAGGATTTATCTCATTTAGGAAATTTGGCAGCGAAGGGAATTACTTTTTGGACACCATCGGCTGTGAAGGTAGCTGCCCCTTTCTTAACTTCAATGGGGACAGTCATATTTGGAATCTCTGTCCACCATTTTTCAAGAAGGGCCCAGGCATTCGTATTCTTTGCCTTCACCTTCTCGGCATTAGGAATCAAAAGACTCAAAAGCACCTGCTGGACGTCGACGATTGACATCACGGAAAGTTGATTGGTCTTGCCCGCCGGAATCCACTGCGTCTCAAAGGCATTCACCATATTTACTTCGAAATCATCAAAAGCCACTGTAAATCCGAACCCATCTAACTTGACTGGATAATCATTGGGATTGGTGATATTAAAAAGGAAAGCCATAGGGAGCATGGCGCTATTGGCTCCTGCTTTGCCCTTCACAGGGGTGATCTTTGCATCGTAGAACCAAAACCCGTTGTATTGGGTGACTTGCACTGATTCAAGGGAGATCACAGGGACTTTAAAATTAGCTTCCGTGGGCTTTGTTGGCATCCCTGCACACGACATTAAAATCAATCCTATGCCAAAGATACAGGCGATTATTAATATTCTTTTCATTATCGAACCTCCTTCACTAAAAAGTTTAAAGGACTTATGTCAACCATCTCTTTCTTCTTTTGTAATGCTTGACATGGCGAAAACTCTTTCTCTCACCGATGTCAGAGAGGCCTAAATAAAAGTCTCGAATGTCAGGGTTCTCTTTCAATTTTTCTGAGGTGTCATGCATCACGAGCCTGCCGTTTTCCAAGACATAGGCATAAGGCGCTACAGTGAGAGCCAACTTGACATTCTGTTCCACCAGCAGTATAGGGATCTTCTCCGAATGATTTAATCTTGTAATGATCTCGAAGATCTCTTTAATGAGGAGTGGGGCGAGGCCCATAGAGGGCTCATCGAGAAGCATCAGTTTGGGCTGAGCCATCAGAGCGCGACCGATCACAGTCATCTGCTGTTCCCCTCCACTGACATATCCGGCAATTTCACTGCGTTTCTGTCTTAAGCGGGGGAAGTAATGGTAGACCATTTCCAAGCCTTCCTTGGTCGATCCGATCTTTCTCAAATGAGCCCCGACCTTAAGATTCTCTTCCACGGTTAAGTGCTCAAAGACTTTTCGGCCCTCGATGACCTGAATAATACCCATCTTGGCAATCTCCATAGCGGTTTTTCGGTGGATACGTTCGCCTTTGAACTCAATGGCCCCGTCTGTGACCTCTCCGACCTCCACCTTGAGAAGCCCGGAGATAGCCTTGAGGGTAGTGCTTTTACCTGCCCCGTTTGCTCCGAGAAGAGCGATGATACCACCTTCGGGGACCTCCAGAGACACTCCCTTGAGGACAAGGATTACCTCATGGTATTTCACCTCAACATTATTTAACTTCAGGATAGGTTGCATTGTGTTCACAGGATTACCCCTTTTTTACCATCCGAACCATTCCTTGGCCCATTTTTCTGGCCACCGTGCTTTGACATCTATCGTTTTAACATAGTTAAATTTTCCTTCTTTGAGCTCATAAACTGGAACGATACCGGTTGTTCTGTGGTCAGTAGAGGTGAAAGTTACCGGGCTTGTACCAAGGCCACCGTCGATAATGGCATAATCTTTCAAGGTCTCAAAACCCTTTTGCAAAATACCCGACCCACTCAAATCGCCAGCCTTATCGGCCCGTTTCATGGCCTCAGATAGGAGAAGCACATTGCACCATGCCGTTACTGTAAACTTAATACGATCTTTGGCGGGGATCCCGGGATTAAATTTTGCTGCATAATCGTGAACAAGCTTCATCTTTCCACGGTCATCGGCGAAAAAGTAGGCTGGTCCGGCAACCATCGCCCCTTCAGCGGCCTTTCCTGCCAACTTAGGTAGATTTTCATCCTCACCCCAATAGTTCACCAGCCAATCAGCACCCAGACCAAGGGCATAGGCATCTCTGACCGTTGCTGACACGCACATGGTGGTGTTTCCATGCCAGCATACATCTGGCTTAAATTTTTGGAGGGCCATGATCTGACTTTTGGTGTCCATTGTTGTAAGAGCGACATCCTGATCATCGCCTATCTCAAAGCCAAGCATCGCGGCATGGTCCTTGATCGCCTTTATCGGAGCACTCGCATAGGGAGAAGGAAAGGCGTATACGCAGGCAAACCGCGGTTTTCTCTTACCAAAATCCTTATTTTTGGGCCACCTGGTTTCAAACCAAGTCGTAAGCACAGCCCTTGCCTGAACAGAATAATCGGGTGCAAAGAATAGATTATAGGGGGTTTTTGCAGGATTGGTGAGATGAGCCGAGAAAGAGGCAGAGACGTAAGGGAACTTATCTTTGAGAACCGTTGGAGAAAGGGCCTCTGTATCACCAGTTCCCCAGCCTTCGATAGCTATCACACCCATACGTTTTAGAAAGTTATACTTTGTGATGGCTTCTGGAATACGATAACCGTAATCAAACCAGGTATATTTAATTTTTTTACCGTTAATTCCGCCCATATCGTTGACATAATTGAAGGCCTCCACCAAACCGAGTGCATAGTCCTTGCCCACATCCGAGGTAGCACCTGTGCAATCCGTAAGACCTCCTATCTTAATTTCCTGCGCAAAGATTGACGAAGCTGAAAAAATAAGTAACGTCAAAATAATTGTAAAAAATCTAATTTTCATTGTTCACCTCCAATAAAAAGTTGAATAAAAAATAAGAACGATCATTGACTGATTTCTTTCCTCCCACCCTCCAATGACGTCACATCACCCCTTTCTTGAATTCGTGATTCGTGTTAGTGATCCGTGACTCGTGAAAAGATAAAAATCATTTTTTATTTGTTGAATCGATTCACGCTTCACGATCCACGTTAGTAAGAAAACGGCCACAGATTAAAATAGTTTTTGATCTGCCACCAGCGGTAACTGAGCCCTCTTGGCTGAAAGATCAAAAAGGCACAGATGGCTAAGCCAAAGACCGATTCCTTGATATAGAGAAATTTAATCATGAGCTGCGGAAAGACATCACCCAAGGAGATCACACCCAATTGAATCAATTCCATTACCAACACCATGAAAATGGAACCGAAGATCACCCCGTGAATGGAGCCAACTCCACCAATGAGGACAACGCCTACAAGCCAGAGAGACCAGAACCAGGGGAAATGTTCTGGACTGATGGCTGCAGTATTGCTGACCCAGAAAGCTCCGGCAAGGCCGGCAATAAATCCAGCCACAAAGAAATTTAATAGCTTATACCAGATAATATTGATTCCAAGAGTCTCGGCAGCTATGTCATTATCGCGAATGGCGATCCAAGCCCTTCCCACCTTTGAGCGAAGGAGATTGGCCACAATAACGACACAGAGGGTGAGCAAGATAGCCATCAAAAAATAAGTCTTGATTTCGGTATCAATGATCCAGGGCCCAATCTTAATGGTTCCAGGTGGCAGAGAAAAAGCCTGCCCTCTACCGCCGATCTGACTGATATACTGGGTGAGGATGAAATCAACGGTGATGAACTGGGCTGCCATGGTGGTTAGGATGAGGTAAAAACCTTTCACCTTAGCTGATGGAAGGCCAAAAAGTACACTCCAGAGTCCGGCGATAATACCCGCAATGATAATACTGATTGGATAGGCAAGTCCCCAGTTGATAAAAAATTGGGGCCATGGAAATTGAAGAATCAGAAGTGTACTGGTATAAGCACCTACGGCAATAAATGCTGCATGTCCCAAGGTGATCAGACCGGCATAGCCTATCAATATCTGTACCCCAAGGGCGCCCAAGGCCGTATAGCCGACCATATTGGCTACTCCGAACCAATATCCAGTTAGGGTTAAGGGAAATGCAATAAATATAATCGCCAGGAGGAGAATCATTTTTCCCTTGATCAAAGGGGTCTGCCACCAACCATGATCCTCAGCATATTTTTGATGGTAAAGACCGCAAGGTAGCCAGACATGAGACATAAAAGAGCCTCCTTTATTTCAAGATTATTCTTTACATCCGTTCAATGCGTTCCCAACCCCAGAATCCATAAGGTTTAAATAGCAGAAAGACTGTCATGAAGGCGAAGGGGAATACCTCTTTCACTCCCCCAGGGAAATAGTGGTCGAGATAGGTACCCGATAAATTTTGTAAAATACCGACTGTAATCCCTCCTACAATAGCCCCAGGAATGGAATTAAGACCTCCTAAAACGACTGCCGGTAAGACGAGTAGACCCAGATAGCCTATGGATATATTGATGCCGTTGATATTGCCTAAAAGGGCACCCCCAACACCTGCTGACATGAAGGCAATAGCCCAGGCCCCTGCATAGACAAAACGGGCACTTACTCCGAGGGAAAGGGCAGCGGTTTCATCATCAGCAGTCGCCTGCATGGCTAGACCCCAGTGTGAATATTTGAAAAAGGCTGCAAAGATAACAAAAAGTAGTATGGCCAATATAAAAGACCAGAGGTAAACGTTTGAAATTTTAATAAAGCCAACAGTAATCGGCTCGAGAGGAAAGATGGGAGGAGAAAAAACCCGTGTTTTGGTCTCCCAGATGAATTCTATTATCCCTTTAAAGAAAAAAGAGAGGCCTACGGTCACCATAATCACGGCCAGGATCGGTTCTCCAATGAGTTTGTCAAGGAAGATTCTCTCTACAAGAATACCGAGGATAACCCCAATGATTAAAGTACAGATGATCGATAGAACAAAGGGTATGCCTGCCTGATAAAATGTCAGGGTGACATAGGCTCCAATCAGGGTCAATTCGCCCATGGCCAAATTCAAGACGCCGGAACATTTATAAATCAAGACCCATCCCAGAGCGACCAGGGCATAGACACCCCCGACCAAGATGCCATTGACCAAACTCATCAAGAAAAGCTCCATACAACCTCCTGGTTTAAATTCCAATGTAAAATTCAAAATTAACAATGAAGAATTATCAATGAGTTTTTGTTTTTTCCATTGGTCATTTTACATTGATAATTGTTAATTTTGAATTGAACTCTTATTCTCCAACCTCCAACACTTTAAGATCCGTTATAATGTGAACGACTCTTCCATCTTCATAGGTGATATTGGTGTCCATATGGACACTATTGGTATCAGAATAAAGTCCGTTGACAATATCTTTATAACGATCTTCGACAAAGGCTCTTCGCAATTTCCGGGTTCGGGTCAGTTCATCATCATCCGCATCAAATTCTTTGTAGAGGTTAACAAACTTCTTAATTTTCGCTACAGGGGGCAAATCCTTATTCATTTTTACAATCTCTTTTTTTACCAGTTCATAAATCTCTGGCATCTGGGAAAGCTCTGGATAACTGGTATAAGCAAGATTTCTATCCTCCGCCCATTTCCCCGCTACGTTATAATCAATACAGATCACACCTGTGACATAGGGTTTGTTGTCACCGATCGCCCAAACATCTCTAATATAGGGGCTGAATTTAAGCCGGGTTTCTAAATACTGAGGAGCAAATTTTGTCCCATCGTTTAAGGTCATCACATCTTTCGTTCGATCGAACACAACCAGATGACCCTCGGCATCGATGAAACCCGTATCTCCTGAATGAAGCCATCCATCTCGGAGTGTTTTTGTTGTCTCTTCTTCCATCTTATAATATCCTATGAAAACGGAAGGGCTTTTTGAAATGATCTCTCCCTCTGGAGTGATTTTGACCTCTGTCTCAGGGATGGGTCTGCCCACTGTATCGAATTTGATATCTCCATCACGATGCAGCACTGAAATGCCAGCAATCTCTGTCTGGCCATAGATCTGTTTCAGGTTCACTCCGATCGCATGGAAAAATCGGAAATGGTCTGGCCCCATAGCTGCCCCTCCAGTGTAGGTATCCCTTATCCTGGAAAGACCTAAATGATCTTTCAATTTTTTATGGACACCCATGTAAGCAAGATAATCGAGGGCTTTCCAGTACCAGGGAGCGGGCTTTTTCATAAACTTCAATTCGGCCACCTGATAGCCAATCTTCATCGCCAATTCATAGGCTGTTCTCTTGGACCAAGTGGCATCCAGATATTTGACCTGAACATTTCGTACCATCTGTTCATAGATGCGAGGAGGAGCAAACATGACATGGGGGCCGATTTCACGAATATTCTCCTGGGCGGTCTCAGGTTCTTCCGGGAAATTGACTGTAAATCCAGCCTGAATTCCACAGGAGATTGACATCATCTGTTCTCCAATCCAGGCAAATGGAAGATAGGAGACAAAGTCGTCCGTTTCAAAATAAGGATCCACTCGCATTAAATTCAGACCCATGGTGAGCATATTATAATGGGTGAGGAGGGCACCTTTCGGAAGGGCCGTCGTTCCTGAGGTATAAAAAAGGAGACAGACCTCGTCTCCCTTTCCTTTCATGATCAAATCCTCAAAGAGACCGGGCTCTTTTTTATCTATTTCTTCTCCTATCTTCATCACCTCTTTGATGCTGATGAGAATTGGGTCATCATAGTCTCTCATCCCTTTTGGGTCATCCCAGATCATTTTCTTGAGCTTAGGACATTTGTCTTTGATCATGAGGCATTTATCAACCTCTTCCTGGCCTTCACCCAACATCAATTTGGCATCGGCATGGTCGATGATATATTTTACCTCGTCGATGAGAGAATCCTGGAATAACCATACTCCCACACCGCCCACACACATAGCGGCCATCTCTGCCCAGAGAGCCTCAGGACGGTTATCCCCAATCATGGCGACTTTATCCCCTCTCTCCAACCCTAAAGAAACCATTCCTAAGGCGATCTGTTTCACATTTTCATAATATTGTTTCCAAGTGATGGGAATCCAAATTCCAAACTCCTTCTCACGCATGGCCACTTTTTTATCCCAATATTTTTTAGCCGCTTGCAAAAAGAGTTTGGGGATCGTTAAGTCTTTCGTAATTTCAATTTCTTTCCAGCTACCGCCGTGTGACATAGAGATCCTCCACATCACCCAGATAGGCCTTGATCACGTTGGGATTCTTCTGAATCTCAGTAGGAGTTCCTTCGGCAATCTTTTCGCCAAAGTTTAAGGCCATGACTCGATGTGAAATATCCATCACCACACCCATGTCATGTTCGACAAGAACACAGGTCGTCTGCCAGCGGTCCTCTTCGTTGACATCTAGAATAAATCGAGCCATATCCTCTACTTCTTCCAGATTCAAACCTGCCAGAGGTTCATCCAACAATATGATCTTAGCATTTAGGGCCAATGCCCTTGCCAATTCGACTCGTTTTTGAAGCCCATAGGGAAGCATCCCCACGACCTTATCCCTTATATGCTCAATCTCAAGGAGATCGATGATCTCCTTTTCAATGAAATCCCGGTGTTCGATCTCTTCACGGGCCGTTTTCCCAAAATAAATGGAGCCACTGAGCAAGCCTGTTTTGAGATGAATATGGCGGCCAAGGCGGATATTATCGAGCACACTCGTGCCTTTAAAGAGTTCGATCTTCTGAAATGTCCGTGAGATTCCTATTTCTGCTCTTTGGTGAGGTTTTAACTTGGAGATTTCTTTTCCTTCAAAATAGATTTGCCCTTTTTGGGGGTGGTAAAGACCATTGATGCAGTTTAGGAGAACCGTTTTCCCTGCGCCATTGGGTCCAATGACAGAGAAGATCTCACCTTTTTTGATCTCTAAACTGATATCCATCAGGGCCTGGACGCCTCCGAAAGCCATATAGATGTGATCGACCTTTAGCTGAACCTCATTGGTGACTGCCATTTTTAAATCTCCTTTGATTCGATCCCAGAAAACTATGCATACAAAGAACAACGTTCAGAAGGGTTTGTTTCGTTTCCAAGGGGAACAATAACCACCTTTCCCCCAATTTTTAGTTTTTGACATTAATTAGGAATGGATTAAATCAGAATGAAAAACCCCACCCAAAATTTGAATACTTTGATTAACAAAACGTCATTTTTTTGTCAAGTAAAAATCTACCTAAATAATGTGAAAAAATTAATAAACCCCAATGGTTTTTTTGTCACAAAAATCTGTAAAAATGGGAGCTGAGAACTTTATATGGATATTCACAAACCTTGCTATCAAGGGGAAAAAAGAAAAGATCAAGCAGGGAAGGGAAGATTTCTTTTTTACTTCTCCTATCCTAACCACCGTTTCCGACGTTTATAATGTTTTACGTCTCGATAACTCCGCTTCTGACCCATTCCGGTAAATCCGAGATAAAATTCTTTAACATCTTCATTATTTTTCAATTTCTCGGCCGGGCCATCCAATACAATCCTGCCATTTTCCATCACATAACCGTATTCTGCCAATTCCAAGGCTATATGAGCATTTTGCTCGACGAGGAGGATGGACACCCTTGTTTCCACATTGATTCTCTTTGCGATATCGGCAATTTCCCTGACCAGCAGGGGAGACAAACCCATGGAGGGTTCGTCAAGGAGCATGATCTTAGGATGCCCCATCAGACAGCGGCCCATGGCGATCATCTGCTGCTCCCCTCCTGAACAATAGCCTGCGGTATTATTTTTGATTCCGATGAGCCTCGGGAAATAGCTATAAACCATTTCCAAATCTTTTTTGAACCGTGTTCCATTTCCCTGGATGATGAGCCCCCCGGCCCGAAGATTTTCCTCAACGGTGAGGTGTTCTGCTAAACGCCTTCCCTCCATGACTTGAAGGATTCCCATCCTGGCAATATCTTCGGGATAAAATTTATGGATGGGTTTTCCTTCGTAATAGACACCTCCATCTGTGACCTCTCCCTCCTCGGTTCGGAGCAATCCCGAGATGGCCTTCAGTGTTGTTGTCTTGCCGGCACCATTGGCTCCTAAGATGCAAGCAAACCCACCTGTTTCAAGTTGAATGTTGACTCCTTTCAATACCAATATGGTATTGAGGTATTTGACCTCAACATTCTTCAGTTCCAACATGGAAGTTCATCTCCTTAAGAGAAGAGGGCTGGCCAAAAGGCTAGCCCTCTTCTGTTTTATTATTTCACTGGGACATAGTGGATGTTGATAGTCTCATCTTTGAACAAACCTTGTTTAATCATGTCATCCGGGACAAGCCGGGGTACCTTATACCATGGGGACAGGACTGTCACCTTACCGTTTTTAATGCCGATTAACCGGTCATAGTTCGCCAGACGACGGTCATCTTTACCTGATGGGGCACTTTGAAATTTAGTCGTTGTGTCATTGGCAGTGTAACCGGCTAAGGTCTGCATGCCAAATTCCTTCACGTCTTTTCCAGTGATCGTTTCACAAGCCTTGGCTATATCGACCTTATCCCGTTTCATAATTCCCACTAAAGCCCGTCGTACGCCCTCCAGCATATTGGCTTTCATCCGGATCCCACGCATATATTGGATATTCGGCATTCCTGGTTCTTTCCGATATTTGTCATTGAGCATCTTGGCGAATTTGACGCCGAGTTCATTGGGTTCGGCCGCTGGGACAAAAACTGGTTGAGGACACATATACCCCTCAGCCGATCCAGGACCTATAACATCCAACAGTTGATCGGCAGGGGCCCACAGATTGGCGATATGAGCCATCTTACCTGTCAGACCAAGCTTATGAATACCTTTCATTATGACTGCTGGGGTTTGGACAATGGAGTTCGACCAGATGATATCAATTCCCTGTTTATCAAAATCGGAAAGAAAACCCATCACTTCCGGATCCGTTGGCATCGGGGTACAAAATCGTTCTGCCACCATCTCATATTTTCCGGTTTTCTCTCCATGCCTTTTCGTTGGTTCAATGGCAGCTCGGCCATAGGCCGTATCCCAGGTTAAATGGGCTAACTTAGCCTTTATGCCTTTCCCTTTCTTCGGCCACAGATTGTCAATATAGTATTCAATTGCCCCTGCAGCAGATTCTCCATAACTCCAGCAGTCCATATAATTCCATGCAGGCGGATAGAGCTGAGGATCGCTAAAACCAATCCCATAGCATACAACGCCGTCCCTTTCGACAATGGGCTTTAGCATCTCTTGGTTCGGGGATGACCACATCTCAATGATTGTGGGTTTTGGCGTTCCCATCCTGAACCTCTTGTAGGCAGACATAAACCTGGCATCCACATTTCCAAATTCAGCCCACACATATTTAAGCTCGACCCTGGTCTTCCCATCGCCAAATACATCAAGTCCCCCTTGTTCCTTAATCCAGGCCAAATAATCCTTGCCTCCCTTCTCTGAAGGGATGGCAATGGGTGCATAGGCCCCAGTAAGGTCAATAATATTGTGGATGGTGACAGATGGTTTACCAGCGGTAGAACCCTCCGTAGGAGCTAAAAGAGAAATGAGAATTGCCAAAGCTCCCAACAAACATAAAAGTTTACTTTTCTGCTTCATTTTTTTTACCTCCTTGTTAGAAATGTTGTTCTTCTCTAAACCTTTATTCCCACTATCCTTAATAAGGAAAAGGATGGAGACGGTAGGATCGCTTTACAATTTCCCAGCGATGGGCAATTCCCCTGGGTTCAAACACCAGAAAGATGACAATGATCAAAGAATAAAAGACCAACGAGAAGGCTGCCGAGGCGTAAAACGCAGCGCCACCTAAGAACATTTCTGCTAAAGGGGTGACCAGGGTGCTGAGCTCATCCATGATTTTCCAGACCACTGCCCCTGCAATCGCACCGAAGATGCTCCCGAAACCTCCAACGACGAGGAATCCCAAATACCAGATGGAATCTTCGAGGCGAAACCAAGCAATATTCACATACTCATAGTAGGCCCCTCCCAGAGCCCCGGCTATTCCTGCATAAAAGCAACCGATGCCAAAAGCCATGATTTTGGTATAAGCAATATTGATCCCCATCACTTCCGCAGCAATATCATTGTCTCGAACAGCAACGAAGGATCGGCCTAATTTGGTCCTGGCTAAATTCGTCGCTAGATAAGTCATGATGATCGTAATGCTTAATACCAGAAAGTAATAGTTTCGATCACTCTTAAAATCAATTCCGAAGAGAACATCGGGTCGTTTCATCCACATCCCTTCCGTACCATTTGTTACAGAACGCCAGTTATTGATGACATAGACAATTACGAAATGGGCAGCTAAAGTGGCAAAAGCGAGGTATAAACCTTTTATCCTTAAAGCAGGAACACCAAACATCATACCGAGGAACATAGGAATCAGCCCGGCGAGAGGCAGACAGAACCAGAAGCTAAATCCAAAATGTCTCTGGAGAATCCCGACGGTATACATCCCCACACCCATAAAAGCCGCATGTCCAAGGGAAATTTGGCCACAATAGCCTGTGATGATCTGCAGGCCCAACATGCCGATCGTAAAGGCACAGATTGGAATAAGAAGGGAGAGCCCATAATCGCCCATCGTCAAAGGTAATAGATACATGCCAACGACCAGGAGTGCTAATAATGTCTTTCGCAGCGGAGTCCTGTAAAGTTCTTTCGCTTGGAAGTAGTTCCGGTCAAATGTACCACAGGGTCGATTGATATTCATCCTCTATAACCTCTCTATTCTGACTAAACCAAAAAGACCATAGGGTTTAATGAAAAGAATCAACAATAAAAAGACAAATGGAGCCATCATCGTGGTCTCTCCGGGAAGAAGGGGTGCGATAAATTGGATTGTTAACATCTGGAGGATGCCGATGGCGAGGCCAGCGATAATTGCACCTGCAAATGATTCCAATCCTCCGAAGAGGACAGCAGCGATAGCAATCAAACCATTCAAATCGAGAGAGAGCCCAACACCCTGGATGTTTCCCAGTAACATACCTACTATCACAGCAATGATACAAGAGATGACCCAGCTATACTGAAAAATTCGCTTAACATTGACACCCAAGTTTTGAGCCACCACATGGTCTTCATGGACGACCCTCATCCCCAATCCAGCTCTTGTTTTTGCATAGAATAGCATCAGTGCCGCAATCAGCACCATACATAGGATAAAGCCATAAACTTGAATCTTGGGAAGATGCAGAAAACCAAATTTCCAAGCCCCTACAGGTAGGAAGGATTCACCAAAGCCTTCAATATTTCCTTTCCCCATCAGGATTCCTATCCCACGGAGAAGGAGCATGAGGCATAGGGTGACGACGATAGGAGCGAGGATGGGTTGCCCGACAAGAGGACGCATGAAGGCCCTTTCAATGGCCATTCCCAAGATAGCGCCCACAGCGCAGGTCATCAAAAACCCCAGCCATATTGGTAGATGCCAGACGATCAAGCAGAACCACATGAAATACGCACCAATGATCAAAACGGCTGCTTGAGAGAAAGGAAATACGCGAGTAGATTTATAAATCACCACATAACTGACAGCCAATAGGGCATAAATCCCTCCGCTGCAGAGGCCTAAGACGATCGATTTGGTGGTCTCTTCCATTTCTATCCTGCTCCTAAATAAGCGGCAATGACCTTTGGATTTTCCTTGATCTCTTCAGGGGGGCCTTCAGCGATCTTATTGCCGAAGTCGAGGACGACGATTCGATCTGCAATGTCCATGACCACCCCCATATCATGCTCGATCAATACAATCGGGATCTTCAAAAATTCATTGATATCGATGATAAACCGAGCCATGTCCTCCTTTTCATCCAGATTCATCCCTGCCATCGGTTCATCGAGGAGGAGAATCCTTGGTTCCAGAGCCAAGGCCCGGCCCAGTTCGACTCGTTTTCTTAATCCATAGGCCAGCATGCCTACCACCGATCCCCTGACGTGTTCCAACTCTAAAAAATCGATGATGTCCTCTGCGATGGCGCGCTGGTAGGCTTCTTCTTTGTTTGCCCAGGGGAAATAGATCATTCCGGTAACGAAGTTGTATCCAATATGGAAATGCCTCCCAGCAATGATGTTGTCGCTCACCGATAATCCAGTATATAAAGCAATATTCTGAAACGTACGGCATAGACCGAGTTCAGCAATTCTGTGGGAGGAGAAATGAGTGATTTTTTTCTCTTCCAAATAGACTTCCCCCTGCTGAGCACGATAGAAACCGCTTATTACATTGAGAAGGCATGTTTTCCCCGCACCATTGGGTCCGATGATGGCCAGGATCTCACCTTCCTTGACTTCCACCATTACATTGTTGAGGGCTTGAAGCTTGCCAAAGGCGATGCTGATGTTCTCGGCCCGAAGCAATACTTTTCTTTCTTTAGTATTGGGATTGGCCAAAGGCCGTTTCTTCTCAATACATTCCCGAAGCAGGGTCAACCCATAGCTGTATCTCTGTTCCCTTTTTTTTGTGATATCCCTGGTAATTTCTGCCATGTGCCCTCACTCCTGGATCGTCTCAATATAGATCGGAAGCCTCATGACCGACTTTCTGCCATCTCGGTAGGTAATCGTCGTTTCAATATCTACCTGATTCTGTCCTTGATACATTGCGTTCACAATATTCTCATAACGCTTCTCCACGAAGTCTCGCCTCAATTTGCGGGTTCGGGTCAGCTCCGCCTCATCCGGGTCAAAATCCTTATGGAGGACGATAAACCTTTTCACACGAGTTGTCTCAGGCAATGTCGTATTAATCCGCTGAAGGATCCCGGATAAAAGTTTCCTGACCTCAGGTTTTTGTGAGAGGTCCGGATGAGAGGTATAGGCGATGTGGTTTCGTTCAGCCCACCTTCCGGTATTCTCAAAATCCATATTGAGAAGTCCCGTAACAAAATGTTTATCGTTTCCAATCACCATCGCATCTTTAATAAAGGGGCTAAATTTTAACCGGCCCTCAATATACGTCGGGGAAAACCTTTCACCGGTCTTCGTGGTCTGCATGTCTCTCACTCTGTCAATGATATAAAGTTCTCCCTCCTCATCCATATATCCACCATCGCCAGTGAAGAAATAGCCTTCTTTAAAACTTTTAGTGGTCTCTTCAGGCCGCTTATAATATCCCTGAACTACCCCCACACCGCCGAGCAGTATTTCTCCATCTTCGGTGATCCTCACCTCCACCCCGGGGAAAGGTTGTCCTGATCCTTCGGAACGATAGTAATCCTTTTCGAGTTGGAGGACATCGAGGCCAGAGACTTCGGTGGAACCATATCCTTGTGCAATCGGAACCCCGATTGCCCGGAGAAGTCGGAAATTATCCGGACTCAGAGCCGCTCCGGCCGTAATTGGGGTTCTGGTCCTCGTCATACCGATTTTGTCCTGCAAATGTCTGAACACGACCCAATACCCAAAGAAAAAAAGAAAGCGCCAAAGCCAACTCACTTTTTTCCGTTCTTCTTGGCCTTGGGCAATCTTATAGCCCACGGGGAGAAACAGGTTGTAGAGAAACTTTTTCCAGAAGGAAGAGTCAATCATTTTGGCCTGGATTTCGGAGCATGTCATTTCCCACTGTCTTGCCCCAAGGAGGATGACTCCGGGGGCTATTTCGCGAAGATCAGAACGAACAGTTTCGGCCTTTTCAATGAAGTTGACAACGATCCCTTTCCCTAAATTTGGCGCCACAGTAAAGATTTGTTCCCCGATCCAAGCCGGTGGCAAAAAGGAGAGGTTTTCATCTTTCGGGTTCCACGGTAACGCTGCATCCCAACCATTAAATAGACTCAGTAGGTTTCTATAAGTGACGGTCGATCCCTTTGGCAGGCCGGTTGTCCCTGAAGTATAAAGCAGGACCGCCACATCATTCAGTTTTGTCTTATCGATACACTCCTCAAAAAAGTTAGGATGAGCTGCCTCATAGGCTTTTCCTAACTCCATCATATCATCAAAGCCGATTAACCAAGGGTCATCATAATTCCACATTCCCTTTGCAATCCAGTAGATAATCTTTTCCACTTTAGGGATCTGTTCTTTGATGGAGAGGATTTTATCCACCTGTTCTTGATCATCAGCCATGACAATTTTTGCATCAGAATGGTCAATAATATATTGAAGCTCGGAAGGAATGGAGTCGGTATACAAACCTACGGAAGCCCCTCCAAGACATTGGGCGGCGGTCTGCCCCCAGAACCATTCGGGAGCGTTCTCACCGCAAATCGCAATCTTATCCCCCGGTCCAAAACCAAGACTTGCCAAACCTCCGGCAAGCCATTTGGTTCGTTCATAAATGTCTTTCCAGGTAAGTTCTCGCCAGTATCCATAATCTTTATACCGGTAGGCGACTTTCGTATCTTCCCATTTGTAGTAATTGCGTTTTAATAGTTTAGGGAAGGTATCCTCTGCTGGAGAGGGACGGAACTTTCCCCACGTCTCTTCTGTGATTGATTTAGCCACCCTTCTCTCCTTGTTCAACTATAATTTCGGCGTGGTAAATTCAGTCTTGAATTGATTGCGAACAGTTCCCAGGTCGGGGAAATCGGGGAGAGAATAAGTGATGTTGCCGTCGATGAAGAATTTTCTTTTGTCACCCCCCAAATCTGTCCAAAATTCCTCACGCTTTTGGAGTACACCTTTCATGCCTTCTCCCCCATCAAGACCACGGGTGATGAATTGTCCGAGTACTCCACCATAAACAAAAATGTCTGTAGGTGACCAAATGAGCTCTCCACCTGCTGGAATGACCATGCTCGGCATGGAAGCGGCCTGCACGATTGTCTTTTCAGGAGTGCCATCCTCCGCTTTTGCCTCAAAATAGAGATCGTCTACTTTTGCAGCAACATGATTCGGATTAGAAAGTTTGAAGTTGACCCTGAAAACGAGGACATCAGTGGCCTGGAAGGGCGGCTTAGCCGCTATTGCATTGAGCCTCTCAACACTATCGACCGTAACCTTAACAGGTAGAATTTGAGAGGGAGTCGGTTTTACTCCAGCGCATCCAAAAATACCCAAACCAAAAACCACCACCATCAATAAGATTAATGCCTTTTTATCCATAAGACCCTCCTTCATCTTGTTTGCAATGATGCAAACAGAAGCGACTCAGCATGTCTATCCTGAGTCATTTACCCGCCCGAGAAAAAACATCTTCCTTGTAAGCCTCGCACAATGCACATCCCTGGGATCCGTGGCATGAGAACCCACCAGGATTTTCTTTGGTGACGACCTGGTGCCTGTAGTAATAACCACAATTCGCCCTTCCATCTTTGTAAACCATGATGGGGACCCACTTTTTCACCGTGTCACAAAACAATGTTGTCGCCGTTATTTTCCAATCCATAAATCTCTCACCTTTTTAGGTATTGATTTCGTATTGACGATTTTGGAGAAGATGATCGAGAGGAATGGATGAAGAGATAAATATCCTCAACGTTCAATCGGATCAAATTATGCGTGGCGATGGGAACCCCCTTGCCTCAACCGTCGAAATTTTTATTGCAAAAATAAGGAAAGAATCAGTCAGATGAGAAAAACAACAACAAAATTTCAGTTCTAATTAGCAAAACTTCATTTTTTTGTCAAGAAAAAAATAAACCAGTTTACGTAATGTGTAAAGAAGATGAGATTCTATTTGATATTTCAACAAGTTATTTTTTTTGAATGATATAAAACCATTTTGTCAGGGCACAATACCTTTGATGCGTATCGCCTCTTCAGAGCATACGTCTTCACACTTGCGGCAGCCGAAACAAACCTCTTCGTCAACCACCTCAATGGATCCATTATTAAGCCTTAAACAGAGGACAGGACAGATCTCCACACATGCCCCACAGGCGCTACAGTGATTAAGGATTTCAATAATTGGCTTCATTATAATTTCAGGTTTGGAATTATTTTTTGTGTCACCCTGAACCCTTCGTTTGCTGTCATTCTGAAGGAGAGTAGCGACTGAAGAATCTCACTCAGGGCAGGCTCCGTGAAGGATCTCAACTTTTGGAAGAACGAGATTCTTCGCTTCTCTCAGAATGACAAATCCTTGCTATACTTTTTTACCATCCTGCTAAAACGCTCAATTTCATCACATCAGGTTTTTGGATCCTTTCCAGAGTTTCCACGCCGGGGAAGGTTTTTCCTTCAGCAGTTCATCATAAGTTCCTCTCTGAGTGAGTTCCCTCATGATTTCGTTTGTACCCGTATAGATTTTGGCAACTCGAACGTCCCTGAGAAATCTTTCGACAGGATAGTAATCTGTATAACCAATACCCCCCAGGATTTGAAGAGCCTGATCAATGATATTCCAGGCTGACTCTGTAGAATAGAATTTTGCCATGGCCACTTCCTTGTTCGGTCTTTTTTCCTCTTTGTCAATGACTTTGGCCGCCCGCAAGCAGAGAAGCCGGCCTGCGTCAAGAGTGGCAGCCATATCCGCGATCTTAAAGCCGATCCCCTGAAATTCTCTGATTTTTTGTTCAAACTGTTCCCGTGCGTCTGAGTATCGTATAGCAATCTTCAAACATTCGCGGGCAGAGCCCAGCGCTGTGGCCGCTTCCATCAGACGTTCTGTTTGAAGGAGATACATGAGGATCTCAAATCCCTGGCCTTCTTCGCCGACACGGTTCTCTTCAGGGACAACCACATCCCGGAAGAGGAGATGAGAAGCTCCCATCCCCCGCCATCCTAAAAGGTTAAACTGTTCTACGACCTGGACCCCATGTTTTCTTTCAGCGACAAACGCAGTAATTCCTTTGTGAGGGGCGACGTCTGAATTCGTTCTGGCAAAGGTGAGGAACCAGTCCGCGCCGATTCCCCCTTTCTGGAAGCGCTTTTCCCCTGTGATGATGTAATGATTCCCTTCTCTCTTCGCTATGGTCTGCAAGCGAGCGATATCTGAACCTTTTAGGGGTTCGGTAATCCCCTCAGCACAGATAAGATCTGCTTTCATAGTAGAAATGATATATTTCTTCCAAAGTTCAGGGGTGCCATATTTATAAATGGCACGGCAGAGATAGGTTGACATCCCCATTGCACAGCCCAGAGGAAAAGCCAATGCGCCCAATTCCTCTTCAGCAAGGATGGCGCAAATCGTGTTGAGACCTCTTCCTCCCACATTCTTTGGCAAAGGGATGCCCAGATAGTTATTCTGTCCAAGGGCCCTGACGAAATCCTTCGGGAACTCCTTCTCGTCCTCCTTGTCCATCCTGAGGATGAAGGAGAGGTCCAATCCCTCTAGAAAAGCCTTGAACTCATTTCGGAAAGAGATTTCTTCCTGTGAAAGCATCACATCAATAGACATAAGCCACCTCCATAGATATTAATTTCTTGTTATGAGTAGAATCAACAGAACCCGATCTTTGGCGCTTCGTGATTTTGATACACCAGGAGATTTTTTGTCAAGTTTTTTTTAGGTTTCTATAAATTATTTTTCGTCAGCCTTCAACTATCCATTGACAGATGATCATGGATGGTTATATGACAAACGTAAGGAAGGAGGGGAACCTCTTGATTGGATACCAATTTGACTTAAGGTTTTTGATTGTGCTATATACCCTATAATTTTAATAAATCTATTATAAAAATTGCCTCTTCTCTTCCCCTCGGGTACCTAAAACGTCTTGAACTTGCCAGGTGCCTGGCCTTGAAGCCTGAGGTCGTTATTTGCGATGAAATTTTTTCGGGGCTCAGTATGAGTGAAATTTCTACAATGGTGCCCTTGATTGAAAAACTTCAGATGGAAGGGATGACCATTATGATGATCGAACACCGGTTGAGAGAGCTCTTCCGGCTGGCCAATCGGGTGATGGTCATGAATTTTGGGGAGAAACTTGCTGAGGGATCCCCAGAAGAGGTCATGGGGAACAAAGAGGTCAGAGAAGCTTACCTCGGAACGGAGGTTGTGCCATGTTAGAGATCAAAAACCTCATGGTATTTTATGAGAATGCCATCGCTATCAATAATATTAATATAAAATGTCAAGGTGGAAAAGTGACGGGCATTTTCGGTGCCAACAGTGCAGGCAAGTCGACGCTGATGTATACGATCTCAGGAATTATATTGGATGTAAAGAAGAAGGAAGCGATGAAAGGCGGAGAGAGAATCACCGTCCTTGGCAATATCTCTTTTGAGGGAATGGATATCACTTATATGAAGCCAAGCGAAAGAGCTAAAAAAGGAATCATCCTCTGCCCTGAAAGAAGAAGGATCTTCGCCGAAAGCAGCACATTAGAGAATCTGAAAATAGGAGGTTATTTAGCCACAAAAGCTCAGGCTAGGAAGACCTTGGAATATATCTTTACCATTTTTCCACCCTTAAAAAATCTGAAGAAGAGGGAAGGAGGTTTTCTCAGCGGAGGGGAGCAACAGATGCTTGCCATTGGAAGGGCTTTGATGGCACAGCCGAAACTGCTTCTCCTCGATGAGCCGTTACTCGGACTGAGTCCGATGATGGAAGGCATGCTTGCCCGATCCATCCATGATATTAATCTACAGACAGGGATTACCATTCTCATCTCGGAACAGTATGCCCGTCCCATTCTACCGATCATTCATCACGGGTATGTCCTTGAAAACGGCGGAGCGGTTTTGGAAGGGAATTCCGAGGAGTTGATGGAAAACCCGGATGTGAAGTCTGCTTATTTTGGGTTGTAGGGTTTTTGGCTAATCCATCTCGAAAAAAAGAGAAGCATCTGCCGGATCCACTAAAATGTAAGAGGCATCACTTTTTATCCTCTTTATTTAAAATTGTTGTGATATCCCATTCCGCTCAAGCCATTTCCAGGCATCATAGTCAAGACCCTCGGAAAGGAAGTATCCAGCCTGAAGGCGGCATTTCGTTTCTATATCTGTTTCAGAAGGTAAAAGTGCCGGCAAATTATTGACGACTTCCATTATCCTGCTTGACTCATCCTTTGAAAGGAGTGTGAAAGTCGCATTACATTTTTCTCCTGTTTCTTCTTCCAGAAGAAACCATTCATATCTCCTTCCCGGTTTAAAGATTCCGAGAGGGACATCGATCCTTTTCAACATTGTTTTTTCCGAATAGACCGTAGTGTTGCTTCCGAATTCTTTTATCGTCAGAGAAAAATGGGCCTCTTTCACTCCCCATTTAAAAGTAATCGGCTCGATGGGCATGATGTCTGCATTATCTGCTGGCCAGAGGTCTTTACATAACCCTATCTGTGGAGTACCTGAATATCCCCGTGTGCTCAAATGTATTTTTGAACCTGGCTTAGAATCAGGATGGATATAATTATTGAGGGCCATGGTAAAGTATCCCATGATTTTGCTTGACGTGGATCCTTCTTTTTTGAAGTCTTCCATCTTTACTCCATAGGGACTGTCTTTGTGGGTTAAATTTAATACTCTGCAACCACCGCATGTCAGAGACACAGAAGCCCCTTTCTCAATCTCCAGTATCGTACCCGGGGAAATTAATTCCATTCTACGAATTTCTTTCCTAGCCGTTTCTTTTTTACCTCCGGCGGCTTTTTCTATGACTCTGTAGACCTTTCCCCCTTCTGACTTGAGGAGATAAACATATTCTTCTGATGCCCCTTCCTTTGCGATGGAAGCTGAGGACAGAAAAGATATACTAAGCCAAAGTGCCGAAAAAATAAGCAAAAGCATTTTCACGGGAAGCCTCCTGGAGGCAGCGTCCTTTTTAATAAATCTTTATTCTCCCTTCGTCTTCACGTTTTTAGCCTTCTTATTTTTCCTCAATCGAATCTTAAGCTCTTTGCTACCCTCCTTATTGTCGCCCTGGTCTTGTTTAAGAAGGGCAGACCCTCCTTTATCATACATCATTTATCATGATTTATCTTTTACTTGATCCGGTAAACATAATCCCAAAACTTTATTTTTTTAGTATAAAAGAGGTTAATTCCCAATCATACAGTGCATCCCAATAATCACTCTTGTGATATTGGCATTTAACCATATATTTCACATCAGGGGAATACCAATACCATACCTTACCCTCCTTGGGTTGACCTTTTGTCTGTCCACTCATTTCTTGTTTGTACTCCAATTTAAGGGCTTTAAACTTTCCCGCTTGGACCTCGATGTCTTCCCATCCCAAAACAGTGAAGGTCTCAAGATATGTATATTCTTGTGATGCTAAGGCCCCTGTTTTAACTGTAAATTTGTCTTTCCAACTCTTTCCGATATCTAATGGAAAATTTAAAAGCTTTTTGTTCCTTCCCTCATACGGTATTCGTCTATCTTTGTCCATTGCGTAGACTCTGTTAAGAGAGGATTTTGCGCAAATTAAAATAGATGCCCCACCGGAAGTTAAATATTTCACCGTATAAGTAGTTTCATCCGCATTCACAACCGTGATCGTAACATCTTCTGTTAAAGTCCACTTGTCTCCTATATTCCAGACGGGGGCTTCAATTCTATCCTGGGCATATATGATGACTGGAACAGACAAGACTAAGAAGCTCAATAAAATCATCTTTTTCATATCATTTCCTCCCGGCATGGATTTGTCTCATAAATATTATTTCCCTATTAAAAAGTCAACAGAATTTTTTTGACACAAAAATTTTTTTGAGGAAATAAATTTAAAAGATAGTGAGCGAATCAGTCGCAATATCTCTTCCTTAAATTCAACAATAAAAACGAATAAAAAAGATAATTTTCACAATGTCATTTTCCATATTGACAAAAATTGAAATTTATGGTCAGGTTAGCCCTGCCAAGGTATTTCTTAGATCATTTCAGAGTGGAGGCGAAAAAAATTTAATAAAGATGCCAGCCTTAGTCTATTTTGACATAATCTGATGGGAGAGTAGTCTATTTCACTATTGCATTTTGCGAGCTTAAACTAAGGAATATATGGAGGGATGACAATGCGACGTCTATTGGTGGTTGTCTTCTTTTTAGTCACTTTCCTGTTGTGGAACGCCCCTACGGTGATCGCTCAATTTTCAGAGGCAGGAGTAGAAAAACTGAGGGTTGCCGTGGATGCCCCTGATTTAACACTGAAAACGCTGGGTGGAGGAAAAATCTCCCTCAAAGAACTACGCGGGAAGATCATTTTGCTAAACTTTTTCGCCACATGGTGACCGTATTGCCAGAAGGAGTCTCCTTCCTTTGCAAAGCTTCACGAGGAGTTCAAGGACACAGATTTGATTCTTCTCAAAGTGGCGACTAAAGAGAAAGAGCAGGATTTAAAAAAATACCAAAATGAATTTAAGATATCTTCTCCAATCCTGATTGATGATAATGCCTCAGCTGCCAATGCTTACGGGGTCTGGAATCGCCCTGCGACTTTTTTCATCAATCGTGATGGGAGGATCGTTGGCAGAGTACTGAAGGAAATTGATTGGACTTCGAGTAACGTGAGGAATCTTATTCAATACCTTTTGAAGGAGAAAAAATGAATCGATTTGATTTAAAGAAGATCTTGTATTTGATTTTTATCCTAATCTTTGGATTTTTGGGAACGAAGTGTGCTACCCCCAAAGGAGAACTTAAGACGTATCCTTTAACGGAGATTAATCTTGAGAAAGTGTTCAGTGAGAACCGGGGCTTAAAGGTTCTGGAAGAAAATGCCACCAAGGTCCATGATTTCTACCGTGGAGGAGTCCAGGAGAAGGAAGAAGGAGAAAGGCTACTCAAAGAAAGCAGCTGGGATGAGGCGCGGAAACATCTTGAAAAATCGAATCGGTTCTTGCGGGTGGTCGTTAAATACCTTCCCGAAGATGAGGCTCATCGCGATATCTATGAGGGCCAAACGGTGATTTTTTTGCCCAACCTCTTGATGGCTGACAATGACCTGAAATTGATCACCGTATACAAGAATATGAAAAATGATAATAAAGTTGCTGATGCGAGAAGCGAGGGGCAGCTATATCTTGTGGAATCTCTAAAGAGTGTGAAAACGGAATGGGCCTATCAAATCAAGAAAGGGCTTGAAGGCGAATCGCAAAAAAAATGAGGCAACCATGGAAAAGAATCGGATCTTGATCTTTTGTATCATTATATTTCTTCTAATACTTGGGAGCGCTCAGATCGGCTTCTCAAAAAAAGATGTGGTGAGGCTTTACTTCTTCTATTCAGAAGAGGGTGGAGGACAGAAGGTTAACGAGAAATTCATTAAGCCTCTTTCAAAGAAGTACCCACTTGAGGTTCGGTCTTTTCCGTTAAGCAAATTGACTAATTACGACCTTCTCACCAGATTCGAAAAGGAATTGAAACAAGAGGGTAACGAACTTCCTGTCGTGATTATCGGGAATAAAATCTTAGGGGGAGAGGCTAAGATTCGAAATGATCTGGAGGGACTGCTCAAGTCCTATACTCAGAAAGGAGGGGTCCCTTGGCCTTCCCTTGAAGCAAGGAAGACGGAGGGGTGGATCCCTCAGGCCCCTACAGAGGAGGAGAAAAATTCTCAGAAGATTTTATATGGGGCGTTTATATATCGGCAAGGGTGCCTTGAGTGCGAAGGGAAGAAGGCTGAGTTAGAGGAGTGGGTTTCTAAGTTCCCGGATTTGAGAATAGGAACATTCGACTCGACAAAGGAGGAAAACAAAACGCTGGATGAGGCTCTTTGTCAAATCTATCATGTTCCGGAATCGAAACGGGGGACGAGCGTTAAACTCTATATCGGTGGAGACTACATTTTGGGAGATGATTTTCGTTATGAGCCATTTGAAAAGTTGGTCTCAAAATACCATAGAAAGGGAGCTCCTCCGCCATGGGAGAAAGTAAGTCAAGAGGCTTTGAAGAATGGGGAGCAGAGAATCATTGATCGGTTCAAGAAATTTAGCCTCTCAGCCGTGTTGATCGCAGGCTTTATAGATGGTATCAACCCCTGTGCCTTTGCCACGATCATCTTTCTGATATCCTACCTTACTTTTATAGGCAAAAAAAGTAGAGAGATCCTCCTATACGGCATCATTTTCACTCTGGGTGTCTTTATTGCTTACCTCTTAGCTGGAATGGGACTCATGGCTGGTCTCCGGCAGTTGAGTGGTTTCCCTATGATCACCAGAGGGATCTATCTCGTCATCGCCATTTTTGCGTTCGCACTTGGGATAATAAGTTTGTATGATTATGTTCTATTTCGTCGAGGTCAGATGGCAAAATGGAAGCTCCAGCTTCCCATGGCCATAAAGAAAAGGGTCCACAAAATTATCAGAGAGGGGACCCAGTCTAAAAGTGCAGGCTTCCTCGGTACATTCGCTCTTGGATTCGTCATCGCTGGTACTGAGGTGATCTGCACCGGGCAAGTGTATCTCCCCACGATCGGATATATCATGACTATCCCCAAATTGAGGGTCCATGCCTTTTTTAATCTCCTTCTCTACAACATCATGTTCATTATCCCATTGGTGGGCGTTTTTGTGGCGGTCTTTTTTGGAGTCACTTCTGAGAAGATGGCACTTGTAACAAAAGATCATACAGGGACGGTCAAGCTTTTAACGGCGATCTTGTTCATCGGTTTGGGAGTATTTCTTTTCTTTCTCCGTTAAAACACCATAGAAGGGGCTTATGAAAGAGAATTTTTGTTTCAGGCCATGCGCCTTTGTCGCTATACAGCATCGTGATTCCGATGGGTGCATCCTTTATGGAGAAGGAAGGATATGATTCCACAAATCAAGAAGATTCTTTTCGCTACCGATCTCAGCGAAAACTCTGTTTACGCTTTCTATTACGCTATCCATATGGCAAAAAGAGATGAGGCAAAGATTGTCATATTGCATGCGATTGAACCTCTTCCCCCTATGCTGATAACCTTTGAGGATTTCGTGTTTAAGGTTGCGAAGGACCGCATTAAAGCAGTTAAAGAGCGACTACAGAAATTTTCCCAAAAAGTAGATGCTCGAATTGGCACTTCCTCCGTTGAATTTGTATCCAACACCCTTGTTCGGATGGGTGATCCTGTGGAAGAGATTTTAAAGGCGGTAGATGAAGAGGGGTGTGATGTGATCGTTCTTGGAACCCACGGGAAGGGATTCTTGGAACAGACCTTTCTTGGGAGTGTGTCCAGTTCAGTACTGCTTCGAACCCGGAAACCAGTTTTTCTTGTGCCATTGCCATCTGAAAATATCACCAACGATTTGATTTGAACGGAATAATTGAAATGGAATGAAGTTACATGAGGGAGGATTGGTTATGAAAAAGATTTTAATGATGATCATCCTTTTTGGTTTTCTTTTCGGCTGTGCAGGGATTCCTGTCCGGCCAGCACTTAAAGAAGACATCAGTGTTCCTGCTGGCAAGATTGAAGGAAATCAATTCACCGGGATTCGGTATTCATTCAACGTTTCGGTTCCTCCCCAGTGGAAGATGACGACTGAATTTCCTGATTTCTTGGAAGAACTGGGTTATGACAAACCTTTTTCGACGGATAAGGAGCAGACAGAACTCTATGCTTATAATCCCGAAACGAAATCAAATATTAATTTCGATTTCACGCCGGCAGGTCGGTATGCCACATTCAACCAGAAAAAGATCGAACTTCTCACTACTATGGCAACTGAAAGTATGAAATCTGAATTAGAAAAGGAGCATGGGAAAGGTGTTGTTAAAGTGGAGGTCAGCCCCACAGAACCTATCTCATTAAAAGGAGTCCCATATGCGGCGAAGAGGTATGTGACCTATACCCTCAAAGGGCTGAAGCGGGAGCAGGGATGGATTTATGGGTTTACAGAACCTTATCAGATCTTTATTCTCTATATGATCTTGGAGAAGGAAGGGGCAAATGATCGTCAGGATCTGAAGAAAATTCTGGATTCTTTTGAGTTCATGATAAAGAAATAAAAAGGGTCGAAGACTCTTCTATAAGAACCTTGAGGCAAGACTCTGCCTTAATACTCCTCTCCGGTTTTTTTATTACTGGGAAATCCCATTCCGTTCAAGCCATATCCAGGCATCATAGTTAAGGCCCTCAGAAACAAGGTATCCAGCCTGAAGGCGGCATCTCGTTTCCATATCCATTCCAGCAGGTAAAATTGTCGGTAAGTGATTGACGATTTCCATTATTCTGTCGGACTCGTCCTTTGGAAGGAGTGCAAACATGGCACCACATCTTTCTCCTGTTTCTTCTTCCGAAACAGACCACTCGTATCTTTTGCCTGGTCCAAAGATTTTGACAGGAACATCGATCTTTCTTAACGATGTTTTTCCCGAATAGATCGTAGACTTGCTTTCGAATTCTTTTATCTCCAGAGAGAAATGGGTCGCCTTGAGTCCCCATTTAAAAGTGATCGGCTCTATGAACATGATATTAACATTATCCGGTGGCCAAAGGTCTTCACATGACCCCATTTTTCGGACACCTGGATATCCTCGCGTGCCTAAATTTGCTTTCGAACCTGGTTTAGAATCGGGATGGATATAGTTATTAAGGGCTTGGGTAAAGTATTCCATGATTTTGCTTGTCGTAAATCCTTCCTTTTTGAAGTCTTCCATCTTTACTCCATAGGGACTGTCTTTATGAGTTAAATTTAATACTCTGCACCCACCACATGTCAGAGACACGGAGGCCCCTATCTCAATCTCCAGTATCGTACCCGGAGAAATCAGTTCCATCCTCCGGATTTCTTTCTTAACCGATTCTTTCTTATCTCCAGTGATCTTCTCTATGATTCGATAAACCTTTCCCCGTTCTGACTTCACGAGATAAACATATTCTTCTAATGCCCCTTCCTTTGCGAGGGCCCCAGAGAACGGAAATGATGTCATGAACCAGAGTGTCCCTAAAATAACTAGAAGCGTTTTCATAGAAAACCCTCTCTCTTCATCGTCCTTTTAATGAATTTCATATCTTATTCGTCTTCACTTTTTTAGCCTTTTTGTTTTTCCCCAATCGAACCTCAAGCTTATGTTTCACTTTCTTAAGGACTTCTTCCGCTTTTATGATCCGCCCATAAAGCATGACCCCAGCGATGGTAGGAACAAAATCAAACCAGTAATGAGAAGAAGAGAAAGATAAAATACTGGCCACAGCCACACCTGGAATTAAGCCCAATAGACAGATCAAAGTGGCCCAGAAACGTGAGAAGAGGGTAAATATGAAAGCGACAGCGATTCCAAGGACGACCTGCACGATGAAGGCCTTCCAGAAGCTGGTAGGTGTGATCAGACTGCCATTGATGATGCTCTGTGTGATGTTAGCAAGAATTTCCATTCCAGACATCCGGCCCACGGGTGTCATGTAAAAGTCTTTCTTATCAAAGGTCCCTCCGATGATGACGATCTTATCCTTAAATATTGTCTCGCTTTCATCTTTATTGGAGCGATGTTCTTCCAAGAGGCGACTGGGATTTACTTCGCGATCGAAATGTTCATAATTGCCAATAAAATTGGGGATGAGTCTACCCCGCCTGATCATATGGATATAAATATCGTCTCGATGATCGTTCCTGGGACCCGAAAGGACTATTCTGTCATCGTGAACATTCAAGAGGGTTTTCATGAGCCCTTCCTGTGATATGCCCTGGTAAGCACCAGCCACAGCGACTGGAAAAGAGGGTACAGGGAGATAAGGAAGTTTATATTTTAAATCATTGTTTTTGATCATATAGAAGCCCTCAGCCATCCGGAAAACCCAGTCTCTATCCAACCTGAAAAAGGTTCCACCATAAGTGACCTTACCCGCCCATTGCGACCCTGGGTTCATATCCTCGAAAAGGATAAAACCATCTTTAGTCGTATGTAACCTTTCATCCGTGTACGGACGTAAGTCAAAGAAAGGGTCATCATTTGCACGAGGTTTATCCTCGATGGCTTTGAGGTTTCCAACCAATACGATGGGAATACCTGCAGCAAGAGAGCGACCCATGGCATCTGATAACTTGTGATCCTCAGAAGTCAGGTCGGATAGATCTATATCCAGAGCAATCACCTTGGCTTTGAGTTTCACCATCAGATTGACTAACTCCGCCAGGCGTCCCCGCGAAAGGGGACTGATCCCGTGAAAACCCTGCCCATACTCTTCCTCAGTAATGAACAGGAGCACAACATCGGGAGCCTTCTTTTGGGTAATGAAATGCAAGAGATTGGTCAGAGGGTTTTGGTAAGGTCTAAAGTATCCTATCCAAGCCAGGGTTGTTACTGTAATGCTGATGGCTAAACCAATGAGAAGGGCTCTAAGGAAATACCCTCTATAAGCGGAAACCTTCTCGAATAGGAATTTCGCTGTTGAATTTACAAAACCTTTGGTGGGGATTAAAACATTAAGGAAGTGATGGATAGGCTTCATAGAGCATCAAATAAGGGAATTATTTAACTGTCCTATTTTTCCACAATCAAAATAATTTCCATCATCGTTTTCTCTCCTGAGGTGTAAGCGATGAATAATTGAAGACGATGTTTCCCTTGAGGAACTTTGACATCCTTTACCATTAACCTATTGTTGTTCAAGTAGGGTTTTATTTTCCCTGTCAGATCGATGGATACGAGTTTAAGATACTTCACGCTTAGACTATCATAATCGATGATCTTATCAGAGGATGCCTCGAAGGCGATATCGAAAAGAAAAGGAATACGTAACGGTTCCTCAAGATTAGGAGAGAGCATCTTAATTTGAGGTCCGTCTCCTTCTATTCTTGTCAATTTGATTCCCCTTGTTCTTATCATGGGGGCATCAGGTTGTGCAGCCTCTTCAGGTGTAATGAGAGTAAGAAAGTCCCCTGCAAATGAATAAGTGGCAAAAAGAGCAAAAAGAAGGAATGAACCCCCCCAAAATAATATAAGCCTTTTTCTGATTTCAGTCATTTTCTCTGCTCCTCTAATCTTCGAAAAAAAGAGGGTGTCTATTGGATCAATTTACCAAAAAGAATAAAAAAGTCAACGAAAAATTCATTGACTTGCTTATTTCTATTTAGTAAATTGCTACTGAAATGAAGAAAACTGTTCTATCCATCTCAATGCTATTTGTGCTGATTTTGGTTGGGAAGGTATATTCGTCTGAGGTTCCCAAAGAACCTATCCTCCGCATAGAGATGGGTATGCATACATCAATGATAACGGGTATTGGAGTAGATGCCCAAAACCAATTCGTTGTTACAGGGTCTCAGGATAAAACCGTACGGCTTTGGGAACTTTCTACAGGGAGGCTTCTTAAGATTTTTCGGCCTCCGATAGGTGAAGGCCCTGTAGGGATGATATTTGCTGTTGCGATTTCACCCGATGGAAAAACGATTGCCTGCGGGGGACGGACAGAGAGTGGAGAGGGAGCCTCTCGCTCCATCTACCTGTTCGATCGGGAGAGCGGAAAACTTGTCCGAAGAATAGGAGGCCTTTCATATAATCTTTTGAAACTTGCCTATTCAAAGGATGGCAATTTCCTTTTGGCGGGGATGCAAAGCAATGGAGGAATCCGAATCTACCGAACCTCAGACTATTCCCTTACTGTAGAGGACAGGGACTACGGAAATGCCTTTCATGGAGTAGATTTTGATGGGAATGGCAGGCTTGTAACCACCTCCAAGGACGGATTTATCCGCCTTTACGGGAGCGACTTCAAGTTGACTATGAAAAAGAAAGCGCCTGATGGCTTCAGGCCGGCTGGGGTCAGCTTCTCCCCGGATGGGTCAAGCATTGCCGCTACTTTTTATGATGACACGATGTTAAATGGAAAGTTAGATGTTCTCTCTGGGAAGGATCTCTCCCATCAATATTCTCCTGATGTGAGAGGTTTTGCCAAGGGGTTTTTTGGTCCGGTCTGCTGGTCATTGGATGGAAAGTTCCTCTATTCAGGCAAAGGGGGTTGGATTCCGTTCATCATTCGTAAGTGGTCAGAGGGGGGAAAGGGGCCGTATAAAGATCTTGGTGAAGTAGAACACTACCTTTCAGGAATTTTGTCCCTAAAAAACGGAGGTATCGTTTTTGCCTCAGTTTATCCCTCCTTTGGGGTATTTGATGCAAATGACAAAAAAGTTTTGCATATGACTCCACCTGTTGCCGATTACAGGTACGCGCCGCAAGAATTTCTTGTTTCTAAAAATGGGGATAGGATCCAGTTCTGTTATGAGAAACTTGGTAACTCTCCTGCCCGATTTTCGGTCATAGAAAGATCCTTGAATGTTTACCCGATACTTGAAACAGGTCTTTGGCCACCAGTCACTCAGGCCCCTGGCCTGGATTTCACGGACTGGAAAAGTGCAACAAATCCGAAGTTGAATGGCAAACCCCTAAAATTTTGGCAGGACGATTTTTCCCGAAGCCTTGCCATTTCACCTGAAAAGGATACTTTTCTTATTGGATCCAAATGGTATCTCTATCTCTTTGATAGGCAAGGGAATCAGAAGTGGGTCGTCCGGGTTCCTGGAGAGGGTTTTGCTGTAAACATCTCCCCCGATGGCAGATTCGCCCTGGCAGCATTGGGTGATGGCACGGTGAGGTGGTACCGGATGAATGACGGAAAGGAGCTTTTGGCTTTCTTTCCTCACGCAGATAAGAAGCGATGGATTCTGTGGACCCCATCCGGCTATTACGACGCCTCTCCTGGTGCAGAAGAACTGATCGGTTGGCACGTGAATAACGGAAGTGAAGAGGCTGCCGACTTCTTCCCCATCTCAAGGTTCAGAGGAACCTACTATAGGCCTGACGTGATTGCGAAGACCTTGGAAACGTTAGATGAAGCCGAAGCAATAAAACTTGCAAACAAGGAATCAGGTAAAAAAGTGGAGGAGGTTCCTGTAGCAAAGATATTCCCGCCCGTGGTAAATATCCTTTCTCCCAAGGACGGCTCTAAAGTGTCTGCGACAGAGATTGAAGTTGAATTCAGCATCCGCTCTCCTTCGGCAGAGCCTGTGACAAGAGTGAGGGTTTTAGTGGATGGAAGACCTATCGAGAGAGGTTTGGAAATCAAACAAACCGAGAAAGATCAGGACATCCGAACAACGAAGGTGACTATTCCAGAGAAGGATGCGGAGATTGCGATTATTGCAGAGAATAAATATGCAGCCAGTGAGCCCGCCAGGGTGACTTTGAAGTGGTCGGGGAAAGTTAAAGAGGATGAGTTTATCATCAAGCCTAAGCTCTATGTTCTTTCGATTGGCGTGAGCAAGTATGAAGACAAGAATCTGACACTCCAGTTTGCTGCGAAGGATGCAAAAGACTTTGCAGAATCCCTGCTCAAGCAGAAGGGTGGGCTATACCGCGACGTGGTGGTGAAGGTCCTCACCGATGAAAAGGCAACCAAGGACGAGATCATAGATGGGTTTGATTGGATTTCGAAAGAGACAACGAGTAAGGATGTGGCAATTATATTTTTGGCAGGACATGGGGTTAATGAAAGAGGTGGTGTCTATTACTTCTTGCCTGTTAACGCTAATGTGGACAGATTGAGGAGGACCGCTGTGCCGTTTACGGAGATGAAGAACACCGTGGCATCTATGGCGGGGAAGACCATCCTTTTTATCGACACCTGCCATGCTGGAAATGTCATGGGAGCTCGAGCCGTGGCAACTGATATCACAGGCATTGTCAATGAGCTGGCCAGTGCCGAAAACGGGGCAGTGGTCTTTGCATCCTCTACAGGGAAACAATATTCCTTCGAAGATTCTGAGTGGGGGAATGGAGCTTTTACAAAAGCTGTGGTTGAAGGGGTTGATGGCAAGGCGGATTACACAGGGAAGGGAAGGATCACCATCAACATGCTTGACCTTTATGTCTCGGAGAGGGTCAAGGAGTTGACCAAGGGGAAGCAGACCCCTGCCACTGCAAAACCCCAGACGATCCCCGACTTCCCATTGGTGTTGAAGAAGTAGGTACTGGGCAAAGGGTTTTTCAAGGGCTCTGAAAGTTCTTGACAAAACCTTCAAGAAGGGATTTAATACACAACGAAATCTTCGAAAAGAAAACAGTGTGAACAGGCAAGAAACATATCTTTTCTGACATAAATTTAATCACCTCTCGGGTGGGGGGGACGATGAAAAGAGAAGCTTAAATAAAGCCTGGCGTCGAATTGGCGAAGCCAGGCTCTATTCTTTCAAAAGAGAGGAAAGGAGGAACATATTATGTTGAAAGACAAAAGGACGGCAATGGTCGGAGTATTAGTGGCGGCACTCTTTCTATCGTTATTAACCTTAACGAATCCGGGAAAGGCATTGGCAGGATCTGCTTTCCTAAAGGTTGATGGTGTTCCAGGAGAATCCACGGATGACAAGCATAAGGATTACATCGAAGTTATAAGCTGGAGTTTCGGTGATACTAACTCTGGCTCACCTCAGACAGGTGCCGGCGGAGGAGCGGGAAAAGTCAATATGCAGAATTTCAGGTTCACCATGAGAACGAACAAGGCATCGCCGATTCTGTTCGGGACCGTTGCCAATGGAAAACATATACCAAAGGTTGTGCTGGAGGTTTGCAAATCCGGTGGTGGCAAGGAAACGTTTTCGAAAATCACACTTTCTGATGTCCTTGTTTCAAGTTTTGTAAGTCTGGGCAGCTCGGGGACCGGGAGCGCCGACGTCTATCCCATGGAAGAAATCATGCTCAATTTCAGCAAGATTGAGGTCAGTTATACGCAATTAGATCCACAGACTGGAAAGCCGAAAGGCGATATAAAGTTCAATTGGGATGTGAAAGCAAATACGGGATCCTAACTGAAGTAAGATTTTTATACGGTCCAAGGCAAGAGGGTCTACGTAAGGATGGATCATAATAACAGTATGGCGGGCCGACCGTGGCCCGCCATTTCCATTTATTTTACCCCCCACCCATCCGTGGGGGTGATGTCATTCTGCTTAATGCGTTTGTAGGGGTATGAAAAATTGTGTGAATAAATACATTTGGATAATCCTGTCAATGGTTCTATTCTTTTTGTCCTCCTATGCCTCTGCTCAGCAAGAACAGGCCGAGTCGATGGATGCTGAGTTCTACAATAATCGAGGGTTGACCTATATGAAAAAAGGTCAATACGATCGGGCGATCTCTGATTACACCAAGGCTCTTAAGATAAACCCAAGGTATGCAAGGGCCTACTACAATCGAGGGATTGCCTATGGGAAAAAAGATCAATTTGATCGGGCCATCGCTGATTTCACCAAGGCGATTGAGATAGACCCAAAGTATGCCGCGGCCTACTACAAACGAGGGTTTGCCTATGATAATAAAGATCAATATGATCGGGCCATCGCTGATTTCACCAAGGCGATTGAGATAGACCCAAGGTATGCTGATGCATACAACAATCGAGGGATGACCTATGTGGAAAAAGGTCAATATGATCAGGCCATCTCTGATTTCAACAAGGCGATTAAGATAAACCCAAGGTTTGCTGCGGCCTACAACAGTCGAGGGATTACCTATGTGAGAAAAGGTCAATATGATCGGGCCATCTCTGATTTCAACAAGGCGATTAAGATATACCCGAGGTTTGCTGGGGCCTACAGTAATCGAGGCATTGCCTATGGGAAAAAAGGTCAATATGATCGGGCGATATCTGATCACACCAAGGCGATTGAGATAGACCCAAAGTATGCAAGGGCCTACTACAATCGAGGGATGACCTATGTGGGGAAAGGTCAACATGATCAGGCCATCTCTGATTTCACCAAGGCGATCGAGATAGACCCAAGGTATGCTGCGGCCTACTACAATCGAGGGATTGCCTATGATAATAAAGATCAATATGATCGGGCCATCTCTGATTTCACCAAGGCGATTCAGATAGACCCAAGGTATGCTGAAGCCTACAACAATCGAGGGATTGCCCATGGGAAAAAAGGTCAATATGATCGGGCGATCTCTGATTTTACTAAGGCGATTAAGATAGACCCAAGGTTTGCTAAGGCCTACAACTATCGAGCGATTGCCTATGGGAAAAAAGATCAATATGATCGGGTCATCTCTGATTTAACCAAGGCGATTGAGATAGACCCAAAGTATGCTGAGGCCTACAACAATCGAGGGATGGCTTATTATAATAAAGATCAACATGATCAGCCGATCTCTGATTTCACCAAGGCGATTGAGATAGACCCAAGGTATGCTGAGGCCTTTTACAATCGGGGGGTCGCCTATGATAATGAAGGTCAATATGATCAGGCGATCTCTGATTTTACCAAGGCGATTGAGATAGACCCAGGGTATGCTGAGGCCTACAACAATCGAGGGATAACCTATGTGGAAAAAGGCCAATATGATCAAGCGATCTCTGATTACACCAAGGCTCTTAAGATAAATCCAAAGTCTGCTGAGGCCCACTACAACCGAGGGATGGCCTATGGGCAAAAAGGTAAATATGGTCGGGCGATCTCTGATTACACCAAGGCGATTGAGATAAACCCAAGGTTTGCTGAGGCCTACTACAATCGAGGGATTGCCTACTATTATAAGAAAGAATACGACAAATCATTAGAGGATGTGGAGAAGGCAAAAAAATTAGGTTATCAGACCTCTCCTAAATTTATTGAAACACTTCGTAAAGCTTCAGGAAAACCAAATTGAAAAAAAGAACGAAATGGGGACACATGCCATTTTTAGGGGGTTTAAGAAGAAGAATACGTCAGCCACGAACCACGAGGGCTGATAATCCGCCCTGATCCCCTCTAGGAAGTGGGGAAGGGGGATAACCAACTGATCGGTAAAAGATTAAATAGGGGGAAGAAAGAGTAAGGCCAAATCAAGGCTTATTTAGCGGTGATGGCGACCTTGGCATTCTTCAGGTAATTGTTGCCGTGGCTGGTGGTCTCACGGATCAGGCGGGCGGCGTCAATACCGATGACAATCATATTTTCTTTTGTCGCGCCTGTTGCCGGAACGATCATCGTATTATCGCCGAGATGAGGATTTTGTTTGGCCTGGTCTACGGAATCGGCATAACGCACAATCCCATAGGTACGGATCACCTGAGGATCTACACTTTTTGCAGAATAAACCGTAAACGGCTTGTTCCCGTCATCCATCGTAATCACAACCGGCAGAATCACCCGCTCAAAAAAGATGCCTTGAAGATTAAAGATGACCCCCGTCACCGGCCTGCTCGAGTCGTAAACAATATCCTGAGTCTTGGGGAGGGCTGTCTCCTGCTTTGAAACAATATCCTCCAGTCTCTGCTGGGGGACATTGGCCTGTTCAATTTTCTGATCAAGGTTAAGGGCGCTGATAAGCGATTTCTCAGATTTACAACTACCCACTCCACTCAGACAAATCCGAACTTCTACCGTCGCAATGGGCGTATCACCTTCCCATCTGACATTTTGTTTGACGATTTCAGCCCCCTGTATGGTTCCCTCAATGCGCGTGTTGATGACATCATCTTGAACCATTTTATTCTGAACCTTTGTCTGTGAATCAATCTTCAATTCCTTAACCGTTTCCAGGAGGGCTCTCTGTGCCAATATCGTGGCTGCCCTTACTGCCCTTAATTGGTCCTTTGCTTTATTCCCGCTGGGCGTGGCTGTACCTTCACCGGTGGCACTGATATATCCATCCACCCAATTAATTTTTCCTTCTCTTTTTTCCTGGCCAATAGTTTTTTGGCTAAGAGTGAATAAAAAGAAAATAGCGATCAGAGATGCAGCCAGTAATTTATATTTCATAAAATTCGTTCCAGTTTATCTATTATTGTAAATTCCATTGATTGTGACGGTTTGGCCACCTTCGATCATCACTTTTTGGCTCTCCGGTTTGATCCAAGTGCCCACTTCCTGAAACTCAATCGTATGGATCCCTACGGGAAGATCGGATACCGATTCCCCGCTATTCTTCCACAACCCACCTTCCACCCTCCACATCGCTCCACTCCCTGCAACGATCAGAGGAGCAATGATTACGATAAGGGTTCCTCCTTGTTGGCCACCAGGCAGCACGCCAGACAGGGCATTGGACACCACGCCAGACAGGGCATTGGACACCACACCCGGCAAGTCACTGGGCTGTAAGCCAGGCTGGACACCGGGTTGGGATATATTCTGTTGAATTTGAATCTGCATTGAAGGCAGTTGGGGCTGAAAGACCACACCAGGTTGTGAGGATGAGATTTTAACTTTCCCTCTAACCAAATCGCTTTTGATTCGTAACTCATCTTCCAACTGAATGACGTATGGAAAAGGCTCAGTGGGCGACCCTTCAAGATTCAATGTAAAATTCACTTCACCTGCATAGCCGTCGCGATTTCTTTTATTGTCATACGCATCGATCTTAATCTCTTTTTGAAGGTTACCAATAGAAATTCTTAGCAGCACAACAGGATTAGGAGATTGCCATTCGATCTGCATGTTGAGAGCACCACCGAGAGACTGCGCCTCGTGTCTGGTAATGTCGGGCCTCCCGGTTGCTTGTAAGGGTTTGAAAAAGGACAATAAAATGAAAAGGGTTATAAGAGATAACCGCAAGACTCTTTGATTCATTTTAAAACCTCCTCTAATCTTCAAATCGCTGGTGGTTACTTTTCGAGATTTCCTATTGTTTAACGAGTTTGATGTTAAAAGACTCGTCAGAAAGGGATATCCTGGCTTCCCATTTGCCGGGCTTTAAGGAATCTGAAAGCTCCTCTTCAAGAATAGTGATATTGATCTTCTGCCGGATGATCTTATCTGTCAAGGGATCGATCCTGGAATAAATGACCTCGCTGAAGCTCTGGCAGTCCTCCATTTTTGGAAAAGCTGGAAATGCAATGCTAAGAGACTTGCGCTTCGGATCTTTTGACCTCAATTCGATGATCCAGGCTGCCACCATATCTTTGCTCTTGGCGTTTGCACGATCGCAGGACCACAGGAGATTTCTCGGCAGGGGTTGATTGGATCCCGGCTCGATGACTTTCAGCTGGGATTTTACAAATATGTTAGCCTTTGGAAAATCAATGGTTTTGTCCAATTCGAGGGGAATGCTGCCAGAATCCTGCTTGGCATAAGTCTTGGAATCGATCATATGGAGCTTATAGGCAACCACCAGTCCCTCTCCTGTAACCGCTGCAGCACCTTCCATCTCGCCCGTAGCACTTGCCTGGACGGAACTCAACACAGCACTCACTCCGGCCTTTCCCGTTTTCTCGGATTTCAGTGCGAAGTTTCCGAGGCGCAATGCCTCAGTAATGTATGGGATGTTCAATTCAAAGGGGACATCCGCTAACGAGACGGGACTGATAACTTGCACTTCCTCAAGTTGGGCCTGCTTGGTTTTTCCAGCCTGAGCACCTGCCTGCACGGTCGCTCCTTTGATGCTCTGACCTCCCAATGAAATGCCAAGGTTGTAAGCAAACTGCTGCTGCATGGTATTGAAAGACTTTTCCACCTTGATACGAATATCACCGGCAGAAGGATCTTCAACCGGGCCGAATTGTTTAGACCACGCGTATCCGATGTAGTGTCGGTCAACAGGCTTTTTAGGAACAAAATATTCTTTTTCCGTCAGACTCTCCATACCCTTTTTATGTGTTTCCATGGGTGTCGTCGCACACCCCACAAGGGTAGCAATAATGATAAAGATCGCCAGTGTCAATATTTTCACAGAATGAGAACCACCCCTCGTCTTAAACCCCACGTTCATGGCGCACTCCTTTCTACCGTCATTTACCCGTTTTGAATATGACCTGAGCTTCTGAAAACTCCGCTGACTTTGTTTTTTGATTGGGGTTTTTCTCTATTAACGACACACCTCTACTTATTTCACCAATTTTTTCTGATTCAGTTTTTATCTTGTAAACTCCTCCCGTAGGCGCAAGCTCTATTTCTCCAAGGGGACACGTACTCGCATAAATGATGACATTGTCTTCACCAAAGGGCGGGGTCACCTCCATTTCAAACCGGTCCTGGCTTGAAGGAACCTCGTAAATGACGCCTCCGTTAAAGTAGTGATCCGGCCGATAGGGGTTGGGAAGAACTTGAAGAAGCTCCGCATTCACCCCCTTGTGCAAAATCCTGGCATAAAACGGCTTGTTTCCACGGATATAAATCTTGATCTTGTCTCCTTTGTTGTACTCTTTTTTATCCGTCCAGAGCTGAACATTAAGCGGAGCGGATGGATCATCCATCTGCCCCTTTCCTTTTGAAATCCTATCCATTGCTTCGTTGTCAGGGATGACTTCAGCCTTAATCTTGACCTGACAACATTCCCCTAACGATGCATCCCTATACCATGCCCTGCTTAGCTCCTGGATTACCTTTACCGTGGCATTGGAATAGGCTTCAACTAAGTCCTTCTCAAGCTCAAAATCTTTCAGCCGGCTTTCGCTCTTGATATAGGTTGCTGCGTACTCCACGGCCTTTTTCTTCGCACTGGTCAGAGCCTCTTCCTCAGTCTGTTTCCTCGACTTGTCATATCCCATACAGGCGATGCCATCCGCCTCGATGATGGTGGATTGGGAGGCATGGAGGTTGGAAATCATAAACAAGATGAGCAGCAATGGAAAAAATAACCTTTTCATCTTCATTTCACCACACCCAGCACGATCTGTCCCGTTGTCTCTCCTTTCCTAACAGGATGCTGGTCCTGTCCAGTGGCCTGAGGAACTTTTTTGGAAACATAACGATAGATTTCATCCAATGTGATCACGCCATCTCCATCCAAATCGGCCTTTCCCCGGAGTCCCTCCAAAAGATAATAAGTAAAAACGCCATGCTTAAGCTCATCTTTTTCAGCGCTCACCTCATTGGCATCACTGGCTGTCAGAATCACCCGACCTTTCCCTTGGGAAAGCCTTTCCAAAAAAGCCCCAGAGACATTCGTCCGCGTCTCCCCAGCGAGAATGGTTCGGCCCCCACTCGCTCCGCTATAACAAGTATCGGCGATGAACACCAAACGTTCCGAACTAATCCGCTGAAAAATACGGGCCACCTCACTCATGGGCATAGCAGTAGAGTAAAGATCCTTCGGATCGGCGTTATAAGGAAGAATATATTTCTCCAAACCATCTCCGTCAGGGCTGGAGGCATCCTTCTCCGTGGCTCCATGACCGGCTAAAAAGATGATCACCGTATCATCCTTTCCGGCGCTCCTGCGAAGCAACGTGCCAAGGGTATTCTTCATTTTTTCAAGAGTTGCTTCTTCATCCAGGAGTAACCATATATGGTCTTTAGGAACTTGATTTACCTCTACCAGGTAACGATAGAACTCCCGGGCGTCATTGACCGCATATTTTAGGGAAGGAAGATTCTTGTATTTGTTGATTCCAATGACCACAGCATAGACTTCTTCTCGTTTCTTGGCCAATTGGATCGAGATGGTTTTTTGATTCGTCAGCCCTTCGGTGCCTTGAACGGCGATGGAAATCGTGTTCTGTCCCTCCCTCAGCTGAATCCGCTCCGAAAACTCAATCCTTTTTCGATCCTTCGGAACCAACTGGAGATCCCTACGATCTTTCAAACCGACTGGTTTGCCGTTGACCAGAATCTCAAATTTCAAAATCCCCTTTTCATGCTCAGCTACACCAAAAAGGGATACATATTCTGAATCCACACTCATTCCGTCTCTGGGATTGGCTATTGCAATTACAGGAAGATTCTTGGGCTGTTTGGATTTCTCAACTTCCATACTTTCCAAACGAGCTAATACCTCCTTCATATCCTCCAATTCTTTCATTGCCTGAAGAGCTTTCTTTAGTTTTTCAGATAACTCCTCAATCTTCTTCCCCTCATCACCCTCTGTGATCTGTGAGGTCTCTTTTTCTTTTAAGGGCGTGATAGTTTTCTTCTCTTCCCGAGGTTTCTGCACAACTGTGGAGACTTGTTTTTCCGTTGTCGTTCCTTTGGCTTTATCAATCTCTTTATCCCTTGGAGCGAGCAAAGGCTTTTCTTCTACTCTTTTGGCGACCTTCTGCTCTGGAATCTGTTCTTTTGTCTCAGGCTTCTTGGCTTCAGGAACCTGTTCTTTCATCGGAGGAGTAATGACCGGCTTAACTTCTCCAACCCCCTCGGTTTTCTTCTGGAGGGCCAACGAAACCTCCTGGCGCTTCTTGAATTCTTGAGCCATTTCCTTTAGGTCTTTGTCCTTAGGCTGCGACAGACTTGCCTCTTCAAGAAATCTCGCTACTAATTTCGGATCATTCGTCTTCCAGACAATAATATCCACGTAAAAAAGCCCTTTATGGAAACTGGGGGGAAGAATATGCCTTTCACCATAACTCAGGTAAATGCTTCCGGTTTCCCTAATTTCGATTAACTCAGGTCCGGTGTATCGCCGCTCAAAATCCTTTTCTGATAATTTGTAAGATAATAAATCCTTAGGCATTTTGTCACCCAGCGTAGCAGACCCAAGATTTATTGTTCCCTTTGCTAAAATAGTTATGTAATCTCCTTGCTTAACCTGTACACCACTATTCTTCATGTCAGGACGCCCCGCATCCACGAAGACCGATTTGTAGCTCTTAACGATAAACGGAAGGGGTTGGGGCATTTTGACAACGGGAGAAGTCGAATCCCGAAGTTCTTGTTTCGTTGCCTTCTTTATTCCCGAAACCTCTTTCCCCTCTAAGGCTGAAAGCTCCTTTTTTATTTCTTCAACCTCGTTCGTCTTTTCCTGGAGACCGATTAGGACCTCTTGGCGCTTCTTAAATTCTTGAGCCATCTCCTTTAATTCTTTATCTTTAGGCTGTGCCAAACTTGCTTCGTCAAGAAATTTCGCTATAAGGTTAGGATCCTTCGTCTTCCAGACAATGATATCCACGTCAAAGGAACCTGTAATAACTGTGTTCACTCCAACCTGGGGGGGCAAACCTTCATAGCCCAGGTAAAAACCTCCGTTTTCAGGGACCTCAATTAATTCAGGCCCGTTATATTTTCGCACCGAAGCCTTCTCTCCTAATTGGTAGACCAATATTGTCTTGGGCCCATATATATTGCCCCCAATTATAATCTCTCCTTTTGCCAGAATGGTAACGTAATCACCTTTGCTAACCTTTACGTAAGTATCCTGAAGGGCGGGACGCACGGGGGGGCTTTTTACAGATCTATAACTCTTGACGATGTCGGGGAGGGGTTTGGGCATTTTGATAACAGACGAATCGGCGAACCCTGCGAACCCAAGCAGCACTGTTATGGCCGAGGCGAAACTAATTAAAAACCCCAATTCTCTTTTCAAGAAATGGGGCCCATGTTTACATCTTAACTTCATACCCACCCCCTTAAGTTCTTTTTGGGGTTACAGGTTAATTTAAAAATGCCTATACCAGGTAATACATACCTGTTGTCTTGTTATCAGAAATCGTCGCTTATGTCAATCAAACAATATTGGCAGAAAATTATGAGGATAGAGGGGATAGTTGACCGGGAATTGGAGTATAAGAATACTTTGGAAAGTTATAGCGATTTACAAGTATTCACTTTAAGATACTCTGAAAGTTAACGATTTCTGATAGAAATATGCAGTGATCAACCTCGAGCCGAGTCCGTGGGGGTAATCCCACTCCATGTGAGTGCGCCTTACCGCATACACTAATATGTCTTAGTTGCTGGAAAATGAGACAGAAAAGAGATTAGAGAAGAAATAAAAAAGGCCCCGCTTTATGGGGCCTTTTAAAAGTTTAGGGGCTTTTACTACTCGAGCAAATGGCTTAACTAGCTTGAGCACCTCCGTCCCCCCCCATTGATGAAGGCTCGTAAAGATCGATAAAGATACTCCCCAATTTCGGGATATCTCCTTCGTTGAAGGGAGCTGGCAGTTTGTATTGATATTGCCCTTTAACCCCTGACTCGAATGTAAATGGGAAAACCACTATTTCACTTTCATTCCCAGCCTTGTCGAAGATGGAAACCTTCAAGGTAATTTGCGTCCACTCTTCCAGATAGGGTGCTTTTGAACTAAAGGTATTCCATTGAAGGTATCCCTTAAAATGTTTTTGATATCCTGGCTTGAGATAGATCCAATCGGTCGGGTAATGACCGTAACCGGGCTGGTCCACCACTGAGGCAATCCTGAGCATCTGTCCATCTGGATCCTCTGCTTCAATATAAATTTTCCAAATATACCCATAATATTCCTTCTCTACAGCAAAAGAGTGGGTAATTATAGGTCGTTTTGTCTCTGGTTTGGATTGGGCCCAATCTTGGGACACACCAAGTAGAACTACCCCCAAAACTATGATCAAAAACCATAATATATTTTTAGTTTTCATTTTTTACACCTCCGTGAAATCTGAACTTGGATTTGAAACAAAAGGCCTCTAAGAAAATGTCGAAATATTCTTTGGGGGCGCCTCCCTTCTGCTCCCACAGACGACCGCTTTCTCAGCAACTCCACTTAACCAAAAATAAGAAAAGCAGCCAGGATAACCCTTGTGGCGAAAATAACTAATTTCATTTAATGTACTCTATTAAAAGATAATATCTCAGAGGCCAAATTTCAAGGACTGTAAAGTTAAAAACATCCTTGAAAGAAATCCTTCTTTTAACATTTAAACTTTTTGGAAATGCGAATTTCAGGAAGGAAGTATTCCTGAATCTGACTTTGGGTGGTAGGATTATAATGACGTTCCAAATATGTAGGCCTTCTTCATTGCTTTTTGGTTCTTTAGAATTTCTCCTTTTTCGTAGGCCTTGGCCAAAACTTTGCCCGCGAATTTCATGCCTAAATAATCACATGACAGGCGGAGCATTTCAACGAGTAGTCTGCAAGATTTTGGCCCTTCGGCTGAAGGTGATACAATGACCCATTTTTTGCCTTTTAATTTTCGGCTGGGAACGAAAGGCCTCATTCGATCAATTAGAAGTTTCATCTTTCCGGTAGGACCATTCCAATAATTTGGTGTGCCGAAAATGATTAAATCTGCCTTTTCCATCTTCGGATAAATCTTTTTCATTCCATCATTTTGGGAACACAGATAGTCCCCCTTTTTACAATCACGACAATCCATACAGGGCAGGATTTCATAATCGTATAGGTAAAGTTTTTCGCTTTTGTGCCCCTTTTCCTTGTTCCCTTTTAAAATCTGGTCAATTAATATATCCGTATTACCTCTTTTTCTCGCGCTTCCATTCAATGCCAGGATTTTCACAACAAATACCCCTTTCATTGTTGAGATTTTAGCCTTGGTAAGGTGGGATGGCCAACCAATCTCAAATAAAAAATTAAGGTTAAAAACCTGCTCTAGTCTCAGTCGTATCAGGTCTATTAGTTACACCTACAAATCTTGCTCTGGAACGATTCGGAGGTTCAACGATTACGGGTGGAAATCGTCCATCCCAATTCAATAGATGAATATGATATTGAAACATTTTCGATGGTCTGAAAACAGAGGAGATATAGCAGAGATAACACCCCCGAAGCCGGACACCGCGACCACAACATGTTGGACCATCAGCCCCAGATCCTCACTTCAGCCCCGCCTTGCGCAAGGCGTTAATGAGTCTATCTGTTTCCGATCGATCCTTATATAGGGATAACTTTGCAAACCGTTCCAGTGAGAAGTTGGGATCGATCCTGAGAACCTTTGCGGCTTCAGCACGGGCTTCATCCTCCTTGCCCGCTTGCATCAAAGTAGCAACTAGTGAGACTTGGGTAAGCAACTGATTGGGCTCTTTTTGGAGGATTCTCCTATAAATTGCAATCGCTTCCTCATACTGTCCTGTACAGCGATAGCAGATACCCAGGGTCAGCAAGCAGAGATGTGGAGGAATAGGACTGAGACGCATGGCCTTCTGGAGGATAGGAATGGCTTCCGTGGGTCGGCCCGCCGCCAAAAGATTTATCCCCAACTGGGTATAGGCATCAACCGAATTGGGCTCGAGGGTCACCGCACGCTCTGCCTCAGCGATGCCCTTCTCGTAATCCTTGTTCAACATTATGTAATATTTGCCCAATATCTCGTGGGGGTGGGCCAAGGAGTCGTCAAGGGCGACGGCCTTTTGGACCAGCTTCATCCCTCGCTCTAAAGCCTCTCGAGGATTCGTGTATACGCCCACCAACACCTCATGCGCAAGGGCCAGCGCCGCGTAACTATAGGCCAGTGCATATCCAGGGTCCAGAGCAATGGCTTCTTCGGCCAATTGCCGGGCCAGAGCTTGGCTTTCTTTGGTGAAGACCTCATGATGTTCTCGTGCCTGCATCACTTTCAAGTAGGCCTCAATGTTTTTCGTCCCTTTGGCGAACATCCGGGCTTCCTCTCCCTGCGTCAAGGTCACCCGCGTGGCGGTGAGGATCTTCATGCTGATCTCATCTTGGGTGGCAAAGATGTCCTTCAATTCCCGGTCATATCGTTCGGAGAACAAGTGATAACCCGTGAGGGCATCGATCAATTGCGCGGTAATTCGAACCCGTTCGCCTGAAAACTGAACGCTCCCCTCCAGCACATACCGCACCCCCATCTCCTCACTCACCTGTTGAAACTTTACTGGTTTCCCTTTATAGGTGAAGGTCGAGTTCCGCCCGATGACGAAGAGCTGTGAAGACTTGGAGAGCGCAGCGATGACTTCGTCAGTGATCCCGTCGCTTAGATATTCATGTTTGGGATCGCCGCTGGTGTATGCAAAGGGCAGCACGGCGATGGAGGGCTTGTCCGGCAAGGGAAAAGCCATCTTCTCCTTGGAGGCAACCTCCACGGGCGGAGGGGCAGGGTGCAAGTATAAACGCCAGATCACAAAAGCAGCGGCTACTACAATTAGAATTGCTAAAACTATTAAAGCTGTCTTCTGCCATTGCCTTGGTTTAGACTTTTTCTCACCGATTACCTTGCCGGCTGCCTCAGCCTCCATAAGGACTTGATACACACGCACTGGTTCCAAAATGTTCTTAACGGTTTGTTCCCCAAGATATTTATATCCAAGATTCAGCTTGTTCTTAACATGATCAAAGGCAGTTCCAGAGATATAAATGCCTCCTGCTTCGGATAGGCTCTCTAATCTTGCTGCGATATTGACTCCATCGCCTAAGATCTGCTCTCCATCCTCGATGACGTCTCCAAGGTTGACACCAATTCGAAATTCCATCTTTCGATTTTCAGGAAGATCAGCATTTCGCGTTTCAAGTTCCTTCTGAATCTCGACAGCACACTCAACAGCATCCACGACACTTCCAAACTCAGCCAGCACATTATCTCCTGGTGCATCCACTACACGGCCATGATGATGCTGAATAAGGCCAGCCATTACTTCTTTATAAGCGTTAAGACAGTGGATTGTTCCAACCTCATCCTCCTCCATGAGACGGCTGTAACCCTTCACATCCGCACTGAGAATGGCAGCGAGTTTACGTTTAATTTCTTGTGTGGTCATGGAATCCCCCAAAGGTTAGTTGGGAGGTTGGTTGAAACCCCTATGCTTTGACAAGAGTTTACTAATTTTGGATAAAAACTTCAACAAGAATTATCGATTACGACTTGAAGTGTTGTATAGTGGGGCAAAAATGTAAAAACAACATTACAGGAAGGAAGATTTAAAAAAGGGTTCACTGCTTCACCTCAAATCTTCACTCTAATATTGCTCTGAAAGGTAACGATTACGAGTAGAAATGTGTAAATAAAAAACCATGGCTTGATGATCGGATAATTGGAATTTACCCCGTTAGAAATAATGCCCCGCTGCTCCCTCTGGACCAGAGGCCCTCTGGGCCGGCGGCTGCAGCGGGGTTAGATTTTAGAATAATTCCGGCGGGGTTTAATGCCCCGCTGGAATTTCTAACGGGGTTTACTTGGACCCGTCAAGATGGATTTTGCTTAAAATGGATATTTTCCCGCTTTGATCACGGCATCGGCAATCTCTCTTCTAAGTATCACTGTGTTGACGGGGGTAAAACGAGTCAGTTTCTTGAGAGCAAACAACTGAGTCCTGAGTGTGTCCCGCTCGGCGATGGCTGACAGGATCTGCTTTGCACATCGTTCCACCCGCTCCAAGGCATCATTCACATAGACCTTTGTCATGGTCCTCTGAAGTTGGAACTTCTCATCGCCACCCTTTTCCATCGTCTTCAATGCCCGGAGTAGGGCGCTTTCCATAGCAAAGATTTCGATAACCATTTCGCTGATCAGGGCCAGAACCTCCTGCTCGTCGGCCAGCTTCATCATGTACTTCTGAACCGCCGCCCCTGCAACAAAAAGGGCGATCTTCTTGGCCATCTCGACCATTTCTTTCTGCAAGGTGAGTTTCCCATCGTCCATTTCAACCGCAGGTCGAAGCGTGACGAGTTCGTTGGCCACTTTCTGTGCTGCTGCAAGAATGGGGAGACGATTCTTCACGGCCCTTCTTATCAACATATCCATGATGAGGAGACGATTGATTTCATTCGTCCCCTCCACAATTCGACTGATTCGTGAATCTCGATAATGCCGCTCCGCAGGATAGTCATGAATATACCCATAACCACCGTAGACCTGAAGGGCTTCATCCACGATATAATCCATCATCTCTGAAGAATAGACTTTGTTGATCGAGTCCTCTATGGCATACTCTTCAATCCCATTTGCCATTTGAATCCCGGCATCCTCAGCACGGGGGTCAACACGCTGGAGAATCTGATCGACTAAATCTGCCGTCCGGTAAACCATACTCTCTAAGGTAAAAATCCTGATCGCCATCTCCGCAATCTTATGTTTGATCAAACCGAATTCAGCGATCGGCTTAGCAAATTGAACCCTCTGCTTCGCATAAGTCACTGCATTTTGTAGCCCAATTTTTGTCGATCCGACACAACCTCCAGCCAACTTTAAACGACCAATGTTAAGGCTGTTAAAAGCAACCACATGCCCCCTTCCGACCTTTCCGAGGACATTCTCCACAGGAACTTTAGCATCTGTGAAGATGACGCTTCGGGTGGAAGATCCCTTTATCCCCATCTTATCCTCTTCCTCACCCACTGAAACCCCTTGAAAATTCCGTTCGACGATAAAGGAGGTGAATTTATCACCATCCACTTTAGCATAGGTAATGAACAGATCGGCAAATCCAGCATTGGTAATGAATTGCTTCTGACCGTTCAGAACGTAGTATTTTCCATCAGGGCTGAGAGTTGCCGTCGTCTTGCCGCTCAAGGCATCTGACCCTGCTTCGGGCTCAGTCAATGCATAGGCAGCAATCATCTCTCCTGTGGCGAGTTTCGGAAGGTATCTTGTCTTTTGATCCCTGTTACCGAAAAGGATGATGGGAAGAGAACCAACGCCCGCATGAACGCCATAGGAGGCCATAAAGGATCCTCCTCCCTGAGTCAGTTTCTCCGTCACCAGGGTGACACTGACCTTATCCAATTCTTGCCCTCCATACTCCTCGGAGATGTCTCCAGATAGGAACCCTAATTCTCCTGCTTTCTTGAGCAGGCTTGGTAAGAGTCCTTCTTTCTGCGCTTCAATATCCTCCATATGGGGCTGAACTTCACCCACCGCAAATTCCGTAGCCGCCCTTGCAATCAACCGCTGCTCTTCAGTAAAATCTTCAGGTGTAAAGACTTTCTGGGGCGAAATCGATTCGATCAAAAATTCTCCCCCCTTAATATGCTTCGGTTCTTCCATGGGTTATGTCTCTCTCAGCCGAGAAGTTGTCTTCTGGCGATCAAATCGCCTCCACCACGGTGGCGATACCAACTCCTCCACCACCGCAGAGCATCTGGAGGCCGGCCTTCCCCCCCGTACGCTTGAGGTGGTGGGCCATCTCCCCGAAGAATATGGCCCCGGACGCGCCAATGGGATGGCCCAGTGCAATAGCGCCACCCGTCGGATTCACTCTGGGATCCAGGCGGTCGTAGCCCAGCTCGTCTGCAAACTGGAGCAATGGGGAGGCGAATGCCTCGTTGGGTTCGATGATGTCCATGTCATCGATGGTCTTGCCAGCCCGATCGAGGGCCTTCCTTACGGCTGGGATAGGCGCCAGGAGCATGGGCACCGGCTCGCCCCCTGCCACGGCACAGGCCACGATTCTGCAGAGGGGCTCAAGTCCCAATGCCTCGGCCTTGGCCACGCTCATGAGCAAGACCGCGGCAGCCCCATCCACGATCTGCGAGGAGCTGCCCGCACTGACGAGCCCGTTATTCTTGAACGGAGTGGGAAGCGCCATGAGATCTCGAAGGTATGCTTCCGGATCCACCACCGCCTTTGCTCGAAAGACCTCGTCCCTTTCCACGCGCCGGGTCACGCCCTCCCAGGCGAACTCGAATGGAACGATATGATCCGCGTACCACCCCTTCCGCTCGGCCTCGACGGCCTTCTGCATGCTCCACATGCCAAAGCGCTCCAGTTCCTCTCGGGTGTGACCTTGGTCCGCGGAGATCATCTCGGCGCAGACCCCCTGGGGCACGGTCATGCCGCTCTCCGTGAGGCGAGACGACAAACGCACTGGATAATTGGCCTTCATGGCTACCTGAAGGTCGGATATCATGCCATAGTGGGACATGATCTCAACGCCTCCGCAGATAACGATGTCTCCCTCCCCCACCATGATCTCGTGCGCAGCGATGTTGATGGCCTTGAGGCCGCCATTACAATACTGGTTTACTGTGCAGCCCGCCGCTTCCTTGGGGATCCCGGCAAGGAGTGATGCGATGCGCGCAATATTGGAGCCCTGCTCCCCGATCTGGCTCAAACACCCAATGACCACGTTTTCGATCTCCCCTTCATCGAACTTGGGGCACCGAGAGCGGACCCTTTCCAGCAATCCCCGGAGGGTGTTGGCCATGAGATCCTGAGCGGACGCCTGGCAGAGCTGACCGCCTTTCTCCATTCCCTTCCACCCCGACTTGCCAATAGCAGACCGCACCGCATCCACGACCACCACTTCTTTCAACCTCGCCATGTTCGCGCCTCCTTTTCTTCAACCGTCTTCGCTACTGCCCCTCCAGGGATGACCCATGATGACTCACCGTCATCATCCCTGGCAACCGCGCCCGTCCGTCGTGCCTCACCCGAACTTTTCACCCGTTCGGCGGCGCGAAGCTCCGTCTTTTAAGACGGAGTGAAAAGCGCCGCTCAGGGTGAACCCTGAGCGAAGCCCCAGCCTTTAGGCCGGGGAGTCGAAGGGTTCACTGATACTGATAAGAACTCGCTTTAGGGTGAGTTGAACATAAGAAAAACGGAGTCGGATGTCAAGAAGGAAAGCTACCGGTGATTACCAATGGAAGGTAGCATTTTGGGCAGAAATTCAAAATCCAAGATTACAGGAGGAAGAAATAAATGAGGGGTTATCGAAAAAATATATGGCAGGTTAAGTGAATTTATACGCGGATGGTTCGTTCTCCCTTAGCAATGCGTCTTCGTTCTTCTTCTCTGATTTCGCGTCTCAACAGTTTTCCAACCTTGGACTTGGGAAGCATATCTCTGAATTCGATATAACTTGGGATTTTATAGGGAGCCAATCGATCACGGCACCATTTCATCAATTCCGCTCCGCCCACACCTCTGGCATCTTGCTTCAGCACCACCATGGCCTTGATCCGTTCTCCTACTTTGGGATCAGGAACTCCTACAACGCAGGCCCCTACTACAGCAGGGTGATCCTGCAGGATCGCTTCAATTTCAGAACAGGAGATTCGGTATCCTTTATATTTGATGACATCTGCACTCCGATCCATGTAATAGAGCTGACCATCTTGATCCCTTCGAACAAAGTCCTTCATCCGGTACCAGATTTTGCCATCAATCTCCACATAAGAAGCAGCGGTTTCTTCGGGCTTATTCCAGTAACTTTTTGGAATATATTCGGAAGTGACCAGAGGTTCACCAGGCGTGTCAGGAGGAACCGTTTCCAGATTCTCCGGGTTGACAATCCTTACCTCTCTCGAGGGTAATGGAAGGCCCAAGCTCTCGGGTATGGGTTCCTTATCCAATGGGCTCATGGCAACAAAACCGACCTCAGTGGAACCGAACACTTGATAGATAGGGACACCGAACATTTTCTTCCATCGATTAAAAACCTCGAGGGGAAGGACATCCCCTCCACTCCAGCAGTACTTCAAGGAGGATAAGTGATAAAGACCTACTCGGTCATTATCTAAAATCATACGGTAAAGAGTAGGGGCACCCAGAAAGAGGGTTCCTTTATATCTTTGTATGGCCTCTAAGATTGCATCAACCTGTGGGATGGGCATTAATACGGCAGTATTTCCTTTGGTCAGAACCATTCCTAGAATAATGCCCTGCGCCATCTGATGGAAAAGGGGATTGACCATGATGAATACTTCTTTCCCCTCTGCGATATAGCCTTTGCCCACAGCACGAATCTCCTGGACGAAGGAGACCATTCCCGTATGAGTGAGGGGGCATCCCTTAGGGAAACCCGTTGTTCCACCGGTGTATAAGATATAGCAAAGATGTTCCCTCGGGTTGATGTCCACTTTTGGGGGGGTAGGTGGATATTTGGAGATTAAATTTCTAAAAAAATATACGGTTTCATCTTGTTTCACCACGCCATCCGGAACTTTATCAAATAAAGCGCCCACGGCTCGCTTGTACCATGGGAGTAAATCCACATAGTTTGTGACAATCGCCCTCTTCAAACAAGTCTCTGGGAAAACCTTCTGGATATACCTGAAGTTTGTGTCCTGGCATAAGACCGTCTCAGCTCCAGAATCGTTGATGAGGTATTTAATCTCATAAGGTGTGTAAATAGGTGAAACCGGTACGGGGATGGCTCCGATCTGTTGAGCTCCAAAATATCCGATCAGGAACTGGGAACAGTTCGAAATATAAAGCATCACCTTATCATTGTCCCTGACCCCTAGATCATATAAGGCGGTGGCAAACCGATCAATAAGTTCTTTCAATCTCTTGTAAGAAAATTTCTCTCCGATATAGATGATCGCTGTGCGATCAGGATATTTCTCACAGGCTCGTTCAAATCCTTTGATTAAGAGTTCGTTGTACGATGACATGATATCCTCATCTCAGATAGAAAATAAAATCCTGTGATTCCCCATTCGTTATATTGATTTTGTCATTCCCGTGCAGACGGGAATCCAGGTATGAGTATTACAAAAAGATGTGGATTCCTGCTTTCGCAGGAATGACGGAGAGGGCAGCATGGGTTGAGATGCTATACCATAAGTCAAATTTTCTTTTGTCCGGGACGTGTTCATTCTGGGGCTTACTTTTTCTCTTTTGTGGTTTTTCTTCGCTCCTCGTCTCTGATTTCGCGTCTCAGGAGTTTTCCGACTTTTGATTTGGGAAGCATGTCTCTAAATTCAATGTATTGCGGAATTTTGTAGGGGGCCAGCCTCTCACGGCACCATCGGGTCAATTCAGAGGAATCCACTCCCCTTGCATCTTCCTTGAGGACAACGATGGCTTTGATGCGCTCACCGACTTTTGGATCAGGAACACCCACCACACAGGCGCCGATGACAGTGGGGTGGTCTTGCAGAACGGCTTCAATCTCTGAGGCAGAAACCCGATAAGCTTTACACTTTATGATATCGGCAGATCTCTCAACGTAGTAGATCTCCCCGTTTTCATCTTGCTTTACGTAATCTCCCATGCGGTAGTAAATCTTCCCGTCTATCTCCACATAAGAGCGGCTGGTCTCCTCTGGCTTATTTAAATAGTTCTTTACAGTGTAGTCCGAAGTCACCAGTAATTCCCCAATTTCACCGACAGGCACTGGTTCCAACCTATCTGGGTCAACCACTTTACACTGCCTGGTCTTTAATGGTAAGCCGATCGACATAAGTTTAGGGTCTTTGTTTAACCGGGAGTAAGTGACATGACCTGCTTCGGTTGACCCATAGACTTGGTAGATATTAAGGCCAAAAAGTTCTTTCCATCGTTTAAAGACCTCAATGGGAAGAACATCCCCTCCACAGTAGGTGTATTTTAGAGAACTCAGGTCATATTGGTCCAAGCGGTCGTTTTCGAGAATCATACGAAACAGAGCAGGGACACCCAAAAACCACCTTACTTTATACCTCTGTACCGCCTGCAAGATGGCATCGACCTGAGGGACGGGCATGATGATCGTCGTATTGCCATAATTTAGGCCAATGGCTACAAACAATCCAAGAGCCATGATGTGGAAAAGAGGATTAATGGCAATATAGGTATCTTTTCCCTCCTCGATATATCCTCCCGCCACATCCTCCATGACGTCCTGGACATAGGAGGTCATGCCCACATGATTGCCAGGCACTCCCTTGGGAAACCCTGTTGTTCCGCCTGTATAGAGAATATAGGAAAGGTCATTCCAAGGATCGATTTCTACATTCAATTTCTCAGGCGTTTGTTTGATTAGATCTTTGAAAAAGTAGACGTTGCCATCCTTTTTAACGATACCGTTTGGAATCTTATCGAAAAGGAAGCCAACCGTACGTTTCCAAAGCGGAAGGAGATCGACGAGGTTTGTAACAATAACCCTTTTTAAGCAAGTCTTAGAAAAAATTTCTTGCACATACCCAAAATTGGTATCAAGGCAGATGATCGTCTCCGCACCAGAGTCATTGATCATATATTCGATTTCGAAAGAAGTGTAGATGGGAGCCACCGGCACAACCACAGCCCCAATCTTTTGAATCCCAAAGAAGGCGATGACCCATTGGGCAGAGTTTGTGATATAGAGCATGACCTTATCACCTTTTCGTACTCCCAAGCGATTCAGAGCCGTGGCAAATCGATCGATGAGATTTCGCAATCTGGTATAGGTAAACTTCTCCCCCAGATAAATGATGGCTGGTCGATCAGGATACTTTTCAACCATCCGATCAAAACGGGTGAATGTTAATTCGTTTTCGAAATTGTTTCTTGAAGTCTCAGTATTCATACAATCTCAATGGAAAGTGCAAAATTATCGATGGTCAATTATCAATTTGAAAAATGTTAGATTTTTATTGGTTATGGCTAATTTTGCATTTTGCATTTTGCAATAATTTTTTAAATATAGTCCGAGGCCTTTTCTGAACCCAGATAGGCCTCTTTCACCCTCTCATCTTGCATCACTTCTTTCGGGATGCCTTCGGTCAGTTTTTGTCCGAAGTTTAGCACCATCACACGACTGGCCACCCGAAAGAGTTCTCTTAACCGGTGCTCAATCATAACCAGGGTAATCCCATCCATCTGCAATTTTTCTATTAGAGGAACCATGCTGGCGATTTCACTCATGCTGAGTCCGGAGAAGACTTCGTCACAGAGGATGACATCAGGTCTCAGAGCGAGACATCTGGCAAGTTCAAGACGTTTCAGATACCCCGTTGGCAAGCTTGACGCAAGTTTATAGGGAACAAAGGAATCTCTCTCGAAGCCAATCTCCTCCAAAATATCGATACTTACCGTTCCTCTATCTCCAAGTTTACCTCCTCCCCGCCATCCACCTTTACGTCTCGCTCTTGGGGAGAAGAGGGGAATAATAAGATTCTTATATGCGGGAAGGCTGTAGTAAGGCCTCATAATCTGGAAGGTCCTTGTGAGTCCAAGATTGGCAATCTGATTGGGCGCCTTATTACTAATATCTTTACCCTTATAAAGGACCCTGCCAGAATCCATCTTTATAAAACCGGTGATGCAATTAATGAGGGTCGTCTTCCCAGATCCATTAGGACCAATGATCCCAAAAACCTCGCCCTGCTGAATACTAAAACTGACATTCAGTAGTGCCTGGATCCCACCGAAGGTTTTGCAGACATCTGTCACTTGGAGAATGTCCTCTCCACTCATACCTTCACCCACCTCTCAAACTGATGGTATTTCCGCTGAGCATAGACCATGATTCCTTCGCTTCGAAACATAATGAACGCCATCAGGATCACGGAATAGAAGACTATTCTTAAAGTTCCAAAGGTTCGTAACCATTCTGAGATGGGGACCAGAAAGAAGCAACCCAATAAGGGACCTACCAGAGTACCTCCCCCACCGATGACCGTGGCAGCAATGGGAATGACAGAAAAATCGAGAGCGAATTGTGAGATTCCTGACCACATGTAGATATGGGCAAGATAAGCACCTCCGAGAGAGCCAAGTCCGGAAGCAATGAAAACAGCAATCGCTTTGTAAAGAGTGATGCTTAATCCAGAGGCTCTGACAGCTTGATCATTATCCTTGACTCCGCGAAAGACGAGTCCGATATCCTCATTCACCAATCTCCTTAAACCAAACAGTGCGAAGATCACAATAAAGATGATGAGATACTGTTCAATCCATCTGTTGGGGAAACCGGCCACCCCAAGGATGCCATCCGTTCCACCGAAGATATTTAATGCTTCAATGATTCTCATCAGAGCCAGAGGGTACATAAGGGTCACAATAGCAAAATAGACTCCTCTAAGAGGAAGGGCAGGGAGAAGTAGAAGGGTGCAAATAATAGCTCCACCAATGGTGGCCATAGGAATGGTAAACACAGGTGAGAGACCCAAGGATTTATTGAGGATGGCTGCCGTGTATCCGCCCACCCCTATAAAAAAAGCGCCTCCCAGGGAGACTAACCCTACAAAATGGGCTAAGAAATCGAACCCGAGAGCGAGCAGGGCATATATAGCGGCAATGGATACAACCCGTTTCCAATAGAGGGATGGAATAAGGAGGGGGAGGAGGAGAAGACCTACAATTAAAATCAGTCTCGGAAGGACGAGGTAGGCTACCTCTTGCCATGAAGAGACTGCATAGATCCCTTCTGTCCTGACTTTGATACCCCGATCTATTCTCTCTTTACGCCTTTCTTGATTTTGCAAACTTTATCTCCGTTTTTTCAAAATCGTTACATTTATCATTTTGCATTTCGCAATTTGAATTGGAACGTTTATACTCTTTCCTCCAGTTCTTTCTGCCTGCCGAAGAGCCCAGAAGGTCTTAGTATGAGAGTCACGATAATGGCCAGGAGCGCCACGACCATCTGGAAATGGGATTGGATATAGGTAACAGTAATAATTTGAAGGAATCCAATCATAAAAGCAGCGAGGATTGCTCCCACCCAACTGCCCAGACCTCCGACAATGCACACAGCAATCGAGAGAATTAATACATTGTAACCTGCCTCCACAACAATGTTGCCCAAAGGAAGTAAGGCGATGGCAGAAAGTCCGGCCAGAATAGATCCCATGGCCATGGCAATAACAGCCATCCAGTCGGAATCTATTCCTAACATCATCGCCGCATGCTCGTCCTGGGCCATCCCTCTTAGTGCTAAGCCAGTCTTGTTGAAATGGGTAAAGAGCCACATAAAGGAGACCACAACGATTCCGATGCCTATAACGATAATCCGTTGAAAGTCGACAGGAATGCCTCCTATATTGACGCTGCCTTCAATGAAAACAGGGAGAGTATAAGTCATTCCTTTGAACCCCCCCCAACGCAAGAACTCGAGAATAGTCAGCCCCAGGGCATAAGTTGCGATGATTTCAGATGTGGCCATCCCTCTCACTCGAATGAGAACGAATCGATAAATGGCGGCTCCAACCAGCCCCATAATAATGAGTGCTAGGAGAATAGAAATGACATAGTTTAATTTGAGGAGGTTTATTAAACTCCAGACAAGAAATCCTGTGACGACATATAATGCCCCATGGGCAAAGTTGGGGAGTCGACAAATTCCGTAAACTAAAGTAAAACCGATCGCCATCAAAGCGAGCGAGAAACTATTGATGATTCCGTAGATAAGTATAACCATTTTAGAAGTATCTCACGTAAAAAAGGGGAGGGGTTTCCCCCACCCCCTTTTGCCCCAAGAAAATCATTGCGAGGAATGGAAGCAACGAAGCAATCCCAAGAGATTGCTTCTCCCGCCTTGGCGGAATCGCAATGACAACTTTATTACTTCTTCATCCAGGGAGGAAGTTTAATCTCGCCCATAGCAATTTTGGGCGGGAAGACCACGACCCTCTTTCCTGCCTGCCACTGGAAAATTGTCCCAACTGCCCCTTCATTCGGATCAATGCTGGGGATGACCTGGTGATTTTTGGGATTAAATCTTATTCTACCATAAACGCCCATCATATCGGTCTTCTCAAGGGCAGCGATGATGGCATCGGGATTAAGTGAGCCAGCCCGCTCAATAGCATCTTTCAGAACATAGACTGCCATATAACTTGACGAAGTCCCGTAGCCTTCAGGTTCTACCTTCCATCTCTTTGTATAGGCTTCAACGAATTTCATCGTCCATGGAGTCGCTTTAGATGGAGCATTGCCTGCGTTGACCACACTGGCCAGGCAAAATTCTCCTTTTCCCTCTGTGGCCTTCCAAAATCCAGGCTCCTCAGCAGCAGAAATGATTGTGCCAAAGGGGAGTGCAGGTACTTTCATATCATACCATTGCTTAAGAAGGATGGAAGTCTCAGGCATATCCATCCATATAAGAATCACCTGGGCATTTTCTTTTTTAGCCTTCATCAGCCCCACAGAATAGTCTGTTGTCCCAGTTGGGTAGATCTCTTTCCCTAGAACCTCCCAACCTTTCTCTGAAGCCAATCTGGCCACAAGATCGCCTCCGCCACGTGCATGAGCGACATCTTGGATCATGATGAAAAGTTTATTGAGGCCGTATTTTGCTTTGATATCCATGAGAGCAGGGAGGAATTCTCCCGTTACCATCCAGCCGACTTCGCCGGAGATTCTGAAACAATACTTAAATTTCTCATATTCGGCTTCCACCCGCTTGGAATACGCTGGGGTCAAGGCTCCTGTCGTTAATATGGATACTTTCTTGTACTTGGAGAGCAGGTCCATTGCCGCAAGAGCTCCTTCAGAGCGGACAGGGCCACCAATAATAAAATCAGCATTTTTCTCCAGGATGAGTTTTTCTACTACCAATAGAGCATCACTGGTAGGTACACCAGGTTCAAGATCTCGAGTATCCATCGATTCTACCTTAAATGGTCTCTTTTCTTTACCGACCGTTACCCCTCCTTTGGCATTGATTTCCTCCACAGCCAGTTTTATTGCCTTTTCTGCATCCCAGCCATAGAGAAAAGCTGTGGCAAGAGGGGCTCCGATGACAATCGGTTTTGCTGCTGCGTTAGCCTGGGGTCCTAAAAAAGGCAAGCCCAATAAAGCCATTACGAGAAAGAAAATTCCCACCCATAGTTTAGCCTTTTTCATAATTCTGCCTCCTTAAAGATAGCGTTTTCCCCACCCACGGGGATGTTTAAAAATTCTTTTTTTTGAAAAACGAAATGCCCCATTTTTAAAAATAGTAAATGTCTTTTTTTACAGTTATCTCTCCTTTTTGTCAAGATAATTCATCCACTACCTTCCCAAGGAGATGAAGCCTGTATATCGTGAGAGCTTTCCATCTTTAATAACGAAGATCCTTGATTCCACACTGGGGCGATGATCCTTGGAAGTAATGGTGAGAGGAGGGGTGAGACCCCCTGTGATGAAATCTTTAAACCCTTCCAGCGCAAGCTTTACCCTCCCACGAGAAAATCCTTGTTCTGGAAGTGACCTTCTTAAAGCTTCTGAGATCACTTGTGTCGTCGCCCATCCTTCGACATAAGAAAGGGTATGAGAATCGTAGGGGTGCCATTTCTGATGCGCCTCTTTGATCCCGGTCATTCCCGGGATATCTTCTCCAAAAGGAGAGATGGGTTGCACTCCAAAAACTCCATCGAAAGGGGTCAGATTTTCGTCAAAAGCCCTCTTATTGCAAATCCATTTGGTTTTGAGATCCATTTTCGTGACTTCCTGCATTAAAGTAGAGGTTTCCTTGGAGGTAAGGCTCAGGTAGGCGAAATCGGGGTTGTATGCATTGATTGTGGCAATGAGAGGAGTGATGTGTTTCGATACTTTATCTCCGGGCTGGGATAAATCGGACATCCACACATCTGGCCCGATATCGATTCCCAGGGTTCTGGCATATTCCTTCGTTTCATCTAAAAAATGGCGACCAAAGTGGTCAGAGGATCCAATGAAGATGACTTTAGGTTTTCTCATTTTGATTCCGGATTTATCTGAAATGAAATTCATCGCTATTTTTGCTAAGTCGAGAGGGGTCGGAGTGATTGAGAAAACATAGGGATATTTGGATGCGTTGGCAAATTGGGAAGGTAAGGAACTGATGAAAGTAGGGATCCGGTCGAAATGGAAATGAGGAGCTAGAGCAAGGGCTGTTTCGGTGGAATATATGTAGAGAATCAGAATACGATCTGCTTCATTCAATTTTCGGTAGGCTGCCATGAACTCAGCGGGTTGGGAGGTATCGTCAATGAGAATAATCTCTAATTTCCTTCCAGAAACTCCCTCCCGTTGATTGAGCCATTTCGCTGCGTCCAACATCCCTCTGGCACATTCCCTCCCTGAATCTCCCCATCGACCGGTGTAAGGGATCAAGGCTCCAACCTTGAGAGGAGTTTGACTGAAACTTAAGTTAGGAAGCATGATGACGAGGAGAAGTACTAAAAGAAAAGAAGGAAGTTTTTTCATGGTTGGTTTGCGATTTGATTTCAAATTTTTTAACCGTAGTGACTACAATCTACGATCCAGCCTTTATGTACTGGATGTGTAGAGTACAGCTAAAATTCTCGTCACCTTGTCTTGGTGGCATTGGACTCGATGAGGAATGTTGGAATCATAATAGATGGAGTCCCCTGGATAAAGGACATCGGTATGGTTTCCCAGAATCACTTCCATTTCGCCTTCCAGAACGAAGATGAATTCCTCCCCGTCATGAACAGAAGTCTTGGAAGCTTTAACCGTGGCGGGTTCCAGAGTCACGATGAAAGGTTCCATATGGCGGTTTTTCTTCTCAAACCCTAAAGCCTCGTACGAATAACCATACTTAACCCCTTCTTTTGAGGCAAATCGAGAAACCGTTTTCCGTTCGTCCTTCCTCACAATCGCAAAAGGTTCTCCCTCTGTTTCACCCAAAAAGTCGCCCACTCTGACGCCCAATGCTTTCGCCAGCTTGATAATCGTTCCAAGGGATGGGGAAACAAGGTGGTTTTCCATCTGGGAGAGCAATGCTGTCGAAAATCCAGTTAAGTCGCCCAATTCTTTCAGTGAAAGGCCCTTCTGTTCTCTCAAGACCTTAACTTTTTCCCCAACACGGATCTCTCCAAAATCCCTTTCTTCTTCCATGATATCCCCCTTTTCCCCCTCACCCTAACCCTCTCCCCTGCCTACCGCAGGCAGGCACAAGAAGAGAAGGGATTAGGGAAGAGATTGAACAAACTTGGCTCCAACTTCGATGGCCTTGATATTGGATGGGATGAGATGATGATATCGTTCATCCAGTACCTTTTCTAAGGACTCAAATAAAGAACTCATCTGAACCAATTGGGCTTTTTCATTAAAGGCGCCTAAGGCGACCATATTCGCGAGTTTTGGGTTTCCATTATTAATCGCAATTTCATTGACAGGGATGGAAAGAATTTCGATGTCTTTCCGGTAAGTCTCTTTGGGCTCAATGAGAGAGGAATTGAAGAACAAAAGCCCGCTGGGTAGAATAAGCGGTTCATATTTTATCAAAGAAGGCAAATTCATCACAATGGCAGCATGAGGTTTTCCTACAACAGGGGAACCAATCTGGTGAGAAGAGATTACGACCGTGCAGTTAGCCGTCCCGCCTCTCATCTCGACTCCGTAAACGGGGAGGTAAGTGACATGTTTACCTTCTATCATGGCAGCGTAGGCGAGAAGGTTTCCAATGACCATCACTCCCTGTCCTCCAAATCCGGCTACGATGATGTTGTAATAAAAGCGATCGCTAGTCATAAATCACACCACAATTTTCGTCAGGCGTAAAGAGTGAGGCGTAAGGAGTTCACACCTCACACCTAACGCTTTACGTACCATTTATAAATAGTCTGCCATTTTCCGTTCTTTTAAAATGCCCAATGGGAAGTAAGGGATCATTTCCTCTTCCACCCGGCGATTGGCCTCTAAAGCCGTCATCCCCCAATTGGTGGGGCAAGCCAATAATACCTCGACAAAAGAGAAACCCATTTCTTCAATCTGCATCTGAAAGGCTTTACGGATTGCTCTCTTGGCTTTCATTAAGTTTGCTGGATTGTTCACAGCCACCCTTGCCACGAAGGCGCAACCTTCTAAGGTCGCTAACATCTCTGCCATTCGAATGGGGTAACCATCATAGGTAAAGTCTCTTCCGTAAGGGCTCGTGCTCGTCTTTTGTCCAAGAAGCGTTGTGGGTGCCATCTGCCCTCCGGTCATCCCGTAGATCCCATTGTTGGCAAAGATGATGGTGATATTTTCTCCACGATTGGCCGTATGAATACCTTCTGCAATCCCAATGGCTGCCAGGTCTCCATCTCCCTGGTAAGTGAAGACGATCCGGTCTTTCCTGGCACGTTTCACTCCAGAGGCCACAGCCGAAGCTCTTCCATGAGGTGCCTCTAAGACATCGACATTGAAATAATCGTACATGAAAACAGAGCAGCCCACAGAGGCAACTCCAATTGTTTTTTCCCTGATCTTAAAATAGTCAATCGCCTCTGCCACCAACCGATGGGCAATACCGTGGTGGCATCCAGGGCAGAAATGGAATGGAATATCAATGAGACATTCTGGACGTTTGAAGACAAGTTCCATTTTTTCACTCCACAAAAGCCGTAAGGCGTAAAGAGTGAAGTGTAAACCATAACACCTAACGCCTGACGCTTTACGAATGGATTTCGTGCTTCGAATTTAAAGTCTTATACATAGTATTTCTTGATTTCCTCCAATACTTCTTCTGGAGAAGGGAGAGAGCCTGGAGGCCTTCCATAAAAATAGGCTTGGGCATCCCGCTCCACCGAAAGCTTCACATCCTCCACCATCTGCCCTGTATTTAATTCGACAGTCAAAAATAGTTTGACTCGTTGGGAGAGGTCATAAAGACCCTTTTCTGGAAAGGGGAAGATCGTGATGGGTCTGAGAAGTCCGACTTTCATCCCTCCCTCCCTGGCCAACTCGACAGAAGTTTTTGAAACCCTGGCCATGCTCCCAAAGGCGGCCACAATTAATTTGGCATCTTCGGTAAAAAAACTTTCAAAACGGACTTCCTCTTTTTTCATCTGCTCATATTTCTGATGAAGTTTCCAATTGTGTTCTGAAAGTTCACCGTCCTGAAGATAAAGGGATTTAAGCCGATTCGGTTTTCTCCCTTGTGCTCCTGTTAGCGCCCAATTCTTCGGTGGAAGGTCCATCTTTGGGCACTTTTTTCGGATAAGGGGCTCCTTCATCTGCCCGATCAAGGCATCCCCCAGAATCATAGCGGGATTTCGGTATTTGTCGGATAGATTAAAGGCAAGGCAGGTCAAATCATACATTTCTTGAACCGAGGAAGGAGCAAGGACAATCATTCTATAATCTCCATGTCCTCCGCCACGTGTGGCTTGAAAATAGTCTCCTTGAGAAGGAGAGATTCCACCCAGTCCTGGTCCGCTCCTCGAAATATTGACGATCAGGCCTGGAAGTTCACTTCCTGCCATATAGGAGATGCCCTCTTGCATGAGTGAGATTCCAGGGCTCGAGGAAGAGGTCATGGCCCTTGCTCCAGTGGCTGAAGCCCCTAAGAGTAAATTGATCGAAGCAATCTCACTTTCGGCTTGGATGAACTCCCCGCCCAAAGGAGGAAGATGTTTGGAAAGATATTCCGGGATGTCATTCTGAGGAGTGATGGGATATCCGAAATAGAGTAGACATCCCGAATCAATGGCAGCCATGGCAATGGCTTCATTTCCTTTCGCTAACATTTTTTCAGGTTCTTGATTCTCCACTATCCCTCCATACTCGAATGGCGACATCAGGACAGATCTCGCCGCAGAGTGCACATCCCGTGCATTGTCCATTCGCCTCCCACACAACATAAAAATATCCCTGACGATTAATTTCTTCTCCAATCTTAATCAGGACCTTCGGACAGGCAATCGTACAAAGCCCGCATCCCTTACATCGCTCTTGATCAATCTCGATTTTGGCCATGAACGTCCCTAACAAATTTAATTAATCAGACTCTTCGCTCCGCTCAGAGTAACAGACAGGGTGTCATTCTGAAGGAGCCCTTCGCCTATGCTCAGGGTAAACTCCACGGCTGAAGAATCTCAACTTTAAATTGCCTTTACCTCTTTAAAATGCTTGATCTCCTCTTCTGAATAACCAATCGCTTTCAGAACCTCCATCGTGTGTTCTCCCCAGGCAGGGGAGGGGAGACGAATCTCAAAAGGGAATTGGGATGATTTGATGGGATTTCCCACCTGGCGGACCTTTCCTTCAACAGAATGCTCGTACTCCATGACCATTTTCCGATGGAGAACCTGCGGATGTTGAAAGACCTCTTCAAAGTTTAAGATGGGTTCACAGCATGCATCCACATTTTTGAAAAAGTCAACCCACTCCTTTTGAGTCTTAGTCTTAAATAGATCTTGAATCTCCTCGATTACCCGAAGCCGCTCCTCTCCTTCGATGAATTGTTTATAAATCAGGTCTCTACGCCCGATCGTTTCACAGAAATTCATCCAGAATTTAGGCTCAAGTGCTCCCAGGGACATGTGCCGTCCGTCCTTAGTTGGATAGACTTGATAACAGGCATATCTTCCTGATAATTGCATCTCTCCCCGTTTCGGAAGTTCTTTGTCAAAGAAATATTTTCCTGCATGCATAGAGAGCCAGGAGATGACTCCATCCATCATGGAGATATCCAGGAATTGCCCCTCCTCTGTTTTTTCCCGGTGGATGGCTGCAGCGAGAATGGCGATAGCTGCCATCATCCCCCCTCCACCGATATCGGCGATTTGAACTCCCGGAAGGACGGGATCCCCATTTTTTTCCCCTGTTATTTCAAGCAATCCTCCCAAACCGATGTAATTTGCATCATGACCAGATCTCTCTCGATAAGGTCCATCCTGTCCATAGCCTGAAAGAGAACAGAAGATCACACGAGGATTTCTTTTTTTCAGTTCCTGATAACCGATGCCAAGGCGGTCCATCACCCCGGGTCTGAATCCTTCTAAGACAATGTCATATGTTTCTATGAGTTTATAAAAAATTTCCCTTCCTTCTCTTTTCTTGAGATTCAGAGTAATGCTCTTTTTGTTTCGATTTAATGAGAGGAAAAAGGCGCTGTCTCTTTTCCCCATGAGGCCCATCTTCCGAGAATAGTCTCCCAGGTCAGGGTCTTCAACCTTCAAAACCTCCATCCCGAGATCAGCCAGGAGAAGAGAACAGTAGGGGCCTGGTAAAAGCCTCGAAAGGTCAAGCATTTTTAATTCTTTTAGGAGTCCCACTCATTTCTCCTGCAAGATAATTAATGAAAAATTAATAACATATAAACTTGGAAAATAAAAGGCTTTGACCCTAAAGGGCAAGGAAATCAATCATCCTCTTAGCCCGATGCCCTCAGCCCCCCGTTTCTTTTGTTTAACGGCAAATAATTCTTGACGGAAAATTTTAAGAGTGGTATTCAATGAAGGGCAATTCGGTAAATTTAGATTAAAGAAGGGGGGATTTTATGAAAAAGCCTTCAAAAAAGACGGTGAAGAAATCTTCAAGGAAGCTCTCAAAGAAAACTCCAAAAAAACCATCAAAAAAGCCTTCGAAGAAGTTATTGAAAAAGCCTTCAAAAAAGCTTTTGAGAAAACCTTCGAAGAAACCTCCCATAAAGCTTTTTAAAAAGCCTCCGAAGAAACCTGTTATAAAACCTTCTATAAAACCATCAAAAAAACCTCTTTGGATACCATCGAAGGATCAAATTAAGAATGCCAACATGACCCGATTCATAGAATTTGTTAATCGAAAGTATGGGAAGAAATTTAGAACTTACGATGATTTATATCAGTGGTCTGTTAATTCCATTTCTGATTTCTGGGTAGCCATGTGGGATTTTGCAGGGGTCAAAGCCTCAAAAAGGTGGGATCAGGTGGTGGAGGACTTGAAAAAGTTCCCGGGGACGAAGTGGTTTCCAGGAGCCAAGCTCAATTTTGCAGAGAATCTCCTGCGGTATCGAGATGACCGATTGGCTTTTGTTTTCAAGGGAGAAACACAGAAATCCGCAAAGATGACGTATAAAGAACTTTATAACACAGTGGCCCGGCTGGCAAAATCTTTACGTGAAATAGGGATTCAGCCAGGAGATCGGGTCGCAGGCTATATGCCGAACATGATGGAGACTGCTATTGGCATGCTGGCTGCGGCCAGTATCGGAGCTGTCTGGTCTTCTTGCGCCACAGACATCGGGCCGCAGGCTGCACTGGATCGACTCGGTCAAATAGAGCCTAAGGTCTTGTTCTCAGTAGACGGTTATTTTTACAAAGCGAAACCCTTCAATACCTTGGGGAATGCAGCAGAGTTGGCCAAAGCCATCCCTTCCCTCAAGAAAGTCGTCATTGTTTCCTATACGGGAACTAAGCCAGATATCGGGAATATTCCTAATGCCATCCATTACGAAGATTTCTTGGCCCCTGAAAAGGAGCCAGTTCTTGAGTTTGAACAACTACCCTTTGACCATCCCATCTTTATCATGTTCTCCTCCGGGACGACCGGCAAACCCAAATGCATGGTGCAGGGGGCAGGTGGGATTTTACTCCACCATTTGAAAGAACTCATGCTCCATAGCGATCTAAAGCGTGAGGACAAAGTCTTTTACATCACCACATGTAGCTGGATGATGTGGAACTGGTTGCTCAGTTCACTGGGCGTGGGTGCCACCATTGTCTTGTATGATGGCAATCCGAATTATCCCGATGCCTATGCGATGTGGAAAATGGTACAGGACGAAAAAATAACCTTTTTTGGCCTCAGCGCCAGCTATATCAACTATCTCCGAGGCGAGGGGATTCAACCTGGAAAGACCTATGATCTTTCCTCCCTCAGAGAGATTTCCCAAACAGGCTCTGTTCTCTCGGCGGAAGGGTTCGAGTGGGTCTATCGGGAGGTCAAGAAGGACCTCCATTTTAACTCCATCGCCGGCGGCACGGACATCAACGGCTGTTTTGCCATTGGCAGCCCGATTCAACGTGTCTATGCCGGGGAACTTCAAGGCGGGGGCCTTGGTATGAAGGTGAAGGCCTATGATGAAAACGGGAAACCCGTCTGGGATAAAGAGGGAGAGTTGGTATGCGAAGCTCCTGCTCCATGCATGCCTCTCTATTTCTGGAACGATCCGAATTGGGAAAAATATAAAAGTGCCTACTTTGAATACTATCCCAATGTTTGGCGCCACGGTGACTATGTCGTCTTTCACAGTGATACGAAGGGGATCACTTTTTATGGCCGTTCCGACGCCGTTCTGAAGCCATCCGGAGTCCGGATCGGCACCGCTGAAATTTATAATGTCGTGGAGAAGATAGGAGGAATTGCAGACAGCCTTGCCATCGGACAGAATTGGGAGGGCGAACAGCGCATCATCCTCTTCGTGAAGCTGGCACCGGGTGCCCAGTTGACAGACGGATTGAAGGATAGCATCAAAAAAACGCTCAGGGGAAAAGCCTCTCCTCGTCATGTTCCGGCGATCATCATGGAGATGCCCGATGCCCCCTATACCATGAATATGAAAAAGGTGGAGAGCGCTGTTACCAATATCATCCACGGGAGACCGGTTCTGAACAGGGATGCTTTGAGCAACCCACAGGTTCTGGATTACTTCGAGAAGATCGTTCCGGATCTCCAAAAGTAAAAAAAGGGTTCAAGGATTCCAGGGTTCAAGAGTTCCCATGACAGTTTTAAATTTAAATAAGATTCCTTGAACCCTCGACCCCTTATAAATGAAATTGACTCGAAAAGAGTTTGAGGAGTTAGTGGTTTTAGCGCTGAAGAGGCTTCCTAAATTTTTTAAAAAGAAGATGAAGAATGTGGATGTGGTGGTGGAGGACCGGGCCTCACGAGATCTTCTTTCAGAGATGGGGCTAAGGTCCTCCTATGATTTATTGGGACTTTATCAAGGCGTCCCCTTAGATCGAAGGGGATTTTACTACGGGAATGTCCTTCCGGATAAAATCACACTTTTTCAGATCCCCATCGAGTCGATATGTAAAACGAGGGAGGAGATTGAAGAGAAAGTCAAAGAGGTAGTGATCCATGAGGTCGGGCACTACTTCGGACTGGATGATAAGAGGTTAAGAGAACTGGAGAGAGGCGAATAACTCGAATGACACCGAACGTGAAGAATTGTAATAATTTTTATTATTGATATTCGATTGATTTGCTATCATTCGTTCTATTCGTTTATGCCACATGTCTTTCATCAAGTTTTTGGGCACGGCAGGTGCCCGCTTTGTGGTGATGAAGCAACTCCGAGCCTCCGGTGGAGTCTGGCTCTCAGTTGGTAATACGAATCTCTATATTGACCCGGGGCCTGGGGCCCTCGTTCGGTGTCTCAGCAGCAAACCCAGATTAGAACCATCCACATTGGATGGCATTCTCCTCACCCATAAACACTTAGACCATTCCGGCGATATTAACGTCATGATTGAGGCCATGACAGAGGGAGGGTTTAAGAAGAGGGGTGTTCTGTTCGCTCCCAGGGATGCCCTGGAGGAAGATCCAGTTGTTTTAAAATATGCGATGGGTTATGTTAAAAAGATAGAGGCGTTAAAGGAGGATTCCGAATATCGGATCGGAGACATTCGGTTCTCAACCGCCCAAAGGCACCAGCATCGCGCAGAGACTTATGGTCTCAATTTCAAGACAATACCCCGTACGATTTCTTTTGTTACGGATACAAAATTTTTTCCGGAACTCCCGAATCTTTATAGAGGAGAGATTCTGGTCATTCATGTGGTCCGGTTGAAACCCATCGGGGATGACCCGATCGACCACCTCTCGATTGAAGATGTTAAGAACATCCTCAAGAAAACGAAGCCGAAGTTGACCATCCTGACCCATTTTGGGATGACGATGATCAAAGCAAAACCTTGGGTCGTGGCTGCTGAATTAGAGAAAGAATTGGGATTGAAAGTCATCGCTGCCAGCGATGGAATGAAAATAGATTTGGAGGAGGTTTGATGATGGAAAAGTGGATGGGAGGAGATATGCATCCGAGCTATCGGATTCTTATGGGCCCCGGGCCGAGCAATGTCCATTACCGGGTTTATCAAGCCATGTCTAACCCGGTCATCGGTTACCTCGATCCCCAGATTCTGGCCTGTATGGATGAGATCAGTGAGATGTTAAGAGGCATTTTTCAGACAAAAAACCGGGTAACCCTGGCTATCTCTGCTACAGGGAGTTCAGGGATGGAGGCTTCCTATGTCAATTTCGTCGAGTCGGGAGATGTTGTTGTCATTGGAGTAAATGGCTTCTTTGCAGATAGGATGACTCAGGTAGCCTCCCGGTGCGGTGCTAAAGTCATACGGGTCGAGGAGGAATGGGGGAAAATGATTGACCCAGAAAAAATGATCAAGGCCTTAAAGGAACATCCCGAGGCCAAGATATGTGGCGTCGTTCATGGAGAGACTTCCACCGGAGTGAGGCAACCTCTTGAAGAAATAGGAGCCTATTGCAAAAGGGTGAATACACTCCTTGTGGTGGATGCTGTGACCACTTTGGGAGGATATAATGTAAAGGTTGACGAATGGGGAGTCGACGTCTGCTACGGTAGTTCCCAAAAGTGTCTCAGTGTTCCACCAGGGCTTTCTCCAATCACCGTGAGCTCCAAAGCGATGGATGTCCTTCGGTCCCGCAAGACAAAGGTTCAGAGTTTTTATCTTGATTTATCATTACTTGAAAAATATTGGGGAGAAGAGAGGGTCTATCACCATACTGCACCTGTTTCCATGTTCTATGCCTTGCGAGAAGGGTTGAAGATCGTTTTTGAGGAGGGCCTTCAGAATAGATTTCAGCGTCATGAGGCGTTGGGCGATCGTTTAAAGATGGAACTGGAGGGTTTCGGATTCAAACTTTTTGCGCAGGAAGGCTATCGTTTGCCGATGTTGACTTCAGTGGTTCTCCCTGACTGGGTGGACGATGCCAAAACACGTTCGAGGCTTTTGAATGAGTATAACATCGAAGTAGGGGCGGGCTTAGGTTGGCTAAAGGGAAAAGTGTGGAGAGTAGGCCTCATGGGAGAGACCTGCAAGCTCCGATATATCCATTGCCTGATGGGAGCGTTGAGGGAAATCCTAGTGTAATTGTGGATTTAATTTACATGTGAAGTTAGTTAATCTTTTTTAGGATCTTGAATCGGATTTAAAATCGTCAGGGCAAAATCTTTGGATTCCACGCCGGGGGATTCGACCTTTTTCTCTTCGTAGTAAGTTTCCACTTTTTCGACGATTTTTTCTTCTTCCAGAGAGACCTTTTCTAATGATTCCTCTAAGCCGATCAATTGTTCTTTGGGAAAGAAGGTAAAATCTCCAGAAATGGTGATGTCTTCGATTCTTTCCTCAGAAACCTCCTCAGCCGTTCTAATCAAACCTCCCCTGGCTTTGTGGAGACCATAAAGGACTTCCACGCCTTCCCTGATTTTAACTCCTCCTGGAATTCTGGGAGTCTTTTTTAAGAGAAATTCTTCCGAGGTCATCCATGCTTCTATTTCTCTCATCTTCTCAAGAACTTCTGAATTTAATGAAGCTGGTATCAACTTTCCCACCATTTTTTCAAATTTTCCCTTGAGGATAGAGACCACCTCCTCCCGCGATGGAATCATTCCTAATTCTCTCTTCATCGTGGTCAGGTTTTCTTCCATTGTTTTATAAACCTTGTCCCTGAATTTTTCATCAGGAACTCGCAAGATCTTGCTCATCGTTTGATAGTCAAAATCGAGAAGGATGCCTCCGACGAAGACCATACATTCTCCAATATTTCCTCCGCCCTCTCCTGCGATCTTTCTTCCTCCCTGAGTGATGATATCATTGACGACACGGAATTCTGTCTTGATTCCAAATGTTCTGTATGTTTCGACAGGCGCTTCTGAGAACCATGGGTAAATTTCATGGACCACCCTGGGAAATTTTGGATTATCTTTCTTCCAGATGAGTTGATAGAAGATCTGATTCTCATCTAAATAAGTCGCCCCTCCCCCAACCTCCCTTCGCATGAAGGGGATCCCCAATTCCTTACAGTATTGAAGATCGACTTCTTGTTCAGCATCCTGGAAATATCCAATACTCGCGAGAGGGATTTTGGGGGAGACGATGACCAGGGCCTCAACGCCCATCCGGGCGAGGGCATGGAAAATGAGCATGGATTGCTGGCCCGGAAGCCTCCCAAGATCGAATACGTACATGGTCTCCTCACTTTCCTATGATTCTTTTCTTCTATCAGCGACGACGGTTATTGAAGATGTGAAGATGTGGAGCAGTTTGCTGTGGGGGATATAGATGAACCAGATGAGACTGGGTACCACATGGAAGTACCAGAGGAAGTCAGCATTGATTTTTATATCTCTGAGGAATTGGGATAAGAAGTAACCTCCAAAGGAAATCCAGTTGTTAGCGCTGGCAGGAGTGAAGTTAGCCAGGTAGACATGTGCCTCAACGACTTCATGATGAGCAATGCGGTAGCCTTCAATAAAATAGCCGGAAAGTTCAAGGAAAAGGATGAAGAGTAGGGTGGTAATGTCCTCTTCTTCAGTCCGGAGTTGATCGGGGCGAATGACAAAGCGCCGAATAATAGCCATGACGCAGCCTACCAGTATAAGAAAACTGAAGAACTCGAGGAAGAAATCGAGGAAAGGACGAATTACACCCGTCTCAAACACGCGGGCAAAAGAGAAAAACGGAATGCTATGGCTGAATTCAACAAGGTATCCCGTTGTAAATCCTTTAATCATGTCCACAACAAAGGTGGCCACGAAGCCAAATACCAATAGAGTATGAGCGAGCCAGCGATAAAAAGATTTGCTGAAGAGTTTTCGATGGAAGATGACTTCGGTGATGAGGATTTTTATATACCAACCTGGCCTGGCCCAGAATCCTCTCCAGCCTCTCCTGATGTAGATATTAAATTTTTCCCATTTGGTGACATTCTCTACTCCTTCAAGGGTTCCCTCCAGCCACATACTGACATGGAGGCCCATCCCCCATAAGAAGAAAATCACCGTTGGGAAAAACATGATGTAGAAGATGAAGTGTTTATCCATGGTTTTTTAAAGGGTTCGAGGATCCTAGGGTTCTAGGGTTCAAGTGGTTATTTTTAAGATTTTCACTGGAACCCTCGGCCCCTTGACCCCTTGAATCCTATGCTTTCATATTTTTCAGCACAAACTCCGTGATGTCCATCGCATTGATAGGAATCTCTTTTCTTCGGGCGGTGGTCAAGATAGTGCGGACGCACTGCTGACAGGCTGTAATTACCGTATCGGCCCCTGTCGCCTGGATCTGATTAATCTTCTCTTGAGCCAGGGCTGCTGAAAGGTCCGGATCCACCATTTCTAAATTTCCACCTCCACCACAACATTTGCACTGCTCACGATTCTCTGCCATCTCCACCACCTCTACACCAGGAATGGCTCGGAGGATTTCTCTTGGGGCTTCATAAACTCCGCTCGCCCTCCCTAAATCACAAGGGTCGTGATAGGTGACTTTTATCTTCTTTTCTTTGAAGGTGATCTTCCCCTCGTCAATCAGTTTTTTGATGAATTGGGTCGAATGAAAGATCTCGATATCCGTCTTATACTCCTCCATCCAGGTATGGTAGCAGGAGGGACAAGCGAAAACTACACTTTTAACACCCTTCTCTTTCACCATTTCCAAATTGTGCTGGATCAGAACCTCAGCATCTTTTTTCATCCCCGCACCGATGAGAGGAAAGCCGCAACACCACTCTTCTCCACCCAAGAGTGTGAAATCAACTTCTGTTTTGTTCAGGATTTCGACGAAAGCTAAGGGGATCTTTTGTACCAGAGGGAAAAAGGAAGCCACGCATCCCACAAAGAAAGCAACCTCGGCCTTCTCTTTCTTATATTGATGGTCAGGGAGTTCATCCAAGAACTCTAGCCATTCTGTTCTCTCTTCGTTTTCGTCTCCAGAGACATTATGGGCCCGAAGGACATTGGCTTTCATTCGCTTGGCTGCTTCTGGGGAATGACCCATCTCTACCAAAGTTTCGCGCAACGCAGTCCAGAGATGTTTGGCATCGATGGAAACAGGGCAACTTACGCTGCACTCGCCGCAGAGGGTGCAGCGATAGACCATCTCTGAGAATTTTTTTAGCTTTCCTTCATCCAACTTCTTCGGACCAAAAATCTTTGCCCATAGCCCATATTGGCTGCGGATGAACGACTTGAAGGCCTGAATTTTTCCTCGAGGATCAATCTCCTCCTCATTTCTTTGAGCATAGACAGGACAATACTTCAGGCATTCGCCACAGCGAGTACAGGCTTCGATTTCGACTAACTGTTTGGGAGTAAAGGCTGAAAGCTTCATGGAAAAAGACCCTGATTACACGGATTTAAAAACAGAGATTACACAGATAAACTGATCATTGGACCAAACTGATTAAGAATAGGATCATGATCTTATGGTTTTGTTTTTATAATCCGTGTAATCTTTCTTTGAATCTGTGTAATCTTATTTATTTCTTACCGTGCTCGGCAATCTCTATCTTGAGCCACTCTTGAATGACAGCAGGATCTGTCATGAGATTCTTGAGTTCATCCATGTTATCGGGTTTGATCTTGAACATCCATCCTTTGCCATAACAATCCTCGTTGATGAGTTTTGCTTTCCTCTCTAGCTCTTCATTCACCGCCACCAACTCACCACTCACTACTGAAAAGACCTTTCCAAGCCATTTCCCTGATTCAATCTTAGTAAAGTTTTTCCCCTGAACAAGTTTTTTCCCTTCCGGAGGAAGACCCACATAGACAATGCTACCCGCCATCTTCTGAGCGTATTCATTCATCCCCATAACAACCAGATCTCCTTCCACTCTTGCCCAGAAATGATTCTTATCGTAATAAAGCCCTTCTGGAAATTCATATCCCTCAATATTCATCTCTACACCCCCTCCTCTTATTAGTAAAAGGATTCAAGGGTTCAAGTGGCAGAGGGTTCCAGTGAAGCTTTTAAAAATAAACACTTGAACCCGTGACCCCTGGAATCCTCGAACCCTAATTATGCTGCTTCTTTTTTATGTGCCTCTTGTAAAAGTTGGGCGATGAACTCCGTAATGTTATAAATTTCAATCTTCTGTTTTCGGAGCTTAGCATTTCTAAAATTGTGGAGGCACGATGGACATTCCGTGAGCAAAATATCAGCTCCTGTCTCTTCAATGATTTGGCTTAAGCGATTTCTTGAAATTTCGATGGAATCCTCAGGATATGATCCCCTGAGTCCACCCCCAGAACCGCAACACATGGCATTCTCTCTTGTCCGCCTCGGCTCCACAAAATTGGGTGCAATCTTTTGGATGATTTGCCTCGGCTCATCATAGATACCGGCGTGCCGGCCAAGATCACAGGGATCGTGGTAAGTCACTTTTTTATTGGTTTTCACTCCAAAGTCAAAGTCTTTTAGAAATTGAGTAATGTGTTTGACCTCCATTCCTAAGTCTTTGTAGGAAGGGTGTTCTTTGAACACCCTGTAACAGTAAGGGCAAGTCGTGATCAATGTTTTGGCTCGGGTTTTCTGCAGTTCTCGAACATTTTGCCGGGCCAGCTCCTCCTTGATCTTGTAACCTACATCCTCCATTACGCCACTGCAGCAGACCTCATCAATCATGGTGAAGTCAACCTTTAGAAGATCAAGAAGACGGATGGTCTCTTCTACACTTTCTTCTTCTCTATAAGTTCCCACACAGCCCACAAAAAGGATGTAAGGGGCGCTTCCCTTTTTGTGTCCCCAGTCGTACCGCTCCTCCTCTCCATAGATATTTCCGTATTTCTCAACAACCTCACCAATTTTTTTAAAGAGGTTGTCATAACCCATTCCAACCATATCTTTCCGTGCAGCCTTGATCACTTCTTGGGGATCTACACCGGAAGGGCAGGTGACCGTACAATTCATGCAGGTGGTGCATCGAAGAAGAGCCTGGGCCACCCCCTCGGTCACAGGAAGCTTACCCTCCATCACCTCTTTCATGAGAATCATCTTCCCACGGGCATTCGTAATGGGTCTTTTGGTCAGGTCAAAGATAGGGCAGACCGCCCGGCAAAAGCCACAGCGGGAACATTGAGTAATGGCCTTGCGTCGTTTTTCATCGAGCTGCAATGGATTCGCCATCGTCTCTCCTAAAAAAATTGGAATAGTGGATTGTTGGAACGATGGAATAATGGGAAAAAATTCTATTTTTCAATTCGTTGAAAATCAGTATTCCATCCTTCCAGTATTCCAATATTCCAGTTCTTAACCATCCAATGCCCTTTTGCCGGGATTCATGATGTTGTTGGGGTCCAAGGTTCTCTTGATCTGCTTCATCAGTCCCATTTCTACTGAGTCGTGTTCCAATGTCATAAAGTTTGCTTTGGAGAGACCGATGCCATGTTCACCAGACAGGGTTCCATTGAGAGAAATGGCGAGACGAAAGATCTCCTCCTCGACCTTTTCCATCCTCTCCACTTGTTCTGGGTCATATCCATCGTAAAGGATTTGTGGGTGAAGGTTTCCATCGCCGGCATGACCAAAAGTGGCAACCACGATGCCATGTCTTTGAGAAATCTCCTGAATTCCCACCAATAACTCTGGAATTCTGGAAATGGGAACGGTGACATCATCCAATACGAAACTATGGCTGGCGCGGGCGAGGGTAGCGTAAGCGGATTTACGAGCTTTCCAGAGATTGAACCGATCTTTTTCGTCTTTAGCTGTTTTAATGGAGATGGGATTATTTTCTTTGAGGACGCGAAGGACCACTTCCATCTGAGCCTCCACCTCTTCCCATGTATAACCGTCTGTTTCCGTTAAGATCATTGCCTCTGCTTCAGGAAGATCGATGTCCGTATTCTCTTTAATAGATTTAAGTGTGACCTTGTCCAGAATCTCCATGACACTCGGCAATACTCCACTGGTCATGGTCTGGAAGATGGCTTTTCCTGCATCCTCCAATTTGGCAAAAGTGGCCACGGCAGTCATGGCGTGACGGGGAAGGGGATTGATTTTTAATGTGACCTCTGTGATCACTCCCAAAGTTCCTTCTGCCCCGATGAAGAGTTTAGCCAGATCATAACCAGAGACGCATTTCATCGTGTAGGAGCCTGTGCGCATGATCTCTCCGTTTGGCAGAACGACCTGAAGGCCGAGGACATAGTCTCGGGTAGTGCCGTATTTGGCCCCCTTGATTCCACCAGCGTTGGTGGCTGCATTTCCCCCAATGGTGGCAACGGTACTGCTTGCAGGGTCAGGAGGGAAAGTAAAACCATGTTTTGCCAGTTCTCTGTTGAGGTCATCGCAGACCACACCGGCCTGAACATGGGCATAGCGATTCTCAATGCTTACTTCAAGAATGCGGTTCATCCTGGAGAGGTCAATGATGATTCCACCATGGATGGGAATAACTCCTCCGCTGAGACTTGTGCCTGCTCCTCGAGGGACAACAGGAATTTTATGTTTGTCGGCAAACTTTACGATTTCAGAAACCTGCTCAGTCGATTCAGGCCAGACTGCCGCATCAGGTCGATGAACATTCATCGAAGCGTCATAACTGTATGGAACCAATTCCTCCAACTGATCGGTGAAATTATCAGCTCCAACGATCTCAATAAGTTTTTCTTTTGCTAACATCCCTTGCGGACTCCTTCTTCAAACTCAAATCATATTTTAATTATAACTTCCTGACAAAGGTCCTCTCAACCATTTTCACTTTTCTTATTCCTTCTGGCCCGTTGATGCCTTTACCTCTGACTCGACATAATTCAGGTGCTCGAGGGTTTTCTCCCTGGCTTTATCGGGAGAATGATTCTTAATCGCACTGAATATTCGGTAATGGTGGTCGAGCAATTTTTTCACTTTCGCTCGATCTCTAAAAACCCTTGCCACGGATTCCCTGAGGAGATCGTAGATCGTGGACATGATGTGAGTCTGGATTGTATTATGTGTCGTTTGGGCCAACGCCAGGTGAAAATCAGCATCTTGCTTTTCCCAGGATCGACCCTCGTCAAAGGCTTTCTTCATCTCCTTGATAATCGACTCCAACCTTTTAATATCCTCTTCCGTAGCTCGTTGGGCAGCATGAAAAGCACCCCAAGCCTCTAGGGCTTTTCTTACCTCGATCAGGTCGAAGATCTTCTGGGTATCTGCCTTGATGAGCAGAGAGAGAGGATTTTGCACACTCTCTGATGCCACCGACTTGATGTAGGTCCTTTTTCCCTTTAATTCCAAAAATCCCATAGCCACCAATGAGTTCAGGGCTTCTCTGAGGGACGGACGGCTCACGCCAAATTGATTGACGAGTTCTCTTTCAGGAGGAAGGCGATCTCCAGGTTTTAATATCCCATCACTGATAAGGCTTTTTATTTGATTCACAATTTCGTCAGATACTTTAGTGTGCTTGATGGATTTAAACATGAAAGACCCCTGTCTTGAGGCTGGGTTTAAAAGTTTTACTGAACCCTAATACTTTAATGGTCAAACCATTTTAAAAAAAATTCAATATTTTGTCAATCTTTAAATTTAATATAAGCTAACTTCTTTAAATTAAAAGAAAAAAATTTAATTTGGTATTTTGGTCTGACCATTTTCACATTTAATCTTTTTTATTGACAAGGTCTATCTCATTTGTTATAAAATGGCAGAATATAGATCTAATTAGGATTCTAATTTAATAGCCTTTAGGAGGAGGTTATGGCTCGATTATATGAATACCAGGGAAAGCAGTTGCTCAAGGCGTCAAAAGTACCAATTCCTCAAGGTGAGGTAGCAACGACCCCCCAAGAGGCTAAAAAGATAGCTGAGAAGATTGGTAAGCCCGTTGCCGTCAAATCGCAAGTTTGGGCCGGAGGTCGCGGGAAAGCCGGGGGCATTAAGTTTGCTGAACATCCTCTCGATGCAGAAATCGCTGCTAACCAGCTCTTGGGATCGGAAATCAAAAACTTGAAGGTTGAAAAAGTACTGGTTGAGGAAAAATTAAATATTGAAAAAGAATACTATGTCGGCGTCATCATCGATGCCACGAGGGAAGTGAGAGCCCCGGTCGTGATGTTCAGCACGGAAGGGGGAATGGATATTGAATCTGTACCCTCAGAAAAGATTGCCCAAATGACCGTAGACGTCCTCAGAGGCTTCCGCCTCTATGATGCTCTCAATCTTTGTGTAAAGCTAAAGGTTCCAACCCAGGTTCTTCCCTCCATTGCTCAAGCGATCATGGGATTGTACCAGACATTCAAAGGATACAATTGCCGGACTGCGGAAATTAATCCTCTTGTATTGACAAAGGATGGAAAAATACTGGCTGCGGACTGCCGCATGGCCATTGACGACTCTTCCGTATTCCGTCATCCCGAATTGGGCATTGACGTGGCCCGCGAAGCCCCAACGCCTCCCACCGAGTTTGACAAGATTGCATGGTGGATTGAGGAGGGCGATCTCCGGGGAACCTGTTATATTGCGCAGATGGCTCCGGATAAGAAAGGACTGGGTTACGTAGGCTACCATGGGATTGGCGGAGGAGGTGCTATTTTGGGGGTCGATGCCCTGAACCGTCAGGGGCTCAAGATCGCCAACTATGCTGATACGAGTGGAAATCCAACAGCTGCAAAAGTTTACCGGGCCGCCAAAGTCATTATTTCTCAACCGGATATTGAAGGATACATGCTCGGTGGTTTCATTGTGGCGAACCAGGAACAGTGGCACCATGCCCACGGGGTGGTGAAAGCCCTCAGGGAGGAACTCCCCAAGAGACCCGGATTCCCCTGTGTGATTTTACTTTGCGGGAACAAGGAAAAAGAATCGATGGAGATTCTGAAGGAGGGAACAGCGGATTTGCAGAAACAGAACCCGATCGAGATCTATGGAAGCGATAAGGTGTACGAGACAGAGTTTCTAGCAAAACGTATGAGGGCCCTCATTGATGAATATCGAAAGAAGAGAGGTATAAAGGCATAAACCCCGTACAATAATTTCTAAATGATGGGTTTAACCGAAGAATTTGATTGAGGTAGAAATGTTTATGTCTGGCTAAGGCTTAGATTTTAATATTGTACAGGGTAAAGGAGGAATGACCATGCATTTTGAAGAAAGAACGATAAAGGTCATTATCGATGAAAGTAAATGTGTCGACTGTAAGACCCACGCGTGCGCTGCAGGGTGTAAACTCTTCGATCGAGGCATCTTGGTGATCAAGGATGGAAAACCCGCCCTCGCTGGGGATGTGGAATTTGCAAAACGGATAGGTACGGAGTGTCTGGCATGCGAGTATGAATGCTGGTTCAGGGGAAACAAGGCGATTACCATTGAGGCCCCAATTCCCGGATTAGACGAATACAAAAAAAAACACGGAGTTGTTTAAAAGGGTTAGCATAGTTTGTCATTCTGAGGAGCAAGGCGACGAAGAATCTCGATTTTAATAAACAATATTTCTAACAAGACTCACTCTAAAAAGAGATTCTTCGCTTCCTTTGTCGGTCAGAATGACATAATGGGGGCGACAGAATAAATCAAAGGGGAGTGAAGAAGATGGCCATTCTACTTGAAAAGAATACGACGATTTTGGTTCAAGGAATTACTGGAAGGGAAGGCTCGGCACGAGCCGCATTTATGAAGGGCTACGGCACGAAAGTGGTGGCTGGAGTAACACCGGGAAGGGGCGGAGAAGAAGTGTCAGGAATCCCTGTCTTTAACACGGTTGAAGAGGCCGTGAAGGCGAAGGGTCCCGTTGATGCCAGCGTCACCTTTGTTCCCGGTCCAGGACTGAAGGATGCCGTTCTTGAGGCCCTGGATGCTGGGATAAAGTTTATCGTCATGCCTGTTGAACGAGTTCCTCTTTACGATATCCTTGAGATGATGGCCTATGGGAAACAGAAAGGTGCCCGTCTGCTGGGCCCAGGTTCCATTGGAATTATTAGTCCTGGCATTGCGGCAGCTGGGTGGCTAGGTGGAACTCCTGAGTTTGCGAAAAGAGTTTTTGTGTCAGGACCCGTGGGTGTCATCTCAAGAAGTGGTGGACAGTCCGGCACGGTGCCGTGGGCTATTCAACAGGCAGGCCTTGGTGTGACCACGGTCTTACATATAGGGACAGAGCCGGTTGTGGGTCAGTCTTTCGGCGACATCCTGCCTCTTTTTGAAGCGGATAAGGAAACAAAGGCTGTTGCTATCTTCGGTGAAATTGGTGGTCCCTATGAAGAAGAGGCGGCCGAGGCAGTGAGAACCAAAAAATTTACCAAGCCCCTTGTTGTTTATGTGGCTGGGGCATGGGCTCCTGAGGGAATGCGATTCTCCCATGCGAGCAGTATCATCGAAAGAGGAAAGGGATCAGCGAAGGATAAAATTGCTTCCCTTAAAGAGGCAGGGGTTCACGTGGTGGATCGACCCGATGAAATCGCTCCAACTATTAAACGTTTATTAGGCGTCTAAAGAGAACAAATCCCCCCAACCCCCCTTTTCTAAAGGGGGGTTGGGGGGATTACGAATTTATTCTTAACCCAAAAACCCAATAGGAGGTGCTAAGATGACTGTAATGAGATCTGTTTTTTATATTCCGGGAAATAATGAGAAGATGATTTCCAAGGCTCCCGAGACCCCAGCTGACATCATTACTTTGGATCTGGAGGATTCTGTTCCCCCTGCTGAGAAGCCAAAAGCTCGAGAAATGACACGAGAGAATCTGAAATTTGCGGGATCAGGGGGTTCCACAATTTATGTCCGGATCAACAACTGGGAGACATTGATGACCAATGATGATCTTGAAGCCATTGTCCACGAGGGCCTCTCCGGTGTTTGCTTAGCCAAGTGTGGTGGCCCGGACCATGTTCAACGTCTCGATTGGAAATTGGAAGAATTGGAGCGAAGAAGAGGGCTCAAAGTAGGAAGCATCGCCATTCAGCTTCTTATTGAGACAGCCAAAGGGGTCATCAACGCTTATCCCTCAGCCATTGCCAGCAAACGCGTCAATTCTCTTATCTTTGGTGCGGTGGATTATACGAAAGACATGAGGGTGAAACTCACCATTGAGGGGGATGAGCAACTTTATGCGAGAGCTCATAATGCTGTTGCTGCCAGGGCTGCAGGTTGTATTGCCATTGATTGCCCATTCGTGGCTTTTAAAGATACAGAAGCCTTTGAGAAGAACACACGCTTTGGCCGTCAGTTAGGTTACGAAGGGAGGATGCTTATCCATCCGAGCCAAATTGAACCTTCCCATAGAATCTATACCCCATCACCGGAAGATGTGGATTGGGCAAAGGGTGTTGTAAAGGTTTTTGAGGAAGAGGGGATTGCCAAGGGCGCTGCAGCTGTTTCCTATATGGGGAAGATGGTGGATACTCCGGTTTATGAGAATGCCAGGACGATCCTTGCCATCATGGAGGAAATCTCCGCGTTTGATGCAAAACGAAAGAAATAGAATCGGATTTAAAGGGAACAGGCTACTTTTTCATTCTTTGTTTAGAAAAGAATAGCCTGTCCCCTTTTTTTAGGGAGTGTTAACCATTGAGAATCATCATTGTTGGACAAGGTCCCTTTGGGGAGAAAGTATTAGAGGCCCTGATTCAAAAAGGGGAGGATGTAGTCGAATCCTTCTCTCCTCCGGATAAAAGAGGCGAGGGGATGAAGGCTTTGGCTGAAAAATCAGGAATCCCCTCCTTCGGTCCAAATTTAATGAAAGAACCTCAGGTCTATGAAGCTTATGTGAAATTACAGCCAGAGCTTGTCATCTTGGCATTTGTAATAGATATCATTCCTGAAAAATTACTCACCGTCCCCTCCCTGGGAACTATCTGCTATCATCCTTCCATTCTACCGAGGCATCGTGGCGCCAGTGCGATTAATTGGGCTCTTATTCAGGGCGACACCCAAACAGGTTTGACCGTTTTCTGGGTTGATAAGGGGATCGATACAGGTCCCGTCTTGCTGCAAAAACAGGTAGAGGTTGGTCCTGATGATACGACCGGTTCCCTTTATTTCAATAAACTTTTTCCTATGGGAGTGGATGCGATGGTGGAGGCTGTTGAATTGATCAAAAAAGGAAAAGCACCGAGGATTCCACAGGATAATTCTAAAGCAACTTATGAGCCTCCATGTGATGATCGAGTTGCCTCTGTGAACTTTGAAAAAACAATCAAAGACATTTACAATTTGATTAGGGGATGTGATCCTCAACCAGGCGCGTATACGACTTTTAAAGGGAAAAGAGTAAGATTTTATGATGCTAAAATGTTCCTCTCAGCCATTGAAAAGCAACCGGGTGAAATCATTTCCTTCGAAGAAGGAAGTCTTCAAGTTGCTGTAAAAGGCGGAGTCATAAACGTTGGGAAACTCAGAGTAGACAAAAGGGAGAAAATCGGGCCCATTGAATTCGCCAAATCTGTCGAATTGAAAATTGGAGATCAATTTGGACAATGATACCCGTAAGCGTCATTGCGAGGAGTTCCGTTTGGTGGAACGACGAAGCAATCCGTTGAGATTGCTTCACTCCGTTCGCAACGACAGGTTAATTCATGGATTAAGTTTGAGGAGAAAATTATGGAACGTGAAAAACTGATTGAAGAAATGACGAAGATTGTGGGGAAAGAAAATGTCTTATCCTCAGAGACAGACTTGTACCTCTACGGTTACGATGCCTCTCTCTTTCGAGGAAAACCTGATTGCATCGTCCTCCCTGGTTCAACAGAGGAAGTTTCTAAAATCGTCAAATTTGCCCATGGGGCAGGGATCCACGTTATTGGTAGAGGGTCAGGAACAAACCTGAGTGGTGGTACCATCCCAACACAAGGCGGAATTATTATTCATTTTTCCAGAATGAATAAGGTCCTCGAGATCGATATCGAAAATCAAAGAGCTGTGGTGGAGCCAGGGATCTTTACTCTCGCTTTGAAAAACGCATTGGCCCGCTACGGATACGTCTATCAACCAGACCCTGCTAGTGAAAAGGTTTCAACTCTCGGAGGGAATTTTGGAGAAAATTCTGGGGGACCCCATTGTCTTAAATACGGAGTGACAACCAATCATATCTTGGGAGCAGAAGTGGTTCTCTATGACGGGGAGGTCATTCAGGTCGGCGGCAAGACATTGGACAATCCCGGGTATGATTTGACAGGAATTCTTGTAGGTTCAGAAGGTACCCTTGGAATTGCCACGAAGTTGATTCTTCGAATCATGCCAAAACCAGAAGCAGTGAAAACCATGCTGGCCATCTACAATACTTTAGAGGATGCTGGGAGAACAGTCTCCGCCATCATCGGCGATGGTATTGTCCCGGCCACTCTGGAAATGTTGGACAGACTGACGATTAAGGCCGTCGAAGAATCAATCCATGCAGGTTTTCCACTGGATGCTGAAGCGGTCCTTTTGATTGAACTCGACGGACTCAAAGATGGAATGGAGAGGCTGGCCGAAAGAATCATGGAAATCTGCAAGAAAAATAACGCCCGTGAGGTGAAGACTGCCAAAACCGAGGCAGAGAGGACCCAACTCTGGGCAGGCCGAAAGGGAGCTTTTGGCGCCATTGCCAGGCTCAGGCCTAATTATCTGGTTTGTGACGGAACCGTCCCCAGAACAAAACTTCCTGAGGTTTTGACCAAAGTGATGGAGGTGGGTAAAAAGTATAACCTTGTCATTGCAAACGTCTTTCATGCCGGAGATGGAAACCTTCATCCTCTCATCCTATTCGATGAACGAAATGAGGAAGAATTGAGAAAGGTCCATTTAGCAGGCTCAGAGATCATGAAATTATGTGCTGATGCGGGTGGCACGATCAGCGGAGAGCATGGTATTGGTACAGAGAAAAAGAAGGAGATGCTCTTCGTCTTTACTCCAAAGGATATTGGTGCCATGAAAAAAGTTAAAATGGCCTTCGATCCTGAAGATCTTTACAATCCGGGAAAGGTTTTACCTGAAGTAGAAGCTTAATAATCCCCCTCAGTTCCCCTTTATAAAAGGAGGATACATTTATACCTCCCTTTTGTAAAGGGAGGTTAGGAGGGATTTAAAAAAAGCAAAGAAGGAGATTTTATATGCCTAAGTTTGATAAACTTTTTTCCAAATTGAAAGAGATTGTTGGAGAGGCCCATGTGATTCAAGATCCGGATAAACTCAAAGCCTATGCAATAGATGGAAAGAAAACGAAGGTGGTCGTCTCTCCGAAGACGATCAATGAGGTTTCAAAGGTCGTTGCCCATGCGAATCAGCAACATCTCACCATCGTCCCGAGAGGGAGTGGAACCAAAATGGGGATGGGTGGAATTCCAAAAAAGATAGATATCATTCTTTACACCAACCGGCTCAATCGTATCACAGATAGCGACTGCGAAAATCTGACTCTCTCCGCAGAAAGTGGAATCACCCTAAATGAAGTTCAAAAAAGTTTGGCGAAAGTGGGAAAGGGATATTTCATCCCCCTTGATCCACCCTTCACAGATAAAGCCACTTTGGGTGGCATAGTGGCGACCAACTCCACCGGGCCCAAGAGGCTCCTTTACGGCGCGGTCAGGGATTTGATCATTGGGACCAAGGCCGTTTTCCCAAACGGGGACATTGTGGTCTCTGGTGGGAAGACAGTCAAAAATGTTTCCGGCTATGACATGTGTAAACTCTTGATCGGTTCTTATGGAACACTGGGTATTCTCTGTGAGATGACTTTTAAACTCCTTCCTCTTCCTGAAAAAGAGGCAACCTTATTGCTCTCTTTTGCGAGATTAGAGGAAGTAGATGGCTTCGTTCGAGAAATGAGAGGCTCACAATTAATTCCCTCATCCATTGAAACCCTCAATGCCATGGCTGTGCAAAAGATGAAATATTCGATGTCCATGCCTCCAAATGGAAATTATCTCGTTGCCATCGGGTTGGAGGGGGTCGATGAAAGTATTGATAGGCAAATCTCTGAGATGAGTGAAATGGGAAAGAAGCACGGGACCCTTGAAACATTAACTCTCAATTCAGAAAAGCATCAGGCTTTCTGGATTGCCATCCGCGACTTCTCTTATGGGTTGACCCAAGGATACCCAAACGTTATATCCCTGAAGTCCAACTTTTTGATCTCTAAATCTGGAGAGATACTGGGGAGTTATGAAAAGATTACCAAAGAATTGGGGATAGATTGTGCCTTGATCTGCCATTCCGGAAACGGAATTCTTTACTCCTATATTCTGGCAGGAAAGAATTTGAGATCAAAGATTGAATCCTTTGTCGGACTCATCGGAAAGCTGACCTCTGAAGCAGTGAAAAATGAAGGCAACCTCGTGGTGGAATCGTCTCCCCTCTTGATCAAAAAGAAGGTGGATGTATGGGGACAATCCCGAGGTGATTATCTGATCGTGCGCCGATTGAAAGAACAAATAGATCCAGCAGGTATCCTGAACATAGGCCGATTTGTGGGAGGAATCTAATCATAGGGTAATCGTTAAAGGGTTAGGGTAAAGATGCCCGTTTCGTTGATCGGTTAGGTTGTTCGTCTTTAAATATGTTCCTAACAGATTCAGAAATTCTTTTAGCCGTAACCTTTTGACCATAGCCGATACGGGCTTCGTAACCCTAACCTTAATCCGAAAAGGAAGATTATTTTCACACTTCGAGGGGATATATTCGTCATGCTAAATTACAAAGGATTAAACAGGAGCTAATATGAAACAAGAAGAACTCAAAACTTTATTATATGACGAGATTGCCAAATGCAATCGATGTGGTTTCTGTCTGGCAGTCTGTCCTATTTATACGGTTAAAGGAAGAGAGTGGGCTACACCGAGGGGGAAAAATGCTCTTATTAGGGCTATTATTGAGGGCAAAATTGATTGGACTCCCGAAATAGAAGAGACCATTTTCCGATGTACGGGCTGCAGACTGTGTACCCAGACCTGTTTTCCAGCCGTTGAGACGAACGCGGGCGTCCTTGCCGGAAGGGAGTGTTTGGTCGACAAAAAACAGTATCCTAAAGTGATCGATCTGGTTGTGAAGGCCCTGGAGAGTAACTACAATATCTCCAACGAGCCCAACGAGAACCGGACCATGTGGATGGAGTCGATGGAGAACGTCCCGGTTCACAAATATCAGAAAGAGAAGGCCGAAGTGATCTACTTCGTTGGCTGCGTGGCGGGTTTCTTCCCCTTGGCGCACAAGATTCCACAGACGTTCGTTCAAATTCTGGATAAGGCGAAGGTGGACTTCACGATCCTGGGAGGAGAAGAGTGGTGCTGCGGATTTCCGCTCATTCAGGCAGGCATGAAGGACAAGATGGACAAGCTCATCAAGCACAACGAGGAGAAAGTGAAGAAGGTGGGGGCAAAGACCGTGGTCTTCGCCTGTCCCTCTTGTTTTCATACCTGGAAAGAAAAGTACAACACAAACGCAGAACTGCTCCATTCAACCCAGTTTATGGAGAGATTAATTGATGAGAAAAAAATTATCTTCAATAAAGGGTTCAGTAAGACCGTTACCTATCATGACCCCTGCGATCTGGGAAGAAACAGCAGTGTTTATGACCCACCGAGAAACATTCTGAAGAAGATCCCCGGGCTCAGCTTGGTGGAGTTGCCGAACAGTCGCCAGTTGAGCATCTGTTGTGGGGGGGGTGGGGACCTCGAGATGGTCGACCCTGATCTCGCCGCCGCCATCGCGAGACGCAAGATTGAAGAGATCCAGTCCACAGGAGCCCAGGAAGTGGTAACCTCGTGTCAGCAATGTATCCGGACCATTTCAGGAAATGCGAGAAAGAACAAGATCAAGCTCAAGGTGAGAGACATCACCGAGGTTGTTTGGGAGGCGATGGGGTCTTAAGAAATTTATACTCCTAAGTAATGTTTGATCACTTCTTCGTTTTGGAGAAGATCTTTCGTCTTGCCCTGGAGCTTGATCTTTCCTCCTTCTAAGAGGTAGCCCCGTTCCCCTACTTCGAGGGCCTTTTTAGCGTTCTGCTCGACCATGAATAATGAAGTTCCTTCTTGGTGGATATCCCGAACAACATCAAAGAGAGAAGTGACCACCAGAGGGGCTAAACCGCCAGTCGGTTCGTCGAGAACGATCAACTGGGGTTTGGTCATGAGTCCACATCCAATGGCTAACATCTGCCGTTCTCCGCCGCTCAGAGTCCCAGCATTTTGGTTTCTCCGTTCTTTTAGTATGGGAAATTTTGTATAAACATACTCCAGGCGGGAGCGGGATTCTTTCCCGTAAAGGATGGCCCCCATCTCTAAATTCTCCAGCACTGTGAGGGATGGGAAGATGCAATTATCTTGAGGGACGTAGGAAAAGCCTTGTTTTGCAATCTCCTCAGGGTCAAGTCCAGTGATCTCCTTACCAGCGTAAAAAATTCGTCCTTGGTGTAAATTGGTGAATCCAAAAATTGTCTTCAAGAGTGTCGATTTCCCTGCTCCGTTGGGACCGATGACGACGACGAACTCCCCTTTCTCCACGGTCAAACTGATATTTTCCAAGACCGTCATTTTCCCATATCCAGAATAGACAGAGTCAATTTGCAGAAGACTCATCTTAGGCTCCTACTTTTCTTTTCCCAGATAGGCTTCGATGACTTGGGGGTTCTGCTGGACTTCATGAGGCGTTCCCTCCGCCAGATTCTCACCACTATTCATGACGAATATTTTATCGCAGAGATTCATAATCACTTCCATTTTATGTTCGACAATCAGAAAGGTTAACCCCTGTTCCTTTCTCAGGGTCTCGATGTACTTCATCAAATTCTTTGTTTCATCGAGATTGGCACCAGACGTTGGTTCATCCAGGAGAAGCATTTCTGGATCCGCCATCAGAGCCCTTGCGACTTCGAGCATCTTTCGCTGGCCTCCAGAAAGATTGGTAGCCAGTTCTTGCCTCAAATGTTTGATCCCCACAATTTCTAAAATTTGCAGGGCTTTCTCCAGGTTGGTTTTCTCCTGGACCACCATCTTTTTCGGCCTGATCACGGCATAAATCAAGTGTTCGCCCAGTTGGTCTTTTGAGGCTAAAAGCATATTCTCCAGCACCGTCATGTTTTTCAACTCTCGGGCGATCTGAAAAGTTCGGACCAGGCCTCTGAGACAGGTTTCATGAGGCTCAAGACCATCGATCCGCTCATTCTTGAAGTAGACGCTACCTGAAGTTGGCTTGTAAGTTCCAGTGAGCAGATTAAAGAGGGTCGTCTTCCCGGCGCCGTTGGGGCCAATCAGTCCGCAGATGGATCCCTTCTCCACGGCAATGCTGCAATGATTAACAGCCCGGAGACCGCCAAAATCCTTGGTCACTTCTTTCGTTTCCAGCAGAGGGCTCATATCTCCTCCCCCATCTTCACAGCCTTTTCTGGAATGAGCCCCTGGGGTCGAAAACGAAGGCAGATAATTAAAATAAGTCCGATAAAGATGACTCGCAGCCCAGGGATTAAATAGGTGTAACCCGGTATGGTCGGCAAAAAGCGTGTGCCTTGGTGAATGATGCCAATTAAAACCAGTGTGCCCAGAATGGCGCCCTTGTTATTTCCAATTCCACCGATGACCAGGGACACCCAGATCAGAAAGGTGATGTCCGGAGCGAATTCATGAGGCATGATCGAACCACTATAATGAACCCAGAGACTTCCAGCCATCCCTGCATAGGCAGCACCGGTAACAAAGGATAGCATACGGAACCTGACAATCTTCTTGCCCAGAGCCTCTGTAACAATCTCGTCCTCACGGATCCCTTTGAGAACTCTCCCCAGCGGGGAGTTATAAATCCTCTGCGAAATGAAGTAGAGAATCAATAGAATAATCAAGACTAATATAAAGTAGAAAAGAGTATCCAGGATCACTGAGTGTCCGGATAAAGGTCTCGGAAGATTACGAATTCCCTGAGCGCCTCGGGTTAACCATTTCTCATTTAAGGCCAAGAAGCGAATAACCTCTGACATTCCGATGGTCATGATGGCCAGGTAATCCCCGCGGAGGCGTAGGGTGGGAGTTCCGATCAAATAGCCTGCCAGTGCCCCGGCTAAAGCCGCAGCAAGGAACCCCACAATGAAAGGGAATCCATAGCCCAAGCTATGTTTGAAACCAAAAACAATTTCCTCGGAGGCAGGGGAAGTCAGGATCGCAGAGGTGTAGGCTCCGATTGCAAAGAAGCCAGCGATGCCGAAATCGAGGAGACCGGTAAAGCCCCAGCGGATGTTCAGGGCCATGCTCAGAATCGAGTAAATGGCCACGATCGTGGCAATGGATATGATGAAGATGATTAACCCTTCCATCGATTACCTCGCGAAGAGTCCTCTTGGCCTAAGCAGTAAGATAAGTCCCATCAAAAGATAGGCGAAAGCCACTTTATATTCGGCCCAGGCGAAAGCGGAGGAGAGCTCCATGGCTATGCCAATAATCATTGCCCCCGCAACAGCCCCATAGGGGTTGCCGATTCCTCCCATGATCACGGAGGCAAAGATAACCAGAAGCATCTCAATTCCCATGTTAACGTCTACAGAACCGATCAGACCCACCATTACTCCAGCCAGACCTGCAAGACCTGAGCTAATCAGCCATGTCCATGTCACCACATTCTCTGTTCGGATGCCTCGAATTCTGGCCAACTCGATATTATCCGATGTCGCCCGAATCATCTTCCCTATTTTGGTGTATTGCAGGAGGAGATAGATAAGTATCATGATCGATACCGAAATGATGATGGCCGTCAGTTGAATAGGCGTGACCATAAATGGTCCCAGCTTCATTGCCGCTCCTGAGATGACCTTGTACATTTTTGGGTCAGGACCCCAGATAATTAGAATAGTGTTTCGAATGATAAAGGCTACGCCCATCGTGGCAATGAGCAAGGTCAAGGGACCTGCTTTTACATTCTCTTTTAGGGGTTTCACCACGATCTTATGAATGATGAGTCCAACGATCCCTGTTAGGATGATTGTTATGAGAATAGATAAAAACATCGGGAAACCCAGAGTCACATTAAATAGAAAGGCCAAGAAGGCTCCCAAAGCCAGGGTGTCACCGTAAGAGAAATTGATAAACTTGACCGTTCGGAACAGCAAGGATAATCCAAGAGCAGCCAGGGCCAGAACCCCACCCATAATGATGCCAAATCCTATGGACAGAAGCAGCATGCCTTTCCTCATAATAATAGGGTGAGGGCTGAAAAGCCCTCACCCACTCCGAACATTTATTTAACTGGGGTAAAAATCTTTTTTACCTTCTGTAGGGTTTCCCCGAGATCACTTTCATCCAGGTAGCCTAAATAGTTCCGCTTGTTATCCTCGATTTTGATGATCCCGAGTGAGGTAATTACGTTTCCGGTCTCGTCGAAGTTCTGGGAACCACAAAGGCCTTCATAATCGATCTTCTTTCCCTGGCGGAGAAGCTTGACCCCTTCGGCAAAATTATAGACTTTTGTCCCTGGAGGATTGGCCACAACGCGCATGTTTTCCGCTATTGCATCTCCGTTCACCTTCTTGCCCGATTCGAGTGCGAGGCAAATGATGTTTAGCGCATCATATGCATTGGGGGTAAAAAGTGGCATTAGCCCCGGTTTTTTAGTTCGCTTTTCCACTTCCTGGGCGAAGACTTTATAACGATCGGATGGCTTGGCTGCAGGTTGAACTGCTCCGACCCCCTTGCTGTATGGCCAGGTGGCTTCCAGCATTTGATCGTTCACGTAGTCTGTTCCGATCCAGTCTGCCTTCAACCCAAGTTCAGTGACCTGTTTGAAGACCACGGCAGCGGTTTGAGGATCACATTCAAAGAAGACAACATCCGGCTTATTCTTAAAAACAGTCATCAACTCGGATCGATAAGAGGCTTGGCGAGGATTGTAAGTTACGTCGGCAACGATTTCAATTCCGAGAATTTTACACGCCGGGATGTTGACCCCGCGGTTACTTTGAGAGCTTTCATCATCCGCATAGAAAAGGGCAGCCTTTTTATGCCCACGCTTTTTCGCCTCAAAGACCATGCCCGTTCCCATCCCTAAGTCTGAAGAGACAGTCCGGAAAAGGAATTTCGATTTTATAAAATCGAGGGCAGTCGATCCAGCAGTGGGCGACAATTGTACGACGTGATACTTCTCAGCCAGGGGCAGCACCGAACGGAAAGTAACTGAGGTGGGCCCGATGATCGCAGGAACTTTGTCGATGTTGATGAGTTTCTCTTCCCCGGCAATGGCAGCGTCACTCTTCGTTTCATCATCCACAATTTTAATTTCGATAGGACGACCTAGGACTCCTCCAGCAGCATTGATTTCATCCTTGGCAATGTCCACCCCCACCTGGCAGGCGCCCACCCAACCTAAAGTGCCAGTGTAAGGAATCAGTAATCCGATGTTGATGGGCTCAGCCGCTCCCCGTGCAGGAGGGATGAGGGAAGATGTTCCGAGGATGAGTGTTAATGAAGCCACTCCGAGGGCGAGTGTTAATACTACCATCCCTTTCCAAATATTCCACTTCTTCATTATTTTTCTCCTTTCTGTTCCATTGATACCATGAACTCACATTTCAATGGTTTGTTTGGACTCCAAATCGTGACGTCTCAATTCTTCTGAGTCGGCGATTCTCACCTCCTTTCTCACCAGAAGAGATGAGATAATTGAGTGAATAGATCCTTTTGACAAACCCCGACACTCCCCACCATGGCGATGCTAATATCAAGGATTTATTTTGTCAAGCTTTTTTATACCCTTTTTTATACCCTTTTTTGAATCGTTATATTATTATACAAACTCAACCGAGGAGCTTTCAGAATGAATATTGAGAATTGGGGGAATTTCTAAAATGAATTTGGTTCAGAAACCATTCTGGGAAGAGGTGAAACTAGGCGGGATTATTCTCTCTCGGCTCATGCCTGACGAGGATCTCTTCACGGCTTTGAAAAAAATTGCAAAGGATCGTGGGATAGAAAGGGGAATTATCCTTTCAGCCATTGGAAGTTTAAAGAATGTTATCTTTAGAAACGTTAAAACAAACATTGAATTGCCTGTAAAGGGGGAGGATACCAATGAGATTGAAGAGGCAGGACCCTTCGAACTGCTTTCTTTAGAAGGAAACCTCTTTCCCTCTGTAAGTGAAGAAGAAACCATTATTCATTTGCATGTCATGCTGGGTTCCCCCTCAGGGAGTGTCATAGGAGGCCACCTCTTTAAGGCAAATGTTTTCACAACCACGGAGATCGTTATTGGAAAGATTGTAGGATCTTTGGTTCACAAAGCGAAAAGCGATGTAACCGGACTTATAGAACTTTTCAAGAAATAGCTGGAATACATAGACTTGTCTTTATCCTTTTTTACCTCTGCCAAGTAGGAATCAATCGGACAGATTTTGAATTATTTGCCCTAATCATTTTCAAGAATATATTATGATTTTCAAATGACATATATCCATTTTGAAAATCGGTCTTGCCATCTAACCTGATCATTTCTATTATTTGACAATAGGAAGTCTTATATTATAGCTTAATGTAAGTAGCAATTTTTTCGGGGGACAGGTTTTACAATTGCATTAATTATATTAATTCAAGAAAGGAGGAACGACATGGAAAAGACAAGGCGTGAATTTGTTAAACTCGTTGGAGGGGCGGCCCTGGGTGCAGGGGTTATGCTTGCAGGTCGAGGCAAGGCGAGGGCCCAGGCCAAATCGTTTAAGGGGGTACCATCGGAACCCGTGAAGATCGGAGTCCTTCCAATTCTTGCCGGTGTTGGCGGGGTACCCGGCATTGCGGGTTTGCGAGGTGCAGAGATCTGGTTGGAGCAAACTAATGCAACGGGTGGAATCTTGGGGAGGAAGGTTGAGTTTTATCAGGAGGAGGAAACCTCACCAAAGGACACAGTGGAGAAATTCCGAAAGCTCACCCTTCAAAACAAAGTAGATGTCATTTCAGGCGGTATCTCGACAGCCGTTGGCCTGGCTCTCGGGCCTGTTGCAGAAGAACTGGGTCAACTCTGGATTTCGTGGGATGCAACCACACAGAAAGGCGTCGAGGAAACGATGCCCAAAACGAAATATTCCTTTCGAAGCACGGATAATGAAATGGAGGCCGTCGGTGGTGCTATCCTGACCGCTAAGTACTTTCCTAAAGTCAGGACGGTAGCGGGGATCAACAATGACTACTCCTACGGCAGGGATTGCTGGGACACGTATAAGGCCGTTCTCACCCATTTCAATCCAACCGTGAAATTCGTCTTAGACCTTTGGCCAAAACTGGGGGAAACAGAGTTCAGTTCACACATCGCAGCCATTAAGAAGGCAAACCCTGACCTCCTCTTTAGCAGCTTCTGGTCTGGCGATACGACAATATTCTTCAAGCAGGCAGCTGGCGTAGGGCTCTTCCAAAAGATGAAAGGCTGTTTCTGTACAGGCGGAGGGGTACATGACACCCTCAAAAAGGAGTTTACCCCAGCAGGATTGATTTTGGGGTATAACAGCTTTTATTTTAAATGGACCGACTCATGGCCACTTCTCAAATGGTTCGTGAACAAGTACTACACGAAACACAAAGAATATCCGCCTTATGAGGCCGATCATGCCTTCTTTACCCTTCAGGCTTACAAGGCCGCTGTTGAGAAGTGTTACGCTATCATCGGAGCATGGCCATCAAAGGAGCAGATTGCGGCAGTGCTGACACAAATTGAGGTTCCTTCTATTTCAGGCTACAGAGGTTACACAGAGGATAACAGGATGCGCTGCAACTTCTTTCAGGGTATCACCACGCATAAGAATCCGTATGACTTCGTGACCATCGACCCGGTTGAGATTATGGACTCCGCGCAGATTCAGAAGCCCGCCTGGACAAAATTATACGACTGGATAAAGAGCTGGAAGGCATAACGTTCCTATGGGGTGGGGTCCAGCTATCAGTGATTCTGAGCTATTTGAGGCTCTGCCCCATTGTTTCTTCCCTGACTTTGGGGGAAACTTAACATAAAAGAATGGTTTTGACAGATATCATCAACATCTTACTGAGTGGTGTTTTCTATGGTTCTATCCTCTTCCTGGTGGCTGCAGGCTTGCAAGTGGTCTTCGGGGTCCAGAAGGTCTTTAATCTGGCCTGTGGGGAATTTTATGCCTTGGGAGCCTATACGGGTGTGGTCTTTGTAAAGATCGCCCAAGGCATAGGGCTTCCACTCCTTTTTTCCCTTCTTCCCCTGATTTTAGCCGGATTGTTTCTATTCTTCATCGGCCCCATTGTTGAGAGGGGATTGCTCAGGTTTGTCTATGGTCGGGATGAAACTTTCCAGCTCCTCCTCACCTTTGCTGTCGTCCTCATGTTTGAGGATGTCATTAGATTCATCTGGGGCACCTCTCCTCAATCGACTCCGGGAGTCTACCTGGCCTACGGCCAGATCAATTTGCTTGGTGCCATCATACCCATCTACAATCTCATCGTCATCGTCAGCAGTCTTGTCATCGCAGGCCTCATCGGGTACATGCTGGTCAGGACAAAATTCGGAAGGATCATCCGGGCCACAGCCGATAACCGTGAGATGAGCGAGGCTCTCGGTATCAACATGAAGAGTGTTTATACCAAGGTGTTCACCCTGGGAACTGTCCTTGGAACATTGGGAGGAGCCTTAGTTATCCCTGCGACGGCGGCAATGACGGAGATGGGTGTGGAGTTGATCGTGATGGCCTTCGCCGTGGTGGTGATCGGCGGGCTGGGAAGCATGAAGGGGGCCTTTTTCGGAGCTCTGGTCGTCGGGATCTTGCGGGCCATTGCCATCTCCACCTATCCAGAGTTGGAGTTGCTTCTCATCTATTTGATTGTGATCGGTGTGCTGGTCTTCAGACCCGAAGGGCTCTTCGGAGGGAGCAGGGCATGAAAGCTGATAACCTGACATTAAAGACTTTGGAGCCGAAGAATACCTCCGTATCCTTCAAGAAGACCAAGACATGGGCAATCCTCGCCATTGCCTTATTCTTCATAATTTTGCCACGGCTTGGAAGTCAGTATGTTTCGTATCTGATTTTGACGTTTTTCGGATATGCGGTGGCACTGCTCGGGTTCAACCTCCTTTTCGGCTATACCGGACTTCTCTCATTCGGGCATGCCCTTTTTCTTGCCATGGGTGCCTATACCGTTGCTTTTTTTACGAGTAAGTTTTCCATCTTTCCTATGGAGATCATCCTTCTTGTAGCCATCGTGGTCTCTGCAATCCTGGCTGCCTTAATCGGAGCCGTATGTGTTCAATACATCAAAATTTACTTTGCGATGCTCACCCTCGCTTTTGGGATGCTATTCTATTCTTTCCTCATAAAATTTTATTACGTCACAGGAGGAGATGAAGGAATGCGCGTCTTGAGGCCTTATCTTTTAGGGTACGAACTTTCAGCAATTCCAAAGATGCAATTTCTTATGGGAGGTTACTACTATTATGCCTTGGTCGTCTTGACCATCGCCACATGGGTAATGTGGAAGATCGTCTCCTCACCTTTCGGACTCTGTCTGATGGCGATCAGAGATAATCCGGAAAAGGCGACCTATTTGGGGGTCGATGTGAAAAGGTACAGGTGGTATGCCTTTATCATCTCGGGTGCCTATTCTGCTGTTGGAGGGGTATTGCTGGCCCCGGTCATCGGACAGGTTGATCCAACTTTGACCTACTGGACTCACTCGGGAACGCTCGTCTTTATGACTCTCCTTGGAGGCTTCACCAACTTTTTAGGGCCCATGCTTGGAGGTTTGATCTATATCTTCCTTCAGGACAAGGTCATGTCTCTCACGACTTATTGGAGGTTTATCTTTGGAGCCATTTTGGCCTTCCTCGTTATCGTTGCGCCGGGTGGTGTAGCAGGGGTCATCAGTTCTTTAGTAAAAAAAGGACGTAGAGGGATATGAGGAGGAAAGGATTGTGATTCTTTCTGCCAGCGACCTTCGTAAATACTATGGTGAGTTTTGTGCCCTGGATGGGGTAAGCTTTCAGATTAATGAAGGGGAGTTTGTGTCCATCATCGGACCGAATGGAGCGGGCAAGACCACATTAATCAATGTCTTGACAGGGTTACTTACACCCAATACAGGGAAAGTTTTTTATAAGGATAGGGAGATTACTGGGATAGGTCCTGAAAAACTTTCTAAATTAGGTGTGGCACGAAGTTTCCAGCTGGTCAACATCTTTCCAAACTTTACCGTCCTTGAATTTCTGATGGTTGCTATTGTGTCAAGACTTGGCAAGGGGACGAACTTCTATTCTTCGCTCCTCCGAAACCAGGAGGTAACTGGAGAGGCGTTGGAAGTGGCAAAGCTCTTCGGATTGGAAGAAAAGAAGAATGTCCTTGCAAAGAATTTGCCCCAGGGGGATAAGAAGTTGCTTGACGTAGCCTCTGCTTTTGCTCTCCAACCAGAGGTGATCCTGCTCGATGAACCCACGAGCGGTGTGAGCACGAGTGAAAAGAATAAGATCATGGAGATCCTCGTGTCGGCTTCGAAGGAGATCGGGATCAAGTCGATCATTCAGGTGGAACATGACATGGATATCGTTTTCTCGTTTTCGGATCGCATCATCGCAATGCACCAGGGAAAGATCCTTGCCGATGCCACTCCACAAGAGATCGAAAAGAACGAAGAAGTTGTTTGCACCGTGTTGGGGCAGAAGGAATGTTTCAAGATTTTCAGTACCCTATTGAAACGGTAGAATGGAAGGTGATTCACCTTGATGCTTGAAGTGAAAAACATAAACGTTTTTATCAAGGCCAGTCACATTCTCACAAATGTGTTGATCGAAGTAGGGGAGAATGAGGTGGTCTGCCTCATCGGAAGGAATGGGGCGGGCAAAACCACGATCCTCAGAAGCATCATGGGGTTTCTTAAACCCGAGTCCGGCAGTATCAAGTTCATGGGTAAAGGGATTACAGGATTGGCTCCTCACGAAATCGCTTTGCTGGGGATCGGCTATGCTCCAGAAGAAAGCGAAATTTTTGCTGATCTGACAACATTGGAAAATATCGAGATCGCAACATGGACTCGAAAGACTTCTCGGCAGGCAGAAGAGAGGATCAAGCTTGCCTATTCTGTATTTCCAGCACTTGAAAGGTACAAGGCGAGAAGAGGCACACAGATCAGTGGAGGTGAGAGGAAGATGCTCTCCATTGCCAGGGCTCTGGCCATGGACCCTCATATGTTGTTGCTCGATGAATCCTTTGAGGGACTCTCACCTGCTATCATTCCGCAGATTGCAGAGAGCATCCATGAGATCGCTAAAATGGGGCACTCCATCCTCCTCGCTGAGTCTAACATTTATCATGTACCCGATTTTACGGACAGGCTTTATGTCATTGAGAGAGGGGAGATTATTTTCTCGGGAAAACCAGAAGAATTAATGAATGACAAAGCAGTCTTAAGAATTGTTGCCGGAGCCGCTTAACGACGCATAGCGCTAAGCGTCCGCCCTCCGTCCCGGCAAAACCGGGACTACGGAGAACGGGCAGAGCGCAAAGCGGTAAACATCTCTTGCCCTATGCCTTGTGCACTTTGCGAGAGATAGGAGGTTCGATATGTCAGAATCACCCAAAATTCACCGAGAGCTTCAAGAGGCTATCATTAAAGGGAAACGCGATGCTGTCGAGCCATTGATTCGGCAAGCTTTATCAGAGGGTCTCAATCCTGAAGAGATAATGAACCATATCTTGATACCGGCCATGGACGTGGTGGGGGAACAGTTTTCACGAAATGAGATTTTTCTGCCAGAGATGATGATTGCTGCAAGGGCGATGAACATAGGGTTGGATATTCTCCGCCCCATGCTTATTGCGAAAGGGGTATCTAGCAGAGGCAAGGTGATCATTGGGACAGTGAAAGGTGACATTCATGATGTGGGGAAGAACATCGTCTCCATGGTCCTCCAAGGTGCGGGGTATGAGGTGATGGATTTGGGGATTGATGTCCCTCCCGAGAAATTTGTCGAGGCCATCAACCAATACCAGCCAAAATTTGTTCTGATGTCTGCTCTCATTACATTAACCATGTCGATGATGGAAGAAACGATCAAGGTTCTTAAAAAAGCAGGGGTAAGGGAGAAAGTTAAAGTTGGAGTAGGAGGAGCTCCCCTCACCCAAAGTTTTGCTGACCGAATTGGCGCAGATTTTTACGGGAAAGATGCCCGGGCAGCTGTGATTAAGTGTAATGAATACAGATAGACGATTGGGGATGTGCGGAGGTGTTCTATGAAGGATATGAAACCGAGGGAGAGGGTTTTGACCGCATTAAAAAGAGGGACTCCGGATCGGGTTCCGTGGATAGAGAATGACATTGAAGAAGGGCTTCAAGAAAGGATCATGGGCACCACTGAATTTACTCCGGGTGAACTCTGCGAGAAACTCGGCATGGATGGTTTCGGGTACCATTTCCCCATGGGTGGGCAGGCTACCGCAGGTCAGGCCATGCAAGCCGCTGCAGGTTTTAAGGAAAGTTATTATTATCCCAAAAAAGTGACTTTCGATTTTGTCCCTCCCTGGATTGCAGAGATGGGAGTTATTCCTGAAACAGGTAGGACTTTCGTTAAACGAGGACTCCTTACCTCCAATGATTCCCTAAAACTCTTTGATGAATATCTTCCTGACCCGGATCATCCTGCCCGGTATGAACAGGTGTCGAGATGGATTGCCCAGTTCAAAGGCGACTATGCTGTCTTCGCCAGAATCCGTTTTGGATCTGCTTCGTTGCTGGAAAGCATGGGGATCGTGGAGTTTGCTTATAATGTCTACGATAACCCGAACCTGATCAAAGAGGTCCATCGGAGGTTCTCGGAGTGGTCGGCGAAGGTAGTGGGACATCTAAACAAGATGGATTTTGATTTTTATTGGGTGAACGATGACCATGCCGATACGAAATCAACCTGGATGAGCCGTGAGCAGTATCAGGAATTTTTTCTCCCTTACCAAAAAATTGTGGCGAATGTAATTAAGAAACCCTGGGTTTTTCATAGCGATGGCAACCTCGTGCCTATTTTAGATGATCTTCTCACCTTAGGAATGAATGGAATCCACCCGATCCAGCCTGCAGCAATGGACATCAAACAAATAAAAGCAAAATATGGAAATCGAGTCTGCATTCTTGGAAATATTGATCTCGATTATACACTCACCTTGGGAACGCCTGGAGAGGTGGATAAGGAAGTTAAGGAGAGGATTGCTGCAGCAGGACCTGGTGGTGGGTATATCGTCACGAGTGCCAACAGCCTTCCAGATTACTGCAAAACAGAAAATGTTTGGGCCATGGCCAAGGCTATCAAGAAATACGGAAAATATCCACTGGACCCAAATTTGTTGAAGTAAGACTGGTTTGGGATTCGCCCCAATGCTGATCATAGGTGAAAGAATAAACGCTTCCCGTAAGTCCATCGCCGAAGCCATTGCTTCTCGTAACGCCCCCTTTATTCAGAATGAAGCCAAAACCCAGGCGATGGCCGGGGCAAATTATCTCGATGTTAATGCTGGAACATTTTTCGGCGAGGAAGCGAAACATCTTCGGTGGATTATCGAAATAGTTCAGGAAGTGGTTGATCTTCCTCTTTGTATCGATAGCCCCGATCCTGCCGTCATCAAAGCCATGCTTCCTTTGGTCAAAAAAAAACCGATGATCAATTCTATCACCCTTGAATCCTCTCGTTTAGAAGGGATTTTACCTATGGTGGCTGAATATAAGACCAAGGTTATTGCCCTCTGCCAGTCAGGAGACTCCGTTGCCGATACGGCCGAAGTTAAGGTGCGGATGGCTGGACAACTGGTAGAAAAGGTGAAGGCGGCGGGTATTCCTCTGGGTGATCTCTATATTGATCCACTCGTTTACCCCCTTGCAACGAATGACCAATCGGCGTTGGCCACATTGGATGCGATTGACCAGATCACGAAAAAATTTCCAGGTGTCCATACAACATGTGGTTTAACGAATGTTTCTTACGGACTTCCAAACCGAAAGCTTGTCAATCGAACTTTTCTTGTTGCAGCCATTGCTCGTGGTTTGGATTCGGCTATTTTGGATCCTACTGACAAGCAGCTCTTTGGAACTCTCAAAGCTGCTCTCATGATTGCCGGCAAGGACGAATTCTGCATGCAATACATTGCTGGGTTTAGAGAAGGAAGATTTGAGTAATAAATTCCCATCGTTCAAGGGGACATACCCACCAGAACAATTCCTATGAAATACCTCGTCATTGCCTGCAACATCATGAAAGATGAACTCCTCCGTTTTCAAACCAATGGAATCTCTTTCGTTTTTTTAGAGCAGTCTCTCCATCGAACACCCCAGAAGATGAAGCCGATCATTCAGGAAGAGATCGACAAGGCTGAGAACTGGGAGGGAGATTACATCATCCTCAGTTATGGACTGTGTAGCAACGGAATCGTGGGCATAAAATCGAAGAGCCATTCCATCGTCATTCCCCGGGTCCATGATTGCATCGCCCTTTTCCTTGGTTCCTGGGACAGATACATGGAGGAGCATAATAAGGAGCCAGGCACATACTATCTGACTAAAGGATGGATTGAAGAAGGAAAATCTCCTCTCGGAATTTACCAGGAGTATTGTCAGCGCTATGATAAAGAGACAGCAGAATGGGTCATTAAGGAGGAGCTTAAGAACTATACCAGGATTGCCTTAGTGGATATGGGCGTTGAATTGTCAGAGACCCATCGGGAGCATGCCCAAGAAAATGCTCGCTTTCTTCATTTGAGATATGAGGAGATTAAAGGATCCTTAGAATTTTTTGAGAAGATGCTTCGAGGATTATGGGATAAAGATTTTATCGTCCTAAACCCAGGCGAAGAAGTAACCCAGGAATTGTTCTTAACCCTTTAATTTCCTGCCTTCATTTTCATTTCAGACTTTTTTCAATCTGAGTAACAACCGTTTCAATTCTTCTTCAGTTTCTTTGCCCGGCTTTTTTAAGGGAGATCGTGGATTTCCTCCAAAGTATCCTGCCAAATCCATTGCCATCTTCAGACCACCAATACCAAATTTTGTTGTCACCGTTTTGGCTAAGGGGGTTAATCGACTTTGTAACGCCCTTGCCTCGTTCATTTTCCCTTTGTTAAAAAGGCTCTGAATCTGGACACATTCTTGAGGGACCACATTTGCCACAGCCAGGATTCCACCTGCCGCTCCTACACAAAGGGCAGGGAAGAATACTGGTGCCGAGCCTACAAAGACTGTAAATCCTTTATTTGAGAGATGGATAATTTCACTTAGTTGGCCAATGTTTCCTGAACTGTCTTTGATCCCGATGATGTTAGGATGCTGGGAAAGTTTAGCCACCAGTTCTGGCTCCAAATTGATTCCGGTAAATTGTGGGACATTGTAGATCAGGATTCCAATCCGGGAGGATTCTGCGACAGCAATAAAATGATCATATAAAATCTGTGGCTTCATTGATCCTTTAAAATAAGAAGGAGTCACAACGAGGGCGCAGTCCGCACCCATCTTAGCCACTTGATTGGTAAAGAGAATAGTCTCCTGAGTTGATTCCATTCCTGTTCCAACAAGCATGATCTTTGAGGTGGGGATGAATTCCCTGGAGATTTCGATAACTTTTATTTTTTCCTTCTCATTTAAATAGACGGCCTCCCCATTTGATCCCAGCACGAGATAACCTGAAAGACCTGTTTGATTCCATTTTTGAAAATTATTTTTGAGTTTATCCGAAGCTAATTTCCCATCTTGAAAAGGTGTGGTGATGGGTGGCATCACACCGCTGAGTTTCATAGTCGAGTTCCTTTCAAAAAAAATTAGGGTTCAATGATTCTAGTGTTCAAGGGTTCGAGTGATCGTTTCCCTTGACCACTTCCTGCCCGCCGCAGGCAGGGAATCTTAGACTCCTTTTATCCTATCAAAAGTAACACGAGACTCGAGGTTCAGTCAAATAACGTTTTATTGATCCATATGTTATAATTTTTCTTGACAATTCCTAAGAATCTTAATGTAATGAGCGTTAATCTTTACTAATTAAACTGTCATGGCGAGGAGTTCTCCAAGACGATGACGCAATCTCTAAGGTAAAGAGATTGCCACGCCCTTCGGGCTCGCAATGACGATGCAAGTTGGAGGAAAACATTGGTTGAAGAAAAAATCAAGGATGCCACAAAGATTTTAAATCTTTTAAGATCCATGTCTGGCTATAAACCCCATTTTGAGATCATCGGTAATTATCGTTTAATTGACGATGGCATACGACCTGAGGCGACTATCATGCTTCGGGCCAATGGTCAAGAGATGCATGAAGCAGACACAGGGGTGGGGCCGGTGGACGCCCTGGCAAAGGTTTTGAAGAAATCACTCAAATCGATCTTTCCTGAGATTGATGAGGTGAAACTGGTCGATTTCAGTTCCAGGATTTTTGATCCGGGTGCTGGAACAACAGCAGGGGTGGAGGTGGAGATTCTGTTTAGCAATGGGAAGGATGCATGGAGAGTGAAGGAATTTTCTGAAAATATTAATAGAGCCTCCTTTCTGGCGTTGGTGGATGGATTTGAATATGGGATTCATATTTCAAGAGAAAAGAAAGGAGGGGGGTGAATGGTGGACCGTAAGAGATTGGAAGAGACCATTTTGAAAAAGTCAAAAGCAGGAAAGCTTCCCTGCGCCATGTGCTTCAAAATCGCCGAAGATTTTGGGATTTCGAAGAGAGAGATGGGGAAGGTTTTAAATGAGATAAAGATCAAAATCAGCCAGTGTCAGTTGGGTTGTTTTGAATGATTTCTGAAAAAGTCCAGAAATCCTTGATTACACTGATTAAGAACCGATTACGGAGATACGAAATTCATTGAAAAATCAGGGAAATTTATCTAATTCTCTTTTCAAATCTGTGTAATCAAGAGAGCATAGAGCAGTTTTTCAGAGCTCTTTGATTTATTAATTGACATAAAAAACCATTGGAATATAATTAGGTCATTAAAAATTAAAGGAGGTGAGAGAGCGTCAAAAAAGAGAACAGGGTGGGGGGAATTCATTGATATCTCATAGGTGATTCTATCACCACAAGGAGGTAAGATTATGAATTCAGTTGTTGTTATCATCATAGGGTTCATCGTCTTTTTCATCGGTTACCGTTTCTACTCCAAGTACGTTGATACAAAAATTATTAAGTCTGACCCGAAGAGGGCCACTCCGGCTAAGATGTTTATGGATGGAGTGGAGTTCATGCCCACCAGTAAGAACATCCTTTTTGGTTACCAATTCAAATCCATTGCCGGCGCGGCCCCGGTAATCGGACCTATCCTTGCTATCCAATGGGGATGGCTTCCTGCATTGCTTTGGATTTTACTGGGGACGTTCTTCATTGGCTGGGTTCATGACTACTCGAGCGCCGTGGTGGCCATGCGAAATGAAGGAGCTTCCTTTGGCGGATTAAGCTACAAATTGATCTCGCCGAAAGCTCGGGTCATTCTTCTCTGCTTTATCTATTTCCTTCTGCTTCTCATCGCCGGCGCCTTTGGAGCCATTGTCGTTAATGCAGCGACTGGGCAGAAGAGTTCTCCCATGGCATGGTTGCTCCTCACCATCGCTGGAGTTCTTGCCGGACAGATGATCTATCGCTGGAAGAAAGATATTATCCTGACCACAGTTGTCTGTGTTGTAATCACATTGTTCGGGATATGGCTTGGGTCAGTTGCCCCTTCTGACAGTATACTTGGGGGGGGGATTGCTAATAGCAAAATCGTATGGGCGATCGCTGCGCTTGTCTTCTGCTACTTTGCAGCGGTTTTGCCGATCTGGAGGTTTGCACTTCCCATTAACTATGTTGCCTCTTACATCGTTTTTCTGGGTCTCTTATTCGGGATCATTGGAGTATTTGTGCTCCATCCCGATTTTACACTACCCGCTTATACAGGCTTCGATATCAAGATTGGGCCTCTCTGGCCGATCCTGTTTGTGACTATCGCTTGTGGGGCAATCTCCGGATGGCACAGTATTGTTTCAAGTTCAGGAACGGCGAGGCAGTTGGAGTACGAAACAGATGCTCGTCCAGTGGGAGGCGGGGTGATGTTTGTGGAGATGATGCTCGCACTCTTCGCTCTGGTCATTGCTGGAACGATTTTTGCCTCGTCTTCCGAATATGCAGCAGCCATTGCTAAAGGACCTATTGGCGTGTTTGCAGCAGGTGTCGGGAAGTTCTTAGGGGCATTGGGGCTTCCGGCTGCCATTGGAAAGTCCTACGGCGCCGTGATGTTAATCATCCTGGCAGTCACAATCCTTCAACTGGTCATCCGATTTATGAGGGTGGCCACATCGGAGATACTGGGGGATATCAGCCCCATTTTTAAGAATGCCCATGTCGGAACCATTATCGCCAGCCTTCTCACACTGATTCTGATCCTGACAGGATGGTGGCAATATCTCTGGGTCCTTTTTGGAGGAGCCAACCAGTTGATGGCCTCCCTGGCCCTGATGCTGATGACAGTGTGGTTGATGTCTCAGGGAAAACCATATGGGTGGACCTTTTACCCGATGATTTTTATGTTTATTACGACTATAGCTGCCCTGGCAGTTACCTCTTTTAGGCTTTTCACAGCGGTGTTTACAGGAGCGGTTAAGGGAGAGGCATATATCGGGAATATATTGATGGGTTTGGTTGCGATTTTCCTGATCATTGCCGCAATTATTCTGGCAGTGGAAGGCGTGAAGGCTTTTGGTCGTTATAAAGTTATACGAGCAGAAGGAGCGCCTGCAAAGGCGTAAAAATAGCTCAAAGCTGAAAGCTCAAAGGTAAAAGCTAAAAATAATCCCCCTATTTCCCCTCTTTACTAAGGGAGGTGGGGGGATTATAATGTTAAGTAATTAAGTTAAAGGAGAAGGTTTTTATGACGGAAGAGGAGAAAAAGAAAAAAGGGGGAATCCTTCAGGCGGTTAAGGAATTTATCTACGGGGTGGCGGCTCATGACTCAGCCCGATTTGCAATGAAAACGAGGGCAAGCATGGAGCACCTTTTTATTCTCATCACTATGGGAGACATGTTGGGTGTTCCGATTTTGCCTCCGTACTATTCGTTGCGTTTGCTGCCTTATGTGGTCCCCCAGATTTCCACCTGGAAGCGGAGGATGCTGAGGGAAAAAGACTTTACAGACGGGCTTGCTTAAAAAGCTCATCGAGTTTATAGCGTTTGTTGAGTTCATTGGGTAACCTAAAGGGACTGGAACTTATCAAGCTCAATAACGCATTAACCCAAAGAAGGGGGTGATTCACATTCCATTAGCAGATATTTTTGAGAAGTTTCCGGACCGGCGGTACATCATGTTTGGTGGAAAAGGGGGTTTGGGGAAAACTACGTTTTCTGCAGCCACGGCCTATTATTTGGCCAAAAAAGGGAAAAAAGTCTTGGTCTTTTCTGTTGATCCACAAGCTTCATTAACAGATATTTTTAAGAGGGATATTTTTGGCAAGGGGCCAACAGAGATCATTCCCAACCTCTATGCACAGGAGATTGATGCCGATAAGCGTGTGAAGGAATATCAGCAGGAGATTCGACAGAAGATCTTCGATATGTATGGAATGGATAAGATTCCGGAAGAGATCGAGAGCTATATCCAGGCTGCTGCAGCAGAGCCTGCCATGGAGGAAAGCGCCATTTTTGATGAGGTGGTGGATATCGTCATCAAGGGTGGCTATGACTACTATATTTATGATCTGGTGCCATTAGGTCATGCCCTTTACTATCTGAGCATGGCCTCCGTCTATGATGCGTGGATCGATAAGATCGCCGGTCTCCGAGAACAGATGAGGGAATATGATCAGGCAGCGGCCGTGATACGGCGGGAAAAAGAATTGGATGAAGATGCCATCTTGAATGAACTTCTTTTTATCAAAGACCGGATCAATAAATCCTCAAGCATCCTGACAGATAAACAGAAAACAGCATTCTTTTTTGTCATAACCGCTGAGGAGATGATCATCAAGGACACCCTAAAAGCGGCAGAACTTTTTGCTAAGTTTGACGTTCCGTTAAGTGGTTATATCATCAACCGGGTTCTGCCTCTTGGATTGAAGGACCAAAATATTCCCGAATATTTGAAAAATCGTCTCACAATGGAGGAACATTACCTGAAGGTGATTGACACCACTTTTGGTAAACAGATTTTAGCATCTGTGCCTGAGATGGAGCGAGATGTCACAGGCCTTCCAATGATCGAAAAAATGGCCAAGGCCATGTTTGGAAATTTTTAATTAGTAAGCAGTAGGCAGAAAGCAGTAAGCAGAAAAAACCAATAGGCGGGAGTTTAAAAATGGACCAAATTACGATCAGTATGGGAAAATTCTTAAAAGATCACCCTCGTTTGAAATACATCTTTTTTGGAGGAAAGGGAGGAGTAGGAAAAACCGTTATGGCAGCGGCAGCAGCTCTTTGGTCAGCCAAACAGGGCAAGAAGACCTTGCTTGCATCGACCAATCCTGTCCATAGCCTTTCCAACCTCTTAGAAAAAGATGTCTTTGGAAAAGCAGCCATCGTCTGCGATGAAGAGAAATGCTACGCCTTTGAGATTGATACTCGGGATACGATCGAACGCTCCAAAAAAGAGATCCGCGAGAAGATTAACTGGTTTCTCAAATTTGCAGATATCACGACGAAGGCAGAAGATTTTATCGAATCAGCTACCATGAACCCTGCCTTCGAAGAGTCGGCTATGTTTGAAAATATGGTGGATATCATGTTCAAGGATGAATATGATTTTTACGTCTTCGATACTGCTCCCACAGCGAATGCGAGACGCCTTCTTGGAATGTCGAAGGTCTACTCCCTCTGGGTGGAGAAGATGCTGAAGAGCCGGGAGGAAGCAAAATCGTTGAGGGAGATACTCTCCTTCTCGAAAAAAGAAAAAAAAGACCCTCTCCTGGATTACCTATTAAGTTTCAAGGATAGAATGGGCAATGCCAAAAACCTCCTGACCGATGACGCCCTCACCGCCTTCTTTTTTGTGACACTACCTGAAAGCCTTCCCATCGCTGTTATCACCCGTTTCATCAATTGGTTCCATGAATTTGGAATTCCCGTAGGGGGTGTGGTGGTCAATGGATTGATTCAAAAGAGTCAGGTCGGAAAAGATACTGCGGAATTCGTCCTCAACCGAATCCAGATGCAAGATGAGCATATGGAAGAGATTTGGAAGATATTTGGAGACAGGGTGAGGGCGATTGTTCCTTTATTTGAGACAGAAGTGAAGGGAGCAAAGATGTTGAATCGAACGATTGAATATCTTTTTACACCCACGTCTGGTTAATATTTTGGCCTAAAGTTAACCCCCTTTTTTCTAAAGTTGCTGCCTTTTCATGTCAAAACATGACACTTTTCGTTCAAATCGTGAAAACTTTTCATATTTGGACAAACCCTTCGCTAAAGGGATAACAAGCTAATTAGCTGAATTCATAACTTGTTTTTAATATTTTTAAGTTTGGTATAAAAATTGCTAAAATAAACATAGTTTAACCTATTGTTATCATTTAATTTTTAAAGAGATAGGAAGAAAATGGTAGGTTTGTTTCAACTTTTACTCGCAGTTTTTGGGATCTATAGTGCTCTTCAATTCTCAGAAGAGCTGAAACTCACTATCCCTTTGGTTTGTCTTTTGGCGATGCTCCTCGTTAATCGATTTGAAAAAAAAACATCCGACAAAAAAACAGAACGGAAAAATTTTTTGCAATCAGAAATGGACAAAGCCTCCAAGAAAGAATCCATGGCAATCAAAGACCAGGATTTTTTTACCATCGATTCACTGCTCTGGCCCAAAAGTGAATTATTATTAATCGATGTCGTTCATTCGATTTTCAAGGATTTAGGGTTCAAGATATCTGCCGGGGTCAACTACCAATCCGTGGATCGCATTGTGAAAATTCCAGAGACCCAGATGGCCTTTGGAGTACAGATTCTGATGAGTGAAGGAGAGGTGGAGGGAAACCATCCCAAGATCAACCGGGCCTTACAGTTTGAGAAAGAAAAAAGGGAGAATGAAAAATCCTTGATTGTTGCGAGCACTCATATCCATCTTCCGCTTTCTGAAAGGAGCCAGGTGAGTCATATCTCCAAAGAACTGAGCCATTTCTTAAATCGGCACAATATGAGTTTGATAACCACTCATCACCTTTATGAGCTATGGCAGAAAGCAAAGGGGGGAGAGATTGATATTTTTGGATTCTTTGAAAGGGTCTATTCTCATTCAGGGGGTACCTTTTCATTAAAAGGGGCTACGAATTCTCATCCGCCTTTATTTGACCTACCTGTCCAATAAGTTTTCGAACCGATAAAACATTTCAATTTGAGAACTTTCGATTTTCTCGCCTCTCCGTTATAATATTATTAATGGAAGTCAAAGAAATATTTGCTAAGACCATTCTGACCAAGACAGCCATCTCTGGTTTTGATTACTGTATCAATCCGTATGTAGGATGCGGACATGGTTGTCGGTACTGTTATGCCAGTTTCATGAAGCGTTTCACCGGTCATCTGGAACCGTGGGGAGAGTTCATCGATGTTAAAGTGAACGCTCCTTACCTGCTGAGAAAACAGTTAAAGAGGGCAAAGCAAGGGGTCGTTGCCCTCAGTACAGTGACCGACCCCTATCAGCCTATCGAGAAGAAGTATCAACTGACTCGAAAATGTTTGGAAGCTCTTTTAGATTCTAAACATTCAGTAAATCTATTAACCCGTTCACCTCTTTGTCTGAGAGATATTGATCTATTTAAGCAGTTTAAAAGAATTGAAGTAGGCTTCTCCATTACAACTCATGACGAAGGGATCAAGAAGATTTTTGAACCCCATTCTCCCTCTATCCACTCTCGAGTGAAGGCATTGAGAGCCCTTCATCAAGAAAAGATTCAGACCTATGCTTTTATTGGTCCGATGCTTCCTTTAGATCCGAAGCCACTGGTGGCAATGCTGGATGGGTTGATTGACGAGGTGCTTATCGATCGAATGAATTACCCGAATAAGGTAAAGGCGATTTATCGCAAAGCCAAGTTGGATCGGTATTTGGAAGAGGATTATTTCCGTCTGGTTGGAACAGAGTTGAAGGAGCGTTTTGAGAAAAAGGGGATTCCTGTATCGATGATATTTTAATCCCCCATTTCCCCCCCTTTATTAAAGGGGGGTTGAGGAGGATTAAGGAGCGAGGTGAATCATGACGATCGGCAGATTTGGATTGAGAAGAAGAAATTACGACTTTCCACCCTTCAGGCCGCCCAGTGAGGCCAACAGCCTTCTTCTAAGAGTTACCCGAGGATGTCCCTGGAACCGATGTACCTTCTGTTCGATGTATAAAGGGATGAAGTTCGAGATCAGGGACCTCGAAGAGATTCTGGGAGATATCGAATTGGCAAAGGACCTTTATGGGAATAGGGTCAGGACAATTTTTATTGGAGATTCCAATAGTCTTGTGGCGAAGACCGAAATGTTGGTCAAAATATTAAACGCCTTATTTTCCTCCTTTCCCCATATCGAAAGGGTGACCAGTTATGCACGAGCCAAGACCATTGCCAAGAAACCTTTAGAGGATTTGATAAAAATATATCAAGCAGGTTTAACGAGACTCCATGTGGGTCTTGAGACCGGCGATCGAGACCTCCTCAAGAAGATTGAAAAAGGGGCGACTCCAGAAGAGATGATCGAAGGGGGAAGAAAAGCTAAAAAAGCCGGGTTTGAATATTCTTTATATGTTTTGTTAGGGGTTGGCGGTGAAGAAAAATGGGAACAACATGCCAGAGGGACAGCAGAGGTATTAAATCAAGTCGATCCCCATTTCATCCGTGTTCGGACTTTTATCCCCCAACCCAACTCTCCACTCTATGAGGCCATGGTGGAGGGCAGTTTCCAACCAGCTTCACCAGAAACGATATTAAAGGAAACAAAACTGCTTTTGGAAAAGCTTCAAGTAACCTCTCAATTTTTAAGTGACCATATCTCTAATCTTCTTCCCCTCCATGGAAAACTTCCCGAAGATAAGGAGAAAATGATTCAGATGCTTGAGGAGGCTTTAAAAGAGCTCAGAGAAAATGATTTATTGAGGGAAGAGATGGAGATGAGAAGGCACTTAACAAATCTTTAATAAAAATTTTAGTCTTTGGGTCAAGGAACCATTGTGTCACTAAGACGCTACGACGCAAAGACGCTAAGACTCAAAAACGCATTATTTGGAGCCACAGGTGGAACAGCTGGTGGCTGAGCAGCCTCCGCAGGAGGAACTGGCGGTGCTCTTAAACTTTCCACCGCTGGAGAAGGCAAAGGCAGACATCATCCGATGAACTTTTTTGCTCTTACACTTAGGACAGGCAATCTTTTCAGAGGTATTCAATACCAATTTTTCGAATTCGTTTTGACATTGCCTACAGTGATACTCATAAATAGGCATCTCACAGACTCCTTCTAAATTCATCGTAACATTTTCTGATTCGATCGACAAGAGAGCCTGCTTTTCTGGCACCCTTCAGACCCCTTTCTTCTTTCAACTCGGAAAAGATCTTATGACAAACCTCTTCGACTTTCCTCAAATATTCCTTTTTCAATTTTCCATTTAATTTGAGGGGAATCAACTTGGAAAAATAGGATAGGGACTTTGAATAGGCATTTCTATAATACTCATTCATCCCGAGGCTGAAGTTTAAGAGGAACCGGAGGTCATGGTTCTGGGGATCCATTTTTAGGGCTTTTAAAAAATAGTTTGAGGAGAGGTCGTAATGTTCACTCTGCAGATAGCTTTGACCGGCCAACTGATAGGCGTCTAAAAATCCTTTTTTGAACATCAGATCGAAAATCTCTTTCGCCTTTTTGGAACCATAAACCTTTTGGAGGAGAGTTAGATTTTCCAAGAGGAAGCGGACTAAGATTGTATTGTTAGCGCCCTCTTTAAAAAGATCGATGAGTTGTGCCATCGCATCTTGAAAAAGAGATCGAGTCTCCTCCATCCCTTCGACCACCCCCCGTTTAGTCTTCAGAATAATCCGTTCAAATTGTTGGAGGTAGTCCTTTTCATAGTCGGATTTCCCAACCTTTGATTTATATTGAAGATACTTGGGCCGATAGACTTCCATTTGATAAATATTCTCTCTCAACTTCATGGCTTCGTGGAAAATGGATCCGATCACCAAGTCGAGAAGCCCCTCATTTTTGTAAGCCGACTTTTTCCCTTTATTTCGAAAGAGGGAGTGACACTGTTCCTTTAAGTTGTAAAGGAGGCTTTGGCCTTTGTCATCAATCCAAACACCAATATCTGAAAAACGAAGACAACCCTCTTTGTATTTTTTAAAGATCTCCTGGAATGCGACCTCTGAGAGGAGAAGTCCCCGTACAATGTCTAATATATTTCTATCGTGTGTCACTTGGAATTTCTTTTCCATTTCATCACCCCCTGGTCGTATCCAATATACCAGGTTATCCCCTTTTTGTGAAGTTCCTAAATTTACCCCGTTAGAAATAATGGCCCGCTGCGCTGCAGCGGGATTAGATTTTAGAATAATTCCGGCGGGGTTTAATGCCCCGCTGGAATTTCTAACGGGGTTTCCTGAAAAATATTGACGCCACGGGTAAAAAAAAGTTATATAATATAATTAATTTTTGAAAGGAGGAGATTCTTATGGCAGTCAGGGTTGGGATTAATGGATTTGGAAGGATTGGTCGAAATGTCTTGCGAGCAGGTCTAAATAAGAAAGAGTTGGAATTTGTGGCGGTCAATGACCTCACCGATGCACAGACATTGGCCCATCTCTTGAAATACGATTCCGTCCACGGAAAATTTGGAGCACGGGTAGAAGCAAAAAAGGATGCGATCTCGATTGATGGAAAAGAGGTTAAGGTTTTCGCCCTCAAAGACCCGACTCAGCTCCCCTGGAAGGATTTGGGAGTGGATGTGGTGCTCGAAAGCACAGGGAGGTTTACGGATCGAGCAGGAGGGGCGAAACATTTGGAAGCCGGTGCTAAGAAAGTGATTATCTCTGCTCCGGCGAAAGATCCAGATGTTTCTTTGGTCTTGGGAGTCAATGAGAAGGTTTATGACCCTTCGAAACATCATATTCTCTCCATGGGGTCTTGTACGACGAACTGTCTCGCTCCTATTGCCAAAATATTGGTAGACGAGTTCGGGGTGGAATATGGTTTGATGACCACCATCCATGCCTATACCAATGATCAGGTGATTCTCGATTTCCCGCACAAGGATCTTCGCCGGGCCAGGGCAGCTGGAATGTCGATGATTCCAACCACCACAGGGGCTGCAACCGCTCTCGCTCTGGTCATCCCGGAATTGAAAGGGAAGATGGACGGGATGGCCATCCGGGTGCCTACACCGAATGTCTCTGTGGTCGATCTGGTAGCGGGGTTGAAAAAAGAGACGACAGTAGAAGAGATGAATAAGGTTTTAAAATCCTATGCAGAAGGGAAATTGAAAGGGATCTTGAGTTTTTGTGAGGAACCTCTCGTCTCTATTGACTTCAATGGTAATCCCCATTCTTCCATTGTGGATGGTCCATCAACGAAAGTGATGGGTGGAAAATTGGTGAAGATTATTTCTTGGTATGACAACGAATGGGGTTTTTCCAATCGAATGGTGGAATTGTTTCTGTATCTTTTTGGGAAAAAATAGTTCTATATCACTGACAAGTATGCCTCGTTGATTTTACAAAGCGATCGTTAAATGGATTACAAATGGTCACATGACGATAAGAATATCATGTGTTAGGGCAAAATGCCGGAATTTAAATTTAATAAGGTGTCGCTGTAAATTCCTCTCGGCACACCTGTCAGCGATATAGTTAGTGGTTGATCTGCAGTGAGGTGAACCGTGCCTATCCGAACCGTAGACCAGATTGAATTGAAGGGGAAAAGGGTGTTTCTTCGAGTCGATTTTAATGTTCCTCAAGACGAGAAGAATAACATTACCGATGATACTCGGATTCTCCTTTCCCTTCCAACCATTCGGTTTATCAGTGAAGCGGGTGGGAAGGTCATCCTTGCCTCTCATCTGGGAAGACCCAAGGGAAAGAAGGATCCCAAATTTAGTTTGGCCCCAGTTGCTGTAAGGTTGGCCCAACTCCTGGGGAAAAAAGTGGCCTTCGCCATGGATTGCATTGGGGAAGAGGTTCAGAAACAGATTGGAGGAATGGAAGAAGGGGAAATCCTTCTCCTGGAAAACCTCAGGTTTCATCCTGAGGAGGAGAAGGATGAAGAAGCTTTTTCAAAGGCCCTGGCCTCCCTTTGTGACGTTTATGTCAACGATGCCTTTGGGGCAGCTCATAGGGCTCATGCCTCCACAGAAGGAATGACACGATTTGTGAAGATCGTGGCAGCGGGTTTTTTAATGATGAAAGAGGTTGAGAGTCTGGAGAAGGCTCTCGTGAACCCACAAAAGCCTTATGTGGCGATTCTCGGCGGGGCAAAGGTTTCCGATAAGATAGGTGTGATCCAAAATCTTCTGGATAAGGTGACCACTCTCCTGATCGGGGGAGGGATGGCTTATACCTTCCTTAAAGCGGAGGGATTTCAGGTAGGAAAATCACTTGTTGAAGAGGACCAAATTGGATTCTCACTCAATCTCCTTGAAAAAGCGAAGGGGAAAATCAAGTTTCTTCTCCCTTCTGATCATATCGCTGCCGAGCGAATGGATATCCAAGCAAAGAGAGAGATTGTAAAAAACGATAAAATTCCTTCGGGCTGGGTTTGCTTGGATATCGGTCCGGAAACAGTGAAGACATTTTCAGAGGAGATCCAATCTGCCAAAACCATTGTATGGAATGGACCCATGGGGGTCTTTGAAATGGAGCCATTCAGTCAAGGTACTTTTGCCATTGCTAAAGCGATTGCCAACTCCTCAGCCTTCAGTATTGTGGGAGGAGGAGATTCTGTCGCAGCAGTGAACCAGGCAGGGGTGGCGGAAAGAATCAGTCATATTTCTACGGGTGGCGGAGCATCCCTCGAATTTCTCGAGGGAAAGAAGTTGCCAGGCATTGAGGCCCTGAGGAGGGAATAATGGGGAGATTACCTTTCATCGCGGGAAATTGGAAGATGAATAAAACGACTGGGGAAGCTATCGATCTCGTCAGAGAATTGAAAGCAGCCACTTCAGGAGTCAAGACAGTAGAAGTGGCTGTGGCCCCTCCTTTTACGGCGCTCTATGCTGTCCATAAGGAGCTTGAAGGTTCTCCCATTCGTCTTGCTGCTCAAAATCTTTACTGGGAGGAGAAGGGTGCCTTCACCGGCGAGGTCTCTTCGCTCATGCTCAAGGAAGTGGGCTGTCACTATGTCATCATCGGTCACTCTGAAAGACGGCAGTTTTTTGGAGAGACAGATGAGACAGTGAATCGAAGAATCAAGGCAGCACTGGCCCAGGGCTTGAAGGTAATCTTCTGCATGGGTGAGACTTTAAAGGAAAGGGAAGAGGGGAAGACCTTTTCAGTGATCGAGAGGCAGGTGGAAGGCGGATTGAAAGGGTTGGGCGATCAGGAAATGGAAAATATGGTGATTGCCTACGAACCCGTTTGGGCCATCGGAACAGGGAAGACAGCTACTCCTGAACAGGCTGAAGAGATGCATCGGTTCATCAGGGGAAAATTAGCAAAGCTCTATTCGCGCGAGGTCTCAGAAGAAATCCGGATCCAATACGGTGGGAGCGTGACCCCGGAAAACATCAAAGGACTGATGAACCAGCCGAATATCGATGGCGCATTGGTAGGAGGGGCGAGCCTGAAAGCAGAGTCCTTCTCCAAGATTGTCAGATTTAAAGAATTGTGATATAGATTTAAAAACTAAGAGAGGATTGGGTTCATGACTATTATCATTGTTGTGCATGTTTTAGTCTGTGTTGCGCTCATTTTGATCGTTCTTCTTCAAGCAGGAAAAGGGGCAGAGATGGGGGCTGCATTCGGAGGAGCGAGTCAGACGATTTTCGGGAGTGCCGGGGCGATGGGGTTTCTTACTAAACTGACCACTTTTGCTGCCGTCATCTTCATGATTACCTCACTTCTTCTAACTTTCTCTTCAACGAAAAAGGCTTCCACGATCATGAAGGAAAGGCCGGCTCCGATGGCTCCTGCAGCGCCCTCAGAAATGCCGGTTCAACCTCAGGCACCTGTACCTGAGCCGAAGAAATAGAGGTTTGGAAGTTTTCTCCATTTTGCCGAAGTGGTGGAATTGGTAGACACGCCATCTTGAGGGGGTGGTGGGTGATCCCCGTGGGGGTTCAAATCCCCCCTTCGGCACCATCAGATGACCCAAAAGAGGAGAGGTGGGAATACCCCTCCTCTTGTTATTTTAAAATAAAAAACGTAATGGGTTCTTCCATGGATGAAAATTCTCCTGAAGTGGTGACCGCCATTCAAGCAACCATCAAAGCATCAGCACTCTGTCAAAAAATAAGGAAGGATCTGGTAGGCGGGGAATCCATCCTAAAAAGTGATAGAAGCCCTGTGACGATTGCAGATTATGGGTCTCAGGCAATCATTTGTAAATTGATCAGAGAAAGATTTCCTCATGACACGATTATCGCTGAGGAGGATTCAAAGGAGTTAAGGAGACCGGATCATTCAAAAATCCTGGAACAGGTCACACACTTTGTCAATGTTTTCGTTCCAACTTCCTCTTCGAAGGAGGTGTGTTCTTGGATTGATTTTAGTTCCGATTCTGTCACGGATCGTTTTTGGGCTTTGGACCCCATTGATGGAACAAAAGGGTTTCTCAGAGGAGATCAGTATGCAATTGCCTTAACGCTCATTGAAAACGGTGTGGTGAAATTAGGCCTCTTAGCCTGCCCTAATCTCTATGTGGATATGACACAGCCTTTCGGGGAGAGAGGATGTATTTTTGTTGCATTGAAGGAAAAAGGTTCAGTCCAGATGGATATCAGCGGCGTGACCAAGCGGTCCCTCTCCGTTTCCAAAGTAAAAAATCCCTCCGAAGCAACCATTACAGAAAGCGTTGAACCAGATCATGCGGATCATCTTTTTCATCAACGTCTTGCCCAGAAATTGAATATTTCAAAACCCTCCCTTAGAATGGATAGCCAGGCAAAATATGGGATTTTAGCGAGAGGGGAAGTCACCCTTTATCTGAGAGTTCCATCCCCTTCTGAGCCAGGGTACAAGGAAAACATTTGGGACCATGCTGCAGGATCGATTATCGCAGAAGAGGCGGGAGGAAGGGTGACAGATGTTTTAGGACATCCGTTAGATTTTTCATGTGGAGTAAAGATGGTAAAGAATCACGGGATCTTGGTGAGCAATGGGATTTTACACGATGTGGTTCTAAAGGCCTTAGAGATGTGATAGAATCCCCGATTACTAACGGGCCATGCCTGCCTGGCAGTGAGGATGGACACGTGTAACGATAGAAAAGGAGGTTTTTGGTGGAGCGAAGTTTTTCGGAAGTCATTGAATCTGAAATCCCGAAAAACTCAGTCCTGATCTCGGTGGGCCTTCCGGGGAGTTGGAAAAGTCCAGTGACGGAGGAGATCGCAAGATTGAAGGGGTTTCAGATTCTTAGATCCGATATGATCCGGCTGGAAGTTTTAAAAGGTGAGGATATCTTCGACCATAAGGTGGCTTCTGACCCGAATAGGAGAAAAAGGGTTTATGAAGAGATGTTCAGACGGGCGGAGAATACATTGAAGACGACCCAGGATGGGTTGATTTTAGATGCCACTTTTTTCACCCAGGATTTGAGATCAAGGGCTGCCAAATTGGCTGAAAAGGCCAATCGTACCTTTGTGATTGCAGAATGTGCCTGCACAGAGGAGAAGTCCATTGAGCGGATTTTGAAAAGGACAAAAGAAAATTATGAGTCGAATGCATTGACCCAGGAGGCCTACTTAAATAATAAAGCCTCGTTTCAACCCATTGATACGGCAGATTTAAAAAAGCGGTTTAAGACGCTTCCGATCATCTACCTCACGATCGATACGGAATATGACACCCCTCCTGATTGGAAGATTAAAAAAATCGAAAAAAGATGACTCTTGACATCCCATCCCTCCAGAAAGCACTTCTCAATCCGGAGATTTATCCCGACCATCCCCGAGCCATAAAATTTATTGAGACCCATATCTCCCTTCTTTTCTTAACAGGAAATCATGTTTATAAGGTGAAAAAACCTGTGGATTTTGGCTTCCTGGATTTCACCTCTCTTGAAAAAAGGAAGTTTTTTTGTGAGCAAGAAGTCAAGCTGAATCGACGGCTATCCCCGGATATTTATCTGGGTGTTGTAAGGGTTACAAAAGAAGGCAATCGGATTTTATTGGGTGGCAAAGGAGAGTTAGTGGAGTATGCCGTTAAGATGAAACAGATTCCTGAAGAATTTCTGATGGATAAGTTGCTTGAGGAAAGACAAGTGACTCCTAACATGATTGAAGCCATTTCGGACAAATTGGTGAAATTCTATTTTGCAGCAGAGACCAATGATCTCATCAAAAGCTTTGCCAAACCGGAACGCGTGAAACAGGATACCGACGAGAACTTCGAACAGACAGAAAAATATATCAATGTGACAATTTCCAGGGAAGTTTACGAAGAGATAAAGAATAAGACCAACGATTTTTTTAGAACGAAGGAGAAAATTTTTCATCAGAGGATTGCCTCCAATCAAATTCGGGACTGCCATGGAGACCTTCGACTGGAACATATCTTCTGGGGGGATGAGATCTCCATTTTTGATTGCATTGAATTCAATGAGAGGTTCCGTTATACGGATGTGGCCGCGGACATCGCTTTTTTGGCTATGGATCTTGATTACCACGGCAGACGGGACCTCAGTGAACACCTCATCCGTGCCTTTATCGGGGAGTCAGGAGACCATGAATTAATTGAAGTGCTGGATTTCTACAAATGTTACCGATCCTATGTCCGCGGTAAGGTGGAGAGTTTCCGATTAGATGATCCCCATATCCCGGAAGAAGAAAAAAAGGAAGCATTGAAGAGGGCCCAAAAATATTTTAGCCTCGCCCACCGCTACGCCCAGAAGTTTTGAATCAACTCTTTCCCCCAAACCCCATTTTTTAATTGACTCCGTTGCGCAAATATTAGTACATTCTTCATGTCTTCTTGAGTTCCATCTGGACCAGTTTGTACATCCCCAATAAGATTTTCTAAAAATTCTTTATCGGAGGGTTGAATGGAGAATAGAAATAAGCTGGCAGCCCCTTGTGGGTTATACTGTGGTGTCTGTGCAATTTTGATAGCTCACAAGGGCAATAACATCAAATTTAAAGAGAGATTGACAACGGTTTATGGTGTCAATATAGAAGATATCCAGTGCGAGGGATGTCTCTCTGATAAATTATACAAATACTGCCAAACCTGTCCGATCAGGTCTTGTGCAGGCGAGAAAGCCATTGAGGGATGTCATCAATGTAATGATTTTCCTTGCAAGTTTATTGAGAATTTTCCACTTCCTGTCGGGAAAAAGGTAATCCTTCGTGCCATTCCAACCTGGAGGGAGTTGGGAACTGAAAGATGGATGGAAGAAGAGGAAAAACGCTATCATTGTCCTCATTGCGGTTATAAGTTATTCAGGGGAACGAAGAGGTGCCGAAATTGTCAACAACCCGTTGATGTGGATTGACAATGGAAAAAGCTTATCAACCTATTTTATCTTCATTGGTTGCGTCCATTGATAGAGGCAGAGTCCGGTGAAGAAGTTACTTGCCAATTCTCTGGGATAATTCTTCCCGCTTTAATAACAAGCTTAGCCCTTCGGTAATCCCTTGCACTCGCTTTCTATAAAGATTCAGAGTGGAAATTTAACTGCATGAGTGCTATCCTTTTTAAAGGAGGCTAAAAATGAATATTCAGGATTTAGAAAAGTTAATCAAGGGAAGGCGCTCGGTTAGACAATGGAAAAAGCAGGAAGTTCCAGAAGAGCTCTTAAGGAAAGCAGTAGAGTTAGCGACATGGGCTCCCAATGGAGGCAATTACCAAGGATGGCGGTTCGTCATTGTAAAGAAAAAAGAAACCATTGAAAAAATGGCAAATGCCGTACAGTCTATTGCGGATAAGATTGCTTCTTGGCCGGAGGCAATGTCGTGGCAAGAAGATGTTAATCGTTATCAGAAGAATGCCTCCTTGTTCAGAAATGCCCCGGTTTGCATAGGAGTTTTTAGTGGTGGTTATCAAAGTCCAATGGATAAGGTATTGGTTGCCCGGGAATCTTTTGACCGTGAGGCGAAGGAGATCCTCGGATTTCGAAGATCGGCTCCTACAGCGATCCAGAGTGGAGCCGCTGCCGTGACAACGATGCTTCTCGTTTTTCATCAAATGGGATTAGGTGCTGTCTGGTTAGTCTCACCCATTCAGGCTAAAAAAGAAATTGAAGCCATCTTAAAAGCCCCATCGAATATGAATCTCATCTGCCTGATCGCTGTGGGGTATCCTAATGAGTCGCCCCAGAGGGATAGAAAGCCTGTGGATCAGGTATTAGATTTTGTTTACTAATCCTGGCAGGTGTTACGGTTGAGGAGAGGGAGGATGAAGACGAAAACAATTCGACAATCCATCACTTTCAAGGCGAGCCCTCATGAAGTTTATGATGCACTGATGGATTCTCGCAAGCATGCTAAGTTCACGGGTGCTAAGGCAAGGATCAGTCGCAAGGTGGGTGGAAAGTTTACCCCATTAGAAATAATGCCCCGCTGCTCCCTCCGGGCCAGAGGCCCTCTGGGCCGGCGGCTGCAGCGGGGTTAGATTTTAGAATAATTCCGGCGGGGTTTAATGCCCCGCTGGAATTTCTAACGGGGTTTACTGCTTATGACGGATATATTGAGGGAGTTAACCTGAACCTTGTGCCAGACAAGAAAATCGTCCAGTCATGGCGCGGCAGTGACTGGCCGGAAGACCATTATTCCATGGCAACTTTCTCCCCGAAGAAATTCAAGAATGGTACACATCTCACCTTCACTCAGAGTGGGGTACCAGATCAATACTACTATGACATCAGTCAAGGCTGGCGTGATTACTACTGGAAACCTATGAAGGAGATGTTAGAGAAGGGAAGCTGAGTTCGGGTTGAAAAAGAGTGGTAGCTCATCTTAATGTATTACGCAAAACATTCCTCGAAGTGAAGGAGGAACTACGATGGTGAGAATGAGTACGATGCTCATTGGTATGATGCTGTTATCTTCTATTTTGGCTTTCAATGCCCACTCGCAGGAAACAAGGCGTTTGGGGTTAAATGCGACATTGCGTACCTTTGGAGAGGAAATAAAATATATACAGGAATTGGGTGTGGGTACCATCCGTGTGCCCTTACAATGGCAGTTGGTAAAGATACGTCCAGGTGAGTACGATTGGAGTGCCATCGATCGATTATTAAAAGTGGCCCAAATGAAACAAATCGAAGTTCTATTCACCATACGCACTACTTTTCGAGAGGAGACCAAAAAGCATAAACCCAAAAAGGGTGCTATTCAGACTGAGCATCAATCGTTGGATATGAAGGAGTGGGTCTATTTTGTGGAGACCCTGGCGAATCGCTATCGGGGGCAAGGAGTAAATTATGAAATCGAAAACGAAGTGAATGGGGAGGCTTTCTGGAAGGGGACATTAGAAGAATATTTGGAACTATTGAAAGCTGGTTATGATGTGATTAAGAAGGTTGACCCGAAAGCCAAAGTGCTTCCGTCTGCAATGGGGTGTGGTATTGTGCGAAATTTCCAAGGGGATACTGCAAAGTATGAAGCTTGGAAGTGGCATGACCGTTGGTTACAACCGATACTTTCTACTAAAAAATTTGATGTGGTGAACGTCCACGATTACTATTTCCCAAGCGATATCGTCGCAAACGGGCTTACTTTTCGTCGTTATCTGGAGCATATTCATGAATTAATGAAAAAATCAGGATTGGGAGACCGCCCCATTTGGATCACAGAGACAGGATATGTGAGCTCCCCGGCAGATGCCAGCGGTCGTATGGATAATGGTTCCTATGAAAAACAAGCCAAGTGGCTTACGGAGGCGTATCAGCAGGCGTTTGAATTTGGAGTAGAGAGGATCTACTGGTTGCTTCTTCGTGATCGAAAGGAACCTTACTTTGGTTCGATGGGGTTAGCAGACGCGAAAGGCAACCCCCGCCCCGCCTGGGATGCTTTGTATCAATTTAGGATGGGAAAAGAGGGAAAATAAAACTATCAAGATAATCTTCAAAGATGACTCTGTAAATTATCCCGTCACTTTATCCTTCGTTTTAATAATATCCAGGAAGATCTGAATCTGCTTTTCTACCTGCTTGGGTGCATAACTTCGAGAATCAGTGTGGTCCGCCTCAATCATCAGCCCAGGTTTTCCGGTCAGCCTGGTCACTTCCCGTTTAAGATCTAACTGACCCAGGGAGTAGGGTTTACAGCTTCGATTGGAATGCATGATAAATCCATGGGCTCCATACATTTCAATCAGGTTTGCGATTTTTCGTATTTTGTAGTCTAAGCCACGATTCAGATGAATCGTAGCATAGGCTCTGGCCAAACCATTCATCAAAGTTTGGGCCAGGTCAAGTTGATCCAGAGCCCAGGCCGAAGTATAGGTATCGGCGACCAGGACAGCTCCTTGGGAGGAGAGTATTTTGGAAAGGTTTCGAATATCGTACCAGATGGGAATGTTATCCCAGATAAGTCGTATTTCCTCTCGGGCGAAAGCCCCCACTCCCTTTTTTACTCTTTCTTCCATCTCTCTCTTGAGCTTTCTGTAATAACGGACTGCCCAGCGTGTTCCCCTTAAGGTGACAATAGGAGCCATGTGGATAAAAGCATCAAAGGCAGCTAAGGGTGCTGGATGGTGGCGGGGCATGTCAAGAATCTCTTTCCATAAAGTGATCGTTTCAAAAGAACGGGAACAGACCTCTTGAAAACGTTTCTCTGGAAACGGACGTTTAAGCTGGTTCTCGAGAAACATGATATATTCTTTCATCTGGTTCTGAACATAATTCAGAGTATGCTCTTGGATCTCATCATGTATAAAGGGAGTGTCAAAGAAAAAGACGGGCACATTGAAGGCTCGGGCTTGAATCTCATACCATTTGATGACCGTTCCACAGATATTGTTGCCACAAACTAAAAAGTCCGGCCTGGGAAGTTTTCCGATAGGGCCTTTGCCGGTAAAGGAAGATCCAATATCCGTGAGTGCATAAGAGCAGAGATCGTGGGAGTATCCTTTATGCTCCGCCGCCTCACAGAGAGAGGCTGACATCCGGAATGCTCCACACATCGCCCCATAATTTTCTGGATAAAATGGGAGGACTCCCATGGCATAGAGAGGTTCCACTGGCCCACCACTCGTAATCCATGCCACTTTTTTGCCAAACCAGTTTGGATGCTTCACCATAAAATAATAGGCGGTCATCAGCCGACGATAGGCAGCAGTGGACTTTATTTGCCTATACGGATTGTTTGAAAGTTGGTTCTCCATCGATCTTTCTTAACTCGGAGATAAAAGTTCAAATGTCAAAATCCAAATGCCAAATGAATACCCAATTCCAAATGTCAAATTTTTGAAATTTGAACTTTGACATTCTTTTGGCATTTGAGCTTTGACATTTGACATTGTCCTTCTAAAAGGGGCTGAGCATTTCCACAAAAGCCTGAACCCGAATCTTAAGTTGTCCAATAGAATAGGATGGATCTTCCACTTCAAGAAGCAGTGTTGGAATCCCTTTCGATTCAAGAGCCTGTTTCAAATCCGGATAGTCAAAAAAATGGGTTTCACAATATTTGTAAAGGAGGAAGATGACCCCCTTTGCCCCAGATTTTTGGACCTCTTTTAAAATGGTTTCTATATGGGCATAGACCCCTTGATGCTTGGTGGGGCAGAAAAAGGAGGTGAAGTAACGATGGGTGAGGCCCTCGATGGGATCGGTATCTTCCGGCACCATGAGACGGAGAAATCGCATTCCACTACAAAGATCATCCTGGACCACTATAGCACCAGCCTCTTCAATTAAAGAGAAATAGAAATCAGAGTGGGTCATATTCCCCGCAAGAAAAATAGGAACCAAATTACCGATATCGTCCCCTTTCTCTGGGAGAGCATTCCATAGTTCTTCAAGGAGTTCAAAATACCGTGCACGGTCCATGAGATAGCCTGCTCGAATGATCCGGGCAAAGTCACGGCCAGAGATTTGGGTATGCCATTTGGGCCTGTGGGTGTAAATCTCTTGGAGTTTTTCCCTTATACGATTAAAAAGCTGGATGGAGGCTTTGAGACTTTGAGGAGTAATTTTTCCCACGTTGGATTCCAGAAAGTTCTTGAATCGTTCCATCTCTGTTTTTAAGAATGTACGGGAGAGTTCAGAATCTAAGCGTGAGGGCATCATCAAGTTGAATTGGAGAAGAGTGCGTCTCTGAAGAGCCCAGATATCCGCAAGCCCTTGCATGGTGTCGCAGGTATGGCTGAAAATGATTCCCCTTAAGAAATCGAGCTCCCCCTGGAGTAAACTTTCAAGGGAAGATTTAACTAAATGGCAACAATTAGCGGGAAGATGGGCCTGGACGTGGGACATTTTGATGGGGGTGCCCATGAGACGAAAGGGAAGAGCACCCGCAGCATGAATGATCTCTTCCGGAACATAGGGACAGAAAAAACCGATTGGAGCGCGGTCCTTGGGGAGATGGGAAACTATCTCCCTATATCCTGTGGAAGTGATCGTTTCGAATTCTTTCAGTACTTTTAAGAAAGAAGTTTCTTTATCCATTAGGAGGACAGAAAATATCACCCATGTTGCTTAATTTGTAAATAGTCTAAATTCCTTGGATCCTAATTCTGTCATTCCCGTGTAAATGGGAATCCAAGCTTGGCCCGGTGAAGTCAGAGAACAAACACTAGATTCCTGCTTTTGCAGGAATGACAACACAAAATTTCATTGTTGATGGACGTCGAGCCTTTGATGAAATATGACTTAGGAATATAATCTAACCCAGATGAAAAATTATTTCAATATTCAGATTGAAAAGTGGAATCGGATCTGTTAAAAATAAAAATCTTCATCATAATTTAAATAAATTTTACATGACGGGTTCGTCACCCGCGAACCATGAAAATTGAATTTAGGACACAACGGTTAGGTGTCATTCCCGCAAAAGCGGGAATCCAGAATAAAAAACTAAATGCCTGGATTCCTTCTTTCGAAGGAATGACCATGGATGGTAAATTCTTAACCATTTTATTTTCTACGTAATTCGGGAGGGAAATGATGATTCGTTTTCATAAAAATGTTTGGATGCCCATCGTGCTCTTGATACTCTTTTTGATTGCTTTCCCGAATCAAATCTTTTCCAAAACGACCAAGGCTTCGAAGACACCTAAAACCTCCCAAAAGGCAAAGACTTCCCAGAAGACCGAGACGGCCCAGGCCACCCAGGCGATCTCAGGGGGCCTTCAATGTGATGCTCAATCTGCTGTTTTGATGGATGGTCTCACTGGCCAGGTTCTTTACGAACAAAATCCAGGTTTGAGAATTCCCCCTGCCAGTTTTGTTAAAGTCATGGCCCTCTATTTAGTCTATGATGCCATTCGTGCCGGACAAATTAAGATGGATGATATGGTGACAGTCAGTGAAAGAGCCTGGAGGATGCAAGGCTCGAAAATGTTCATTAAGGTTGGAGAGAGGGTGAAAGTGGAAGACTTGATAAAAGGGGTTGCCATCGCTTCAGGAAATGATGCCTGCATCGCCTTGGCTGAGCATTTGTCGGGGTCCGAAGAAACCTTCGTTTCAAAGATGAATGAAAAGGCAAAACTCCTGGGATTAAAGGACTCCCAATTTAAAAACTCCCATGGGATGCCTGGAGAGGATCAGTATACGACAGCCATGGATATGGCCATTTTGTCGAAACGTTATATCGGAGACCATCCGGAGGCACTCGTCCTCCATTCGACGGTCGAATTTGAATACAATGGGATTCGGCAGGGAAATCGAAATACCCTTCTCCAGAAGAATATTGGAGTAGATGGGCTGAAGACGGGTCATGTGGAGGAGTCAGGTTATCATCTGGCTGCCACAGCGAAGAGAAATGGCCAGAGAATGATTGCCGTGGTGATGGGTTGCGATAAAGTAAGGAAAAGGGCTCCTGAAGCACAAAAATTATTAGAATATGGTTTCAAGAATTTTTCTACAGTAGAGGCTGTTAAGAAAGATGCAACTTTTGGTCCTGTGAAGGTGAAGAGAGGAAAATTGAATCAGGTCATCCTCACCGCTGCAGAGGATGGTAGGGTGACTGTGGCAAAGGGAAAGGAGAATTTAGTTTCTGTTGTTCCACAATTACCACAGTTTATTGTTGCTCCCATTCAAAAAGGTCAGGTGGTCGCAAAAGTTGTTATTCAAAACGAAGGCAAGGTAGCGAAAGAAGTCAATCTCCTTGCGTCTTTGAGTGTGGAGAAGAGCTTAATCCCTCCCTGGCCAATCCTTGTCGGAATCGGTTGTGGACTTGCTATCATCATTGTCTTAGGGCTTTGGTGGTTCCGTCGGCCCAAACAGAAGAAGTTTTGATGGGGGAAAGGAATTACACAGGGAGAAATTTAAAAAATGGTTTCAAAACAGATTGTACAGTGAGAAAACGATATTGAGATTGCTCTAAATCAAATATGCGAACAATTGCTTAGCAGACACCCTCAATTGAGTGAAATGGTCCTGGTCGGGATCCGAACAGGAGGGGTCTTTTTAGCAGAGCGGTTAAGGCAGAAGATTGTTCAAAAAAGAGGGATCGATCTTCCGACGGGAATTATTGATATTACCCTCTATCGTGATGACTGGACCAGGCTGAGTCAAACGCCAGAAGTTGAGAAGACTGAAATTCATTTTTCGATCAAAGATAAGAATGTCCTTTTAGTTGACGATGTCCTCTTCACAGGGAGAACGATCCGTGCTGCCCTCGATGCTCTATTAGACTTGGGTAGGCCTCGCCGGATAGAATTAGCCGTATTAATCGATCGGGGCCACAGAGAATTGCCCATTTGTGCTGATTATATCGGGAAGACCTTAGAGATATCCAGGCAGGATTCGATTAATGTGGAACTAAAAGAGCTGGTAGGAATCGATCAAGTAGTCATGGAATACGGCAAATATCCCAACCATTAATATCAACGCATTAAATCCCTTCAAATATCAATTATCAAGTCTCCCCATTTGTCTCGACCTAAATTAGGTTGACAATCCTTTTGAAAAGTTATACATTAATCAGAAATTGTTAAACATAATAAAGGGAGGTTAGAAATTTATGGCAATTGTTAAAACCTTATCTAAAGGGCAAATCGTTATACCCGCTGGAATAAGAAAGAGATATCATATCGAGCCCGGGACGGAGATGCAGATTATGGAGTATGGTGGTATCATTTATCTCATCCCCCCCGTTGAAGATCCGATTAACGCAGCCGCTGGAATTCTCCCATCTAAACCTTCTCTCTCGGAGAAATTACTCAGGGAAAGGAAAAAGGAGTTCAAATAATGCCAAAGGGGCCATTTGTTTTTGACAGTTACGCTTTATTAAAGTTCTTTCAGAAGGAGAAGGGGTATGAAAAGATTGTTCATCTTTTGGAAGAAATAAAGAAATCAGGGGGAGTCCAATACATCAATGCGATTAATCTTGGTGAGATCATTTATTCAACAAAAAGGGAATTTGGTGACCAGAGAAAATTAGAAGTTCTCGCAAATATTGAAAGGCTAAAGTTTACAGTTTTGCCGGTCCCCAACGCCCTCATTTTCCAGGCCGCAGAATATAAGGGCCAATATGGTATCTCATATGCCGATTGTTTTGCCCTGGCTTCCGCAGTAGAACACAAGGCGATAATCGTCACGGGTGACCCAGAATTTAAAAAGGTGGAACATTTAATAGAAGTGGTTTGGGTATAACACGTTAAAAAAGGGGGACGTCCCATATTAATCGATCGGGGCCACAGAGAATTACCCATTTGTGCTGATTATATTGGGAAGACCTTAGAGATATCCCGGCAGGATTCTATCAATGTGGAACTGAAGGAGTTGGCAGGTGTCGATCAAGTAGTCATGGAATACGGTAAATATCCTGATAATAAGAAATCCAATTTTCAACGTTCAAAATCCAAAGTGGCGATCTAATGCAAATTTTTTTTAACGCTATGCTCTCTGCGCTATGCGCTTTGCGTTTTTAATCCTTGATTGGAGTATCTTCTTCATCCCACCTCAAGGTATTCTGCTTCTGATTCTTAAATAGTAAGAGCTCCCTTTAAACTTTATCTTTAGGCTTCCCGCCGCAAAATCAAAATAGCAAGACTGGTCGAAGTGTCAATAAACAAGTCTGACGGTTGGAAATTGCTATAAGATTAAATTTTTGGTATAAATAGGTCAACTTCCGGGGGTGATTGAAACAGGGGGTGAAAGAATTTAAGATCGGAGTCAAAAACGAACCTCACAGAAGCCAGCTTTTTTGCGATGGGGAAGGAACAAAAACTGAAATGATTGAGTTTAAAAATTGGTTGGCCTCGTCTGGGAGAACGGGGAAAAAGTAATAAGGAGAGATCCGAATGAAGAGATTTTACGTTTATATTGATGCCTCTGTCATTGGTGGTTGCGAAGATAGCGAATTTGCCGAAGCGACCCTTGCTTTGTGGCAACTGTTCATCCGGGGAGTCTACATAATGGTTCTCTCGGAGCATACGTTGCGGGAGCTTCAAGGGGCGCCTCAAAGCGTCCGGAATCGCCTCCTTGAAATACCTGAGGCCCATCAGATCATCCTTTCGGATACGCCTGAAGCGGATACGCTTGCAGAGGCGTATCTATCCCACGGTATTGTAGGCCCGGGCAGTCGATCAGATGCTCTTCATGTGGCATTGGCAACAATTGGCCGTGTTGATGTTCTCGTCAGTTGGAATTTCAGGCATATTGTCAATCTTGGTAGAATTCGATTGTTCAATGCTGTAAATTTAGAACAGGGTTATGGTTTGATCGAAATTCGTACTCCGAAGGAGGTGTTATCCGGTGAAAAAGACGTTTGATGCGGTAGCTTGGATGCGAAAGCGACGGGAAGAAATTGACAAGGAGGACCAGGGACTTTCCTGGGAAGAGAAACATGAAAAAACCCGGAAGCTTCTCGAAAAGGATCCCCTTTGGGAAAGTCTGAGGAAGCGCTTGGTTGAGCCAACATCGGTTCCGTTTGGGAAGACCAAGGCCCATAAACAGAAAGTTACCGAAAGACATCCCGATTGAGCCTTTCATTTAATCCCCTTTGATGGTCTTCCCGGTGATCTTCGGTCAACTTCTTCCGGATCTTAACCTGCCGTCCTTGCCCAATCAGCTCCCCCCATGGTGGTGACCTTTCCTTCAAGAGGGAATGCTTGATAACTGTCCTTTTTGAGCTGTCGTTTTCTTTCTGGTGCTTTTCGTCTGCCGCTTCCTGCTTACTGCTCGCCCTCCGAAGCTTCAGCGTAGGAGGGCTTTCTCCCTATCTCCTCATTACCCCATCTCCCGATTATCTTCTTGCAGTCTCCAGCCATTTCGTCCTCTTAGTCTAAGGTCTGAAGTCCAGTGCCTGAAATGCGGGTGGAACCATCCTGAAATTGCTATAATGTTTGGTTTTTGGTATAAATAGGTCAACTTTCGGGGTGATTCACACAAAAAAGTTTGGATTAGTTGGAGCGCGTCTTCAAAAAGAAAAGGCCTTTTTTACTTGGCTCCAAGATTGAGGGGCTGTAATCCTATCGAAATATTGAAAAAGGGAGAGTTACATGCCGGCGATTGCATCTCTTGAAGATTTAAAAGCTGCCCAGAAAGGTCTTTGTTATTCTATGAAGGTTTGCCTCAAGCGAAGCGATCCTCAAGTGAAACGCTCCTCAAGCGATAGCGATCCTTGAGCGTAGCGATCACTTAGAGATGGCGCCGTATTGGATGGAAAAATGTCTGTAAGTTATGGGTTGAGAGAGGACCCCGGAACAATTGAAAGGTGAGGGTGGATGAGGTTTCTGAAAGGGAAAATAAGTGACAGAATTCAACTACGTCCCCCGAATCTTCCGAATCTTCAAATGTCAAACATTTTTTAATCGGGGGTTCGGGAAGGGGGAATTTTGCAACAGGCCGTTGCAAGATTGGTATCACCTTTAAGAGGGAGGCAGTCCGTTGTCCTGGCGACAGGAGAGGGAAAAGTGCCACAGCCTGTGGCAAAAATTGGCTATCGGGAAATTGTGCAACAGCTTGCTGCCCTAATGTTTTGGGGATGTTTTCTCCACCTTCTGAAAAGGAGCTGGTCGGGATATCTGGCTATGTCACCAGGTTGACAGAATCCCTTCCAAAGAAGCTTAAGGGATTATTGCCCAGTCCAGAAGAGATCGAAGCTGAATTAACCAGAAAGGACGGGGAAAGCAGGGGAGGTTAGCGTTACGATATTTGGATGGCCTCCACGAGAGCGCTGAACAGGTGCTGAAAGTATGGTACATAAAGGAAAGGAGATAAGAATGGGAGCATTTAATAAATATTTACAGGCAGAAGTCAGGCAAATTAGCCAACGTGAACGGCTCTCAGCAGACAAAGCTTTCCTCTTTTGGTTTGCAATCAACGTTCTTGATTTGTCTGAAGGTGATGCCCGTGAAGCAATATCTATAGAGGGATCCAATGATAAGGGCATTGATATTTTTTGGGTGGATGATGATGAAGGACGGATCGTCATTGCTCAAGGCAAGTATTCAGGAAAACTCACATCACAACCCAAAATATCACATATCACGAAACTCGAGAGTAGCCTTAACTGGCTTTCAAATCCTGAAGCATTGCGTCGTGACGGTAAAGCCGATTTGGCTCAGGCTGCCGATGATTATATCGAGGCAGTAAAGCAAGGCTATGGTGTAGAGTTATGGTTCGTTTACACTGGGTCAAAATGTCCGAATATCGATAAGCATATTAGCGTTTATAACCAGAACAGGGATAATATTGAGAGGCGGCGAACATTCAGACATTACCATATAGACCTTTTGCAGGCTACTTGGGAGGAACTCGAAGGTGCATCTCGCCGTATCGACTCAGACGAGATCGCTATAGTTGGTAACAATGTGTTTCCTTTTGAAGGGGCATTTGGAAAGGCCATGGTAGCTACGGTTCAAGGAAGTGAGATTGTCCGACTTCACGAAAAATATGAGGAACGTCTCTTTGACAGAAACGTCAGATTGTTCCTAGGCGTAAGAAAAGGTTCGGTTAATGCTGGAATTGCAGAGACATTGCGTAACAAATCAGAGTGTGGGAATTTTTGGGCATACAACAACGGGATTACCATTGTCTGTGACGATTTCTCGCCTAATGGGACAAAAGTCAAACTTACTAACTTCAGTATTGTGAACGGTTGTCAGACTGCTGTATCTCTAGCGCAATCGAAAAAAAATAATGTAAGCGATGTGGCAGTTCTCGTGAGATTCATTGCTGCCCCAGCAGGAATCGTGGACGATATTATTAGGTATACTAATTCTCAAAACCCGATACGAACATGGGATATTGCATCACAGGACCGAACCCAACGCAGATTGCAGGCCGGTTTCGAAAAGCTGTCCAAACCCTTTATTTATTTAACTCGCCGCGGAGCTCGCCCGAAAACTGATCTTAACAAATATAGAGAAGGAAGCAAACTCAGGCAAATAAGAGTGGATATCATGGGTCAATATGCTGCAGCTTTCAGAGATAAACCTGTCTTAGCATACAAGCATAAGGCATTCATTTTTTCACGATACCACGATGAAGTTTTCCCGCCAGATGTCAGGGTTGAGGAGGTTCTGTTTGAATGGATATGCGGTGATGTTGTAAAAGAAGTAGTTCAGGAGGCAATGGGATCAAAGAAAGAAACTGAACTGCGCATCTTAAAGAAAGGAGGAACTCTTTTTGTGCTCGCAGCAATGTCTAGAATCCTTTCTTTGCGCAACGGTGCAACATACTTAAGCAATTGTTCAGAATCCCCTATACTTGGCAAAGCAACGCTTTCTCGCATTCGGAAATATGGGGAGTATGCTAGACATATGTATGTTCAAGCCGTAATGGATCAGAATGAACTTGAAAAGGCAGAATTAGCGACCTTGGTAAGACAACCTGATTTCTATAATAAAGTTATTGCTAGGGTAGAGCGACAATATGAAAAGGATGCTCGTGCAAGTGAATGGCTCAAAGAAGCACTTCCTCCTATTAACCTAAAGGGTAATTAATGATGGATACAGAACATTTGGCGAATATAGGACTATCAGTCCATATTTGCTACCAGCTCAAGTCATATGAGGCAATGTTCCTTTCTGATTGACATATTTCGCTGCTAAATTTTCAGTCGGTAAGACAGCTATGGCTACCACAAATGTTCAACCTGACTGAAGGCTAAGGGAGTTTGAAAATCGACATGGTCAACAAAACAAAGCTCGAACTGACCTGGATTGGGAAGGAGAACCGGCCACGGCTGGAGCCGCGCATCCTTCTTGAAGACCCGGAAAGATCTTATCACGCCCCACACCGAGTCACAGACCACGATATATTCGACAACCGCCTTATCTTTGGAGATAATCTCCTCGCCCTCAAGGCGCTGGAGCAGGAGTTTACAGGGAAGATCAAGTGCATCTTTATCGATCCACCATACAACACTGGAAGCGCGTTCGAACATTACGACGATGGTCTTGAACATTCAATCTGGCTGTCCTTAATGCGCGACCGCTTGGAACTACTGGGAAAACTCTTGTCTCCGCAAGGATCACTTTGGATAACTATCGATGATAATGAA